>Ga0308159_1000068_pt1 | contig 434404 bp, 418 predicted proteins | sample PhyCR1_FD_201040 | JGI IMG/M metagenome (GOLD analysis project Ga0308159, IMG submission 201040) | Phyllosphere microbial communities from UC Gill Tract Community Farm, Albany, California, United States - DLSLC.R1 | ecosystem: Host-associated > Plants > Phyllosphere > Unclassified | place...
TGATTACGGGTATCACGGGGCAGGACGGTGCGTATCTGGCGCAACTGTTGCTGGACAAGGGGTATGTGGTCCACGGTCTGAAGCGCCGTTCGTCGTCGTTCAACACAGGCCGGATCGAGGATATCTATCAGGACCCGCATGCCGAGCATTCGCGGTTTCACCTGCACTATGGCGATCTGACCGACAGCACGAACCTGATCCGGCTGGTGCAGCAGACCCAGCCCGACGAAATCTACAACCTCGCGGCACAGAGCCATGTCGCGGTCAGCTTCGAGACGCCGGAATATACCGCGAACGCCGACGGCATCGGCACGCTGCGCCTGCTCGAGGCGATCCGGATTCTGGGTCTGGAGAAGAAGACGAAATTCTATCAGGCATCGACCTCGGAGCTGTACGGTCTGGTGCAGGAAGTGCCGCAGCGCGAGACGACGCCCTTCTATCCGCGTTCGCCCTATGCCGCCGCCAAGCTGTATGGTTACTGGATCGTGGTGAACTACCGCGAAGCGTACGGCATCCATGCGTCGAACGGCATCCTGTTCAACCACGAGAGCCCGCTGCGCGGCGAGACGTTCGTGACGCGCAAGATCACCCGCGCGGCAGCGGCGATCAAGCTGGGCCGTCAGGAGAAGCTGTACCTCGGCAACCTCGACGCCAAGCGCGACTGGGGCCATGCGCGCGAATATGTCCGCGGCATGTGGCTGATGCTGCAGCAGGAAGAAGCGGACGATTACGTGCTGGCGACCGGTGAGACGACGCCGGTGCGCACGTTCGTGGAATGGGCGTTCGAGGATGTCGGCATCAACCTGCGCTGGGAAGGCGAAGGCGTCGACGAGAAGGGCTACTGCAAGGAAACCGGCAAGCTGATCGTCGAGGTCGATCCGCGCTATTTCCGCCCGACCGAAGTCGAACTGCTGATCGGCGATCCGACCAAGGCCAAGGAAAAGCTCGGCTGGACCCACGACACGTCCCCACGCGACCTTGCCCGCGAAATGGTCCAGGCCGACCTCCTCGTCATGCAGACCGCACCCATCGGCAAGGGAGCCTGATCGATATGGCGCTCGGAGAAGCCTATTCACTGTCGGGCAAGCGGGTGTTCGTCGCCGGCCATCGCGGGATGGTCGGCTCCGGCATCGTCCGGCGGTTGGCCAGCGAAGGGTGCGAGGTGCTGACCGCATCGCGCAGCGAACTCAACCTGCTCGATCAGGTGGCGGTGCGCGACTGGTTCGCGCACCATCGCCCCGACGCCGTCTTCCTCGCGGCGGCGAAGGTCGGCGGCATCCTGGCCAACGACACCTATCCGGCCGATTTCCTGTACGATAATTTGATGATCGAGGCGAACGTCATCGAGGCGTCGTTCCGTAACGACGTCGAAAAGCTGTTGTTCCTCGGGTCGTCGTGCATCTATCCCAAGCACGCCGACCAGCCGATCGTCGAGGAAGCGTTGCTCACCGGCCCGCTGGAGCCGACCAACGAATGGTATGCCATCGCCAAGATCGCCGGGATCAAGCTGGCGCAGGCATATCGCCGCCAGCATGGTTGCGACTATATCTCGGCGATGCCGACCAATTTGTACGGGCCGGGCGACAATTACGACCTGAAGGGCAGCCATGTGCTTCCCGCGCTGCTGCGCAAGGCACATGACGCGAAGCAGGCCGGCGCCGACAGCTTCGAAATCTGGGGCACCGGCACGCCGCGCCGCGAATTCCTGCATGTTGACGACATGGCGGATGCGTGCGTGTACCTGATGAAGACCTATTCCGACGATCCGCACGTCAATGTCGGATCGGGCAGCGACATCGCCATCGGCGAGCTGGCGGAACTGGTCGCGAAAGTCGTCGGGTTCGAGGGTTCGGTTGTTCGCGACGAAACCAAGCCGGACGGCACGATGCGCAAGCTGATGGACAGCAGCCGGCTGTACGCCACCGGCTGGCGTCCGAAGGTGGAACTGAGCGACGGGATCGAGGGAGCGTATCGCGACTTCCTCGACGCCAACGTCGTCAAGCGCGGCCTCGACGCCGCCGCCTGATCGGTCGACCGGACGTGGCGGGTGCCGCGTCCGGTCGACCACCCGCGACGGGTTGCGGGCGGGGCGGTTTCTTCGTAGCGGCGAACCGCGCGTAACGGAGTATCCGCCATGTTTCATCGGCCCCGCCGCTATCGCCGCCGCCTGCGGCTGATGGTCGCGACCTGCGCACTGCTGGCGCTGCCCGGCGCTTCGGCGGTCGCGGCGAACGACAATCCCGTGCTCGAACAGTTGCGCCAGGCCGATGTGCGGCTCGGATCGATCGGCTATCGGCTTGCCACCCGTAACGCAGCGCTTTGTGTCGATGCGGTGCCGGTGCCCGGCATGATCGTCCACGCGATCGACCAGTATTCCGTCGCCGAACAGCCCGCATCCCGCACGGTATTCGGGTTCGAGACGTCGGTGGCGGTCGAAGGCGTGGTACCGGGCAGCCCCGCCGACCGCGCCGGAGTGCGCGCCGACGATTCGATCGTCAGCATCAACGGCCACGCGGTGCCGACCGCGAACGGCGGCGAGCGGGTCGAGACGCGCGATGCGTTCGTCGCACTGCTCGACGGGCAACCGGCGAACCGGGCGCTGACGCTGGTGTTGCGCCGCGCGGCGCGGGATCGCGAAGTACAGGTCGCGGCGTCGCCGGGATGCCCCAGCCTGTTCGAACTGCGCGTCACCACCGCGCTGGATGCCGTTGCCGATGGGCGGCTGGTCCAGATTTCCAGCGCATTCCTCGATCGATATGCCGATCCTGAACTGGCGGTAATCGTCGCGCACGAACTGTCACACAACATCCTGCGTCACCGCGCCCGGCTGGACGCGGCGAAGGTCAGTCGTGGGTTGCTGCGGGAACTGGGCCGCAACGGACGATTGTTCCGCACGAGCGAGGACGATGCCGACCGGCTGAGCGTGCATCTGTTGCGCAATGCCGGGTGGGACCCCGCGCTGGCGGTGTCGTTCTGGCGTGGGCCGGGTGCGCGGATCGACGGCGGCATCTTTCACAGCCGCACCCATTCGTCGTCGGGCAGGCGCGCCGACCTGATCGCGCAGGAGATCGCGGCGCTGCCCCCCGGTGCGCCGATCCCGTACCGCCCGCCGATCCTCGCCACGCGCGACCAGCCGCTGCAATAGGCGACGGTCGCGGTATCCATAGACAAAGCCGGGCAGCCGCGCCGATCCCGCCGCTTTCCTAGGCCCGGTCGCTGGTAAGGCAGGCGGTATCGCCGACCCTGCGTTCCCACGACTCGCCGATATCGGCGCGACCGCGCGGCGTCGGCCTTGCAACTGCGCCATCGGGGAAACCCGCCCGACGTCGCGTCACCGACCCAGCAGATCGTTCAGCTTGATCCGCGCGCGGCGCAGCCGGGTCTCGACCGCCTTGGGTGTGATCGACAGGATGCGTGCGGTATCGGCATGGCTCATCCCCTCTACCGCGTGCAGCACCAACGGTTCGCGCAACGCGACAGGCAGCGCGGCGATAGCGGCGCGCAGCCGGGCCAGTTCCTGCCGGTCGGCCGCCGTCGTGTCCTGCCCCGGCATGTCGGCGGCGACCGTCCCTGCGATCTCGTCCACCGGGCGGGCGAAGCGCAACCAGCGCCGTAATGCGCGCCGCCGCCCCCAGTCGCGACATTTATTCAGCGCGATCGTCGCCAGCCATGCCGCCATCGGCCGCGCCGGATCGTAGCGTGACAATGCCCGATGCGCGGACAGAAACGTTTCCTGCACCAGATCCAGCGCCTCGTCCGGGTCGGCGACGTTGTTCAGGATCAGGCGGTACACCGAGCCGCGATGGCGACGCATCAATGCGGCGAAGGCGCTGTCGTCGCCCGCCGCCGCCCGCGTCGCGAGCGCGCCGTCCGTCTCGTCCGACAGGATCACCGTTCGCCGGCGGTCAGCGCCTTCACCACCGCCCGGTCGAACGCCTCGGTCTGATCGGGGCGCATTTCCTGTCGCATTGCGAAGACATGGGCCAGCGTCACCTTTTGCAACTCGCCCATCGTATGGTGACACGAATCGACGGCGGCGGCGACGCGCGGGCCATAGCCGTGTTCGGCGGCGATGGCATCGGCCAGCCGGGCATTGTCGGCGCGCATCGCCTGTTCCAGCGCGCGACGGCGTCCGGCGAAACGGGTCTCGATCGCCGCGATGCGCGCCTCCTGTGCCGTATCCAGCATCAGGTCGCGATGCAGCAGCGTGTGGAGTTCGCCTGCCGGTGCCGGATGGGGCGGGAACAGCCACCGGCCGACGCCGACCCCGGCGATGGCGGCGGCGAACGCAATCACCGCCGCGACGATCGTCCAGCGCGCGCGGCTCATCGCGCCGCCAGCAACAACGACGACGGGGCCAGCGCGCTCTCACCCGCCAGCGATGCCGGGGCGGCTTCCCCAGGCACCGGGTTCGCCGCGACCAGCCCCAGCGTCACCGCGCCGATCGCCGCCATCGTCGCCAGTCGGATACCCGATCCCCGCGCAACTCCATCCGCGCGCAACCGTGCCAGCACCCGGTCGCCGATGTCATCCAGCCCGGGATGATCGGCATCGTCGGCAAGGCCGCGCAGCGATTGGTCGAGATCGGTCGTCATGCAACTACTCCGCGTGGGTCGGTCTTCATACGCATCGGGCGCGGTTTCCCCTCAGATCAGCATCGCGCCCTTCCCCGCGGCGACGAGCGGTGCGATCCCGGCATAGAAGAACGGCAGGCTGTCTTCCGGTCCGTTGACCACGCGACCGCGCACCTTGGACATGACGCACACGCCGATCTCCGCCGCCCCTTCGCCGATGACGAGGACGAACGGGTTGTCCGCGTCGCTTCGCATATAGCGCCCGCCAAAGGCGCGCCGGGCGACCTCGAACACATAGGCGGAGGTGAGGAAGTGCAGATCGTCCGGCAGCGGCGCGCCCTGTCGGTGGAAATCGTCCAGCATCGCATCGACCGGTTCGAGCGAGGCCTCGCTATAGTCGAGCCTCGTCGCGTCGATCGGCGAGCCTGCCGGAGAGAAGGCGTCGATGAAATCGGCGGCCTGCCATGCCATGCCCTGTTCGATGGTTTCCGGCATCCCCTCCGGTACGGCGGCGGGTTCCGGTTTGGCACCGAACAGCTTCCTGAACATTCCGACCATCGTTCGTTCTCCGATGTTGAACGACAGGGTTTGCCGTCAAACCGGCGATATCGCAAATCGGCGCCGATGGATCATGCCCGCGCCATCGCTGCCTCGAACGGGAGGAACGGCGTCACAACGCCCATCGCATGGCCGACATAGCCCGCCTTCTCCCCGACCGGCGCGACATAGTGCAGCGCATCAGCGGCAGCGGCGGCGGAGTGCCCCCGCGCGATCAGCCACGCCGCGAGGTAGACCGACGCCATGCAGCCGCCCGCTGTGGCGACGTTGCCATGCGCCACGAACGGCGCGTCGATCACGTCCACGCCCGCCTCGACCACCCAGGGCTTGCTGGTCAGATCGGTACAGGCGGGCAGGGTGCCGATCAGCCCCAGTCGGGCGAGCAACAGCGTTCCCGAACATTGCGCGCCGATCAACTGCCGCGCCGGGTCGAGTTGCAACTGGCCTAGCAACGCCGGGTTGGCGGCGATGCGGCGGGTGGCGATGCCGCTGCCGATCAGCACCGCATCGGCTTGCTCGGCGAAGTCCAGCGGGCGTTGCCGGTCGATCGTCACGCCGTTCATCGACGTCACCCGTTCGGTCGGCGCGGTGATATACGCCGTCCAGCCGAGCGAACGCAGCCGGTTGAGGATGCCCGCCGCGACGAACGAATCGAGTTCGTTGAACCCGTCGAAGGTCAGGATCGCGACCTGCATCAGCCCTGCTCCTCCGTTGTGCGTCCGTCGAACAGCGTGACGGTGCGCCCGCCGACCCAGACCTGTCCGGTCGCGTCCTGCGTCACCTGCACCCGCCCGGTACGGCCAAGCTGCGTACCCTGTGCCGCGACATAGCCGCCCCGGGCGCGGCCGCTGGCGAACAGCCACTGGCCGAGCGAGGCGTTGAGGCTGCCGGTCACGGGGTCTTCGATCAGCCCACCCTGTCCATCGCTGAAGATCGCCCGCACCTCGAACGCCACGTCGCCACCGGGGGCGTGCGGGCCGACGATGCCGATATCGATGTGGCGCGGATGGTGGCGTGCCGGTTCGACCGCCAGCACGGCTTCCGCCGATTCGAGAAGTACCGCGATCCAGCCCGGACCGTTGTCGGCCCATTGCGCGTCGCAGATCGCAGCGCGATCGATCCGCAGCACCTCGGCGACTTCGGCGATCTCCGCCTCGGTCGGCGCACCGCCGCGCAGCAACGGCGGCGCGGCGAAAGCGAGCGTGTTGCCGATGCGGATATCGACCAGCCCAACGCCGCATTCCTGCACCGCCACGTCACCGCGCGCCGGACGCCCGCCCGCCCGCAGCCATGCGTGGCAACTGCCCAGCGTCGGGTGCCCGGCAAAGGGCAGTTCATGCGCGGGGGTGAAGATACGGACGCGGTAATCCGCCCCGGCCTGTGTCGGCGGCAGGAGGAACGCGGTTTCGGACAGGTTCAGCCAGCGGGTGATCGCCAGCATTTCGGCCGACGACAGCCCTTCGGCATCGGCGATCACCGCCAACGGATTGCCGGTGAAGCCGGTGGTGCCGAACACGTCGACCATCTGGAACGGGCGGCTCATGGGTGCGGTCTCCGGCTGGGGGTGTCGGGCCATGCGGCCAGCAACAGCGGGTCGGCGACCCGTTGCCGGACCTTCGCCATGCTGTCGCGCCAGCAGGGGGAGCGGCGTACGGCCATGCGGATGCCATGCGGCGCGGCGGCGGATGCACCGCAGACCAGCAGCGCGGCCTGTCCGATCCGCATTACCGAACGCCGCGCGGCGGCGGGCGTCGCCGGGCGGAGGGCGGCGGCGTTCAGCGCCACGGCATAGGTGTCGGGGCCGGTGCGGGTTTCCTGCGCGGACGCAGGCGTCGCCAGTGCGGCCAGCGCGAACAGCGCGGGACTGAGCACGGTGGAGCGGAAAATGATGGTCATGCGGTCCTCCTTATGCGGCATCCCTTGCCGTCGAAACCGCTGGCGGGAACAGGGATGGATCAGTACGATCCGGCCGAACCGTATGGGTCAGGACATCAGTACGATGGCAACGACAGCACTTCCCGAAACCCGCACCGCACAGGTGATGCAGGTGATCCGCGACCGGATCGAGCGCCGCACGCTGACGCCCGGCGCGCGACTGCCCTCGGTCCGGGCGATGGCGGAGGCGACCGGATTTTCGCGATCGACGGTGGTCGAGGCGTATGACCGGCTGGCGGCGGACGGCACGATCCGGTCGCGGCCGGGATCAGGCTTCTATGTCGATGCGCCGCTCGCTCCGCTGTCGCTCGACCGGATGGGCGCGGCGCTGGAGCGGGAGGTCGATCCGCTATGGATGCTGCGCCAGTCGCTCGCCCATCGACCCGGCGCGTTGAAGCCGGGATGCGGATGGCTGCCCGATAGCTGGCTGGCGGGCGACGCGCTGCGCAAGGCGTTGCGTGCGGCGGCACGCGGGGCGGCGGATGCGCCGCTGCTGCAATATGCCACGCGGCTGGGGATACAGCCGCTGCGGATGGTGCTGGCCCGGCGGATGGCGGCGCAGGGGGTGGAGGTGTCGCCCGACCAGATATTGCTGACCGACGGCAGCACCCATTCGCTCGATCTGGTGTGCCGTTTCCTGCTCGAACCCGGCGATACCGTGCTGGTCGACGATCCGTGCTATTTCAACTTCCTCGCCTTGTTACGGGCGCACCGCGCGCGGGTGGTCGGTGTGCCGATGACGCCGACCGGGCCGAACATGGCGGCGTTCGCCGCGGCGGTGGCGACGCACCGGCCGCGATTCTACCTGACCAACTCCGGGGTCCATAACCCGACCGGCGCGACGCTGTCGGCAACGACCGCGCATCGGTTGCTGAAAGTGGCGGAGGCCAATGATCTGGTGATCGTCGAAGATGATATCTTCGCCGATTTCGAGGCGAGCCCGGCGCCGCGGCTGGCGGCGTTCGACGGGCTGGACCGGGTGATCCGGATCGGCAGCTTTTCCAAGTCGCTGTCGGCGGCGGTGCGGTGCGGCCATATCGCGGCCCGCCCGGACTGGACCGAGGCGCTGGCGGACCTGCGCATCGCCACGTCGATGGCGGGCAATCCCCTGTCGGCGGAACTGCTCCACGGGGTGCTGACCGATGGCGGGTATCGCCACCATGTCGAAACGATCCGCGCGCGGCTGGCAAAGGCGATGGCGCGGACGGCGGCGCGGCTGCGGGCGATCGGGATCGAGCCGTGGATCGAACCGGGGGCGGGTATCTTTCTATGGGCGCGGCTGCCTGCCGGGATCGATGCGGTGGCGCTGGCCCGCGATTCGCTGGCCGCCGACATCGTGCTGGCGCCGGGGCGGGTGTTCAGCGCCGGCGGCGGGTGGGACGATCACCTGCGCTTCAATGTCGCGATGTGCGACGACGAGCGCATCTTCGCGTTCCTCGCCCGCGCTATGTGAGCGCGGGGGTGGCCCGCGCATCGCTGCGTCCGGCGATCAGCAGTGCGGCAAGTGCGGCGGCGGCCATCGTCGCCCCGGCCAGCGACACCACCGGCAGCCCGAGGCCGAGGCCGATCACCCCGCCGCCGATCGCCGCACCGATCGCGTTGCCGAGGTTGAACGCGCCGATGTTCATCGCGGAAGCAAGGTTGGGCGCTTCCGCCGCCGCCGCCATCACCCGCATCTGCAACGGCGGCACGATCGCGAAGCTGGCGATGCCCCAGATCAGGATCGCGACGGCGGCGGGGACCGGCCAGTGCATCAACCCGGCAAAGGTGACAAGGATTCCAGCCAGCACGGCGAAGCTGACCAGCAGCGTGGCATGGACCGACCGGTCGGCGAACCGCCCGCCCAGCGTGTTCCCGATCGTCAGCCCGATGCCGTACAGCATCAGCATGGTGGTGACATAGCCGGTCGATCCATGCGTCTCGTCGCGCAGGATCGGCACGATATAGGTGAAGACGGTGAACATCGCGCTCGCCCCGACGACGGTCAGCGCCAGCGCCGCCAGCACCGGGCCGCGCGTCAGCACCCGCAATTCGGCGCGCATGTCGCCGCTGCGGTCGGCGGGCATCGCGGGCAGCGCGAACCATAGCGACAGCATCGCGACCGCGCCGACCGCGGCGATCCCGGCAAAGGCGCTGCGCCAGCCCAGCACGTCGCCTGCCCATGTCGCCAGCGGCACGCCGCCGATCGTCGCGACCGTCAGCCCGGTGAACATCGCCGCGACCGCCCCAGCCCGCTTGTCGGCGGGGACGAGGCTGGCGGCGACGACCGACCCGACGCCGAAGAATGCGCCGTGATTGAACGACGTCACGACCCGTGCCGCCATCAGCGTCCAATACCCGTCCGCCAGCGCCGACAGCGCGTTGCCGATCGTGAAGATGCCCATCAGGCCCACCAGCAACACCCGGCGATCGATCCGCCCGGTGGTCAGCGTCATCAGCGGCGCACCGATCAGCACGCCCATCGCATAGGCGCTGACCAACAGCCCGGCGGCGGGGATCGATACGCCCAGGTCGGCGGCGATGGCGGGCAGCATGCCCATCGGTGCGAATTCGGTGACGCCGATGCCGAACGCGCCGATCGCGAGCGCGAGAAGGGGGGTGTTGAGGCGCATGAGCAATGTCCCGTTGTGTCGCGGACACAGGTGGCCACTTGCGTCCGCTCCCGGTAGCCGCTTCATGGGACCAGCAGCTTTGCGTGGGAGGCACGAATGGACGTCGCGGGTCGGTCGGGCGAATTGGCAGTGTTCGCCGCGATCGCCGAACAGGGAAGCCTGTCGGCGGCGGCGCGGACGTTGGGACTGACCCCGTCGGCGGTCAGTCGGATCGTCGCGCGGATCGAAGCGCGGCTGGGCGTACGGTTGCTGGTCCGCACGACCCGCACGTTGACGCTGACGACCGAGGGCGAGGCATATCTGCGCGCGGCGCGGCGAATCCTCGCCGATCTGGCGGAGGTCGAAGGCGCGATCGCCGATCAGGCGTCCCCCAGCGGGCGGCTGCGCGTCACCGCGTCGCTGGCGCATGGGCGGCTGTATATCGTACCGCTGTTGGGCGACTTCACCGCGCGCTATCCCGGTATCCTGATCGACCTGAACCTTTCCGACCGGATCGTCGACGTGCTGGCCGGTCAGGCGGACGTCGCGGTCCGGTTCGGGCAACTGGCCGACAGCCCGCTGACCGCACGCAAGCTGGGCGAGAACGGCCGGGTCGTCGTCGCCTCGCCCGGCTATCTCGCGCGGCACGGGACGCCGCAGGTGCCGGAGGACCTGCTCGCGCATAATTGCCTGAGCTTCAATTTCCGGCGGGCCGAACCGGGATGGCCGTTTCGCCGCGACGGGCGCGACTATGCGCTGGCGGTGACCGGATCGATCGAGGCGAATAACGGCGAATCGCTGGCACAGCTTGCCCGCGCCGGGATCGGCGTGGCGCGGGTCGGGCGGTTCGCGGTGGTCGACGATCTGGCGAGCGGGGCGCTGGTGCCGTTGCTGGAGCCGTTCAACCCGCAGGACCGCGAACCGCTCCATGCCTTGTTCGTCGGCGGATCGGCGATGGCGGCGCGGGTGCGGGTGTTCGTCGATTTCCTTGTCGAGCGGCTGGCGGACCGGGCGTAATGCCGTCTCAATCGTCCGGGGCGATCGATATGCGCAGCCCGTCGAGCGATGCGTCGAACGGTATCTGGCATGACAGGCGCGATTTCTCGGTGCGGTTGTCGGTGCTGTCGAGCAGGTCGCTTTCATCCTCGCTGACCGGCGGGAGCAGGGCGACCCGGTCATCCTCGACATAGATGTGGCAGGTGGCGCACGAACAACAGCCACCGCACAGCGCCAGCAGGTCGTCGACCCCGGCGTCCTTCAACGCATCCATCACGGTCAGACCGTGCGCCGCTTCGATCCGGCGTTCCGCGCCGTCCTGCGTCTCAAGGATGATCCAGCCCAAATCCATGTCCTTTTCGTAAAAGCGGGTTCAGCGTGCCGGTGGCGACGCGCGATAGTCGAGCCGCGGCGGCTGGTCGCCGAGCAGCGCGCGATAGGTGAAGCCGGGGCCGCGCCGCCGGTCGAGTTCGGCGCGCGCCGCCGCCAGCGTTTCAGGTGCGCGGAACAGGTCGGCGGCGGTCAGCGCCAGCGTACGCGCGGCAACGCCCGCCCCCTTGATGCCGATCGACGAACCGCTGGCGGCGACCGCCTGCCAGCTATGCGGCGCGGTGCCCGGCACCCATGCGGCGGCGGTCATGCCGACGGTAGGCGTGACATAGCTGACGTCGCCGACATCGGTCGACGCCATGCCCGGCGCATCGACCGAATAGGGTTCGATCGCATCGGGCGCGAGGTCCACCGGGCCGCCGCCGCCGATCGCCTTGGCAAATGCGGTATCGGCCGCGGAATAGGCGACGCCGCCGACCCGGTTCAGATTGGCCGCCATCACCCGGCCCAGCACGTCGTTGGGCATCAGATCGAACACGCCGCCCACCTGTTCGAAGCGGACGGTGGTGCCGGTGCCCAGCGCCGCCCCCTCCGCCGCCTTGCTCACCCGATCGAAGATCGCACGGACCATCCGCTGGTCGGGATGGCGGATATAGTAATAGACTTCGGCGGTGGCGGGCACGACATTGGGTGCCTTGCCGCCATCGGTGATGACGTAATGGATGCGCGTTTCCTGCGGCACATGCTCGCGCATCTGGTTGACCATCATGTCCATCGCTTCCACCCCGTCCAGCGCCGAGCGGCCCCGGTCGGGGGCGATGGCGGCATGGGCGGCGATGCCGGTGAAGCGGAACTTGCCGCTGATATTGGCCAGCGTCCGCCCCTGCGACGCGGAATTGCGGTCGCCGGGATGCCAGTGCAGCATCGCATCGACATCGTTCATCGACCCGGCCCGGACCATGAAGACCTTGCCCGATCCGCCTTCCTCCGCCGGGGTGCCATAGACTCGCAACTCGCCCGCGACATGGTTGGCGACCATCCATCGCCGCACCGCCACCGCCGCCGCGACCGATGCCGCGCCGAACAGATTGTGGCCGCACGCGTGGCCCGCCGCCTGTCCGTCGATCGGCGAAAGCCGGGGAACCGCCGCCTGTGCGAGGCCGGGCAGCGCGTCGAACTCCGCCAGCATCCCGATCACCGGGCCGGCGCCGTTGCGAAACCGCGCGATGAACGCGGTCGGCATTCCCGCCACGCCGGTTTCGATCGTGAACCCGGCAGCCTTCAACTGCGCCTGTAGCAGCGCGGAACTGCGCGTTTCGTGAAACCCGGTTTCGGCATAGCCCCAGATCGCCAGCGCCGCGCGCGTCATTTCGGGTTCGGCGGCGGCGACATCGGCGAGGATCGCGGTCCGGTCCGCGTCGGTCGTCGGCGCGGCGGCGACGGGCATGGCCGTCATCGTCGTCAGCAACGCTGCTGCCACCAATCTCATGCCACGTCCTCCTGTTCGGCATACCGCCGCGCGAGCATTGCGCAGACGATCAACTGCAACTGGTGAAAGATCATCAGCGGCAGCACGATCGCCCCGACCTGCGGCGCGGCGAACAGCACGCCCGCCATCGGCACGCCCGATGCGAGGCTCTTCTTCGATCCGCAGAATTGCAGCGCGATGCGATCCGCCCGGTCGAACCGGAACAGTCGCCCGATCCCGGCACTGATCGTCAGCACCACCGCCAGCAACGCACCCGCCAGCGTGACGACGATGGCGAGGTCGCCGGGCGACACCCGGTTCCACAGCCCGCCGACCACCGCCGCGCTGAACGCGGTATAGACCACCAGCAGGATCGAACCGCGATCGACGGTGGTTGTCAGCGTCTTGTGCCGGGCGATCGTCGCACCGATCCACGGGCGCAGCAGGTGCCCGGTGACGAACGGCAGCAACAGCATCGCGACGATCGAGGTGATCGATCCCAACGCGAAGCCATGCTGCCCGCCGCCGCTGTCGTGAATGGTCAGCGCGACCAGCACCGGCGTGATGAAGATGCCGGCAAGGTTGGAGAAGGAAGCGCTGCACACCGCCCCCGCCACGTTGCCGCGCGCGATGGCGGTCAGCGCGATCGAGGACTGGACGGTCGAAGGCAGCAGCGTCAGGAACAACAGCCCGGTCGCCAGCGTCGGGTCGATCCCCGGCACGGCGCGGATCGCCAGCCCCAGTATCGGGAAGATCACGAACGTCATCGCCGCGATCGTCAGGTGCAACCGCCAGTGCCGCGCCCCGTCGATGATCGCCTGTCGCGACAGGCGCGCACCGTGCAGGAAGAACAACAACACGATCCCGGCATTGGCCGCGACATCGGTGATCGTCGCCATCGTGCCGCGTACCGGCAACACCGACGCCAGCGCGACCATGCCGACGAGCAACAGGATATAGCCGTCGGGCTTCACGCTGGCCCATAGCCGCATCGCCCCGCGTCGCTGCGCTACCGATCCGTCCCGTCGTTCCGCCATATCGCCGAACCTCCGCGTGAAGCTTTCGCCGCTGCTGCGACAACGTGGCCGCTGTAATCCTTCCGTCGCACTTTACACAAGTAAGCACTCTATGCATACCTGTGAGTCGCCGAGGGGGCTCGGATAGGAATCAAAGGTGAGATGCGGATACGCACCACCGTCGCAGGGGAACACAAGGAGCCTCCAGTACCGGCGCATCACAATAGCTGAAGGATGGCGTCATGTTCCCTGTCGACACACTCCGCAAAAGCGTCGCGGTTCGCCGCGGCAGACTGGCGATGTTCCTGCTTTCCACGATCTCGCTGCCGACGATGGCATCGGCGCAGGATGCGCCGCCCGCCGCCCGCAACGACGAGGAGATCGTCGTCACCGCCCAGAAGCGCGAGCAGGCGGCCAGCGACGTGCCGATCAGCCTGACCGTGCTGTCGGGAACCGAGATCGCCGAATCGGGTGCTGCGAGCACGCTCGACCTCGCGCGGCTGACGCCGGGGCTGACCATCGGCCAGAATTCGGGCGACGGCGATTTCCCGTTCATCTCGCTCCGCGGTGTCGCGATGCGCGATTTCGCCGATACCAACGAAAGCCCCTCGGCGGTCTATATCAACGAATTCTACAAGGCCAATCTGATGGGCCTCGATTCGCAGATGTTCGACCTTCAGCGGGTCGAGGTGCTGCGCGGGCCGCAAGGGACGCTGTATGGTCGCAACGCCACGGGCGGGCTGATCCATATCATCACCGCCGCGCCGACCACGCAACTGGACGGCTATGGCACGGTACTGGTCGGCGAGCGCGGACGGTTCAAGGCGGAGGGCGCGATCGGCGGCGGCCTCACCACCGGTGTGCGGGCGCGGGTGAGCGTGTTCCATCACGAATATGACGGCTATATCAAGAACACCTTTCCCGGCGGAGAGGACGGCAACGCGCTCGACGCGACGGCGGTGCGCGGGCAATTGTCGATCGACGTCGCGCCCAACCTGACCGCCGACCTGTTCGCGCAATATTACCGCAACGACAACGATGCGGGCAATATGTTCACCCATGTCGTCGTCCGGCAGGACCCTGTCACCGGCCTGTCGACGCGCAATCCCGGCGGTGTCGATTCGTTCGGATATGGCGACAGCGCCCCGCGCGAGACCAACTCGAATTTCGACACCTATCTCCGGTCCGAACAGTTCACCGCGATCGGAAAGCTGAACTGGGATTTGGGCGGGGTCACGCTGACCTCGATCAGCGGGTATGAGGCGGGCAGCAAGGACGCGGCGTTCGACAGCGATTCGACACCGGGTGCCCGGTCGACCGAGGTGCATCCCGACGCCCGGCAATATTCGCAGGAGGTGCGGATCGCGGGACAGAGCGGCCCGGCGACATGGCTCGCGGGCGTGTATTATTTCAATTATACCGTGGATGGATATCAGCGCCGCACCACCAGTGCCGCCGCCGGGCCGCGCCGGCCGGTATTCTACGACCTGCGCAGCGAAAGCTGGGCGGTGTTCGGCAACGTCGATTACGCGCTGACCCCGACGCTGACCGCGACCGGCGGGCTGCGCTATACCGATGAACGCAAGAAATACGACCTGAACAACACCGATACCGGGCCGGTGTTCAACGTGACCACGGTCGGCGATCGCGCGCGTCGCAACGACGACAATGTCAGCTTCACCGGGCGGTTGAGCTGGGCACCGCAGGACGGGCAGCTCTTCTATGCGGGCGTGGCGCGGTCGTACAAGGCGGGGACGTTCAACGTCGGCTATACCTCGATCCCGGCGGCGGCGATCTCGGTCCGGCCGGAGGAGTTGACCAGTTACGAGGCGGGCGCGAAATTCGCGTCGCGCGACGGTGCGCTGACGCTGAGCGGCGCGGTGTTCCATTACGATTATAAGGACAGCCAGGCCTATCAGTTCGACGGCGTCAGCCTGTCGTCGACGACGTTCAACCGCGATGCGAAGATCACGGGAGCCGAACTGGAACTGGCGGCGCGGCCGATCGACGGGCTTCGGTTGCGTGGGTCGCTGACCTATCTGGATGCCAAGCTGCTCGACGTGCAGTTGCCCGGCCTCGCCAACAACGGCCCGGTGGTCGATACTGAAATGCCGCTGGCCCCGAAATGGTCGGCCAATTTCAGCGCGAATTACCGCTGGGCCGGACCGTTCGGCGGGACGATGGGCGCACAGGGCGACGTATCGTACAAGGGCGCGCAATATTTCGATGCGTTCAACAGCCCCAGCCAGCGCGAGCGTGCCTATGCCCTTGCCAATGTGCGACTGTCGTGGACCGACCGTGCCGATGCATGGACGGCGGCGGTGTTCGCCGAGAACGTCACCGGCACCGACTATCGCACGGCCGCGTTCGACCTCGCCTTTCTGGGCTTCGGCACCGAAGTATGGGGACGGCCGCGCTGGGTCGGGGGTAGCCTGAGCTATCGGTTCGGACGGTAATGGCCGTATCCGCCCGCGTGGCAGCCATGCGGGCGGACGACGAAAGGCGGGGGCGGATGCAGGCACGGAAAACGATCGGACGGTGGGTGGCGATGGTGGCGCTCGCCGCCGTATCGGGCGGCTGTGTCGCCACCCGACCGGCGGCGTTGCCGACCGGCGTGACCTTCGCCGGACGGCTGGAGCCGCCCGGCACGCTGCGTGCCGCATATCAGCAACGGATGATCGACATGGCGGCGGTCTGGGCGGGGTGCGATCCCGCGCTGATGCGGCGTACGCTCAGCGCCGATGTCGATTTCTCCTATCCGACCAACCGGGTGATCGGGATCGAGGCGGCGGTCGCCGACCTTACCGCATTCTGCGCAGTGGCGCGCGACCGCAGCATCTATTTCCCCGCCGACGCCTTTTACATCGACCTGCGCAACCGGCGCATCGCCGCCGAGGTGCAGTTCCGCGTGACGCAGGACGGGCGGCGACAGGTCGTCAACGACGTATGGATCGCGACGATCGATCGCGACGGGCGGATCGCGGTGCTCAAGGAATATCTCGACGGGCGGGTCCGCCATCTTCAGGCCGACGGTGTGCTGACCTATGACACCGACGCCGAGTTCCTGACGCCGTGGCCACCGCGCGCCGATCCGCCGCCGCGCTGACAGATTCGGGACAATATCGATGCAACATTCACATTATGACGTGGTGATCGTCGGCGGCGGTCATGCCGGCGCGCAGGCGGCGATCGCGTTGCGGGCGGAGAAGTTCGCCGGGTCGATCGCGATCGTCGGCGAGGAACCCGATCCGCCCTATGAACGGCCGCCCTTGTCCAAGGAGTATCTGGCGGGCGCCAAGCCGTTCGAGCGTATCCTGATCCGTCAGCCCGCCTTCTGGGCCGAACGCGATATCGCGCTGCGCACCGGCGAGCGGATCGTCGCGGTCGATCCGGCGGCGCGTCAGGTGACGACGGCAGATGGCATGATGATCGGCTATGGTGATCTGATCTGGGCGGCGGGCGGCCATGCCCGGCGGCTGGGCTGTGCCGGACATGATTTGGCTGGGGTGCATACCGTTCGCAGTCGGGCCGATATCGACCGGCTGGTCGCCGAACTGCCGGGTGCGACCGACATCGTCGTGATCGGCGGCGGCTATATTGGGCTGGAGGCGGCGGCGGTGCTGACGAAACTCGCCAAGCCGGTGACGCTGGTCGAGGCGCAGGACCGGGTGCTGGCGCGCGTCGCGGGCGTGGCGCTGTCGCGCTTCTACGAGGCTGAGCATCGCGCGCGGGGCGTGACCCTGCTGCTGCGAACCACGGTCGATTGCATCGAAGGCGACAAGGCCGTGCGCCGCGTGCGGCTGGCGGACGGGACGGTGTTGCCCGCGCAGATCGTGATCGTCGGCGTCGGCATCGTTCCGGCGGTCGCGCCGCTGATCGCCGCCGGGGCGGCGGGGGGCAACGGCGTGCTGGTCGACGCGCAATGCCGGACCAGCGTGCCGCGCGTCTATGCGATCGGCGATTGCGCCGCGCATGCCAGCGTCTGGGCGGACGGCGTGACGATCCGGCTGGAATCGGTGCAGAATGCCAACGATCAGGCGATGGTCGCGGCGCGCACCATCGCCGAGCGCGACGTCGCCTATGGCGCGGTGCCGTGGTTCTGGTCCGACCAATATGATCTGAAGCTCCAGACGGTGGGGCTGTCGATCCGCCATGACGCGGCGGTGTTGCGCGGCGATCCGGCGACGCGCAGCTTTTCGGTCGTGTATCTCCGGCAGGGGCGGGTGATCGCGCTCGATTGCGTCAATGCGATGCGCGACTTCGTGCAGGGCAAGGCGCTGGTCGTCGCCGGGGCCAGTATCGATCCCGCGTTGCTGGCCGATGCGAGCCGGCCGCTCAAATCGATGCTGTCGGCATGACCACCGCGATGGTCAGCGCGCCGCATCATCTTGCGGCGGCGGCGGGGGCGGCAGTGCTGCGCGACGGCGGCAATGCGGTTGAGGCGACGGTGGCGATGGCCGCCTGTCTTGCGGTCGTCTATCCGCACATGACCGGCATCGGCGGCGACGGCTTCTGGCTGATCGCCGAACCGGGTGGCGAGGTGCGCGCGATCGACGCCAGCGGGCGCAGCCCCGCGCGGGCCGATCCGCGTCATGACGGACTGGGCGCGATCCCGTGGCGCGGGCCGCTGGCGGCGGGCACTGTGGCGGGCACGGTATCGGGCTGGGCGATGGCGCTCGACCTTGCCCCCGGCACGTTGCCGCTCGACCGGCTGCTCGCCGATGCGATCGCCCATGCCGATCACGGCGTGGCGGTGACGGCGGGCGGCGCGGCGATCGCGGCGGCGAAGTCTTCGGAATTGCGAAGGCTTCCCGGCGGCTATGCGGCGATCTTCGAGGCGCCGGGCCGTCCGCTGATCGAAGGCGATATGTTGCGCCAGCTCGCGCTTGCCGACACGTTGCGCGCGCTGGCGACCAACGGGCTGGACGACTATTATCGCGGCGACCTGTCGCGGCGGATCGCGGCCGATCTGGCGGCGCTGGGCAGTCCGGTGACGCACGACGACCTGACCACGCATCGCGCCACGCGCACCCGGCCGCTGACCGTGCGGCTGCGCGATGCCCGGCTGTTCAACACGCCCCCACCGACTCAGGGGCTGGCGTCGCTCCAGATACTGGCGCTGTTCGACCGGATGGCGGCGGACGAGGTCGATGGGTTCGATCATGTCCACGGACTGGTCGAGGCGACGAAGCAGGCGTTCCGCGTGCGCGATACGCAGGTCGGCGACCCGGCGGGCATGACGATCGATCCTCAGGCGATGCTGGACGATCCGGCATGGTTCGACCGCGCGCTCGGCGCGATCGATCCCGCGAAAGCCGCACCGTGGCCGCATCCTCCGGCGTTGGGCGATACCTGCTGGTTCGGGGCGGCGGACGCGGCGGGGCGCGTGGTCAGTTGCATCCAGAGTACCTATTTCGAGTTCGGATCGGGCATCGTCCTGCCCGGCACCGGGATTACATGGCAGAACCGCGCCTGTTCGTTCCGGCTGGACGGCGACGGTCCCAATCGCTGGCGGCCGGGGCGGCGGCCGTTCCACACGCTGAATCCGGCACTGGCGCGGTTCGATGATGGACGGGTGATGGCGTACGGCACGATGGGCGGCGAGGGTCAGCCACAGACGCAGGCGGCGTTGTTCACCCGCTATGCCCGGTTCGGAATGCCGATCGATCGCGCCATCGCCGCGCCGCGCTGGTTGCTGGGGCGGACATGGGGCGAAGACAGCACGACGCTGAAGATCGAGGACAGGTTCGATCCCGCGCTTTATGCCCGGTTGCGCGCGGCGGGGCACGACGTCGAACCGGTGGCGCCGATGACCGCCATGATGGGCCATGCGGGCGCGGTCATCCGCCATGCGGACGGAAGGGTCGAAGGGGCCAGCGATCCGCGCAGCGACGGGGCGGCGATCGGGGTTTAGCGGCGCGCGCTATGCCCGGACGGCGGGCGACAGCGGGAACCACCGCACCGGCAACAACCGCTTGAGTTGCAGCACGTTCTTTTCGACCACATGCCACGAGAAGGCGGCGAACAGGCAGGTCAGCGCCAGCGTGGCGAGGATGAACAGCATTGAATGGCCGTAGAAGGACGGCACGGTGGCAATCAGCGCCTGCGATATCGGAAAGCCGTACAGGTACACGCCGTAGCTATAGTCGCCGCTTGCCAGCAGCTTGATCCGGGGAACGCCGATCATCCCGATCCACAGCGTCAGCCAGGTAAGCAACGGTGCCGCGAGATAGATGAAACTGTCGGACATCAGCAGCAGATAGGCCGCGACGGCCACCGGGATCGCGAGCAGCGGCTTGGTCGGGATATGCTCGCGCCAATGGAAGAACACCATGCCGAGGATGAAATAATACACGATCACATGTACCTGATAGTACATCGATGCGTTGGAAATCCCGTACAGGAAATGCAGCGTCGCCAACACGATGGTAGCGATCACGGCACCGGCCAGCACCAGATATTTGTTGTAGAGGATGCGCGTCAGCATCAGCGCGGTGATGATGAGATAGCAGCCCAGTTCCGCCGGTAGCGTCCATAGATTGGCGTTCACCATCGGCGTCGCCTGATTGGTTTCGAAGACTCCCGGCAACCGGAACGATACCTCGCCGATCATATTCAGCAGATAGCGGTGCATCATCGGATGTTCGAAATAGGCGTCGAGCGGCAAGGTGGTCAGCAACGCGCCGAGCACGAACGCCGACAGCAGGACCTCGACGATCAGCGCCGGAAAAATCCGCAGCCCGCGATGCGCGAGGAAGGTCGACACGCGCTGTGTCCGAAGCGCGCTTCCGGTGACGAGGAAGCCGCTGAGCGCGAAGAAGGCGGGTACCAGCGCCAGCTTGATCGGGCGGGTCCATCCCGTCCATCCCTGCACCACGCCGTTGGCTGGGGCGAGGGCGTGGTCGATCATCGCCGGCATCTGTGTGCCGAGGCTCTGGCTACCCGAAATCCACTTGGCGTGACCGATCATGATGAGCACGGCCAGCGCGATGCGCAGAATGTCGAACCCCGGACCCATGCCCCGGTTGCGGTCGAGGACGGTGGCGAATGTATCGCCCCGGCGCATGCCAAGCAGACGTTCCAACAACCGATATCCCCCAGTTCCCCCCCCCGGCCGGATATCATAGAATCCCGAAGTAGAGGACTCGGTATTTACGTCGGTACAATTACAGTCATATTCTTTGGCCCATGAATGACGGACAACGTTCGAAATACACTATAAGCACCGTATTATCAGGTACTTGCACCGATCAATGCCCACTGCCCTGCAGCGACACATGTGCCGAGACGATCCGCCATCCTTCGGGCAGTCGGACCCATGTCTGGCTCTGTCGTCCGATACGGTCGTCGCCGATCCGCTGGAACTCGACATTGGCGGTGGCGGTCTCGGTGCCAAAGGTGGTGATCGCCATGCGTCGCACCGCGCGCGGCGGCGAACCGCCGGGGCGGGCCTTGCGAAAGGCGAGGATCGCGTCGATGCCGTACAGGCATTCGCCGACGCCGAACCGGATCGCGAGGCCCGATTGCCAGAACATCGCGTCCAGCCGTTCGATATCGTTCGCGGCCAAAGCCGCCTCATACTGCTCGACCAGCGCGGTGACTTCGGCCAGCGTTTCGGGATCGTCGACCCGCATCATATCGTCTCCATGCCGGCGAGCAGCGTCGCGGAATCGCTGACGAACCCGAAACACTGGCGGATATTGTAGAGAGTGGCGTCGGTGCAGAAGCCGGGCGAGGTCGTCGCCGCGCAATCGGCGAGCAGGATGCAGTCGTAACCGATGCAGTTGGCGTCGATCAGTGTCGCCAGCACGCATTGATCGACATTCACGCCCGCGAACAGCAGCGTATCGATGCGCAGGTTGCGCAGGATGCTGTCGAGCGGCGTGTCCCAGAACCCCGACATGCGATATTTCGACACCGCAACGTCGCCCGGTGCGATCGGCAGTTCGTCGACCACCGCCGCCGCCCAGCTACCTTCTTCCAGCACCGCCGCGCCATTGGGCAGCGGATCGCCGAGGCCGGTGCCGGTCCCGTCGGGCTGATAAACGTGCAGGATCGACGGGCTGAGGTTCAGCCGGTCGGGCCGGTTGCCCCAGTTCAGCCAGACCACGGGCACGTCCGCCGTCCGCAGCGCGGGCAGCAACGTGCGCAGCGGCCCGATCGGCGTGCGCGCCGGGGCGATATCGACGCCGATCGACGCAAGCCAGCCTTCGGGGTGGCAAAAGTCGTTCTGCATGTCGACCACGACGATCGCGGTGCGGGCAAGGTCGATCGTCACGTCCTGCGGTGTGGCGTCCAGTCGTACCGGGCGCGGCGCGGCGGGCGGCTGGGTCAGCGCGGCGTGGCCAGCATCGACCTGCCACGTCCGGCGCAGCGAGCTGCCGAGCGCGACGCTCATGCCGCGACCGGCGCGGACAGCAGCGCGATGTCTTCGGCGTCGAGCGTTACCGGCACGCCCGCCCGGATCAGCGCGGCGAAATCCTCGTCCGGCGTCATCACGGTCAGGGTATAGAGCTTGCCCGGCCCGGTATTTTCGATGACGTGATCGCCGCCCGGCGGGATCAGCAGCGCACCGCCGCGCGCAAGATCGACCGACATGCCGCCGCACGTCGCGCGGCCAGTGCCTTCGAGGACATAGAAGAACTCGAACGCCGCGCTGTGGCTGTTGGGCGGGGTGCGGCCGCCCGGTTCGAAAATCTCGATCACGCACACGTTGCGATATCCGGGCACGCGATCGTCGTGCAGGATCACGAAGTAATTGGTGTCGCCCGGGGCGATGCGAAACGCCTGCGATCCGGTGGCGGTGTTGAGATAGACGGGCAGGGTCATGTCGTCTCCTTGGGCAGGGGATAGCGGCTTACATCGGCGAGCAGTCGCGCAAGGCCCGCCCCGGCATGGTCGAGGCAGCGGCCACCGGCATCGGCGGTGGCGAGCAGGGCGTTGCCGACCGCGCCGTCCGGGTTCACGTCCTGCGTCATCCATCCGATGCCGACCGATCCCTCCAGCCGCAGTTCGGCATAGTCGCGCTCGATCGCGGCCCCGGCGGACGGGAAATCGGCGATGGCGTCGCGGCGTACCCGATCGGGATGGAGGTGCAGCATCATCGACGTCTCGATCGCACCGCCGTGGATGCCGTGGCGCAGTTCGTCCGCGTCGAACAAGCCGTCCGGCACGCCGAAGCCGAACGTACTGGCCGATACCGCCAGCGCGGCGTGGCGGACGCGCAACTCGCGGACGAGGATTTCGACCAGTTGCGGCTGCCCGCCATGCGAATTGAGCACGACGATCTTGCGGAACCCGGCGCGCAGCACCGATTCGGCGACGTCCATCCAATAGCGCAGCAGCGTTTCCGCCCCGATCGACAACGTACCGCGAAAGTCGCGGTGCTCGTTGCTCTTGCCGATCGCCAGTACCGGGAGCGCGACGACCCGGAACCCGCCGGTCAAATGGCGGGCGGCATGGTCGATCACGCCGTAATTCAGATCGGTATCGACCGATACCGGCAGATGCGGGCCATGTTGCTCGATCGCCGCGACCGGCATCAGCGCAATATCGCGTGTCGTGTCGATCGCGTCGAAATCGCGCGTCGTCATATCCTGCCACCGATCGATCATGCCGTCATCGCCCCATCCGTCCCGTTGCCGCAGACACACCCGTTTCCGTCGCCGTGTCGAGCGGCTTTCCGGCCGGCCCAACAAAATCGCCCCGGCCCTTTTCTTAGTAAGCAGTTTATGTATAACTCGCATCGCCGGGATGGCAAGCGGATGCGGCAGGGGCGGTACGATGGATCTGGATGGCCTGATTGCCGGAACGCAGGGTCCGACCGCGGTGACCGATCCGGCGGTGTTGCGGCGGATGAGCCGGGACTATTACTGGTATAGTCCGGTGCTGAAGCGGCAACTGGCCGATGTCGCGGGCGACGTGTTGTTCGCGCCGACGACCGAGGCGGAGGTGGTGGCGATCGCGGCTGCCTGTTACCGCCACGACGTGCCGTTGACGGCGCGCGGCGGGGGCACCGGGAATTACGGCCAATCGATGCCGCTGCACGGCGGTGCGATCCTCGATCTGCGGGGTCTGGACGAGCTATTATGGGTGCGAGACGGCGTGTGCCGGGTGCAGGCGGGCAAGCGGCTGGGCAAGCTGGACGCCGAACTGGCACCGCAGGGGCACGAGTTGCGGCTGCATCCCTCGACCAAGGCGGTGGCGACGGTCGGCGGGTTCGTCGCCGGCGGATCGGGCGGGGTCGGGTCGATCACCTGGGGCATGTTGCGCGAGCCGGGCAATATCCTTGGCGCGCGGCTGGTGACGATGGAGGCCGAACCGCGCGTGCTGGAACTGCGCGGTGCCGATATCGCGAAATTCAACCACAGCTATGGCGTGACCGGCATCCTGACCGAACTCGAACTGCCGCTGGCCCCGCTGGAACAATGGATCGACGTAGTCGTCGCGTTCGACGATTTCCGCAGCGCCGCCGCGTTCGGCAAGGCATTCGCCGGGTCGCCGGGCATCGTAAAAAAGCAATGTGCCGTCATGGCCGCACCGATCGGACAGCGGTTCCTGAAACCCGTCGCCGCGCGGCTGGCACCGGGGGATGCGTGCGCGCTGGTGATGGTCGCAGGCCGTTCGGTCGAGGCGTTCGCGGTGCTGGCGGCGGAGCATGGCGGGCGTATCGTCCATGATTCGTCGCGGCCCGACCCGGAGAGGCCGTCGAAGGTGCTGCTGTTCGAGCTGTGCTGGAATCACACCACGCTATGGGCGCTGAAGGTCGAGCCGACGCTGACCTATCTTCAGACGTTGCTGCCTGCCGACGATTGCGTCGATCTGGCCGCCGACCTGCAACGCCATTTCGGCGACGAGGTGCTGTATCATCTGGAGTTCACCCGCAGCGGCGCGGGGATAAGCTGTTCGGCGTTGCAGATGATCCGCTTCACCGACGAGGCGCGGCTGAACGAAATCATGGCCTATCACGAACAACGCGGATGCCGCCTGTTCAACCCGCATGTCGTCACGATCGAGGAAGGCGGCATGAAACAGGTTAACCATGTCCAGCTCGCCTTCAAGCGGGAGGTCGATCCCAAGGGGCTGCTCAACCCCGGCAAGATGCTGGCGTGGGATCATGACGGCGTGCTGCCCGGTGCTGAAGGAGAAGCGTAGATGGTTTCGGTTGCGAACAATGATCTCCTGACCCAGGTCGGACCGGGCACGCCGATGGGCGCGCTGATGCGGCAATATTGGGTGCCCGCGTGCAAATCGTCCGAGGTGGAGGTCGACGGCGCGCCGCTGCGCGTGATGCTGCTCGGCGAAAAGCTGCTGGCGTTCCGTGACAGCGACGGGCGCGTCGGGGTGATGGACCATCGTTGCCCCCATCGCTGCGCCTCGCTGTTCTTCGGCCGGAACGAGGAAGGCGGGCTGCGCTGCGTATATCACGGCTGGAAATACGACGTGACCGGCAAGTGCGTCGACATGCCCAACGTCCCCGACGCCGCGAAATTCCAGCAGCGGGTGCGGGCGAAAGCCTATCCCACGATGGAACGCGCCGGGGTGGTGTGGGCGTATCTGGGCGACCGTGACGTACCGCCGCCGCCGCCCGCGATCGAGGCGACGCTGTTGCCCGATGCGGAGTTGCGCGTCACGCTGACCATGCGCGAATGCAACTGGCTACAGGCGCTGGAAGGCGACATCGACACCAGCCATTTCGGATTCCTGCACGTCGGCCATGTCGGCGACGACGAGGTCGATCACGCCAACATGCATTCGGTGGCGATCACCGACCGCGCGCCGGGGTTCAAGGTCGCCAAGACCGACTGGGGCACGATGGCGGGTGCGTTCCGCCCGTCGGCGGACGGGTCGGCGCTGTACTGGCGCATCTGCCATTACCTGTTTCCGTTCTGGGCATTGTTTCCCGACGGCACGTTCGAGGACAATGTGACCGCCAACGCATGGGTGCCGATGGACGATACCCATACGATGGTGTTCAACTTCGCATGGGTGAAGCGGACCCAGCCGCTGCGCACCACCGCCGATGGCGAAACCATCGCCGGGCTGGAGTTCGTCCACGGGTTCCTGCCGAACACCAGCGACTGGTTCGGGCGGTGGAAGCTGGCCCATAACGTCGCCAATGATTACGGGTTGAACCGCGATGCGCAGCGGCAGGTGAGCTTTACCGGCATCACGGGCATCACGTTGCAGGACCAGTATATCACCGAAAGCATGGGTGAGGTGGTCGACCGGTCGTTCGAGCATTTGACCAGCGGCGACGCGATGATCGTGCAGACGCGCAAACGCCTGATTCAGGCGGCACGGGCGCTGGCCGATACCGGGGCGGTGCCGCCGGGGGTGGATGATCCCGACCTTGCGAGCGGTGCGCGTGGCGGTGCGTATGAGGCACCCGAGGGCGAGGACTGGCTGGAGGGATATCGCCGGGTGCTGGCACGATCGATCGGCCCGTCGCGCACCGGGTAAGGCTGGCCTTGGGACGGTTGGTCCGGGACGTGCTGAACCCGTTTGTGCGGAGTAGCGACTGAGCGAAGTCGAAGGCGCGTATCGAAGGATCGGTGGCCGTCCTTCGATATGCCGTTTCGACTTCGCGCAATGGCTACTCAGGATGAACGGTCATACTTAAAATCGTCGGGATCTAGCGCGGTTTCCGGCCCATCGCCGCATCGAGCAGATTGTGCATCAGCATCGCCCGCGTCATCGCGCCGACCGATCCGTGGCGCGGCGTGACCCAGCCCGCGACTTCCGCCACATCGTCGGCGATGTCCGACACCATATGCCCGTCGCGATATGTGATGCCGACGCCGACGACCGCTGCGCCGGGCCGGACCATCGATGCGTCGATCAGGTCGGGCACGCCCGCCGCCGCGACGATCACGTCGCTGTCGCGCAGCACCGTCGCGATATCCGGCGCCCCGCGATGCAGCAGCGTCGGCACCGCATCGATCCCGCGCGTTGCGAGCATCACCGCCAGCGGACGCCCGACCAGCATCCCGCGCCCGACGACCGCCACCCGCCGCCCGGCCAGCGGCACGCCGTGCGCCCGGAGGAGCGCAACGATCGCTGCAGGGGTGCATGGGCGCGGACCCGGCTGTTCCATCAGCATCCGTCCGAGGTTCAGCGGATGCAGGCCGTCGACATCCTTGTCCGGGCGGATCGCTTCCTGACATTGTGCTTCGTCGAGGTGCGGAGGAAGAGGAAATTGCACCAGCACGCCGTGGCACGACGGATCATCGTTTAGCCGCACCACCTCCGCCAGCAACGATGTCTGCGTCACGGTGGCAGGCAGCACGACTTCGATCGAGGCGAAGCCGAGTTCGTGGCAGTCGCGGTGCTTGCGCGCGACATAGGCACGGCTGGCCGGATCGTCGCCGACCAGAATGGTGGCGAGGCACGGCTGCCCGCCGCCCCGCACAAACGCGCTGGCCTGCGCCCGTTCGGCGATCCGTGCGCGCCATGTCGTCGCCAGTGCGTCGCCATCGAGCAGCACGGCCATCAGCGCAGCCCGATGCGCGGGTCGAGGAAGCGGTTGGTCGCGACGTCGCCGGTGCGCACGCCGGGCTTCGCCCGAATGTCCAGCACCGGGCGCAACCGCGCAAGCAGCAGCGCACTGCGTCGTGGATCGAAATCGCCGAGCGTCGCATTCGGGCCGTTGCCGACGATGCCGCGCCGCAACGACACATCGACCGCCGCGTCGAGCAACTCGCGCGACGTGTGCCACCACGGTGCGCTGAACCCGCCGTCGTTGAAGCGGACGATCGTCGCATTCACCTCCGCCGGATGCCGCACATAATCGACCTGCGCGCGTTGCAGCAGCGGCACCAGCCGTTGCAGGCAGGGGGCGAGCGCCGCCATCCGCCCGGTCGCGACCGACACCATGCCGGGGTAGAGCGGATATCCCATGTCGGACAGCAACAGGAAATCGACCGGCTTCGACCAGCGGCGACCGTGCGCGAACTGGTATCCCTCGGACGTCAGGCTGCCTTGATTCAGCCAGCGGCCCCGGTTCAGCACGAAATTCTCGCCGTCGCCGCCATATCCCTCGACGAACGCATCGCGGGGGATGCCCTGTCCCACCAGATACCGGCCAAAGGTGCGGCGGGTGGTCGAGATATACATCTTGCCGCGCCCCGATGCGGCGAAGGCGCGCAGGTCGGCGACCGAATGGAATCCGCGCGGATAGGTCGCCCGGTCCCAGAACAGGCCCATCGGCGACTTGTCGAGCATCGCGACCACGCCGGTCGCGGGGAACCGCCGCGAGAATACGAACGCGCTATCCTGATCGACCAGTGCAAGATGCGGGCGCACTCCGGCGCGCGAATTGCCCATGTAGAGCGACGACAGCGACGTCTCGCCATCGCCCAGCCCGATGCCCTTGCCGCCGACCAGCAGTTTGAGCGTGATGCCGGTCGCACCCAGCGGGCCTTCGTACCGGCCCTGTGCCGCCCGCCCGCCGCCACCGATCAACTGGAACAACCCGCCATGTTCCGCCTGCGGCAGCCAGTCGAGCTGAACGATCAGCGGGTTGGGGCAGACGCTGGACAGCGGCGTGCGATAGGCCGCGCGGGCCGCGTCGCCCGGTGCCGCCGTTGCTACGCCGCCGGGCAGCAGCGCCAGCGCCAGCAGCGCCGACAAGGTCCGCCGCAACCTCATCGCCCGGCGCTTCCGCCTGACATGTGCCAGTGTGCGAACAGCCGCTGTCCCAGCCAGCCGAACAACAGATACACGCCCATCGACATCGCCGCCGACACGATCAGCGCGGCGTACATCTGTTCATAGAGGAAATCGATCTTGGCGTTGACCAGCATCTGCCCCAGCCCGCCGTCGCCCGATACGAAGAACAGTTCGGACACGATCGCCCCGATCACCGCAAGGCTGGCGGAAATGCGCAGCCCGGCGAACAGCGTCGGCAGGGCGAAGGGCATTCCCGCCTTGCGCAGGGTGGTGAACCAGCCCGCACCCTCCAGCCGGAACAGGTCGCGAATGCCGGGATCGAGGCTCTTGAGGCCCAGCAGCAGTGTGGTCGGGATGGCGAAGAAGGTGAACAGGGCGACGATCAGCACCTTGGGCAGAAATCCGAAGCCGAGCAGCGATTGCAACAGCGGGATGATCGCCAGCACCGGAATGGATTGCAGCGCCACCAGATAGGGCGACACCGCGCGTTCGATCCATAACGACCGGAACATCAGCACCCCCAGCACGATCCCGACCGGGATCGAGATGGCGAGGCCGCTGAGCGCGATCCGTGCCGTGACCCATGCCGCGCGCAGCAATTCGGCGCGTACGGCGGGCGAGGCGAACGCGCCCTCCCACAATTCACCCGGCGACGGCATCAGGAACCGGCGATAATCCTCCAGCGCATGACGGCCATAGAGGTACAGCGCGGCGAGCACGATCCCGAGGAGCAGCGGCGGCACGATCGCCAGCACGCGCGTCCAACGCCGCCGGGGCGGGCGCGGCGGGCGGGGGGGATGATAGGTGACGCCGCTCATGACCGTTCTCCCGACGCATCGCGCAGCGCCGCCGACAGGGTGGCGCAATGCCGGGTGAATTCGGGCGAAAAGCGCGTCGCCGCGTCGCGCGGTTGCGGCAGGTCGATCGGATAGTTGCCGACGATGCGGCCCGGTCGCGCCGACATCACGATCACCCGGTCGGACAGGAACACCGCCTCTGCCACCGAATGCGTCACGAACAGGCCGGTGAAGCGTTGCCGTTGGTGCAGCGCGACCAGTTCGTCGTTCAACCGTTCGCGCGTGATCTCGTCCAGCGCGCCGAACGGCTCGTCGAACAGGAACAGCGTGGGATCGATCGTCAGCGCGCGCGCCAGCGATACGCGCATCCGCATCCCGCCCGACAGGTGCCGGGGATATTGCTCCTCGAACCCGGTCAGGCCGACCAGCGCGATCCGCGCCTCCGCCGTCGCGCGCCGCTCCGCCGCGCCGACACCGCGCAGTTCGAGCAGCAGTTCGACATTATGGCGCACGGTCCGCCACGGCAGCAGCGTCGCGTCCTGAAAGGTGAAGGCGACATGCGACCGATCGGCCTCCAGCCGACCCGAACTATAGTCGGTCAGACCGGCGGCGATCCGCAGCAACGTCGACTTGCCACAGCCCGACGGGCCGAGAATGCTGACGAATTCGCCGGGCATCAGGTCGAGGTCGATATCGCGTACCGCCTCCACACCCGTGTCGAACGTCAGCGAGACCGATCGAAAGGACAGCATCGGCACCGCCGCCGGGGGCGGGGAGGGGTTCAGGGGCGGGGGCGGAACCGCGGGGGCGCTGTCGGGCGTCACGATCAGAAGGCCAGCATGGCCCGGCGGACCTTGCCGATGAATTTCTCGGCGCGTGCGTTGGTCATGCGGTTGATCCCGTAGAGGCCGTGATAGTCCACTTTCACCTTCGGATGGCACACGACCCGCAGGAACCGCGTCGCATTGGCGCGCGGCGGATCGAGCAGGTACATCGCGCGCAGCCGGTCGACGCCATAGGTCGTGACCGTCGCCAGTCGACGGATGTTGGTCAGCCCCGGCGACAAGGCGCCGTCCTCCATCTTGAACGACACACCGGGCAGGAACACCCGGTCGAAATAGCCCTTCAGGATCGCGGGCCAGCCGAAATTCCATACCGGGTGGCACAGCACCACCGCATCGGCGGCGCGCAGCCGGTCGATATAGGGCTGTATCCGCCGCTGGTTGATGTCGAGGTCGTGATAGATCGTGCGATCTTCCTCCGACAGGACCGGATCGAACCCTTCGGCATAGAGGTCGAGGTCATCCACCTCATGCCCCGCCTCACGCAGGCTGTCGACGACGGTGCGGTGCAGTTCCACCGCAAGGCCCGTCTGCAAGGGATAGGCATAGATGACATGAACCTTCATGTCGTGAGTTATACATAAACTGCTTACTAGCGCAAGCGTGCCGCACCGCAGCGCAACAATTTATTCGAGGTATCAAAGCATTGAATTAGAAGGATATTATCGGTCACCCTGCTCTTGTCCAGCGGGTCGATGCAGAAGGTACGCGGCCAGCATATCGCGGGTATGGCGCAGACGTTCGGCCTTCCACTGGTCGCTCCGCAGGTCGGTTTCGAAGATGGTCGACAGCGTGTAAGCGTTGGACAGGTGGAAGTAGGACAGCGCCACCATCGAGACATAGAGTTGCAGCGGATCGATCCCGGTGCGGAACACCTCCTGCTCCTCGCCCCGGACCAGCGTCTCGCGGATCGCGTCGAGCAGCGGCGAACTGAGCGACGCGGCGCGCAGCGAGTTGGAGAGGTACATGCCCTTCTGCATGTTTTCCCCGGTCCAGAGCGACACGACATGCGGGTTGGCGGCGAAGTGCGAGAAAGTGAACTGGAACAGCTTCATCATCGCATCGAACGGTTCGAGGTTCGACAGGTTGAGCGACGTCTCCTTCTTGCGGATATCCTCGTACACATGGTCGAGGACATAGATGTACAGCCCCTCCTTGCTGCCGTAATAATGATAGATCATCCGCATGTTGGTGCCGGAGCGTTGCGAGATCGCATCGATCCGTGCGCCGCTTAGGCCGTGTTCGGCGAACTCGGCGATTGCCGCTTCGAGAATGCGGTTGCGGGTGCCCACCGGATCGCGGGTTCGCGGCGCGCGTGCTTCCACGGCGGTGGCGGAGACGCGCGGCGTCTTTGCGCGGGGGGGCTTGGGGGGGCTTGTCTTGTCCGTCTCGGGTGCGCTGGGCTTGGTCCGGGCCACTTTTTCTGTTCTCTCTCGAATCGTTCGGCCTCGCCGTGGGGACGTATAGTACCGCGCGACGACCGATTATGTTCAGCTTTATGACGGAAAACGTGCGTTCGCGGCGTTCAGCACGTTGTCGATCAGGAAGGCGGTGGTCAGCGGTCCCACGCCGTCGGGCACGGCGGTGATCGCGCGCGCAACAGGCGCGACCTCCGCGAGCGCGACGTCGCCGACGATGCGCGTGCCAGCGCTATCGTCGGGGAGCAGATTGACACCGATATCGATCACCGTCGCACCGGCCGCGACGTGCCGTGCACCGATCAATCCGGCGCGGCCGACCGCGACGAACAGCAGTTCCGCCGACCGGCATGCCGCCGGAAGGTCGATGGTATCGGCATGGGCAACCGTCACCGTGACGCCATGCCGCACCAGCATCGTCGCCAGCGGCCATCCGACCGTCGCCGACGCGCCGACCACCGTCGCGGTTCGCCCGCGCAACTCCCCCACCGCATCGCCCGCGATTCGCAGCGCGGCCTGTGCGGTGCACGGATATAATCCCGGCAACCCGGCGGCGAGCATCCCGGCATGATGCGGCGTCAGTCCGTCGATATCCTTCGCGGGCGACAGCATCGTCGCGACCTGTGCCATCGTCACCCGTGCCGACAGCGGTGCGAGCGGCAGGATACCGTCGATCCCGTCGTCGGCGTTCAGTGCTGCGATCGCCGCGCCGACTTGTTCGACCGATGCGTCGGCAGGCAGCTCGACCGACAGCGTGGCCACCCCGGCGGCGGCAGCGAAAGCGTCGATCCGCGCGACGTAAGCGCGGACCGCGCCGCTGCCGCCGCCGCTGAGCAACGCCAGTCGTGGGGCACGCCCGTGCGTGGCGCGGAATACGCTGGCCCCTTCCGCCGTCGTCGCCAGCATCGCGCGGGCGGCATCGTGGCCGTGAATCAGCGTTGCGGTCATGCCGCCGCGCACCGCGCCGCCAGCCGGATCAGGAAATCGCCACCCGCCGCGAGTTGATCGATCGCGATCCATTCGTCGGGCTGATGCGCCTGAAGGATCGATCCGGGGCCGCACAGCACCGCCGGGATGCCCGCCTGCTGATACAGACCCGCTTCGGCGACGAAGGCCGCGCCGGTCACGTCGTTGTCGCCGGTGAGCGCGCGCACCAGCGCTTCGGCGGGACTGTCGGGCGCCAGTTCCAGCGGCGGGGCGCTGGCGCGGCGGGCGATCGTCACGCCGCCTTCGGGCGCGCGGTTGCGGATGTCGCGGTCCAGCGCGTCGGCCGCGGCGCGAAACCGGGCTTCCATCCGGTCGGCATCGGCCTCGGTCGTGGCGCGCAGATCCCAGCGAAACGTGCAGGTGCGGGCGAGGATGTTGGCGGCGGTGCCGCCGGCGACCATCCCGACCGACAGGGTAGTGCCCGGCGGACGACACGGGTCGTCGGCCCGGATCGCGGTCCGGGCATCGACATCCATCTCGCCGATCAGCGCCATCAGTTCGACGGCGGCGGTGATTGCCGATACGCCGGTGTCGCGCTGGCTGGAATGCGCTTCCCGCCCGGTCACGGTCACGTCGAACACGCGCATCCCCTTGTGCACCGACACGATCTTCATGCTGGTCGGTTCGCCGATGATCGCGAGCGCGGGCGGCGGCACCAGTTCGGGCAGGCGGGCGATCAGGCCGGGCGCGCCGAGGCAACCGACTTCCTCGTCATGCGTCAGCGCGAGCAGCAGCGGGCGGCGCAGCGCGGCGACATGCGGCGTGTCGATCAGCGCAAGAACCAGCGCGATGAACCCCTTCATATCGGCGACGCCGCGACCATAGAGCCGGTCGTCGCGCCGGGTCAGCGTCCACGGATCGCTGGTCCACGGTTGCCCGTCGACCGGCACGACGTCGCTATGCCCGCTCAGGATCACGCCGCCCGCCACATCGGGGCCGATGCGCGCGATCAGGTTCGCCTTGGTTCCGTCGGCGCTGTCGATCCGCCATGCCGGATGGCCCCGCGCCGCCAGATAGTCGGCGACCCAGTCGATCAGCGCGCGGTTCGACCGGTGCGAGGTGGTGTCGAACGCAATCAGGCGCTCGAGAATGTCGAGCGTGTGCGGGATCATGCGTCGAGCTCGCTATAATCGGGCAGGGCCGGGCGAACCGGGGTGCCGTGGCGGATCAGGCTGCGCGCGGTGCCGGGGCGGGCGAGCAGTTCGTTCAGGCTGGCGGCGCGGAACAGCACCAGATCGGCGGGCGCGCCCGCCACGATCGGCTGCGCATGGTCGATCACCGCCCCCGCGGCGGTGGTGACACCCCGCGGCCAGTCGCCGATCGGATGGTCCAGATGCGCGATCCGCACCGCATCGCGAAACGATTCGAGCGGATCGAAATCGCCATAGGGGTAATAGGGATCGCGGCAGTTATCGCCGCCGATACAGGTCGCGATCCCCCGCCCGGCCATTTCATGCAGCAGCGTCACGCCACGCCGACGCGGCGTCCGCCCCGCCTCGCGCGACTGAAGGTACAGGTTGCAACCGGGCAGGGTGACGATCGCCACCCCGGCATCGGCCACGGCATCCAGCGTGCGGTCGACCTGTTCGGGCGGCTGGACCGACAGGCTGCAACAATGGCCGACCAGTACCGGCACGCCGGGATGCGCCTGCGCCGCCAATGCGATCCGATGCAGTGTGTTCGATGCGGGGTCGCCATTCTCGTCCGCATGGAAATCCAGCGACAGGCCGTACCGCGCCGCCGCGTCGAACAACTCGGCCAGCCGTGCGTCGAGATACGGTCCGGCCGGGGCGAAGGCACCGAGCACGCCGTCGTGCCGCCGCACCACGCCGACCACCCGCGCCAGCCATGCCGGATCGGCCAGCACGTCGGTCGAGAGCAGCGAGACGCCCTGAAGATCGACCCGCCCGGCCCAGCGCGCGCGCAGGTCGGCGAAAATCTCCCACCGTTCCTCGCTCCGGTCGTTTTGCGAGGCGAGATGCGTTCGCATCGCCCGCACGCCGTGGGCATGGGCGCAGCGCAGCCCGAACTCCATCCGCGCGCGCATGTCGTCGGGGGTCCAGTGGGTCAGTCGGTCGGCGATGATCGCGCTGGTGGCACCGGCGAAACTGCCGTCGGGATTGGGCGATCGCGGCCAGATCTGGCTGCTGTCGAGATGGGTGTGCGGTTCGACGAAGCACGGCCATGCCATCGTCCGGTCGGGCCGTTCCTCACGCCACGATGTTGCGGTCGCGGCGGCGGCGGGTTCGACGAAGCGCAGGATGCCGTCGGCGATACCGATGTCGAGGCGGACGATCTCCTCCCCACCCGGCTGGTCGGTGAAGGTGCGCGGCACGACGATGTCGCGCAGGACAAAGGGTTCGTGAGTCATGGCAGTACCGGCAATCGCAGGCGGCTGTCGCGCACGGCGATCCGCAGGGTGATGACCTCCGCCGTCGCGGCGGGGGCGTCGAGCGGGCGCGCGCCGGTGCCGGGGTTCACCGGCCACGCCGGGAACGACGCGGCCGCGATCGACAGCCGCAGCCGCTCGCCGCACGCGATCGTGGCACAGGTCGGGCGCAACGCCACCCGTGCCGCCCCGGCGGGGGCGGTGGCGAAATGGGCATATCCTTCGGCAAGGTGCCGCGCCCGCCCGCTCGCATCGACCACCGACAGGATGCACGACAGGTCGAAGCTGGGCTGGTCCGCCGTTACCGCCAGTTCGACCGTCGCGGTTCCGGTCAACGGCATCGGCGCGTCGAGCGGTGCGCTGGTATAGGTCAGCACTTCGGGGCGGGCATCGGTGTCGGTGCGATCGACCGGCCCCGCGACCGGGCCGAACGCGCCGCCGACGGTCGGCACCGGTCGCCACGGATCGTGGACGAGATGGTCGATGCTGTCGTCCTCGCCCGCATCCGGCACGAGCCGCCCGGCGGTTTCGTCCAATGCGGCGCGACCGTCGCTGGCGAGGTGCCATATCACGTCGGCATCGGGCCATGCCGACAGGTCGCGCCACGCCCTTGTCCCCATGTCGAACAGGCGGACCGGCGTTTCGCTGGCCGGGCGGGGCGCGGCGTTTTTCAGATGGCGGTCGAACCACGCTATCTGTCGCCGGTCGATATCGCCGATCGCGGCGTCGCCGAAATCCATGCCGCCCAACCGCCGTCCCCACGGGAAATGCGCCCACGGCCCGACCTCCAGCGCCGCCTCCACCGCGCCCGCCGCCGCATAGGCGCGGAAGGCGGCGACAGTGCCGGGAAGATGCGTGTCGTACCACCCCCCGATAAACAACGCGGGCGGTCCCTGCCGGGTCAGCACGCCGCCTTGCGCGGCAGGGGAAATACGGTCCCAATAGGGATCATCGAACCTGCGATCGATCCAGTCGGCATAATGCGGGGCCAGCGCGGCATGGCGGTGCAACACATCGGGCCGGGCGTGAACGTCGCGGCCCAGCGGTATCGTCCGCGCCGCATCCGCCAGTTCGGCGAAGGCGGCGGCATCGCCCGCGCGCCGCGCCGCCTGCGCCGCAAGCTGCACCGCCCAGCCGAGATTGGCGGCAAGGCAGAATGCGCCGTTCTCATACGCCCAGTCGCGGCGCAAATCCCATCCAATCATCGCCGGGGCGATCGCGCCCAGCGCGGGCGGCAACGTCGCCGCCGCCAGCAACTGCGTCACGCCCTGATAGGAAAAGCCGTACATGCCGACCCGTCCGGTCGATCCCGGCAACGCCGCTGCCCATGCCACCGCGTCCGCGCCGTCCGCCGCCTCCTGCTCGAACAGTGCGAACTCGCCCGCCGAACTGCCGCGACCGCGCACGTCCTGAACGACCACGATATAGCCTTGCGCCGCATACCATGCCGGATGCGCGTAGCAGACGGTCGAGGCGATGCGGCGGCCATAAGGTTGCCGCATCAGCAACACCGGATGCCTCCCGTCGGTGACAGGGCGATACACGTCGGCATCGAGCCGAACGCCGTCGCGCGTGCGCATCGACAGCATTTCCGGGGGCGCGATCCGGGTCATTGGGGATCGGGGATCGCGGATCGGTCGGGCATCGGTTCCCCTTGGCGCACCAGACGGCATCGGGCCGTCGACCCCGGGCTATCGGGATTTCGGCGGTGGCGCAATTGCGTAAGTGAGCAAATTATGCATAACAGGCCGCGACCAGCCCGGCGACAGCGCGGCGATGCGGTGGATTTCGGATCTGCGGTCGACGCGGCTGTCCGACCCCGGGCCGCATGGGGATGAAGCCGTTGCCCGAAGAAAAGCGCCCGTTCGACCGGGACGAGATTGCCGCCTATGCCGATGCCGCCGCCCGGCTGTGCGGCATCGCGGTGCCCGCGACGTCGCGCGACGGGGTGATCGCCAATCTCCAGACGATCCTGAACAACAGCGCGGCGCTGATGGAACTCGACCTCGGCTGGACCGACGAAGCCGCACCGGTGTTCCAGCCGTGAGCGCCTTCGCGACGATGACGGCGGCGGGCATCGCCGATGCCGTGCGCACCGGGAAAGTACGGGCGTCGGCGGTGGTTCGCGATGCGCTGGACCGGATCGAGCGCGTCGATGCGACGATCAACGCCTGTACCGCGACCTTCGCCGACGAAGCGTTGGCGGCCGCCGCCGCCGTCGATGCCACGGTCGCAAATGGCGGCGATCCGGGGCCGATGGCGGGCGTGCCGGTGGCGGTGAAGAACCTGTTCGACATGGCGGGCCGGGTGACGCTGGCCGGGGCGCACATGCTGCGCGACGCGCCGCCTGCCGTGCAGGACGCCACGACGGTGCGACGGCTGCGCGATGCCGGGGCGATCATGGTGGCGGCGACCAACATGGACGAGTTCGCCTATGGCTTCACCACGGAGAACGAGTTTTACGGCGTGACCCGCAACCCGCGCGATACCAACCGGCTGGCGGGGGGATCGTCCGGCGGATCGGCGGCGGCGGTCGCGGCGGGGATGGCGCATATCGGGCTGGGATCGGACACCAACGGATCGATCCGTATTCCCGCCGCCTTTTCGGGCGTGTTCGGGTTGAAGCCGACCTTCGGGCGATTGTCGCGCGCGGGGGCGATCCCGTTCGTTGCCAGTCTCGACCATGTCGGTCCGATGGCGCGGCGGGTCGACGATCTCGCGCTTGCCTATGACGCGATGCAGGGGGCGGACGCGCGCGATCCGGCCTGTACCCTGCGCGCGGTCGATCCGGTGCGCCCGTTCCTGTCGGATGATACGCCGTTGCGGGTCGGCGTGCTGGGCGGCTGGTTCCGCGCCGATGCCGACGCCGCGGTGCTGGCGGCGGTCGATGCCGCCGCCGAAATGCTCGGTGCGGCCACCACCCGGGTCGAACTGGCCGAGGCGCGCATCGCGCGGTTCGCCGCCTTCGCCATCACGGCGGCGGAAGGGGCCAACCTGCACCGCCGCACGCTGTGCGAACGGCCCGAGGACTTCGACGGCGCGACGCGCGACCGACTGCTGGCCGGCGCATTGCTGCCGGCCGGACTGGTGATCCAGGCACAGCGGTTCCGCCGCCGGTTCCAGGAGACGGTGCGTGCCGCGTTTGCCGATCACGACGTGCTGATTGCCCCGGCGACCCCGTGCGTCGCACTCGAACGCGATCGGCAGATGCTGACGATCGGCGGGCGCGAAATGCCCGCGCGGGCGCATATCGGCATCTATACGCAACCGCTCAGCTATGTCGGGTTGCCCGTGCTGGTCGCGCCGATCGTGCTGGGGGACGCCTTCCCGGTCGGGGTGCAACTGGTCGCCGCGCCTTGGGCCGAACGCGCGCTGTTCCGCGCCGCCGCCCGGCTGGAGGCGGCGGGCCTTGCCCATGCCGGGGTGGCGGAACCGGCATAGGTGCCTGTCGAGGAGGCGCCGCTCGACAAGCGACCTCCCATGCGCGACAGGCGCGGGATGGCGCGGCTGATCCTGTTCAACAAACCCTATGGCGTGCTGTCGCAATTCACCGACCGCGGCAGCGACGGGGCGCGCGCCACCCTGTCCGATCATGTCGCGGTGCCGGGCGTCTATCCCGCCGGGCGGCTCGACCGCGACAGCGAAGGACTGCTGCTGCTGACCGACGACGGCCGGTTGCAGGCGCGGATCGCCGACCCCCGGTTCAAGCTCCCCAAAACCTATCTGGTGCAGGTGGAGGGTACGCCCGATGCCGCCGCGCTCGATGCGTTGCGGCGTGGCGTGACGTTGAACGACGGGCCGACCCGCCCGGCGGAGGTCGCTGCGATCGATCCGCCCGACCTGTGGCCGCGCGACCCGCCGGTACGGTTTCGCAAGAGCGTGCCCGACCATTGGGTGTCGCTGACGATCCGCGAGGGTCGCAACCGACAGGTGCGGCGGATGACGGCGGCGGTCGGGTTGCCGACGCTGCGACTGGTGCGGTGGCGGATCGGCGACTGGACGCTGGACGGGTTGTCGCCGGGCGAGTGGCGCGACGTGGTGATCTGATACGCGGGCCGATCCCGATGGGCATCCTACCGAACGGGATATTGAGGGCGCTGGTCAGCTTCCCGCCGATTTACGCCGCGCCCTGATCGATCCCGAGCTCGCCCAGCTTCCGGTACAGCGTCGACCGGCCGATGCCGAGCCGGCGGGCGACTTCGCTCATCCGGCCGCGATAATGGCCGATGGCGAGGCGGATGACGTCGGCCTCGATCTCCTCCAGCGCGCGCAGATTGCCATCGGACGCGAACAGCGTGACCCCGCCCGCGTCGGCGGCACGCGGCGGCACCGCCACGGCATCGGGATCGTCGGCCAATGTCGCGATCTGCGGAAAATCGGCACGGGTCAGCGCGTCGCCCTCGCACCGCACCGCCGCGCGGAACAGCGCGTTCTGAAGCTGGCGAACATTGCCCGGCCAGCCATATCCGGCGAGCAGCGCGATGGCGTCGTCGGTGATGCCGAGTTGCCGCAACCCCGGCTGGCGCGCGATCCGCGCCATCAGGTGCCGGGCGAGCGCGGCAATGTCGCCCGGCCGCTCGCGCAGCGGCGGGATCGCGACATGGACGACGTTCAACTGATAATACAGGTCTTCGCGGAACCGCCCGGCTTCCACCTCGTCGGCCAGCGGCTTCGAACTGGCGGCGATGATACGCACGTCGATCGGCCGGGCATGGCGCGCGCCGACGGCATGGACCTCGCCCGACTGCAGCACGCGCAGTAACCGCACCTGCGCATCGAACGGCAGCTCGCCGATCCCGTCGAGATACAGCGTGCTGCCGTCCGCCGCCTCGATCCGGCCGGTCCGCCGCTCGAACGCGCCGGGGAAGGCGCCGCGTTCATGGCCGAACAACTCGCTTTCGATCAGGTTGGTGGCGATGGCGGCGCAATCGACGCGGATCATCGGGCGGCGGGCGCGGGGGGAGGCGGCGTGGATCGCCTCCGCCACCACCTGTTTGCCGGTGCCACCTTCACCCTCGATCACCACCGGCACGCGGGCGCGGGCGGCCTTCGCCGCGATCGCCAGTGCGGTGCGGAAGCGGGGGGCCGAGCCGACGATCGCATCGAACGGCAGCGGTTCGGACAGCTTCTCGCTGAGCGGGCGCAGTTCGCCGACATGATGCGCGCCGACCGCCGCATCCAGCGCGGCGAGCAGCCGGTCGGCGGCCAGCGGTTTGACGAGGAAATCGCTCGCCCCCGCGCGCATTGCGGCAACGGCACCGGCGATCGATCCGTTGGCCGTGAGCAACAGGATCGGCAGCGCCGGGCGGGTGGCGTGGAGTTCGGCGACCAGCGCCGCCGCGTCCCGGTCCGGCGACCAGTGATCGACCAGCACCGCGTCCAGTGCCATGCCGTCCGGCGTATCGAGCATCGCCATCGCCACTGCCGCGTCACCGGCCACGATCGTCCGCCATCCGCGCCGCCCGGCGATGGCCGCGACCAGCCGACGCTGCGCCGGTTCGTCGTCGATGACCATCAGCAGCCGTTGCCCGTCCTGCGTCATCGCCGTTCCAAGTTCCTGTGCCCCATCGGCGGATCGTAGGGCGACGGGTGTAAAGGCGAGCTTAATACGGTCCGGCACGGTGGGACTTGGCGATCCCGGGCGAGCGGGTTAGACATGGCGCAACGACAAGACGAGAGGGGTTCGATGGCGACCAACGGCCGACCGCCCGCACATGCGGGAACGTACACCAGTTTTCTGCGCTGGTTCAGTTGGGGCACGGTGTTCTGTGCGCTGCTCGCCGCGCTGGTCATCTGGCTGATCGCGGGCTGATATGCGGATCGCGGTCCTCGCCGAACAGGCATCCGGCGAGCGCCGGGTGGCCGCAACCCCCGAAACCGTCCGCAAGTTCGCCGCACTGGGCGCGACCGTCGCCGTAGAGGCGGGGGCGGGCAACGGCGCGTCGATCGACGATTCCGCCTATGCCGCCGCCGGGGCCACCGTCGGCGGGCGGGCGGAGACGATCGCCGGGGCCGACATCCTGCTGGGCGTGACCGGTCCCGCGCCCGACAGCCTGGACGGCGTCGCGCCGGGCGCATGGCTGGTCGCCGGGCTGAACCCGTTCGGCGAACGGGCGCGGATCGACGGCTATGCCGCGCTGGGGATCGAGGCGCTGGCGATGGAATGGATGCCGCGCATCACCCGCGCCCAGTCGATGGATATCCTGTCGTCGCAATCGAATCTTGCCGGGTACAAGGCGGTGCTGGACGCCGCCGCCGAATATGGCCGCGCCTTTCCGATGATGATGACGGCGGCGGGCACGGTGTCGGCGGCGCGGGTGTTCGTGATGGGCGTCGGCGTGGCGGGGCTTCAGGCGATCGCGACCGCGCGGCGGCTGGGCGCACAGGTCAGCGCGACCGACGTGCGATCCGCCACGCGCGAACAGATCCAGTCGCTGGGCGCCAAGCCGATCTTCGTCGAGAAGGTCGCCGGGATCGAGGGCGAGGGCAGCGGCGGCTATGCCGGGGAAATGAGCGCGGACTATCAGGCGGCACAGGCCGAACTGGTATCGGCTCATATCGCGAAACAGGACATCGTCATCACGACCGCGTTGATTCCCGGTCGCGCCGCGCCGCGCCTGATTTCCGACGCACAGGTCGCGACGATGCGCCCCGGCAGCGTCATCGTCGACTTGGCGGTGGAACAGGGCGGCAATGTCGAGGGCGCGGTGGCGGGCGAGATCGTCGAGCGCAACGGGGTCAGAATCGTCGGCCATCGCAACGTGCCCAGCCGACTGGCGGCCGACGCATCGGCGCTGTTCGCCCGCAACCTGTTCAACTTCCTGTCGGCCTATTGGGACAAGGATGCCGGTCGCCCGGTCCTGCCGCCCGAAGACGAAGTGACGCAGGGAATCGTGCTGACGCGCGGCGGTGCGGTGGTCCATCCCCGTCTGACCGGCGCGGCCTGATGGGCCTGTTCAGCAGCCATGAGGTCGAATCGGCCGAAATCCGCGAGAAATACGGTCATGCGCTGATCGCGGGCGAGGAGGTGCTGGCGGCGTTCCGGTCGATTCGCGACACCGCGTTCCTGACCAATTTCCGCTTCGTCCTGGTCGACGTACAGGGGATCACCGGATCGAAGGTGTCGTTCCAGAGCGTGCCCTACCGGTCGATCACCCGCTTCGCGGTCGAAAGCGCGGGAACGTTCGATCTCGACAGCGACCTGACGCTGTGGGTCACGGGCGCGGCGACGCCGATCACGCTGAAGGTCAGCCGCAAGGCCGACCCGGCGGCGATCCAGCGATTGCTGGCGGAACTGGTGCTGGGCAAGCGGTGAGTTGGGATGTCGCTCTCTCTGTTCCTCCCCATGCTGTGCATGGGGCGGGGGACCACGCGAAGCGTGGTGGAGGAAGCTCTACCGTAGCGCAGGCCCGTCGCCTTCGTAAGTCGATGAGCCTGCCCGAAACATTGTTGCGGCAACGGCTGCGTTGTGCGCCGGACGGGGTCAAGTTCCGCCGTCAGCATCCGGTCGCGGGCTATAACCTCGACTTGTATTGCGCGCACGCGAAGCTGGCGATTGAGCTCGATGGCGAAGCGCATGATCGTGGCGATCGTCCGTCCCGCGACGCGCGACGGGATGCCATACTCGCTGGGCTGGCGATCATCGTATTGCGTATCCCCGCACGGGACGTGCTGGCCGATCCGGATATGGCAGCGGCGGCGATCGTGGCGAGCGCGTTGCCCCTCCACCGCCGGCTTCGCCGGCGGTCCCCCTCCCCAGGCACGCTTGGGGAGGACCCTGCCATCCCTGCCGCGTCCTTCATTCAGGAATAACCCATGGATTTCCTGTCGATCCTGTCGATCTTCGTGCTGGCGTGTTTCGTCGGCTATTATGTCGTGTGGTCGGTGACGCCCGCGCTGCACACGCCGTTGATGGCGGTCACCAACGCGATTTCGTCGGTCATTATCGTCGGCGCGCTGATCGCGGCCGCGGCGGCGGGGGTGCCGGGGGCGAAATGGCTGGGGCTGCTGGGCGTGGTGCTGGCCAGCATCAACATCTTCGGCGGGTTCGCCGTCACCGCACGCATGCTCGCCATGTACAAGAAGAAGGGCTGAGACGATGCACGAGGCTGCTCCCGTCAATCCGTGGGTCGCGCTTGCCTATCTGATCGCGGGGGTGTGCTTCATCCTCGCGCTGCGCGGCCTGTCGTCGCCTGCCACCAGCCGGCGGGGCAACCGGCTGGGGATGGTGGGGATGGGCATCGCGGTCGTCACGACGCTGGTCACGCATGTTCCGCTGGGTGATCCGGTCGCAGCAGCGGCGGACGGGCGGACGCTCCTGTTCCTCGATAGCGTCACGCTGTTCGAAATCCTCGCCGCCATCGCTATCGGCGCGGTCATCGGCCTGACCACCGCAAAACGCATTGCAATGACGGCAATGCCGCAACTGGTCGCCGCCTTCCACAGCCTTGTCGGCCTCGCTGCCGTGCTGGTTGGGGTCGCGGCCTATCTCAACCCGGCGGCTTTCGGCATTTCGTCGCTGGTCGTGCCGATGATCGGCCAGCCGTTTCAGGTCATCAACCCGGTCAGCAAGGTCGAGATGGCGCTGGGCGTCGCGATCGGCGCGATCACCTTTTCGGGATCGGTCATCGCGTTCCTGAAGCTGGCGGGGCGCATGTCGGGCAAGCCGATCCTGCTGCCCGGTCGCCATGTCATCAACCTCGGCACGCTGGCGGCGATCCTGTTGCTGGTGGCGCAGTTCGCGCATGGGCAGGAAGCATGGCCGTTCTGGACGATCGTGGTCCTGTCGTTCGCGATCGGGTTCCTGCTCATCATCCCGATCGGGGGCGCGGACATGCCGGTCGTGGTGTCGATGCTCAACAGCTATTCGGGCTGGGCAGCGGCGGCGATGGGCTTCACGCTCGGCAATACCGCGATGATCGTGACCGGTGCGCTGGTCGGATCGTCGGGCGCGATCCTCAGCTATATCATGTGCCGCGCGATGAACCGCAGCTTCCTGAGCGTGATCGCGGGCGGCTTTGGCGCGACCGATTCAGGTGCGGGCGGCGGCGCGGCGGTCGATCGTCCGTGGAAGCGCGGCAGCGCAGAGGACGCCGCGTTCCTGCTGCAACAGGCGGAACAGGTCATCATCGTGCCGGGATACGGCATGGCGGTGGCACAGGCCCAGCACGCGCTGCGCGAGATGGGCGACAAGCTGAAGGAACATGGCGTCCGCGTGAAATATGCGATCCACCCGGTCGCCGGGCGGATGCCGGGGCATATGAACGTGCTGCTGGCCGAAGCGAACGTCCCCTATGACGACGTGTTCGAGCTGGAGGACATCAACTCCGAATTCGCCCAGACCGACGTCGCGTTCGTGATCGGGGCGAACGACGTGACCAATCCGGCGGCAAAGACCGACAAGACGTCCCCGATCTATGGAATGCCGGTGCTCGACGTCGAAAAGGCGAAGACAGTCCTGTTCATCAAGCGGTCGATGGGCGGTGTCGGCTATGCCGGGGTCGATAACGACGTGTTCTATATGGACAATACGATGATGTTGCTCGCCGATGCGAAGAAGATGGTCGAGGAGATCGTCAAGGCGTTCGACTGAGTTATCTCCACAACGGATCGATTATCACTGTTCCCTCGCCGTGCTCCGTGTCAGGAACGTATACGGAACCAATGGGGAGCAAATGATGGCGATGGCGTTCGACGGCTTTGGCGACGGCGTTGGCGATGGACCGGGCAAGGCAGCGACACGGCGTGCGATCGTGGTCGCCGACCGCGACGACGCACGTGACGCGGCGGTGCTTGCGGCGGAACATGGCGGCGTAGCGGTGGTCGCTACGATCGGTTTCGCCGCTGCCGTGACCGAACTGGCCGATCTGGGCCATGCCGATTTGTTGCTGGTCGAAACGGCGGGCGTTGCCGCCGCTGTGCTAGATGCCGTGTTGCCGGTGTTGTGTGACCGGGCGGCGCGCGACCGGGCGCATATGGTGGTGGCGTTCGAGACCGACCAGATCGACGTGGTGACGCTGTACCTGCTGGGCAGCGCGGCCGACCTGTTGTGCGATCCGCGACCGGGCGAACGAACCGCCGCGATCGTGGTCAGCGGTGGCGGCGGCGGGCGACTCAACGACCCGGAGCGCGAGGCCGAGCGGGAGCGGCTGCGGCGGCTGAACGAGGAAGTGGCGCGCATCGCCGAAGTGCTGGCGCGGCTGGCACGCGAAGGCGATGCGCCGGGCGGCGTACAGGATCGCACCAGCCGGTTCGTCACCGCACCCGGATCGGACGATCCCGCCCGTGATCTGTCGGGCGAGGTGGTCCGCGACGCGATCCGCGCGCGGCGGATGCGGGATGAGTATTTCGACGCGGCGCTTTTCGCCGATCCGGCATGGGACATCCTGCTCGACCTGTTCGCCGCGCGGCTGGAGGAGGAGGAAGTGTCGGTATCGAGCCTGTGCATTGCTTCCGCCGTACCGCCGACGACCGCACTGCGCTGGATCGGGACGATGACCGATGCCGGATTGCTGGCGCGGCGCGACGACCCGGCCGACCGCCGGCGGGCGTTCATCGTGTTGACGCCGAAATCGGCAGCAGGAATGATCGGCTATGGCCGGGCGGTGGCGAAGGCAGGGATCGGCTGGGCCTGACGATCGTGCGGATCGTGCCGGGCCGGATCATGGTGGGCGCTGACGGGCTCGAACCGCCGACCCTCTCGGTGTAAACGAGATGCTCTACCAACTGAGCTAAGCGCCCCCTTGGGGGAGCAGGCGGAATAGCGCCCTTTTCGACCGTTGCAATCCCCCTTCCGCACGAAAGGGGTGAGGATGGATCGACAGGGGCGGACCGGCGTCGGACGGAACCGCTCGTCCGACACCAGCCGGAACAGCGCGTCGAGGGACGGCAGGGCGATATCACGATATCGCTTCGGCTTTGCTCGTCCCCCGGCCTCGCTGTCGACCGGAATTGGGGCAATGCCCGGCCATGACCCCGTTCGTACCGAGCGAAGTCGAGGTACGGTCGCGCGCGACTGTCTCGACTTCGATGACACGAACGATTGGCGCACCTGAATCGACGTATCGGTCAGCCTTGCGACACGACCGGCCTCCGGTTGGGGCGACACGATTGGAGCCGTCGTCACCGGGTACCGCGAACGGCACCCGGTATCCGGCTCAGCGGGTTTCCTTCCACACGTCGACGCCTGCCGCCTTCGGCTCGCCGATCTGCGCTTCGCCCGCCAGCGAATGATCGACATCGTCGGCCAGCGTGTCGAGGTGCATCCACCGCTTCACGATCGGCGACAGCAACAGCACGACCACGCCGATGCCGATCGTCCACCACCCGATGGTGGCATAGACCGACAGTGTGGCTTCCTTGGTCATCGCGCCGCCTTCGCCACCGGTCGCTTCGCCGATCTTGCCCGCGACGAAATTGCCGACCGCCGTCATATAGAACCACGCGCCCATGATGAGCGAGGCGAGGTGCTTGGGGGCCAGCCGGTTCATCGCCGACAGCCCGACCGGCGACAGGCACAATTCGCCGGTAGTCTGGAAGAAATAGAACAGGAGGACGAACGCCACCGGCGTGGCGACTTCCGGTCCGACCGCGTTCGCGCCCCATACGAAGACGAGGAACGCCAGCCCGACCTGAAGCAGCGCGAGCGCGAACTTGGCCGGGGCCGAGGGTTCGAGATTGCGCCGCCCGAGGAACGCCCACAGGCTGGCGAACACGGTGCCCAGCAGGATGATGAAGATCGAGTTGACCGACTGGAAGATCGACGCGGGGATCCCGCCGCGATCGACGAAGCGGTCGGTATAGAGGTTGAAGCTGCCCCCCGCCTGTTCGAACAGACCCCAGAACAACGGGTTCAGGCCGATCAGGAACAGGATCGCGAACATCCGGTGACGCGCATGGCGTTCCAGCTTGAACGCCTCGAACAGGACATAGCCGAGCAGCGCGACGCCGGAGACGATCAACAGGTTCTGGATCACCGACTGATACTGGATCAGCCCCCACATCACCGCGGTTGCGCCGATGCCGATCGCATACAACAGCCATTCGAAGCGGATACCCGCGACGCGGCGGCTGAGCGCGATGGGGTCGGGCGCTTCGCCGTTGCCGCGAAGCAACCCCTTGCCGACCACGAACACCAGCAATCCGGCAACCATGCCGATACCGGCAAGGCCGAAGCCGAATGCCCAGCCGATCGTCTGCCCCAGATAGCCGACGAGGATCGATCCCGCCGCGCCGCCCAGATTGATGCCGATGTAGAAGATCGTATAGGCGCTGTCGCGGCGGATATCGGTCAGCTTGTAGAGTTGCCCGACCAGCACCGAGATATTGGCCTTCAGAAAGCCCGACCCGACGATGATGAGCGCCAGCGCCAGCCAGAAGACGTTGATCGCGGGATCGGCCTGTTTGACCGCCGCGTCGGTGACGCCCTCCATCCCCTCGAACGCCATGAACAAATGGCCGAAGGCGAGGAGGATACCGCCGAAGATCACCGCCTTGCGCTGACCCAGATACCGGTCGGCGAGATAGCCGCCGAGGACGGGCGTGATGTAGACCAGCGCGGTATAGCCGCCATAGATCAGATTGGCCTTGCCGTCGCCGAACAGCCAGTGCTGCGTCAGGTAGAAGATCAGGATGGCGCGCATCCCGTAATAGGAAAACCGTTCCCACATCTCCGCGAAGAACAGCATGTAGAGGCCACGCGGATGTCCCGCGAATTCGGGTTTGCGGCTGGCCGCGACCATGCCGCCGCCCATGAGGAAGGCGGCCAGTACCACCGTCGCGACCGCCGCGATCCAGTCGGCCTCCGTCCAGAGAGCTATCGCCTTGAATTCCGGCACATCGAACCCCTTGATCGTCGTCGGCCCGACATCGGCCGACCCAATTGTTGTCGCCATTTCGTAACGAATGAAACGGCGTTGCCAAGCGCATTGTGCTGCGGCGGTCGGCATCCTACGTCGCGGGGATGGAGTTCAACGACCGTTCCACCCCGCTTTCCCACCTGCGCACCCGTCGTTCGGGCAAACCCCGCGACATGATCGCACCGGGGCCGGATGCCGCCGAACTGGACGCGATGATCGCCGTGGCGGCGCGGACGCCGGATCATGGCAAGCTGGCCCCGTGGCGCTTCGTGGTGGTGCCGGACGACGCGCGCGCCGCGCTCGCGACACTGTTGCGCGACGCGTTCGTGGCGGACAATCCGGCGGCAACCGAAGGGCAACTCGCCGCCGCCGACCGTTTTGCGCACGAGGGGGAATCGCTGGTCGTCGTGCTGTCCTCCCCCGTGATCGGCAGCCATATCCCGTTGTGGGAACAGGAATTGTCCGCAGGCGCGGTGGTGATGAACCTGCTGCACGCGGCGCATGCGATGGGCTATGTCGCAAGCTGGTTGACCGGTTGGCCCGCCTATAGCGACCGGGTGCGCGATGCGTTCGGTGCGGCGCCCGAACGGATCGCCGGTTTCGTCTATGTCGGTTCGCCCGGCCGCCCGCTCGACGAACGTCCGCGACCGGACATTTCGAATATCATATCTCGCTGGCGCGGTTGAACGGTGGACTTTCGCGACCGTTGCTGTATTAGGGCAGCATGACAGCGATCGACCATGAGGATACCCCGGTCTATCTTCGCCTGCGCGCGCTGGTCGCGGCGGCGATCCTGCGCGGCGACTATGATGCGGGCGACCAATTGCCGTCGGTCCGCGCCTTTGCCGCCGAACATGGTGCGAATCCCCTGACCGTCGCCAAGGCGTATCAGACGTTTCAGGACGATGGCTATGTCGAGGTGCGGCGCGGGGTCGGCATGTTCGTACTGCCCGGTGCGGTCGAACGTCTGCGAGTCGCCGAACGCGAACGGTTTCTGAGCGCACACTGGCCGCGAATCCGTGCGCAGATCGACTTGCTGGGCCTTGACGCCGATGCGCTGCTGAACGATCGCGCACTCGCCTGAAAAACGTCCGTCGATGCGGCGAACCGTTCGCGGGCAGCGCCTAACATCGATCAAGGCTGGAACCTTTGCCGTCGTTCCCCAAGCTTTCGCGTATACCAAACGGAACCGTGACACGGTGGTGGCGTTTCTTCCGCAACAGGGAGACCGCGATGAACCGAAGCATAGGCATGGGCGGGCGTACGCCGAATTACGCGCTGCACGCGCCAAATGCGTGCCCGACCTGCGGCGCATCGCAATGGTTCGTCGGGCGGATCATCGCCGAATGCGCCTGTTGCGGGGACACGCTGCCGATCAACGCATCGGCGCGACCGTATCAGATGGCGCAAATGCGCGGGATCGCCGCCTGACGATCCCGTTATTGCCGTGTGACGTCATCCCGCCGCGAACTGCTCCGCCGACAGCGCATATAGCCCGCCAGCGCCCGCCATCGCCGCGATGCCCAAGCCGCGCGCTTCCGGTACGATCCGGTCCAGATAGAAGGTGACCGCCGCCTGTTTCCGGGCGGAGAAATCGGGATCGTCGGTTGCGATCACCGCGCGTCCCTGCCGCTCCAGCAACCAGCCGCATACCGTGGTCGCCAGCATCGTCAGGAACGGATAACTGCCCGCCAGCCGGTCGTCGGTCGCGGCGTCCAGCATCCAGCGCGACACCGACTCGGTATCGTCCAGCAAATCCGACAGCGCGGCATGGTCGACCTCCCCCCGCATCTCCGCGAACAACGCCGCCATCGCCGCGCCGCCGTCACCGGTCAGCTTGCGCCCGACCAGATCGGCGGCCTGAATGCCGTTGGTGCCTTCATAGATCGGGGTGATGCGCACGTCGCGGTAATGCTGGGCGGCTCCGGTTTCCTCGATATAGCCCATGCCGCCATGCACCTGCACCCCGATCCCGGCGACTTCGCACCCGATATCGGTGCCATGCGCCTTGGCCAGCGGGGTGACGAGATCGAGCCGCGCCTTCGCGCCTGCCATGCCCAGCGTCGCGCGATCGACCTGACCGGCGGCATAATAGACCAGCGCGCGGGCGGCCATCGTCTGTGCCGTCATGCGCAGCAGCATCCGGCGGACGTCGGGATGCTCGATGATCGCCACGGACGCGCCACCGGTCGCGGCGCGTGGCGACTGGATACGGTCGCGCGCATAGGCGACGGCGCGCTGGGTCGCGGCTTCCGCGACCTGCACGCCCTGTAGCCCGACGTTCAGGCGGGCGTTGTTCATCATCGTGAACATCGCGCGCATCCCTGCGCCCTCCGCGCCGATCAGCTCGCCGATGCACTCGCCCCGGTCGCCGAACGACAGGACGCAGGTGGGGGAGGCATGCAGTCCCATCTTGTGTTCGATCGACACGACGCGCACGTCGTTCGGCTCGCCGGGGTTGCCCGCCGCATCCAGGCGGTATTTGGGCACGAGGAACAGCGAAATGCCCTTGCTTCCTGCCTGTGCGCCGGGGGTGCGGGCAAGGACGAGGTGGACGATATTGTCGGCCATGTCGTGATCGCCGAACGAGATATAGATTTTGGTGCCGGTGATCCGCCACGTGCCGTCGCCCGCCGGTTCGGCACGGGTGGTCAGCGCACCGACGTCCGATCCGGCCTGTGGCTCGGTCAGGTTCATCGTCCCGGTCCATTCGCCGGTCGCCAGCCGGGGAAGATAGGCCGCCTGTTGCGCCGGGGTGCCGTGATGGACCAGCGCTTCGATCGCGCCGACGGTCAGCGTGGGGGCCAGCGCGAAACCGAGATTGGCGGTGCCCAGCGTTTCCAGCACGGCGGTGGCGACCGCGAACGGCATCCCCTGTCCACCATAGGCGACCGGCGACCCGATCGTACCCCATCCCCCCGCGACATAGGCGCGATATGCGTCGGGATAGCCGGCGGGCATTACCACGCCCTCCGGCGTCCACCGCGCGCCGATCGTATCGCCCGCGCGGTCGAGCGGGCGCCATTCGCCCGCCGCGAAATCGCCGATCCCCTGCAGGACCGCGTCGAGCATGTCCGGTGTCGCCTCGGCAAAGCGGTCGGTGGCGGCCAGCGCCTCGATTCCGGCGGCATGGGTCAACGCGAAACGCTGTTCGCGAACGGCAGGGGCCAGGTCCATCGGCATCCTCTCTTGATGTACTTTTCCACAGCCTATAGCGCCATCGCGGTGAGCGTTCCAAACCCCCCGGTGCCGACCCGCACCTTACCCTACGGCGACGCCGCGATCCGCGAAGCGGCGGCGGTGATCGCGGCGGGCGGTTGCGTCGCGGTGCCGACCGAAACCGTCTACGGCCTCGCCGCCGATGCCACCGAGTCGCGCGCGGTCGCGGGCATCTATGCGGCAAAGGGGCGGCCGGGGTTCAATCCGCTGATCGTCCATGTCGCGACCCGCGCGGCGGCGGAGCGGCTGGCGGTATTCGACGACCATGCCGGGCGGCTGGCCGATGCGTATTGGCCGGGTCCGCTGACGCTGGTGCTGCCGATGCGCGCCGATAGCGGCATCGCGTCGCTGGTGACGGCGGGCCTGCCGACCATCGCGATGCGGGTGCCCGCGCATGGCGCGATGCAGGCGTTGCTGGCGGCATGCGACCGGCCGCTCGCCGCGCCCTCTGCCAATGCCAGCGGCACGATCAGCCCGACCCGCGCCGCGCATGTCGTCGCCAGCCTGAACGGGCGGGTGCCGCTGGTGATCGACGCCGGACCGACCGCACGCGGCATCGAATCGACGATCGTCGCGTGCGTCGACGGACAGGTCCGGTTGCTGCGTCCCGGCCCGGTCGCGCGCGAGGACGTGGCAGCATTGCTGGGCGTGACGGTCGGCGGCGCGGGGGCGGGGATCGAGGCACCGGGACAGCTTGCCAGCCATTATGCCCCGTCCAAGCCGCTCCGCCTGAACGCGATGGTCGCACGCGACGGCGAATGGATGATCGGGTTCGGCACGGTCGCGGGCGATGCCACCCTGTCCGCGACCGGCGACCTGATCGAGGCGGCGGCGACGTTGTTCGATGCGCTGCATGTCGCTGATGCGGGTCCGGCGACGGCGATCGCGGTCGCACCGATTCCAGAGGACGGGCTGGGCGCCGCGATCAACGACCGCCTGCGCCGCGCGGCGGTGTAGAGGCGCGGTATCCATGTGCCCCGGTCTCGGCCGGGGTACATGGGATATTGCCTTGGTTAGAACACCGCCGCTACCAACTGCGCAAAGGCATCGGCGCGGTGGCTGATCGCGTGTTTGTGATCGGGATCGATCTCGCCATAGCTCTGGTCCATGCCGTTCGCGACGAACATCGCGTCATAGCCGAAGCCGTTTGCCCCACGCGGCGGCCAGACGAGCGTGCCGTCGACGCGGCCCTCGAACCATTCGACATGCCCGTCGGGCCATGCCAGCGCCAGCGCGCACACGAAATGCGCCGCGCGGCTGTGATCGGGACCGGTCGCCTGCATCCGGTCCTCGACCAGTTGCATCGCCGCGGTAAAGTCCTTGGACGGCCCCGCCCAGCGTGCCGAAAAGATGCCGGGATCGCCGTTCAGCGCGTCGACGCACAGCCCGCTGTCATCGGCGAGCGCGGGCAGGCCCGACAGGTCGGCCGCCTGCAACGCCTTCAACTCCGCATTGGCGACGAAGGTCGTCCCGGTTTCCTCCGGTTCGGGCAGGTCGAGTTCGCCCGCCGAAATCGGCGTGACGCCATAGGGCGCGAGCAGTGCCGCGATCTCGCGGATCTTGCCGGAATTGTGGCTGGCGATGACCAGCTTGCCCGGCATCAGCTTGCGGATCGCCTGTGGCTCCTTGCCTTCGCCGCTCATCGCCCGGTCACCCGCAACTGTTCGGCGAAGATGCGGCCGCAGCCGATACGGGCGAGGCGCAGCAGCCGCAGCAGCGCTTCCTCGTCGTAACATGCGCCCTCTGCCGTCGCCTGCACCTCGGCGATGTTGCCGTCGCTGGTCAGCACGAAATTGGCATCGGCGTCCGCGCCCGAATCCTCGATATAGTCGAGGTCGAGCACCGGCGTTCCGTTGTGGATGCCGCAACTGATCGCCGCGACCTGACGGCTGATCGGATCGACGGTCAGCTTGCCTTCGCGCAGGAGTCCATCAACCGCGAGGCGCAGCGCGACCCACGCGCCGGAGATCGACGCGGTGCGGGTGCCGCCATCGGCCTGGATCACGTCGCAATCCAGCGTGATCTGACGCTCGCCCAGCGCCTTCAGATCGACGACCGCACGCAGCGAGCGACCGATCAGCCGCTGGATTTCCTGCGTCCGGCCCGACTGCTTGCCCTTGGCCGCTTCCCGGCTGCCCCTTGTGTGGGTGGCGCGCGGCAACATGCCGTATTCGGCGGTGATCCAGCCTTCGCCCTTGCCGCGCAACCACGGCGGCAGACGCTCTTCGATCGAGGCCGTGACCAGCACGCGGGTATCGCCGAAGCCGATCAGGCACGATCCTTCGGCATGGCGGGTAAACCCGGTCTCGATCGTGATCGTTCGCATCTCGTCGGGGGTGCGGCCGGATGGGCGCATGTCGATGTCTCCTGAAACCGTCGCTGCCCTAGCGCCGCGTTCAGCTTCGCGCCAGCGCAGAGCGGATAGGACCGGCGTCCCGCGCGTATACGGTGCGGATACCACCGGAGAAAACGATGCGGACGATGATGTCGGGAACGACGACGATGCTGGTGCTGTGCGGCGCGATGCTGGCCGGATGTGCGATGATGCCTTCGACCGGTACGCCGATCGCGATCGAGCGCGAGACGATCAGCTATCAGACGTCACCCTGCTACGGCACCTGTCCCGTCTATGCGATAACGGTCCAGCCCGACGGCACCGGCATGTTCGAGGGCAAGCAACATACCGCCGTCACCGGCACGCGCGCGTTCAAGGCGACGCCGGCGCAGGTTCGCGCCTTTACCGCCCGGTTGGCCCCCTATCGTCCGGCATCGGGTGACCGGATGTTGCAACCGGGTCAGCCGGGGTGCGAGAATGCGCCGACCGACATGCCTTCAGTCGAAGTCCGCTGGAACGAGATGAGCGGCGCGTCGCAGGCGTTGTCCTATTATTACGGCTGTGGCGCGGCGGACAACGGCGTCACGGGCAATGCGTTGCGCGCGGCTCCGGCGGAATTGCCGGTCGCGGACCTGATCGGCAAGCGTTGAGGGGCGAGGTTCCTTCCCGGCACCGGAAGGAACCGGCTTCCGCTGGGGCGGTGGCGGTCCTACATTCGGTCCATGATCCCGCCCGTCCATGAACTCACCGACCGCGCGCGCGACGTGTTCCGGATCGTGGTCGATTCCTATCTCGCCACCGGCAGCCCGGTCGGGTCGCGCACCATATCGCAGCGATCCGCGCTGAACCTGTCGCCCGCATCGATCCGCGGGGTGATGCAGGATCTGGAGGAAGCCGGGTTGCTGGCTGCACCGCATGTCAGCGCGGGGCGGATGCCGACCGAATCGGGGCTGCGGCTGTTCGTCGACGGCATGATGCACGCGATGGAGCCGTCGGCGCAGGAACGCGCCGCGATCGAGGCGCAGGCCGGCACGATCGGTCCGGTCGAGGAAGCACTGGCCGGGACCGCCGCCGCATTGTCGGGACTGTCGGCCAGTGCGGGACTGGTGCTGGTGCCCAAGCACGAGCCGGTGTTGCGGCAGATGTCGTTCGTGCCGTTGTCGGCCGACCGCGCGCTGGCGGTGCTGGTCGGGGCGGACGGATCGGTCGAAAATCGCGTGGTCGAACTGGCCGAGGGCACCAGCGCATTCGCCCTGGTCGAGGCGGGCAATTACCTGACCGCGCGGCTGTCGGGACTGACGCTGGCACAGGCCCGCGCCCGGATACAGCGCGAGATCGGGCAGGAGCGCGCCGAACTGGATGCGACCGCGCGCACGCTGGTCGAACGCGGGCTGGCGGTGTGGAGCGAGGATGGCGGGCAGCGTCCGGTCCTGATCGTACGCGGACAGGCGCGATTGATCGACGAGGCGGCGTCGAGCGATCTCGACCGCGTGCGCCAGTTGCTCGACGAGCTGGAGGGCAAGGAAGAGATTGCCCGGCTGCTGGAATCGGCACAGGGCGGCGATGCCGCGCGCATCTTTATCGGGTCGGAAAACAAATTGTTCGCGTTGACCGGATCGTCGGTGATCGCCAAGCCGGTCCGCGCGCTGGACGGGCGCGTGGTCGGCGTGGTCGGCGTGATCGGGCCTGTCCGGTTGAACTATGCGCGGGTCGTGCCCATGGTGGATTTCACCGCAGCCACGCTGGCCCGACTGCTGGGCTAGAAGACGAAGAAGAGACTGGGAAGAGACTGGAATGACAGACACGCCCGCCAACGACGATACCGCCGACCTGCGCGACGCGACCGCCGAAGCCGCGCCCGAAGTGGCCGAATCGGATCGTGCCGCCGAACTCGAAGCGAAGCTTGCCGATGCCCAGGCGGAGGTGCTCTATGCCCGCGCCGATCTTCAGAACGTGCGCCGCCGCGCCGAAAAGGAAGTGGCCGACGCCCGCGCCTATGCCGCGACCGCGTTTTCGCGCGACGTGCTGTCGGTGGCCGACAACCTGTCGCGCGCATTATCGGCGATCCCCGACGACCTGCGTGGCGACGAACGGCTGAAGGGCCTCGTCACCGGGCTGGAGGCGACCGGTCGCGAACTCGACAGCGTATTCGGCCGCCACGGCGTGACCAAGATGACCGCGATCGGCGAGGCGCTGGATCCCAACCGGCATCAGGCGATGTTCGAAGTGCCCTCGAACGACGTGGCCCCCGGCACCGTGGTGCAGGAAATCCAGACCGGATACATGATCCGCGACCGGCTGTTGCGCCCGGCGCTGGTCGGTGTGGCCAAGGCGCCGGAGGGCGACGCCTGAACGACTCTCCGCAGCCCGATCTGGCCACGCCGCCCCGGTTCGAACGAATCGACGATCCCACCGCGATCGTCGATCGCCCGGCACTGGCGGCGGCGTTGGCGGCGATGCCCGACGAACCCGACCGTGCGGCGCTGCGCCGCGCGGCGACGGTCGTGCTGCGCGAGGCGCTGGTGCGAGGGCGGGCGGAGATCGAGCGCCGTTTCCGCGAACGGCCCAGCCACGGGCTGGAGACGGCGGCGGCCTATGCCTATCTGACCGACGCGATCCTCGTCGCGCTGGCCGATGTGATCGTGCGCCGGGTTCATCCGCATCCCAATCCAACGACCGCCGAACGCATGACGCTGATCGCGGTCGGTGGTTATGGCCGGGGTGAAATGGCCCCGCATTCCGACGTGGATATCGGCGTGCTGACCCCGTGGAAGCAGACGGGATGGTCCGAACAGGTCATCGAATCGCTGCTTTACGCCCTGTGGGATTTGGGGCTGAAGGTCGGCCATTCGTCGCGGTCGCTCGACGAAATGGTGCGACAGGCAAAGGCGGATGTGACGATCCGCACCGCGCTGGTCGAGGCGCGCTATGTCTGGGGCGATACCGGCGTGTATCAGGAGGCGGCGCAGCGCTTCAAAACCGAAGTGCAGGAGGGGACCGTCCGGACCTTCATCGCCGACAAGCTGGCCGAACGCGACGCGCGGCACAAGCGGATGGGCGACACCCGTTATGTCGTCGAACCCAACGTCAAGGAGGGGAAGGGCGGGCTGCGCGATCTGCACGCGCTCTTCTGGATCGGCAAATATGCGTATAACGTCCGTCGTGCCGCCGATCTGGTGCAAGCCGGGCTGCTGAGCGCGCCCGAATTGCGCAAGTTCAACCGTGCCGAGGATTTCCTGTGGGCGGTGCGATGTCACCTGCACCTTATCACCGGGCGGGCCGAGGAACGGCTGACGTTCGACGTGCAGACCGAAATCGCCACGCGGATGCGTTATTCCGACCGGGTCGGCAAATCGCGTGTCGAACGGTTCATGCAATTCTATTTCCTTCAGGCAAAGCGCGTCGGCGACCTGACCGGCATGTTCCTGAGCCATCTCGACGAAACCTATGCCGCGCGCGGCGGGCGGTTCGGGCTGCCCCGGCTGCGTCGGCGACCGCGCCGGTTGAACGGGTTCGTGCTGGATCGCGGGCGACTGGCGCTGCCCAAGGACGATTTCTTTGCCGAAGACCCGGTGCGGCTGATCGAGATTTTCGCGCTGGCCGACCTGCACGGGTTGGAGATTCATCCGCTGGCGATGCGCGCCGCGTCACGCGATGCGCGGTTGGCGGGACAGGTGCGCTCGCATCCGCGTGCCAATGCGCTGTTCCTCGACGTGCTGGCATCGCCGCGCGATCCCGAGCTGGTGCTGCGGTGGATGAACGAGGCGGGGGTGTTCGGTCGCTTCGTTCCCGATTTTGGCCGCATCGTCGCGCAGATGCAGTTCGACATGTATCATCATTATACGGTCGACGAGCATACCATCCGCGCCATCGGCCTGTTGTCGCAGATCGAACGCGGGTTGCTGGCCGACGAACATCCGCTCGCCACCCGGCTGTTCGACGGGGTGGTGCAGCGGCGGGCGCTGTATGTCGCGGTGCTGTGCCACGATATCGCCAAGGGGCGCGGCGGCGATCATTCGATCCTAGGCGCGGAAGTCGCCGAGCGGCTGTGCCCGCGCCTGGGTCTCACCCCGGCGGAGACCGAGACGGTGGCATGGCTGGTGCGCCATCACCTGTTGATGTCGGCGACCGCGTTCAAGCGCGACCTGTCGGATTTCAAGACCATCCTCGACTTTACCGGCGTGGTGCAAAGCCCGCAGCGGTTGCGGATGCTGCTGGTGCTGACCATCGTCGATATCCGCGCGGTCGGGCCGGGAACGTGGAACGGGTGGAAGCGCCAGTTGCTGACCACCCTGTTCGACACGGCGGAGGAAGTGCTGCGGCTGGGCCACAAGCAGCGCGGTCGCGACGAACGCATCGCGGAGAAGCAGGCGACGTTGCGCCGCACGCTGGGCTGGGACAAGGAAACGCTGGCGGCCTATGTCCGGCATCTCCCGCCCGCTTATTGGATCGCCGAGCCGGACGACGTGATCGCCGCCAATGCGCGCGTGGTCGATCAGTCGGGCGACACGCGCCTGTCGATCGAGACGAGCGTGGACGAGGATCGCGGCGCGACGCTGGTCACGGTCCATGCCGCCGATCATCCGGGGCTGTTCTATCGCATCGCCGGGGCGATCCACGCGGCGGGCGGCAACATCATCGATGCGCGCATCCACACCACCCGTACCGGCATGGCGCTCGACAATTTCCTCGTCCAGAATCCGCTGGGCGGGCCGTTCGACGAAGCCGGGCAGTTGCAGCGACTGAAGACCGCGATCGCCGATGCGCTGGCCAACCGGATGCAGTTGAACGACCGGCTGGCGGCCAAGCCGCTGTCGCGGCCGCGTGCCGAAGCGTTCCGGATCGAACCGAACGTGCTGATCGACAATGCTGCCTCCAACCGCTTCACCGTGATTGAGGTGAACGCCCGCGACCGTCCGGCCCTGCTGCACCATCTCGCACAGGCGCTTTTTCAATCGAAGGTCACCCTGCATTCGGCCCATGTCGCAACCTATGGCGAGCGGGCGGTCGATACCTTCTATGTCACCGACCTGACCGGTGACCGCATTACCGGGCAGTTGCGGCTGAAGTCGCTGGAGCGACGGATGCTCGATGCTGCGGCGGGCAAGGAGTTCGCAGGCTTCGTCTGAGGCTTGCGGACGCCGACCGCCCGTGTCAGCATCGCGAACGATCGGAGACTGGTCATGGCGGTACTGGGTCTGGGCGGTTTGTTCTTTCGCGCGCGGGACCCCGACACGCTGTCGGACTGGTATCGCGATCATCTGGGCATCGGTGCCGGATGCGCCGCCGAAGGGGCAGGGCCGGCCGATCCGTGGACATGGCGCACGCTAGGCGGGCCGATGATCTTCGCGCCGTTCAGGGCCGACACCCCCTATTTCGCCGCGGACAAGGCATTCATGCTGAACCTGCGGGTCGACGACTTCGAGGGCATGCTGGAGCAGTTGAACGCGGCAGGCATCGCGATCGAAACTCGCGACGAATGGGATTCGCCCGAAACCGGCCGCTTCGCCCGCATCCACGACCCCGAAGGCAATGCGATCGAGCTGTGGGAGCAACCGTCATCGTCGGGGTAATTATCATCGGCCTGTTGGCGATGGTCGGGTTCATCGTCTTAGCCGCCAGAATGAAAAGGACGCGACCCCTTGGTTGGCGAACGTGGAGTTCGAGCGGCGAAAGCGGATCGGCGGGTTGGAGCGACTCGGGCGACGGCTGTGACAGCAGCGACGGCGGTGGGTGCGACGGCGGCGGCGGTGACGGCGGCGGTGGTGGCGACTGAACGGTGACGATACCGGGCATGGTGCTGCTGTTGTTGGCGCACGGGACGGTGCCAGCGGTGCCGGTCCCGCCCGGATGGAACCGGTACGCCAACGTCCGCTATGGGTATGTAACCTGCTATCCCCGAACGATGCGGGCACATCGCGAAGCCGATAACGGCGATGGCCGGAGATTCACGGCGGCAGACGGCGGGCAAATTGCGGTTTGGGGGAGCAATAATGTCGACGGATCGAGCCTGACTGCCCGGATGCGGATGTCTCTCCGGCGCGACGAGATCGTAACCTATGGCGCGTCGAAGCCGGGATGGATCGTGCAATCCGGCACGCAGGGAAACCGGATATTCTGGCGCAAGATGTATCGACGCAGCGACCGGTTCGTGGAAATCGATATCTCCTATCCGGCCGCTCGAAAAGCCACCTATGCGCCGGTGGTCCGGGCCATTTCCGCCTGTTTCAAGGTGGGTGCGCCTGCATATTAAGGGCATCGGAACGGCTCAACCTCAGCCCCACGCATTAAAAAACCGCCATGTCCGTCGTCGGGACATGGCGGTTTTCGAATGTTCCGGCGAACCGGCAGGCCGTTACTTCGGTGCGAGCACCATCAGCATCTGGCGGCCTTCCATGCGCGGATAGGCTTCGACCTTGGCCACTTCGACCACGTCTTCCTGTACGCGCTTGAGCAGGTTCATGCCAAGCTGGCCGTGGCTGAGTTCGCGGCCGCGAAACCGCAGCGTGATCTTGACCTTGTCGCCCTCGCCGATGAAATCGTGGACCTTTTTCATCTTCGTATCATAATCATGATCGTCGATGTTCGGACGCATTTTGATCTCCTTGATCTCCTGCGTCTTCTGGGTCTTGCGGGCGAGGTTGGCCTTTTTCTGCGCCTCGTACTTGAACTTGCCCACGTCGAGGAACTTCGCGACCGGCGGATCGGCGTTCGGCGACACCTCGACCAGGTCGAGTCCCACGGCAGCGGCCTGTTCGATCGCCTCGCGCGTGTACAGCACACCCAGATTCTCGCCGTCCTGGTCGATGACGCGGACCTTCGGCGACTGGATGAATTCGTTGAATCGGGGGCCGTTCATCGGCGGCGGCGCATTGGGGCGACGCATCATGGGCGGACGGATAGGTGCTGCTCCTGTAGTTTACCAAAGCTCTATATAGTCAATCCGTAACGATTATGAAAGTTCACTCGTTCGGATCGGGCGCGATAGTCCGTCGGCGGCGCGGCCACCACCGACGGACGATCCCCCGTCTTATCCGGCGCGGGCCAGATCGGGAGCCAGCGCCTCGGCCCGCAGCATCGCGACCAGATCGTCCAGCGACAATACCTGTTGCCCTTGGCTGCCGAGGCGGCGCAGCGCGACGGTGCGTTCCTCCGCCTCGCGCTTGCCGACCACCACCAGCGCGGGCACCTTTGCCAGCGAATGCTCGCGGACCTTGTAGTTGATCTTCTCGTTGCGAAGGTCGGTTTCGACCCGAATGCCCGCCGCCTTCAGCGCGGCGGCGACTTCGTTGGCATATTCGTCGGCGTCGGACACGATCGTCGCGACCACCGCCTGTACCGGGGCCAGCCACACCGGCATCCGCCCGGCATGATGTTCGATCAGGATGCCGAGGAACCGTTCGAACGTGCCGAGGATCGCGCGGTGGAGCATGACCGGGCGATGGCGGTTGCCGTCCTCGCCAACATAGCTGGCGTCGAGTCGGTCGGGCAGCACGCGGTCCGACTGGATCGTGCCGACCTGCCACGTCCGGCCGATCGCGTCGGTCAGGTGGAATTCCAGCTTGGGCGCATAGAACGCCCCTTCGCCCGGCAGTTCCTCGAACCCGGCCTTCACCGCATCCGAGAGGTTCGCCGACAGCACCGCCTCGCGCAGTTCGCGCTCGGCCTGATCCCACATCGCGTCCGACCCGAAGCGCTTTTCGGGGCGCAGCGCGAGTTTCACGGCATAGTTCTCGAACCCGAGATCCTTATAGACCGAATCGAGCAGTTCGCAGAAATCGCGGACTTCCTGAATCAACTGGTCTTCGCGGCAGAAGATATGGGCGTCGTCCTGCGTGAACTGACGCACGCGCATGATGCCGTGCAGCGCGCCATGCGGTTCGTTGCGATGGCAGCAGCCGAACTCGGCCATGCGGATCGGCAGGTCGCGATACGACTTGATCCCCTGACGAAAGATCAGGACGTGCGCGGGGCAGTTCATCGGCTTCAGCGCCATCAGGTCGGCATCGCCCGACAGGACCGCGCCCTCATCCTCGGTATTGGGGATTTCGTCAGGGACGACGAACATGTTCTCGCGGTACTTGCCCCAATGGCCCGACTGTTCCCACTGACGGGCGTCCATCAACTGTGGGGTCTTGACCTCCTGATAGTCGGTCGCGTCGAGGCGGCGGCGCATATACGCCTCCAACTGACGCCACATCATATATCCCTTGGGGTGCCAGAACACCGATCCTTGCGCTTCGGGCTGAAGGTGGAACAGGTCCATTTCCTGCCCCAGCTTGCGATGGTCGCGCTTGGCCGCTTCCTCCAGCCGGGTGAGGTGCGCGTCGAGCTGCTTCTTGGACAGCCAGCCGGTGCCGTAGATGCGGCTGAGCATCGCGTTCTTTTGATCGCCGCGCCAATAGGCACCCGATACGCGCGTCAGCCTGAACGCGGCGGGGTCGAGCTTGGCGGTCGATTCGAGGTGCGGGCCACGGCACATGTCGAGCCAGTCGCCCTGACGATAGATCGTCAGTTCCTCGCCCTCCGGCAATTCGGCGGCCCACTCGGCCTTGAACGTCTCGCCCTGCTGGGTCCAGCGGTCGATCAGTTGCTGGCGGGTCCATACCTCGCGCACGAATTTCTCGCCGCGCGCGATGATCCGGCGCATCTCCGCCTCGATCAGCGGCAGGTCTTCGTCGGTGAACATGCCGCGGCCGGGGGCGGGGGCGAAGTCGTAGTAGAAGCCGTCCTCGGTCGCGGGACCGAAGGTGATCTGCGTGCCGGGAAACAGCGTCTGCACCGCTTCGGCCATGACATGCGCGAAGTCGTGGCGGTGGAGTTCGAGCGCGTCGTTCTCGTCCTTCGCGGTCAGCAGCGCCAGCGAGGCATCGCCGTCGAACGCACGGTTCAGGTCGCGGACCTGTCCATCGACCCGCGCCGCGATCGCGGCCTTGCGCAATCCGGGCGAGATCGCGCTAGCGATATCGGCCGGGGTAGTGCCCGACGTCACCTCGCGGACGGAACCGTCGGGCAGGGTAATGCGGAACAATGCGGACATGATGCGAACCCGGAAATGCGAGGGAAAAACGCCTCGCCGTTACCCCGTGGCGTCCGGCAGGGCAAGGACCGGGCGGCGGCGTGTCCGGGAACGCCTTGCCACGGCTCCCCGCGCGCCGTCATTCCGGCGAAGGCCGGAATCCATGGACCACGGCACGCTCACCGACCATCGATACGACGCGACACAATGGATTCCGGCCTCCGCCAGAAGGACGGAGTGGAACCCACTACCGCGCGATAGCGACAGATACGCCGAACGGCGTCACTCCACCACCGCACCCTTGTCGCTATAGGTGATGCGGATACGGACCCATACGCCGATCATCGGCCGACCGCCGACGCGCGGGGGCACGATGCGGAACTGCCACGCCGCCTGTCGCACCGCGCCCGCCAGTCCAGATCCGCGTGCCGATTGCCCGATCTCGCGGCAATCGGTGACCTGATTGTTGGGGATGGTGCGGCACGCGACCTCGCCCCAGCCGGGCTGGGCGCGGCGCGGGAGATAGGTCGACAATTCGGTATGGGTCGGGCGGCGATACCAGTCGGCGGCGTACAACTGTTCTCCGCCGCCGCCACCGCCGCCCGCATCGGCTACTGCATCGCCATCGCCGCTGTCGCCCGCCGCCTTGCCGGTGCCGGCGCTGCCTTCGGCCGGGGCGCTCGATCCCGGCGCGATGGCGGCGCGGGCGAAATCCCGGCCGGTGATCGGAATGACCCGCGACCACACGTTGGAGGATGGTGCGGTCGGAACCGGCGGGGGTGGTGGAATGTCGGGCGGGGGCGCGACCGCATCGACCGGTTGCGGCGCGGCGGCGGCACCCGACGCCGCCTTGCGCTCGACCCGTTCGGCGGGGCGTGCGGCGGGAGCGACCTTGTCGGCGGGCAGCATTTCCACGACCATCGGCGTGTCTTCGCCCGGCGGCGGCGACATCATCGCTGGGGCGATGTGCAGCATCAGCCATAGCAGCGCGGCATGAATCGCCACGACCAGCGCCAGCGTCGCCGCGCGCCGCGACAACGGCACGCGCCGCGCCGTCGAATACCGATCCTGACCGAACTGCGTCGCCACGTCGCGGCCCCTAGCGCAGGACGCGCACGGTAGCGACGGGAATCGGCGCTACAATCCGTGCCATCGCAGTGGCGCGGGCAGGGTGTCCGCCGAATAGTCGATCTGTAGCACGCGCCGCCGCCGGGGGCGGGCCGCCGCACGCGATCCGTGTATGATCGGCGTGGCATAGCACCAGATGTCGCCCCGCGCCGCAAGGCACGTCGCCTCGCCCAGCCGGTCGACCACGCTCGCGATATCGTCTTCGGCGATCCGGCCCAGCCGATGCGATCCGGGCACGATCCGCAGCGGCGCGTTGTCCGCGTCGACCGGGTCGAGGTGCGCCCGGACCGTCACCATGCGGTTCAGCAACGCAAAGGGCGGTTCGACCTGCACCAGCCCCGCCTTGGTCGTCCACGGTCCGAAGCCGGGCGTGTCGATGCGCCGTTCGACCACGATCGTCCGATCCTGATGCCAGCCCAGCGCCCAATTGGTCGCTTTGCTCTTGTCGAACAGCACCGCGCGCACCGGGCGAGCGGCGTCGCCCAGCACCGCCGCTGCGACAGCTCCGATCGTGCCGGTCGCGGCAAGCATGTCGGCGATCACGGGAACTGCACCGATCCGTACGCCCGGCACGTCCGATGGCAGTCCAGCTACCGCAGCTTCGATCCGTTCGACCGAGTCGGTATCAAGCGCTGCGCTACAACAGGCCGCACCCGTATCCCGGATCGCGGCGAGCAAAAGCGTGGCGTCGGTGGCGATCATGCTGCCGTGTTCCTGAAACGCATTCCGCACAGCATGGCATACGGTGCGGCAGGAACCCACGGCGTTCGACCGGCATATCGAAAAGAACGAGAATAACTCCGAGTTATCCATTGCGTTGGTTTCAGGACCGGTATATTTGTCGGAGTATATCGAGACCCATGAAGGGTCCGAAGGGGAGAGGACCTATGGTCGCCAAGGCAGCCATTCTGGCATCGGTATCGTCGTTTTCGCTGCTGGTCTGCGCACCGGCTTTGGCCCAGGTCGCGCCGGGATCGAACACGCCCGACGGTATCGGCGCGCCGATCGGCACACCGACAGACGCTGCCGAACAGGCATCGGATGGCACCACCGCGCGCGAAGCACAGCCGGAAAGCGTGGACGAAATCGTCGTCACCGGCGTGCGCGCATCGATCCTCGGCGCGCTGAACGTCAAGCGCAACGCGACGCAGGTGGTCGATTCGATCGTCGCCGAAGACGTCGGCAAGCTGCCCGACAACAACGTGATCGAGGCGTTGCAGCGCGTCAGCGGTATTCAGGTGACGAACCGTGCCGGCGGCGAGGCGGCGGGGATTTCGATCCGCGGCCTGCCCGACGCGCTGACGACCATGAACGGGCGCAACATCTTCACCGCATCCGGACAGGCGTTCGCGTTGCAGGATATCCCGGCGAACCTCGTCAAGCGGATCGACGTGTACAAGACCCGCGCCGCCGACCAGATCGAAACCGGCATCGCCGGACAGATCGACGTGTTCACCCGCCGTCCGCTCGATTTCGACGGGTTCGCGCTGTCGGGCGTGGCGCGCGGCATCTATAACGAACAGGCCGACACGTTTAACCCCAATCTGTCCGGCCTGATCAGCAATCGCTGGGAAACCGGGATCGGCGATATCGGCGTGCTGGTCAGCGGCAGCTATGCCCGCACCGAATATCGCGACATGAGCGTGACGTCGGGCGCGATGGTGCCGTTCGTCACCGAAAACCCGCCGCCGGGCTTCGTTCCGTTGCAGCGGGTGTTTCCGGAAACCGGGGCATGGCAACCGGGCACCGAACGCGGCCTGCCGACGGCAGCCGGGTCGACCTTCCTGCTCGGCGGGCGGCAGGTGCCCTATTACCTGTCGCGCGACGCGGTGTTCAGCCCCGACTTGACCGGCACGCGCGAACGCCCGGCGGTGAACGCGGCGATACAATGGTCGCCGAACAGCGACACGACCTACACCGCCGAATTTTTCTGGAACCAGTTCAAATCGACGACGCAGAACAGCCTGATGTTCAGCTTCGTCGACTGGTGGGGCGGGCTGGGTGCCAATCCGGGATCGACGTTCGAACTGTATCCCGACACCAATATCATCAAGGCGCGCTCGGTCGGCGACGTGTTCGGATTCAACAGCGGCGACTATACCGTGTCGAAGACCAACAGCTTCGTCTATGCGCTGAACGGCGACTGGAAGGTCGGCGACAATGCGCGGATCACCGCCGACCTGTCCTATCAGAACAGCCAGTTCGATACGCAGTTCATGGCGATGCGGATCGACCGCGTAGCGCGGCGGATCGATGTCGACTTCAACACGAAGAACGGTATCCCGTCCTATAATTTCGATGACAATTCGCTGCTGGTCGATCCGACCCGGTGGAATGTCGGCGAGTTCTACGACAACGCCAACCGGTCGAAGGGTGACGCGCTGACGTTCCATCTCGACGGTGAGAACCGGTGGGACGACGGCTTCCTGCGCCGTGTGAAGGCGGGCATCCGCATCGACGATCGCAACGCGATGGATTCGGTGCGGACGCAGGATGCGCCGGGGCTGGGACGTAATTTCGGGACGCTCGACCCCGGATTGCAGTTCACCAACAAGGACTTCTTCGACGGACGTGCCAGCGTGCCGACGTCGTGGCTGGTGCCCAACGGCGAATATATCTTTCAGAACGCCGATGCGATCCGTCAGCTATATCGTGGATCGGTCGATCCCGGTATCCAGTTGTCGGATCAGTTGTCGATGATCGACGTGTTCGACATCAACGAAATCTCAATGACCGCCTATGCGATGGCGGATGGGCAGTTCGACCTGTTCGGTCGGGCGTTCCATGTTCAGGCGGGCGTCCGCTATGTCGATGTCGACACCGATCTGGTGTTCACCGACCGGCTGACGGGCAATGTCACCGGCGCGTCGCAGGGCACCGCCCGTTTCCTGCCCAGCGTCACGCTGCGCTATGACGTGGCGAACAATTTCCGCGTCCGGTTCAACTATGGCGAAACGCTGCGCCGTCCGGGGTTCGCCGACCTCAATCCCAATTTCAATCTGGCGGGCGACCTGACCAACATCGGTCGCGGCACCGGCAGTGCAGGCAATCCGGGCCTGCGCCCGACCGTGGCCAAGAGCTATGACCTGTCGGCGGAATGGTATTTCGAACGCAACAGCGCGATCTATGGCACGGTTTTCCGGCGTGAGATCGACGGGCTGGTCGTGCCGCTCACCTCGGTCCTGACCATTCCCAACAGCGGGCTGAACACCAACGTCTTCGCCGTCACGCGGCCCGAAAACGCATCGAACGGCGTGCTGAAGGGCATCGAACTGGGCCTGACCTATTTCCCGACCTATCTGCCGTCGATCCTCGACGGGTTCGGGTTTCAGGGCAGCATGACGCTGCTCGATTCGAACCAGAACATCCCGCTCACCGACAGTGCCGGGAACGTCGTGGGGGAGACGCAGTCGGCATTCTTCGGAGTGTCCGACCTGTCGTACAATGCGACGCTGGCCTATGAAAAGGGTGGGCTGGGCGCGCGGCTGTCCTATGTGTGGCGCAAGGCGTTTCTGGCCAACAACGAAGCGCGGCTGTTCGCCAACCCGATCGGCGTATGGCGCCGACCGGAGAGCAGTCTCGATTTCCAGCTTACCTATGGCATCACCGACCGGCTGGGGCTGACGCTGGACGCGGTCAACCTGACCAGCAAGACGCAGCAGAATTACTACCGGTTCGAGGATGCAGGGAACGCCGACCAGTTCAATCTGGGAACGACGTTGCTGTCGCGCACCTTCGCGGTCGGCCTGCGCTTCTCGCTCGATTGATCGGCGGGGGCGGGCCTGTGTGGCCTCCCTCCCGACCCCATGCCTGCTGCCTTTGCGACGGCTCGCCCGTCCGCCCCCATTTTCGGAGTGACCCTCATGATCCGGTCCAGACTTCCGTTCGCCGCGCTCGTCCTTGTCCTCGCCGGGTGCAACGGCATCTCGGGTGGCGACACCAGCGGCAATATTCAGGCACCGGCGATCCCGGCGCCGACGCCCACGCCGACCGCCACCACGCCCCCGCCGCCGGTCGGCCTAGCGCTTACCGGCGATACGATGCCGGTGCACGATCCGGCGATCATCAGGGACGGCAACACCTATTACCTGTTCGCCACCGGATCGGTGACAGACCGCGAAGGCTTGCTGGCGACGCGAACGTCGACCGACCTGACCGGATGGACGTGGCGCGGCGCGGCTTATACGGCGCTGCCCGCATGGGCGACGGCGGCGGTGCCGGGAACCGCCGGCATCTGGGCACCCGATATCGTCAAGCGCGGCGGCGAATACCGCCTGTATTATTCGGTATCGACCTTCGGCAGCAACCGCTCGGCGATCGGCCTGACGACCAGCAACGCGCTGAACCAGAACGCGCCCGCCACCGGATGGACCGACAAGGGCGCGGTTATCCAGTCGAACACCACCGACAATTTCAACGCGATCGACCCGGCGGTGTTCACCGATGCCGAAGGACGCGAATGGATGGCGTTCGGCAGCTTCTGGTCGGGCATCAAGATGGTGCGGCTCGACCCGGCGACCGGGTTGCGACTGGCGGGCGATACCACCATCCACTCGCTCGCATCGCGTCCGGCCCCCGGCGCGATCGAGGCTCCGTTCGTGGTCCGGCATGGCGAGTTCTATTACCTGTTCGCGTCGTTCGACGAATGCTGCAAGGGCGCGGACAGCACCTACAACACCGTCGTCGGCCGGTCGCGGACCGTCACCGGGCCGTATCTCGACAAGGCGGGCCGTTCGATGCTCGACGGCGGCGGGTCGGCGGTGCTGGCGTCCGGGCGCGGCACCGGCGCGCGCTATGTCGGGCGCGGCCATGTCGCGGTGTTACAGGAGGCGGCGGGCGATTACATCGTCTATCACGCCTATGACACGCAGCGGAACGGGTTGCCGACGCTTCAGATTCAGCGGCTGACCTGGGACGCCGACGGCTGGCCGGTCGCGCAGTAAGGAACGACCAGATGCGAACCCGGTCCCTGCCGTTGCGCTTCATCCGGACGCTTGCCCCATTGCTGATGGCGGCGGGCGCGGCGTCGGCGCAGACGCCCGTGCCGACCGCCGTACCGGACGGCGACATCCGCCCGGTCCACGACCCGGTGCTGATCCGGCAGGGACAGGACTGGCATGTATTTTCGACCGGCATCGGCAAGGACGGACAAGGACTGATCGCCGCACGTACCTCGCGCGATCTGGTCCATTGGACGGCGGGAACGCCGCCGTTCGAGGCGCTGCCCGACTGGGCGACCAGGGCGATACCCGGTGCGCGCAACCTGTGGGCACCGGATATCTCGTTCGTGAACGGGCGATATCGCCTCTATTATTCGGTATCGACCTTCGGGTCGAACCGGTCGGCGATCGGATTGGCGACCAGCGCGACGCTCGATCCCAAGGCACCCGGCTATGGCTGGCGGGACGAGGGGATGGTGCTGCAATCGGTGCCGACCGACGATTTCAACGCGATCGATCCGGCGTTCGTCATGGACCGACAGGGGCGGCACTGGCTGTCGTTCGGCAGTTTCTGGAGCGGGTTGAAACTGGTCGAACTCGACCCGCGCACCGGCAAGCCGCGCGATCCCGCCGCCCGCCCCCGATCGATCGCCAGCCGCCCGGTCCCGGCGGGTGCACCGTCGATCGTCGAGGCACCCTATATCTTCGAGCGCGACGGCTGGTACTGGCTGATCGCCAGCTATGATTACTGCTGCAAGGGCGTGAACAGCACCTATTATTCGGTGATCGGCCGGTCGAAGTCCGTCACCGGCCCCTATCTGGGCAAGGACGGCAGTTCGATGCTGGCGGGCGGTGGCACGATCCTGTTGCGCGCCGACCTTCAGGAACGCGGGCGGTTTCGCGGGCCGGGCCATGTGGGACATTATCGCGGGCCGGACGGCGTCGACCGGCTCGTCTATCATGCCTATGACCGCGAAAGGGACGGTGCGCCGACGCTTCGGACCGCGACGCTGCGCTGGGGTGCCGACGGCTGGCCGACCGTCAACTGAGCATCAGGCGAAAACTCGCGCCGGTGCCGGGTTCCAGTGTCAGCGTGCCGCCATGCGCCAGTGCGATCTGCCGCGCGAGGCTGAGGCCGATGCCGGTGCCGTCGGGCTTGGTGGTGTGGAACGGGCGAAAGATGCGCGCCGCGCTTTCGGGGGCGATGCCGGGGCCATTATCCTCGACCTCGATCGCCAGCCCGGTATCGGTCGCGCGCATCCGTAGCGCGACCCACGCATCCGGGGTGGCGCCGACCGCTTCGGCGGCATTTTGCAGGATGGCCCAGAGCGCCTGACTCACCTGATCGCGGTCGATCGGCCATGTGATATCGTCCGCCGCGACACTCAGCATAATCCTTGGCCAGCGGCCCCGGAACAGGCGCGCCAGATCGTCGGCCATCGCGCGCATCGATACGGGGTGTAGCGTCGGCTCGGGCAAGCGGGCCAATGCGCGATAGGCTTCGGTAAAGCGTTGCAATCCCTCCGCCCGGCGGGCCAGCGTGCCGAGGATCTCGCGTAACAGGTCGGGATCGACGTCGCACCGGTCGATCGCCGCCGCACCGCTTTCGGCAAGCGAGGCGATCGGGGCGAGGCCGTTGAGCAACTCATGGCCCAGCACCTGAATCAGTTCGGCGGTGGCGCGGGCTTCGGCGACGCGTTCCTCCTGTTCGATGTCGATCAGCGCGGCTACGCTGCGCCCGTCGGCCAGCGCCACGCGGTCGATCCGCCAGCCCCGGCCTTCGTGCCGCATATGGCTGACGGCGGCATCGCCCAGCGCGACGGGAACCGGCAGGATCGCGTCGTCGGTCGCAAACAGGCGGCGGGCGGCACGGTTGAGTGCGCGGGTGGTGTCGCCCTCGATCCGTACGAGCGGCGTCGGTGCGGCGTCGAGCAGGACGCGCAGCACCATCGCTTCGGTGTCGCCTGCCGCGACGGCGGGAACGGCGGCATGACGCGGGCGCACCACCGCCCATCGGTTGAGGACGCACAGCCACAGCGCGACCAGCACCGCCCCGGTCAGCGACGCCCATAGCCCGCCCTGCCATGCGACCGTGCCGACGATGCCGCACGCGACCAACGCGATGCTGGCAGCAATAACGGGCAGGCCGCTTCGTGAGACGCTCCCGGTCAAATCATGCCACCGCAGCCGTTCGTCCCGAGCATTGTCGAGGGACGTGCCACCAGCGGAATGCCCAATGTCTCGACTTCGCTCGACACGAACGGTTGGTCTGTCGATCCCGCCGCTTCGCCATCCATCCTATAATCCATAGCGTGCCATCCGCCGGTACAGTGCCCCCCGGCTGAGGCCGAGGGCGGTGGCGGCGTGGGTGACGTTGTGGCGATGTTCGCGCAGCGCCGCCTCGATCATCGCGCGTTCGGCGTCGGTCAGGTCGAAGTCGCCATTGCCAGTCGTCGCCGCGGCGACCGCGACCGGCGCGGGTTGCGCCAGCGCGGCGGCATCGATCGTACCGTCCTCCGCCAACAGCACCGCGCGTTCGATCGCCAGCGCTAGCCCGCGAACCTCGTCCGGCCAAGTCGTCGTGCGCACCATCGCTTCGGCGGCGTCGGTCAGCCTTGGTTGTGCCCGCCCGAACCGTGCCGCCGCCAGCCGGGCGAAATGGCGCGCCAGCAGCACCGCGTCTTCCTGTCGCGCGGCCAGCGGCGGCACCGCCACTTCGACCGTCGACAGCCGCCGTCGCAGCGCCGGGGTCAGCATCGCCGGGTCGTCGGCGATGGCGATACAGCGCAACGTCGCCGGTATCCGGTCCAGCAACCGCCCCTGTGCCACCGGATCGAGCCGATCGGGATGGCGCAGGATCGCCGTCGTCGACCCCTGTTCCAGCCGCGCCCATGCGGCTTCGTCGCGCAGGTCGAGGCGGACCGGCGGCGTCGCGGCATCGGCGGACGCGGCATGGATCGCCAGCGCGGTCAGCATCCGCCCGCTGCCCGCCGGGCCGGCGACGGTGACGCTGGCCGGGGTCGGGCCGACGCGGCGGATCAGGTCGCGCAACCGCTGCATCGCCGCGCTTTCGCCCAGCAGGCGCGCGGGTTCGTCGTGCGGGGCGGGGGCGGGCGGGGGTGCCGCCTTCCCCCCGCGCGCCACGGCGGCTTCGGTCTTGGCGACCAGTTCGGCGTTGCGCCACGGCTTCATCACGAAATCACGCGCGCCCCCCTGCATCGCCGCCACCGCGATGCGGATGCCGCTATGTGCGGTGACGACCACGACACAGGCGGCGGGATCGTCAGCCATGATCCGGGCGAGGCAGGCCAGCCCTTCCTCGCCGCTCGATTCACCGGCGGAAAAATTCATGTCGAGCAGGATCGCATCGTACCGGCGTGCGGCGAGCCGCGACCACGCATCTTCGGGCGCGACGGCCACGTCGATCCGGTGCCCCGCGATGCGAAACGCGATTTCCATCGCGCGTGCGACCGCCGGATTATCGTCGATCAACAGGATGGCGAGACCGGTTGACACCGTATCCGACCGTCCATTCGTGGACACCCTGTCCATCGCCGGACGGTCGCTTGTCGACGGGTGATCGTTAAGTCGTTCAATCATAACGCTTTAGTCTTTCGGCGAGTCATCGGCGACAGTGGCGTCATGATGAACGAACCGTCCACACACGCCAATGCTTCTCCGGGGGGAGCGATGGACCGCCGTATCGACCGCCCGCCGACCCCGTGGTGGCGCAATCGGATCGTGCTGGTGACAGTGGCGGTCATCGCCGCCGCGTTGCTGGTGTGGCGGTTCCTGCCCGCCGGTGGATCGACCGACATCGCCGTCGCGGATATCGAGACCGGCGCGGTCGAACGCGCGCCGTTCGCCGATTACCTGCCGGTGCGCGCACTGGTCGCGCCGCGCGTCACGACGCTGGTCGGCGTGCTGGCGGGCGGGCAGGTCGAACGGCTGCTGGTACAGGACGGCGCGATGGTGGCGGAGGGGCAGCCGCTGGCGACGCTGGCCAACCCGACGCTCAAGCTGGACGTGCTGACCCGCGAAGCCCAGATCGCCAGCCAGTTGGGACAGGTCGCGGGCGAAAATCTCGGCATCGAGCGCAACCGCCTCGACCGTGACGGACAGATCGCGCAGGCCAATTACGATCTCATCAAGGCGCGGCGCGAACTGGGCATCCGCCAGCAACTGCACGACAAGGGTTTCGTGTCCGACGCGGGCGTCCGCAGCTTTGCCGAGGAAGCCGCGTATCAGGAACGCCGCCTCGCACAATTGCAGTCGGGCGGTGCGGCGGAAGCGCGCATCACCGCGACGCAGGGTGCGCGGCTGGACGATACGCGCGGGCGGCTGGAGGGCAATCTGGCGGCGGTGCGATCCAGCCTCGACGCGCTGACGATCCGTGCGCCCGCCGGGGGGCGGCTGACCAACTTCACCATCCAGCCGGGCCAGACGCTGACCGCGGGTGCTCCAACCGGACAGGTCGACAGCGAAGGGTCGTGGAAGCTGGAGGCGGATGTCGACGAATATTATCTTGGCCGGGTAGCGGTCGGGCAGAAGGCGTCGGCGAACGGCGCCCGGCTGACGGTCTCCAAGGTGCTCCCCGCCGTGAAGGACGGCCGGTTCCGCGTCGAACTGACGTTCGACGGCACGCCCCGCGCCGCGCTGAACCGGGGGCAGACGCTCGACATCCGCATCACGCTGGGCAGCACCGCCCCGGCGCTGGTCGCGCCGATCGGCGGCTGGCTGGAATCGGGCGGCGGGTCGTCGGTGTTCGTCCTCGACGCCGACGGTGCCCATGCCCGCCGCCGCACCGTGAAGACCGGCCGCCGCAATCCCGAACAGGTCGAGATAATGTCGGGCCTGAACCCCGGCGAGCGCATCGTCACCAGCAATACCGCGTCCGTGAAGGGCGACATCCTCAACCTCCGTTGAAAGACCGACCGATGATCCGTCTCGAAAACATCCAGCGCCGCTATGTCTCCGACGATGTGGAGACGACCGCGCTGCACGATATCGACCTGCACGTCGCGGCGGGCGAGTTCCTTGCCATCATGGGGCCGTCGGGCTGCGGCAAGTCGACGTTGCTCAACACGCTGGGCACGGTCGATCGGCCGACCGGGGGCAGATATCTGTTCGGCGAGCGCGATCTGGCGGCGCTGGACGAAAAGGAACTGGCGAAGTTTCGCGGCGCGACGCTGGGCTTCGTGTTTCAAAGCTTCAACCTGATCGACGAACTGACGATCGAGGAGAATGTCGCGCTCGGCCTCGCCTATCGCAAGGATGCCGGTGACCGGCGTGGCCGGGTGGCGGCGGCGATGGACAAGGTGGGGATCGCGCACCGTGCGCGTCACTATCCGCACCAATTGTCGGGCGGCCAGCAACAGCGCGCCGCCATCGCCCGCGCGATCGTCGGCGATCCCAAGCTGATCCTCGCCGACGAACCGACCGGCAACCTCGACACCGCCAATGGCGAGCAGGTGATGAACATCCTCACCGGGCTGAACGACGAAGGGGCGACGATCATCATGGTCACGCATTCCCCCAGCCATGCCGACATGGCGAAGCGGCGCATCGACATGCTCGACGGCCGCATCGTCGCGTCGGCGATGCGCGCGCTCTGACCCGGACGACGGCCGTGAACCGCTTCGCCCTGTTGTCGCTGTACCGGTCGCTGACCCGGCACAAGCTCCATGCCGCGCTCAACATCGGCGGGCTGGCAATGGGGATCGCGGTGTTCCTCGTCCTGAGCCTGTATGTCCGGTTCGAGACGGGGTTCGAGCGGTGGGTCCCCGGCCATGACCGCGTGTATCAGGTGTCGACCGAACTCCATCTGCCCGGCACGGCGTTCAACGGCGAATATCCCGGCAGCATGGCGGGGATGCTCGAACAGATGCGCGGGGATTTTCCAGGACTGGTCGGCACGCGTATCCGTGGGGGGGAAAACGGCGGGAACGTGGTGCGCGGCGACCGCGCAACGAAGGAAGATGTTGCACAGGTCGATCCGTCGTTCTTCGACCTGTTCGACCTGCCGATGGTGCGCGGCGAGGGGGCGACGGCGCTGGCCAATCCCGCCGGGGCGTTGCTCAGCCGGTCGGCGGCGCGCAAATTCTTTGGCGGCATCGATCCGATCGGCCAGACCATGACGATCGCGGTGGATGCGCCCGCGACGTACCGCGTCCTCGGCGTGTTCGAGGATATGCCGACCGATACCGACCTGCGCTTCTCGATCCTGATCGCGATCCCACGCACACCGCCGCCCAGCCAGTGGATGTGGTACAAATGGGGCACCACCTCGCTTCAGACCTATCTCCGGTTCGACACGCCCGCGCAGGCGCGTCGTTTCGCACAGGCGCTGCCCGCGTTCATCACCCGCCACGCCGGACAGGATCTGGGGCCGAAGCCGAACGACATCATTTCGCTGGCGCTGCGGCCGATCGCCGACGTCCACCTGCAACCCGTCGGGCCGGAAAGCGCGGGTCGCAAGCTGACCGTCGTGACGCTGGGGATCGTCGGCGTGCTGACGCTGCTGATCGCGGTGGTGAATTACGTCAACCTCGCCACCGCCCGCGCCAGCCTGCGCGGACGCGAGGTGGCGATGCGCAAGGTCGTGGGCGCGAACCGCGCGGTGCTGGTGCGTCAGTTTCTGGGGGAGGCGGTCGTGACCGTCGCGATCGCCGCGCTGGTCGGGCTGATCCTCGCCGAAATCGGGCTGCCGTTCGTCAACGCGGCCGGTGGGCTGTCGCTCTCGATCCCGTATCGCGTGGTCGTACCGGCGCTGGCCGGGCTGGTGCTGCTGGTCGGGGTCGTTGCCGGTTTCTATCCGGCGCTGCTGCTGTCGCGGTTTCCGGCGGCGGCGGTGCTGGCGTCGGCGCGCGGCAATGGCGGCGGACGGGGCGGATCGCGGCTGCGCGAGGCGCTGGTCGTGTTCCAGTTCGCGCTCGCCATCGCCTTTCTGACCGGAACGATCGTGCTGGGCGCACAGACCGCGCATGTCCGTCACGCCGACCTTGGCTTTTCGAGGGACCGGCTGCTGATCGTGCCGTCGCTGATGGATCAGGGCGTGTGGCCGGACCGGGCGCGCACGATCCTCGCCGCGCTGCGCGACGTGCCGGGCGTGGAGGCGGTCGGCGTCGGCGGCACCGGGCCGGGCGGCGAAGGCAGCGCCAATGTCGATGTGGTCGAGATGCCCGGTCGCCCCGCGCCCGGCCTGTCGGTGATGACCATCGTCACCGGGCGGGGATTTTTCGAGACGTACCAGCCGCGATTGCTGGCCGGGCGGCTGTTCGACGATGCGCATGGTGCCGATGATTCGACCGACTGGAAGACATGGCCGCAGGGTCGCAACATCGTCATCAACCGCCGGATGGCGACCGCGCTGGGGTTCCGCACGCCGCAGGACGCGATCGGCAAGACGGTCGGCGGGGCGATGCCGCGCACGATCATCGGCGTGATCGACCGGCTGCGCTTCTTATCCCCGCGCGCGGCGGACGAGGCGACCTATTACGTCTATTTCCGCGACATGCCGCCGACCCCGATCGGCGCGATCCGCTTCACCGGCGGTCGGCAGGCGACGATCGACGCGGTACGATCGATGTGGCGGCGGCTGGCCCCCGAAATACCGTTGACGGTCGAAACCGCCGACCAGCGGCTGGCCCCCTTCTATGCGACCGACGATCATGCCGCGCGGCTGTTCGGGATCGGGTCGGGGCTGGCAGTGCTGATCGGCTGCGTCGGGCTGTGGGGGCTGGCGTCGTTCAACACCGCGCGGCGCATCCGCGAGATCGGCATCCGCAAGACGCTGGGTGCATCGGCGCCGGACATCGTGCGGCTGCTGGTGTGGCAGTTCCTGCGCCCGGTGCTGATCGCCAACCTGTTCGCATGGCCGCTGGCCTTCGTCGCGATGCGAGCGTGGCTCGCCGGGTTCGACGACCGGATCGCGCTGTCGCCGCTGTATTTTCTCGGCGCGAGTCTCGCCGCCACCGCCATCGCGGTGCTGACCGTGCTCGGCCAGTCGCTGCGTGCCAGCCGCGCCACGCCCGCCTGGGCGCTGCGCCATGACTGAACCCCTGACCCTTTCCTCCCGCCCGGATCACCGCCGATGAACCGCTTTGCCCTGCTCTCGCTCTATCGCTCGCTCACCCGCCACAAGCTCCATGCCGCGCTGAACATCGGCGGGCTGGCGGTGGGGATCGCCGTGTTCCTCGTCCTCGGCCTGTATGTACGGTTCGAGACGAGTTTCGAAAAATGGCTGCCCCGGCACGACGGAATCTATGCCGTGCAGACGGTGTGGAACCTGCCGGGAAGCCCGGTCAACGGTGCCTATCCCTATACGATGAGCGGTCTGCTCGAACAGATGCGCGAGGATTTGCCCGGCACGATCGGCACCCGCATCCGGGGCGGCGAGGGGGGCGGGACCGTCCTGCGCGGCGGCGTGGCGACGACGGAGAATGTGGCGCAGGTCGATCCGTCGTTCTTCGCGGTATTCGACCTGCCGATGGTGCGGGGCGACGGCCCGGCCGCGCTGGCCCGCCCCACCGACGCGCTGGTCAGCGAAAGCATCGCGCGCAAGTTTTTCGGCGAGAGCAATCCGGTCGGCCAGACGCTGACCGTCGCGATGGAGCAACAGGTCGCATACCGCGTCGCGGGCGTGTTCCGCGACCTTCCTGTGAACAGCGAGTTGAAGCTGACGATCCTGATCCCGCTGCCGCGTACCCCGCCGTCGCCGGAAAACTGGTATCACTGGGGCAGCACCTCGCTTCAGACGTTCCTGCGATTCGACACACCGGCAGCGGCGCGGGCCTTCGAACAAAAGCTGCCCGCCTTCGTGAACCGGCGCGGCGCCGCCGATCTGGCCGATGGCGGCAAGCCCGCATGGGATGCGCAGCGGCTGTCGCTGCTGCCGATCGCGCGGATGCATCTGGAGCCGGAGGGGGCGGCCAGTGCCAGCCGCAAGATCACGGTGGTGACGCTGGGCGTGGTCGGCATGTTGACGCTACTGATCGCGGTGGTGAACTACATCAACCTCGCCACCGCCCGCGCCGGGTTGCGGGCGCGCGAAGTGGCGATGCGCAAGGTGCTGGGGGCCGACCGGCGGAAGCTGATCGCCCAGTTTCTGGGGGAGGCGGTCCTGACGGTCGCCATCGCCAGCCTGATCGGACTGATCCTTGCGGAAGTAGGATTGCCGCTGGTCAACGCGGCAGGCGGCCTGTCGCTGACGATTCCCTATGCGGTGGTGTTGCCTGCGCTGGTCCTGCTCACGCTGCTGGTCGGGGTGGTTGCCGGATTCTATCCGGCGGTGCTGTTGTCGCGCTATCCCGCCGCGGCGGTGCTGGCGTCGGCCCGCGCCCCCGGCGGAGGGCGCGCAGGCGTGCGGGTGCGCGAGGCGCTGGTGGTGGTGCAGTTCGGCCTCGCCGTCGCCTTCATGATCGGGACCGGTGTGCTGCTCGCGCAGACGCGGCATGTCCGCCAGTCCGATCTGGGTTTCCAGCGTGACGGGCTGCTCGTGCTCCTGTCGATGCGCGACAGTCTGGTCGACCTGACGCAGCGGCGCGCGCTGGTTTCGGCGATCGGCGATCTGCCCGAAGTCACTGGCATCGCGGTCGGCAATATCGCCGTCGGCGGCAGCGGCGAGGACAATAGCGACAACGTACCGCTGCCCGGCGTCAACGGTCCCGGTCCGTCGTTGCGCTGGATGATCGTCGGCCCGCGCTTCTTCGACATTTACGGCACCCGCGTGCTGGCCGGTCGGGTGTTCGATGCGGCGCATCCCGGCGACGACGACCAGAAGCGGGAAAAGGGCGCACCGGCCAATATCGTCATCAACCGCAGCGCCGTCGCGACGTTGGGCTTCCGTTCGCCGCAGGAAGCGGTCGGCAAGACGGTGGGCGGCGATCGGCCGCGAACGATCATCGGCGTGGTCGAGGACATGCGCTTCTTTTCCCCCCGCGACCCGACCGGTGCATCCTATTATCGCCTGTACCGCGAACCCGAACGGATCGGCACCGCCGTCGCATCGATCCGCTTCAATGGTGATCCGCGCGCTGTGCAGGAAAAGGTTCGCGCCATCTGGCAACGGACCGTGCCGCAGGTGCCGTTCAGCGCCGAAACCGCCGACAAGCGGCTCGATCAATTCTATGCGGCGGACGATCGCGCGACGCGGTTGTTCGCGATCGGTGCCGGGTTGGCGATGCTGATCGGCTGCGTCGGACTATGGGGTCTGGGGTCGTTCAACACCGCGCGGCGGATCAAGGAGATCGGCATCCGCAAGACGCTCGGCGCGTCGGCGGGGGATATCGTGAAGCTGCTGGTCGGGCAGTTCCTGCGCCCGGTGCTGATCGCCAACGTCATCGCATGGCCGCTGGCGTTCGTGGCGATGCGGACATGGCTGGCCGGGTTCGACGACCGGATCGCACTGTCGCCGCTGTATTTCATCGCGGCCAGCGTGCTGGCGCTCGTCGTCGCGGTGCTGACCGTGCTCGGCCAGTCGCTACGCGCCAGCCGTGCGGCCCCGGCATGGGCGCTGCGCCATGATTAAGGGCGTGGCGACGGTGGCGGCGCTGTTGTTGGCGTCGTCGGCATCTGCGGAGACGCTGCGCGACGCGATCGCAGCCGCCTATGCGACCAATCCGCAACTGGCGGCGGCACGGGCGCGGCAGGAGGCGCTGGAGGAAACGCCCGAACAGGCGCGATCGGCCGGGCGTCCGGTGGTGTCGGCGGGGGCGGACGGCGGATATGACCGGCTGGGCTATGGCCGTGCCGGATCGGCCACGGTGCGTGCCGCGTTGCCGATCTGGACCGGGGGGCGGGTCGCCGCTGCCGTCCGTGCGGCACGCGGCGACGTGGCGGCGGGGGCGGAAGGAGTACGCGATACCGAGGCGGCGATCCTGCTCGGCGTCGTCGCGGCCTATGCCGACCTGCTCTACAACCAGCAGGCGGTGGAGGTCGCGCGCGTCGGGATCGAACGGCTCGACGCACAGGTTGCGGAAGCGCGGGCGCGGTTCGGGCTGGGACAGGCGACCCGTACCGACGTCGCGCAACTGGAGGCGCAACGGGCGAGCGTGGTCGCGAACCTCGCCGATGCCGAAGGGGCACTGGCGACGGCCGCCGCCGCCTATCGCGCGGCGGTGGGGCAGGAGGCGGGCGCATTGTCGGCGGAGATCGCCGCACCCGCCGATCTGCCGACGACGTTGAACGAAGCGCGCGGTGCGGCGGAAGAGGGTGATCCGCTGCTCCAGCGCCAACGCCGAATCGTTGAGGCGTCTGCGGCGCGAATCGATCAGGCCCGCGCCGGGCGGGCGCCGACGATCGATCTGGCTGGGGACTATGGTCGGGGCGTGCGACTCGCGGGCGGCGACGCACGGGGTTTTGATTCGGCGGCATCTGTCGGCGTGGCGCTGCGCCTGCCGCTGCTGACCGGCGGCCTTGTCCCGTCGCAGGTGCGCGCGGCCGAAGCAATCAACCGCGCCGAACGGTTTCAGGCGGATGCCGCCGCGCGCGAAGCGGTACGGGCGGCGGATGCGGCGTGGGCGTCGCTGGTCGCGGCTCAGGCGCGGTTGCGGGCGAATATCGACGGACTGACCGCCGCCGATCTCGCGCTCAACGGCGTCCGTGCCGAATATGGGTTCGGACTGCGATCGACCATCGATATCCTCGTCGCCGACCAGAGTTATCGTGGCGCGCAACTGGCGGTCGCGGCGGCGCGCGCCGACGTACTGGTGGCGCAGGCGGGACTGTTGCGAGCGACGGGGCGGTTGCGCGGCAACGCCTATGGCTGACGGCGCAGGCCAGACAGATATGCCCGTATCGTCATGCCCTTGAGGCTGATCTGGAATTGTTCGGTTGCCCCGGCATTTCCCCCGTCCGTGCCGAGCGAAGTCGAAGAACGGAGCCGGGGCGCAGGTGTCTCGACTTCGCTCGACACGAACGGTCGCCACGAAATTCTGCTGGAACGGCTTTATGTATCAGCGCCTTAGCTGAGGCGGTCGATCGCCGCGCTGTCGAGGCTGCCGGGGACGATCATCACCGGCACCGGCAGGGCGCCCGCGTCGGTGCCCGCGAAATGGCTGACCAGCGGACCCGGCGCGCCGGTCGCCGCAGCCCCCAGCACCAGTGCGGCGATCGCCGGGTTGGCGGCGATCATGTCGCGCACGATTCGCGGCCCGTCGCCGACCCGCACGGTCAGATGCGGTTGCAGCCCCGATTCGGCGATCAGCGTACCCGCCGCCGCCTGAACCAGTGCCTCGGCCCGCTCCTGCGCCTCCGCCTCGATCGTGGCCTGTACCCCGCCCCACGGCGCGAATTCCTGCGGCTCGACCAGCGCCAGCACCTCGACGCCGCCGTTCGTCTTGACCGCGCGCCGGGCAGCAAATCGAAGCGCCACCGCGCTTTCCGGGTTTTCGTCCACCACCACCAGATACGTCCGCATGTCGTTCCCCTCAGCCTGCGTTCATGCGCCGCCGTGGTGTCCCGACGCAAGACGGACGGTGCGGGGCTTGACCCGGACGTCCCCGGCGGCGAAGGAGGCCCGGAGCCTGAGAGGACCAATCTGCCCCATGCCGATCGAGATCAAGATGCCCGCCCTGTCCCCCACGATGGAAGAGGGGACGCTGGCCAAATGGCTGGTCAAGGAAGGCGACACCGTCAAGTCCGGCGACATCATGGCCGAAATCGAAACCGACAAGGCGACGATGGAGTTCGAAGCCGTTGACGAGGGGACGATCGGCAAGGTGCTGATCGCCGAAGGGACCGACAATGTGAAGGTCGGCGCGGTCATCGCCATCCTGCTGGAAGAAGGCGAGGACGCCTCCGCCATCGGAACCGGCGCGACGAAGGCCGAAACGCCGCAGCCCGCCGACGACCAGTTCAAGGGCAAGCCCGACGCGACCGACCCGAACAAGACCGGCAGCGAGGCGAAGCCCGCCGCCGATTCCGCGGTCGCGCGCGAAGATCATGGCCGTCCCGCCGATGCGGGCGCAGCCAAGAGCGACGGTGGCCGTGTGAAGGCCAGTCCGCTGGCCCGCCGCATCGCCGCCGACAAGGGGCTGGACCTGTCCGCCATCAACGGCAGCGGGCCGAACGGCCGCGTGGTCAAGGCCGATGTCGAGAACGCGACGCCGGGCCAGAAGCCGCAGGCCGAGGCCGCCCCGGCACCGACCGCCGCCGCGCCTGCTCCGGCACCCGCCGCCGAAGCGCCCAAGGCCGCCGCGCCGTGGTTCGACGATTCGATCCCGCACACGGTCGAAAAGCTGTCGAACATCCGCAAGACGATCGCCCGCCGCCTGACCGAATCGAAGCAGCAGGTGCCGCACATCTACCTGACGGTCGATGTCCGGCTCGATGCGCTGCTCAAGCTGCGCGCCGATTTGAACAAGTCGCTCGATGCGCGCGGCGTGAAGCTGTCGGTCAACGACCTGCTCATCAAGGCGCTGGGCGTGGCACTCGAAGGGACGCCGAAGTGCAACGTCACCTTCCTCGGCAACGAGATGGTACAATACTCTCGCGCCGACGTGTCGGTGGCGGTGTCGACCCCGACCGGCCTGATTACCCCGATCGTCCGCGACGCGGCGAACAAGGGCGTGGCCCGCATCAGCACCGAGATGAAGGAGCTTGCCTCCCTCGCCAAGGAAAACAAGCTGAAGCCCGAGCAGTATCAGGGCGGCACCGCGTCGCTGTCGAACATGGGCATGTTCGGCATCAAGCAGTTCGAAGCGGTCATCAATCCGCCGCAGGGCATGATCCTTGCGGTCGGTGCGGGTGAAAAGCGCCCGTACATCGTCGACGACGCGCTGGGTGTCGCCACGGTGATGACCGCGACCGGCAGCTTCGACCATCGCGCGATCGATGGCGCCGACGGCGCGCAGATGCTGAAGCTGTTCAAGGCGCTGGTGGAGTCGCCCCTCGGCCTCGTCGCGTAAATGCGCCGCCGGCTGCTGACCGAAATCCTGCACGTCGTCGCCGGACTGGTGGCGGCGTGGGCGATCGGGTCGCTGTCGGCATGGGCGTATCCGTTGGGGCGGCGCGATATCTGGCTGGTGACTTGGGTGTCGATGGTCGTCGTCGCGATCCTCGGCATCCGCCAGATCCAGCGCGCGATGGCCGATGAACGCGCCGTCGCCAATCATGACGTCGTGCGGCACGGTGCCGCAGGATTGGGTGCCACGGGGGATGTGCGCGAATGATCGTAGAGAACGCGGTTGCGCCTCCCCCCGATCAGCCCGCGTTGCGCGTTACCGCGATGCCCGCCGACACCAATCCGTATGGTGACATCTTCGGCGGATGGATCATGTCGCAGATGGACATGGCGGCGGGACTCGTCGCTGCCCGCCATTCCAAGGGGCGGGCGGTGACCATCGCGGTCGATGCGATGCAATTCCACGCGCCCGTCGCGGTCGGCGACGAAGTGTCGGTCTATGCCGACATGATCATGGTCGGCCGCACGTCGATGACGATCAAGGTCGAGGCATGGCGGCGCGACCGCTTCGGCGAAGGCACGCAGCGGGTGACGCAGGCGCGCTTCGTCTTCGTGGCGATCGACGAGGCGCGCAAGCCACGGGCGATCGCGGGATAGCGCACGGCCCCTGCGGGCCCATATGAATCATGGAAATCATGGCTGCACCAACGGCGGCCCCGACTGAGAAGGCTAAAAAATGGCTGATACCTACGACCTTATCGTGCTCGGCTCCGGCCCCGGCGGCTATGTCGCGGCGATCCGTGCGAGCCAGCTCGGCCTGAAGGTCGCGATCGTGGAGCGCGAGCGGCTGGGCGGCATCTGCCTCAACTGGGGCTGTATTCCGACCAAGGCGCTGCTTCGCTCGGCCGAAGTCTATCATTACATGACCCATGCCGCGCAATACGGCCTGTCGAACGAAAAGCCGTCGTTCGATCTGGGCAAGGTGGTCGATCGCAGCCGCAAGGTCGCGGGCCAGTTGAACGCTGGCGTCAAGGGCCTGATGAAGAAGAACAAGGTCGCGGTGCACGAGGGTGTCGGCACGATCACGGCCAAGGGCAGGCTGTCGGTCAAGCAGGGCGACAAGACGACCGAACTCGAAGCGAAGCACATCATCATCGCGACCGGCGCGCGTGCCCGCGACCTGCCGTTCGCCAAGGCGGACGGTGCGAAGATCTGGACCTATCGCCATGCGATGGTGCCGCCCGAAATGCCGACCAGGTTGCTGGTCATCGGTTCGGGCGCGATCGGCGTCGAATTCGCCAGCTTCTATCGCGACATGGGCGCGGAAGTGACGATCGTCGAAATGCTCGATCGCATCATGCCGGTCGAGGACGCCGAGGTCAGCGAGTTCATGCACAAGGCGCTGACCAAGCAGGGCATGACCATCCGCACCAAGTCGGGTCTCGAAAAGCTCGAAGCGACGGCGAGCGGCGTGAAGGCCGCGATCAAGGGCCCGGACGGCAAGGTCGAGACGGCCGAGTTCAGCCATGCGATCGTCGCCATCGGCATCGTGCCCAACACCGAGAATATCGGGATCGAGGCGCTGGGCGTCCAGACCGATCGCGGCCACATCAAGACCGATGGATATGGCAAGACCGGCATCGACGGTATCTGGGCGATCGGCGACGTGACCGGCGCACCATGGCTGGCGCACAAGGCGAGCCATGAAGGCGTGATCGCCGCCGAGGCCATCGCACAGGCACTGGGCAACAAGGACGTCCATCCGCACGCGATGGACAAGAACAACATCCCCGGCTGCACCTATGCCCGGCCGCAGGTCGCCAGCGTCGGCTTTACCGAGGCGAAGGCCAGGGAAGCGGGCTACAGCGTAAAGGTCGGCAAATTCCCGTTCATCGGCAACGGCAAGGCGATCGCGCTGGGCGAGGCGGAAGGCTTTGTGAAGACGGTGTTCGACGCCAAGACCGGCGAATTGCTGGGCGCGCACATGGTCGGTGCCGAAGTGACCGAGATGATTCAGGGCTATGTCATCGCGCGTCAGTTGGAGACGACCGAGAAGGAACTGACCGAAACGGTGTTCGCGCACCCGACGATTTCCGAATCGATGCATGAATCGGTGCTGGGCGCGTACGGCCGGACACTGCACATGTGATCCGCGCGGGCGGTGCCGCAGATGCGGTGCCGCCCGGCGCTACGACAGGGCGTATCTTGATCAACCCCACCCTATTGTTCGCGGGGATCGGCGCGATGCTGCTGCCCGCCCCCGCCATGGGGCAGACGGTGCAGGAGTTGCAGCGCCAGATCGACGAATTGAAGGCGACGATCGCCGAGATGAAGGCGGCACAGGCGGGACTGGCACCCGCTGCGTCGCCGCCCCCGCCGGTGACATCTGCCGCGCCCCCCGCACCCGCCGCCCCGCCGGTACAAGTCGCCGCCGCGCTCGCTACGCCGCCGCGCACAGAGCGTTGGTACGACCGGATCAAGGTGCGCGGCTATACCCAGTTGCGATTGAACGAGATCATTTCGGGCGACCGGACCGCACCCGATGGCGTCGCGCGGCTGCGCTCGGTGCATGATAGCGGCATCGGCGACGATACCGGTTTCACCTTCCGCCGTATCCGGCTGGTGCTGCAGGGCGATGTCGGCGACCGCATCTCGTTCTATCTTCAGCCCGATTTTGCCACCGCCGTATCGAGCCAGTCGGTCGGCGAGCGGCGCGAGGGGTTCCTGCAACTGCGCGACGCCTATGTCGATGCGTTCCTCGATCCCGACAAGCGCTTCCGCCTGCGCTTCGGCCAGTCGAAGGTGCCGTTCGGGTGGGAGAATATGCAATCCTCGTCCAACCGCCTGACGCTGGACCGCAGCGACGGGATCAACAGCGGCGTGCCGAGCGAGCGCGATATCGGCGTGGTCGCCTATTACACACCCGATGCGGTCGATCGCGTGTGGCAGCGGCTGGCGAACGACGGGCAGAAGCTGTTCGGCAATTACGGCGCGTTCGGGGCCGGGGTGTATAACGGGCAGGGCGTCAACCGCGAGGAAGCCAACGACAATGTGATGGTCGTGGCGATGGCGACATGGCCGTTCGAACTGGACGCGCTGGGCGGCGGCTTTGCGGGGCAGGTGCTGGAGGTCGGCGGGGCCGCGTTCCGCAATCGGGTGCAGCCCGAAGTGCGTAGCGGTGGCGTCAGCGACACGTTGTTCCGCGACGAGCGGATCGGCGTCCACGCCATCCTGTATCCACAGCCGATCGGATTTCAGGCCGAATGGAACTGGGGCCGGGGGCCGGAATGGGACCGCGACCTGCGCGGCATCACCACGAAATCGCTGAACGGCGGCTATGTGCAGACGATGGCGCGGGTCGGCGCATCGCCGGTCGGACCGTTGATGCCCTATGCCCGCTGGCAATATTATCGCGGCGGGTGGAAGGCGGCGGTCAACGCCCCGCGCCTCGAAACCAACGAGTTCGAGCTTGGGATCGAGTTCCAGCCGGTCGAGCCGCTGGAACTGACCATCGCCTATGCCCGGATGCAGCGGAGCGAGGCCGACGAGCGTCGGTCGGGCCGGGCGGAAGGCGACGTGTTCCGCACGCAGTTGCAGTTGAGTTATTGACGGTTCGGCGCCTCCCCGGACAGGGAGGAGCCGAGGGTCTTACCGGAACGGCGGTTCGTTGAACGCACGCAGCTTGCGGCTGTGCAGCCGTGCGCCTTCCTGACGAAGCTGTTCGCAGGCTTCGATGCCGATGCGCATATGTTCGTTGATCGCGCGTTCGTAGAAGCGGTTGGCCTGTCCCGGCAGCTTCAGTTCGCCGTGCAACGGCTTGTCCGACACGCACAGCAACGTGCCATAGGGGACGCGGAAGCGATATCCCTGTGCCGCGATCGTCGCCGATTCCATGTCGATGCCGACCGCGCGGCTGAGCGAGAAGCGCAGCGCCGAGCGGCTGAAGCGCAATTCCCAGTTGCGATCGTCGGTGGTGACGATCGTACCGGTGCGCAGCCGCCGCTTGAGTTCGTCGCCCGATTGACCCGACACGATCTCCGCCGCGCGCGCCATCGCCACCTGAACCTCGGCGATCGCCGGGACCGGAATTTCAGGCGGCAGCACGTCGTCGAGCACATGGTCGTCGCGCAGATAGGCATGGGCGAGGACGTAATCGCCGATCCGCTGGCTGGGGCGAAGTCCGCCGCAATGGCCGATCATCAGCCACGCTTCGGGCCGCATTACCGCGAGGTGATCGCAGATCGTCTTGGCGTTCGACGGGCCGACGCCGATATTGACCAGCGTGATGCCGGTGCCGTCGGGCGCGACGAGGTGATAGGCGGGCATCTGATGCCGCCGCCATGCGCTGTCGCTGACCATGCGTTCGGCGTCGTCACCCGCCGACACCAGCACGCCGCCCGCACCCGACAGGGCGGTATAGCGGCTGGGTGTGCCGTCGGCGGCGGGCTTCAACTGTTCGCCCGCCCAACGGACGAATTCGTCGACATAGCGGTGATAGTTGGTGAACAGCACATAGCGCTGGATATGTTCGGGCGGGGTGCCGGTATAATGCCGCAACCGCGCGAGCGAGAAGTCGGTGCGCAGCCCGTCGAACAGCGCCAGCGGACGGCTGTCGTCGGTGCCGATCCACAGGCCGTCGGCGATCTCGTCCCCGATATGCGCCAGTTCGGTCGCGGGAAAGAACCGCGCGAGTTCGGCCGCCGACACCTCGTCGAGACTGAGCGCGTGCCCGGCGTCGAGGACATAGGGAAACGGAATTTCCTGCCGCCCGGCGACCGCCGTGACGGTCACGTCGTGGTTGGCGATCAACAGGTCGAGCTGTTCGGTCAGATAGGCGGCGAACATGCCCGGTTTGGTCACGCTGATGCGATAGTCGCCGGGGGTGGTCAGTCGGCCATAGGCGCGCGACGGCATCGGTCGGTCGCTGCCGCCGCGAAAGGTCAGGCGGATTTCGGGATAGGCGAACGAGCCGTCGACCCGCGCCGAGGATGGCGGCGGTGTCCCGTCGGCCAGATAACGGATCAATGCATCGCGCAGTCGCGCGACAGAGGCGGTGTAGAGCCGATCAAGTTCGGCGACGATTTCGGATGCCTGCGTCATCCACTGCGGCTAAGGCGTTCCGTGGTCTTAGGCAATACCCGGCGCGCTGATACGCGCCGGGTAGGCACCGGTTACTTCTTGGGGGTGGCCGGAACCTTGGTCGGCGTCGCGGCCGCTTCTTTCTTCTTTTCGATCAGCTTGGACGCGCCGAACGCCGCCCCGGCAATCGCGGCGGCGGCACCGGCGACGATCGCAGCGGTCGCACCGGGATGTGCCTTGACCGTTTCCGCCGTCGACTTGGCGGCGGTCGTCACCGCTTCGCTCGACCGTGCGGCGGCGTCGGCCACCGTGTCGCGTGCCGTGGCATAGGTCGCCGACGCCTTTTCGCCGAGGGTCGCCGAGGTGGCTGGTTCGGTCGGAGTCGTCGGGGTCGTCGTCGTGGTCGTGGCGTTCATGCCCTGGCCCTTTCCAGTTCGATATGGTTGCGTAACCAAACCGTAACTCGAACCGGCGGCGCGGGTTCCGCTACGTTCGTGCCGTTTTCGATTGCGGTTCGATCAGTGCGGCGAGGGCATTGGCGAGCGTGACCGGCGTGCCGACGATACGCAACCGCTTGATTCGCGACGAATGCCCGGCGATCAGCGTCACCGCGTTTTTCCCGACGCCCAGTTGCCGGGCGACGAACCGGACCAGTTCGACATTCGCCGCCCCCTCGACCGGCGGCGCGGCGATGCGGACGGCAAGGGCGGTCGTGCCATCGGGCAGCATCGTGATTCCTGCCGCTGCGGTCCGCGACGCCTTGGGCGTCACGCGGATCGTCAGCGTGAAACCATCGGGGTCGGCGGCATCGGGAGGGACGGCGGTCATGCCGCCGGGGGTGCGATCGATTCCGGGCCGGTGCAAGCCTTGCGACCGATGGCGTCGGTCGTTCCCGCAAGTTCCGGCCCGAAACCGATGGCACAAACCGCGTTCGTCCGGCATTCAACCGGCCATGACACCCGCAACCGTCACTTCGGCGACGGCGACGCATAGCTCGCCGCTGTCGATCCCGATCTTTCGTGCGATCTGGATCGCGTCGATGGCCTCGAACTTCGGCGGGCTGATCCAGTCGGTCGGCGCGTCGTGGATGATGACGTCGCTGGCATCGTCGCCGCAAATGATCGCGCTGGTTCAGGCGTCGACGACGCTGCCGATCATGTTGTTGTCGCTTTGGGCCGGGGCGGTGGCGGACAATCTCGACCGGCGGCGGGTGATGCTGGCGGCACAGGGGTTCATGCTGGTCGTGTCGATCGCGCTGGCGACCTGTGCGTGGACCGGGGTGCTGTCGCCGTGGCTGTTGCTCAGCTTCACCTTTCTGATCGGGTGCGGCACGGCGATCAACGGCCCGGCATGGCAGGCGTCGGTCGGCGACATGGTCCCGCGCAGCGTGTTGCCCAGTGCCGTCGCGCTGAATTCGATGGGGTTCAACATCGCGCGCAGCATGGGGCCGGCGATCGGCGGCGCGATCGTCGCGGCGGCGGGTGCGGCGGCGGCGTTCCTGACCAATGCGCTCAGCTATGTCGGGTTGATCGCGGTACTCGCGCGGTGGCGGCCGGAACGCCCGCCGCGGATGCTGCCCCGCGAAACGCTGGGCGTGGCGATGGGGGCGGGCGTGCGGTACGTACGCATGTCGCCAAGTATCCGCACGGTGCTGATCCGTGCCGCGCTGTTCGGCGTCGCCGCCAGCGCCGTACCCGCGATGATGCCGCTGATCGCGCGCGATCTGGTGACGGGCGGGCCGCTCACCTATGGTGCGCTGCTCGGCGCATTCGGCATGGGTGCGGTCGGCGGGGCGCTGGGCAGCGTGCAGTTGCGGCGGCGCTGGCCGACCGAGCGGGTCGTGCGTGTGGCCGCCGCCGGGCTGGCGACCGGCGCGGGCGTGGCCGGGATCAGCCCGTGGCTGCCGCTGACGCTGGCGGCGCTGCTGCTGGCGGGTGCGGGCTGGGTGCTGGCACTCAGTACGTTCAACGTGACGGTGCAAATGGCCGCCCCGCGCTGGGTCGTCGCCCGCGCGCTGGCGCTGTATCAGATGGCGGCGTTCGGCGGGATGACGATCGGCAGCTGGCTGTTCGGCCGGATCGCGGACGATCATGGCGTATCGACCGCGCTGCTGGCGGCGGCGGGGGTACAGCTGCTCAGCATCGTCGCCGGGATGCGCCTGCCGCTGCCGGATATCGAAACCGCGAACCTCGACCCGCGCGGGTGGGAGACGCCCGATACCGACGTGCCGGTGGAGGCGCGATCCGGGCCGGTGGTGGTCACGATCGATTACCGGATCGCATCGGCCGATGTCGTCGCATTCCTGAACGTGATGGCGGAGCGCCGCCGCATCCGCCGCCGCGACGGCGCGCATCACTGGGCATTGCTGCGCGACCTGAACGATCCCGAATTGTGGATCGAGCGCTATCACGTTTCAACATGGCTGGATTACATCCGCCACAACCAGCGGCGGACACAGGCGGACCATGCCAATAGCGAGGCGCTGACCGCGCTGCACCGGGGCGACGGGCCGCCGCGCGTCCATCGCATGATCGAACGCCAGACCGGCTCGCTGCCCGTCACCCGCCTGCCGAGTTCTCGCGAAATGGCCGATCCGATGACCGATCCGACGCGGTCGAGCTGACCGGTGTCGCGTGCGCCACCCAATCCCGTGCATCCTGAGTAGCCGTTGAGCGAAGCCGAAACGGCGTATCGAAGGACCGTCGCGCAAGTGCTTCGATACGGGTCTTCGGCTTCGCTCAGCCCTTACTCGGCATGGACGGGGCAACGGATCGATGCGCCGCCAGCACTTCGCGAACGCGGGCGAGGGCGGCGGCCTCGGGCGCTTTCTCGCCCATCAGGTCCCACGCGCCGCTGATGGCGAAGGTGCAATGGCCGTGGACGATCGCCACCAGCGACCGGGCCAGCGGCGCGACGTCGGCGGGTGTGGCGGACAGGGCGGCGGCAACCTCGGCGATCACGATCTCGGTCAGTGCCCCGCGCGCTGCGTGGTCTTCGTCAGACAACGACATGCCCGGCGGCAGGCGATGTTCGTAGATCGCGGTCCACAACGCCGGATGCGCCCGGGCGAACTGGAAATAGCCGTCGACCAGTGCCGCGATACGATCGTCGTCGGCCCTTGCCAGCCGTTCGCGCAAATGCGTCGCCCACAGGTCGAACGTCCGGGTGTTGATCGCGGCGAGCAATCCGTCCACGCTGCCGAACAGATTGAGGATCGTGCCAACCGAATATCCTATGCGCTTCGCGGCCTCGCGCGCGGAAAACCGGGAAAGCCCGACGTCGGCTAACAGGTCGTGCCCGGTGGAAAGAATCAAGGCGACCAGTTCGTCGCGGCTATGGTCGGATCGTCTGCCCATAGGCACAGGATAGGAAAGCAATTGAGCGACGTCCAATAATTATATTGAACGGTGCACAATTTATGGTAAAAGCCCCTCGTCGAAACGATCGAGCCGGCGGATCTGTCGTCGGCGCGCATCGTGTCGAGGCCAACGCCCACAAGGGGAAGCGCGATGTCCGCACCTGATCTGTCCCTGCTCGGCAAACGCCGATATGGCCCGTTGTTCGCGGTCCAGTTTCTGGGCGCGATGAACGACAATGTGCTGAAGTTCGCATTGCTGTTCCTAGCCAATTTCAGCCTGTATCGTGCGGCCCCCGAAAAGGCGGAGCAACTGGCGACGATCGCCACCGGCCTGTTCATCCTGCCCTATTTCCTGTTTTCCGGCCTTGCCGGGCAGATGGCCGATGCGTGGGACAAGGCGCGGCTGGTCCGCATGATAAAGGCGGCGGAGGTCGCGATCATGGCGGTCGCGCTGGTCGGGTTCCACCTGCAATCGGTGCCGGTGCTGCTGACCTGTCTGTTCCTGATGGGCGTGCATTCGACGATCTTTGGCCCGGTCAAATATTCGATCCTGCCACAGCACCTGAAGTCGAACGAGCTGATGGGCGGCACCGGACTGGTCGAGGCGGGGACGTTCCTCGCCATCCTGATCGGGCAGTTGCTGGGCGGGATTATTCCGCCTGAATGGGCCGGGCCGGTCGCGATCGGCATCGCGGTGCTGGGTCTGATCGCCAGCATGGGCGTACCCGCCGCGCCGTCGATGGCACCGGGCATGCGCATCGACCTGAACCCGATGCGGAGCACATGGCGCATCCTGAAGGCGGCGCATGGCGGGCGCGGCGTATGGCTAGCGATCCTCGGCATAAGCTGGTTCTTTTCGGTCGGCGCGGTGGTGCTGTCCGAATTCGCGCCGCTGGTCGCCAATCGTCTGAACGCGGGACCATCGGTCGTGACGCTGTTCCTCGCGGTGTTCAGCGTGTCGGTGGCGGCGGGGTCGCTGCTGGTCAACCGGCTGCTCGCGGGGGAGGTGTCGGCACGCTATGTCCCCGCTGCCGCGATCGGGCTGGCGGTGTTCCTGATCGACCTGTGGCTGACGTCGCAGCGGTTCGTCGCGGCCACGCCGGGGGCGGATGTCGCGGCGTTCCTCGCTACGCCCGGAAGCTGGCATCTGCTGGTCGATCTGGCGGGCATCGCGGTGTCGGGCGGCGTGTTCGTCGTGCCGCTCTATGCAATCCTCCAGACGTGGAGCGCCCCGGAAAAGCGGTCGCAGATCATCGCCGCGAACAACATCATCAACGCGATCGTTACCGTGGCAATGGTCGCGGTCGTCACCGTCATGCTGGCGAACGGGGCGGGGGTTCCCGGCGTGTTCGGTGCGCTGGGCTTCGCGACGCTGGCGATCGCGTTGATCTCGTGCTGGCTGTTGCCCGAAACGCTGGTGAAGGCGTTGATCCGCCGGGTGCTGAAACTCGCCTATCGCGTGAAGATACACGGGGCGGCCAACATGCCGCAGCCGGGCGAGCGCGCGGTGGTGGTGGTCAACCATGTTTCGTTCCTCGACGGGTTGCTGCTCGCCGCGTTCCTGCCGGGCAAGCCGACCTTCGCGATCCACAGCCGTATTGCAAAGGCGTGGTGGGTGCGCCCGTTCCTCGGCCTGTTCGACGCGTTCCCGGTCGATCCGACCAACCCGCTGGCCGCCAAGGCGATGGTGAAGGCGGTGCGCGAGGGGCGGACGCTGGTGATTTTCCCCGAAGGGCGCATCACCGTCACCGGCGCGCTGATGAAGATATTCGACGGTCCCGGCATGGTCGCGGCCAAGGCGGACGCGCCGATCGTGCCGGTGCGCATCGACGGGGCGCAGTTCACGCGCTTCTCGCGGATGCAGGGCAAGGCGCGGTTGCGCTGGTTCCCCGGAATCGAACTGACCGTGCTGCCGCCGCGTCGCTTTACCCTGCCCGACGGAGCGAGTGCACGCGAACGCCGTGCGATCGCCGGGCGCGAACTGTACGACGTGATGAGCGACATGATCTTCGCCACGTCGACGATCGACGAGACGCTGTATGACGCGCTGGTCGACGCCCGGCATGTGCACGGCGCGATGACGCCGTTGGTCGAGGATATTCAGCGGACAGCGCTGACGTACGATCGTCTCATCATGGCGACGCAGGCGCTGGCTGGCCCGCTGGCGCGCGGATCGGCAAAGGCGGCGACTATCGGCGTGCTGCTGCCCAATGTGAACGGCGTGGTCGTGACCTTCTTCGCGTTGCAGGCGACCGGGCGAGTACCCGCAATGCTGAACTATACCGCCGGGCTGGCGAATCTGCGTGCCGCCTGTGCCGCCGCGACGATCCACACCATCGTCACCGCCCGCGCGTTCGTGGCGCAGGCGAAGCTGGAGCCGATCGTCGCCGGGCTGGAGGCGGACGGGATCGCCGTGCGCTATCTGGAGGACCTGCGCGACGGGATCGGCGCGTTCGCCAAGCTGCGCGCACTGGTCGCGTCGCGGATGGCCGGGCGGTTGCACCGGCGGCACCGCGTGTCGGCCGATGCCCCGGCGGTGATCCTGTTCACCAGCGGGTCGGAGGGCGTGCCGAAGGGCGTGGTGCTGACGCATCGCAACCTGCTGGCCAATTGCCGGCAATTGTCGGCGCGGATCGACTTCAATCGCAGCGACGTGGTGCTGAACGCGCTGCCGGTGTTCCACAGTTTCGGGCTGACCGGCGGTACGTTGCTGCCGATCCTATCGGGGGTGCGGACGCTGCTGTATCCCAGCCCGCTGCACTACCGGATCGTGCCCGCGCTCGCCTATGACGCGAATGCGACGATCCTGTTCGGGACCGATACGTTCCTGAACGGCTATGCCCGGATGGCGCACGGCTATGACTTCTACTCGCTGCGCTACATCTTTGCCGGGGCGGAACGGGTGCGTCCGGAAACCCGCACCACCTATGCCGAGAAGTTCGGGCTGCGGATCATGGAAGGCTATGGCGCGACCGAGGCAGGGCCGGTGATCGCGGTCAACACGCCGATGCACTTCCGCGCGGGCAGCGTCGGGCGGCTGTTGCCGGGGGTCGAGGCGCGGATGGAGCCGGTGCCGGGCATCGACGAGGGCGCACGCCTGTCGATCCGCGGGCCGAACGTGATGGCGGGGTATCTGAAGGTCGATGCGCCCGGCGTACTGCAACCGCCCGAAGACGGATGGCACGACACCGGCGATATCGTCACGATCGATCCCGCCGGGTTCGTGACGATCCGTGGCCGGGCCAAGCGCTTCGCCAAGATCGGCGGTGAGATGGTGTCGCTGCCTGCGGTCGAGGGATATGCCGCCACGCTGTGGCCCGCCGCCGACCATGCCGTCGTCACCCGTCCCGATGCGCGCAAGGGCGAACAACTGGTGCTGTTCACCACGCAACCCGACGCGACGGGCAGCGCGCTGTCGGCATGGGGCCGGGCGAACGGCGTGGCCGAACTGGCGCTGCCGCGCGACGTGCGGACGTTGGCGGCGTTACCGGTCCTTGGCACCGGCAAGCTCGATTACGTGACGATGTCGGCGATGGCGGCAGAATAGGAAGCCTGCCCCCCTCCCGCGTGCGGGAGGGGCCGGGGGTGGGCGGTTCCACCGGCGGCGGCGCTGCTTTTGGCAGGCCCACCCCCGACCCCTCCCGCAAGCGGGAGGGGAGATAGGTCAGTCCAGATGGAACAGGTCGCATTTCAGCGACCGGCCATCGACCCGCCACGCCGCCGGGCCGTCGGGGATGACCACCACGTCATGGCCGCGATCGGGATCGTCGAGCAGCAACAGCCCCTCCGGATGATCGTCGCCCTGCCCGAACGGCAGGTCGATGATCCGCTCGGGCCGATGCAGCCGCACGACATTCGCGTCCTGCGCCGGATCGTTCCGCCAGTCGGTCCAGCGATAGATGGCGCACGGTCCGTCGAGCGCGGTGGTCGGCCCGGCAAGGATCAACAAGTCGTCGCCCGCCACCTTCAGGTCGCGGATACCGAGGCCGTCGAGCGCCAGCAGCCGCTTGAACAATGGACCGGCAAGTTTCAGCCCGCCGCGCTTGCCGGTCGCGGCGATGGTTTCCAGCAACACGGCATGACCCTGTATCACCGGCCCGCGCATCCCCACCGCGATCCGGTCGCCGGTTACGGCAAGTCCTTCGAGGTCGATGCCGCCTTCCTTCGCGGCGATGCGCGCGAACGGTCCGATCAGCGGGTCGCGGTGCATCGCGCGGGCGAGCGCATTGCCCTTTGCCGTCTGTTTCAGCATCGCGGCGCGGCGTCCGTCGATCTGCTCCACCGGCGTCATCCGCCCGGTCGCGGGATCGAGCGCCAGCGGCAATCGCGCCAACAGACAGCGCGGGCGCGTATCCTTCAATTCGGCAAAGGCGGTCAGGTCGATCCGGTCCTTGCCGTCCTTCGCCACTTTCGGCCGGGTGCGCGCATGGCTGCCGATGACCCAGAGCCAGCCATCGTCCACGGCCAGCCCCTCGATATCCGCTTCCTCGGCATCGTCGATTGGCAGCCAGCGGTCGAGCGCCAGCCGGTCATGCCCCTCCCAGCGTTCGCCGGTCCACAACAGCCGTTCGATACACGCCCCCTCGTCGCTGCCGAGGAACAGCGTGGTGCCCGACCGCGCCGCAGCCGACAGGTCGGCCATCGGGTCGTCGCGACCGCCTTCGGCATCGAGCACGAGGATATGCGCACCGGTCGGCGTCGTCGTCGGGGGCCAGGGATCGGGCAACTGCGTCTCCGTCAGATAGGGAGCGTGCACCGTGGCAGGTTTGCGGCGTGACGCCAGCGTAATGATTGCGGAGTCTGTTCCTCCCCGTGCGGGAGGAACAGACTCCGCAACGGTCTTAATGGTTGTCGCGCGGCAGGCCCTGGGTCTGGGCGATGCGCTGGAACTGTTCGGCACCTTCAAGGATCGCGCCGGTCGACATCTGACCGACGACCGAGCGTTGCAGCACCTGCCACGGGGTCTGCGATGCCGGGTATTGATACCCGCCCGCCGCGTCGAGCGCGCGGCGGCGTTCGGCCATTTCCTCGTCCGACAGCAGCACGTCGGCGCTGCCCTTGCCAAGGTCGATCCGCACCCGGTCGCCGGTACGCAGCAGCGCGAGGCCGCCGCCCGCCGCCGCTTCGGGCGAGGCGTTGAGGATCGAGGGCGAACCGGACGTGCCCGACTGGCGACCGTCGCCGATGCACGGCAGGGCGTGGACGCCTTCGGTGATGAGATAGGCGGGCGGGCGCATGTTCACGACCTCTGCCGCGCCGGGATAGCCGATCGGCCCCGCGCCGCGCATGAACAGCAGCGTTTCGGGGGTGATCGCCAGCGACGGATCGTCGATGCGGTGGTGATAATCCTCCGGCCCGTCGAACACGACCGCCGGGCCTTCGAACGCTTCGGGATCGGCGGGGTTGGACAGATAGCGTTCGCGGAACTCCGGCCCGATCACGCTGGTCTTCATTACCGCCGCGTCGAACAGATTGCCCTTCAGCACGATGAAGCCGGCATCGGTCTTGAGCGGCTGATCGAACGGGCGGATGACCTTCTCATCCTCGATCGTCGTGGTCGCGCAATTCTCGCCGATGGTCTTGCCGTTCACGGTCAACGCGTCTTCGGCGATCATGCCCTGCGCCATCAGCTGGTTGACGACGGCGGGAACGCCGCCCGCGCGATAGAAATCCTCGCCCAGATATTCGCCCGCAGGCTGAAGGTTGACGAGCAACGGCACCTTGTGCCCCTGTTCCTGCCAATCCTCGATCGGCAGGTCGACGCCGATATGACGGGCGATGGCGGCAAGGTGGATTGGCGCGTTGGTCGATCCGCCGATCGCCGAATTGACCTTGATCGCGTTATGGAATGCGTCCTTGGTCAGGATGTCGGACGGCTTCAGATCCTCGCGCACCATTTCCACGATGCGCTTGCCGGTGTGATAGGCGATTTCCTGCCGGTCGCGATACGGTGCGGGGATCGCCGCCGAACCGGGCAACTGCATCCCCAGTGCTTCGGCCAACGAGTTCATCGTCGTGGCGGTGCCCATCGTGTTGCAATAGCCGGTGGACGGTGCCGACGACGAAACGAGGCGGATGAATTCCTTGTTGTCGATCTCGCCCGCCGCCAGCAACTGGCGCGCCTTCCATACGATCGTGCCCGACCCGGTGCGCTCGCCCTTGTGCCAGCCGTTGAGCATCGGCCCGACCGACAGCGCGATCGCGGGCAGGTTGACGGTCGCGGCGGCCATCAGGCAGGCGGGCGTCGTCTTGTCACATCCGATCGTCAGCACCACGCCGTCGAGCGGATAGCCGTACAGCACCTCGACAAGGCCGAGATAGGCAAGGTTGCGGTCGAGGCCCGCCGTCGGGCGCTTGCCGGTTTCCTGAATCGGATGGACCGGGAATTCCAGTACGATGCCGCCCGCTTCGCGAATCCCCTCGCGCAGCCGTTCGGCGAGGACGAGGTGATGGCGGTTGCAGGGGCTGAGGTCGCTGCCGGTCTGGGCGATGCCGATGATCGGCTTGCCCGATTGCAGTTCTTCCTGGCTCAGCCCGAAGTTCAGATAGCGCTCGATATACAGCGCGGTCATGTCGATATTGTCGGGATTGTCGAACCAGGCGCGGCTACGCAGCGGGGGAAAGTCGGTCATTGTCGGGCTTTCGGATCAGCGGGTCGTGGAAAGGCGATAGATCATGACGTGGCGGTACGGCTTGCCCGGATCGACCTGCGGCGACGCGAACGTCGGCTGGTTGGGCGAATCGGGGAACTTCTGCGGTTCCAGTGCGATGCCGTCGCCCATCCGGTACAGATGTCCCTGCTTGCCGACATAGGTGCCGTCAAGGAAGTTGCCGGTATAGAACTGGATGCCCGGTTCGGTCGACAATACTTCGAGAACGCGGCCGGTGGCGGCGTCTTCCAGACGCGCGGCCAGTTCGGGTGTGCGGGTCGGCCCCTTGTCGAGCACGAAATTATGGTCGTAGCCCTGACCCAGCCGGATCTGTTCGTCACGACCGTCGCGGATGCCGTCGGCGATCAGCCGGGCTTTCGTGAAATCGAACACCGTGCCGCGCACCGGGCGCACTTCGCCGGTCGGGATCAGCCGTGCGTCGACCGGGGTATAGCTGCCCGCCGGTACGGTCAGCCGATGCTGGGCGGTGCCGCCCGGCGCGCCTTCGCCGCTCAGGTTGAAGATCGCATGGTTGGTCATGTTGACGACGGTCGATTTGGTCGTCGCCGCATCGAACGCGATCGTCAGGTCGCCGCGGTCATCGAGCGAATAGGTGACGGCGACGGTCAGTTGCCCGGGATAGCCCTGATCGCCGTCGGGGCTGACCAGCGTCATCTTGACCGACGCGGTCGCGCCCGACTTCACCTCGGCCACGCGCCAGATGCGCTTGTCGAAGCCCTGCGTGCCGCCGTGCAGCGAATTGGTCTTGTCGTTCTGCGTCAATTGATACGCCGTGCCGTCGATCGAGAAACGCCCGCCCGCGATACGGTTGGCATAGCGGCCAACGGTGACGCCGAAATAATTGGGGCGCGATTCATAGGTCGCGGCATCGTCATAGCCGAGCACGATGTCGGCGCGCCTGCCGCTGCGGTCGGGGGCGACCAGCGATTGCAGCGTCGCGCCATAGGTCAGGATACGGGCGGATACGCCCCTCGCGTTCGACAGCGTGATCGCCTCTACCGCCGTTCCGTCCTTCAACCGTCCGGCCGCTTCGCGCTTCGCATCCGCCGCGCTGGCCGTACCGGCCATCGTCAGCGCCATCGCGGTCATCGCCGCTCCCGCAATCCACCGTGCCCGTGCCATCGTCGTCCTCATCCTCTCGGACGCCGTTGACGCGTCCTGCCGTGCCATATAGTCAGACAAAATCAGCAAGGGCAAGCGATGTGACGGACGAACCGTCGAGCGCCCGACAAATGGAGAGACGCGACGATGCCGGCACCGATTTCCTCCAGCAGGCCGATGGCCGCCGCACCACCCGGTTCGGGCGGCAGCTATCGCGCGGCGTTGACGTTGCTGGCCAGCCTGTTCTTCATGTGGGGGTTCATCACCGTCATCAACGGCACGCTGCTGCCGCATTTGCGCAGCGTGTTCGAACTCAGCTATCTTGAGACCACGATCATCGAGAGCGTCTGGTTCATCGCCTATTTCATTGCCTCCATCCCTTCGGCCAAGTTGATCGAGCGTATCGGCTACCAAAAGTCGATGGTTGTCGGATTGGTCATCATGGCGGTGGGTGCGGCAATCATGGTCCCCGCCGCCCTTGTGCCCTCTTTCGGCATTACGCTTTTCGCCCTGTTTGTCATCGCCGGTGGCATTTCGTTGCTACAGGTCGCTGCCAATCCCTATGTGGCGGTGATCGGGCCGGCAGAAACCTCGTCGTCTCGCCTCAATTTCGTACAAGCGTTCAATTCGTTCGGTACCGTCCTTGCAACGCTGTTCGGCGGCTATTTGATTCTGGGCCGTACCGCCGGTGGCACCGCCGAGCAGGGTCGCGTGCTGACCCAAGCCGAAAGACTGGCCGACGCGCAGTCGGTGATCCTGCCTTATCTGATCGTCGCTGCCGTGCTGCTCGTACTTGCAGTCGTGATCGCCCGCTTCCCTCTGCCCGCCATGGGAAGTGCTACCAGCCGCGTGGCCAAAGCCGAGCGTAAGAAGCACTCGCTTTGGAATCACCGTAACCTTGTGTTCGGCATCCCCGCTATCTTCATTTACCTGATTGCTGAAATCGGTGTTGGTAACCTCTTCATCAACTTTGTCAGCCAACCGCAAATCGGTAACCTGACCAATCAGGAAGCATCAAACTACCTGTTCCTGCTTTGGGGCGGGATGATGGTAGGTCGCTTCGCGGGAAGCTGGATCATGCAGAAGGTAGATCCGGCGCTGGTGCTGGCCATCTTCGCGGTGGGTGCGTTCGTCGTGATGCTCGGCGCGACGTTCCTGACGGGTCATGCAGCGATGTGGTCGTTGATCCTGGTCGGTCTGTTTCATTCGATCATGTTTCCGACAATCTTCACGCTGGGCATCAAGGGTTTGGGACCGCTGACCGAAGAAGGTTCCGGCCTGCTCATCATGGCGATTGCGGGCGGTGCGCTGGTGGCCGTGCAGGGCTGGTTGGCTGATCATTACGGCCTCCAGAACTCGTTCCTGCTGACCGCCGTCTGCGAACTCTACATCCTGTTCTATGCGCTGTGGGGATCGAAGGTGACGAACCCGATCGCCGATCTTCGCCCCGACACCGACGTCTACAAGTAAAGGATATCCGATGACCTTGCGTCTGTTGCAGCGCCTTTCCCCCACGCGCGCGGTGATCGCCGCGACCGATGCGGGTGCCCATGTCGTTCCCGGCGTCGACAGCGTCCGCGCCCTCGCGCTCCGCGCGATCGAGGCGGGCCACAGCCTTGCCGAACAGGTCGCCGCCCTGGGGCAGGGCGAGGCGGTCGACCTGTCCGCGCTGTTCGCCGACGGCGCGATCGGGTCGCCGATCGACCACGAAGACCCGGCGCATGTCGTGATGACCGGCACCGGCCTGACCCATCTCGGCTCGGCCGAAGGGCGCGACAAGATGCACCGCGCGGCGGCGGAAGCCACGACCCAGACCGATTCGATGCGGATGTTCCTCGAAGGCGTGGCGGGCGGCAAGCCCGAGGCGGGCCAGGTCGGTCAGCAGCCCGAATGGTTCTACAAGGGCGATGGCGGGCAGTTGGTGCCGCCCGGCGGCGACTTCGCGATGCCCGCCTTTGCGCAGGATGGCGGCGAGGAGCCGGAACTGGCCGGTATCTATCTGATCGGTCCCGACGGCACGCCGCACCGGCTGGGCCTGTGCCTTGCCAACGAGTTTTCGGATCATGTGACCGAGCGGCACAATTATCTGTGGCTGGCGCATTCCAAGCTGCGTCAGGCGTCGATCGGTCCCGAACTGCTGGTCGGCACGCCGCCCGCCCATGTCGAGGGCACCAGCCGCATCGTCCGCGACGGTGCGACGATCTGGGAAAAGCCGTTCCTGTCGGGGGAGGCGAACATGTCGCACACCCTTGCCAATCTCGAACATCACCACTTCAAATATGCGCTGTTCCGCCGCCCCGGCGACATTCACATCCATTTCTTCGGCACCGCTACCCTGTCCTTCTCGGACGGCGTGAAGACCGAAGAAGGCGATATGTTCGAGATCGCGGCGGCACCGTTTACCCTGCCGCTGCGCAACCGGCTCACGCGGGCGGCGGCGGAAGCCGTGGCGGTCCGCCAGTTGTAACGCGACTAGCTCTTCCCCGTGCCGGGGAGGAGCTAGAACGCCAAAAGCGGTTCGATCCGGTCGAGCAGCGGCAACTGGCTCTTGAGCATCATCGTCCGCGCTTCCTCGACCGGCATCCACCGGGCGGCATCGACTTCGGGGAAGGCGCGGCGGCGGCCGCTGCGCGGCGGCCATTCGATCTCGAACGTCATGCTGGTGATGGCGTCGGTATCGACATCCTGTTCGGCGGCGAAGGCGGATACCGACTTCCCGCCCGACTGGCGCACCATGCCCAGCGGCGCGAGCGGCCCGGACACGGTAACGCCCAGTTCCTCCGCGACTTCGCGTCGCGCGGCATCCTCGACGCCTTCGTCGGGTTCGATCTGCCCCTTCGGAATCTGCCACGCGCCGACGTGTCGCCGCGCCCAGAACGGACCGCCGGGGTGCACGAGCAGCACGGCCGGTACGGGGACACGGCGGTACAACAGGATTCCCGCGCTGTGTTGCGGCATGATCTGACCCTTTCGCGGGCGATCGTCGTCGCCCTTGTTGATGGTCAGACGCGGGCGACCCATGTTGCGTTCCACCAAGGCGCGGCAAAGGAGGGGCGATGACGATGCGCGAGTTCAGCCTGCACGTCGTGGGTGCCGATTATCCGAACCGGGGCGGTGGCAACCGTCGGTTCGAGATATTGATGTGCCACCCCGGCGAGCCGGTGGCGCTGGTGCCCGAACCCCGCAATCCGGTCGATCCCAACGCGGTGATGGTCGTCAGCGCGCGTGGGGTGCAGATCGGCTATCTCACCGCCGACCGTGCCCCGTGGATCGCCGGGATGCTGAGCGAAGGCCGCGAGGTGCGCGCGATCTTTCAACAGGCGACCCCGGCGGGCGCGGCGGTGCGGATCGGCCTCGACAGTGCCGACCCGCGACTGCCGTCGGAACGTCCGACGGCAAAGGCGGACCCGGACCCCGATTTCTGGCCGGACGAGATTCCGCCGGACGATTGAACTAATCCCGTGCCGATACCCGTACAGTCCCGGTGATGCCCGACCGTTCGCCCGCCGTCGCCTCGATCATCAATGCAATGGTCTTTGCTCCGGGCGGCAACGTCGCCGTCAACGGGCCGACCGTATTTTCCGTCTTGGTCGCCGCTGCAACCCCATCGACATACAGCGTCGCGCGCCCGGCAATGCGGGCGAACGCGATCGTGCCGCCCTCCGCAGCGATCCGGCGACGGACCGGCAACGGCGCGCGGTACAGCCGGAACGATCGCGCCGGTTCGGCGGGGGTGGCGACGCCGCTGCGGCTGAACGCCCAGCTATTATTGTCGCCGTCCGCCGGCGCCAGTGTCGGGTCGGGCGCGGCGGCGAAGGGCGGCGAGCGACGCCAGCCGGTGACGAACGCGCCGCCCGGCGTCGTCGCGACCTGCGCGCGGGGCGGCACGTCGGCACGGTCGATCGTCAGGCGCGCGGGTTTCAGCCCGTCGGCGGCGGCGGTGATCGTCACCCGTCCGCGCCCTTCGCCCGCCTGTACCAGCATCTGCGCCAGCCCGTTGAACAGCGAGCGTTGCGGTGCCTTCTCGCTCTCGTGGCAATTGGGGTCGCCATTGCCGACGCCGATGATCGTGCCCCCGTCGATGGTGAAGCGCGTCATCCGGTTCTCGGTCGGGACATGCCGTCCGCGCGCGTCGATCGCATCGATCGTGACCGGCACGACATCTTCGCCATCGCCCAGCATCGCGGTGCGTGCCGGGGTCAGGCGCAGCGCCACCGCCGGTCCCGCCGTGACATGCACCGCGCGCGCGACCTCCCGTCCGCCGCGCAACGCGACTGCTTCCAGCGTGCCGGGGGCATAGGGCAGGGTGAAGGCGTTGCCCATGATCCGGTCGACCGCCTGTTCGCCGATCATCCGCCCGTTCAACACGATCCGCACGCGATCGGCGTTGCTCGTCACCAGCAGTTCGATTGGCTGCCCCTCGCGGCCGGGCCATGTCCAGTGCGGCGCGATCGCCACCACCGCCCTGTCGTCGATCCAGTGGGCGCGGTGGATGTCATAGGCGGTCTTGGGAAAACCGCACAGGTCGAGGATGCCGAAGAAGCTCGATACGCTGGGCCATTCGAACGGCGTCGGTTCGCCGTGATAGTCGAACCCGGTCCATACGAACCCGCCCGCCACGGAGCGCCGCTTGGCGATCTCGGCCCACGCGGTACGATGCGTCGCGCCCCACGGCGCGGCTTCGGTATCCATCGACGTCATCACATGCGCCGCCTTGTCGGTAGCATAGGCACCGCGCGTCATGAACGCGCTGGTATCCTCCGACGAACTGACCGGCAGCGCCGGATTGAGCGCGTGGAACTTGTCGTACTCCTTCTGGTAGTAATTGAACCCCATCACGTCGATCACGCTCGACACGTTCTGCGGATCGTAGAACGCGCCGTTCATCGCCGCCGTGACCGGGCGGCTGTCGTCGAGCGCATGGACGGCGGCTGCCATGCGGCGCACCATCTCCACCCCCGCTTCGGTGCCCTGCATCGGTTCTTCGTTGAATACCGACCACAGGATGATGCCGGGATGGTTGCGATGGGCGCGCACCAGCCATTCGAGTTGCGCCATGTTTTCCGGGGCAGGATTGAACACGCGGTTTTCGTCCATCACGACGAAGCCCATCCGGTCGCACAGGTGATAGAATTCGTCGGCCTGCGCATTGTGCGAACACCGGATGGCGTTGACCCCGGTGTCCTTCATCCGTTGCAGTCGCCATGCGAGCAGCGCGTCTGGCACCGCCACGCCGACCCCGGCATGATCCTGATGCAGGCACACGCCCTTCAGCTTCACCGGCGCATCGTTCAGGAAAAAGCCCTGGTCCGCATCGAACCGGATCGTGCGAAAGCCGATGGCGATGCGGCGCTCGTCGTCGCCGCCCGGCGCGCTGCTCGCCACCCGGACGGTATAGAGCGTCGGCGTTTCGATCGACCAGCGCTGCGGATCGGCGATATCGAGCGACAATGCGACGTCTGCCTTGCCCAGCGGTGCGATCGTCGCCTGCGCCCGGCCGCTGGTCACGACCCGACCCGCCGGATCGATCAGATCGACCGCGACATTCGTGACGGCGGGGTCGCGCGCGATGCTGTGCAGCGCCACCGTCACCGGTACGCGCCATCGGCCGTCCTCACCCCGCCGGGGGTCGCAATGCACTCCGTCGGTCACGATCGATACCGGCGCCCGCTTCGCCAGCCAGACATGGCGGTACAGCCCGGCCCCTTCGTACCACCATCCCTCCATCGCCGTCGCGTCGACCCGGACGGCGATGACGTTCAGCTCGTCGCCGAAGCGGGCATAGGGTGTCATGTCGACCGTGACGGCATTGTATCCGGAGAAGTTGCGCGCCGCGATGCTGCCGTTGACCCAGATCGTCGCGGCGGTCGCAATCGCGCCGAAATGCAGTTCCAGCCGCTTGCCCCGGTCGGAGGGGTCGAGACGCAGGGTCCGGCGATACCAGCCGATGCCGCGCGGACGATAGCCTTGCGAGATGTTGGCGGTCGCCACGAACGGCTGGGCCGAAGCCCAATCGTGCGGCAGCGTCACCGCCGTCCATTCGCTGTCGTCATATTCCGTCGCCGCCGCACCCCGCGCGGTGCCCGCCTTGGCATTCAGATAGGTCGCCTCGTGCGTCAGCGGTGGGGGAAGGACGATATCGCCGTCATGAAACACCCATCCGCGCGAAAGCAGCGTGCGCGATGCATCCTCGACCGGCAGCCGTTCGGGCAGGCCACCGCGTGGCGACAGGCCATGCGGCAATCCGGCAGGGGTGGCGTCGCGCGGTGCGCCCGATGCGGGAAGGGGCAGGGCGACCAGCGCCATCGTGCCCGCCGTTCCGCCCAACAGCGTACGCCGATCGACCGACATCATGCCACGCCGTTCCAATGATTGCCGTTCCGGGATTTCGTCCTCATCCGCATCACCTGCTCCCATGTATTTTGTACGATTAATGAAGCGCGCGAGGCGAAGGTCAAGCGGCTTCCAAGACTTGACTCAAACGGCTTCCGCGACTAGGCGCGCCTCCAAGCGTCGTGCCCGGTTCGCCGGTCCGACGTCCGTCCGAGACAGCAGGTGCGGGTTTCCCGCTTAATGTCCTGCCGAGGCGGGGAATGTGTTTATCGCCCGACCGCTCCGATGCGCGTGCCGGGCCGGCCCCAAGGGCGCGTTGCCGTTCGTTGGCACGCCTCCCGCATGGCGACCATGCCCCATCACGGACCTTCGCCCCGTTCGTCGCAGTTGCGGCGGGCGGATTTGATACGGGCGTGTTCCGAATGCGGAACCCGCCCTGGTTAAGGAGAACGGCATGGATCGCACTCAGAAGAGTGAAGCCGTCGCCGAGCTGAACCGCACCTTCAACGAGGTCGGCGTGGTGGTAGTCACCCGCAACCTCGGCATGACCGTCGCCCAGTCGACGGCCCTGCGCAACAAGATGCGGGAAGCCGGCGCGAGCTACAAGGTCTCGAAGAACCGTCTTGCCCGGATTGCAGCCGAGGGAACGCCGTACGCGGTGGTCTACGACCTGCTGACCGGCCCGACGGCGCTGGCGACGTCGACCGACCCCGTTGCCGCGGCACGGGTCATCAACGACTTCGCCAAGACGAACGACAAGATCGAGATCGTCGGCGGTGCAATGGGCGGTCAGTTGCTCGACGCGGAAGGTATCAAGGCGCTTGCCTCGCTGCCGTCGCTCGACGAACTGCGCGCCAAGATCCTCGGCCTCATCGTTGCCCCGGCAACGAAGATCGCCACGATCACTCAGGCGCCCGCGGCACAGATCGCGCGCGTACTGTCGGCATATGCGGAGAAGGAAGCGGCCTGATCGCCGCCTTCCGACGAACACAAACCCAATCTGATTTACGGAGAATATCATGGCTGACCTCAACGCACTCGTCGACCAGCTTAGCGAACTGACCGTCCTCGAAGCAGCCGAGCTGTCGAAGCTGCTCGAAGAGAAGTGGGGCGTTTCGGCCGCCGCTGCGGTTGCGGCTCCTGCCGCTGCCGGTGGCGCCGCTGCCCCGGCTGCTGAAGAGCAGACCGAATTCGACGTCATCCTGACCGGCGACGGCGGCAAGAAGATCAACGTCATCAAGGAAGTCCGCGCGATCACGTCGCTCGGCCTGACCGAAGCAAAGGCGCTGGTCGAAGGCGCTCCGAAGGCCGTCAAGGAAGGCGTGTCGAAGGACGAAGCCGCCAAGCTCAAGGCCCAGCTGGAAGCAGCCGGCGCGACCGTCGAAGTCAAGTAAGCCGCTGGCGGGGATCGGCGGGGCAACCCGCCGCCCTTCGCCGAGGCCGGCCGGCGGGCCGCAAGGCTCGACCGACGTCATGGGATTAATTCCCACGACGGCACAGCCGAAGAGAAGGGGCGATCCGGCGACGGGTCGCCCCTTTTCCGTTGTCGGCAAGTGACTTGCCAGTGTCACCGATCCGCTGCACGATCATGGCATGACCCTGACCGCGCTGCTGCTCGCCGCCCTGTTCCTGCCCGATACCGCGCAGGTATCGACGCCGATGGCGAGGGAGGTGCGAACGCCGCCGCAACAGGCGCTCCACATATGGACCGCCGGGCAGGTGCGATGCGCCGGACAGGCGGTGCCGGTCGTATCGATGCCTCGACCGATGCCACGCATGGGATGGACCCGCAACGATCCGCAGCCCGCCGTCGTCTATCGGTTCGGCATCGACGAAACCGGGCGTACGGTCTCGATCGCGCAATATCCGTCGGCCATCGCCTATCTGGCCGACGACCTCGCCCCCACGCTGGCGGCGACCCGGTTCACGCCCGGCACTGTGCGGGGCGATTGCACGGTAGTGTTCAGCCGGACGGTGGCACCGCTGACGGCGGCGGCACCGGACGACCTGATCGCCTATTCGCTCGGCTCGATCGACGGGCGGTTGCCCCGCACCGTGTATGACCGGATGTTCGCGCCCGGATCGACCTGCGTCGGTGCGCCCTATCCCGGCGTGCGGACGCGTGCCTATCCCGATTATGCCCGCCTTCCGGCGATACCGGGTGAACGCGGCTGGTCGATGGTCGAGTTCGACATCTCAGCGCGCGGCAGGCCGGTTCGCGTCCGCACCGTCGCGGGCACCGGGGAACCCGCGCTCGACCGGGCATCGCTGAAGGCGGTGCAGGCATCGCGTTTCGCCGATGGTATGCGCGTCGGATGCCGATATCCCTATCGCCAGCGACCGGGCATCGTGGCCGCGCCGCCAATGCCGCCTGCCCCGGCGACGACGCCGGAAAGCCGGTGTCCCGTCGCCTGGGCGAAGCCGCCGATACTACGCTACCCACCCGCCTATAACCGGCGGTCGATCGAAGGATGGGCGATCGTCGCGTTCGACGTCGCGCCGTGGGGGGAAACCGGCAACGTCCGCGTCGTGGAAAGTCAGCCGACCGCCGACTTCGGGGTGCAGGCGATGTCGCTGATCCGGGACGCCCGCAAGGTCGCTTCGGCTGGCGCGACCGGCTGTACCGAACGGGTCCGGTTCAGGATACGGTCGCCGGGCGAACCGGCCGCGGATCAATCGGACGCGCCGTAGCAAGGTTGAAGTCGGCGCGGTAGCGGACGCGCGCGCCGGTCTTACCGAGGCGACGGCACCCGTATTCCAATAGCCGTTTCCGCTTGTCGCGCGGTGTCGGCGGCTATCGTCTTCGGATGATCCGGGCCAAGTTTGCTACGGTAGATTCGGTAGGCGGCTTCGTAATCGGCAACGGCTTTCTCTCGCCGCGCCGTCGCATGACCCGTTCGCGACAGGGCGCGGTAACATGCGCCCCGGTTGGCAAGGCTGTCGGCAACACCCAGTGCGGCCGGTCCCGATGCAGCCATCCGGATCGCCAACCCCGTGTTGTGCAGTGGCCACGCCGCTTCGTGCCGGTCGCGCGTGTCCAGCACGACCGCGAGGTTCGCATAACTTTCCCCGGTATCGGCGTGGCGCCTACCCAGTTTTTGCACCCGGACCCGCAGTGCGGACCGCAACCGTCGTTCGGCATCGGTAAGTTGGCCAAGGTGATAGGCGTTGAGACCCAATGCATTGTCGGCTGCAGCCACCGGTACGCTCCCTTCGCCATCCCGCGCCCGCAGGATGGCCCGCGCCCGTTCCAGATATGGTGTCGCCAGCGCCGACCGGCCATTCATGTCGAGGGCGATGCCGAGGTTGAGCGCACTTTGCGCGGTCATGCTGCCGACACTGTCCACTGCCTCGCGCGCCGACAGGGCTTGGCGAAGCAGAGGCAGGGCTTCGTCGATGCGTCCCAGTCGTGCCAGCACCGTGCCCAGATTGTTGTAGCTGGTCGCGGTGTCGGGATCGCGCTCACCAAGCAGCCTGCGACGTATCTCCAGCGCGGGGCGATAGAATATTCTGGCCCGCTGATACGCCTCCTGTGCCATCAGCACGGACCCCACGCCGGTATAGCCCCATGCCGCGTCAAGGCTGTCGTCGCCCTTTTCCTTAAGGATCGAAAAGGCGCGATAGGCCGTCGTGGTCGCTTCTTCGATCCGGCCCTGCTGCTGCTGGTTCCGCGCCAGGCCGGATATCGCCATGCCCATCGCGCCGGTATCGACCTCGGCACGGGGTTGGCGCTCGAACAGTGCGACAGCCTTGCTTCGCAGCGTTTCGGCCTCGGGCCATCGGCCCTGATCCTCCAGATTGCTTGCCAGCCGGGCATAGGCTTGCGCGATCAGCGGGTCGTTCGCACCGAGCAACGCGATGCGGCGATCCAGCGCCTCCCGCCACAGCCGCTCCGCCCGCCGATATTGCCCGGCCGCATCCAGCGCCTGCGCGCGTTTCATGGTCACGCCCAGTTCGGCGATGCCCGGAACGGGAGCCTGCGGCTGCGACACAGTTCCGGTTTGTGCCGCCAGCGGCGTCGCGGTCACGGCCAGCAAGGCGACGGCGACGAGAGGGGAAAAGGCGCGCATCGTTCGATCTCCAGCCAATATCACGCCTCTGGATATCATAAATTACACGACGATCAATTAAATTATAGACATTGTCTAATTACTCGTTACCCGTTGATGCGACATACGAAGGAAAGGCGCACAGGATGAAACTTCGCTCGATCATGGCCCTCGTGACGATCGCGTCGGCATGTCCCGCGACTGCGCAAACCAGAACGCAGATCGATGCCGCCTATTCGCCCGAGTTCGACCGCTGCATGAAAAGCGGCGATGCGGCACGCGGCGTGACGGTGGGCATCATGGATTGCACCGGTGCGGAAAACATCCTTCAGGATGCCCGGCTCAATCAAACCTACCGGGATGCGATGGCGCGACGGGACGCCCACGGCAAGACGGCGTTGCGCGCGGTGCAGCGCGACTGGATCAAGCACCGCGACGCCACCTGTCGCAACGCATCGCAGGCTGCGGGCGGGGGGTCGGCGTCCGGCATCGTCTATAGCAGTTGCTTCCTCGACGAGACGATTCGCCGGACCATCTGGCTGAAGAACCGCCAGTAACGCCCCCTGGGATCAGGCGCCGTCGAGATAGTCGCGCTGCAACGCACGCAACACCGCGATCCGCGCGCGGTAATGATCGATCGTGCAGGTTTCGCCCGCCAGACCCAGCGCGGTGCCGTTGCCGAACAGCGGATCGATGACCGCGCAGTCGGCCCCGACATACGCATCCCATGCCGCCTGTGCCTTGCGCAGGGCAACGCTCGCCGCCTTGTAGTCCGCACCATTGCGATCTGGTTTCGCCAGTTGCGCATATATCCGTTGCAGCAACCGGTTCTGCTCGTCGTGCAGCCGCTCGCGTTCCTCGACATAACAGCGCGCATCGGTGAGCGAGCTACCGTTCTCCTGTTCTAGGCAGCGGCCGAACGCGGAGTCGTCGGCTTGCTCCGCCGCGATGGCGTTCGGTGCCGCCGCCATCAGCAGGCCGATAGCGGCAACGATCGTACGATAGTTCACAGGAACACTCCGAAAGCGACGTCGATGCCGCGAGGGCCGGACGGCGGAGTCGCGCCACGGCATCGACCGGATCATTGCGGCATCGGGCCGACGGGGAAGGTGCCGAGCGCGGCCACGTCGCCCGCCTCCGACGGGCATCCGCGCGCGGTGCTGCTCCTCGTATAGGCCGCACTGTCGACCAGCTTGCCGTCGACATACCAGTTCGACTTGTTGTCGGGATATTCCTGATAATAGCACACGGCCATCCGGCTGCCGTCCAATTCGGCGAGGATCGCCCAGTTCGTCGATCCCGCGCTGCGCTTGTCCCATCCCGATGCCAGCAGGCGATCCCCCACCCGGACGATCGGGTTGATCATGTCCTCGCCCAGCACCGCCGCGTGGATTTCAGGCAGGGGCGCCGCGTTCCGAACCGCGGCCTTGATCCGGGGATCGTCAACGAAGGCGACGCCGTTCACCTTCTGCCACGGATATTTGCCGATATAGGCGTCGAGCGAAGACGCCGGCGGACGCTTTGCCACGGCAAATCCGGCGGGCACGGCCAACGCGGCCCCGATCAGAATCCATTTCGGTACGCGCTTCATCGCATTTCCTCCGTTCATGGGCGGTCATCCTTGTGTTCGGTATCCGCGCGCGCCTTCAGTTCGCGCAGGAATCCGTGGAGCAACTCGGTCGACAGGCCGTGCAGGACCAGCCGGAACCCGGCGCGCAAAGTCGAATGCGGGATCAGCGGATGACCATTGTTGATCATCGCCAGATGCTTCTCCTCACCGGTCAGCCGCGCCGCGTACAGCCCGATCGTCTCGTCGAGCTGAAGCGAGTTGGTGGCGCGCCAGAAATCGCGATCGGTCAGCAACATCGCATAGGCCGGGGTGTAGCATTCGATCGCGGTCTGCAGATCGACGACGTTGAATCGTCCGGCGGGCAGCGGATCAAGAACGACATCGTCCTCGATCGCGGAGAAATCCAGCGTCTCCACCCGTCCGATCACCGTGCCGCGCCGGTCCAGTTCGGCATTCAGCGCGATCAGGAAATTATAGATATTCAGATCGTGGTTCAGAAAGACGTTGGCGCGTACGTCGTCGATCGTGCGCGGGTGCATCGGTTCAAGCTGCGGCCGGAATCCCGGCGTCGCATTGTCGGCGATAAAGCGCAATATCTGTGCACCGAGATGGAAATGGCGCAGGATCAGCCGGTTGGCGTCGGGCGTCAGGAAATTCTTCATCCCGAACGCGATCGAATTGTGCAGGAACCGTGGCGCGTGCGGCCAGCGTGGCGACACGATATGCACCAGTTGCGCGATGATGATCCACATCCGGGCAAAGGGGCGCACGATCGGCAGCAGGAACTGACGACTGCGCGACCGCTGGTCGCGGACGAGCGCGGCCTTCGCCTCCGGCGCGATCGGCAACGACCGGTCCATCAGCAGCGCGAGCCACGGATCGGGGTCGCTCCGGTCCCAGTCGGCCAGCGCGGGCAGCGCGTCCGGATCAGACATTGTCGAGTTCTTCGAGTTGCAGACGATACAGCCGCGCAACGACCCGCGCATGGCGCACCACCGACACGCTGCTCGCCTCGTCGATCACCGCCAACTCCAGCGCATGGTCGAACATCGCCAGATGATCGGCGTCGTTCTCCCCGTGATAGGACAGGAAGCTGACGGCGTCGGCACCGAGGCCGAGCTGGCTGGCGATCGACTGCGCCCACGGCCCGGCCAGCCGGTTGCCCAGCCCTTCGATGATGAACATTGCGCCCAACAGCCCGGTCGGGTTCGGTTGCGACGCGGCGTGATACATATAGGCGGACAGCGCTTCGGAACCGATATTCTTCACGCCCGCGCGGATCGCCGCGCGATCGCCGCCCGCCGCGACATAATTGTCCTCCAGCAACCGATAGTCGCGATGCTCGGCCGCCGCATGGCGGATGAACAGCGAGCGCAGTTCCTCATGATCGAGGTTCGAAGCAGCCCGGCTGATCCACCGCCCGCCATGCACCACCTGCTGCCGCAGGTTGAACAACAGGCTGCGATAATCCTCCAGCCGCAACCGTCCCGATTGCAGGCGGGCGATGACCGGCACCTGTGCCAGTCCGCTTTCGAAATCGATCCAGACGCGGGCGAGGCCGCGATGCGTCGCCTCTACCCGCGGGGTGGCGGTGGTGCTCATGCCCGACCCTCCACCACCGTCAACGCGGCGAACGACATGACGCATTGCCCGCTTTCGGGCACGGCGCACAGCACCCGCTGACCGACCCGGAGCGACCCGGAGCGCAGCAGGTCGTCGAGCAGCAGGAACAGCGACGCCGCGCCGACATTACCCTTGGTATACAGGTTGGTGAACCAGCGTTCTTCCGGAATCATGCATCCCGCCCTTGTTGCCAATCGAACCATCTCGTCGCGCAGGCTGCGTGCGGAGAAATGGCACAGAAAATGATCGACCTGCATCGGATCGACCCGCCCTTCGTCGACCAGCCGCATCAGTTCGCCCAGCCATACCGGCAGCATCCGGTGGAGCGCGTCGATATCCTGTCGCAACTGGAACGCGCCTGCCTGCGCGGCGTCGCCGATCGTCGGGAAATGGCTCCACGGGACCAGCCCGCCCACATCGTCGCGAACCGCGCCGCCGGTCATGCACGGCGCGAAGCGGTCCGCGAACGAGCGCAGCGATATCCAGTCGATCCGCAGGCTCAGGCCACGGGCAGCCGGGCGATCCTCGATCAGGATCGCGGCGGCCCCGTCGCTCAACGTCCAGCGCAGGAATTCGGCATCGGCGGCGAGTACGCCATCGGCGGGCAGCGATGCGGTGCCGCGATAGTGGCCGGGGCGGAAATAGCGGCTGGAGAACTCCGCACCGACGGTCAGCGCCGCGCGATGCTCGCCCGCCGCCACCTGTAACGCCGCCAGCTTGAACGCCATCATCGATCCGGCGCACACGCTTTGCAGGCTGGCGATCTCGATCGGGCCAAGCCCGCTATGGGCGTGGACCGCGCTGGCCAGTCCCGGCACCAGCATGTCGTTCTGCGTCGTGGCCGTCGCCAGAAACCCGACCTGTCCCGCATCGACCTGTGCGCGCGCCATCACGTCGTCGATGGCTGCAGCGGCCAGACGGGCGGCGGTCCAGCGGGTCGTGCCGTCCCGGTCGATCGCATAATGGCGCGTGCGGATGCCGTTCTTGCGAAGCGTCAGCCGCCCCAGCCGATCCGCTTCGGGTGACAGGCGGCCGATATAGTCCGCCATCTCGTCGTTTCGGATCGGCGGCCCCGGCAGGAACTGGCCGGAAGCCGTTACATAGGCGTGCATCGCATGCTCCTGTGTCTCGCCGGACGAACCGGGCGAACGCGACATCATGGCTTAGGCGTCGGGCAGCCGGAACGCCAACCCGTCGCCGACCTCGTTCAGCCGCAACAGGGTGGCTTTGGGAAGATTGCGCCATTTGGTGACGGCGACGGTTTCGTCCCCGATCGGTCCATCTTCGACTTTCATGCGGTGGGTCAGATAATTCACGCTGCGAGCGGTATATTTCCCCTCGTCCGGACGCGCGGTAACGACGTCCAGTCCGATCAGGCGGAACGCGCCGTCCTGATAGCGGAAGGTGAACGACCGGCGTTCCGCATCCTGTCCGGCCAGATTGGCGAGGCGCGCCAGTTTGACCGTGAAGCTGCCCTTGCCGACATCGACGTCGTTGAACGGATCGGCGAACGCGGCATCCTCGTTGGGGGAAATCAGCCTGTGATCCTCCGCAACCATTCGATAGTCGCGCCTGACCGGATCGAACAAAGCCGCAGCGATGCGATACGGATTGGCGTCGAGCGTTTCCCGCGTCCGTTCGTTCAACGGCCGGATTTTCGACGCATCCTGTTGCCGCAGGACGAGCAACAGGTCGGGATGCCCGTCGCCATCGAAATCGGCCTTCGCCGACCGGACGATTTTCCAGCCTGAGGGAGCGAATGCGGCAGCGTCGATACCGCGCGGGGGCAGGGGCACCATTCCCGGATCGTTCGGTTGCACGCCCGCCGTTGCAGGCACGGCCGCCGGGCGAGGCGATTGCGTATCCGCGACATTCCCTTGCTCATCGGCGGTGCCGCTACAGGCGGCAAGCGCGACGCTGCAAACGAGCGGTATCCAGCAAAAACGCATGGCTTCTCTCCCGATCATCGGTTGCACGTCACGCCGTAATCGGAAACGACGGGCCATTCGCCATCGCCGACGGTCGTCACCGACAGGCTGCCTGCCGCGCCGCGATAGGCGAAGCTGCAATAGCCAAGGCCGGTGCCCGAACAGCTTTCTGCCTCGACCACGCCGTTGCGGTAGAGGCGTTCGGCGCGGTCGTCGCGCGCGGCCGGATCGGCGCGATTGGTCGCGGGACGCCACCCGGCCTTGCCGAGGACGGAGCGTGCCTTGTCGATCGACATGCCGCGTACGTTGGGAACATCGGCGCGGCCGCTGCAAACCTTGTCGGATTTCGCGGGGTCGGCGATCGACACAGCACCACCGGAGCCGAAGCGGATGTCGGCCAGCGGCTGGACGACGAAATCACCGTCGAGGATGCGGAGGTCGCCGGTATCGAGACGTTCGACGCTGCCGATCGACCGGCTCGCCCCCTGCGGCGCATAGGCGAGCGCCCGAAGCTGGCCATCCTTGAAAAATGCGACATTGCCGTCGCGCAGGACGCAGGTGCCGCTTGTCCCCGGCTCCATCGCGCCGACGAAGCTGACGACGTCATACCCGCCACTCTCTTGTTCGGCGGTGACGATCCACCCCTTTGCCTTGACGGCGGCGCCCCCGGCCGAGCGGGGAGCCATCACTTGCGGCGCGCAATCGGACGCTCCGCCGGACGGGGTGGCGTCACGGGTCGGCAAGCTGGACGTCGCGACGATACGCAGGTCGGTGACGGTCGATCGCAGGGGCGGACCCGGCGCGCGCTTTGCCTCTGTCGTATCTTCAGAGGGCGCGGGTGCGGACGATGGCTGTGCGCCGGGTTCGGACGACTGGGCGGAACACCCGGCGACCAGTATGAACAGCGCGGTGCAGGCGTAAGGCAGATATTTCATCGCGTTTCCTTCCACATGCCCCCTGCATATCACGAAATTTCTACTGTTCAATAATTAATTCTACGTCGTTCATTTATCGTCTGTATAACGGACGATGATGGGCGCTTCCCGTCAGGCGCGCGCGACGGGGCATCGGTGGAAGGGCAGATCGCTCGGGTCGCGCCGGCCGGGGGGAATCGGGATATCGCGTGATGCCGCCGGCCGGACGCCGGATCAGCAATCCTGTGCGGCGTTGTCCAGACTCTCGCGAACGCGTGCCAGTGCCAGTGCCATCGGGTCGTTTTCGCCCATCAGCGCAAAGCTGCCGTTGACGTCGAACATGCAATGTCCATGCACCGCCGCGACCAGCGAACGGGCGAGGCGCGGCGCACGATCGCGGCATGATTCCGGCAACACCGCCGCCACTTCCGCCACGACGATCTCGGTCAGCTCGCCGCGCACCAGATCGTGATCGGGCGGCATCGGGACATCGGGGGGAAGGTGATGGTCGTAAATCGCCATCCACGCATGACGGTTATCGCGCGCGAAGCCGAAATATCCTTCGACCAGCGCGCGTATCCGGTCCTCTCCCGCATTGTCCAGCGCGGCACGGATATAGTCGGTCCAAAAAATAAAGGTGCGCGTATTGATTGCAATGAGCAGACGGTCGTAACTGCCGAATACATTGTACAGCGTGCCGACCGAGTATCCGATGCGTTTGGCAACTTCCCGCGCGGAGAAGCGCGCGAAGCCGACATCGGCGATATGTTTATGACCCTCGACGATGATCATCCGTTCCAGTTCAATACGACTGTGATCGGATCTGCGCGCCATCGTCCAGTATTAGGAAACCGGCCGTAAAATGTACAGTGCAAAGTATTTATCGTACATCAAGCCACGCCGACCGGTTTTGTCGTGCGACCGATGACTCCAGCAACGAAACCCGCGTCGACGCATTTAATTGATCGTCGTTCAGAATATGCTATGATCGGTGGTGAAGGAGACGTGTATGGTCCATTTCACCCGTCCGTTCGTACCCTTGCTATCGGTTGCCGCCGCGATGTTCGCCACGTCCGGGGCGCATGCCAGCGGCCAGTTGCCGCCGACGCCGATCGAACCCCGTCGCTTCGCCAGTTTCGCCGCCTGTCGCGCGTTTCTGGATGCGACGTTCGCCGAGGATCTGCGCAAGGCCGATCCCAAGCCGCTTGCCGAGCGTGAGGGCGGCACCCGCCAGACGCTGGTCGACAGCAAGGGCGTGGTCATCGTGAAACCCGGTCACGCGACCTATGAGGTCGAGGAAGGCTGGCAATTCCGCGTTCCGTTGCCGGAGGAGCGCTTGATCCGCACCAGCTACAGCTATGATCGGCGCGCGCTGGCCTGCGACGGACGCCGACTGACCGGCACCAGCACGAAGGGCTATCATAGTCAGGGCTTTGCGCCGCTGCCGCCGGACGGGCAAATACCGTCCTGACGCTGATGCCTTACCTGGGTCCGTCGTCAGCCGGACCCCGGTAAGGCAGGGCGATCATTCGCCCGGATCGCCGGGAAGGTCCGCGACGGTGATCCTGAAATAGTGGCCCGTCATCTGCCCGCCCGGCTGGCAATAGGGGGCGCCCGGCCGGTCATCCTCGACCCGGACGCTGGTTCGGTCATAGGTCAGCCGCAATACGCGGCCCGGCGTGCGCAAGGACAGGCCGGTCGGTGTCGGCGTGGTGCGGCCCTGCACCGAACATATCCATCGTTTGCCCGCCAGATCCTGCCCGGTCGCGGTGAGTTTCAGCGTCCCGTCGGGTGTGCGGGTGACGAGCATCTCAGCCCGACCGTTCATCCAGATGCCGCCCGGCTCGGCGGTGGGGCGCGGAACGATCCGGGTGAGAAAGTTGATGCGGCCCTGCAACCATCCCGCCATCACTTCGGAACGCTCCGCGCTGCTCGGCGTCTGTGCAGGCACGACCGTCGAAAACAAGGTGTCGCGCCGGTCGAGCCAGTCGCGCTGGTCGGCGCGTAACGCCTGTACCTCGGCCGGCGACAGGGTCGACAGGCGGGCTTCCAGCGCCTGCGTCATCCGTCGATCGAGCGCTTGCAACGCCGCGTCCCCGCACAGCACCCGATCGCTGGCGGTGCGCGCGGACGCACAGTTCGGCGCGGCGCGCGCCGGGGCGACGACACCGATCAACGGAAGGGCGAACAGGCACGCGGCGAGCAACCGCGTCGATCCGATGATCACAGCGATTCGTCGTTCATGGCGACCAGCGTCCAGCACCCGGCGGCGCGACGAAAGCGATAGGTCTTCTGATAGCCGGTATCGGGTTTGGCCAGCTTCACCTCGGTCTCGGTCGCCGAGACCGGTCGGGTGGTGGTGACCAGACCGTCGCGGGTACGTTCGGCCTTGCCCGGCACCAGCGGATAGCGGATGTCGCCCGCACCCAGCATCCGGTCCACCGGCGCAGGCTCGGGTTGCGCATCGGGATCGATCGTGCGCGACTTCAGCGGCACGGCGACATGGCGGCGCTGCACGCCGGTGTCGTCCATGAACGCGGCGAGGAAGCCCGCAAAGTTCGATGCCGGGCAAGCCTGCGCCGCCGGCGCGGCCGAGGCGGGCACCGCCGGGGCGGCGATCAGGGCAAGGGCCAGTATCGGCAGATGGGTACGCTGCATCTCGGAAACTCCATTCTTGTCGCGGGCGGCCTTGAGGGCCGTCCGCCGGACGCAATCAGTTGATCGAGTTCAGATATTGCCGCCATTGCCGCGTCCACTGCTCGCGCATTGCGGGCGGGGCGGTCTTTACATGGCACAGCTTCACTTCGCCGTTGTCCACGCCGTCGATGGCGGGGCGGCAGGACCAGATCGCCTTGTCCAGCCGATCATATGCCGTCCAGACGCTGACGATCCGCGTGCCGTTCATGCCGACCATCAGTTCGGGAAACTCGGCGTCTTCGTGCGTGAACCATGAACACAGACGGCTGAAACGCGGCATGACGCCGGTCGGGTTGTCGTCGCATTTCTCCGCGGCATCGGGGAACAGGCGCGCGAAGAGTGCCGCGCCTTTGGGTCGCGCCGTATCCAGATCGGCGGCGGACAGGCGGGCGAGGGCGCTCACCGCGCTGTCGGGCCGGGGCGGTGCGGCCTGTGCCGGACCGGCGAGCAGCAGGCCGCAACCTGCGAGCAATTGCCATCCGGCATTCCGAAGCGATCGGTGCATCATGGTCTTCCTCCTTGGCATGGGGGTCGGGCTCGTGAACTGCGCGGTCACTTCAGCCACCGTTCGAGCCGCCAGCAACCTGCGGCGGGTACGAAGACATAGGCGCGCGGCGTGCCGATCTTGCGGATCAGCTCGACACCGTCGCCTTCACCCGGCCGCGTGATCGCGCCCTGATACTGGACGCGCCAGCCGCCACCGGCGAGCGGCGTCTTTTCGATCCACAGGTGGCGCACTGGCGTGCCGTCCCGTTCGTTGCGATCCGCCGACGCGGCATCGACATAAGTGTAATCGATCATCGCGATCTCGAAGCGTTGCACATCCGCCGGGCGGCGCACCCCGGGGCGGGTGGGGGCGGCGTACGCTCCTTCGAGAATCGCGGGGGCGGTATATCGGCGGCGCACATCGGCCGACCACACGTATTTTTCGAAGAAGACGTCGAAATCCTTCTGGATACACGCGGTCGCCGCGTCGTTCAGGTTGACGGTGCGCGGGTCGGTTTCCTGTCCGGACGAGAGGGCGGGCGGCATGGCCAGCATGAGCGCGACGGTCATCATCATTCCGATACCCTCCTGTGCATGGTTATGGCGAAACGCGGAGGAACAGGGCCTATCAGCGTAATAACCATTGTTCAATTGTTTTGTTCGACGTGAAACGACAGTCTGCTATCAACGCTGAAAACGTGGAAAATACGGGGAAAAATGGGGAGAAGATCGGATCATTCGCGGGCCGAGATCGAACGGATGCTGGTGGTCGAAGGCCATAAGCATATGGCGGAAGTCGGGTTTGCCCGCTTCTCAGCGCGGGAGGTGGCGAAGCGAATCGGATATTCGATCGGCACGCTCTATAATGTGTTCGGCAGCTATGACCGGTTCGTGGTCGCCCTCAACACCCGGACGTTCCAGCTATGGGCGCAGGATCTTCGTGCGGCATTGGATGCGTGTCAGGGCGATCGCATCCGCTGTCTGGTCGAAAGCTATTTCCGGTTCGCCCGCGCCAATCGCCATTTGTGGCAGGCGATTTACGACCATCATCTGCCGAACGATTTCGTCATGCCCGAAGAGCAGGACTGGTTGCGCGGCGAACTGACGCACATCGTGGTGCATGAAGTGACGGCGGCGCTGCCGCCCCCCGCCAAGGGCGAGGCAGCGCGGCTGGCGCGGTCGCTGGTGGCGACGGTACACGGCCATTGCCTGTTCGATCTGTCCGGCAGTTTCGCGCTGATGGGGCAGGACGAACCGGTCGAAATGGCATTGGAGCGGGTACAGGAATCGCTGGCCATGGCCGCGCGCCGGGCCGCCGCCGAATAGCGATCGGCGGCCCGGCGGCTGCGTCATTCGAACGGTTCCCCGAACGGCTGGCCCGCGACGAACACCTGTCGGCGGGTAACGGTGCGGATATCGACAACGCCGTTCGCAACGCCGGCCTTTTGCTCCGGCGTGATCGCGGCAGCGTCTACCGCGCGCCATTGCGCTCCGTTCGCCCGCCACAGATGGACCCGCGCACCATTGACGATCACCGCTTCACGGCCGCCCGGCTGTAGCATCACGACGCAGTGGTCGTACTGGAAACACGCCTCATAGTCGGTCAGTCGATCGTGCAACGGCTTTGGCAGTCGCGCTCCGGCGGGCAGTACCGTCAGCCGATCGGCGGCGATCGTGGGTACGGGTTGCAGTTCGGCGGTCTGCCAGCGGGCGGTGCGGCGCAGAACGGTGGTGGCGGCGGTGCGGATCGCGGGCGATCGTCCGTCCCGCGCAAGCTGGCGCAGGATCGCGACTCCTTCCGGTCCGTAGTCGAACCGCATCGCCGTCCAGTCGAAGCGGGCGGGCGCCACGATCCCGCTGTTCAGACGGTGCAACTGGTTATGGGCCGACAGCCGCCCGAACGCCACCAGCGGGGTCGACAGCAGCAGCGCCAGCCCGCACAGCGCGACCGCCAGCCGAAGATTGGCGATGCGCAGGTCGGCGGCGGACAAGCCGCGCCGTCGCACCAGCGCGACGGCATAGGCCAGCGCATAGGCGCAGGCGATGACGGTGAACGTAACCGCCCATAGCCGATCCGGGGTCAGCCCGTGCTGATGGATGCGCAGCCCGGTCGACACCGCCGCAAGCAACGCCAGCGGCAGCATGGCCCCGCTCAATATCGTCACGCTGATGCGAAAGACGGGACGACGCGGATCATGCTCCGGCACGTCGCCGATCACGGCGTTGATGAGAACCAGCGCGCCGAGGATGCAACCGAGCAGGATCGGCGTCGTCGATCGGGTCGCCTCCCACAACGGCGCAAGGCCGGTGAACGGAAGGGCGGCGAGGAACAATAGCAACCCGGTCGCAAGGATGGGAGCAAGCACCGACAGGGTGGTGGTCACGACCTGCTGCAACAGGGCAAGCATCGCGATCCGATCGCGCAGCAGCCCGACGCCGGCCCCCAGCGCGGCCGCGCTGAACGACCAGATGACCGGATCGCGGCCCAGCATCCGCCGCAGGATGCCGATGCCGATCAGGTTGAATAGCTCGCCCAGCAACAGCGCCAGCGCCCAAGCCAGCGCCACGAACAGCCATGATCCGCACCACAGCACGAAGCCGGACCATGCATGGCGATGCGCGTCGGCGTAGGGGAAACGGGGCGCCCCCTCCGACCGCCACGACTGGAACAACGGGACGCCGATGGCGGCGGCCAGGAGGACGCAGGCGATCCGCCACGGATCGGCCCAACTGCCGGAAGTGTCTGGCAGGTTCCAGTAGATGACGAGCGCGAGGATGGTCCCGGTCACGATGGCGAAGACCAGTCCGCGCCGGACGGTGCCGCGATCGATCACCACGGCGGCGACGAACCCGGCCACCGCCAGCAACGTGGCGATCGCGTATCGAAGGTTCGGCCCCGCACCGAACGAGTCCGCCCGGTCGATCAGGGCATGGATGGCAAATCCGATCGCGCCGCCCGCCACGCAAAGCAACCATGCGCGCAGCGGCCACGGGGTAGCGGGGTCCGGGACGGTCCGGTCATCGGTCATGGCAACGACTTTCTGTTTCGGGTCGGCATAGTGACAGCCGCACCCTACCACGAAATTGAACGATGTATATATAAATGAGGGAGGTGGATGGCCGAAAACCGCTGACGCTCTGCCGAAACAAAATAGTCCTCGAAGAATTAACTAGACGACGATCAATTAATATCTATGGTTCGGTTGGTCGCGCGCCGGATCGGTGCGCAGGCGATTCGAAACGGGCGCGGGAGTATCGGATGAGCGTTGCGGTGACAGCCATGCTGCTCGCGTCTCAGGCAGCGACGATTGCCGTGCCGCCCGCCACGACGTGCCGGTTCGATGCATGGCCGTCCTATCGTCTCACAGAACCGCTGGCGGTGCGGCGCAGGCCGATGCGCGGAGCGCCGGTCGTCGGTACGCTGCCGGTGGGTGGCGAGTATCCCTATAGCGTGATGTTCGCCGTGCTCGGCACACGATCCGGATATGTCCGGATCGACGGTGCATCGGACGCCTATAATGCCGATGCCGTCGACGCCGCCGGTCGCGCGCTGCCCCGCCGCGCGGTGTATTCCGGGGCGGGCTGGGTCGCCGCCGATGCGGTGACGGTACGGTTTCAGTCGGGCCGTGGTCGATCCCGACCCGACCCCGACGCGCCGTCGGTGATTGACCTTGGCGGGGACTGGCTGACCGACATGGGTCGGGTGGACGCGATCCGTGGCTGCTCGGGGGAATGGGTGCTGGTCGACTACACCATCGAACGGCGTCGCGACGCGCACGACCGGATCGTCGATATCGCCGCAGCGGACCGCACGAAGGGCCGCGCGTGGTTCCGGGGCCTGTGCGCCGTGGAGGAAACGACGTGCGACATGCGATCGGTGGACGACGATGCTCCGGCCGCCGCGCCACCGGGGCGATGATGACCCCTTCGGACAAGGATGGAAACCGACCATGCTGATGACCGCTCTGATCGCCTTTGCCGCAACGATACAGGCACCCGTAGCGCCTGTACCGGCTGCGCCGTTCGTGCCCGACCCTGCACTATATGCGGTACGATATCCGTTCGACGCGGTCGAGGGCGTGGCATTCCTCGAACATCCCGCCGTTCGCGCAGCCGTGCGCCGGGCGGTGCGCGACCCGGCGATCCGCAACTGGATATTGGAGCCGGGCGATAGCCCGTCCCCCAAAATGTATCGAAGCGACGGCGTTCTGATCGCGGCGGGATGTCAGTTCCACGCCTGCAACGCGCGAAGCTGGGCGATCCTGTTTGATCCGGTGCGACAGACCGCACGAGTCTGTTACCATGACGGTGCGCCGCACTGGTTCGCCGCCGACGGACGTCGCGAGAAGACGACCGAGAATTGCCCTTATGGCGCCGTTCCGATCCTGCCGGGGCCGAACTGATCGTCGCCGGAAGCATTCCGACCGTCACCATCTGCATCCACCAACGCATATATGAGGATTGGAACATCATGCGCCTTCTTACCCTATGGCCGATCGCTGCCTCTTTGCTGGTGCCGGTCGCCGTCCCGGCGGTCGGCGCGGCAGTGACGGTCGCGCCCACCCGCGACGCGCGGTTCGACGCGTTCTTCACCCGCTTTCGTGCGGCGGTGCTGGCCGGGGATCGGGCGACAGTCGCTTCGATGACGCGCTTTCCATTCGTCGACGCCCGCGCGGGTCGCAGTTGCGAGCCGGGCGACACGGCCTGTACCGTGACGGCCGACACCCTTACCAGTCGCGACCGGGCAGCGTTTCTGGCGAACTACGACCGGATATTCACGCCAGAGGTACTCGCGGCGATCCGCGAGCGACGTGTCCGGGCATTCGTTCCCGGTGGCGACGACGGCGAAGTCGGCGGGCCGCTGGTCAGGGGCGAGTATCTGATCGACGCTGCAGACACCGATGCGCAGCGCGTGTTCGTGCCCGAAGGTGCCGGGTGGAAGCTGGCCCGCGTGCCCTTTTACTCATGAGCGTGGCATCGATCCTGTTGTCGGCGATGCTCGTCGGGCATGCGCCGGTCGCCCCTTGCGCGCCGATCCTCACGCCCGCTGCGATCATCTGTCGGGATGCCGGACTGCGCCGGCTCGATGGCGAACTCGCCGGACTGATCGCGCAGGCGCGTGCCGAAACCGCCGGTGTCGATGGCGAAACCGGCCGCACGATCGATCCCGTCGCGGTCGAGCAGCGGCGTTGGCGGCAGGAGACGATCGCGCGCTGCCACGACGTCGCGTGTCTGAAGGCGGCCTATCGGTCGCGTATCCACGCCCTGCGCGCCCGTTGGGCAGCGGCGCTACACTGACGTGGAGGGGAGAGAGTGATGCCAAAGACCTGTTTCGTAGTGATGCCGTTGCTGATGGCGGCGTGGAGCATGCCGGTGACGGCGCAGGTAAAGGATGCTGCCGGTAGTCCGTTGGGGGTCGGGCGGCCCGCACATGGTGCGATTGCCGATTTCAACGGCGGCAGGATCGAGACGGGGCGCAAGGCGACTTGCCAGTTGCACGGGCGGCGACAACCCTGCGTCTTCTATCCCCGCAACGGTGACGGCAGCTTCGCCGTCGATATCGGCGGTCGCGCCTATTACGCCGACAGGACTGCGTCCGGTCGCGTCTCGATCGACTATGACAATGGTGCGCGGCTGGTGCCGCAAGGCATATTCGTCCGCAGTCGCAGCGACCGGGGATGCTGGAGCGGTCCTGCGCGTACACGTCTGTGCGTGTGGTGATGGCCAGCCGGTTGGAGGACATTCCGGTACCCGAATGGGCCGTCCGAAGCGACGATCCCTATGACCTGGTCTTTGCGATCGTGACGTTGGTCAACCGAACGATCTTTCAAGGCGGTTTCGTCCGCGAGGAGGTTCCCGATGCGATCCTGTCGTCCTACGGTGTCGATTATTATCTGGCGCAGGTGAACAACGGCGGGCATTCCCAATTCGCCGCCAATAGCGCGATGCTCGACACGACGCTGGCCGATATGCGGGCAGGTCTGGCGGCGATGGGCGATCCGGTAGCTGCATCGATCTTTCACGATTTCGAAGCCCGGCGCGCTGCGGACCCAGCGCGCTTCGACGCGGCGATCGCCAGCGGTCCGTACGCCGGGCATATGCTGGACGATCTCGACACACGGTTCTTTGCCGGACCGTCGAAGACGCTGTTGGCGACCAATGCCGCATGGTTGCGCACGCTGCCCCGACTTCGACCGATTGCCGACGATCGCTATGAAGCGGCGATGACGTCGTTGCTCGCGGCCAATCCCGACGCCCCGGCCCGGATCGCGCAGCGGGAGATCGTTACCAAGGCTTGGCATGATGGCGATCCGTTCGTTCAGGCATTGCGGTTTCTATGCGAACGGCCGGACAGCGGAATCCTGTTCGAGCGGTGGCTCGCCGGTAGCTCGATCGAAACGCCCGAGGACGGGAAGGGCGGCTATTGGGTGGTGATGACGAACCGGGGACGTGCCGACGTCTGGATGCTGGCCGACAGGATGATGTTCCGGCTTCAGGATGGGACGGGACCGCTGGTGGTCCTGTCGACCGAAACGGTACGCGAGGCGGTACGACTGCAGACCGGGAATGAAATTCCTGTCGAGGCCTTTGGGCTTTCCGCCAGTGATAGCGTGCTGCCGTAGCTCTACGCTGCTCCACCGTTTGCAACGATGCATAGTCGCGACGACGGGCGTCGATCCTGCCGGTAGAGCGTATCGGTGGAGCGGGTGAAGGGAATCGAAAACAAGCCGTCATGGCTGAAGGCAAAGAATTAGACTGACTTCTCAGCCACTTGTCACGACCACGCGAACGATCACCCTATCGGTCAGTTCTGCTTGGCGGCACCTTCGGCCATCGCCGCCTGCACAACCGCTTCCATCGCGCCCAACTCGTCGTCCGTCAATTCCGGAAATTGCTTCCGCTTCGTCAGCGACAGACGGCCGCCGTTCTGAAGCATCAGGCGGATCAGCAGCGCCGCGCGGCGATCGGGCATGTCGACGATCGCCCGCACGCCTTCCATCGCCTGATCGAATATCGTCAGGAAACCGAGCTGCTCGTGCAGATCGGTCCGCACGGTATCGACCACCCGATCATAGAGATATTCGACGAACGGGGTCGCATCGAAATAGCGATAGAGTGGCGCTGTGTCGTTGCGCACCGTGATTTCGCGCTCGCTGGTCCACGCCCAGTCGATCGCGGCGAACAGCGGCTGCGAGAAGCGTTCCAGCACCGCGTCGTATCTGCGCTGGTCGCGGACGATCGCGGCGGAGACCGGAAAGATCAGATCGTCCGGGCTGAACCCGGTCCGGCTCAGCACATGGTGGACAACGAAGCGGTGGATGCGACCGTTGCCGTCCTCGAACGGGTGGATGAACACGAAGGCGAAGGCGGCCACCGCTGCCGCGACGACCGGCTCGACGCCGCCGTCCAGCATCCGCGCGGTCGTGGCCATCCATCCGTCCATCAGCGAGGACACGTCCTCTGGACGGGGGCAGATGAAGTGCACCTCCTCGCGGAAATCGACCGTCGTCTCGCCGACGAAGTTCTGGAAGGTCCGCCAGTCGGTGGCGGCGTAGCGCGGATCGACGATCATGTTCTGCAGCCCGACGATGGCACCCTTGTCGGTTGCATCGAATGTCGGCGCGGACCGCAGCGCCGCCACGAACCGCTCGGTCCGGTCGGGGGTGGGCGTCTCGCCCTCGATCGCGAAGGACGACCGCGTTTCCTTGGTGAACAGATACCGCACCGCCCGCGCCAGCACGGCGGGATCGTGACGTTCGATGATCGCGCGGGCCTCCGCGTCGATATGGACATCGATCTGCGCTGCCAGTCTGGATGTCCGTCGAACGGTCGGGCACAGGCCGGGTGTGCCGAGCAGATTGTCCGCCACCCGGTGACGTGACGAGTTGCGCCGCGCGGCGGTGACATGCTTGCGGGGGTCGAGCGCCTCGACATAGTTGCCGGCGCTCGCATCCGGCAAATCGAGCATCGTCCCCGTCAGATATTCATACAAGAACCAGGCCCGCCGGGCGTAGCTGCCGCTCGGCTCCCGGCGGACCCAGTCGGCAACGATCTCCGCCGGCATCGCGGCGAATGCAGCCGCCAGCACGCCAAGGTCCAGCGGCTCGTAGCGCAAGGCAAACCGCAGGTTGGCGACGATGTCGTCGCCAGTGGCATAGGCGCGCGGGTAGAATTCGACAGTGCTGTGGCCGATCACTTCGGTCCGGCGTGCACCGGCGACGACATAGCTTTCGGTATAGGGGGGCGGAACCGGAAGGTGGAAACGGGACCGCAGCCACATATGGCCAAGCGTCGCACGCTCCTGATTGCCGACCCGGTTCATTCCAAATTGAATAGCGACATGTAGAACCGATTACCATTCGGCTTCCATATGCAGCAATGATTACATGCGCTGGGTGGCGAAACACGGCCCCTGAGGCGTCGCGGGACGGGCGGAGGGCGGAGGGCAGAAAGGGAAAAACGTTCTCGGGCGCAGCGAAGCTGCCAGCCGAATGAAAAGGCAGGCGGCCTGATCCGGACCCGATGCGGGCCGGTGATCCTCCCGCTGAAAGTTGCTCCCATGTTGACCTCCCCGATCGAGCCGTCGCTCGATCCCTCGCAGCGCGTCCTGTCGCTGCCGCTCGCCGCACTTTACGAGGCACCGATCGCGCTCGGCGCGCTGGCCGGGCTGCCGGCGGGGGCGCTGGACATCGTCTCGGCCAACCTCGTCATGGCCGCGACGCCGTGCGACGCGCCGCTGTTCCATGCCAACGTCGAAGACGCCTGCGCCCGCTTCGGCCGCGACGTCATGCTGGTGCGTACGGGTCTGTTCCCGGAGACGATGAACCCGGTCAGCGTCGATGTCGCGCTGGTCGGACCGGATGGCCCGTTCACCATCACCGGCCTCAGCTTCATGCGTCGGTTCGATCGCGCGCTGTGGCTGGTGCCGCAGCAGGTCGGCCCCTTCGTCGAGATTCGCGGCGACGGACTGGCGCTGCAGACCACGCCGCCCTTCCTCACCTGGGACGAGCGATGCGACGGCGTCTGCCGGGCGGCTGCGGAGATCGTCCGCCTCGTCGCTCGCTGGCGGGGTTGCTGAGATGGCCGCGCGCAAGCCCCGCAAGTTGCCGGGGAAGCCGGTGCCTACCGATGTCGACCCGCAAAGCTGGCTCTACCTCAATCCGGCAGGACCGTCAGCGGCCGGGACCGTCTTCGCCGTCCTGCGCAAGGCGTATGCGGGTCGCACCAACAGCGCGCTGGAGTTCGGCTATCGCAAAGCCCATGTCGGCGTCGTCGCTGCCGGCGTGAATTTCGCCGTCTGGTCACCGAACGTCGAGCGGGTCGAGGTTCTGCTCCCCGCCGGTGCCGACGACGGTCTCGCTAATCCGGCCATACTGCTTGCGCAGATGGACGCCCATGCGGTCGATCGCGAGAAGGCGCTGCTCACCTGTCTGACCCTGCCGCTCGGCGACGTCGATCGCGTGCATGTCGGCTGGGAACGTGCCCGATCGTTCCTGCGCGACCGCGTCGCTCGCGACCGCCAGCTTGCCGCCGTGCTGATCCTCCACGCACCGGGCACGATCAACGCCGCCTTCCCGCTCCACGCCCACGCGCTGATCGTGCCCAGACGGATCACCGGCCTCGGTATCCGCCTGGGCCTGTATGACGAGGAGCTGATCCACGATGGCGGGCAGGCGATCGTCGAGGCTCTATGGGCCGATCACGTGGCGACGTTCCGATGACCGGCACAGGCCCGGACCACGCCGCGGCACTGGTCGATCTCGCCGGACGGATCATGTTGACACACGGAGTCGACCCTGAGCACGCCATGCGCCTGCTCGCCATCGACCGGGCCGAAGCCGAGGACATGATCCGGCTCGGCAGGCTGTGGTCGCCGCTCGGCATCGTCCGTCACGAGCGCCTGAAGCTGTTCGTCAACATCCTGACCCGGTTGGAATGGCGGCTGCAGCATGACAGCCGTGCGATCCGACATGCGCTGGACAGGCCGCTCGACGCGCTTGGCGGTTCGGCGCCCGCCGATCTGCTCGGCGGCAGTCTGGAAGATCTGCGGACGCTGCGCAGCGCCATCGCCACCGTCGAGGCGCCGACGGTCAAATGGTGGCGGGTCGGTCACTGACCGCCCCGCCCTGATGATGAGGAAGGGAATAACGTCCCGGATTACGGGATGAAAACAGGAGTAAGCGACCATGACCAACGACGACGACGCCATCCTCCGCGCCCACACCGTCGCGGTGACCCGGCTTCTGCTCGGTAACCGCAAGATGCTCAAAGGCGTCGTCGTCATGGGTGGTGACGAGCTCGATTTCGAAGATCGGACCCGGATGGCGCGAATGGCCGTGCTCTCGAACACCGATATCGTCGGGCTGGAGTTCGGCGTCGCCGACGATGGCCGCTATGGGCGGACCGGTATCACGATCTACGTGCCTCGCGACAACGGCTGCATCGTCCAGACAGGCTGCCAGTTGTGGCTGAGGAAGGCAGGCAACCGTGCGGTGATCCTGCCGCAGTCTGGATCGCGCGGGCATTTTCGCCTGTCGCCGCGCGAACTCATCCACATCGACGGCAAGCCGGCGGCGGATTCGACTGACGGCATCGACCGGGCAGAAACATGGCTCAAGCAGAGGACCGGATCAGGGGTCGCCGAACTTGCCGACACCGACGACTTTACGGTCGAGGAAATGGTCTGACCGGATTAAAGCTGCTGGCGGCATCTGATAAAACCGGATCACTGATCAAGGCGGCGGGTCAGAATCACCGCGCCCCCGCTGACAACAAATCCATATCACCATCGTTTGCCGCCGTGACGCTGCGTGTCGGCCAGAACCCGGGAACCAGTTCTGCATAACGCTCCTTCTGCTTACGCTGACACGATCACGCGGAGTTCGGCTTCCGTGGTCTTCTTTAGGTAAAGTTCGGTCGTGCCGAGCAGAAGGAGCGCGTCCTCGTTTATCGTCCCGATCGACGCGCCGGGCTGCACCAGGATCATTTCGAAGCGGATCTTGGATCGACGGGCCTTCTCCTTGAAGTAGGCCAGTTCCTTCATCGAGCCCTTCAGGAAGCGCGTGAAGCCATCCTGCCGCCACAGGTCGTGTCGACGCTTGAGGTCGTGGTAGAGGGTCGGCAGGCCCTGGTGCTTGGCGACGATGCTCTTCTGAGCTTGGCCGCAGACGGTATAGAAGTTGCGAATGTCCCGAGACACCACGCCTCCGTGCGCGTTCTTGCAATGCACTAGGCACAGTCCGATGGTCTCGTCGTCGATGTCTGTAAGGCAGACGAGGTCGGCGGCCTCACCCGAGCCGTCGTCATTAAAGATCATGTCGTATTCGTCGCGCAGGCGCTCGAACGTCCGATACTGGATCGTCAATCGCTCGACCGCCTTGCCCGTGGACTCGCGATTAAGCGGTATGCCCGTCCAATCCCACGCTTCGAGGCGGTCCTTGTCAAACTGCCCGGCGTCGAGCCGCACCGGAACGTGGTAGCAATTGTAGGAGTGCGTCCCGTCAACATAGCGAATGACGAACGGATCGCGCTCCAAATACTCCTCGAGCGGTATCGGACCGTCTGCCCCCTTCCGGAAGCGAAGCACCGGCCCGGACACGTGGATGTTGTCGTAGCCCTTCGGCAGCGCGTCGTCGATTTTCAGCCGATAAACGGAGGAGAGCGTCCCGCTCTCGATGCGGATAGGTATTCCATCCTCGCCGTCGTCATCCTCTACGGTCAAGTCGATGAGGTAGACGGGAACATCGACACCGTCGAACTGGACGAACTGCTTGTCGTTGAACCTGTTCTGAGCGAGTTCGCCCCATTGGGCGGAGATCGGCGGCGACACCCACGGGCGGGTGATCCGCTCGGGCCGTAAGAAGCCTTCGACTATGTTCGCGTCGTCGCCGCCCTCGTCGGTTACCTTGGCCCAGGTGCTTTTCGTCCAAGACAGCCATTCCGCCACGTCCGCGGACCGCTGCTGCCAGACCTTCCCCCTACGCTGGGCGGCGCCCCAGACGACGCGTTCGCCGTTCTCGTATCCAAGACAAGCAATGTTGTTGAGCGCCGATTCGCGCTTCTCGATCATCGCGAGGCCTTCGGTGACGTTTGGTCCGAAGTAGGAAGTAAAGCTGATGGCGCCTATCCGCGACGAGCCCAAACTCTTCGCGAGCGGCAGCTCGACGTTATTCAGGATACGGAAGATGGGGCGTCCGGAAACGGGGACGGTGTTCTCGTCGGTGACCAGCGTCGCCATCCGCTCGGAGCGCATAGCCGAGTAGTCGCTGGCGTAAAGGCAGAGGACGCCGGCCGCCTTGTCCCATCGCAGGATAACCAGATCGTGGAGAACGTCGACGTCGTCGTGATAGTTGCCCCAGCCGATCGTCGAGAGCCGTCGGACCACGGCGACGAGCACGCTCGCCTTCTCATCCAGCGCATGCCAGGTCTCGACGTTGCCGCCGAGCGCCTGCGCGTATGCGGTCGGATTCCATTCCTCGCAGGTCGTCCTGAAAAATTGGGTCGAGAGAGAGGGACGAAGGTTCCACAGCGCGAAGCGAGTGTGCAGGTCGCCCGATCCGCGCAGATCCTCCACCACGCCCTGCAGGTCCAGCTCCTTGTCGATCCGGTCCTCGCTCAGGCGTCTTATGATGCGGTCCCAGTCGGCCCCTTCCGCATAGAGGGCTGCGAGCTTCCGTTCGGTCTCCGGATCCGCGATGTTCGCGACTACGGTGGCCTCTCCGATAGACCCGGCGGCGCCCTTGCGCGTGAAGCGGCCGACGAACTGGAGTGTGATCGCCAGCGACTTGTGCGCATCGTGCAGTGCCGCGACTTTAAGGTTGGGCAGATCGTAGCCCTCGCCGAGCATGTTCACGGCCACGACGATGCGGGATCCGTCCGCCCCGCGGTCCTCGAGCCTGGCGAGCGCGTCGCGGTTCGCCCGGGTCATTCCCTGTCCCGAGTAGACGACCACTGGATTGAAGTCCGGCGCCAGCTCCTCATAGATCCGTATCACCTCGTCGGCTCTCTCGCGCGTCTTGACCCGCGCCATAAGCAGGTGGTCCAGCCCGAGCTGCTCGCGGTCCCGCCTGAGAGCTTCGACGGCTTTGCCGGCGATTGCCCGATCCTTGGCGTCCTGATCACCATATTCCTCGATCGCCACGAGATTAATGGGCCTGTAGTAGCCAGCTAGCTGGGCGTCACCGAGCTTGAAGTTGAAGACGATTCTGCCATGGATCCGGGCATCGTCGCGTCGGAAGGGCGTCGCGGTGAACTGGACAACGCGCTTGTCCTCGAAGCCGGCCTTGATGGAGGTCCACATGGCGGCAGTCACGTGGTGAGCCTCGTCGACCATCAGATCGGAGCAGCCGGCGATCAGCGCGGCCCGCGCGTCGGGATCCGACGCCTCGAGCGAATGGGGAAGCGTGACGATCACATTCGCCTCGGCCAGTATGCGTCGTGCGTCCTCGGCCGAGCGGATGCCGGTTGAAATCAGTGCCACCCGCGGCTTCGCGATCTCGCTCGGCACGATGCCGAGGACGGGAAGGACGCCAAGCGTCTCGAACTTCTTCGCGATCTGGGATCGCAGCGCGACGCTTGGAACGAGGATCATTGTCCGTCGCAGGCGCCTGAAGACCTGCGTGGCAAGCATCGTCTCGGTCTTGCCGGTCCCGGTCGGAAGCACAACGGTCGCCGGATCGAAGGTCGTGCCCACGGCGAAGTGCGCCGAGATGGCGTGGAGGGCACCCGTCTGGGGCGGTCTTAGGCCCTCGAGCCCGAACTCCGGATCCTCGGTGCGGAAGTCAAACCTGCCCACCCATGCCGCGAGGACCTCGTCGGGCGTCGAGACGTGATCAGCGAGGGGATCGTTGCCGTCCCATGCCAGCCTCATGACGTCGGTTTCCTCGTCAACGACCGCCGTCACGACGACCATGTCGGTGGCCCGTCTCCTGGCGCTCGGACGCCTGATGAGTATTTCGTCGAACGGGGCCGCGAGGCCTGTCTTGAGAAGGTCGTGACCGGCGATCTCGCAGACCATTCGACGTCCCGTCGTGATCGCTCCCGCGAACGGCGACTGCACGACGACGTTGCCGCCGATCTGGACGCGACGACGGGGAAGCGGCGGTATCTCAACGGTGCCGGTCCAGATTGGAATCAGCGTCATTGAGGTGTCAGCTCCGGTTGTGACTGGAGGAAGTCACGCTGAGCGAACGGCGGGCGTGGCCCCTCATTAATCCCGTCGCCGGAAGCGCTGACCAACATAGAGATGCATCTGACTGGGTGTGAGTTCCTGCGTCGAGTTCCCCGACCTGACGAAGAAGCGCTCTGCGACACTTCCACCTCTGTCCGGCAAAGACACGAACTGCGCCTCAACGGCCGGTCCGACCTCGATCCGGCACACGTCGAGGCCTTCGTGCTGTGGAAAGGTCACACCGATCCGTGCCGCACGGAATGCCGAACCGAAATGCTTGCCAAGCAGATTCGTGAGGTGAAGCTCCAGCTTATCCCGATTACCGCCCAGGCAGGCGTAGTCGCGCTCCAGCCCACTCACCGTGCCGTCGTCGGCAACGCCGACCAGGAGAGTTCCGCCCCCAGCATTGGCGAAGCCCGCGATCGTCTTCACGACGACATCCTCCAGTTTCTTGTTGAGGGCGTTGGTGGCAACATCCCAGCGCAAAGTCTCCTTGAACTCGAGCCGCTCGCTTTCGCCCGCTGCGATAAGCTGGAAGAGTGGGCTCGGTGCCCGCTCAGGTCCGCTGTCGTTTGCCGCCGCGGGACCGACCACCAGCATGCCGTTGCGGCGGGTCAGCCGTTCGCCCGACACTGCGGCGGTGATGACCTCCGCGAGAAGGTCCCGCAGCTGCCCGCTCGTCGCCTTGAAGCCAACGGCACGGGCAGCGGCCTGCACGACCTGATCGTCGGTCGCGCCGTAGTTCTCCCGCACCACGCCGAGGATCGCGGCTTCGAGTTCCGACGGTGGCAGGCTGTCGCACTTGCGGAGGGAAGCCGACCGCACCTCGCTGCGGTCCCGCACGCGAGGAATCCTGCCGGGGATGGTCAGAAAGTCGCCGTCCTCGGTCAGCCTGCCCTCGCGCACGGAAACGTCGACGGCCTTCTCAACTGCCTCCTGGATGCGACCGCCAGCTCGCTTCAGTCCCCAAGCGTCGCGGATGCGGTTCACCACCTCGCAAACGTGAACGGGACCCTCGATCCCCACCACCTCTTCGGCAAGCGCCGACAAAGCGCCACGCGGAGCCTCGTGCAGTTCGCAGACGAGGTGCCGGGGGCGTTCGAGCATCGCTTCCTCGTAGAGGGCGGTTGCGGGTAACGCTTCTGCTTCCACAAGGCCCACCTCGGTGTAGCCTTCGCGTTCGACGGTGACGATCTCGACATGGCTCTTCCGGCGGGCGGATGCACCCTGTGCTTCGGCGTCGTGCTCAGCCTTCGCCGCCTCGATACGGGCGACGACGAGATCGATCTGCTCCTTGGGACGCTGGAACCAATCGGTGCTCCAGATGCGATGGATGGTCCACCCATGGCTTTCCAGCACCGACTGGCGCAGCCGGTCGCGATCGCGTGCGGAGCGCGCGTCGTGGTAGGACGCGCCATCGCACTCGATTCCGAGCAGGTAGCGGCCGGGCCGATCCGCGTCGGATACGGCGAGGTCGATGAAGAAGCCGGCCAGACCGACCTGGCGGTGCACCTGATAGCCCCGCGCTTGCAGCGCCTTCGCCACCTGCTCCTCGAAGACGCTGTCGTGGTCGCGTCCGGTGCTTTCAGCCATCGTCATGCGGCCGGTGCGAGCGAAGTGCAGGAAGAGCTTGAACGCCAGCACGCCCTTTCGCGTCGACGCGAAGTCGGGATCGATGTCCTCGTCGGACATGGACGCGAACACCTCGCAGCGTTGTTTGGCGCGGCTGATCAGCACGTTCAGGCGTCGCTCGCCGCCGTCGGTGCCCAACGGTCCGAAGCGCATCGGCACCTTGCCGCCCGGAATGGGCGGCCCATAGCCGACCGAAATGAAGATGACATCGCGCTCGTCACCCTGAACGTTCTCTAGATTCTTGACGAAGAACGGTTCCGATGGATGGCTCTGGAAAAAGGCCTCCGTCTCTGGCGGCAGACCGCGGCGCAACACCTCGAGTTGATCGAGGATCGCGCGCCGCTGGGCTGCGGAGAACGCCGCCACGCCGAGCGACAGTTCGGGATGCTCGCGGGCGTGCGCTACGATCGCCTGCGCGACGATCTTCGCCTCGACCTGGTTCGTGCGCGTTCCGCCCGCGTCAAACACGCCTTGCGGCACGCGGTGGAACCGCAGTCCCATGCCCGCCTCAGCGGTGTAGGGGCTGGGCACGATGAAGAGCTTGTTCTCGTAGAACTGCCGGTTGCTCACCGCGATCAGCGACTGGTGCTTGCTGCGGTAGTGCCAGCGCAACATCCGCATCGGCAGACCGCGGGCGGTGAACAGCCCGAGGATGCTCTCGATGTCGGCGACGCGCGTGCCCGCATCGTCGTCGTCCTCCGAAGCCCCGCCAGTCATCTTGGAGAAGAACGCCGTCGGCGGAAGCTGCTTCGGATCGCCGACCACAACGACCTGCTTCGCGCGGGCGACCGCACCGAGTGCGTCGACGGGCTGAATCTGGCTGGCCTCGTCCATGACGAGCAGATCGAAGTCGAAGATGCCGGGAGTAAGAAACTGCGCCACCGAAAGCGGACTCATCATGAAGACGGGCTTGAGCGCCTGAACGGCGGGCGCCGCCTTCTCCATAAGCCGCCTGATCGGCATGTGGCCGCGCTTCCTGGCAATCTCGGCGCGGAGCACGCCGAGTGGCCCGACCGAACCGCCGTCGCGCGCCGGAACCTTGTCGTGGTGTGCCCGGACGACTTCAAAGCTCGCGCTCGCGATGCGCTGCCTGTCCATGTCGGCAAATTCGCGGGCGAGCCGGCCGTGGAGCGTGCCGTCGAAGGTGCCGAGTTCCGGATCGGCGCGGATCTGATCGGCATAGACCGCCTCGTAGTATGCCATCTCGAACGCGGACACCGCGCCAGCGGTCGTGAGCCGGCCGTCACCGAGCCGATCGACGACGTCCTCGCATCCAAGCGCGGCGGCACGTCCGGCGCGATCGCGGTAGGCGGTCCACTGGAAGAGCTGCTCTCCCGATGTCCGCCAGCGCTCCATGTGAAGGCTCAGCGCTTCGAGCGGAACCTCGGTCAAGGTGTCCGTCGCGATGGCTGCGCTTAGATCGAGCTGGAGGTCACTTGCCAGGGAGCCGAGATCCGCCTCCAATAACGCGGCCTCGACACCGAGCTTCTCGGCCTCGTTGGCGGTGGCTTTCCGATCCGGCACGCGGCTGGTCAGCAGGCGGATGTCGCCGTTTGTGCCGATCCAGTCTGCTGTGGATCGGAGATAGCTCCATTCGGACGACGTGCTTCGCCACGCTCTGCCGAAGGCCGCAGTCCCGAAGTCGTCCAGGTCGCGCAGCTTCACCGCCTTTGCCTGCGATTCGTCGAGTTCTGCCAGTCGCGTCCGACGAAGGTCGAGGTCGACCGGGACATCGATGAACGTCGCGCCCGTGGCGACGTCGGCAGAGCGGATGCGAACGACGAATGAAAGGAGAGCGGGCAGGTCGGCGCGTTCCGCTGCAAGGGCGTCGCCGAACGCGACCGGCTGCGCCGAGCCTAGCGACGCCCATAGTCGCTCGGCGGGTGGAGAGACCTGGTCCGAAAGATCGGCCACGCGCTTCGCCCGAATGCCCACCTCGGTCCGGTCCGGTCGACGAGCCGCGACGAGACGCGGCTCGTCCCCGAGCCCACGCAGCGAGCGCATCCAGTCGACGATGCCGCGGAGCGGTCCTGCAGTCGATCTGTTCCCGCGCCAACTCGACCCGAACGCGGAGCGTCCGAACGCCTCATCTCCCTCGATCGTCCGCTTGGCAGCCTGCCCGGTGGCAAGGGCATCCAGGAGGACCAGAGTGTCTGGCAGCGGCGTATTCTGCTCGGTCATGATCGAGCGGACGAGGGTGTTAGCGCGACGCCAGTCGCCGCTGAGGAACCGGAACAAGCCGGCGCCGTGCGAGGCCAGAGTCGACCGGGTGGCAGACAGGTCGAGGTCCCAGGCCGCACCGGTTAGCCGCCCCTCTATCGTCGCCACCGCCGTCTCGTGGGTCTCCACGGCTCCAACGAGGTCGGACGCGCGTTCTAGGCCGGCGACCCAGACGTCGGACGCAAAGGCCTCGGCGTCGCCTTCGGGCGCTTCCGCGACCCGTTCCGCCACGGAGGCCATGCGGCGCGCGCCTTCGATAGTGGTCGGCGTTTCGCGCGTCATCGCACGCGCGAGCGCCTCTCCCTCAGCCTGCAGCCGCGGTAGCAGATCGGCGAGGGTCTCCACGTCGCGGAAGTCATCCGGCGAGAACCCGGACGGCAGGATCGCAAGGGCGGCCATGGTCTCCGCGAGGTCGGCGCTCCAGCCCGCTTCACCCACGACGTCCACCAGCTGACTTCGGAGATAGGAGTGCCGCTGTCCCGTGGCGATCAGCCTCTCGACGTCTTCCACGCGGTCGGTCCATACGGCCGCGGCGAATGCGGCGGCGTCCAGATCGGGCGCACCCGCCACGCGTTCGGCCAGCGTCAGCAGTGGCGCAAGATCGGCGAGGGATCGCGGTGGCGAGGTCTCCATGGTCGAAGCGAGCGATGCCCCGGCCTCGCCGAAGGAGGACAGCCGCACAAGGATGGCGGCGATCCGATCCCTGAGGCGCTCCACATCGGTCGGCAGGATAGACGAGAGGCCTACGCCGCGCCAGGCGTGATCTGCAGGACGACCGATGACGTCGATGCGCTCCGCGAGGTCGAGGATCACGTCGTGCCGTTCGGCGAAGTAATCTGCGGACCAAGTCTCCGGCCGAGTCAAGACGATGTCGTTGGGCTTCTCACCGTCTAGACGGAGACGGCTGAGCTGGCCGACGACCTGGAAAGGAGTCAGGCTCGACGCCTCGTGTGGCGCGTGCATGCGGTGCGCGTGCTCGTTGAGACGGTCGCGTGCGGCGGTCAATCGGGCGTGAAGACTGCCGGGATTCTGGTGCCGCGGCGCGCCAAGCTCCCATGTGCGCCGCAGTTCCTCCAGCAGCGCCTTCTTGTTAGCCTTGTTGCTGTGGAGTTCGAGGCAGGCATCGCCCACGCCGGTCGCATCGAGCCTGCGCTTCACCACCTCGAGCGCCGCCATCTTCTCCGCGACGAACAGCACCGTCTTCCCATCTGCGACGGCGGAGGCGACGATGTTGGCGATGGTCTGGCTCTTGCCGGTGCCCGGCGGCCCCTGGATGACGATGTCGCGCCCGCGTCGGACCTCGTGCACGGCCAGCGCCTGCGAGCTGTCGCTGTCCACAATGTGCAGCATCTCGGACGGCGGGATGAAAGGGTCGATGTTCGCGTCCTCGGGCACCATGCCCTCGGCACCCGCGAAACCGTCCGAAAGAAGGCCACGGACGAGGTCCCTGTCGGTGATCCTCCCGCCCTGCGGCCAGGTCTGCGGGTCCAGGTCGCGATACATCAGGAATTTGGCGAAGGAGAAGAAGCCAAGAGCGACGACGTTAGGCTGGACCTCCCAACCGGGCTTGGCTGAAACGGCGTCGGCGACTTCGCGGAAGTAGATGGCCGGATCGAAGCCGTCCCCCGCCTCGAAGGTGGGCAGCCGGATGCCGTGGACGCGGTCGAGGAACGCCTCGAGCGAAAGGTTGGAGGCGTAGTCCTCCTCCCGCATGCGCAGCTTGAATTTCTCGCCGGCGTTGCCGCGTTCCAGCTTAACGGGGACGAGGACGAGCGGCGCGAACCGCACGTTCGCGGCGTTGTTGGGATCGATCCATTTCAGGGCGCCGAGCGCGAGGTAGAGGATGTTGACACCCTGCTCCTCCTCGAGTGTGCGAGCGTCGAAGTAGAGCTCGAGCAGCCTCTTCTGCAGACCCTTCGGCGTGAGCCGGGTCTGAAGCCGGGTGTCGGCGTGCCGGGAGAAGACCCCGCGATCGTCGGCGACGTCGTCCTCGGGCTGCGCCAAGTCCGCGATCTCGTCGATCTCCTCAGTTGAAACATCTCCGTCCGTCGGCTCTCCGCCAGACGCCGCCTTGCCTGCCAGGAAGGTGAATGGTCGACGTTCGCTGACCAGCAGCCGGAAGATCTCCGTGCTGACCTCGTCGACGATCTCCACCGCCTTCGAGCCCTTCGACGACCGCGGCATGTTCAGCAGTCGGTTTCGCGCGGAGAGGTCCAACAGTTCGGTACGTGCCCGGTCCAGCTTTTCGTGGAGCGGCAAATCGCTCTGGAAGACCGAAGTCGGAACCTCGTCCTGTGCCGTGATTGGCCTCGTCGCCACCCAAACCCCCAAAACGTTGTTTTCGAGCGGATTAGGCTTCAGATCCGCTTCCGTGTCCAGTCCATCGTTGCGCGCGATCTAATTCGCTCAGATTGGACGCCACCGACCGTCTGGCTTCACGATTATTTGGTGGCGAGTGAATTGGGGCCACCCTGAGGCTTGGGATTTATCATGCCTTTTTAAATGAAGCCGCTCACATGAATGAACGCCTTCGATCGGAATGTGAGATCGCTGTGTCGAATGTCCGCAACTTGGTCAGCGCCGACGTGACATGAGACAAGCGCTTCAAGGGGGAGGTCGACGGTAAGCATGGGCAACAATCGTTGTTCGGCCTCGCAGAACCAAGCGGTCGGCAGACCGTTCGCTCAAGGCGTTTTGCAAACGCCTCGAAGCGGCTAAGCCATTGTATGGCGTTCGGCATTTTCATCCATCGGTTTGATTCGATCTATGACGATACGCCGGCCGAGCGCTACCAATTCCCCGCGCAGTATCTCAGCCGCGCTCAGGCCTGTCTGGGCGACTGGATCATCTATTACGAGCCCCGCAAGGTGCGGGATACCCGTGGCTATTTCGCGGTCGCCAAGGTGGAGCAGATCGTGCCGGACCCGACGGCGCCTGGCATGTATCTCGCACTGATCGAATCGGGCAGCTATCTCGATTTCGCGACACCCGTCCCCTTCACGGATGCGGATCGCCAAGTCGTAGAACGCGGCGTTCTGAACGAGGCCGGCCGGATTTCCGGCCGTGCGCAAGCCGCAGTGCGATCATTGTCGTCAGCGGATTTCAATCGGATCGTCTCTGCCGGACTCGAGGACGCCAGCCCGTTGCTGCCGCGAACCGACGACATCGATCTTCCATCAACGGTTCGGGAGGAGCGCGCGCCGTTCCTCTTCGACGAGGCACGCGAACGCGTGGCGAGCCTGGTCTCGCGCGTCGTACGGGACCGGGTGTTCCGCCGCATCGTTCTGCGCGCCTATGATGAGCGCTGTGCCGTTACTGGGCTCAAGCTGATCAATGGTGGGGGCCGTGCCGAGGTTGAGGCCGCACACATCCGGCCGGTCGAGGCGAACGGCCCGGACATCATCAGCAACGGAATGGCGTTGTCCGGCACGGCGCACTGGATGTTCGACCGGGGACTGATCGGGTTCGACGGCGACATGCGCATTCTGGTGTCGCGTCAGGTCAACGATCCCGACAGCGTCCGTTCGATCGTCAACCCGACCGGATACGCGATCCTCCCCGCCCATCTGGCAAGCCGTCCGCACCCTGATTTCGTGCGCTGGCATCGCGACCAGCGCTTCAAACAGTGACGGGCATGACGCGCAACCGACCCGTGCAGGTGGTGAAGCGTCCAGCCTGACTCTTAGGGAGGCGCAATTCCGCAAATGTGAGACGCTCACATTTGCGTGCGTCGCCATGCGGCGAGGCGGTGCCAGGACGCGGGGTCCGCGTCCTCAAGGGCGCGCGTGGACGCGCGGCCCGTCGGGGCAAGGCCCCTCGGGATAGGAGAACAAAAAGTGGCCAGGGGGTGATTCACCTCATGATTCGCGTGCTGTAAACTGGTGCCGGCAACAGGAGCCCGGCCATGTCGATCCAGCGTCCCCTCGGTCCTATCGGTCATTGCTCGGCGCGACTGCGGCAGGCGCTTGCGATCGAGGAGGAGGCGGCGCTCGGGCGCACCGTGCGGGTTCGCCAGTCCGCCACCGATCGGGCGACCGACAGGAAAGTGCGCGGCAATCGCTGGTCGCGATCCGCCGACTTCGCGGTGCCCGGTGCCTTCCATACCCGCTTCGTATCCGTGGGTGGCAAGGTCACCTTCCATTTTGCATTGCAGGCGGTGAGCAAGACCGGCGACGGCGGCTGTCGCATCACGACGCCCGAGGGAAGCAAGCGGCTCGCCAACGGCGCCCCGGCGGACCATGGCGCCTATATCGAGCGGCAGGACGCCGTGGAGATCACGATCTCGCCGGCAGGGTTCGACGACTATGCGGGGCGACCGTCCGCCACGGAGACGATTGATGGCGAGCGCGCGATCTTCACCAACATCGCCCTCACGGCGGAGGAGCGGCAGTCCTATTGGCGCGCCGTCCACGAGCATGAACGCACACCGGGGGCGGACCGGCTGACGCTCACGCCCGAGAAGGCTTCGCGCCCGGCATGGCAGCGGCTGGCGGATGCACCCGAGATGCCGGCCGCCATCCGCGAGGTGGCGGCAAGCTTCGCCACGTCGAGAACCAAGCGCAGGACACGGACGGTCGCGCTCGACGACGTGAAGCTCGACCGGAAGGCGGCGCGCGCCCTTGTCCGCATAATCGCAACGGTCCTTGGCACAGCCAAGGGCAAACAAGCAGTCCGCTCTTCAGAAGGGCGCGGCGGTCGATCGCAATACCGCCTGACCGCCGAATTCGCGGATGGGCTGAATGCTGCCGGGCGGCGGGCCGTGGCGGAAAGCTTCTGCGCGACGATGAAGGAAGCCGGCCTGATGTATGTCGCGGCGATCCATGCGCCGGATCATCACAACGACCGCCGCAACCACCATCTCCATGTCGCCTTCCATGATCGTCCTGCGAAGCGGATCGGGGACCGTTGGGACTTCGAGATCGCCGAACCGGTCGAGGGTCAGCACAATCGGGTGCGCTATCCGTATCGGCAGAACAAGGTCGGCGAATGGTCGCGCGATCCCGCGGGCGGCAGCCATCGCGCGCATGGCAGCAAGACGCTGGAGGACATGCGGACGCTGTTCGCCGATCTCTGCAACGAACAACTCGGCCGGCTGGGCGTCGCTCGCCAATTGCATCCGGGCGATCTGCGGTCGCTCGGCTGCGATCGTGAGGCGCAGAAGCCGCTCGGCACCCGCGCTGCGCCGCTCGAGGCGGCCGGCGTGCCGACGGCGACCGGTATCGACAATGCCGAATTGCTCTGGTCCGCGCTGCTGCGGGAGGCATGGGCAGCGGCCGAGCAGCGCGCGCAGACCCGTGCCGATCTGCGTCGACGGCTCGTCGAGATCGAGCGGGAAGCCGGCTCCGTCACCCGGCAGGCCCAAGGCGTAGAGGCCCGCAATCTGATCGCGCGGCTCGATGCTGCCGAGGCCGTGCTGGACCGGAACGATGCGGAACGCGCCGAATATGATGTCACGCTCGCCATGGCGCGGGCACGTCCTGACAAGGTGCTCGATACCTGTCGTCGTATTCTCGCGGCGATCAATGCCGGTGAAGCGGTGGCTGCCGAGTGTCGGGCCCGTCCGGCGATCGCCACCCGTGCACGCGAAGCCGAGATGTTCCTCACCGAAATCGCGGCGATCGACCGCGACAATGCGCCGGTACTCGCCGTTCAGCGAGCCGCCGTGACGGCGGCGCAAGTCGATGCCGACGCCGTTGCAGCGGCCGCCGCCGCCTTGTTCGACCGTCGCGAGCAGGCACGTCCGGTTCCGTCCACCAAGGCTGACGGGCGAGCGACGCTGGACGCGTTGTTCGACCGGATCATGGCAGACGACATGCCGATCCTGCCGCCGGACGGCGCGGGGACAGGCTATCGCGTCCCCGGCATTACCCGCGCGGAGTTCGCTGCGATCACCGCGCCGGCTCTGGCCGAGATGGCGCAAAACCGTCTTGCGGCCATTTCCGATCTTCAGGGCAAGCGCATGGTCGCGGCCGCCGGCGTCGTCGCCAGCCTCGGCATGAACGGCGTCGAGCGCGCCGCAGCGAATGGCGACGTCGGCGCGGCGCGGACCCTGAAGCACGCCCGCGCCTATGCCGATCACCCGGGCTATCGTCGTGCGCTTGCGGATGCGGAGGCGGCACGACCGTCGTCCCGACCCGCCACCTCGAAGCGCGGCGGCAGTTGGAGCGCGCGTGTGCGGGACCGGATCGCGGCGCTGGTCGGTCAGGATATGCCGACCGCACCGATGCCTGCCCCGGAACCGCCCGTGACAGCAGTAGCGGCGGCACTGCCACGCTCGACACGCGACGATGCTATTACTGCGCTAGCCGCCGCGCTTCTCGCCGAACCGACCTTGCGAGTCGTCGAAGGGAAGCATGGGCTCGTCATCGACGCCTCTCGGGCCCCCGAATGGGTTCACTCCGTCACGGCCTTTGCGGAGACGCCCGTCGTTCTGTCGGCGATGTGTCAGCGTCACCGGTCGCCGTGGCTCGATGTCCCCGCGATCGATCGCCATCGGATCCTCACCGATCTGGGTGCTGCCCTCGTGGACGGCGACCGGCGCCGGCTCGTCGAGACCGAGGGGCAATGGCGCGTCGATCTCGACGACGAACGGCTCCGCGACATCGTCATGCGCTGGCGCGGATACGATGCTCTGGCCGCCGTGCTCGTCCGCGCCGACCACCACTGGCGTGCCCGGGAGGCCTATGTCGATGGCCCGACCAGCGTCGTCGGGAACGGCGACGTCGCGGTCGATCGTACCGGACGTGGCGGGGGAAACCGGGATCGCACGGCAGAACACATCGTCGCGCGCGCGCCTGTCATCACGCTCGTCGGCCCGTTTGGTCGCGGCTTGGGACGCTGAATAGCGCTTCACCGTCGAGACGTTGATGCCGAATTGCTCGGCGGTCTGCGCTGCGCTGGCATGATGGGCGACGCGCCAGGCATGAACCTTGGCAGCGTCGCGCTTGGGCGGGCGCCCCAGGCTGGTCTTGCCGCGATGCGTCAGGCCGGTCGCGGCAAGCGATGCCTTCGCCTTCGCCATCGCCAGGCCGGCGCCAGTGCGTTCGGCGATCGCGGCGCGTTCCATCTCCGCGATCTGCGCCAGCACCGCGACGATCAGGGTGCCGACGCCGGGCGCGATCCTACCGAGGCCACGGACCTCGACGACGACACCCTTCTCCAGGAGTAGACGCACCGTGGATTGGATATCCAGCGCGTCGCGGCCCAGCCGGTCGATGGCGAATACGTGCAGCGTGTCGCCGTTGCGCACATATCCGAGCAACGCGGCGAAGCCGGGCCGCTTGTGTGCGAGGGTCGTGCCGCTGACGCCCTGATCGACGAACTCCTTGTCGAAGGGACGCTGCAACAGACTGCTCAGCGCGCTGCGTTGCGCGTCGATCGTCTGGCCGCCGGTCGACACGCGGTAATAGGCAACCTCACTCATTCTGTTTCATCCCGGGGTTAAAGTTACCCCGGCACTTCCGAACCCCGCTCAATTGCGGTTTTCCTATCTTCTGCACCTACTTCAACAGCTGTCGACAGGCCGGCGCGAAAGCCGGAACTTCCGCGCCTAGGATTTTCGTGGGGAGGGAACGGACCGGATGGTTTGAGGAAGATGAAATGGACACGTCATGGCTGACCGACGAACGGGCGGAAGAGATCTGGCGTGATCTGTGTGACGGGATGGAAGACCCGCCCATCGAGGCGACATCGGCCAACGACGACACTCCTCAGGTGACAGCAGGAACGGACAGGGTTTCACGGCACTTCTGCTTCGTCTCGAGCGGCCGCTATCGGTTCGTCATCCTGTGGCCTGCAAACTGAAGCCATGCATGCATGCACGTGACGTGACGCAGGATCGAACGTCGATCGATGATGGGTAGGGGGTGGCGTCGTTGTGCAGCTCGCACTGCTCATCGCCTCCACCCCCTACCCCCAAATTCCTTTGTAACCGGACGGCCTTCTAAGATTCCGTTAACGTCCGCTCCGATTTGCGACGAACTGCCGAAATCACGTGCCGCATGTCATGTCATCCGGGTGTTAACGATCCGGCCGTATCGGCGTCTTTCGAAGGAGACTGTCGATATGACTGAGGAGAGCTGGACCGTTCGCGCGCGCAACGGAGGCTACCGCGCTTTGAACGCCGCCTCCTATGACCGGAAGATGGACTATGCCGTCGAGGGCCTGATGCCCGCGACCGGGGCGACGATCTGGTTCGGGGCGGGATCGACCGGGAAGACACAGCTGCTGCTGTGGCTGGCGGCGCACATCGCGGCCACCGGCGATAAGGCGCCCCGGCAGTGGCTGGGGGCCGACGTTCATGTCCGAGGTCATGTCCTCGTGCTGACGGCCGAGGATCTTCGTGAGCACCTGCTCCAGCGGATTGGCATGATCGCCAAGCGCATGATGGAGGAAACAGGCGGCACCCGCGAGGACGCCGACGCGCTATGCCGTCGCATCCATGTCATGGCGTTCCTCAGCATGGAGGCGGCGGAGTTCTCCGAGCCGAACCCCTGCCTGTTCGAACACGGTTCCGGCCGATGGGGGCCCAGCGCCGTTCTCAAGGGCGTCGAAGCCTTTCTCGACGACTGGAACCGTCAGGTCATGGAGGATGGTCGTCCGGAGGACCGGATCGTCGGCGTCATCCTCGATTCCGCAGTATCGATGGCCGGGTTCGAGCTGGCCAATTCCGAGGCGACGACCAACTTCCTCTTCTACATGAACCGCCTGTCGCGGCGGCAGAAGATGTTCTGGGCAGTGATCGGCCACACGCCGAAGGATGCCGCCAGGAAGGCGGACGATGCCGCGATCGAGCGGCTGCGCGGATCGGCGATGTGGTCGACCACGCCGCGCACCGTCATCGAGGTGCGGCTCGCCGGCGCAGCCGAAGACCTCACGGCGGTCCATGCCGCCCATCCGGGCTTGAGCGACCGCGACCTCGTCATCGTCGAGGTGGCCAAGGCCAACTCGCTGGGTGCCGATCTGAAGCCGCGCGCACTCCTGCGGCGCCAGGACGCTGCCTATGACGACCTTACGGCCGACTTCCCGAGCATCTTCAGCACAACGCCACAGACGCAGCGCGCAAAAGCCACGGCCCATACGCCCGAGCTTCGCCGCGCGGTGGTCTCGCTTCTCACCTCCTTCGACGACGGCAAGCCGGGCACGATCATCGAGCGGGAGGCGCTTCGAACAGCATTCATCACTGCCCGGTCCTCACATCCGATCCTCACCACCATCACCGACATCGTCGACGGTTCGGCCGCGAAGACGCCCGGGACGCTCGCCAAGGAATTGGCGGCGATGAGCAAGGACAGGCTGATCAACACAGCGCGCGGTGACATCAGGATCGTCAACCTTCACCCGGTGGATGCCACACCGCTGGCCGAAGCAGCGGAATAAGAGGGAGCAGGCTGCTCCTGGCGGAGATTGAATCCTGGCGTGGGCGGAAGCCCATCCAGGAGGAAAATTTGGACTATAACGACCTATCCGATCGGGATCTCGCGACCCGCGTCTCCGACGTCTCGGTGCACGTACCGGCGTTCGCGGGACAGCGGACGACGACGCCCGATCCCGACCTCGTGACCTTCGTCCGCGCGCTGGCCCGCGTCACGGCGGCACGCGACCTTCGCGCATCGTGCGAGGGACGGACGGCATGAGGACGGTCATCTACGCCCGTTTCTCCAGCCAATTGCAGAACAGCCGTTCGATCAGCGACCAGATCGCGATCTGCCGCGATCGCGCTGACCGCGAGGGGTGGGTCGTGGTCGATGTATTCACGGACTACGCCATCAGCGGCGCCGCCGGCATCACGGAAGACCAGCGCCCCGGCCTCGCCGCCATGCTCGCGCGGGTCCAGCGGGGCGGGGTCGATCAGGTGCTGGCGGAATCGACGGATCGCATCGCCCGGCATCAAGGCGACAGCCACACGATCCGCGAGCAGCTTGACTATCACGGCACGCGGCTGTTCACCTTGTCCGACGGCGTCGTCACCGAGATCAACGGCACGTTCAAGGGGCTGATGGATTCGCAGTTCCGCAAGGAACTGGGTGCCAAGATCCGGCGCGGGCAGCGGGGTTCGGTTGCGGACGGCCGCTCGCCGGCCGGCCTCGCCTATGGGTATCGCACGGCCAACCGGATCGACGGCAACGGCCGCCCGATCCGTGGCCTCCGTGAAGTCGATCCGGAACGGGCCGAGGTCGTGCAGCGCATCTTTCGCGAGTTCGCCCAAGGCCTGAGCGCGCGCACGATCGCCTCCCGGCTGAACGCCGACGGCATCCCCGGACCGCGCGGGTCGCATTGGCGCGCGTCCACCATCAACGGCGACGGCAAGCGTGGCCACGGCATCCTGCACAACCAGCTTTATGTCGGGCGGCTGGTGCACAACCGCACCAGCAAGGTGCCGGAGCCAGTCACCCGCACGACCCGCATTCGCGTGAATGCGATCGAGGATCGCGCGATCAGCATGGTCCCGCACTTGCGGATCGTCGATGACGAGACGTGGGAGGCCGTTCAGGCACGTCGCCGTTCCTATCACGGCGCAAAGCTTCATCGCACCGTCCGACCACGCCGGATGCTGTCAGGTCTCGGCACCTGCGGGATCTGTGGTGAGAGTTGGATCGTGATCGGCGTCGAGCGCTGGGGCTGCACCAAGCACAAGTCGGATGGCAGCTGCAGCAACAACCGCCAGATCACGACCGGAGAGTATGAGCGCCGTGTCCTCGCCGGGCTGCGCGAGCGGATGCTCGATCCCGCGCTGATCGAGGTGTTCGTCCGGGAGTATCACGTCGAATACGCCCGCAAGGCAGCCACCAGCCGACGCGACGAGGCGAAGCTGCAACGCCGGGTGGTCGAGGCGCGGGGCAAGGTCGACCGCCTGATCGCCGCCATCGCGAACGGCGGGGCCGAATTCGCCGACGTCCGCGATGCGCTGGCCAAGGCGCGGTCCGAACTGGATGCCGCCGAACGATCGCTTGCGGATGCCGAGGCGATGCCGGTGGTGGCGCTCCATCCGAAAATCGCGACAGACTATCGCCGGCAGATCGAAGCGCTCAACGAGGCGCTGGCCGACCCCGAGGCACGTCTCGAGGCGATCCCGGCGCTGCGCAATCTTATCGATCGCATCGTGGTAACGCCGAACCCGAGAGGGCGCGGCGTGCTGCTGGACGTCGAAGGCAGGCTTGCCGCGATCCTCGATCTGGCCAGCGGAAACGCCGGATCGGGGGAACGGCTGTTTGTTATGGAGCGGGTGAAGGGAATCGAACCCTCGTCGTAAGCTTGGGAAGCTTCTGCTCTGCCATTGAGCTACACCCGCGAAACGGCGGGAAACCATGGGTTTCCGGGCCGTTGCGCATCACTGTTTTGCTTCGGCGTTCGCAGCGATACGTGCGCCGATTGCCACGACGACCCGCGAGCCGTCAACATAAACCTTGCGGATTTGCGATACGCGGTCCTTCGCCCCTCTGATGCTCGCAGCTTGCTCGTCGGTCAGTTCGCAATCGGCAAAGCATCAGAACGTGCCCCGCAGATCGTGCAGGTCCGTTTCCGACCAGCATCAACCCACCCGCTGTCGGCGGAACGACCCAGAGTGCGACATCCGAATACCTTTGCCCGTTATCAAAGCCGGCCGTTTGTTCATCGTCCGATTTCGCTTTCAGCAAGCAACTGATCGCCCTTTACAACTTGCGGTGCCGTGCGGCCAAATCGGATGATGAGTTTGCGGCCCGGCACCGGCGGCTACACTATTCTGTCCAAGCTGCGCGGCGCCCGACGCTATCCAAGCAGGCATCCCTGTCCGTCCCGTATTTGGGTCAAGCGGGTACAGACCGGCCGTCAGAATCGTCGGGTCGCGCGTACGCCGATCCGTCGCGGAGGGGCCACGAACGTGCCGTAGGTTCGGGTGTAAACCGGCCCGCCATCGGCGTTGGTCACCGCCTGGTCGAACAGCGGGGTTCCGCGCACGCCGGTTTCGGCATATTCGTTAAACAGGTTCTCGCCATAGATCGCCAGCTTCCACCCATCGCTTTCAAGCCGGATCGACGCCTGATGCATGTCGAAGCCGGGCAGCGTCAGCCCCGCGCCGCGCCCGCCGACGCGCGACAGAACATCCGACTGGAGATACACACCGTATGACAGGGCCATCGTCCACACGTCGCTGACCGGGCGGGCATAATCGACGAACACGCTGCCTTGATGCTCGGGACTTCCGGGCAGCCGGTCGCCCTTCTGCCCCGGCAAAAACGGGGGACCGTCGCCCGAATTGAACCCCGGAGGCGCAATCACCGGCACCAGATTGGGCGAGAGATCGGTAAGCTCGGCATTGGTGTAGGAATAGGTCGCGCGAACGGACAGTGTATCGGTCAGCCGGGCCGAGCCATAGACTTCAACCCCCCGGCTGCGCGCGCCCGCGCCGTTGATGGTGATCGGGCTGCTGCCGATCAGCGTCGCCGATGCCAATTGCGGCCCGTCCCAGTCGATATGATAGATCGAGGCGTTCAACGTGATGCGACGATCGAGAAACTGGGTCTTGAACCCAAGTTCGTAATTGGTCGTCTTGTCGGGGGTATAGGCGAGCTCGTTCGGCTGGGCACACACCGACTGGGTGTTCCCCGCGGTCGGATCGCATGCGGACAATCCGTTGGAATTGCCGATACGATACCCCTGACTATAGGTGAAATACGCCAGCACGTCGGTCGCCAAGCGATAGGACGTGTTGCCCTTGAACAGGAAACCGTGGTCCTTCTGACCACCGGGTTCGAAGTCGAGGACCAGCCCGGTCGGCCCGCGATCGCCGAACACCGATTCGAACAGCGGGAAGTCCGTGGCCGACCGGGTTTCCAGATCATAATCATAATAGCGGACGCCGCCGGTCACCTGCCAGCGGTCGGTGATCTTCAGCGTCGCCTCGCCATAACCGGCGAGTTCGCGCAGCTTGCTGTCGTTGACGGCGTAATATTCGATGGCGTCGGGGCGCGATCCACCATTAAACTCGGCGTAGCCCGGTGTCAGTTCGATGGACGTGCCCGTCACGTCCTGCTGCCGATAAAAGGCCCCGGCGATGAACGAAAACGGGCCGTCGAACTTCGACACCAGCCGCGCTTCCTGAGAGAAAGTCTTTTCCCGCCCGGTTTCACGCGTGAAGGCGGTGAAGCCGGGAAATTGCTCGTAGCTGTATTCCAGACCGATCAGCAGGTCGGTCTGGTCACGTTGCCCCTCCTCGCGGTAGATCGAATAGCCGGTGGCTGAGGTCAGGCTGGCGAAGCCGAGGTCCAGTGTCGCTTCCAGCGCGGCGAGATGCGTATCGCGCGCGTTCGGTTCCGCCACGCGCAGCGCGTTCTCATATTTGCCGATCGGCACAGGAAAGCTGGTCAGACGCGCTTGCGAAAACTGCCGCCCGTCGGTGTTCTGGTTCTGGAAATAATAGGTGAAGGTCGCATCGAATGCCGGCGACGGATTGAAACGCAGCGCGGCGCGGGCGCTGACGGTATCGTCGGTATTCAGGTCCTTGCGCTGCGTCAGGTTGGCCGCCCGCGCCGCCGGGTCGGACGGATCGACGTTGGGGTTCGACACGCCGACGGTCTGCACGAGGAACGGATAATCGATAAAACCGCGATTGTTCATCAGGTCCACCGAGGCGCGAAACGCGAACATGTCGCCCAGCGGCAGGTTGATGGTCATGCCGGTATCGGTGTTGATCCCGCTGCCCGACGCATATCCCCAGCCATCGGCACGGATTTCGCCGCCGATTTTGCCCAGTTCGGGGCGCTTGGGAATATAGCGGATCGCCCCGCCCAGCGTGCCCGCGCCGTACAGCGTGCCTTGCGGACCCAGCAGAAATTCGACCCGCTCCATGTCGTTCAGGCGCAGATCGACGTAGAGCGGAATTTCGCCGACATAGGTCGCAACCGCGCCGCCGCCGTTGTTGCCGCCGTCGAAACTGCCGAGACCGGTTGCGTTCAGCCCGCGGAACACGATCGGCGTCCCCGACCGGTTCCCCTGGTCGAGGATGTAGACGCCCGGCACCGCCCGCGCGAAGTCGCGCAGGTTCTGCAGGCCAAGATTGTCGATCAGCGTCGCGTCGACTGCCGAAATGTTGATCGGCGCGGTCTGAACCGTTTCGTTGCGCCGCGTGGCGGTGACGATGATTTCGTCCGTATCCCGCGATGTCTGGCTGGCAGGATCGGGTTCGGTGGGCGTGGTTGTCGGCTGCGCAACGGCAGCCTGTGGCGGCGCATCCTGCGCGATCGCCGCCGACCACGGGGCAATCGTCGATAGGCTGGTTGCAGCCAGGAGCACGTTCAAACGGCGAGCGGTCTTGCGACGTAGCATGTTGTGGTGCACCTTCCCCAAAGCCCTGTGACAGCAGAGTTACAGAGACCCGGCAGTCCGTCCACACGAAAGTTGCTGCAGTGCAAGATGACTGGTCGAGCGTGGCGCGAACGCAACTTGCTCAGGGCAAAACGCGTCTCGTCTACGACTTGGCGATGGCACGATTGCTGCGGTGGCGAGACGACCCCGCCGCGTTCGTCGTGCTGGCGACCATCGCGCTGGAAGGCGGCAATCCGGCGAAAGCGCTCTCCTTGCTGACGAAGGCGTCCGGTGCCGACGGCAGCGACGCATGGGCGGGATCGGTCGCGGGACGGGCGTTGATCCTGCTCGGCCGGCAGGACGAAGCGCGGGTTGTGGCGGCGCGGCTGGCGCAGCTATCGATTCACGATCCGCATTTGCTCGATACGGTCGGCGTCCTGCTGGTGCGGACGGGCCAACACGCTCCTGCCGTCCCCCTGTTCCGGCGGGCGGCGGCCGCCGACCCCGGCAATGGCAACATCGCCTATAATCTTGCGACCACCCTGCAGTTCATCGGCGACCTGGCCGGAGCGGCGGACGCCTATCGTGCGGTACTTGCGATCGATCCGGAAAGCGACCGCTCGCGCTTGGCGCTGGTGCAACTGGAGCCGGCATCGCCCGCCACGCTGGACCAACTGGCCGCGCGGTTCGGCACGGTCGCGCAAAATGCCGACGCTGCCCTGCTGGTCGGGCATGCCGCAGCGAAAGTGGCGGAAGATTTGGGTGACCCGATCGGTGCCATGACCTGGCTGGACCGCGCAAAGGCCGGCAAGGCGCAGGCCGCACGCTATGACCGCACATGGGCGGAAGCGTTGTTCACGGCTGCCGCAGACAGCGCGGCGCGGTTCGCCGACGCGGCGCGGTCCGCGACGACGACGGACGCGCCCGACCCCTTGTTCGTCGTCGGCATGCCGCGCAGTGGAACGACATTGGTCGACCGGATCGTGTCGAGCCACCGCCAAGTCGTTTCGGCAGGGGAGCTCGCGGATTTCTCGCTGCTGCTCAAGCGCGCCAGTGGATCGCCGGGGCCGCTGGTGCTGGACCCGACGACGCTGGTAAGCGATCCGGACGCGACATTGCTCGGCACGGCATATCGAAAACGAACCGCCGGGCTGGCGGGCGGCGCGGCGCGACTGGTCGACAAGATGCCGTTCAACCTGTTTCTGGTGCCCCACATCCTGCGTGCGCTACCGAATGCGCGCGTCGTGATGCTGCGCCGTGATCCGCGCGATACCGTCTTCGCGAATTACCGGCAGTTGTTCGCCACCGCCTATGGCTATTACGACTACGCCTATGATCTGGAGAACACCGCGCATTGGGTCGCCCAGTTCAACATTCTGGCAGACCGTTTTGCTGATATCCTGACAGGGCCACGCTATACCGAGGTCAGCTATGAGGCGCTGATCGACGCGCAGGAACCCGAAAGCCGCCGGCTGATCGCATTTTGCGGGCTCGACTGGGACCCCACCTGCCTCGACTTTCATGTCAATCCGCAACCCGTGACAACCGCCAGTTCGGTCCAGGTCCGCGCCACGATCCACCGTGGGTCGGTCGGGCGCTGGCGGCGGTATGGCGATCATGCGTCGCATGTCGAAACGGCGCTAGCGCGTAACGGGATTCGTATCGTCGTCCCGCCTAAACAGTCATAGTCTACCTCCGCAGGTAGGTGGCTGGACCCGGTTGCTAGGTCGGATCGACATTCAGCGTATCCAGATCATAGCAGACATGCGGTAGCTGCTGCCAGCCTGCAGCACACCGTCCGCCGTGACCGGGTTCTCGTTAACCGAAACCCGGTAGCGGTAGCCGTCGGGCTTGAAATGCAACTCGCCCTTCACGATCGGGGTTTCGCCGGATAGGCCGCCGCTCCGCGCGTCGCGCGGCATGTCGGCCACCGGTGCGGAAAGGCGTGGAACAGCGTCCGGGTCGGCGAGCAGGTTCTTGTGTTGCTGACGGGCATTGCGAACCTGCCCGACAATCCCCTCGTTCATCACGACCTTGCTGTCGTTTTCGTCACGATGGTGATTTCCGTGACCTGATGGCTTTCGACAACGGCGCCTTGGCGACAGGCGTTCCGCCCTGCGGCGCCTTCGCGCATCAACATTTCGCCTCGCCGACAATGCTAGCGCCGTCGACATCTTGGGCAACGACAGCCTGAAAGTGATCGCCGCCGAACTGGTCAACAACCTGCGCGCCAACGCCACCGTGGACTGGTCGCATCGCGAGAGCGCCCGCGCCAGAATGCGGGTGCTCGTGAAGCGCATCCTGCGGAAATACGGCTATCCGTCCGACCTGCAGGACGCGGCGGTGCAGACCGTGATTCAACAGGCCGAACTGCTGGCGGGTGGGTGGTGAAGCCGCCCTTCGGCACAGCGAAAACCCGCCTTGGGCGGTTTACAGCGCCGTCGCTAAACCACTGATTTTACGATTGGCGATTTAGGGTCGGTTTACAGCAAAGCCGCAGAATCCGACATTTCGCGTAGCGTGGGAAGCGTCTGCTCTACCATTGAGCTACACCCGCATGTCGTTGAAAGTCTATGGTTTCCGCCGATACGGTCGCGCTCGTTCCGCCCGGATGTCCGACTCTGGGCCGGCAGCGACAATTGGCCACTGCCGAAGCGGGTGCGAAGGTGTAAGCGCCTGTGCTCGTCCTGCGGTGATGTTGATCGCGGGCGGTCGCGGCCTTGCCATGACTGGCGACGCGCGGCACATCCGGGGCGGTTGGACGGGCGGGAGACGGGATAGTGGCGACGGCGATCCGGACGGACTTCGGGATGCTGGACGGGGTTCCGGCAGAGGCGATCGAGTTGACGTGCGGCGCGTTGTCGGCGCGGGTGCTGCCGCTTGGGGCGACGTTGCAATCGCTGGTGGTGCCGGACCGCGATGGGCGGGGCGGGGACGTCGTGCTCGGCTATGACGATATCCAGTCCTATCGCGACCGACCGGCGTGGTTCGGCGTGACGGTCGGACGCTATGCCAACCGGATCGCGGGCGGGCGGTTCACGCTCGACGGACGGGAGTATGTGCTGGAGATCAATAACGCCCCCAACCACCTGCACGGCGGGTCGGACGGGTTCGACAAGCGGCTGTGGGACGTGGTCGCGGTGACGGCGGACGATGCCGGGGCACGGGTGGTGCTGTCGTTGGTCAGCGCGGACGGCGACGCCGGGTATCCGGGAACGCTGCACGCGACGGCGACCTATACGCTCACGGACGACGCGCTGACGATCGACTATGCCGCGACCACCGACGCGCCGACGATCGTCAATCTGACCAACCATGCGTTCTTCGATCTGGGCGGGGCGGGCGCGGCGTTGCAGCACGACCTGACGATCCACGCCGATCGTTTCCTGCCGGTCGATGCCGGATCGATCCCGACCGGCGAGCGGCGTGCGGTCGCGGATACGCCGTTCGATTTCCGAACGCCGCGCCGGATCGGCGAGCGGGTGCGCGACGGGCGCGATGCGCAAATCGCGATCGGGCATGGATACGATCATAATTACATCGTCGACGGTCCGGCAGGGACGCTGCGCCCGGCGGCGGTGCTGCACGACGCGCAATCGGGACGGACGATGACCGTTGCGATCACCGCCCCGGGCTTGCAGCTATACGCGGGCAATTTTCTCGACGGATCGCAACCGGGCAAGGACGGGCGGCTCTATCGGCAGGGCGATGCCATCTGCCTCGAACCACAGGCATTTCCCGATAGCCCGAACCAGCCCGACTTTCCGTCGGTACGGCTGGACCCCGGTGCGGCATGGAACAGCCGGATCATGTATCGCTTCACGACCGGCTGACGCTACGGCGTCGGCTCTGCTGCGTTGCGACAGGTTGTTGCTGCAAGGCAATATGCGTCCTTGACGAACGCCGCCCCCTTTGCGAACGCGGTTCCCATGAAGCACCCCCTTCTCCTCGCCGCCACCGCTGCGGCCTTCGCCCTTTCGGCCTGTGGTCAGGACAAGCCGGAACAGCTCGACACCCGCGCGCCCGATCCGCTCGCTTCGCAGCTTGCGAACAGCGCGCCGATCGAAATGCCCCCGCCCGTCAAGGCGAGCGTGACGTTCCGGTGCAAGGACAACAGCCTCGTCTATATCGACTTCTTCGAAGGCGACACGCAGGCCAATTTCCGCGCGACCCAGACCGCCGTGCCGACCCGCCTGAAGGCGCCGGCCGCCGGTGAGCCGCTGGTCGCCGAGGGTGGCTACAAGCTGACCGGTACGCCCAAGTCGGTGACGCTGACCCAGCCGGGCAAGCCTGCGCAGGATTGCAAGGCCTGACGAGATGCGGGGCGGGTCGACCCGCCCCGCCAGCATCGGCGGCGACCGTTCCGAAGACGGCCGCCGCCCGTGCGGTCAATAGCGGACGCGCACCGCCCGCAGCTTGTACCGGCGCAATGCGTCCTGCACGCTGCCGTCACCGGCAAGATGGCCCGCGCCGACCGCGACGAACACCGTTCCCGGCTTCGCCATCCGCTGTTCGATCCACTTGGCCCAGGTCGCGTTGCGATCGGTCAGCAGCACCCGCTTCAGTTCGGGCGTGCCGGTCATCTCCGCATTCATCGTCGCAGCCAGCGCCGCCGGGTCGCCCTTGGCCCATTGATCGACCATCGTGTCGATCATCGCCGGTGCCTCGGGCAACTGGCGCAGCGTTTCGGTCAGGAACGTGACCTGCGACGCGTCCGACAGCGAATCGAAAAAGCCCATTTGCTGGTCGAGCGTTTCCAGCCCGCTGAGCGGCTTGCCCGCCGCCTTGGCCGCATCGGCAATCACGCGCTCGGCACCGCTTTCAGGGTCGTATCCCGACTTTTGCAGCTTCACGATCGTCAGCATCGATGCCGCGAACCACGGGTCGAGCGGCTCCAGCGCACCGGCGGGCAGCCCCGCATCGGCGACGGCGGCGGTATAGGCGGCGCGGCTGGCCTCGGGCAGCTTTTCGCTGAGCTTCGGACCGGTCATGTTGACCGCCGATTTCATGACGGCGGCCTGTGCCTGTTCCGGCGTCGGCAGCGGGATTTCAAGGACGACTTCGTTCGATTTGTCGAACGCGGCCTTCACCGCTTCATCGAACCATGACAGGCCGGGCTTGAGCACATGGACCGTGCCGAACAGATAGATCGTGGTGTCGCGATCCTTCACTACCCACAGCGCCGGATCGGCGTCGCGGGTTTCGGCGGCGGCCGGTGCGGCGGCCGGTGCGGCCGCCGGTGCGGCGGCCACTGGGGCAGGGGGAGTATCCGCCGTCTGGGCATAGGCAGGGATACCACCGAGCAACGACAAGGCGGCACCGATACGCAACAACGTCTTCGACATGATCCATTTTCCCCACTGATAGCCGTGTCCGGCCCCGTGGCGATCCTATCAGGCGATAGTACCCGGCGGTAGCGGACTGCCGAAATAATTACCGGTAATCGATAAGGTGCGCCGCGACCGGACGCGGAACGCAGCGGCCGAACGCTTCGTTGAGCGAAGCATCGCCTGCATCAGGCATCATCGGGGTCTCCGTCATGCTGCAAAAGAAAACACCGTCCGATCAGTCGCTTGTACGCGAAGGGACGGTGGATGCGATCGGCCCGGTGGCTGCGATGCTGGCGGGTGCGGCATCGCCGGGACGCCCGATCCTGTTCGTTGCGTCGGATGAAGGGCGCGCCGCCGCGATCGCCGCGCTGGCGACTTCATTCCGGCCGGATGCTGTGGTGGCGTACCTTCCCGCGACCGATGCGCTGCCGGGCGACGACGCTCCCGCGTCGCCCGCCAATGCCGGGCAGCGGGTCGCCGCGCTGCGACGCCTGCGCGAAGCTGTGGTCGGAAAGGCGACGATCCTGTGCGTCACCACGGCAGAGGCGACGGCGTTGCGGATCGCCACGCCGGAAGCGTTCGACGTGGCACCGCCCCGGCTGTCCGTCGGCGATGCGATCGACGTGGCAGGCTTTGCCGACAGTGCGGCGTCGCTCGGCTATGTCGTCGACGACCGGGTCGACGAACCGGGCGAGGTCGCGGTGCGCGGTGGGGTGATCGATATCTTTCCGGCCGACGCCGCCTGCCCGGCGCGGATCGGGGTCGAGGACGGGCGTATCGTATCGATCCGATCGTTCGATCCGGCGACTCAGCGCGGCGACACCGACCTGCCCGATATCGTGATCGGCCGGGCCGCCGAGCCGGAGGTCGGGGCAGGGGTCGTGCTGACCGCGCATCTGCCGGGCGCGGCGGTCGCGATGGATCGCGACGTCGCCCGGCGGCGGGGACGGTTTCTCGATATCGCGGCGGACGCCACCACGCGGCGGCGGCGGGGCAGCGAAACGCTGGTCGATGCGAAGGCGTGGGATGCGGCGCTGGCACCACACGACATGCTGCCGCTTCCCGAAATGCTGCCGCCGCCACCGCGCTTCATCACCGGACGCAGCCCGACCCGCGCCTTCGGCCGGTTCGCGCGGGAAGTTCTGGCCGATGGGCGGCTGGTACTGGCCGGATCGCCGCGCGATCTGCGCTTCCTGCGCAAGCGGCTGGCGACGCTGGGCCGAACCGATCCGGTGGAAATCGAACGCTGGAGCGAGGCGAGCCAGGCCGCGCCCGGAACCGCGATGCTGCTGGTCGCCCCGATCGATCGCGGCTTCGTGGCCGATGGCGTCACGGTGGTGGCGGGCGGCGACCTGCTCGGTGGCCGCGCGCGGGGGGACGAACTGGCGTCGGCATCAACCCATGCCCTGTTCGCAGAGGCAAGCGAACTGCGTCTCGGCGACGTGGTGGTGCATGAGGATTTCGGCATCGGCCGGATCGCGGGCCTTGAAACCTTGCCCGGCGACGATGGCGCGGCGGATGGCGGCGGCGATGCGATCATCCTCGAATATAAGGGCAATTCGCGGCGGCTGGTGCCGGTGGCGGAAGCGGATCGTATCTGGCGCTATGGCGCCGATGCCGATGCGGTGACGCTGGACGCGCTCGACGGATCGAGTTGGCAGAAGCGACGCGGGGCGATCGATGCCGCCATTGCCGAAAGCGCACGCGGACTGGCGAAGATCGCCGCCGAACGCGCGGCGGTGCAGGTCGCGCCGGTCGAACCGGACATTGCCGACTATGAACGCTTTGCCGCCGGGTTCGCCTTTACCGAGACGCCGGATCAGGCGCGCGCCATTGCCGCCGTTCGCGCCGATCTGGCATCGGGGCGACCGATGGACCGGCTGGTGATCGGCGACGTCGGGTACGGGAAGACCGAAGTGGCGTTGCGCGCCGCCGCGCTGGTGGCGCTGAGCGGGCGGCAGGTGGCGATCGCCGCGCCGACCACGGTGCTGGTCCGCCAGCACCTCGACACGTTCCGTCGCCGGTTCGAAAGGACGGGCATTACCGTCGCGGGCCTGTCGCGGCTGTCGAATGCGGCGGAGAAGAAGCGGGTTCGTGCCGGGCTGGCCGACGGCAGCATCGGCGTGGTGATCGGCACCGGCGCGGTGGCGGGCAAGGGCGTGGCCTACCGCGACCTCGCGCTGATGGTGATCGACGAGGAGCAGCGTTTCGGCGCGGCGGACAAGGCCCGGCTGCGGATGTTGGGCGATCATGTCATGACGCTGTCGGCGACGCCGATCCCGCGCACGTTGCAGACCGCGTTGGTCGGGCTTCAGCAATTGTCGGTCATCGCCACGCCCCCGGCGCGGCGGCAACCGATCCGCACCACGATCGACGTGTTCGACGACATCACCGTCCGCGCCGCCTTGCTGCGCGAACGGGCACGCGGCGGGCAGAGCTTCGTCGTGGTGCCCCGGATCGAGGATCTCGACCCGCTGGAAGCACGGTTGCGCACGATCGCGCCCGAACTTGGACTGGTCATGGCACACGGCAAGATGCCCGCCGCCGATCTGGACGAGGCGATGGTGGCGTTTGCGGGCGGTGACGGCGACGTGCTGCTGGCCACGAACATCATCGAAGCCGGGCTGGACGTGCCGCGCGCCAACACCATGATCGTGCATCACGCCGACCGTTTCGGCCTGTCGCAACTGCACCAGTTGCGCGGGCGGGTCGGGCGGGGCGGGCGGCGGGGACAGGTGCTGCTGCTGACCGATTCCGAACGCCGCATCGCGGAGGCGACGGCGAAGCGGCTGCGCACGTTGCAGGCGTTCGACCGGCTGGGTGCGGGCTTCGCGATCAGCGCCCGCGACCTCGACATGCGCGGCGCGGGCGACCTGATCGGCGAGGCGCAGGCCGGGCATATGAAGCTGATCGGCGTCGATCTGTACCAGTTCCTGCTGGGCCACGCGCTCCGTGCGGCCCGCGGAGAGGCGGTGGATCGCTGGGTGCCCGACATCAATCTGGGACTGGCCGGGCGGCTGCCCGACGACTGGATTCCGGAGGCGGAGGTGCGGATGACGCTCTATGGTCGCCTTGCGCGGATCGAGGACGAGGCCGCGATGGACGCGTTCGAGGAGGAACTGGAGGACCGGTTCGGCACGGTTCCCGATCCGGCGCGGCAACTGATCGATCTGGTCCGGGTGCGGTTGCTCGCCTATGCCGCAGGCGTGGCGAAGGTCGATGCCGGTCCCGCCGCCATCGCGCTCACCCCGCGCCACGGCGGCGACGTGCCGCCGGTCGACGGGCTGGAGGAGCGCGGCAGCCGCTGGGTTTTGCCGACCCGGATCGAGGATGCGCCCGAACGGCTGGCGAAGGTTCGCGAGGTGCTGGAAGCGATCGGGGAGGCCAGAGCGATGTGAATATGATTCGGACCGAACGCATGTCGCGAAAATCGACCGTTCTTGCCGAGCGAAGTCGAGGTACGGTCGGGCGCGCAGGTGTCTCGACTCCGCTCGACACGAACGGTCGATACTGATCGAGTATCGGTAGGGCAGGCGCCTATACCGCGACCTCGCGCAGCACCGCGTCGAGCACCGGCATACCGGCGGCCGTCAATGCCATGTGGTCGCCGATGACACGCACCAGCCCGCTCGCCGCAAGCCGGGCCACCGCGTCCAGCCGGACCACCTCGCCCACCGTGCGTTCGCCCAGCCCGGCGATACGCGACAGGTCGATGCCCTCCGCCATGCGCAGGCCCATCACCAGCGCTTCGGTGACACGCTCGTCGGGAGTGAGCCGGTCTTCGCGTTCGATGCCGTGGCCGTTGCGACCGACCGCCGCGATCCAGTTTTCGGGCTTCTTGCGCCGTGATGTCGCCATGCCGCCGCGTCGGCCATGGGCGCCCGGCCCGATCCCGGCATAGTCGCGATATCGCCAATAGGTCAGGTTGTGGCGACTCTCCGCGCCCGGCCGGGCGTGGTTCGACACTTCGTACAGCGGCAATCCCGCCGTCCGGGTCATTCCCTGCGTCGCCTCGAACAGGTCGGCGGCCAGATCGACGTCGGGCAACGTCAGTTCGCCCTTCGCCGCCAGCGTCGCGAAGCGCGTGCCGGGTTCGATCGTCAGTTGATAGAGCGAGAGATGCTCGGTCCCGAACGACAGGGCGCGCGCCAGTTCGGCCTCCCACGCCGCCAGCGACTGGCCGGGCCGCGCATAGATCAGGTCGAAGCTGGCCCGCGCGAAATGGCGCTGCGCCACGTCGAGCGCTGCCAGCGCCTCGTCCACGCCATGCGCACGACCGAGGAACGCCAGCGCGGAATCGTCCAGCGCCTGCACACCCAGCGACACGCGATTGACCCCGGCGGCGGCGATGTCGGCGAAGCGCGCCGCCTCGACCGACGACGGGTTCGCCTCCAGCGTGATCTCGATATCGTCGATCGGGGGCCAGTATCGGCACGCCGCCTCGATCACGGCGGCGACGGTGGCGGGGGGCATCAGCGACGGGGTGCCGCCCCCGAAAAAGATCGAGGCGAGGCGCCGCCCCGGCAGCAACGCCGCCTCATGCGCCATGTCGGCGAGCAGGGCGGCGGCCCATGCCGCCTGATCCACCTGTTCGCGCACATGGCTGTTGAAGTCGCAATAGGGACATTTCGAGACGCAGAACGGCCAGTGGACGTACAGGGCGATCGGATCGGGGTGGTGGCCGGACATTGCCGTCCCATATGGGGCCGATGCGGTGGATACAAATGCTGGTGCCGGCGATGCTGCTGGCGGGGTGCGCGGCGGCCCCTGATTCCGGTCCCGAACGGGTCGGTCCCGAGCGCGTTGTCGAACCGCGCCGCTTCGCCGGGGAAGCGCCACGCGGTCCCGCCTTGCTGCAACAGGCGATGGAGGCGGGCCACCGTGCCGCGCGGACTCAGGTCGGGGTGCCGCCGCTGATATGGGATGCCGGTCTGGCGGCGGATGCGCAGCGGTACGCCGACACGCTCGCCCGCACCGGCCGGTTCCAGCATTCGCCACAGCCGCGCGGCATTCCCGAACAGGGCGAGAATCTGTGGACCGGCACGCGCGGCGCCTATCGTTATGGCGAGATGATCGGTCACTGGCGCGCGGAGCAGCGCGACTATCGCCACGTCGCGCTGCCCGCCGCGTCGCGGACCGGGACGTTCGGCGATGTGGCGCACTATACCCAGATGGTGTGGCGCGGCACCAGCCGCTTCGGTTGCGCGCAGGCGAGCAATGCCACCGACGACATGGTGGTATGCCGCTATGTCCCGGCGGGAAACATCGCCGGACGGATGGCATATTGAGCGCGGGGGGCAACACAGTGGCCGGATCGATCTTCATCACCGGCGGCGGGTCAGGCATCGGGCGGGCGACCGCGATGCTGTTCGCGGCGCGGGGCTGGCGGATCGGGCTGGGCGACGTGCGTGCTGAAGGACTGGCGGCGACGGCGGCGATGCTGCCGAATGGTGCGCAGACGTTCGTCTTCGACGTCGCCGACCGCGCGGGCTGGGACAAACCACTGGCAGCGTTCGCGGCGGGGGGCGGGATCGACGTGGTGTTCAACAATGCCGGTGTCGCGGCGGGTGGAATTTTCACGCAAATGGCACCGGCGGCGATCGAACGTACCATCGCCATCAACCTGACCGGGGTGGTCCACGGCGCCCATGCCGCATGGCCGTATCTTCGCGACAGCGGCGGGTGCCTGTTGAACACCGCATCGGCGGCCGGAATTTACGGCACCGCCGGGGCGGCGGTCTATTCGGCGACCAAAGGTGGCGTGCGCGGATTGACCGAGGCACTCGACGGCGAATGGGCGGCGGACGGCATCCGCGTCCGCTCGCTGATGCCCGGCTTCATCGATACGCCGCTGCTCGACGGGGGCGTGACCGGCACCAACCGCAACATCCGCGAACAGGTGCGCGCGGCGGGGCTGGAGTTCACGCCCGTCGAGACGGTGGCCGAAATGGCGTGGCGCGCAGTCCACGGCGATACGCTGCACACCGTCGTCGGCCCGACTGCGAAGCGAATGCGCTTTGCCGCGCGGTGGATGCCGGGCGCGCTCCGCCGACAGATGCGGCGGCGGACCGGATAGACCGTCGGAATGCCAAGGTACGTCCCGTTCATGTCGAGCGAAGTCGAGACACCTTCACCCGGCCCACGTACCTCGACCCCGCTCGGTACGAACGATCAGGTTTTCCGATATTTTACCTTGCTCGGACCCGCCTACTCCACCAGCGCGTCGATCGCCTGTGCCATGTCGATGTCGCGCTCCGACAGGCCCCCGGCGTCGTGCGTGGTCAGCAGGATATCGACCCGGTTGTAGATGTTCGACCATTCGGGGTGATGATCGGCTTTTTCCGCCAGCAACGCGACCTGCGTCATGAACGCGAACGCCTGGCTGAAATTGTCGAAGGTGAAGCTGCGGACGATCGCGTCGCGCGCCGCATCGTGATCCCAGTCGGGCAGCCCGTCCAGCGCATCGGCGCGTTCGGCTTGGCTCAACGGTTCCATAACCCCTCCCTTGTATCCGGCACCCGCGCGGGCCTATTGCTTGCGGCATGTCCGATCAAGCGCGAACCGCCCCGACCGCCGACGAGATGGAAGCGATCGCCCGCGACGTGCTGTCGCGCATTCCCGAACCGTTTGCCGGGCACCTGTCCGACATCGTGCTGCTGGTGGAGGAGTTCGCCGACGACGAGACGCTGGACGCGATGGGCATGGCCGATCCGTTCGAGCTGACCGGCCTGTATCATGGCAATCCGATCGGTGAAAAATCGGCGTTCGACGGGATGCGGATGCCCGATCGCATCCACCTGTACCGGCAACCGCTACTGGCCGAATGGTGTGAGACCGGCGTCGATCTGTTCGATCTGATCCGCCATGTCGTGGTGCACGAGGTCGGCCATCATTTCGGCCTGTCCGACGACGACATGCACGCGCTCGAAGCGGCGGGTTGAGCGTTCTTTCGTTCAACGGCGTCGGCGGCGCGCGGGGCGGCAGGATGCTGTTCCGCGACCTGTCGTTCGCGATACCGGCGGGGGGAGCGGTGCTGGTGTCCGGCCCGAACGGCGTCGGCAAATCGACGTTGGTGCGGATCGCGGCGGGGTTGCTGCCCCCCGCCGCCGGTACGGTGACGCGACCGGATCGTTGCGCGCTGCTGGCGGATGCGGCGGCGATGGACGGGGAGCGGACGCTGGCGGAGGCGCTGGGCTTCTGGGCCGGGCTGGACGGTGGCCGATCGCGGGTCGCGGCGGCGATGGCGGACATGGGGATCGATCCGATCGCGGACGTGCCGGTGCGGATGCTGTCGACCGGCCAGCGCCGTCGCGGCGGGATCGCGCGGGTGATCGCGGCCGACGCCGCGCTGTGGCTGCTCGACGAATCTGCCAACGGCCTCGACACCGGATCGCTTGCCTTGCTGGAGTCGGCGATCGCGCGGTATCGGGATGGCGGCGGCGCGGTGCTGATCGCCAGCCATGTGCCGGTGGCCCTGCCCGATGCCGTGCAGGTGCGGCTATGATCGCGCTGATCGGGCGAGAGGTGTCGCGCGCATGGAGCGGTGGCGGATTGTTGCTGCCGGTGGCGTTCTTCCTGTTGGTCGCCACGCTGTTCCCGTTCGCGATCGGACCGGACACGGTGTTGCTGGCGCGGATCGGCGGCGGGGTGGCGTGGGCGGCGGCGTTGCTGGCGGCGCTGTTGCCGATCGAGCGGCTGGTCGCGCCCGACATCGACAATGGCGTGGTCGATCAACTGGTGGTGCGCGGGTGGAGCGATGGCGCCATCGCGCTGGCCAAGACGATCGGCCACTGGATCGGGTTCGCGCCGACGGTGATGCTGGCGGCGGCGATCGCGGCGGCGCTGCTTGGCATGGATGGCCGGACGTTACTGATGGTCGAGGTCGGGCTGTTGATCGGCACGCCCGGCCTCGCGGCGCTGGGCGTGGCGACGGCGGCGCTGGTTGCCGGGCTGCGCGGCGCGGGCGCGGTCGCCGGGCTGGTGATGCTGCCGCTGGCACTGCCGCTGGTGATCTTCGGCGCGGGCGCGATCGAGGGGGGACTGACGGCGCTCAAGCTGCTGGGCGCGACCAGCCTGTTGCTGACCGCCGGGGGGCCGGTCGTGGCCGGGATGGCAATGCGGATCGGGCGGGGGTAGGAAACCCGCGACCCGTCAGTCCCGGCGCCACCGCGCGAAGATCGCGGTCGGCAGGGTCAAGCCGCGGGCCTCCTCGGTAACGCCCAGTTCACCGCATTCGACCTTGCCGCCCAGATCGCCGAGCGCCTGGTTGAGCAGTTCGCCGATCGCCAGCGCCGACATCCGTACCGCATAGACGGTCAGGAACAGGAAGCGCGATTCGCCGTCGAGCAACCGGCGGCAATCGGCGATCAGGCCGGGGAGGTGCTCCTCCAGCTTCCACACCTCGCCGCCCGGTCCCCGGCCCCATTTCGGCGGATCGAGGATGATACCGTCATAGCGCCGCCCGCGCCGGACCTCCCGCGCGACGAACTTGCCCGCGTCCTCGACCAGCCAGCGGACCGGCTTGTCGGTCATGCCGGACAAAGCGGCGTTACTCCGCGCCTGCTCGACCGATTTCTTCGACGCATCGACATGCACCACCCGCGCGCCCGCCGCCGCCAGCGCAAGGCTGCCGACGCCGGTGTAGCCGAACAGGTTGAGGCATTCGGGATCGGCTGCCCCACCGATCCGCCCGCGCATCCAGTCCCAGACGGGAGCCATGTCGGGGAAGAAGCCGAGGTGCCGGAACGGGGTATTCTGCGCGGTGAACGCCACTTCCCGCCACCTCAGCGGCCAGCCGCCGGTCGGCACCGGGCGGTCGAACAGCCAGCGTCCGCCGCCGTCTTCGTCCGATCCCGGCACGAACTCGCCATGCGCGTCCCATTCGGGCAGGGCGGGCGCCCACATCGCCTGAGGCTCCGGGCGGATGAAGCGATAGTCGCCATAGCGTTCAAGCTTGCGACCATGGCCACTGTCGATCAGGCCATAGTCGGCCCATGGCGCACCGATGAGGGAGATCGGGTCCATCAGCCGCGCGGAGTCGCCCGTTCGGCGATCCATGCCGTCACCGCCTCGAACGTCGCGGGCAGGGTGACGTAGCGTTCCTCACGGTCGAACAGGTCGCCGACCCGCCCCGGCAGCGGCGCGGCATGGCCGATCGCATGTTCGACCGCGTCGGGGAATTTGGCGGGATGCGCGGTCGCCAGCGTCACCACCGGCGCATCGATCCCGCAATCGCGTGCCGCCGCCAGCGCGATGGCGGTATGCGGGTCCAGCGTCTGTGCGGCATGGTCGTGCGCCCAACGCATCGCGGCGATCATGCCGTCGGCATCGATCCGGGCGCTGGTGAACAGCGCCGCTGACCCTTGCGACTGGGCATTGGTCAGGCGCATCGCGCGGTTCGCCTCGAACCCCTGCATCTGTTTCGCCAGTGCCGGGCCGTCGCGTCCCGCCAGATCGTATAGCAACCGCTCGAAATTCGAGCTGACCTGAATATCCATCGACGGGGTGGCGGTCGGCGTCACCGTCGTGCTGGAATAATCGCCGTTGGTCAGCGCGCGGTGGAGAATGTCGTTGACGTTGGTCGCGACGATCAGCCGCGCGATCGGCAGCCCCATGCGCGCGGCGACATACCCGGCGAACACGTCGCCGAAATTGCCGGTCGGCACCGAGAACGCGATTTCGCGGTCCGGTCCGCCCAGCCGGACGGCGGCATAGAAATAGTACACGACCTGCGCCATCAACCGCGCCCAGTTGATCGAGTTGACCGCCGACAACCGGAAACGCCCCGAAAAGCCGGGGTCGTTGAACATCGCCTTCACCAGCGCCTGCGCCGTGTCGAAGTCGCCTTCGATCGCGATGTTGTGGACGTTGGGGGCCAGTACCGTCGTCATCTGCCGCCGCTGCACGTCGGACACCCGGCCCGCCGGATGCAGCATGAAGATGTCGATATTCGCGCGGCCCGCCACCGCGTCGATCGCCGCCGACCCGGTATCGCCGCTGGTCGCACCGACGATGGTCAGCCGCTGATCGGTGCCGTGCAGGAAGCGTTCGAACAACAGCCCCAGCAATTGCAGCGCCACGTCCTTGAACGCCAGCGTCGGCCCGTGGAACAGTTCGAGCAGCCATTGGTCATGATCGATCTGGACCAGCGGCGTGACGGCGGCATGGCTGAACCGGCCATAGGCGGTGCGGCACAGATCGCGCAGTTCGTCTTCGCTCAGGCTGTCCCCGACGAAAGGCAGCATTACCCGAACCGCCGTTTCGGCATAGTCCAGCCCGGCCATCGCCGCGATCTGGTCCTTCGTGAACACCGGCCATTCGGCGGGGACATACAGGCCGCCATCGCTCGCCAGTCCGGCCAGCGTCGCGCCGGCGAAATCGAGGTCGGGCGCATTGCCCCGTGTGCTGTGATACCGCATGGCCCGCCCGGTTAACGACTGCGACGGCGAAGCGCCAGCATGTAGATGAGGATCGCGCCCGCCGCGAACGCGAACCACTGGATCGCATAGGCGAGGTGGTTGTCGGGCAACGATGCCGGGTCCGGCTGGCGGCTGGGCTTCAGGCCGGGCGCGGGGGTCGTGGCGACGATCATCGGCATCGGCGGGGTTTGCGCCCCGAACATCCGGTCGATCAGCGTACCGCCGCCCGGCGCATGGGTCAGCGATCCGGTGACGCTGCCGCCGGGCCATGACGGTTTGATCGACAGGTTGGGCGAAACCCCCTTGTCGATGCGGATGTCTCGGCCATCGGCGGTGCGACAGGTGACGATGTGGCGAAAGCCGGTGCTGTCGTCGGTCGCGCGGCCGGACGACATCGACCAGTCGCCGGTCTTGGCGCAGGTGACAGTCACCTGAGCGAACAGCGCATCGTCGGTGATGCTGGCTGGCAGGGGGATCGGTGCGCGTCCGCTATTGGCAACGGCATGGGCGATAAGCGCCTGCTTCTCGCTCCGTCGCTGCAACTGCCACACGCCCAGCCAGACCATCGTCGCGGCGGCGAGCAGGACGATCAGCGTCGGCAGGATCGGGAGTTTCTTCATGGGCGGGTGTCGATTCGGCCTTCGCGCGCGGCGTTGCGGAACTCCAGCGCCAGCAACATGCCCTTGGCGATGCGCAGCGACCCGACGACGCCGACTACGGTCAGCGGCAGCCACAGCACGACATGTACCCACCACGGCGGCCCGACCGCAAGCTCCAGCCAGATGGCGAGAATGGTGATGATCGTACCGATGCCGGTCGTCAGGAACGCCGCCGGGCCGTCGCCGACGTTGAATTGCGTGAAGTCGAGATCGCAGGCGGCGCAGCGATCGGCGAACGCGACGAACCCGCGGAACAGGTTCGGTGTGGCGCAACGCGGGCACAGCCCCCGCACGCCGCAATCGAACGGCGCAGGAGCGCCGCCCGCGCCCGGTAGGTCAGGCATCAGCCGCCATGAATCGGCGCGCCCCAGCCGCCCCATACATAGATCACGACGAACAGGAACAGCCATACGACGTCGACGAAATGCCAATACCATGCGGCCGCTTCGAACCCGAAATGCTGCTTCGGGGTGAAGTCGCCCTGATAGGCGCGCAGCAGATTGACCGCGAGAAAGATGGTGCCGACCAGCACGTGGAAGCCGTGGAACCCGGTCGCCATGTAGAAGGCCGCGCCATAGTTCAGCCCGGCGAACGGCATCGGCGCATGGACATATTCATACGCCTGAATGCACGAGAACAGCGCGCCGAGGATCACCGTGACCCACAGTCCTTTCTTCACGCCGTCATTCTCGCCGACGCCCATCGCGCCCCACAGGCCCTTCAGCTTCCCGCCGCGCTGGTTGTGGATCAGCGCATGGTGCGCCCAGGTGACCGTCGTGCCCGACAGCAGCAGGATAAAGGTGTTGAGCAGCGGCAGTTCGAAGGCATTGAGCACTTCCAGCCCGGCAGGCGGCCATTGCGCGGCGACGGCGGTCGAGCCTGCCTCAATCAGCGAAACGCCTTCCTCATGGTTGTACTGCACGGCGGCGGGGAACAGCGAAAAGTCGAACCACGACCAGAACCAGCCGACGAAGAACATGACCTCCGACGCGATGAACAGGATCATGCCATATCGCAGGTGCAACTGCACCACCGGGGTATGATCGCCCGCCTTCGCTTCGCGAATCACATCGACCCACCAGAACGCCATGCAGGCCAGCGTCGCGATCAGGCCGATACCGAAGACGAGGCCGCCAAGCTCCGCCTTGTTCATGTACATGATGCCGCCCGCCGCCAGCACGAATGCCGACAACGAACTGGCCAACGGCCAGATGCTGGGCGGGAGGATGTGGAAATCGTGGTTCTTCGCGCCTGCCATCATCCGTCCCTATTTTTTCCCGACCCTCTGCGGCCAGACCCTCTGCGGAGCGTGTTCGCGGTGATCTTAGCCGCTCGTCTTCGCCGAATCCACCGGGTAAAACGTGTAGGACAGCGTGATCGCCCGGATATCGCGCGCGTCGGGATCGGCGAGCAGCCTGGGATCGACGAAGAACACCACCGGCATCCGGATCGTCTCACCGGGTTGCAGCGTCTGTTGCGTGAAGCAGAAACACTGGATCTTGGTGAAATATTTGCCCGCCTGCGACGGGGTGACGTTGAAGGTCGCGGTGCCGGTGACCGGACGGCCCGACACGTTCTTCGCGGTAAAGAACGCCATGTCGCGTGCGCCGATATCGACGGTTTCGGATGCGCGTTCGGGCTTGAACTCCCACCCCAGCGCCGGGTTGGTATTGGCATCGAACCGCACCGTCACCCGGTCGCCGATGCCCCCGGGGGCAATGTCGCCGCGCTGGGTAGTGCCGTTGAAGCCCGTCACCTGACAGAACATGCGATAGAGCGGCACGCTGGCGAAGCCGACCCCGGTCATGCCCGCGACCCCGGCGACGGCCAGCAGCGCGGTTCGCAGGTTGCGGGTCATGTGCCCATGCCCGCCTGAATCTTCACGATGGTGATCGCGAACAACAACACGACCAGCCCACCGAGGACCAGCGCCATCGCGGTCGCGCGCGCCCGCTGGCGTGCACGGATACGGTCGTCATGTTCAGGCATAGGGAATCCAGCGGTCGGCGACCAGCGCACCGAACATGGCGAACAGGTACAGGATGGAGTAGGCGAATAGTTGTTTTTCCGGCTTCATCGTGTCGTCGGGCTGCGTCGTCCGGGTCGCGACGCGCAGTGCCAGCACCCCGAACGCGACCGTCAGCGCCGTCGCGATGACGCCGTACAGCGGCCCGGTCAGGTTCAGCAACCACGGCAGGATCGCCACCACTGCCATCGGCACGGTGTACAGCCCGATCTGGACCCGCGTCGTCCGCTCGCCCGCGACCACCGGCAGCATCGGCACCCCGGCGGCGGCATAGTCCGACCGCACGAACAGTGCGAGTGCCCAGAAATGCGGCGGCGTCCACAGAAAGACGAGGCTAAACAACAGGAACGGCAGCAGCGCGACCTGTCCGGTCGCCGCCGCCCAGCCGATCAGCGGCGGAAACGCACCCGCCGCACCGCCGATGACGATGTTCTGCGGCGTGCGGCGCTTCAACCAGACGGTATAGATCAGCACATAGAACAGGATCGAAACGGTCAGGATCAGCGCGGCGGGAATATTGACCGCCAGCCCCATCAACAGCACCGAAAAGATCGCGAGCCCGACGCCGAAATGCAGCGCCGATTGCCGGTCCATTCGCCCCGCGGGTAGCGGACGGCCGCGTGTCCGCTTCATCTTCGCGTCCAGATCGGCTTCGTACCACTGGTTCAGCGCCCCCGCCGCGCCCGCGCCCAGCGCGATGCACAGCACGGCGGTGAAGCCCAGCACCGGGTGGATCGTCACCGGTGCCGCCAGCATCCCGCACAGACCGGTGAATACCACCAGCGTCATCACGCGCGGCTTGGTCAGCGCAAGGAAGTCGCGCCAGTCGGCGGGCAAGGTCATCGGGACGGTCGTCATTATCCACCCTCTATAGGGTTTTGCGGGGGCGGGGGGAAGCGGTGCGCCGGGCGCTCCCGACGGTATCCCGGAACGACGAACGCCCCGGATCACTCCGGGGCGTCGTTCGGTTCCGCAACGATCCGACCGCGTCAGTCGACCTTCGGCAGCGTCTCGAACTGATGGAACGGCGGCGGCGACGACAGCGTCCATTCCAGCGTCGTAGCGCCTTCGCCCCATGGATTTCCCGCCGCCTTGCGTCCCGCCATCAGCGACACGACGATGTTGATGAAGAAGAACACCATGCCCGCCGCCATGATGAGATATCCCACCGACGCGATGTGGTTGTAATAGGCAAAGGCGTTCGGATAATCGGGGATACGGCGCGGCATGCCGTTGCTTCCGAGGAAGTGCATCGGGAAGAACATGATGTTCACGCCGATGAAGAATACCCAGAAGTGCAACTGGCCGAGCAGTTCGTTATACATCCGCCCCGACATCTTGGGGAACCAGTAATAGAAGCCCGCGAACAGCGCGAACACCGCGCCCAGCGACAGGACGTAGTGGAAATGCGCCACGACGTAATAGGTGTCGTGCAGCACGTCGTCGACGCCGCCATTGGCGAGCACCACGCCGGTCACGCCGCCGACGGTGAACATGAAGATGAACCCGATCGCCCACAGCATCGGCGTGGGGAAGCGCAGCGATCCGCCCCACATCGTCGCGATCCACGAGAAGATCTTGATACCGGTCGGCACTGCGATGATCATCGTCGCGGCGGTGAAATACATTTTGGTATTCACGCTGAGGCCGGTGGTGAACATGTGGTGCGCCCACACCACGAACCCGACCGCGCCGATCGCGACCATGGCATAGGCCATGCCGAGATAGCCGAACACCGGCTTGCGGCTGAACGTCGCGACGATGTGGCTGACGATGCCGAAGCCCGGCAGGATCATGATGTAGACTTCGGGATGGCCGAAGAACCAGAACAGATGCTGGTACAGCACCGGATCGCCGCCGCCCGCCGGATCGAAGAAGGTGGTGCCGAACTTGCGATCGGTCAGCAGCATCGTGATCGCCGCCGCCAGCACCGGCAACGACAGCAGCAGCAGGAAGGCGGTGACGAGCACCGACCACACGAACAGCGGCATCTTGTGCAGCGTCATGCCCGGTGCGCGCATGTTGAAGATGGTGGTGATGAAATTGATCGCGCCGAGGATCGACGACGCACCGGCAAGGTGGAGCGACAGGATCGCCATGTCCACACTCGGCCCCGGCTCGCCATAGGTCGACAGCGGGGCATAGACCGTCCAGCCCGTGCCCGCGCCGTCCCCGAACATGGTCGAGCCGAGCAGCAGCGCGAACGCCGGGATCAGCAGCCAGAACGAAATGTTGTTCATGCGCGGAAACGCCATGTCGGGCGCGCCGATCATGATGGGCACGAACCAGTTGCCGAACCCGCCGATCATCGCGGGCATCACCATGAAGAACACCATGATGAGGCCGTGCGCGGTGATGAGCACGTTCCAGAAATGAAGCGCCTGATCGCCTTCGTGGCCCGACAGCCACGGCAGCCACTGGATACCCGGCTCGGCGAGTTCGAGGCGCATCAGCCCCGAAATCGCACCGCCGATGATCCCCGCGACGATCGCGAAGATCAGGTAGAGGGTGCCGATATCCTTGTGGTTGGTCGACATGAACCAACGCGCGAAGAAACCGGGCAGATGGTCGGCGTGGTCGTGGTCCGCATCATGGCCGTGGCCGTGGGCGTCGAACGCGCTTGGGTGCAGGGCGGTATCGGTCATCTTACTGGTCCACGTTGCCGACGCCGCCGCCGTTGCCGGTGGCGCGCTGGGTGGAGGGAGAGGCGGCTTCGGTCGCGTTCACGAGCGGGGTGCCGGCATCGCTGGCGGTATTGCCCGCAGCGGAGGTCGCATCGGCCGCATCCGATCCCGGCTGCGGAATGACCGCCGAGGTCGGGGCCGCCGCTTCCGCCGCGCTGGGCAGCGTGCCGCCCTTTGCCCGGATCCATGCCGCGAACTGCGCCGGGGGTACGGCCTCGACCGCGATCGGCATATAGGCGTGGCGCGCACCGCACAGTTCGGAACACTGGCCGAAATACAGGCCAGGCTTCTCGATCGTGAAGCTGGTTTCGTTCAACCGGCCGGGCACGGCGTCCAGCTTGACCCAGAATGCCGGAATCGCCCAGCTATGGATCACGTCGGTCGCGGTGGTGATGAGGCGGATCGGCACACCGACCGGCAACACGATGCGATTGTCCACCGCCAGCAGGCGCGGACCGTCGGCATCGGTGCGGAACGGCTGTCCGGCGGCGACCTCCCCCTTTTCCTTCAGCATGTTGGCCGTGACCGATACGCCGCCGAAATCGGGATATTCATACGACCAGAACCACTGATTCCCGATCGCCTTGATCGTGACCGCATTGTCCGGCGCAGGCTTGAACTGGCGCGCGAGCAGGCCGATCGACGGCACCGCGATCGCGGCGAGGATCAGCACCGGCGCGGCGGTCCAGATGATCTCGATCACCGTATTGTGCGACGTGCGCGACGGCGTGGGATTGGCCGCCGCCCGGAAGCGGACGACGACGAACAGAAGAAGGAACAGCACCAGCAGCGAGATGACGACGATCACCGGCATCAGGATGTGGTTGTGAAACGCCTTCGCCTCGCGGCCGGTCGGCGTCACCTGTTCCTGCAGCGCGATCACGCGGTCGGTCGGCTGGCCGATGCCCGCCTGCGGAACCATGCGCGGCGAACCGTCGGCGTTGCGCGTCGGGTCCGGTATCGCGGCGGGCACTGGTGCGGCGGCGGTGGCGGCGGGTGCCGCGCGCTCCGTCGTCGCGATCGCGGGCGATCCCGGCGGCAACGCCCCGGCCTGCGGCGCCACTGCCGGCGTACCATTGGCCGTACCCGGCGTCACCGCCTGCGGCTGGGCTGCATAGGCCCCGCCTGCAAGCGCGACTGCCGCCACGGCCACGAACATCCTCACCCCAAAGCTTCGCATTATGTCGTGTCACCCCGTTAAGTGGTACGCGGCACGGTTCTTGTGTCGTGGTCGCGTGCGGCGGGCGTTTGGAAACCCTAACTACCCGGCTATACGCGGCATGTCGCCCCGCCTCAAGCGATGCGCCCGAAGTTTTCCGAGGCGGTTGCGAAGCGGCCCGTGCGGCGGCTAGGGCGGCGCGATTGGCAAGGCGGTGGACGACAGCATGAACGACGACGCGATCCTCGACGAGTTCCGGCAGGCCGAAGCGCTGCTGGAGGGGCATTTCATCCTGTCGTCGGGACGGCATTCGTCACGCTATCTGCAATGCGCCCGCGTGTTGATGGACCCGGCGCGCGGTGCGCGACTGTGCGACGAACTGGTCCGACGGTTGCCGGGGGCGGTCCGCGACGCGATCGACATCGTGATCTCACCCGCGATGGGCGGGGTGATCGCCGGGCACGAAATGGGCCGGGCGCTGGGCGTGCCAGCGATGTTCCTCGAACGGCCGACCGGGACGTTCGAGCTGCGGCGCGGCTTTCGCATCGAACCGGGTCAGCGCGTGCTGATGATGGAGGATGTGGTGACGACCGGCCTGTCGTCGCGCGAGGCGATCGCCGCCATCCGTGCGGCGGGCGGCGAGGTGGTGGCTGCCGCGTCGCTGGTCGACCGGTCCAACGGTGCCGCCGATCTGGGCGTGCCGTTCCACCCGCTCGTCCGGCTCGACGTGCCGACCCATGCCGCCGATGCGCTGCCTCCCGAACTGGCGGCGACGCCCGCGATCAAGCCGGGTAGTCGCGCGGCATGAGCGATGCGCTTCGTCTGGGCGTGAACATCGATCACGTCGCGACCGTGCGGAATGCGCGGGGCAGCGGCTATCCCGATCCGGTGCGCGCTGCATTGCTGGCGACGGAGCATGGCGCGGACGGTATCACCGCTCATCTGCGCGAGGATCGCCGCCACATTACCGACGACGATATCGCACGGCTGTCGGCGGAACTCACCGTGCCGCTCAATCTGGAAATGGCGGCTACGGCGGAGATGCTGGGCATCGCGCTGCGCCATCGCCCACACGCTGCCTGCATCGTTCCGGAAAAGCGCGAGGAGCGCACGACCGAGGGCGGGCTGGACGTCGCCGGACAGCGCGATTCGCTGGCGCCGATGGTACGCGAACTGGCCGGGGCGGGTATCCGGGTGTCGCTGTTCATCGAACCCGACGCGGCGCAGATCGCGGCGGCGGTCGCACTGGGCGTGCCGGTCGTCGAACTGCACACCGGGCGCTATGCCGAACTGGCGGGCGAGGGACAGGTGGTCGAACTGCGGCGAATCGCCGATGCCGCCGCGCTGGCCGCGAAGAACGGGATCGAGGTCCATGCCGGGCACGGGCTGACGTTCGACAATGTCGTCCCGATCGCAGCGATCCCGCAGGTTCGCGAACTCAATATCGGTCATTTCCTGATCGGGGAGGCGATGTTCGGCGGGCTGGGGCCGGTGGTGCGGCGGATGCGCGCGCTGATGGACGATGCGCGGTGATCGGGTCGTGATCGTCGGTCTCGGTTCCGACCTGTGCAATATCGATCGGATACAGGCATCGCTCGACCGGTTCGGCGACCGGTTCGTGCAACGGGTGTTCACGCCGGTCGAACAGGCAAAGGCGACGCGCCGACCCTTTACCCGCGCGGGGACGCTGGCCAAGCGATTCGCGGCGAAGGAAGCCTTTTCCAAGGCGGTCGGCACCGGGTTCGCTCAGGGTGTGTTCATGCGCGACATCGGCGTGGTCAATGCCGTGTCGGGCGCGCCGACGTTGCACCTGACGGGTGGTGCGAAAGCACGGCTTGACGCGATGGTTCCTGCGGGCCACGTCGCACGGGTGCACCTGACCATGACCGACGACCATCCCTGGGCACAGGCGTTCGTCATCATCGAAGCCGTGCCGGACACGAATGGGCCGAACGACGTGGCTCCGAGTAAGTAAGGACGATTGATGGCCGATCATCTGGCGCTGGAGGGCGGTCGCGACCGTCCGCAATCCGCGCCGCAGCCGACGCCCGCCGCCACGCCGAAGGAAAGCCGCCGACTGGACTGGCGCGGCGAACTGCGCGGGCTGTTCTGGTTGCTGCTGGTGGTGCTGGGCTTTCACAGCTTTGTCGCCAAACCATTCTATATCCCGTCGGAATCGATGCTGCCCGGCCTTCGGGTCGGCGACCGGCTGGTGGTGAGCAAATATGCGTATGGCTGGTCGTTCGTATCGCCGACCATTCCCGATCCGGTCGCGATGTTCCGCGACATCGTACTGCGCGAGCCGCAGGAGACGTGGAGCGTCCAGTTGCCCGCATGGCACGGGCGCATCTGGGGATCGCTGCCGGAGCGCGGCGACGTGGTGATCGTGAAGCCGCCGGGCAGCAACACCGACCTGATCAAGCGTGTCATCGGCCTTCCCGGCGACCGGGTCGAGGTCGCGGGCGGCATCGTCTATATCAACGACACCGCCATTCCGAGACAGGCGATGGGCGATGCGATGATCCCGGTCGATGCCAATACCCGGTGCGATCCGCGCCAATATCCCGGCGCGCTGGTGCGCAACGACGCGGGCGCATTCTGCCGCTTGCCGATGTATCGCGAAACGCTGCCCAACGGGCGGCGATACGACACGATCGACCTGGGGTTTTCGCAGGGTGATAATTTCGCGTCGATCACCGTGCCCGCCAACCATGTGTTCCTGATGGGCGACAACCGCGACAATTCGGCCGACAGCCGCTTTTCGGAAGCCGATCGCGGGCTGGGCGGGCCGGTGCCGTGGGAGAATATCGGCGGGCGCGCCGAGTTCATCACCTTCTCGCTCGATGGCAGCACCAGTCTCGACCCGCGTACGTGGTTCTCGGCATTCCGGGGCGGGCGGGCGGGCACGTCGCTGGTGCCGGCGACGGCGGAACCGGCGCGGTGAGCATGCCGACGCTGTACGACTATCACCGGTCGTCGGCGGGATACCGCGTCCGCATCGCGCTGAACCTGAAACAGGTCACGTATCGGCGGGTGGACGTGGCACTGTTGACCGACGGGCATCGCGCGCCGGACCATCTGGCGCGCAATCCGCAGGGGCTGGTGCCCGCGCTCGACATCGGCGACGGCACGATCCTGACCCAGTCGCTGGCGATGCTCGACTGGCTGGATGCCGTCCATCCCGAACCGCGCCTGTTCCCGGCCGATCCGTTGGCGCGGGCGCGGGCGATGGCAGCGGCGCTGGTGATCGTCGCCGACATCCACCCGATCGACAATCTGCGCGTGTTGCGGCGGCTGGAGTCGCAATTCGGTGCCGACGCGGCGGCCAAGGCCGACTGGTATCGCCACTGGATCGAACAGGGGTTCGACGCGCTGGAGGCGACCGCGCCGGTCGACGGCTGGTTCGGCGGTGCCGCCCCCGGCGTGGTCGATTGCTGCCTGATCCCGCAATGCTACAATGCGCGACGGTTCGACCTCGACCTGACCCGCTGGCCAAGGCTGGCGGCGATCGAGGCGCGGTCGGTCGAACTGCCCGCCTTTGCCGCCGCGCATCCCGATGCGGTGATACCCGTGCCCCCGGCGACCGCACTGTGACACCGCGCGACCGGCCACGCGGCGCGCCCGCGACGCAGACCATCCTGCCGCCCGAAACGCCCGGCCAGCCCGATCTTGCCGGGCTGGTGCCGTTGGAGCGCATTCGCCGCCGCTGGCCGCGTCTGCTCGGTGCGTTGCTGTCGGGCCTGATGGTCGTCGCGCTGGCGTGGGAGTTGTTCGACCACGGCATGGCGGGCCTCGAACTCGCCGCGCCCGATTCGCCGTGGTTCTATCTATGCTTCCTGCTGGCCTATCTGGCGCCGCCGCTGTTCGATTTCGTCATCTTCCGGCGATTGTGGCGATTGCCGTTCGACGGTTTCGGCGCGCTGGTGCGCAAGCGGATCGCGAACGACGTGGTGTTCGGATATTCGGGCGACGTGTTCTTCTATGCCTGGGCACGCGCACGGCTGAAGATGGTGACGGCTCCATTCGGCGCGGTGAAGGACGTGACGATCCTGTCGGGGATTGCGGGCAATATCGTGACGGTGGCGATGCTGGCGGTGGCATTGTCCTTTGCGTTCCAGTTGTTCGCGCCGGGGCAGTTGCGGATGCTGGCATGGTCGGCGGCGGTCGCGATCGGCATATCCGGGGTGCTGTTGCTGTTCTCTCGCCGGGTGTTCTCGCTGCCCGCCCGGATGCTGTCGTGGATCTTCGGGTTGCATTGCCTGCGGCTGGTGCTGGGGTCGCTGATGTTCGGGATCGCGTGTTACTTCGCGATGCCGAACGTATCGATCGAATGGTGGCTGTTCCTCGCCGCCGGACGACTGGTGGTGGCGCGCCTGCCGCTGTTGCCGAACAAAGACCTTCTTTTCGCCAACTTCGCGATTATTTTTATAGGGCATGGTGAAGCACTGTCCGACCTGGTCGCCTTCATCGCGACCCTTACCCTTGCCACCCATGCGGTATTGATGGCGGCGTTCGGGCTTCCTGCGCTCACGAGGAACGAAACATGAGACTGCCCCTGATGCTGCTGGGCACGGCGTTGTTCGCCGCCGCGCCCGTCGCCGCCCAGTCGATCGGCAGCGATGCCGCCGCATGCAACGGCAATGCCGGACCAGCGATCCGCGTCAACGTCACGGGACTGAAAGACCGCACCGGTCGGTTGAAGCTGGAACTCTATCCCGCCAACGAGGCCGATTTCCTGAAGGACGATCGCGACCTGCGCAAGGAAGGCAAATTCTTCCGCCGGGTATGGGCCGACATGCCCGCATCGGGTGCGGTGCAGCTTTGCATCCGCGCGCCGTCGGCGGGGCGCTATGCGTTGCTGTTCACCCATGACCGCGACAATCGCAACAAGTTCAATTTCATGCGCGACGGCGCGGGCTTTCCCGGTGCGGGCAAGCTCGGCCGTGCCCGTCCGCAAATGGCGCAGGCGATCGTGAACGTGCCCGCAGGCGTGGTGACGACGACGGTCCGCGCACAATATCTTCGCGGACTGGGCGGCTTCGCCCCGCTCGACTGACCGGGCGGTAGCCTGTCATGCGCGTCGTCGACGTCAACGAATTCTATTCGCCGACGGGCGGCGGGGTTCGCACCTATATCGACCACAAGATGACGATCATGGCCGAACTGGGCCATGAACTCATCATCATCGCCCCGGCAAAGGAAAATGCGGTCGAGGAACGGCCCGGTGGCGGGCGCATCCATTGGGTGAAGGCACCGACGCTGGTGCTGGATCCCAATTACGGCATCTTCGTCCGTGGCGGTGCGATCCACCAGTTGCTCGACGAACTCCATCCCGACGTGGTCGAGGCGTCCAGCCCGTGGCGACCGGCGACGATCGTCGGCGACTGGCACGGCGATGCGGTGAAGGTGTATTTCGCCCACAACGACAATGTCGGCGCCTATCCGCTGCGCTGGTTCGAGGGGGTGGCCAGCCGGGAACGGATCGAGGAATCGTTCATGTGGTGGACGCGCTACATGGCGCGCTATCTCGTCAATTTCGATGCGTTCGTGACCAACGGCCCCGCGCTGGAGAAGCGCCATGCTGCGCGCGGGCTGACCGTCCATGCGTCGATGCCGCTGGGAATCCAGGGTGGCGTCTTCTCTCCCGACCATCGCGATTCCGAACTGCGGCGGTCGCTGCTCGAACAACTCGGGCTGCCCGAACACGGGCACCTGCTATTGGGGCTGGGACGGCATCATGCCGAAAAGCGCTGGCCGATGATCTTCGACGCGGTCGAGATGGCGGGCGATCGGATGCCCGTCGGCATGATCCAGATCGGCAGCGGGGTGCATACCCGGCGGCTCGAACTTCGGTTGAAGGACAGCCCGCATATCCAGCTCTTCCGGCCGGTATACGACCGGATACGGCTCGCGCGGATCATGGCGAGCTGTGACGCGCTGATCCACGGATCGGACGCCGAACCCTTCGGGCTGGTCGCGCTGGAAGGGCTGGCGTCGGGCCTGCCGCTGATCGTGCCGGACGAGGGCGGTTGTGCCGAGATCGCCGAGCCGGGGTTCGCCGAAACCTATGCGGCGCGCGACCCGCGGGCGGCGGCGGATGCGATCGGGCGGATGTTCGCCCGCGATTATGCCGGGGTGAAGGCGGCGGCGAATACGGCGGCGGCGAACGTCCGCACCGACCGCGATCATGCCGTCGACCTGATGCGATATTATGAGGGGCTGGTGGCGGAGAAGGCCACGCGGTTCCCGGCGTGGTTTTCGCGTTAGAGCGATTCAGCGGTTTAAGCGTTCGTACCGGGTTGGGGCTGAGCCAAATCGAAGACCCGTATCGAAGCACCCGTCGCGGTCCTTCGATACGCCATTTCGGCAAGCTCAATGGCTACTCGGAACGAACGGTTCTACCCTCCATGCCACCGCGATGGGAATGAACCGAAGTCCTACCGCCCGAGCAGCCGCTTCCACCGAAACTTCGGCCCGGCGGATTGCAGTACGCCGCGCCGGAACAGCCGCGCGCCCAGCGCGATCGTCACCGAAACCCACAGCAATTGCCACGCGATCGCCGCGAGGTGCGGCCAGAGTTCCGCCCCGGTCGCGGCGCGTGCGACCATCGCGAAGGGCGAGCTGAACGGGAACAGTTCCGCCGCCGTCGCGATCCAGCTTCCCGGCTTGCTGACTGCCGCCAGCGCAAAACCGAACATCGCCATCTGGAAAATCGTGATGGGCAGTGTCAGCATCTGGATCTCGCGCGGCGTGGTCGCCTGTGCACCGATCGTCAGGAACACCGATCCGAGCAGCATATAGGCCATCGTGAAATAGGCGACATACAGCGCGACGAACGTCGGAAACCCGACGGCTGGCGAAATGCGGCCCAGCCCTGCGGCGAGTTCGGGCGGCAACAGCGTCCCGATATTCGCCCCGATCGTCGCCCAGAAGGCGAGGAACAGCACCGCGACCCCGAACATGCCGACCAGCTTGCCAAGGAACACCGATTCGAGCGGCACGGCGGCGGCCAGTACCTCGATCACCTTGTTGGACCGTTCCTCCGCCATCGTGCCGACTGCCTGTCCGGCCAGCATCAGCGTGACGATGAACAGCGTGACCACGGCGAAGAACCCGGCGGCGCTCTTTCCGCCGAGCGACGTGGTGCTGCGTTCGACGCGAGTGAAGGTGGGGGTGGAGAGCGGCCCGGTCAGCCCGGCGCGCTGATCGCGTACCGCCTGTTCCGCCAGCGCCGCCATATAGCTGGCGGTGGTGGACGTGGGGTTGGCGTGGATCAGTTGCGGCTTGTCGAGCGGACCGTACAGCACCGCCGGTACGTCGGTATCGGGATCGGACAGCAGCTTGCGCGCCTGTGCCGCCGGATCGCCGGTCGGGGCGACGGTGGCGAGCGGGGGGAAACCGTCGTCGCGTTTGACCGCCGGTCGGATCATCCGGTCGGCCGCCATCAGCCGCGCCGCGTCGGCGGGGGCGGCGATGGCGTAGATGCGCTCCTTGTCCTCCGTACTGCGGCCGACCGTCGCGGCGCCGATACCGCCGACCGCGCCGAAGCTGGCGAACAGCAACGGCGCCAGCAGGAACAGGAGGAACATCGGCGTCATCACGGTCGCGACGAAATCGCGGCGGGCGATGGTCAGCGTCTGGCGCACCAGCTTGCGCGGGCTGCTCATGCCGCCTGCTCCAGCGCCTGTTCGCCGACGATGCGGACGAAGGCGTCGTGCAGCCCCGGTCGTTCGATCGACAGCCCCGAAATGCCGTACCCCGCGTCGATCAGCTTCACCAATATCCCCTCGATTCCTTCGGGCGGCAGCGTGAAGCGCCAGCCCCCGCCGCGCGTCCCGTCATCCTGTTCGGCATCGACCGGCAACAGGGCGGCGATGCCGGGGGCGGGATGGTGCGGCACATAATGCGCCTTCATCGGCAACATGCCGCGTGCGTCGTCCACCGTGCCCTCGAACCGGCGCTTGCCGCCCGCGATGATCGCCAGCCGGTCGCACAGCCGTTCGGCATGGGCCATGACATGGGTCGAGAACAGGATCGTCGCCCCCCGGTCGCGTTCGGCCCGGATAAGCGCCTCCAACCGTTCCTGATTGACCGGGTCCAGCCCGGAAAACGGTTCGTCGAGGACAAGGAAATCGGGCCGGTGAACGACCGATCCGAGCAACTGGACGAACTGGGCCATGCCCTTGGACAGCTTGCGGATTTTCTGGTCCACCGCGTGGCCGAGGCCCGCTTCCTCCAGCATCGTCGCCGCACGCTTGCGCCCCACCGACCAGTCGAGGCCGCGCAGCGCACCCATGAACGCGATCGCCTCGCGCGCCTTCATCCCCGGATACAGTCCGCGTTCTTCGGGCAGATAGCCGACCCGGTCCGATGCCTCGCGCGGGCTGGATTCGCCCAGCAGCGTGCGCGTGCCTTCATCGGGTTCGATGATGCCGAGCAGCATTCGCAGCGTCGTCGTCTTTCCCGCGCCGTTCGGGCCGAGCACGCCATATACCGCACCCGTCGGCACCGTGAGGTCGATCCCGTCCACCACGCGCCGATCGCCGAACCGCTTGACCAGTCCGGTGGCGCTGAGCGCCAGCTTGTCGGTATGCAACCCTCGTCCCCCAATCCATGTCGGGCTTGAGGCCCGCAGGTAAACAAGGGTAGCGGGGCGATGTGACCCAAGACAAGGCCCTGATCGACCGTATCCGCGCGAAGGCCGCCGAAGTCGGCTTCGTCGCGTGCGGCATCGCCCGCGCCGACGCAGCGCCACGCACTGCCGAGCGGCTGCGCCAATGGCTGGACGAAGGGCGGCACGGGTCGATGATCTGGATGGAGGAACGCGCCGAACAGCGCGGTTCGCCCGCCGCGCTTTGGTCCGACGTGCGGTCGGTGATCGCGCTGGGCATGAGCTATGCCCCGCCGGGCGATCCGCTGGCGCTGGCCGGGGTCGGCGACCGGGGCCGCATCTCGGTCTATGCGCAGGGCGGCGATTATCATGACGTGGTGAAGAAGGCGCTGAAGGCGCTCGGCCGGTGGCTGGCGCAGGAGGCGGGATGCGACCTGAAGGTGTTCGTCGATACTGCGCCGGTGATGGAAAAGCCGTTGTCCGAAGCCGCCGGGCTGGGGTGGCAGGGCAAGCATACCAATCTGGTCAGCCGCGATCACGGTAGCTGGCTGTTCCTCGGCGCGATCTATACCACGCTCGACCTGACGCCCGACCGGCCCGCGCACGATCGGTGCGGGTCGTGCGATGCGTGTCAGCGCGCGTGCCCGACCGATGCGTTTCCCGCGCCCTATCGGCTGGATGCCCGGCGGTGCGTATCGTATCTGACGATCGAACATGCAGGCGCGATCCCGGTCGAGTTTCGCGAGGGGATCGGCAACCGCATCTATGGCTGCGACGATTGTCTGGCGGTATGTCCGTGGAACAAGTTCGCCGCGACCGCCGCCGCCAACCGTGCCTTCGCCGCCCGCGCCGAGTTTGCCGCGCCCCGGCTGGCGGACCTGATCGCGCTGGACGATGCCGGGTTCCGCGAGGTGTTTCGCGGATCGCCGATCAAGCGCATCGGGCGCAATCGCATGGTCCGAAACGCCCTGATCGCGGCGGGGAACAGCGGGGACGTCGCATTGGTGCCGGTGATCGTCGCCGCGCTGGACGACGGCGCGGCGGTCGTGCGGGGTGCGGCGGCATGGGCGCTGTCGCGGCTCGACCCGCTGCGATTCGCCGACGAACGGGCAGGGCGGTCGCCGGGCGAGGTGGACGACGATGTGCGGACCGAATGGGGATGATCGCTGCCGGTCAGGCGCGGGGCACGACCGGCAGCATCGTCCGTCCGATCACCGATACCGGCGCGCCGGAGTGGCGCCCGTAGCGGTGAAGGTCGTTATCGACTGACTTTCGTTCCGCTTCGGCCACCGTTGGGGCTGGAGAAGGTTTCCGACACCAGCGTGGTCTGACACTCTTCCGCGCCGGAAGTGCCGACCCAGATATCGTAAATGCCGTCGGCGGCCTGCGGTATGTCGACCTGCGCGTTCAATTCGTCGCCGCCGTCGTCGTCGAATATCCAGTTGGCCGAGGGCGTGTTGACGAGCAGCACCGTGTCGCAACTCGCCTGAGTCCGGAATTGCAGCCGCCGCCGCTTGCTGGCGTTTCCCGTTATGCGAAAGGTGAAGTCGGGCTGGCGTGTCATCCATCCCGACCCCGGCAGATCCGAGCATTCCGACAGGTTCTGGTCCCCGCCCGCGGACAGCGTACGCCGGACCGGCGTGTCGAGTTGGTCGCTGGTATAGGTGGCCTGTGTGCCGTTCAGCGAATAGTCGGGGCAGGCAAACGCTACCTGAGAGACGCTCGATCCGGCGACCACCAGGGCCGTCCACAACATCGACCTGGCAACGGTATGCATTTGCAGTTCTCCGCTCGCAAAATGTTTCAGTCCCGGCGCTCGTGCATCCGACGGTGCCACGGCGTCGCAGGCATCGCCGTCGGCCTCCTATCGCCGACGGACACCATGCCCGGTACGAGTAGTAGCGTAGTCGACGCCCGCCCGCATACTCCTGCGAGGTAAATTTATTCGATGCGTATTCTTTGCCGAATGCTGTAACGATTCGAAAGACTTGCGTGCCGATTTCGTAAAAACGGGCAAGCAACGCTTCCTCGACGGGCAGAGGCGAATCAGGTGCCTCCGGCGTCTACTGCCGCCGTCGTGCCCGTTGTGCCTCGACCATTCCGCGCAGCGCCATCGTCATTCCTTCAAGATGTCCGGCATTGGCGGCGATCGGGCCGCCGTCGCGATATTGTTCGGCCACCCGGTCGATCATGGCGCTCTGTCCCCGTAGCGAACGGGCTTCGCGACGCGTCAGTTCGTGGTTGCGTCGCGCCGCGCGGATCGATCGGTCGATATCGCCCAGGTCGCGGTCGACGGTGCCGACGACCGGCGGCGGCGTATCGCGCGCGGCGGGTGGCCCGCCGTCCCAGATCTGCGCGGTGGCGGGGGTGGCGATGGACAGCAACAGCAGCGACAGCATGGCACGCATCGACGGCTCCTTCGGCTGTCCGCACCGTAGCGTGGTGGTGCGACGACGCAAGCGGAGCCACCGGTCGCGGCTTTTCCTGCCGCGCGCCATGCGGTAACGGCTGCGTCATGATCCGTCCCGCCCTGTCCGTCGTCGTACCCTGTTACAACGAAGCCGCCTGTCTTCCGGTTCTCCACGCCCGCGTGTCGGCGGCGGCGCGGGCGGTGGTCGGCGACGATCACGAGATCGTGCTGGTCAATGACGGGTCGCGCGATGCGAGCTGGACGGTGATGGAGCAACTCGCCGCCGCCGATCCCCGGCTGGTCGCGATCAACCTGTCGCGCAATCACGGGCACCAACTGGCGCTGACCGCCGGGCTGGACCTGTGCGCTGGCGAACGAATCCTCATCATCGATGCCGATCTTCAGGACCCGCCCGAACTGCTCGGCGACATGCTGGCCACGATGGCGAGCGAGCGGGCGGACGTGGTCTATGCCGTTCGCCGCAAGCGCGAGGGGGAGACGTTCTTCAAGAAGCTGACGGCATCGCTGTTCTACCGCGTGCTCGACCGTGTGACCGACACGCCAATCCCGCTCGACACCGGAGATTTTCGGCTGATGACGCGGCGGGCGCTGGATGCGTTCCTGTCGCTGCCGGAACAGGCGCGGTTCATCCGGGGGATGGTCGCGTGGGTCGGCTTTCGGCAGGTGCCCTATCCCTATGATCGCGACGAACGGCTTGCGGGCGAGAGCAAATACCCGCTGGGCAAGATGATCCGTTTCGCGCTGGACGCGGTGACGGGCTTTTCCACCGCACCGCTGCGGCTGGCCAGCCATCTCGGGCTGGTGCTGACGGCGCTGTCGCTATTGTTGTTCGCCTATATCGCGGTCGGCTGGATTTCGGGCAGCGCGGTACAGGGGTGGACATCGACCATGCTGGTCGTCGTGTTCCTCGGCGCGGTGCAGATGTTCGTGCTGGGGATGATCGGCGAATATCTCGGGCGGCTCTATGTCGAATCGAAGCGTCGGCCGTTGTATATGGTCGCCGATGTCGCCGGGCCGGTGCGCGGGCGCGCCAGCCTCGGCTATCGCGCCGGCGATCATGGCGAGGTCACGGTCGCGCCGGTGCTGCCCGATCAGGTGTGACGACGACAGAACCGGCGACGGGGGCGAGTCTCCTCGCCCACGCCGCCGGTCCGTACCTTATCCGCAGGTGCTGGCCGCACCCGGATTGAGGTCGAGGCAACGACCGTCGATTTCGCTTTTCGCTACCGGCAGCCGGATGGTCGCGGCCAGCGTCGGCAGGATGTCGACCGTCTCGACGCCGAACGGCTCCTCGAACCCGCCCGCGCCCTTGCGCCAGAACAGGATCGGCACGCGCCGGTCGTAATCCCAGAAGCTGCCATGCGTGGCGACCGCCGTGCCCGCCACCGGGTGCGGTACGGTCAGCACGCGCGGCTTCATCGCGACGAGCAGGTCGCCCGACCGTGCCGGATCGAACGAGGCGCGGGCGCGCTCCGCCAGCGACCAGGTTTCGGGGGGCGTCGTCGGCACCGGCGTCGCCAGCACCTGCGCGCGGGTGAACACCGCCTGCACCTGCGGGTGCGCGGTGAAGCGGACGATCGCCTCACGCTCGACGGCGGCGCGCTGCGTCGGGGTCAGGGCGATATCGTACCACAGGTCGCCGTTAACGCCGCCGAACAGGATCTTGCCGAGGATGCCCAGCTTCTGACCGATCGCCGCGCCGACCTTGGCGGCGGTCAGTTCGCCGTCGAGCCGTGCGGCATCGGGCACGGCATGATGCGCCAGCCGCTCGCTGGCGTCGCTGCCGCCGTGGTCGGCGGTCAGCACGACCTGATAATCCACCCCGGTCGCATCGAGCACCGCGAAGAAATCGCCGAGGCTCCGGTCCAGCGCGGTCAGTTGCAGGCACATTTCGCTGCCTTCGGTGCCATAGCCGTGACCGACATAATCGGTGGCGGATGCCCCGATCGAGATGATGTCGGTCTGCGGCCCCTGACCCAGCTTCATGTCCTGAATCAGCCCGGCGGCAAGCGCGAGGACTGCGCCGTCATATTCGGGCGAGCGGCGGAAATTGGCGATGTCGCCCGCCGCACGCGCGAACCGGCCGGTGCCGATGGTGCGGTCGCCGATCGGCACGGCGCGCGACAGCGGCTCGCAGAACGTGGGCAGCGCCATGGCGGGCTGCGCGGTGGCGACGCGCTGTGCCACGGCGGCGTTGGCGCGGGCGACGACCGGCGGCACCGGGCGACCGGCGTAGCTGACGAAGCCGGTCTTGCCGAACCACCAGAGTTCGTCGACGCGGTGGCCGCCCATCATCACGGCGGCGCGATCCTTGCCCGCGACGGAGACGACGCGGGTGCGCGGGTCGGCGGCCTTCATCCGTTCGCCCAGCGTCGGCACCTTCAGGTGCACGTCGGACACGGTATAATCATCGGACGTCGATCCGGGCACGCGCTCGTCCTCTGCGCAATAGACCTGCTTGTCGGCGCGGGCGACGCGCTGATCGATCCAGTCATTGGCGATGATGCCGGTGCGCGCCGGGCGCGATCCGGTCAGGATCGTCGAATGGCCGGGACAGGTTTCGGTCGCGGCGTGGCTCTGAAACCCCGCCGGGAACACCGCCCCCTGCATCAACCGCGCAAAACCGCCGGTGAAGCGGCTGCGATATTCGGCGAACAGGTCGGCGGAAAACTGATCGACCGAGATCGCGACGATCAGCTTGGGGGGCGTCGTCGGATAGGTTGCCGGAACCGGATCTGTCGCCGGCGCGGGTGCGGCCTGTTGCGCAAGGGCGGGAACGGTGGTCGCCAGCAACATCGCGGCGAAGGAAACGAGGCGCATCGGGTACTCCGTGGACGGTGCATCCGCCCCACAACTCCGCTACCGCGATGGTATGACACCGGCAAGAACGCTCTGGCGACGAATCGCCCTGTTCCTCGTGATGGTCGGTGCGGCGGTGCCGGTATCGGCGCAGGTGGCGGGGACGCGCCACGTCCAGATGCGAATCGTCGCCGAAAGCGACCGCCCGGCGGCGGGGGGCACGGTCACGCTGGCGCTGGTGTCCGAACCCGATACCGGATGGCACGGATACTGGAGGAACCCGGGCGCGGTCGGGACGCAGCCACGGCTGGACTGGACCCTGCCCACCGGCGCGAAGGTCGGCGACCTGCGATACCCGGTGCCCGAACGGCTGACCGTCGCCGGGATCACCAACTTCGTCTACGAAAAGCCGTGGGCGCTGCTGACCGACCTGACGCTGCCCGCCGGACTGGCACCGGGCAGCGCGGTGCCGGTGCGGCTGTCGATCGACTATCTCGTCTGCACGCGTGAGGTCTGCGTGCCGGAGCGCGCACAACTGGCAACCGACCTGATCGTCGGCGACGGCGCGGTGGCGGCGGAACGACGCGCCGTATTCGATAGCTGGCGGCGTGCGCTGCCGCGGCCGATCGGGTCGCCTGCGGTGTTCGCGCCGGGCGATCCGTGGCGGCTCCGTGTGCCGTTTCCCGCCGATGTCGCGATCGGGGCGGCCTATTTCTTCCCGCTGACCGAAAACGCCATCGACTATGACGCGCCGCAGACGGTCGCGCGCGACGGCGACGCGATCGTCGTGACGGCCAAGGCCACCGGCACCCCGCCGGTGATCGAAGGCGTGCTGGCGACGGGCGACGGACAGGGGTTCGCGATCCGCGCCACGCCGGGCGCGGTCGCCGCCCCGGCCGACCCCGATATCGTGGCCACCGCGCTGCTGGCGTTCGCCGGGGCGCTGCTCGGCGGGCTGTTGCTGAACGTCATGCCATGCGTGTTCCCGATCCTGTCGCTCAAGGCGCTCAGCCTCGCGCGGTCGGGCGAGTCGGCCGCCCATGCGCGGGCGGAGGGCGTGGCCTATACCGCGGGGGCGGTCGCGATGTGCCTTGCGCTGGGCGGGTTGCTGCTGGCGATCCGTGCGGGCGGGGTCGCTGCGGGATGGGCGTTCCAGTTGACCGACCCGCGCGTCGTGCTGGTGTTGCTGGTGCTGACCGGGGCGATCGCGCTGAACCTCGCCGGATTGTTCGAGCTTCCCACGCCGCAGGTCGGCGCGCGGAGCGGACGGGGCGGGGCGTTCGCGACCGGTGCGCTCGCGGCATTCGTGGCGACGCCGTGCACCGGGCCGTTCATGGGCGCGGCGCTGGGGTCGGCGCTGGTGCTGCCGCCGGTGGCGGCGATGGCGGTGTTCGGCGGGCTGGGGCTGGGGCTGGCGCTGCCGTTCCTGTTGCTGGGAATGATTCCCGCGCTCCGGCGGCGGTTGCCGAAACCGGGCGCGTGGATGAACCGTTTCCGGCTGGCGCTGTCGGTGCCGATGTTCCTGACCGCGCTGGCGCTGGCGTGGCTGCTGCATCGGCAGGCGGGCATGGCCGGGCTGATCGCCGGGCTGGCGGCACTGGCGATTGCCGGGGCCGGGCTGTGGTGGACCGGGCGGCGGCAACGCAGCGGCGTGGACCGGCCGTGGTGGCCGGGCATGGCCGCACTGGTGCTCGCGGTCGCGACGATCGGCATCGTCCACCGCGCCGCTTCCGTGTCCGGCACGGGCACCGCCGTCGCCGGGGCCGAGCCGTTCAGCGAAACCCGGCTGGCGGCGCTCCGCGCGGCAGGGGTGCCGGTCTTCGCCTATTTCACCGCCGACTGGTGCCTGACGTGCAAGGTCAACGAACAGGCGGCGATCGAGACGCGGGCGGTGGCCGATGCGTTCGCCAAGGGCGGGGTGAAGGTGCTGGTGGGTGACTGGACCGACGGCGACCCGGCGCTGGGACGGTTCCTGGAGCGGCAGGGGCGCGCCGGGGTGCCGCTGTATCTGTGGTATCCGGCGGGGGGTGGAACCCCCCGGACGCTGCCGCAGGTGCTGACTCCTGCAACCCTTACCGGGCTTCCGGAATTGTGACGGCGGGAGTTTGCGAACGATTACAACGGCAGGCGAACAATATGACGAACAGATGAAAACGAAGGCTTGCCGCCACGATTTTCGCATTGCAGCATGCAACCAAATCGCCGGATCGCGGCTTTGGAGGACCGATGGGGCAGGCGTTCGACGAAATCTGGGGACATGGCGGGCCTACGGCACCGCGCGACGAACTCGTGGCGCTCGCGCGGTGGATGCAGGACGTGCCGCAACGCGAATTGAAGCGCCGCCTGCAATCGGCCGAAGCGACGTTCCGGCAACTCGGGATCACCTTCGCGGTCTATGGCGATAGCGAGGCGGCGGAACGGATCATCCCGTTCGATATCGTGCCGCGCGTGTTCATGCCCGACGAATGGACCCGCCTGTCGCGCGGCCTGATCCAGCGGACACAGGCGATCAACGCCTTTCTCGACGACATCTATGGCGAACGCCGGATCATGAAGGCGGGCGTGCTGCCGCCCGAGCTGATCTATGGCAATCCGCAGTTTCGGCCGGAGATCGCCGGTATCCGCCCGCCGCACGGTATCTGGGCGCATATCTGCGGCATCGATCTGGTGCGAACCGGGCCGGACGAATTCTGGGTGCTGGAGGACAATGCCCGTACCCCGTCGGGCGTGTCGTACATGCTGGAAAATCGCGAGGCGATGATCCGGTTGTGCCCCGAACTGTTCCGCAATTTCCGCGTGGCGGCGGTCGACAGCTATCCCGACCGGCTTTTGGAAACGATGCGATCGGTCGCGCCGCCGCTGGCCGGGGCCAATCCCAATTGTGTGGTGCTGACCCCCGGCCATTTCAATTCGGCCTATTACGAACACAGCTTCATCGCCGATTCGATGGGGGTCGAACTGGTCGAACCCGCCGACCTGCTGGTCGATGACGACGTGGTGTGGATGCAGACGATCGCGGGTCGGGTGCGGGTCGACGTGATCTATCGCCGGATCGACGACGATTATATCGACCCGGTCGTGTTCCGCCCCGATTCGCTGCTGGGAGTACCGGGGCTGATCGGTGCGTATCGCGCGGGCAATGTCGCGCTGGTCAACGCACCGGGCAACGGCATCGCCGACGACAAGGCGATTTACAGCTACATGCCTGAGATCGTTAAGTTCTATTCGGAGAGCGAGCCGCTGCTCCCCAATGTCGAGACATGGCGTTGCCGCGAACCGGACGCGTTGAAATACGTCCTCGATAATCTGGGCGACGTGGTGGTGAAACTGGTCGACGGATCGGGCGGATACGGGATGCTGGTCGGGCCGACCGCATCGAAGCAGGAGATCGAGGATTTCCGCCGCGCGCTGATCGCCGAGCCGCATCGCTATATCGCGCAGCCGACGCTGGCGCTGTCGACCGTGCCGACGATGACCGATGCCGGGCTGGCCCCGCGCCATGTCGATTTCCGTCCGTTCGTGCTGACCGGCGCGGACAAGGTGCAGGTCGTGCCGGGCGGGCTGACCCGCGTGGCGCTGAAGGAAGGATCGCTGGTGGTCAATTCCAGTCAGGGCGGCGGCACCAAGGACAGTTTCGTGCTGATGGACGACGGCCCGGTACAGGCGCAGGTACAGGTGGTCGGCGGCGGCATGACCCAGTCGCAGGGGCAGGGCTGATGGCGATGCTGTCGCGCACGGCGGCGTCGCTCTACTGGCTGGGCCGCTATGTCGAGCGGGCCGATTTTCTGGCGCGTCTGGTCGAGGCGACGGTGCGCCTCGATGCGCTGTCGTCGCGTCCGGCGGGCGACGCGGCATGGGCCAGCGCACTGGCGGTCAGCTATACCGAGGAAAGCTTCGCCGCCAGCGGGCGCGAGGTCGGGCAAGCGACGGTCGCCCGGTTCCTCACCTGCGACCGCAGTCACGGCGGGTCGATCCTGTGGTGCCTCGATGCGGCGCGCAACAATGCCAAGGCGGTGCGCACCGCGCTGACCCGCGACGCATGGGCCGCGATCAACCGCGCATGGATCGTGTTCAACGGCCCGGCGGAGGACGATAGCGACGTCCTCAATCTGGTCGAGGCGATCAAGGCGGAAGCGCGCGGGTTCGAGGGCGCGGTACAGCGCATGATGAAGAACGAGGCGACCTGGTTCATCCAGTTGGGCGCCGCGATCGAACGGGCGGACAATACCGCGCGCCTGATCGACGTGAAATATCACCTGCTGCTGCCCGAAGGCGAGCGGGTCGGCGGCGCGATCGACCGCGATCAGTGGACGACGATCCTGCAGACGGTATCCGCCGTCACCGCCTATCGCTGGCTGTATAGCGAGGGGTTGCGGCCGTCGAACGTCATCGAACTGCTGCTGTGCCGCGGCGAAGTGCCGCGCAGCCTGTCGGCCTGTGTCGACGAGACGGTCGAGATGCTGAACCTGTTGGGCAAGCGCACCGGGTTTCAGGGGGAGGCCGACCGTATGGCGCGCGCGCGGCTGGCGCGGATGCAGAAGACCCGCGCGCACGAAGTGATCGTCAGCGGTCTGCACGAATATCTGGCCGCGTTTATCCGGGAGAATGCGATGCTCGACGCCGCGATCGCGCGCCAGTTCCGGTTCATCTGATGCGCCTGACCGTACAGCACGAAACCCGCTATCGCTTCACCGAGCCGCAGGCGCGCATCGTCCAGTTGCTGCGTCTGGTGCCCGGCGACACTACGCATCAGACGGTGGTGAACTGGCGGATCGACGTCGATTGCGATGCCCGGTTGCGCGATGGACAGGACGGCTACGGCAATCTGACACGGATGCTCTATGCCGAAGGGCCGCTCGATACGCTGGTGCTGACGGTGAGCGGCGATGTGCTGCTGACCGAGGATGACGGTGCGATCGAAGGCACGGTCGAGCCGTTTCCGCCCGATCTGTTCCGGCGCGTCACGGCGTTGACCGAAGTCGATGACACCATCCGTTCGCTGGGGGCCGGGGACGACCTGCGCGCGATGACCGCGCTGGCGGAGGCGATCCACGACCGCTGGACGATCGACCGACGCCCGGTGCCTGCGATCCGCAGCGCGGTCGCCGCCGCAGCAGACACGCATATCAGCGCGCGCGACATGGCGCAGATTTTCGTCGCGGCGGCACGCGAACGCGGCGTCGCGGCGCGCTATGTCTCCGGATACAGTCTGTCGGGCGATGCCGGACGCGATACCGCCGCGCCCCATGCGTGGGCGGAGGCGTTCGTGTCGGGCGGATGGTATGCGTTCGATCCGGCGGCTGGCGGTCGGTCGGGACTGGACCATGTGCGCGTCGCCGTCGCGCTGGATGCCGCCGGTGCCGCGCCGATCGCCGGGGTGCGGATGGGACAGGGCGACGAGGCGATCGACGTCGACGTCCATGTCGCGGAAACCGGCGAGGGCTGACCGGCACGGGATCGCCCGGCCGGTCCGTATAATCGGGCGGGCAGGGCGCGGCGCATCCGCGACCTGCCCGTCCCGTCACCCCTCGTGGCTGGTATAGTTCTTCAGTTCGTCGCCGACGATCTGGACGACATGCAGCACGTTGGTTGATCCCGGCGTACCGAACGGCACACCGGCGCACACGACCACGCGGTCGCCCGCGCCCGCGATATTGTGACGCAGCACCATGCGCTTGGCCTTGGCGACCATCTCCTCGAACGATTCGACGTCGCGGGTGTGGACCGCATGGACGCCCCACAGCAGCCCCAGACGCCGCGCGGTTTCCTGTCGCGGGGTCAGCACCATGATGGGCACTGCCGGACGTTCGCGCGCGATGCGACGGGCGGTCGAGCCGGAGAAGGTGAAGCACAGGATCGCCTTCGCATCGACGGTCGCGGCAATGTTCTTGGCGGCTTCGGCGAGTGCGTCGGCGGTCGTCGGGTCGGGGCGCAGCACGGTGAAGTGCACGCGATCACCATGCGCCGGGTCGCGTTCGACCGCATGGGCGATGTCGTTCATCATCGTGACCGATTCGACCGGCCAGCTTCCCGCCGCGCTCTCCGCCGACAGCATGATCGCGTCCGCACCGTCATAGACGGCGGTGGCGACGTCGGACACTTCCGCGCGGGTCGGCGAGGGTGAGGTGATCATCGATTCGAGCATCTGCGTCGCGACCACCACCGGGCGGCCCAGACGACGTGCGGTCTCGACGATGCGCTTTTGCAGCGGCGGCACCGACTGCGGCGGCAGTTCGACGCCCAGATCGCCGCGCGCGACCATCACGCCGTCGCATTGCTCGACGATTTCCTCCAGCCGGGCGACGGCGGACGGCTTCTCGATCTTCGCCAGCAGCGCGGTCTTGCCGCCGATCAGCTTGCGCGCCTCGGCCAGATCCTCGGGCCGCTGCACGAACGACAGCGCGATCCAGTCGACACGCTGGTCGACCGCGAAGTGCAGGTCGGACACGTCCTTCGGCGTCAACGCGGCCATCGGCAGCACGACGTCGGGCACGTTCAGCCCCTTGGAATTGGACAGCGCCCCGCCGACCACGACCTCGGTCACGATGCGGTCGTCGTCATGGTCAGTCACGCGCAGCACCAGCTTGCCGTCGTCGAGCAGCAGCCGGGCGTCGCGCGCGATCGCGGCGAAGATTTCACGGTGCGGCAGTTCGACGCGGGTCGCATCGCCCGGTTCGTTAGAGCGATCGAGCGTGAACGTCTGCCCGACTTCTAGCATCACGCGGCCTTCGGCGAAGCGACCGACGCGCAGCTTCGGCCCCTGAAGATCGGCGAGGATCGTGGTCGGGCGACCATATTCCCGTTCCAGCCCGCGAATCGCCTGGATCACGGCGACCTTCGATTCCTGATCGCCGTGGCTCATGTTGATGCGGAAGGCGTCGGCCCCGGCTTCGAACAGCTTGGCGATCATCTCTGGCGTGCTGCTGGCGGGGCCGAGCGTGGCGAGCACGCGGACCTTGCGCGAGCGGGGGCTGATGGCCTTGGTCATAATCACTCTCCGGGCGTTGCGCGCCTGCCTCTAAGGTTTATTCGCAACCGATCAACCTTGGAGGGCCATCTTATGGCAACAATCGATTCGATCGGTGAAAAGGCACAGGCGGCGGCGTTCCGTCGGCTGGTCCGGCATCTGCAACATCGCACCGATGCCCAGAATGTCGATCTGATGGGACTGGCGGGATTCTGCCGCAACTGTCTGGGCGACTGGGTGGCCGAGGCGGCGGGCCTATCGACGGACGAAGGGCGTGAGGCGGTCTATGGCATGCCCTATGCCCGGTGGAAGGCGACGCACCAGTTGCCCGCGACGGAGGAACAGGTGGCGCGGATGCGCGAAAGCGTCGCCCGCAACCGCACCGACGACGCGCTCGACGATGCGCTGGAGGACAGTTTCCCCGCAAGCGATCCGCCGTCGATGACCGAGCCGAAGTGAGCGGACTGGCGCGCCGCCGCCCCATTGAGGCTGTCGCCTCGATCGGCTAGGCGCGCCCGTTCACCAACCTACTGGCATCCGAGGGAACTCCATGAGCGACAATGTTTCGGCCGAACAACTGCGGCTGCTGATCGAGCGGATCGAGCGGCTGGAAGAAGAAAAGAAGGGTATCAGCGACGACATCAAGGACGTCTATGGCGAAGCCAAGTCGACCGGATTCGACGTGAAGACGATGCGCACGATCATCCGCCTGCGTCGGATGGAAAAGCATCACCGCGACGAAGCGGACATGCTGCTCGAAACCTACAAGACCGCGCTGGGCATCTGAACGAGCAAGGGGCGGGGGCGATGGCCAGCGTGTTTCACTTCGCGACCCGCCTGCTGAACGGGCACGGCGATCCGAAAGGTGCGGAGGAAGCCCGCGTTCTCGACGCGATCGAACGCGGCGCGCCGGTCACGCGCGATGCTGCGGACGAATCGGATGCGCGATCGACCGTCGGCGACCGGCTGGCGGATCGGGTCGCGGCGGTCGGCGGGTCGTGGGGGTTCATCATCGCTTTTACGGCGGTGCTGCTCGGCTGGATGCTGCTCAATTCCGATGTGCTCTCGCATTTCGGGATGGCGTTCGACCCCTATCCCTTCATCTTTCTCAACCTGATGCTGTCGACGCTGGCGGCGGTGCAGGCTCCGGTCATCATGATGAGCCAGAACCGCCAGTCCGAAAAGGATCGGCTGGCGGCACGGCTCGATTACGAAACCAATCTTCGCGCAGAGATCGACATTCTCGCGCTGCATGCGAAACTCGACCACGACGTGATCGACCGGCTGGCGGCGCTGGAGCGGAAGATCGACGCGCTGGCGCATGGCGCCGCCGCGCGGTAGGGCGGACGCGACAACCAAGAGGCACCGATGGCAGGCCATTCCAAGTTCAAGAACATCATGCACCGCAAGGGTGCGCAGGATAAGAAGCGTTCGGGCATGTTCTCGAAGCTGAGCCGCGAAATCACCGTCGCGGCCAAGATGGGCCTGCCCGATCCGGACATGAACCCGCGCCTGCGCGCGGCGGTCAACGCCGCCAAGGCGCAGTCGGTGCCCAAGGACAATATCCAGCGCGCGATCGACAAGGCGTCGAAGGGCGACATGGAGAATTACGAGGAAATCCGCTACGAAGGCTTCGGCCCGGCGGGCGTTTCCCTCATCATCGAGGCGCTGACCGACAATCGCAACCGCACCGCCACCAACGTGCGGACGGCGGTGTCGAAGAACGGCGGCAATCTGGGTGCCAGCGGATCGGTAAGCCACGGCTTCGATCGCGTCGGCCTGATCAGCTATCCCGCGACCGCGGGCGACGCCGAGAAGGTGTTCGAGGCTGCACTGGAAGCCGGGGCCGAAGATGTGACGTCGAGCGAGGACGGCCACGAAATCTGGACCGCGGTCGCCGATCTGCACGAAGTCGCCAAAGCCCTGGAAGCGGTGCTGGGCGAGGCCGAGGGGGCCAAGCTGGCATGGCGTCCGCAGACGATGGTCTCGGTCGGCGAGGACGATGCGGCGACCCTGTTCAAGCTGATCGACGCGCTGGACGATGACGACGACGTTCAGACGGTCTGGGCGAATTACGAAGTGTCCGACGACGTGCTGGAGAAGCTGGGTTGAACCACCATATCCTCCCCGGCACGGGGAGGAGCCGGTCATGCTGATTCTCGGTCTTGATCCCGGTCTGGGCACCACCGGCTGGGGAATGATTCGCGCCGATGGCAACCGGCTGTCGCATGTCGCCAATGGTCAGATCCGCACCGATCCGTCGATGCAGTTGCCCCGTCGCCTCGCGCTGCTGTCCGCCGCGCTGGGCGAGGTGATCCGCACCGAACGGCCCGAAGGCGCGGCGGTCGAGGAGGTGCTGGGCAACAGCAACGCGCAATCGACGCTGAAGCTGGGGCAGGCGCGCGGCGTCGTGCTGCTGGCGGCGGCGAGCGCGGGGCTGGCGATCGGCGAATATCATCCCAGCATCGTCAAGAAGGCGGTCGTCGGCACCGGCGGCGCGGACAAGAAGCAGATTCAGGCGATGGTCGGGCATCTGCTGCCCGGCGTGAAGCTGTCGGGACCGGACGCCGCCGATGCGCTGGCGGTGGCGATCACCCATGCGCACCACCTCGCCAGCGCCCATGCCCGGGCGCGACGCAGCACGGGGATCGGGGCGTGAGCGCCATCGCCCATGCTTCCCGTATCCCGGCGAAGGCCGGGGTCCAGCTACGGGCAGGTCGTGACGATCGAACCGTCTCCCGACTGGGCCGCGGCCTTCGCCGGGGTGCGGAACAGGCCGGACCGGACCGTCTCCTTTCACCGAGTGTCACCCCATGATCGCCCATCTCAAAGGCACGTTATCGGTTTCCGGCATCGATCATGCGGTGATCGACGTCGGCGGGGTCGGCTATCTGGTCGGCGCGTCGTCCAGGACGTTGCAGGCGCTGGGGCCGACCGGCGGGACGGTCACCATTCATACCGAAATGCTGGTGGCGGAGGATTTCATCCGGCTGGTCGGCTTCGCGTCCGCCGACGAACGCGACTGGTTCCGGTTGCTCACCGGGGTGCAGGGCGTCGGTGCACGGGTCGCGCTGGGCATCCTGTCCACCCTGTCGCCGCAGGAAGTCGGCACCGCGATCGCACGCGGCGACAAGGCCAGCATCGCCCGGGCCAACGGTGTCGGCCCGAAGCTGGCGCAGCGCATCGTCATGGAGCTTAAGGACAAGGTCGGTGGCATCGCGATCGGCCCGGGAGTCGGCATTACGGTCGCTGCGGAAGGCGGGATCGAGGGCGATGCGGTATCCGCACTTCAGAACCTAGGTTTCCGGCCGCCCGAGGCGGCGACAGCGGTCGGCAAGGCGGCGGAGGAACTAGGGCCGGGCGCGACGCTCGACGCGCTGGTGCGACTGGCGTTGCGCAAGGCATCGCGGTAGCGCGTGGCGGAACGGCGGATTTCGCCCACTTGCAGACATTCCGCGCACGGCTAAATCGGTTGGGTGACAGCGAACATGCCGCGACTCGCCTTAAGTGCCCGAAAGGATCGCATGTGGCTGCGCCTGAACTTCTGTAAGCGCGCAGGCTTGCTCATCAAGCTTAGGGCAAAGCGGTATTCGCGGTTTGGGTTCGTAACATATCAAGTTGAAATTCCTTCTGATCTTCCAAGCAATCGCGCGATACAAATCGCACGAGCGATCAACAGGAATCGACGTTTATTGAAGCTCGGCTATGTTGCAGGCCGCTTGTTGAAGCAAACGGGCAGGCGAGACTTCAACGGGAGCCACACGCTCGCGCGTATTCAGAAGGCGAAGGTCCGCTAACCACCGATTGTGTTGAAAAACTCCGTCAGCCATCAAACCTCGCTAGCGCTTCACAATTTTGTTCCAGTAATACCTGCTACTATCGTATTATGATTGCATTTTACTATGATAACACGACCGATAGTTTCGTACAGAAGGATCACAATTGGGCCAGCGGGAGTTTTTCAACACAATCCACCAATTGCGGACATTCCCAGTTGTCCGTAGATAGGTTCTGCGCGAGGGGCCGGGGGGCTACGGAATGACAGCGAGCTCGTTGCTTCTCAACCCTACCGTGCGAACGGCTCGCATCGTACTAACCGTTGGATTTGCCGCCTTTTACGTTTGGCTCCTCTGGTCTGGTGGACACGCCAGCTATGGAACTTGGGCGGCTATGCTTTGCCTAACGGCATGGAACCTCGCGACCGAGCGAGCCAGGATAGCGAGCCGCAGCTAACCACAATTCGCACCCACCGCCCGCCACCGAACCCCCTCGACTTCGCGCCCCGCGAACAGCTAGGGAACGGGCGTGACCGATGACCGCATTACCACGCCGATCCGCCGCCCCGACGATGTCGATGCCGCGCTGCGCCCCAAGGCGCTGGACGAGTTCGTCGGGCAACGGGCGGCGCGGGAGAATCTGCGCGTGTTCATCGATGCCGCGCGCGGGCGGGGCGACGTGCTTGACCATGTGCTGTTCTTCGGGCCGCCCGGCCTTGGCAAGACGACGCTGGCGCAGATCGTCGCGCGCGAAATGGGCGTGGGGTTTCGCGCGACTTCCGGCCCGGTCATCGCCAAGTCGGGCGATCTGGCGGCCCTGCTCACCAATCTCGAAGATGGCGACGTGCTGTTCATCGACGAGATTCACCGGCTGAACCCGGCGGTCGAGGAAGTGCTGTATCCGGCGATGGAGGACCGCGCGCTCGACCTGATGATCGGGGAGGGGCCGTCGGCACGGTCGGTACGGATCGATCTGCCGCGCTTTACGCTGGTCGGGGCGACGACGCGACAGGGGTTGCTGACCACGCCGTTGCGCGACCGGTTCGGCATTCCGGTGCGGCTGCAATTCTATACGGTCGAAGAATTGACGCGGGTGGTGACGCGCGCGGCGGGACTGCTCGGCCTCGGCATCGACGCCAGTGGTGCGACGGAGGTGGCGAAGCGCGCGCGGGGGACGCCGCGTATCGCCGGGCGGTTGCTGCGCCGGGTGCGTGACTTCGCCAATGTCGCGGGGGTTGAGATCGTCGATGCGACCACCGCCGATGCCGCGCTCAACCGGCTGGAGGTGGATGCCAAGGGGCTGGACGCGATGGACCGGCGTTATCTGATGATGATCGCCGATGTGTATCGCGGTGGCCCGGTCGGCGTGGAGACGCTGGCGGCGGGCCTGTCCGAACCGCGCGACACGATCGAGGAAGTGATCGAACCCTATCTGATTCAGGTCGGTATGATCGCGCGGACGGCACGTGGCCGCTGTCTGAACGCGGGCGGGTGGAAGCATCTCGGGCTGGAGCCGCCGGCCCCAATGCAGGACGGGTTGTTCGATTGAAAGGAAACGGAATGAAGCGGCGCGCAACCCTGTTGTCGTCGGCAATGGTCGGGGCGATCGCCGCCGCGCCGGTACAGGCACCGGGACCGATCCCGATCCGAATCGAGATCGCCGATGATTCGACGTGCCACGTGACCGTCGGTGGGCGGACGTTCGTGCTGCCCGATCAACGCGACGCCTTCGTCGCGGCGTTGCGGTCGATGCCCGACAAGACGCAGCCGGTAGTGTTGTCGGCCCCCGAACCGGCGGCGGCCCCTGCGCGCTATATCGGCGGCGTGCTGTATCTGGTGCAAAGTGCCGGGTTCGAGAAGATAACGGTCGTCAACGAACCTCCCGCCGATTGATCCGGGCGACCATCCCCCTTCCCCCACGTCCGCCGCGCGGGTAAAGCATTGGATATGACCGACCCCGACCAGCCGGCCGGCGGCCGCTTCGTCGGCGGCGCGCATCGTTTTCCCGTCCGGATCTATTTCGAGGACACCGACCTGTCGGGTGTCGTCTATCACGCGAATTACCTGCGCTATTTCGAGCGGGCGCGATCCGATATGCTGATGCTGGCCGGAATCGACCAGCGCGCGGCGCAGGAGGCGGGTGAGGGTGCCTATGCCGTGCGGTCGATGCATATCGACTGGCGGGCGCCGGCGCGGCTGAACGATGCGCTGGTCGTCGTGAGCATGATCGACCGTGTTCGCGCGGCGGCGGTCGATATTCAGCAGTCAGTCATCCGCGACGATATCCTATTGGCGCAGGCACGGGTCGAGGTGGCGTTCGTCGCTCCGTCGGGGCGGCCGCGCCGACAACCGGCGGCGTGGATCGATGCGTTCGCGCGGCTGGTCGAAACCGAAAAAGGGGCATGATGGACTTTCTCGTAAACACCGACGCCGCCACGATGTCGCCGGTCGCGCTGTTCCTTCAGGCGGACTGGGTGGTGAAGGCGGTCATGCTGGGGTTGTTGCTCGCCAGCATCTGGACCTGGGCGATCATCGTCGGTTTCATCGTGCGCAGCCGTCGCGTGCGGCGCGACATCGATCAGTTCGAGGTCGATTTCGAACGTGCCGAGGATATCGATGCGTTCCACCGGATTCAGGGATCGCGCGACACGGCGATCGCCCGCGTCTTTTCCTCGGGCGTCCGCGAATGGCGGCGATCGACCGCCGCGAAGCAGATCGACCGGGATGGCACGCGCGAACGGCTGGCGACCGCGATGGCATCGACCGTCGCGGACGAGAGCGAGAGCCTGGCCGATCGGCTGAACGTGCTGGCGACGATCGGATCGGTCGCCCCGTTCGTCGGGCTGTTCGGCACCGTGTGGGGCATCATGCGATCGTTCACGTCGATCGCCAGCGCGCAGAACACGTCGCTGGCGGTGGTCGCACCGGGCATCGCCGAGGCGCTGTTCGCGACCGCGATCGGGCTGTTCGCCGCGATCCCGGCGGTCATCGCGTATAACCGTTTCAGCCACAGCGTGAACCGGATCGAGGCGCGGATGAACCGCTTCGCCGATGCGTTCCACGCCACGCTGTCGCGCCAGCTCGAAGGCGTCTGACATGGGGCTGAACCTGCCGTCCGCAAAGGGAAAGGGCCGTCGCGCGCCGATGGCGGAGATCAACGTCACGCCGCTGGTCGACGTGATGCTGGTGCTGCTCATTATCTTCATGGTGACCGCGCCGTTGATGACCACCGGGGTGCCGGTGAACCTGCCCGACAGCCGCGCCAAGGCGGTCGAGCAGGAACAACAGCCGCTGACCCTGTCGATCGATGCGTCGGGGCGGACGTTCATCGACGATGCGGAGGTGTCGGCCGACAACCTTCCCGGCGAACTGGAAAAGATTGCAGCGGCAGGGGCGGGCGCGACCGGCCCGCGACAGGTGATGCTGCGCGCGGATCGCGGTATCGATTACGGGCGGGTCAATGCGGTGCTGGGGGAACTCAACCGCGCCGGTCTGAACCGCGTGTCGCTCATCAGCGTGGCGCAGTAACACCGGATGCAGCGGGCGGAGAAGATCGGTCTGGGCGTAGCGGTCGCGGGGCATGTCGTCCTGTTCGGCCTGTTGTCGGTCGGGTTTCTGGCGACGCCGAACCCGGAAAAGCTGGCGCCCAAGACGATGGACGTCAGTTTCGCGGAGGATGTCGCGCTCGAACAGACCGCGCCGCAGCAGGACGAAGCCCCGGCGGTGTCCGAAGCACCGGAACTGGGTACGCCCGAAGACGCCGCGCCGCCGGAGCCGGAACCCGATCCCGCGCCGGAACCCGAACCCGCGCCACCGGCTCCTGCGCCGCGCCCGCAACCGGCACCCCGCCCCGAACCGCGCCCGGTGCCCAAGCCCGCCCCCGCGCCGAAGCCGGTACCCAAACCGGTGCCGAAACCCGCGCCACGTCCGGCCCCGGCACCCGAGCCGAAACCGGCCCCGGCGCGCACCCCGCCGCGCCCCGCCCCCGCGCGTCCGGCGACGGTGGCGAAGCCAGCACCAAAACCCGCTCCCGCACGTCCCGCACCAGCGGCCAGACCGGCGGCCACCAAGGGGCAGGGCGCTACCCCGCAGGCCACGGCACAGCGCCCGCGCGGCAGCCGGCTGGGCAGCGACTTTCGCAGGCGCATCGCCGACACCCCCACGCCGGGCAAGGCGGAGACACCCCGCGCCGCCGCCGTCGGTGCACAGTCGCTGGCCGGGCTGTCGAGCGCGATCCAGCGGCAGATCCAGCCCTGTGCCAACCGGATCCCCAATCCGGGACCGGGCGCGAACCAGATCCGCACCCGGCTTCGATTGCAGATGCGGGCCGATGGCAGCCTCGCCGCGCGTCCCGAATTGCGCGGGCAGACGGGGACCAACGACGAGAACGAACGCTATGCCCAGCGGGTCGGCGAACTGGCGATCGCGGCCGTGATCCAGTGCGCCCCCTACGAACTTCCATCCGAACTGTACGAGGGCGGATGGAAGGATATCATCATCAACTACAAGCTACCCGGCTGACCGGAGAGAACCGATGCGCAAACTGACGATCGCCCTTGCCGCCGCGCTGGCGACGATAGCGTCCGCCCCCGCCGCGCTGGCGCAGGTCGAGGTGGACATCGAAGGCGGTATCTCCGCGCCGCTGCCGATCGCGGTTCCCGCGATGCCGACCCCGCAGGTCACGTCTACCCCCGCCGGGTCGACGGATGCGCTCGGTCGCCAACTGGCGGACATCGTCGCCACCGACCTGCGCAATTCGGGCCTGTTCAAGGCATCCGGCCCCGACCAGCTCGGCGCGGTGACGATGGGGCAGGTACAGGCCCCGGACTATGCCGCGTGGAGCGGCGCGCAGGCGCTGGTACAGGGCTATGTCCGGGCGGAGGGCAACGGTACGCTCACCATCGGCTGTTACCTGTACGACGTGTTCGCGCGCACCGAACTGACGCGACAGGGGTTCAACGTTTCGCCGGGCGAATGGCGTCGTGCCGCGCATAAATGTGCCGACGCGATCTATACCCGCCTGTCGGGCGAGGGGCCGTATTTCGACAGCCGTATCGTCTATGTCTCTGAAACCGGGCCGAAGGGACGGCGGATCAAGCGGCTGGCGATCATGGATCAGGATGGGGCCAACCACCGCTTCCTGACCAATGGCCAGTCGATCGTGCTGACGCCGCGGTTCGCTCCGAACCAGCAATCGATCGTGTACATGTCGTACGTCAACGATCGGCCCGCCCTCTATATCTACGACCTCGGCACGGCGAAGCAGCGGTTGCTGGTGCAGAACGCCTCGCTGACCTTCGCGCCGCGTTTCTCGCCCGATGGCCGCTATGTCCTGTTCTCGATGGCGCAGGCGGGGAATACCGATGTTTATCGCGTCGCGGCGGCGGGGGGCAGCCCGCAGCGGCTGACCAATTCGCCGGGCATCGACACCGGCGGCAGCTATTCACCCGACGGCAGCCGGATCGTGTTCGAAAGCGACCGGTCGGGCGGGCAGCAGCTCTATGTCATGAACGCCGACGGATCGAACCAGCAGCGGATCAGCTTCGGCGGCGGACGGTACGGTACGCCGGTATGGAGCCCGCGTGGCGACCTGATCGCGTTCACGCGGCAAGGCGGCGGCGCGTTTCGCATCGGCATCATGTCGCCATCGGGCAGCGGTGAGAAGCTGTTGAGCGATGCGTGGGGTGATGAAGGCCCGAGCTGGTCGCCCAATGGCCGCGTGCTGACCTATTTCCGCAGCGCGCAGGGGTCTGGTCGCGCCGAATTGTGGTCGGTCGACCTGACCGGCACCAATTCGCGACGTATCCCGACGCCGATCGACGGGTCCGATCCGAGTTGGGGTCCGATCCGTCCGTGACGGTTCGCAAACGGGGGTAATTCCGCTACAGGGGCATTGTAGCGGGCGTGATGACCAGGGAGAATCCGATGACCAAGTTTTCAACGACGCTGATCGTCGCCACGGCGCTGCTGGCGACGGCAGGCTGCGCCAAAAGGCGGCCGGAAGTGCTGCCGCCGGGGCCGGGTCAGACGACGGGCACCGATGGCAGCGGTGGTACGACGACGCCGGGCGGCAGTGCCGTCGTTCCCGGTTCGCGCGCGGATTTCCAGCAGTCGGTGGCGAGCGACACGATCAATTTCGGGCTGGACCAGTTCGACATCGATTCCTCGGCCCGCGCGGTCCTCGACAGCCAGGCGCAGTGGCTGGCGCGCTATCCCAATGTCCGCGTCACGATCGAGGGGCATTGCGACGAGCGCGGCACGCGCGAATACAACCTCGCGCTTGGCGACCGTCGTGCCAATGCGGCGGCAAGCTATCTGGCGGCGCGCGGCATTTCGTCGTCGCGGATCACCACGATCAGCTATGGCAAGGAACGCCCGCTGTCGCTCGGCTCGGACGAGGGCGCATGGGCGCAGAACCGTCGCGCGGTGACGGTGGTGTTGCAGTAATCGATCGATGGCGGCGGCGGGATCGGCCGCCGCCATCCTGACTGACCGGGGGACGGCGACGATGCGAGCGTATCGATGGATGACGGTTGCGCTTTCGCTGACCATTCTGCCGCTGTCACCCGGCACCGCCGTCGCCCAGTCGGCACAGGCGCGCGCGACATGGAACCTTCCGACCACGCCGTTCCGGCTGTTCGGCAACGTCCATTATGTCGGCACCGCCGGATTGTCGGCATTCCTGATTACCGGGCCGAACGGCCATATCCTGATCGACGGGGCGCTACCCGAAAGCGCACCGCTGATCGCGGCGAACATCGAACGGCTGGGGTTCCGGCTGCGCGACGTCAAATACCTGCTTATCAACCATTCGCATGTCGATCACGCGGGCGGGCTGGCCGAACTGAAGCGCCGCACCGGCGCGCGGCTGATCGCGGGCGCGGGCGACCGTGCCGATCTGGAATCCGGGCGGACGATCGGGCGGAACGACATCTCGCCGTTCCCGGCGGTGCGCGTCGACCGCGTGGTGCGGGACGGGGACCGGGTGACCTTGGGACCGATCGTGCTGACCGCAATCGCCACGCCGGGCCATACCAGAGGCGCGACAAGCTGGGCGATGGAAAGCGGCGGGCGGCGCGTGGTGTTCGTATCGAGCATTTCGGTCGCGGACCAGCCGCTGGTCGGCAACCGAGCCTATCCCACCGCCGCCGCCGATTTCCGCGCGACCTTCGCGAAATTGCGGGCGACGCGGGCGGACGTCTATCTCAGCTTCCACGGCGAAGGTTTCGACCTGAAGGAAAAACGCGCCCGCCTGGCCGCTGGAAAGGCGGATGCGTTCGTCGATCCGGGCGAGCTTGGCCGCAGGGTCGATGCCGCGGAGCGCGGGTTCACCGAAGCGCTTGCGGCGCAGCGGCGGGCGGTACAGCGGCAGCGGCAGGGTAGCCGTCCATAAAGCCGTACCCCGGCGAAGGCCGGGGTCCAGTTGGGTAACGCTTGCGGCCCTTTACGAACCACTCCCAACTGGAGCCAGGCCTCTGCCGGGGTACGGTGCGCAAGGCACGTGGATACCATAACCGAACCATCCGCCGCACCGGTCTCCCGGCGCGGCGTAAGTAGCGTCACGCCCCGGTCGAGACTTTCGCCTTGCCACCCTTGCGCGGCTTCTTGGGCGCGGCCGGGACCATTTCGAACGACAGCGCGCCGTCCTTCAGCTTCACATTGACCTCACCGCCATGCACCAGCTTGCCGAACAACAGTTCCTCGGCCAGCGGCTGCTTGATCTTTTCCTGGATCAGGCGACCCATCGGGCGCGCGCCGTACAGCTTGTCATAGCCCTTTTGCGTGAGCCATTCCTTGGCCGGTTCGTCGAGCTGGATATGCACCCCACGATCCGACAATTGCAGTTCGAGTTGCAGGATGAACTTGTCCACCACGCGCGCTACCACTTCCGGCGGAAGATAGCCGAACGGCACGATCGCATCGAGGCGGTTGCGGAATTCGGGGGTGAACAGCTTCTTCACCGCCTCCTCCTGCACGTCCTCACGATTCATCTGACCGAAGCCGATCGATTCGCGCGCCATGTCGGATGCACCGGCATTGGTCGTCATCACGAGGATGACGTTGCGGAAATCGACGGTCTTGCCGTGGTGATCGGTCAGCTTGCCGTTGTCCATCACCTGCAATAGGATGTTGAACAGGTCGGGATGCGCCTTCTCGATCTCGTCGAGCAACAGCACGCAATGCGGCTGCTGGTCGATCGCATCGGTCAGCAATCCACCCTGATCATAGCCGACATAGCCCGGAGGGGCACCGATCAGGCGGCTGACCGAATGGCGCTCCATATATTCGGACATGTCGAACCGCTGGAGCGGGATGCCCATGATTTCCGACAACTGCCGCGCGACTTCGGTCTTGCCGACGCCGGTCGGGCCGGTGAACAGATAGTTCCCGATCGGCTTGTCCGGATCGCGCAATCCCGCCCGGCTGAGCTTGATCGCCGACGACAGCGCCTTGATCGCGTCGTCCTGTCCGAACACCACGCGCTTCAGGTCGATTTCGAGGTTGGCGAGCACCCGCGTGTCGTCGGTCGACACCGTTTTCGGCGGGATGCGGGCCATCGTCGCGATGACCTGTTCGATCTCCTTCGACGTGATGGTCTTCTTGCGCTTCTGCACCGGCACCAGCATCTGCATCGCGCCGACTTCGTCGATCACGTCGATCGCCTTGTCCGGCAGCTTGCGGTCGTTGATGTAGCGCGCGGACAATTCCACCGCCGACTTGATCGAATCGGGGGTGTACTTGACCTTGTGATGTTCCTCGAACGCCGTGCGCAGACCGGTAAGGATCTTGATCGTGTCCTCGACCGACGGTTCGTTGACGTCGATCTTCTGGAACCGGCGCAGCAGCGCGCGATCCTTTTCGAAATGGTTGCGGAATTCCTTGTACGTGGTCGATCCGATGCAACGGATCTGCCCACCCGACAAGGCGGGCTTGAGCAGGTTCGACGCATCCATCGCCCCGCCGCTGGTCGCGCCCGCGCCGATCACCGTGTGGATCTCGTCGATGAACAACACCGCGTGCGGCAGTTTCTCAAGCTCGGTCACGACCTGCTTCAGCCGTTCTTCGAAATCGCCGCGATAGCGGGTGCCGGCCAGCAGCGCGCCCATGTCGAGCGAGTAGATGACGGCGGGCAACAGCACCTCGGGCACGTCGCCCTCGACGATCTTGCGCGCCAGCCCCTCGGCGATCGCGGTCTTGCCGACGCCGGGATCGCCGACATAGAGCGGGTTGTTCTTCGACCGGCGGCACAGGATCTGGACCGTGCGATCGACTTCCGCCGACCGTCCGATCAGCGGATCGACCTTCCCGATCTTCGCCTTTTCGTTCAGGTCGACGCAGAACTGCTTGAGCGCGCTTTCGCCCTTGCCCTTCTCGGCCGTTTTCGGGGTTTCCTTTTCCTCGGCGCCCTTGGGTGTGGGGGTCTCGGACGTGGCCGATCCCTTGCCGACGCCGTGGCTGATGAAGCTGACCGCGTCGAGGCGGCTCATATCCTGTTGCTGCAGGAAATAGACGGCATAGGTCTCGCGCTCGCTGAACATCGCGACGAGCACGTTGGCCCCGGTCACTTCGTCCCGGCCCGACGACTGGACGTGCAGGATCGCGCGCTGCACCACGCGCTGGAAACTGCTGGTCGGCGACGGATCGGTCGCGGCGTCGAGTTTGAACGTATCGAGTTCGGTGTCGAGATAATGGGCGACGGTCGCCTTCAGGTCGGGCAGCTCGACGCCGCATCCGGTCATCACCTTCGCCGCGTCCTTGTCGTCGATCAGGGCGTAGAGAAGATGTTCGAGCGTGGCATATTCGTGCCGGCGCGAGGATGCGGCCTCGAGCGCCTTGTGCAGCGTGGATTCCAGTGCGGAAGCGAAGGATGGCATTCAGGTCACTCCGGTCGACCGGCGAAACCGCGCCGGTCCTGCGTCCCGGTTTCCCGGGTCTTCCTCCATGTCGGGATGGATGTCCCCGGCATCAAGCGGTGCGGGCGCGTCGACGTTCGCGAAGTTGCGGAACGATGACGGCGGCGGCGATCACGATCGGAACAGCGCGTCGGCGCTGGCGCGGTGGTGCGCGGCGCGATCCATCCGCGCGCGGCTGCGCACGATCTCCTGCTCCAGCACCGCGATGCGCGCGGCCAGTTCCTCGACCGAAAACGGATCGAGATCTTCGCGGATCAGCGCGTTCAGCGTGTCGCGGCGGCCGTGGCCGATGGTTTCGTCGGCGTCCATTGCATTGCAACGTTGACCCTGTTGCGGGGGATGTCAATAACGCCGCGCGACAGGGGGATGCCCGATGGCGATACCAGAGACGATGCGTGCGATCGATCCGGCGGAAGCGGGCGGTCCGGAAATACTGACGATCGTGGAGCGGCCGGTGCCGGTGCCCGCGGCGGGCGAAGTGCTGATCCGCGTGGCCGCCGCCGGGGTCAACCGTCCCGACGTGCTGCAACGCAAGGGCGGCTATCCGCCACCGCCGGGCGCACCCTCGATCCCCGGTCTCGAAGTCGCCGGGCGGATCGTTGCCACCGGGCCGGGCGTTGCTGCCGAACTGCTGGGACAGCCGGTCTGCGCGCTGCTGGCGGGCGGTGGCTATGCCGAATATGTCGCGGTCCCGGCGGGGCAATGCCTGCCGATGCCCGACGGGCTGTCGATGGTCGATGCCGCCGCGCTGCCCGAAACGCTGTTCACCGTGTGGACCAATTTGTTCGAGCGTGCCTTCGCGACCGAGGGCGACACGGTACTGGTGCATGGCGGCACCAGCGGGATCGGCACGATGGCCATCCTGTTGGGCAAGCTGTTCGGGCTGACGATCATCGTTACCGCCGGATCGGCGGCGAAGGTGCGCGCGGCGCTCGACCTCGGCGCTGCACATGCGATCGATTACCGGACCGAGGATTTCGTGGCGCGGGTCAAGGAGATTACCGGCGGAAAGGGCGTGCAGGTCGTGATCGACATGGTCGGCGGCGACTATGTGCCGCGCAACCTGCAATGCCTGGCCGACGACGGACGGCATGTCTCGATCGCGGTACAGGGCGGGGCGAGCGCCACCATCCCCCTGTTCGAGATCATGCGCCGTCGCCTGACGCTGACCGGATCGACGCTGCGCCCGCGCGATGCGGCGTTCAAGGAAATGGTCGCCGACGAACTGTCGCGCACCGTGTGGCCGCACGTCGCATCGGGCGCGCTGCGCGCCGTGATCGATCGCACCTTTCCGTTCGAGCAGGCTGCCGACGCCCATCGCCGGATGGAGGGGGGCGATCATGTGGGGAAGATCGTGCTGGTGATGCCGACGCAGGAATAGTGCGGTATATGGCCGCAACGCTTGCCCTTTGGGTCGCCCGGTACTAGATCGGGGGGAACGTGGCCGCCCGGTTTGGGCGGCCCTTTCTATTTCGGAGACCCGTCGTGGCCCAGCCGCTGATGCCGCACGCGACCGCTTCCTGGCTGGTCGACAATACCTCGCTGTCGTTCCCGCAGATCGCCGATTTCTGTGGCCTGCACGTTCTGGAGGTACAGGCGATCGCCGACGATACCGCCAGTTCCAAGCTGACCGGGCGCGACCCGGTGCGCGCGCACGAACTGACGATGGAAGAGATCGAGAAGGGGCAGGCCAACCCCGACTATCGCCTGATCATGATGAAGGGGCCGGAACAGGTCCGCCGGACCAAGGGGCCGCGCTACACGCCGGTCAGCAAGCGGCAGGACAAGCCGGACGGCATTGCGTGGATCATCCGCAACCATCCGGAGATCACCGACGGCGCGATCGGCAAGCTGATCGGCACCACCCGCACCACCATCGCCGCGATCCGCGATCGCACCCATTGGAACATCGGCAACATCACGCCGAAGGACCCGGTGACGCTGGGCTTGTGTTCGCAGCGCGAGCTGGACGCACTGGTCGGCAAGGCGGCGAAGGCGGCAGGCATCGAAGCCCCGACCGACACCCGCCTCGAAGGCGACCGCGAGGCGTTGATCGAACAGCTTCGCAACGAGCGGACGCAGGCGGCACGCGATGCCGAACTGGCGGCGAGCGGCGAACTGCCCGCATCGTCCACCTCGTTCTTCGACCCGTTCAAGCGCTGATCCATATCGGCCCCGCGTGATGCGGGGCCGACACCGGCGTTCGGGCCAGCCGGTCCGGCGCCCGATCGCCTCTTTCGACAATCGCCGCAACGCTCTACGCTGTCTTCCAGAGGGAGAGCGGCCATGATCGATCTGCGTGTGCGTGCCATCGCGCTGTACGATGCATTTACCCACGACCATCGCGACCGGCGGCGGTTCATGGGGGAGATGGTTGCGCTGGCCGGATCGGTCGCGGCGGCCGAGATCCTTGTTGCGGGAATCGCCGCATCCCCCGCCGCCGCGCAACAGATACCCGCCGACGATGCCCGGCTGACGGCGGAGCGCGTTACCGGGACCGAAGCGGGCAAGCCCTCCGTCGCCTATGTCGCCGTGCCCAAGGACGCGGCCGGTGGATTGCCGACCCTGCTGGTCATCCATGAGAATCGCGGGCTGAACGCGCATATCGAGGATGTGGCGCGTCGCATCGCGCTGGCCGGGTTCCGGGCGATCGCGCCGGACTTCCTCGCGCCGCAGGGCGGGACGCCCGCCGACGAGGATCGGGCGCGGGCGATGATCGGGACGATCGATTACGATTTGGCGCTGGCGCAGGCGCGCGCGTTCCTCGCCACGGCGCGTAGCGCGCCGACCGGCAACGGACGGACCGGTGCGGTCGGCTTCTGCTGGGGCGGGGCGTTCGTCAACCGGCTGGCGGTGGCCGACGCCACGCTGGCAGCGGGTGTGTCCTATTACGGCCCGGCGCCCGATCCGGTGGAGGCCGGCAAGGTCCGCGCTGCGATGCTGCTGCAACTGGCGGGTAACGACACGCGGGTGAACACCACCGCGCTGCCGTGGGGCGAGGCATTGGCGAAGGCGGGGCGGACGGTAACGACGCATCTGTATCCGGGCGTCGATCACGCCTTCAACAACGACACGTCCACCGCGCGATACAATGCCACCGTCGCGGCACAGGCATGGGCGCGTACGATCGCGTTCCTGCACCTGCACCTTGACGCTGTATAGCGCGTACTTCCATCTTCGTTCGCAATAACTTCCTTGGGGGAAACGATGACCGACCTGACGCTCTATACCAATCCGATGTCGCGCGGCCGGATCGCGCGCTGGATGCTGGAGGAGGCGGGGGCGGACTATCGCGTCGAACTTCTCGGCTATGGCGGCACGATGAAAGCCGACGCCTTCGTGGCGATCAACCCGATGGGAAAGGTGCCCGCGATCGTCCATGACGGGCGGGTCGTCACCGAAACCGCTGCGATCTGCGCCTATCTCGCCGATGCATTCCCCGATGCGGGGCTGGCGCCGTTGCCGCCGGAGCGTGCCGACTATTATCGCTGGCTGTTCTTTGCGGCGGGGCCGGTGGAGCAGGCGGTGGCGAACCGGATGCTGGGCGTCACGCCGTCGGACGAGCAGCAGATGGTCGTCGGCTATGGTCATTACGATCGGGTGGTCGCGACGCTCGACCACGCGCTCACGGCCGGGCCGTATATCGCCGGCGATCGCTTTACGGCGGCGGACGTCTATCTCGGCGCACAGGTGATGTGGGGCGTGCAGTTCGGGACGTTGCCGACGCGTGATTCCTTCACCGCCTATATCGCGCGACTGGCCGATCGTCCCGCCTATCGCCGTGCGAGCGAACTGGATGACGCCGCGATCGGTGCGGCGAAGGCGGACGCATAGGGTCGGCATGATCCCGCCGGTGCCCGCGCCGATCCTGTTCCTGTGCGCTGCGTTGCTGGAGATCGGCGGCTGCTTCGCGTTCTGGGCATGGTGGCGGCTCGATCGATCGCCGGGGTGGCTGGTGCCGGGTATCGTGGCGCTGGCCGGATTCGCATGGCTGTTGGCACAAAGCGATGCGGCGGCGGCCGGACGGGCCTATGCCGCCTATGGCGGTGTCTATGTCGCCAGCGCGATCGGCTGGCTGTTGCTGGTCGAAGGGGTGGTGCCCGATCGATGGGATCTGGCGGGCGGCGCGCTGTGTCTGGCGGGATGCGGGCTGATCCTGTTCGGACCACGGTGACCGATCGCGAAAGCGGCTGGAGCGGGTAGCGGGAATCGAACCCGCGTATTCAGCTTGGAAGGCTGCTGCACTACCATTGTGCTATACCCGCAACGCCACGACGTCGTGTGGCAACGCCCCTGCCACAGCGGACGGCGGTCGGTCAACCGTCCCGCACGGCACGCTGGCGTCCTGATATTACAAATTGTAAGACGCGAGAAAATATGGCGGGGAGGGAAGCGATGCTGGATCAGATGATCGGAGCGGTTGGCGACGTGCTGGGCGCGCATGGCCCGGCGGTGCAGGCAGCGACGCGCAGCTTCGCTCCTTCGGATTATTCGATTCACTTCTTCCTGCAACTCGCCGTGATCCTGCTGACGTGCCGCGTGGTCGGGTGGGCGGGGCAACGGTTCCTCGGCCAGCCGCAGGTGGTGGGGGAGATGATCGCGGGCGTCATCCTCGGGCCGTCGCTGCTCGGGCTGGTCTTTCCCGACCTTCAGGCGGCGATTTTCCCCAAGGAGACCCGCAACGTCCTGTATTCGGGCGCGCAACTGGGCGTCGGGCTGTACATGTTCCTCGTCGGGCTGACGCTCAATCTCGACCATTTCCGCACCAAGGCGCGCAGCGCGGCGGCGGTGTCGGCGGCGGGGATCGCGGTGCCGTTCCTGTTGGCGGTACTGGTCACGCCGGTGCTGATGCAGGTGCCGGGACTGTTCGCGCCGGGCATCGCCACCGGCAGCGCAACGCTGTTCATGGGTGCGTGCATCGCGCTCACCGCCTTTCCGATGCTGGCGCGGATCATCAACGAACGCGGGCTGGCCGATACGTCGCTCGGCACGCTGTCGCTGACCGCCGGGGCGTTCGACGATGCGGTGTCGTGGTGCGTGCTGGCCGTGGTGCTGGCGACGTTCGGCGGCGGACCGGGCATCGCCATCCTCGCGATCGGCGGGGCGGTGCTCTATGCCGTGTTCCTGATCCTGTTCGGACGGCGGCTGCTCGCCCCGTTGGGACGTGCGGTCGAGGCGCGGGGGGAGATGAGCATGACCGTGCTGTCGATCACGCTGACATTGTTCTGTATGTCCGCCTTCTTCATGGATGCGATCGGCATCCACGCGATCTTCGGCGGGTTCATCCTCGGCGTGTTCATGCCGCGTGGGGCTTTCGTCGCCGAACTCAAGCGCAAGGTCGAGCCGCTGGCGGTCGTGCTGCTGCTGCCGATGTTCTTTACCTATTCCGGGCTGAACACGCGGATGGACATGGTCAATTCGCCATCGCTGCTGCTGATCGCGCTCGGCGTGCTGGCGGTGTCGATCCTTGCCAAGTTCGGCGCGTGCTGGGCGGCGGCGCGGCTGGCGGGGGAGGACAACCGCACCGCGCTCGGCATCGGTGCGCTGATGAACTCGCGCGGGCTGATGGAACTCATCATCATCAATATCGGCCTGCAAAAGGGCATCATTGGCCCGACGCTGTTCGCGATGCTGGTGCTGATGGCGATCGTGACCACGGTGATGGCGACCCCGTTGTTCGAGGCGGTGTACGGGCGCAAGGCGCGCGCCAGCGGCGAACTGGGCGCGATCGATCGCAAGGTCGCGGCGTGAACTAGCATCTGGCGTTCGCGGCGCGGACGCCATAAATACCGCGCCCTCATGGCAAAGATCACCACTCCGCGCCCGGTTCGCGGCACCCAGGATATTTTCGGCGATTTCGAGCGGCGCTTCACCCATGTGGCGGAGACGTTCGAGCGCGTGCGGCGGCTCTATTGCTTCCAGCGGGTCGAGGTGCCGGTGTTCGAATCGACCGCTGTCTTCGCCCGTTCGCTGGGCGAGACGACCGACGTCGTGTCGAAGGAAATGTATTCGTTCGAGGATCGCGGCGGCGATTCGCTGACGCTGCGTCCCGAGTTCACCGCAGGGATATCGCGCGCCTATCTGACCGAAGGGTGGCAGCAATTCGCCCCGTTGAAGCTGGCGACGCATGGCCCCGTGTTCCGCTACGAACGCCCGCAAAAGGGCCGCTATCGCCAGTTTCATCAGATCGACGCCGAAGTGATCGGCGCGGCCGAGCCGATGGCCGATGTCGAGTTGTTGGCGATGGCCGACCAGTTGCTTCACGAACTGGGCATCGCCGACGGCGTGACGTTGCAACTCAACACGCTGGGCGACGCGGAGACGCGCGACGCATGGCGCACCGCGTTGGTCGAGCATTTTCAGGCGCATCGCGGCGACCTGTCGGAAGACAGCCTCAAGCGGCTCGATAAAAATCCGATGCGGATTCTGGATTCCAAGGACCCGCGCGACCGGCCGATCGCCGACAGCGCGCCGGGGATAGACGGGTTTCTGACGACGGAAGCAGCGGATTTCTTCGCGGCAGTGACCGGCGGGCTGGACGCGGCGGGCGTGCAATGGACGCGCAACGACCGGCTGGTGCGCGGGCTGGACTATTACCGCCACACCGCGTTCGAGTTCGTCACCGACCGGTTGGGCGCACAGGGCACGGTGCTGGCCGGTGGGCGCTATGATGGGTTGATCGAAAGCCTTGGTGGGCCTGCGACGCCGGGGGTCGGCTGGGCGGCGGGGATCGAGCGGCTGGCTATGTTGCTGGAGGAGCCTGCGGTCGAACCGGTGGAAGTGGTCGTCATTCCAATGGGTGCCGCCGCCGAGACGCGCGCCGTCAGGATTATGGCCGATCTTCGTCGAGCGCATATCTCTACCGACATGACGTACAAGGGCAACATGAAGCGAAGGCTTGCAAAGGCGGACGCCGCCGGTGCCAATTATGCCCTAATTCTGGGTGACGACGAACTTGCCAGCGACGAGATTGTCGTCAAGGCGTTGAAGTCTGGCGAACAGGCAAAAATGCAGATGAAATGGATTCCGCAAGGGGTGTTTGATCTGTTGTTTGAGGATGAATCCGCCAGGTTGAATAAAGATATTGTCTTGCCCCCGTTGGCCGAACGACTGACGCTAGCATGACCATGCGTAGGGTAGGCCGTATCCCGGCGAAGGCCGGAGGCCAGTTACGACCGGCCGGATACTGGACCCCGGCCTTCGCCGGGGTACGGCAAGGGGCGACGCTATGACCATCGCCCCCGAACGCATCGCCCAGATCGAGGCGCGGCGCGACGAGTTGCAGGCGCAGATGGCGACCGGCGACCTGCCCGGCGATCGCTTCGTCGCGGTGTCGAAGGAATATGCCGAACTCGAACCGGTGGCGCAGGCAGCGGGCGAAGTGCGGCGGTTGCGGGCCGAGAGCGAGAGCCTCGCCTATATGACGCAGGATGCCGACGAGGATCTGCGGCAGATGGCGACCGAGGAGCTTCATACCAACCGCGTCGCGCTGGAAGCGGCCGAGCGCGACTTGTCGCTGGCGCTGTTACCGCGCGATGCGGCCGACGAACGCGCGGCGATGCTCGAAATCCGCGCCGGGACCGGCGGCGATGAGGCCGCGTTGTTCGCCGGCGACCTGTTCCGCATGTATCAGCGATATGCGGACATGCGGGGCTGGCGGATCGAACTGATCTCGGCCTCCGTGTCCGATGCGGGCGGATACAAGGAAGTCGTCGCCAGCGTCACCGGCACCGGCGTGTTCGCGCGGATGAAGTTCGAAAGCGGCGTGCACCGCGTGCAGCGCGTGCCCGCGACCGAGAGCGGCGGGCGCATCCATACGAGCGCCGCCACCGTCGCCGTCCTTCCCGAAGCCGAGGAGGTCGATGTTCAGATCGATGAGGCGCGCGACCTGCGCATCGACGTGTACCGGTCGTCGGGGCCGGGGGGGCAATCGGTCAACACCACCGATTCGGCGGTACGGATCACCCATCTTCCCAGCGGACTGGTCGTCATCCAGCAGGATGAGAAGTCGCAGCACAAGAACAAGGCCAAGGCGCTGAAGGTGTTGCGGACCCGCCTGTACGAAGCGGAACGCGCCCGGCTGGCCGACGAACGCGCGGGAACGCGGCGATCGATGGTCGGATCGGGCGACCGGTCCGAACGCATCCGCACCTATAATTTCCCGCAGGGGCGCGTGACCGATCACCGCATCAACCTGACACTGCACCGCCTTCCCGAAATTCTGGAGGGCGAGATGGAAGAACTGATCGGCGCACTGATCGCACAGGACGAGGCGGAGCGGCTGGCGACGCTGGATGGGTGAGGCGGTAGAAGATCGTTCTCACGCCAAGGCGCGAAGGCGCGGAGAAAGAGGCTCGTTTTCGCGCAGAGGCGCAGCGAAACCGGGAAGTTTCGCTGCGGCGATCGATCATGTAGTCGACTTTATCCCCTTCAACCCGGCAGGAGAGCGCCGCTCCGTGCAAACGGCCACCCGGCACGCAGCCTCTCCATGCCTTCGCGTGACCCGATGACCACGCTCCGCCACGCGCTGACGCAGGCAACCGCGCGCATCGCCGCCCTTTCGGAATCCCCCCGCCTCGATGCCGAACTACTTGCGGCCCATGCGATGGGCATATCGCGCGAATCGATGCTGCTGGCCCGCCTCGACGACCCCGTGCCGCCCGGCTTCGCCGCCCTCGTCGAACGACGGCTGGCGCACGAGCCGGTCGCGTACATTACCGGCAGCCGGGCATTCTGGACCATCGAACTGGCGGTCGGCCCCGGCGCGCTGGTGCCCCGCGCCGATAGCGAGACGTTGATCGAGGCGGCGGTCACGCATTTTCACGACCGTGCGCCGCGCTCGATCCTCGATCTCGGCACCGGACCGGGCACGTTGTTGCTCGCCGCGCTGGATGAATGGCGCGACGCGCGGGGGCTGGGCGTCGACGCATCGGCGCAGGCGCTTGCCTATGCGCAGGCCAATGCCGAGCGGCTGGACATGCAGGAACGCGTGCGCTTCCGGACCGGCGACTGGACGACCGGTATCGACGACCGGTTCGACCTGATCCTCGCCAATCCGCCCTATATCGGGACCGACGAATCGCTGCCGCAGGAAGTCGTCGGCCATGAACCGGCATCGGCGCTGTTCGCGGGCAGCGACGGGCTGGACGACTATCGCCGGATCGTGCCCGACCTGCCGCGGCTGCTGGCACCTGGCGGGATCGCCGCGATCGAAATCGGCCATAGGCAGGGGGAGGCGGTGTCGGCGCTGGTCGGCGCGGCGGGCCTGTCGGCGCGGGTCGTGTGCGACCTTGGCGGGCGGCCGCGCTGCGTGATCGCGGGTTGACGCGATCCGCCCGGCTTCCCATCTTTCTGCTTGGAGAAGCCGTACGCAGTCGCTAAGACCGACAGCGGGGCAGGCACCATCGACCACGTCGTCGATAGCGCGCAGTGCTCCTTCCATCGTCATGCGAGTCACTGTCGTCCGGTGGCCGTGGCAGGCGGACGGTGCCCACGCATCGCCTTGCGGATTCGCTCGCATCCGGGATCGCGTAGATCGACGGACAGGTAAGGACAGGGACAACCAAACCTTGATGAACAATCGTCAGGCCGGCCGCCGTCGCGGTCGCGGTGGCCAGCGTCAGCCGGGGAGCGGCGGCGGCAGCAATCCGCGCGACAACGGCAATCGCATCGACAATCGCGCGCGGGGCAATGCCGCGCAGTTGCTCGAAAAGTACAAGAACCTTGCCGCCGATGCGCAACGCGCCGGCGACCGGGTAAACACCGAATATTATCTGCAATTCGCGGATCATTACTTCCGGGTGCTTGGCGACAGCCGCACGCGGGTCGAGGAGCAGCGCCGCCCCCGCGACGATTTCTCGCAGGATGACGACGACGATTTCGACGATGACGGCGAAATGACGTCCGATGCCGTGGCGCAGGAACGCGGCAACCGCGACGATCGCAGCATCCGCGACGATCGCGGCAATCGCGACGATCGCCCGCGCGAGGATCGCCAGGCGCGTAACCAGCGCGACGATCGCGCTCCCCGTGACGACCGCGGCCAGCGCGACGATCGTGGTCAACGCGACGACCGCCAGCCCCGTGAGGAACGTGCCGAACGCGCGCCCCGCGAAGATCGCGCGCCTCGCGAGGACCGCGCCGAGCGCGTGCCGCGCGAGGATCGCGTCGCTCGTGATGACCGTCAGCCCCGCGATGACCGTCAGCCACGTGAGGATCGTCAGCCCCGCGAACGCATCCGTCGCGACAATGGTCGTCCCGCCCCTGCGGACACCGGCACGGTGATGCGTGTCGAGGGCGAAGTCGGCACGCAGCAGACCGAAGCCTATGCGCAACCCGAACCTGTGGCCGAGCCGGTCGAGGCAAAGCCGCGCCGTCGCATCGCCCGTCCGCGCGCCGAGGCAGCGGCTGCCGAGGCAGCATCGTCGGTCGAATCTGGCGACGTGTCGGCATCGATCGACGCCGATCGGCTGCCCCCGTCGCTGTCGGGTGGTGAAGAGGGTGCCGAGCGCCCGCGCCGTCGCCGCCGCGTACGTGGTGACGACGAACTGGTCCCGCCCGCCGCCTGATCGTTCATCGGGTACGGCAAACCATGCCGGCGTCGCCTTCGCGTGACGCCGGCATTGTCGTATCTGCTATGCCGGTTCGGTACTGGCGAAGATGGACCGCAGCGCTGTCGCCGATGCGTGCAGCGCCTGCTGCTCCGGCTCGGTCAGGGTGGGCGTCAGCACCCGCAATACACCTGCTGCCCCGATCAGGCATGGCAGGCTGCAATACAGGCCGCCCAGCCCATAGGGACCATCGACCCATGTCGATACCGGCAGGACTACACGCTCATCGCGGACGATCGCTTCGCAGATACGGACGATGGCGGTTGCCACGCCATAGGAGGTGTACCCCTTGCCGTGGTTGATCGTGTAGCCCGCGCGCATCACGTCGCGACCGATCGTGTCGCGATCGAGGGCAGGGGCGTCGGGCCACGCGTCCAGCGTCATGCCGCCGATCCGCACCGTCGACCACGCCATGACTTCGCTGTCGCCATGCTCGCCCAGCACCATCGCTTCCACCGCGCCGGGTGCCACGCCCAGACGGTCGGCGAGCCGTTTGCGAAAGCGGTTGCTGTCGAGCAATGTGCCGGTGCCGATGACGCGCGCGGTCGGCAGTTCGGCGCGGCGTTGCGCCACCTGTGCCATCGCATCGACCGGGTTGGACGCGACCAGCACGATCCCGTCGAAGCCCGCGGCCATCGCGCTGTCGATACAGTCGCGCACGATCACCGCGCTTCGAGCCGCGACCGACGCGCGGGTTTCGTCGCCATGCGTCGCGGCACCGGCGGTCAGCACCAGCACGCCGGCATCGCGGACGTCTTCATAGTCGCCTGCCCAGATTCGCGCGGGGCGGGCGATGGCGTTGGCATCGGCGATATCGGTCGCCTGTGCGGCGGCCAGTTTCGCGTCGGCATCGATCAGCACGATCTCGGCGAACAGACCGCGTAGCATCAGCGCATAGGCGGCGGTCGCGCCGACATTACCGGCACCGACGATGGCGATACGGGAGGATGAGGGCATTACAGGCTCCATTCGATCCGGGGTCTCTCCCGTTCCCAACGACCCACGGCGTCCGATGGACGCGCAAACCCCGATACGAAAAGGGGCGAGGCATCGACCGATGCCCCGCCCCCTGACGTTCCGTCCGTCGGTGGATCAGATATGGATCGCCTTCCCGCGTACCGCCATCGCCGCTTCCTTCAGCGCCTCGGCATGGGTCGGATGGGCGTGACAGGTATAGGCGATGTCTTCGCTGGTCGCCCCGAACTCCATCGCCTGTGCCGCCTGTGCGATCATCGTGCCCGCCAGGCTCGATACGATCCACACGCCGACCACCCGGTCGGTTTCGGCATCGGCGATCACCTTGACGAAGCCGTCGGTGTCGCGGTTGGTCTTGGCACGGCTGTTACCCGCGAACGGGAACTTGCCGACCTTTACCGCGCCCTTTTCCTTGGCGGCTTCCTCGGTCAGGCCGACGCCCGCGATTTCCGGCATGGTATAGACGACGCTCGGGATGACGTCGTGGTTCACGATACCGGTCTGGCCCGCGATGAACTCGGCGACGGCGATGCCTTCATCCTCGGCCTTGTGCGCCAACATCGGGCCGTGGACGACGTCGCCGATCGCCCAGATGCCATCGACCTTGGTACGGAATTCCTCGTCGATATCGACCTGTCCGCGCTGGTTCACCGCCAGCCCAGCCTTGTCGAGCGCCAGCCCGTTGGTGTTGGCGCGGCGACCGATCGATACCAGCACCGCATCGGCGGTGATCGTCGTCGCCTCGCCGCCCGCTGCCGGCTCGACCGTCAGCGTCGCGGTGGCACCGTCGACCGACGCCCCGGTGACCTTGGTCGACGTCAGGAACTCGAAGCCCTGCTTCTTGAACAGCTTGGCCGATTCCTTGCGGACTTCGCCGTCGAAGCCGGGCAGGATCTGGTCGGCATATTCGACGACCGTGACCTTTGCACCCAGCCGCCGCCATACGCTGCCCAGTTCCAGCCCGATCACGCCGCCGCCGATCACCACCAGATGCTCCGGCACCTTGGGCAGGGTCAGCGCGCCGGTCGAATCGACGATGATCGCGGCATCATTGTCGACATCCACGCCGGGCAGCGGCGTGACTGACGATCCGGTCGCGATCACGATGTCGCGTGCGGTGACGATACGGTCGCCGACACGGACGCTGTTGTCGCTCTCGAACGCGGCATAGCCCTTGAGCCATTCGACCTTGTTCTTCTTGAACAGATATTCGACGCCGCCGGTCAGCTCGCCGACCGCCTTCGCCTTTTCGGCATGCATCTGGTCGAGGTTGAGCGTCGCGCCCGCGATATCCACGCCGAACTTGGCAAGATGCCCGCTGGTCGCTTCCTGAAACAGTTCGGATGCGTGCAACAACGCCTTGGACGGGATGCAGCCGACATTGAGGCAGGTGCCGCCCAGCGTCGCGCGCCCTTCGGCACAGGCGGTCTTCAGTCCGAGCTGCGCCGCGCGGATCGCCGCGACATAGCCGCCGGGACCGGCACCGATCACGAGGACGTCGAAGTCGTATTCAGCCATTGGTCTACATCCCGTCCAATCGTTTCAGGCGATCACGCGGATCGCCCCATCGCCGGTCGCCCGGCAGTTCGCAGCGAAGCGGCGCAACGCCGGCACCCCCTGCATCACATAATCGAGTGCGGCCTTGCCTTCACCGACAAAACTGTCGGCGATATAGACATCGGCCTTTGACATCGCGACCGGATCGAAGCGGGCGGCCAGTGTCCGGTCGTCGATCCGGTCGAGCGTGTCGGCAAAAATCTTCATCATCGGTGGCGAAATCAGGCCGATCCCGCCCTCGCCGTTCTCGTCCGCGCCGAGTTCGGGCAGCGCGCCAATCAGGATGCCCAACGGATGACCGATGTCATCAGCGGATCCGGTGAGCAGCCAGTGCACCGCGTGCCACGCCTGATCGAAATCGACGAGGTCGAGATTTTCGACAGCCTCTTCGAACACGAAATCCTCGAACACCGACGGGTCGGCGATCAACCGGTCGAGATCGGCATCGCCGGCCCGCCGCAGATAGATCACCATGCCCATCGGTATCCCAGCCTTGTTTACAGGTCGATCAGCAGGCGCGTCGGGTCCTCGATCGCGTTCTTCAGCGCGACGAGGAAGGTCACCGCCTCGCGACCGTCGATCAGCCGGTGGTCATAGCTGAGCGCGAGGTACATCATCGGGCGCACCACGACCTGCCCGTTACGGACGACCGGGCGTTCCTCGATGCGGTGCAGGCCGAGCACCGCCGACTGCGGCGGGTTGATGATCGGCGTCGACATCAGCGATCCGAACACGCCGCCGTTCGAGATGGTGAAGGTGCCGCCCTTCATCTCGTCCATCTTCAGCGTGCCGTCCTTGGCGCGCTTGCCGAAGTCGCCGATCGTCTTTTCGACCTGTGCCACCGACATCTTGTCGGCGTCGCGGATCACGGGGACGACGAGGCCACCCGGTGCGCTGACCGCGACCGAAATGTCGGCATAGTCGTGATAGACGATTTCCTCACCCTCTATCGACGCGTTGACCGAAGGAATATCCTTCAGCGCCATCGTCGCGGCCTTCACGAAGAAGCCCATGAAGCCCAGCCGGACGCCGTGCTTCTTCTCGAACAGGTCCTTGTACTTCGCACGCGCCTCGATCACCGCCGTCATGTCGACGTCGTTGAACGTGGTGAGCAGCGCGGCCGTGTTCTGCGCTTCCTTCAGGCGGCGGGCGATCGTCTGGCGCAGGCGCGTCATCTTCACGCGCTCTTCCGCACGTGCCGGTGCCGCGGCTACAACAGGCTGCGCGGCTGCGGCAGGGGCTGCTGCCGAGGCGGCCGCGGCGGTCTTGTCGCCGGCGGCGGCGATCACGTCTTCCTTGGTGATGCGACCGTCACGGCCGGTGCCCTTGACCTTCGCCGGATCGACGCCGTGTTCGAGGATCGCCCGACGGACCGACGGCGACAGCGCGGCGGCATCGACGCTCGCTTCCGCCGGAGCCTGCTGACCGGCGGTGGCCGTCGGGGCAGGAGCGGCGGCGGGTGCCGGTGCCGCAGCGGGCGCCGGTGCGGCGACAGGCTTCGGTGCGGCGGCGGCGGCGGCGCCGTCACCGGCATCGATCGTCGCGATCATCGCGCCGACCGACACGGTGTCGCCCGGCTGCACGGCATGGGCGCCCATCACGCCAGCGACCGGCGACGGCACTTCGACCGACACCTTGTCGGTTTCGAGGCTGGCGATCGGTTCGTCGGCGGCGACGGCGTCGCCCGGCTGCTTGAGCCATTCGCCCAGCGTCGCTTCGGTGATCGATTCGCCCAGCGTCGGGACGAGAACTTCGGTAGCCATGGGGTCTTCCTCATCTCCCCCGTGACGGGGGTGCTATCACGGTTAGGATGCGGCCTTGCCGGCCGTGCGTTCGTCTTGTGCGTTGCGTGCGCGGCGGATTTCGTCGCGGACATTGTGGCCGAGCGCGTCGGCGACCAACGCACCCTGTTCCGCCTGGTGCCGCTTCATCAGGCCCGTGGCGGGCGATGCGGCGGCGGTCCGTCCGGCATAGCGCGCGCGCGGCACCGGCGCACCGGCGTCGGCCAGCGCTTCCTCGATCAGCGGTTCGACGAGGAACCACGAACCGTTGTTCTTCGGCTCTTCCTGTGCCCAGACCACGTCGGTCAGGTTGGGAAGACGCTTCAGCCGTTCGACCAGCGCGTCCGACGGGAACGGATAGATCTGCTCCACGCGAACGATCTGCGTCGCGGTGTCGCCCGCCGCGTCGCGTGCCTCGATCAGGTCGAACGCGACCTTGCCCGAACACAGCACCAGCCGCGTCGTATCCGCATCGGCCGGGGCCGACGGATCGGACAACAGCCGCTGGAAATGGCTGCTGCCGAGGAAGTCGGCGGTCTTCGACACCGCCATCTTGTGCCGCAACAGCGACTTCGGCGTCATCAGCACCAGCGGCTTACGGAAGTTGCGATGCATCTGACGACGCAGCAGGTGGAAATAGTTCGCCGGGGTCGTGACGTTGGCGACCTGCATATTGTCGCCTGCGCACAGTTGCAGGAACCGCTCCAGCCGTGCCGAGCTATGCTCGGGACCCTGACCTTCATAGCCATGCGGCAACAGCATCACGAGGCCATTGGCACGGAGCCACTTTGCCTCGCCCGCCGCGATGAACTGATCGATCATGATCTGCGCACCGTTGGCGAAATCGCCGAACTGCGCTTCCCACAGCACCAGTGCCTTCGGATCGGCCAGTGCATAGCCATATTCGAAGCCCAGCACGCCATATTCGCTGAGCGGACTGTCGAGTACCTCGAAGCTGCCATGCTCGATCGTCTGCAGGGGCACGAACTTGTGCTCGTCCGACTGGTCGACCCACACCGCATGGCGTTGCGAGAAGGTGCCGCGACCCGAATCCTGTCCCGACAGGCGGACGCCGAACCCTTCGGACAGCAGCGATCCGAACGCCAGTGCTTCGCCGGTCGCCCAGTCGAAGCCTTCGCCCTTCTCGAACATCTGCCGCTTGGCATCGAGCACGCGGGCCAGCGTCTTGTGGACCTGCAACCCTTCGGGAACGGTCGTCAGCGTGCGGCCGAGCGAATCGAACAGCTTGGTTTCCAGCCCGGTTTCGACCGAACGACGCGACGATTCTGCATCCATCGGCGCGTGCAGCCCCGACCACCGCCCGGCGAACCAGTCGGCGCGGTTGGGCTTGTAGGTCTTGGCACCCTCGAACTCGCCTTCGAGCTGCTGCGTGAATTCGCTGGTCTTGGCGGCGGCGAAGTCGGCGTCGATCACGCCTTCGTCCTGCAACCGCTTGCCGTAGATTTCGCTGACGCCCGGATGGTTCTTGATCTTGGCGTACATCAACGGCTGGGTGAAGCTAGGTTCGTCGCCTTCGTTATGACCGAAGCGGCGATAGCACCACATGTCGATTACGATATCGCGCTTGAACGTCTGGCGGAACTCGATCGCCATCTTGGTGGCGAACGTGACCGCTTCGGGATCGTCGCCGTTCACGTGGAAGATCGGTGCCTGCACGCCCTTCGCCACGTCGGACGGATAGGGCGACGAGCGCGCGAATTGCGGGCTGGTGGTGAAACCGACCTGGTTGTTGATGATGAAATGGATGCAGCCGCCGGTATTGTACCCGCGAATGCCGGAGAAGCCGAGGCATTCCCACACGATCCCCTGTCCGGCGAACGCCGCGTCGCCGTGGATCAGCACCGGCAGCACCTGTTCGTGGGTGCCCAGATCGTCCCGGAACGTCTGCTGCGCGCGCACCTTGCCCAGTACGACGGGATTGACCGCTTCGAGATGGCTGGGATTGGCGACCAGCGACATGTGGACGGTGATGTCGTCGAAGCTGCGGTCGGTCGAGGTGCCGAGGTGGTACTTCACGTCGCCCGAACCGCCGATCTCGTCCGGATTGGCCGAACCGCCTGCGAATTCGTGGAAGATCACGCGCACCGGCTTGTGCATCACATTGGCCAGCACGTTCAGGCGACCGCGATGCGCCATGCCGTACACGATCTCGCGCACGCCCATCTGGCCGCCATATTTGATGACCGATTCGAGCGCCGGGATCATCGATTCGCCGCCGTCGAGGCCGAAGCGCTTCGTGCCGACATATTTGCGGCCGAGGAATTTCTCCCACTGCTCGGCTTCGATGACCTTGTTCAGGATCGCTTTCTTGCCGTCGGCGGTGAACTGGATCGCCTTGTCGCGCCCTTCCATCCGGTCCTGCAGGAACTTGCGCTCCTCCACGTCCGCGATGTGCATATATTCGAGGCCGACATTGCCGCAGTAATTGGCGCGCAGAATGTCGACGATCTCGCGGACGGTCGCCCATTCGAGGCCGAGCGTGCCGCCCAGATAGACCGGGGTGTCGATCTCGGCATCGGTGAAGCCGTGATAGTCGGTGCGCAGATCCTCGGGCAGTTCACGCCGCGCCAGACCCAGCGGATCGAGATTGGCGGCGAGGTGCCCGCGCACGCGATAGGTGCGGATCAACAATTGCGCACGGATCGCCTGTGCCGCCGCCTTGGCGACGTCCACCTTCGGCGCGGCCGGGGCAGGGGCGGCGGGCTTGCCGCCACCCTTGGCAGGCTTGGGCGCCGGTTCCATCTGCGTCGGGTCGAGTGCGGCGGTCAGCGCGTCGGTGTCGCTCAGCGGCCAGCGCTTGCTCTGCCAGCTCGGATGCTGAACCGCACCCTCCAGACCGTCGAACCACTGACGCCAGCCGGCATCGACCGACGACGGATCGTCGCGGTAGCGACCATAGAGCGTTTCCACGAACGCCGGGCTGACGCCGGCGGCAATGTCGAAATCCTGGCCTTCGTAGCCCATGGTCACTTCCTGTCGTGTCTGTCCCGGTCCGACCGGGACGTGCCCCGCGCGAACGCCGCGCGGGGCACGATAGTTCAGCCGTTCAGCACTTCGAGCAGCGTCGATCCCAGTTCGCTGGGCGAAGCCGCGACCTTGATCCCGGCGGCTTCCATCGCCGCGATCTTGCTTTCCGCATCGCCCTTGCCGCCCGATACGATCGCACCGGCATGGCCCATGCGACGGCCCGGAGGCGCGGTGCGACCCGCGATGAAACCGGCCATCGGCTTCTTGCGGCCGCGCTTGGCTTCGTCGATCAGGAACTGCGCGGCCTGCTCCTCGGCGTCGCCGCCGATTTCGCCGATCATGATGATCGACTGGGTGGCGTCGTCGGCAAGGAACAGTTCGAGCACGTCGATGAAGTTGGTGCCGTTGACCGGATCGCCGCCGATGCCGACTGCCGTGGTCTGGCCCAGACCGGCGTTCGACGTCTGGAACACCGCTTCATAGGTCAGCGTGCCCGAACGCGACACGACGCCGACCGACCCCTGACGGAAGATCGAACCGGGCATGATGCCGATCTTGCACTCGCCCGGAGTCAGCACGCCGGGGCAGTTCGGGCCGATCAGCCGCGACTTCGAACCCGACAGCGCGCGCTTTACCTTCACCATGTCCAGCACCGGAATGCCTTCGGTGATCGCGACGATCAGCGGGATTTCGGCATCGATCGCTTCGAGGATCGAATCGGCCGCGAAGGGCGGCGGCACGTAGATGACCGACGCATCGGCACCGGTCTTCGACTTGGCTTCGGCGACGGTGTTGTACACCGGCAGACCGAGATGCTCGGTCCCGCCCTTGCCCGGCGTGACGCCGCCGACCATCTGCGTGCCGTATTCCAGCGCCGCCTTGGTATGGAAGCTGCCGGTTTCGCCGGTCATCCCCTGGGTGATGACCTTGGTGTTCTTGTTGACGAGGATGCTCATGCGTCTGCTCCAGCGTACCCCGGCGAAGGCCGGGGTCCAGTTGCGAAGGCGGTCATGGTCGTGCGATCCGATCGTACAGGTCGTCCCAGTCGGGATTCAGGCCTTCGATCTCGCGCAGTTTCCAGGCTCGCTTCCATTCCTTCATTCGCCGCTCGCACAGGCGGGCGGAATTGATGTCGTCATGCGCTTCATACCAGTACGAGGCGATGACAAATATCTTCTTTGGTGAAGCGGTCGACCGTCCCGTTGCGGTGATCGAAAGTACGTTTCACCAGATCGCTTGTCGATCCGATATAGATCGTGCCGTTCCGTCCGCCGGCCATGATGTAGACGAAACCGGGCCGTTTCATCATTGGCACCTGTCCAACTGGACCCCGGCCTTCGCCGGGGTACAATTGTCTTGCGGGGGGTACGTCCCTCAAGCCAGGCTGTCGTCGATACCCTTGCACGCGACCAGCAGTTCCTTGACCGCATCGACCGACACGGTGAGGTTCGCCTTGGCTTCGTCGTCCAGTGCGATCTCGACGATCTGCTCGACGCCGCCCGCACCGATCACCACCGGCACGCCGACATACAGGTCGTTCACGCCATATTGGCCATCGACATAGGCCGCCGCCGGAAGCACGCGCTTCTGGTCGTACAGATAGGCTTCGGCCATCGCGATGCCGCTGGTCGCCGGTGCGTAATAGGCGGAGCCGGTCTTGAGCAGCGCGACGATCTCGCCGCCGCCGCCGCGCGTGCGCTTGACGATCGCGTCGATGCGCTCCTGCGTCGAACGGCCCATCTTGATTAGGTCGGGAACCGGGATGCCCGATACCGTCGAATAGCTGATGACCGGGACCATCGTGTCGCCATGACCGCCCAGCACGAAGCTGGTCACGTCCTTGACCGAAACCTTGAATTCGTCGGCGAGGAAGTGGCTGAAGCGCGCCGAGTCCAGCACGCCCGCCATGCCGACGACCTTGTTGTGCGGCAGGCCGGAAAATTCGCGCAGCGCCCACACCATCGCGTCGAGCGGGTTGGTGATGCAGATGACGAACGCGTCGGGTGCGTTGGCCTTGATGCCTTCACCGACGGCCTTCATGACCTTGAGATTGATGCCCAGCAGATCGTCGCGGCTCATGCCCGGCTTGCGTGCGACGCCTGCGGTCACGATGATGACGTCCGCGCCGGCGATGTCGGCATAATCGTTGGTGCCGGTGATGGTCGCATCGAACCCTTCGACCGGGCCGCACTGCGACAGGTCGAGCGCCTTGCCCTGCGGCACGCCTTCGACCACGTCGAACAGGACGATATCGCCCAGACCCTTCAGGGCCGCCAGATGGGCGAGCGTGCCGCCGATGTTGCCAGCGCCGATCAGCGCGATCTTCTTGCGAGCCAAGACGTCTCTCTCCGTGCAGTTCGGACGCGGTCCTGCCGCGACGGGGGCGCTTTAAGCGCTTTCGACCTGAGAGACAAGCCTAAAGCTACCTTTAATGATAACGGCTCGCAAGTGCAATAAAACGGGATCGTGGCGGAAAGCCGTCGATTTCGCTGTCTACTACATGGCGCAGCATGATCCGGCAGGTTTCATTCTGCCCGACGCGCATTTCGATCGGTCGCATCATGCGACTCTTGCTGGCAAGGAGCGCGCGCTTTGCTATGCAGGGACCAACAGACGACGTTTGAGGTTTCTCCATGCCCAATGCCCGCATCTATCAATATCCCAAGAACGCGATGCAGTCCGGTCGCGCCAAGACCGATATCTGGATGCTCGAATTCGAGCAGACCGAAGCGCGGCAGGCCGATCCGCTGACCGGTTGGGCCGGATCGGGCGATACGCAGGATCAGGTCAAGCTGCGCTTCCCTTCGCTGGATGCCGCGATCGACTATGCGAAGCGCGAAGGGGTCGAGTTCCACGTCGTGCCCGCGCCGGAGCGGAAATTGAAGCTTCAGGCGTACGCCGATAACTTCAAGTAAGCGGCGCGGCGTAGTGCCGCCGTTCGGTTGATGTACAAGAAAAGGCCGGGAGGGGGTCCCCTCCCGGCCTTTCTTGCGTCTGGATCCGGCGACGGCAAAGCCGCCGCTCGTCGAGCGGGTGCCGGGGCACCCGTCGGCCGGATCGATGCGAGTCCCGGACGAGCGTGGCTCGCCCGGGCCGCAGTCGATCAGAAGTCCATGCCGCCCATGCCGCCCATGCCGCCGCCTGCGGGCATCGCCGGACCCTTGTCGTCCGGCAACTCGCTGACGGTCGCTTCGGTGGTGATGAGCAGACCGGCGACCGATGCCGCGTTCTGGAGCGCGGTGCGGACGACCTTGGTCGGGTCGATCACGCCGGCTGCGACGAGGTTCTCGTACTTGTCGGTCGCGGCGTTGAAGCCCATCGACGGGTCGTTGCCGTCGAGCAGCTTGCCCGACACCACCGCACCGTCATGACCGGCGTTCTGCGCGATCTGGCGGACCAGCGAGGTCAGCGACTTGCGAACGATGTCGATGCCGCGGGTCTGGTCGTCGTTCGCGCCGGTCAGGCCGTCGAGCGCCTTGGTGGCGTACAGCAGGGCCGTACCGCCGCCGGGAACGATGCCTTCTTCGACGGCCGCACGGGTTGCGTGCAGGGCGTCGTCGACGCGATCCTTGCGCTCCTTGACCTCGACCTCGGTCGCGCCGCCGACCTTGATGACGGCCACGCCGCCAGCCAGCTTGGCCAGACGCTCCTGCAGCTTCTCGCGGTCATAGTCCGAGGACGTGACTTCGATCTGCTGACGGATGGCGTCGGTGCGACCCTTGATCGCGTCCGCATCGCCCGCACCATCGACGAGGATCGTGTTGTCCTTGTCGATCGTCACGCGCTTGGCGGTGCCGAGCATGCCCAGCGTCACGGACTCGAGCTTGATGCCGAGGTCTTCGCTGATGACTTCGCCCTTGGTCAGGATCGCGATGTCTTCCAGCATCGCCTTGCGACGATCGCCGAAGCCCGGTGCCTTGACCGCTGCGACCTTCAAACCGCCGCGCAGCTTGTTGACGACCAGCGTGGCCAGCGCCTCACCCTCGATATCCTCGGCGATGATCAGCAGCGGACGGCCCGACTGCACCACGGCTTCGAGGATCGGCAGCATCGCCTGAAGCGACGACAGCTTCTTCTCGTGGATCAGGATGTACGGATCGGCGAGCTCGACCTGCATCTTTTCCGGGTTGGTGATGAAGTATGGCGACAGATAGCCGCGGTCGAACTGCATGCCTTCGACGACGTCCAGCTCGAATTCGAGACCCTTGGCCTCTTCGACCGTGATGACGCCTTCCTTGCCGACCTTTTCCATGGCTTCGGCGATCTTCTCACCGACTTCCACGTCGCCATTGGCCGAAATGATGCCGACCTGTGCGACTTCGGCCGAACCCGAAACGGGCTTCGAGCGCGACTTCACGTCCTCGACCACCTTCAGCACGGCGATATCGATGCCGCGCTTCAGGTCCATCGGGTTCATGCCCGCTGCAACCGACTTCATGCCTTCGCGCACGATCGCCTGTGCCAGCACGGTGGCGGTGGTGGTGCCGTCGCCCGCGATGTCGTTGGTCTTCGAGGCCACTTCGCGCACCATCTGGGCGCCCATGTTCTCGAACTTGTCCTTCAGTTCGATTTCCTTGGCGACCGACACACCGTCCTTGGTGATGCGGGGCGCGCCGAACGACTTGTCGATCACGACGTTGCGGCCCTTCGGCCCCAGCGTGACCTTTACCGCGTCGGCAAGGATGTCGACGCCGCGCAGGATGCGTTCGCGCGCGTCACGACCGAATTTCACTTCTTTGGCTGCCATGTGGCTACCCTTTCAATTGATCTGAAAAGTCACGAAAGTCACACTCGCACGCGGTGTGACGCGGAAAGTCAGCCGACGATCCCCAGGATGTCGCTTTCCTTCATGATGAGCAGGTCTTCGCCGTTGACCTTGACCTCGGTGCCCGACCACTTGCCGAACAGGATGCGGTCGCCCGCCTTCACGTCGAGCGGGGTGATCGTGCCGGCTTCGGTACGGGCACCGGTGCCGGCGGCGACGACTTCGCCTTCCTGCGGCTTTTCCTTGGCAGTGTCGGGGATGATGATCCCGCCGAGCGTCTTTTCCTCGGCTTCGACGCGGCGAACGAGCACGCGGTCGTGCAGCGGACGGAAGTTCATGCGCGGTTTTCCCTTTTGGTTGGCATGTTGAATGTCTTGGCACTCACCCTGCGGGAGTGCCAGCAGCCGCGATATGTGGAGCCGTTCATCGGTCGTCAACCCGCCCGGAACAAATTTGGCGATACGGCGTGGCCGGGAAAGGGCGGGGCGATCAGGCCCCCCAAGTATCAAGCCGGGCGGATCAGCCCGATCGCCTCGCGCCGACGCCAGCGGTCGACCAGCAGCACCGCCACCGCCAGCAACCCGAATGCCAGCCCAATCCAGATGCCGATCCCGCCCAAAGGCGTCCAGAAGCCGAGGACGACCGAGGTGACGAACCCGATCGCCCAATATCCGGCAAAGGCGATCAGCATCGGCACGCGCGTATCCTGCACCCCGCGCAAGACACCCGCCGCCACCGCCTGCGCTCCGTCGAACAGCTGGAACAGCGCGGCGATCGCGAGATACTGGATCGCCAGCGCGGTCATCGCGGCATTGGCCGGGGCATCGGTATCGATATAGGCGGAGACGAATGCGCGCGGCGCGGCCCATAGCGCGAGGGCGGTGAACGCCATGAACCCGGTGCCGACGGTCAGCGCCGCCCATCCGGCGCGGCCGATCCACACCCGGTCGCCCGCGCCATAGGCCATGCCGACCCGGATCGTCGCCGCCTGTGCGATGCCGTACGGCACCTGAAACAGGAAGGCCGCGATCTGTAGCGCGATGGCGTGGGCGGCGACCTCCGTCACGCCGATCCGTCCCATCAGGAACCCGGCGGCGGAGAACAACGCACCCTCGAACGTCATCGTCGCCGCGATCGGCAGGCCGAGGACGACGATCTGGCGCAACCGCGACCATTCGTGCCGCCACCACCGCCCGAACAGCCGGAACCGCCGCAACCGGCGATCCGCGACCAGCACGATCGCATAGGCCGCCATCATCGCCACGCTGGTCGTCAGGCTGGCGATGGCCGATCCTTCCAGACCCAGCGCGGGCGCGCCGAGATTGCCGAACACCAGCACCCAGTTCGCCGCGATCGATACGCACAGGCCCAGCGCGGTGATCGCCAGCGCCCATCCCGGCCGGCCCAGCGCCGACGCGGTGATCCGCATCACGTTGCCCGCCACCGCCGGGATCAGTGCCCATAGCAGGATGTCGAGGAACGCATCGCCGCGTGCCGCGACCAACGGGTCCTGTCCGGACGACAGCAACAATGCCTGTCCATGCGCCATCGCCAGCATGAACGGGAGGCTGCCGAGTACCGCGACCCACATCGCCATGCGGAACGACCGTCGCACCTCGCGCACCGCATGACGCCGCTGTCCCAGTTCGGCGGCGATGATCGGCGCGGCCGCCCCGACCAGCCCGGCCAGCGCGAACAACACCACGCCATAGACATAGACGCCGAGCGTCGCGGCGGCCAATTCGACCTCGCCCAGCCGCGCGACGAACACGACGTCGACCGCGTACACCGCCATCTGCAACAGGTTCGCCCCGACCAGCGGCGCGGCCAGCCGCAGCGTCGCGCCCAGTTCGGCGCGGGCGGTGGGGGTGGTGGCGAGGTCGGTCATGCCGGTGCCTGTAGAGGCTTCGCGCGACCTTTGAAAAGCCGACATGCGGCCGTCGTTCTGCCTGCTCCGCCCTTTGCGATACCGTTGCAAAGGTCCCGGTAGCCGCCCGATGCCGTACCCCGGCGGAGGCCGGAGTCCAGTTTGGCGAAGGTTCGCGTCAGGGTGCGAACGTCACTCCGACTGACCCCGGCCTTCGCCGGGGTACGGGAGCGTTTCGTGGAGGTTTGGCTTTCACCAGAGTCCATCGCTGTGGAACCGTCGCGGGGGCACGACCATCCGGCCGGTGCCCGCGCCGCACTTCCGAGGATCGTTCTTTACTCGCCCGCCGTCCCCGCTATTTATCGAGTGACGATAAAGTGAAGGATATCGGGTGAAGCTCGTCCGTGGCGCATGGAAATTGTTGGTCGGTATCAAGGACGCACTGGTGCTGCTCCTGATGCTGTTGTTCTTCGGGGCGCTGTTCGCGGCGCTGTCGATGCGGCCCAACACCCGCATCACCGATGGCGCGCTCGTCCTCGACCTGTCGGGGACGATCGTCGAACAGCCGTCGGAGGCCGATCCGGTCGCCGCGCTGTCGGGACAGAAGATCGCCCAGCAGCTTCGCCTGCGCGACGTGGTGCGCGCGCTCGACGCGGCGCGCAGCGACACGCGGGTGAAGGCGGTCGTGCTCGATCTCGACCGGTTCGCCGGGGGCTATCCGGCCACGCTGTCCGAAGTCGGCGACGCGGTGGCGCGGGTGCGCGCCGGGGGCAAGCCGGTTCTGGCCTATGCCACGCTCTATACCGACGGCGCCTATCGCATCGCATCGAACGCCAGCGAAATCTGGCAGGACCCGTTCGGCGGCACGATGTTCCGGGGGCCGGGCGGATCGGCCCCGTATATGAAGGGCCTGATCGACAAGCTGGGCATCAACGCGCACGTCTATCGCGTCGGTCAGTTCAAGTCGGCGGTCGAGCCGTTCACCCGCAGCGACCAGTCCGAACCGGCGCGTGCCGCCGACCGGGCGCTGTATGGCGCGATCTTCGACCAATGGCTGGCGGCGGTGAAGAAGGCGCGGCCCAAGGCGCAGATCGACGCATTCGTCACGCGCCCGGCCGAAATGGTACAGGCGGCGGGCGGCGACATCGCGCAGGCCAATCTGCGCGGCGGGCTGGTCGATTATCTGGGCGACCGGATCGCGTTCGGCGCGCGCGTCGCCAAGCTGGCGGGCGTGGACGATGCCAAGCCCGCGGGCAGCTATCGCAGGATCGACTATACCAACTGGCTGGCGGCGAACCCGGTGAAGACCGGCGGCGACGCGATCGGCGTCATCACCATCGCGGGCGAGATCGTCGATGGACAGGCCGGGCCGGGCACGGCGGCGGGCGATACCATCGCCAAGCTGCTGCTCGACGGGCTGGCGACCAAGAACCTCAAGGCGCTGGTCGTACGCGTCGATTCGCCGGGCGGGTCGGTGCTGGCATCCGAACGCATCCGTCAGGCGATCCTTCAGGCGAAGGCGAAGAAGATCCCGGTCGTCGTGTCGATGGGTGGCCTCGCCGCGTCGGGCGGATACTGGGTCTCGACGCCGGGCGACGTCGTGTTCGCCGAACCCAACACCATTACCGGGTCGATCGGCGTGTTCGCCGTGATCCCGACGTTCGAGAACACGCTGGCCAAGATCGGCGTGACCGCCGACGGCGTGACCACCACCCCGCTGGGCGCGCAGCCCGACGTGATGCGCGGCACCAGTCCGGCGTTCGATGCGATCATGCAGTCGAACGTCGAAAGCATCTATGGCCGCTTCACCGGGCTGGTGGCGCAGTCGCGCCGCCTGTCGCAGGCGCGGGTCGATCAGATCGGGCAGGGCCGGGTGTGGGACGGCGGCACGGCGCGGCAATTGCGGCTGGTCGACCGGTTCGGCAACCTCGACGATGCCGTGGCCGAGGCGGCGAAGCGCGCGAATCTGGACCCGGCAAAGGTCCATGCCGTGTTCCTCGAAAAGCAGCCGGGACCGCTCGACGCGCTTCTCAAGAGCATGACGCAGCAGAAGGATGACGAGGCCGATGCGGGCGATGCCGCGACCGACATCGCCGGACGGATCGCGGGCGAACAGCGCGCGATGCTGGCACAGGCGCTGGGCGATGCGCGGCGGATGCTGTCGGGCCGGGTCGGGGTGCAGGCGCGCTGCGTCGAGTGCGCCGGGCTGGGACCGGTCGCGGCGTCGGCGGCGGACGTGTCGCTGCTCGACCTGATCGTGGCGAAGTTCGGGCTGTGATCGCGATCCGCGCCGCGCGGTCGGAAGATGCTGGCGCGATCGCCGCGATCTATGCCCCCTATGTGCTGGGCGGCACGGTGTCGTTCGAAACCGACGCGCCCGACGCACGGGCGATTCGCCACCGTATGGGCGCCAGCGACGGGCTGTATCCGTGGCTGGTCGCGACGACCGGAGAGGCGGATGGCGACGCGGTGCTCGGCTATGCCTATGCCACGCGCTTCCGCGAACGACCCGCCTATCGCTATGTCGTCGAAACCTCGATCTACATGGCGGGCGGTGCGCAGCAGCGCGGGACCGGGCGGCTGTTGTACGAGGCGCTGGTCGATACGTTGCGGGCGCAGGGCTTTACGCAGGCGATCGGCGTACTCTCGCTGCCCAACGACGCATCGATCACCCTGCACGAGAATGTCGGGTTCCGCCGCGCGGGCGTGTATCGCGAGATCGGGTTCAAACAGGGGCGGTGGATCGATGTCGGCTTCTGGCAATGCCGCCTGAACGACAGCGCGGTGCCGCCGCGCGAACCGCGCAGTTTCCGCGAGGTGGGCGTGGTGCGCGGGTAACAAACTCCCGCCGATCATCCGGGTTCGCGCAAAGGCTATGCGGCGCGGTCCGGTTCGGCTAATCCCCGCCGATCCATGACCGATACGACCGAACCGACCCGCGACTGGCGCGACACCGTCTTCCTGCCGAAGACCGACTTCCCCATGAAGGCGGGTCTTGCCGCCAAGGAACCCGCGATCCTCGATCGCTGGGCGCGGATCGGGCTGTACGACCGCCTGCGCGCCGAACGCGCCGGGCGCGAGCGCTTCCTGCTCCACGACGGCCCGCCCTATGCCAATGGCGACATCCATATGGGCCATGCGATGAACAAGGTGCTGAAGGACATCGTCGTCCGCACCCAGTCGCTGATGGGCAAGGACGCGCCGTACATTCCGGGTTGGGATTGCCACGGCCTGCCGATCGAATGGAAGATCGAGGAAGCGTATCGCGCCAGGAAGCGGTCGAAGGACGAGGTGCCCGCCGCCGAGTTCCGCGCCGAATGCCGCGCCTATGCCGCGCGCTGGGTCGATGTGCAGCGCACGCAGTTCCAGCGGCTGGGCGTGATGGGCGACTGGGCCGATCCGTATCTGACGATGAAGTACGACGCCGAGGCGACGATCGCGGGCGAATTGCTGAAATTCGCGATGTCGGGCCAGCTCTATCGCGGGGCCAAGCCGGTGATGTGGTCCCCGGTCGAAAAGACCGCGCTGGCCGAGGCCGAGGTCGAATATGAGAATGTCGTGTCGACCCAGATCGACGTGGCGTTCGAGATCGTCGACGCGCCGAACGCGCCGGAACTGGTCGGTGCCCATGCGGTGATCTGGACGACCACGCCGTGGACGATCCCGGTCAACCAGGCGTTGGCCTATGGGCCGGACGTTGAGTATGTGCTCCTAACGCCTAGCTATGGCAGGGTTTTAACGGATGCATCGTTCGAAAACTCCGCGTCGGTCTCCGATAAGAAGCTACTGATCGCTCGTGACTTGATAGCCACCGCTCAGGTTCGTTTGGGCTTCACGTCTATTTCTGAGCATTGGTTTGGCAAAGGCTCAGACCTCGCCGGTGCAACCGCGCGCCACCCGATGCACGCACTCGGCGGCTTCTTCGCGAAGCCTCGCCCGTTCCTTCCCGGCGAGTTCGTCACGACCGACGCGGGCACCGGCCTCGTCCACATGGCGCCCGATCATGGCGAGGACGATTTCCTGCTGTGCAAGGCGCATGGCATCGAGCCGGTGTTCGCGGTGCAGGGCGACGGCACCTATCGCGCCGACTGGGCGTGGCTGGGCGGTCAGGGCAGCGTCATCAACAAGAAGTTCGTCGCCAGCGACGGCCCGATCTGCACCGACCTGCGCGAAGTAGGCGGGTTGCTCGCGGCGTCCGACGATTTCGAGCACAGCTATCCGCATAGCTGGCGGTCGAAGGCGAAGGTGATCTTCCGCGCCACGCCGCAATGGTTCATCCCGATGGACCGTAGCGCCACGGACGTCGCCCCAGCGCAGGCTGGGGCCGCCCCCGGTGGCACGGGCGGTTCGCGCGTGGCGAGCGTCGGGCTGGAAGGGTTTGCGACCCCAGCCTTCGCTGGGGTGACGACTGGTGCAGACAATGGCGCTACCCTGCGCGAACTGGCGCTCGACGCGATCGCGCAGACGCGGTTCGTGCCCGAAAAGGGGCGCAACCGCATCGGTACGATGGTCGCGGGACGGCCCGACTGGGTCATCAGCCGCCAGCGAGCATGGGGCGTGCCGATCGCGCTCTATGTCAACCGCGCGACCGGCGACTATCTGCGCGACGAAGCGGTCAACGCCCGCATCCTCGCCGCGTTCGCCGACGGCGGAGCAGATGCGTGGTTCGCCGCCGATCATCAGGCGCTGCTCGGCCCCGATCATGCGCTGGCCGATTACGAGGTCGTGACCGATATTCTCGACGTGTGGTTCGATTCGGGCTGCACCCATGTCTTCACGATCGAAAAGCGGTTCGGTGAGGGCACGCGGGCCAATTTGTATCTCGAAGGATCGGACCAGCATCGCGGCTGGTTCCAGTCGTCGCTGCTCGAATCGAGCGGCACGCGCGGTCGTGCGCCGTACGATACCGTGCTGACCCACGGCTTCGCGCTCGACGGCAATGGTCGCAAGATGTCCAAGAGCCTCGGCAACGTGGTCGATCCGCTGAAGGTCATCGGCGAATCGGGCGCGGACATCCTGCGGCTATGGGTGGCGCAGACCGATTATTTCGAAGACGTGCGGATCGGCAAGGAAGTGCTGGCCGGGACCGGCGACGCCTATCGCAAGCTGCGCAACACGTTCCGCTATCTGCTCGGCGCGCTCGACGGGTTCGACGAGGCGGAGCGGGTCGCGGTCGCCGACATGCCCGGCCTCGAACGCCATGTCCTGCACCTGTTGGGACAGCTCGACACCGAATTGCGCAGCGCGGCGGAGGCGTACGAGTTCAACCGCTATGCCCGCGCGCTGCTCGACTTCGCGAACGAGGATCTGTCGGCGTTCTTCTTCGATATCCGCAAGGATTCGCTGTATTGCGATGCGATCGACGATCCCAAGCGTCGCGCCTATCGCACCGTGCTCGACACGCTGTTCCACGCGCTGGTGCGCTATGCCGCCCCGATCCTCGCCTTCACGGCCGAGGAAGTGTGGCAGGCGCGGTTTCCCAGCGAGGACGGATCGGTCCATCTGCTCGAATGGCCCGAACTGCCGACGCTTCCCGCCGACCAGCCCACCGGGACCGCATGGGCCGAAGTCCGCACCCTGCGGCAACAGGTGACCGAGGCGATCGAGCCGCTGCGCCGCGCCAAGACCGTGCGATCCAGCCTTGAAGCCGAGGTCGTCGTGCCGACGATGCCGTTGCCGCAAGCCGAACTGGCCGAGTTGTTCATCGTGGCGAACGTCGCAGAGGGCGATGGTCCGGTCGCGGTGACGCGTACCGACTATGCCAAATGCGGGCGGTGCTGGCGCCACCTGCCCGATGTGGCCGAGGAAGGCGCGTTGTGCGGCCGTTGTGCGGAGGTGGTGGCGTGATGCGGACCCGTTCGATCGCGGTCGTGCTGGCACTGGCGGTCCTGATCGTCGATCAGCTCGTCAAATATCTCGTCACCGGCCCGATGGGCATTGATTATCCGGGGGCGGAACGCGAATTGCTGCCGATCTTCACCCTGCGCTTCGTCCAGAATTTCGGTGTGTCGCTCGGCCTGCTTCAGGCCGGAAGTGCGACCGCGCGCTGGGCGTTGGTGGGGATGACCGCGGTGATCGCGCTGGGTGTCGCCTTCTGGATCCGGCGCGAAACCAATCGCACCGAACTGGCGGGGCTGGGGCTGGTGCTGGGCGGTGCGCTCGGCAATATCGTGGACCGGGTGCGGTTCGGCTATGTCGTCGATTATGCCGATCTGCATTTCGGGTCGTTCAGCCCGTTTCTGGTATTCAACATCGCCGATGCGGCGATTACGGTCGGTGTATTGATCCTGCTCGCGCGGGCGCTGTTCACCCGCGATGCGAAGACCGACGTTCCTGTGGAGAAGGCCAATGCGTAAGTTTGTTGTCATGAGCAGCCTCGGCCTGCTTCTTGCCGGGTGTCAGGGCAATGCGCTGAACCGCCAGCGTCCCGACGAGTTCGCCGTCGCGCGGCAGGCGCCGCTGGTGATCCCGCCCGACTTCTCGCTGGTCCCGCCGCGCCCCGGCGCGCCGCGTCCGCAGGACACCGGTGCCTCGACCCAGGCGATGCAGGCGTTGTTCGGCGGTCCGGCACAGCGCAGCGCGACCGAGCGGCTGACGCTGGAACAGGCGGGCAATGCGCAGGCGGATGCGGGCATCCGTTCGGGCGTCGCCGATCCGGCGACCAACGTGGTCGACAAGGGTGCCACGACCCGCGACATCGTCGCCGCCCCGCAGGGCGACGGCCAGAGCGCACGCACGACGACGCCGTAAGGGCATTACCCGATCGACCGGGTTCGAAGGCCGCCGCGGGATTCCTCCTGCGGCGGCCTTTTCGTATGCGAAAATCGATGTTCCTATGTCAGCGGGACGATAGCGGCGACGCCGTTCGCCACGTCGCGCCGACGAACAGCAGGAAGCCGATCTGCGCCATCATCGGTGGGCTTGCTGCCACATCGCGCAGGAACGCGCCCTCCGGGGCGTAATGCGCGGTGAGGGTAAGATTATGGACGACGTTCGTGCCAGTTACCGCAATTGTGGCGGGCACGCCGATGCGCGGACGGACGAACAGCAGCATCGCGACCAGCGGATCGACGAGCGTCAGGCTCGACCAATAGGCGGCACTCGCCGGATGTACCCCGTTATAGTCCCACCACAATCCGTGCTGCAGCAGGATGCGGGCATGGTTGAGACCCGCCAGCATCAGGCACGTTGCCCAGATGGTCCTGACGATCCGGCCCCGGTGGATCATTCGCCCACCGTCCCGAATGTTGGCGCATAGCGGATCGGAAAGTTCATCGACCGGGCGATGAAGCAATAGCGATGCACATCGTGATGGATCGCCTCCGCCCGTTCGACGTCGGTGCCGGGCGCGACGATGACGGTCGGTCGCAATATGACTTCGCGAAACTGTCCCGACCCATTGGGGTGCATTTCGCCGATGCCGAGCGGCGTGTCGCTGTAGCGATGGACGATCACGCCCGCGCTGCTGGCAAGGTGCAGATACCACAGCATATGACATGCCGAGAGCGAGGCCAGCAGCAGGTCTTCGGGGTTCGGCAGGGCCGGGTCGCCGCCAAGCAGCGGGTCGTTCGAGCAATGAATGATCGGCTTGTCCGGGGTCGCGATGTCCCAGGTGCGATCATATCCGCGATAGCCGCGCGTGCCGTCGCCGCGATTGCCGGTCCAGTCGATCCGACAGCGATACGCATGGTCCTTCGTCAAGACGATTTCTCCGTATCGGCCCCGAAACACGAACGGCCGGGGCAACCCATTGGTCGCCCCGGCCGCCGGTGCCGGGCCGGGCATCACGCCCGGCGCGATCGGTCGATCAGAACGCGGCGGTCAGCGAAACCAAACCGGTGCTGGCGGCGATCGGGCTGCCATTGGTGGTCTTGCTGAAGTTCGGCGTCAGATAGGCGGATTCGCTTTCCGAAATGTCGGTGTCGACATAGGCGACGCCGAGCGTCAGATTCTTGTAGGTGAAGTCCGCACCCAGCGACCAGTCCCAATACTTGCCGGTCGGGGCAAGGCTGGTGCCGTTCGGGCCGAGGCCGGGGTTGCCGTCCGAATAGCCGATATGCGCCTTCAGCGTGACCGGCGTGTTCGGAACGCCCGCAGCGGCATCGCCCGACAGGTAGATATTGTCTTCCTTGCGGCCGTTGCCCGCGACCAGCGGCGTTGCCGAGGCGAGCGCATAGCTGAGCGAGGTCTGCTTGGGGGCATAGAACACGCCTGCGGTCAGCGTGGCGGGACCGGCGGTGCCCGACAGCTTGCCATAGAATTCGACGACGTCGGTTTCGTCGAAACCGCCCGGATAGGTATACCAGGTGACACCGGCATCGACGGTCGCGGTGTCGAACGTGTGTTTGTAGCCCGCGATCAGGTCGAGTTCGAGGTTCGCGCCGCCGAACGTGCCCCAACCGGCGAGGTTCGAACCCCAGGTGCCGATATACAGGCCGCTTTCATGGGCGATGGTGATGCCGCCCTGGACGGCGACGTTCTTGTCCGTCTGCGACACGCCACGGAAACGATAGTCCGACGCGACGCTTGCGCTGCCGCTGACGGTGATCGGTTCGGGGGGCGCGGTTTCCTGCGCCATGGCGGGGGTGGCGAAGACGGTCGCCAGGAAGGCGGCGGGGATCAACTTCGAGAATCGCATCGTAAACCCTTTCATGCGGTTACGGGATGATTCTCCTGCGTTCGAAAGCTGCCGCTGTTGGCGTGATCCTGTAAGGACCCGCGCGGTCTGGCCGTCGATGGAAATGCTATTGCCCGGTCGGCCGGGTCCACACAATGAAAATTGCCGGAAGCGATGCGATGACACCGCGGCTGTTGCGCGACCGCAACAGCCGCGGTGTCGGGCGGGGTTCAGGCGCGAATGGCGAGGATCGCGTCGATCTCGACCACGGCGCCCAGCGGCAGGACCGGTACGCCGACCGCGCTGCGGGCATGGCGACCGGCATCGCCGAACAGCGCGACCATCAGTTCGGATGCGCCGTTCGCGACCTTGGGCTGATCGGTGAAGGTCGCCGCCGAATTGACGAACACGCCCAGCTTCACGACACGCTCGATCCGGTCGAGGCTGCCCAATGCCTTTTCGGCCTGTGCAAGGATCATCAGGCCGCAGCGTTCGGCGGCGCGCGTGGCGAAGGCGAGGTCGCGGTCCTCACCGGCGCGGCCGGTCATCAGTTCGCCATCGTCGAACGGCAACTGGCCGGACAGGTGGAGCAGGCCACCCGCCTCGACCGCCGCGACATAGGCGGCGACCGGGGCGGCGGCGACGGGGAGGGTCAGGCCGAGTTCGGCCAGCTTTGCGGGGATGTCATATGCCATGCCGCCGTTCCTTCACCGCGCGGCGCAGGTCGTCAAGTCCGGGGTCGTCAAGTCCGGGCCGGGCGCCCTTCGGCGAAGCGGGCCTCGATCCAGCCCTGCGCCTCGACCCAGTCGTCGATCCGGGCATGTGCGGCGGGGGCAGGGGGCACATGCACCGCCAGATCGGGTTCGGAGATCATGTGCAGCCGGTGGACGCCCGGTGCCGCCTCCGCGACCGATTGGTGATGCACCGCCAGATCGTCGACGAACACCGTGACCGGCGCGCCATATTCGGCGACCAGCCGCGCGACCGGTGCGCCCTTGCCCCCCTGATTGCATTCGACCCGGTGGACGATGCCGTGCGTCGCCAGTTGGTCGATGCGGTGGGTCCGGCAATGGTCCTGAAGGTTGGTCAGCACGACGATATCGGCCTGTTGCGCCAGCGCCGCCAGCGACTCCCGCGCATGGGGCACCAGCGTCTGCCGCGCCATTTCGGCGGGGAAGAAGCCGTCGAGCAGCCCCCACATCTCGTCGCGTTCCAGCACGGTGCCGTCCTGTCGCGTCATCGACGATGCGAAATCGCCGCCCGCCATGCGGAAGTCGATCGCATGGGCTTCACCGAGCCAGGTGCCGAAATGCCGCACCATGTGCAACAGCACCTCGTCGCAATCGGTGATGAGTAGCGGCTTCATATCAGGATTCCAGTCGGGCGCGGGCGGTGACGAGGTCGGTCGGGGCGATCGCCAGTGCATCGGCACAGGCGATCAGGTCGGGTTCGTGGGATTCGAGATGCGTCAGCACCTGTGCCAGAAAGCCGGGGTCGGCGGCACGGGCGCGCAATTCCGCCGGGTCGATGCCGGTCAGCGCAAGGAACCGCTCCGCGCGGGTCGCATCGCCCACGACCCATGCGAGCGCGCGCAGGCCCAGCGTCGGGGCGTCTTCGTTTGTTTCCATGCGGCGCATCGCCTAGACAGCCCTTTCCGACCTTTGATGGGAAGCGAACAAGCGCGTGGCAAAAAGGGTACTCGTTGTCGAGGACAACGAACTGAACCTGAAACTGTTTTGCGACCTGTTGCGCGCGCACGGCTTCGACACCGAACCGGTGCGCGACGGGCGCGAGGCGGTGGCGCGCGCGCGCGCGTTCCTGCCCGACCTGATCGTCACCGATATCCAGTTGCCCTATGTCACTGGCCTCGACCTGATCCTGATGTTGAAGGGCGATACCCGGTTGCGGACGATCCCGATCATGGCGGTCACCGCCTATTCGGGGCGCGACGACGAGGATCGGGTGCGGGCGGCGGGGGCCAATGCCTATGTCACCAAACCGATTTCGGTGGTGCGGTTCGTGGCGGAGGTGCGCGCGCTGCTCCCGGCGGAGGATGTCGCCGGATAGGGGTGTTTCAGGGCGGTCGGGTGGAGGTGTCTCGACTTCGCTCGACACGAACGGTTGGAGAATGAACCCTGAAAACGGTCTATAGCAGGATGACACCAGATAGAGCCGTTCGTCCTGAGTAGCCATTGAGATTGTCGAAATGGCGTATCGAAGGATTGCGAGGCAGTGCTTCGATATGAATCTTCGACTTTGCTCAGCTCCTACTCTGCATGAACGGCTTTATGTGAGGTCATCATGGTTCGGCCGCTCAGCCCGGCCTCATTCCAGTTCGACGCGCGTCACCAGCATCGTCAGCGCCGCCGACATCGCCGCCGCGACCCACAGGGCGGCCAGCCCGATCCAGTTCCAGCCGATCGCGCCGACCACGACCCCGGCGACGAAGCCCAGCCACAGCAGTAATTCGCGCCGCAGCCCCGGTGCGGTCTTTTCGCCGAGCAGGCGACGGGCGAGTCGCTGGCCGATGCGGACCAGCGTGCCGGTCATATAGGTCAGCCCGATGCGAACCTCTCCGTCCGGCGCGACCACGCCGTTCTGCGCGCCCATCGCAGCGGCCAGCAGGAGCATGGCCAGCGTCAGCGGCGCGAAGGCGGACAGTGCGGCACCTGCTGCGAGCAACAGCGTGACGAGGCCCATCACCGCCTCCGCCCGGTGGCGCGGCCCGATCCGCTCGCTCGCCGCCGCTCCGGCGATGGTGCCGAGCATCGCGCCGCACACGAACGCCAGCAGCAGCGCGGCGGCGGTCGCGGCGGCATCGCTCCATCCATGCGCGAGTCCGATCCCGAACCGGGTCGAATTGCCGCTCATGAACGAGGCGAAGAACCCGCCAAGCCCCTGAAACGCCATCGCATCGACCATGCCCGCCAATCCGGCGAGCAGCGTGGTGGCAAAGGTCGCGGCTGGGGTAAGGCGTCGCATCGCGCTCCCTTGCCCGATCGCCACGGGTATCGACAAGAGGGCTGGCCCGACGGCATCGCGCGCGATAGGCCGGGACATGGTTCCTTCCCCGCAAGCGCTCGGCCAGATGCTCGGCGCGCTCGACATGATCGGCATCGCGGTGTTCGCCGCGTCGGGCGCGCTGGCGGCGACGCGCACCGCGCAGACGTTCGTCACCGCTGCGTTCTTCGCACTCGTCACCGGGGTCGGCGGGGGGACGGTACGCGACCTGTTGATCGGCGCGCCGGTGTTCTGGGTGCATGGATCGGCGGTCGCGGCGATCTGTGTGTCGGTCGCGGCGCTCATCTGGATCACGCCCGAACATTGGTGGCGGGACAGCGCGCTCGAATGGCTCGATGCGGCGGGCTTGGCCGCCTATGCGGTGTTCGGCGCGGCCAAGGCGCTGAACTGGGGCGTGCCGCCGTTTCAGGCGGCGTTGATGGGGGTGCTGACCGCCTGTGTCGGCGGTATCCTGCGCGATGTGCTGGCGGGGGTGCCGTCGATCCTGATCCGGCCCGAACTCTATGTCACCGCCGCCGCACTGGCCGCGGGGATGCATGTCGTACTGGTCGCGATCGGCCTGCCGCCGTTCGTTGCGGCATTGCCCGCCGCGACGGCGGGGTTCGTGCTGCGCGGCGCGGCGATCCGGTATCGCCTCGCGCTGCCCGCCTATCGCGGGAAACGGTGATTATTTGGCGGTCAGGTTCAGGAACACGTCTTCCAGATCGGCTTCGCGCGTCACCACGTCGATGATGCCGTATCCGTGGTTGGCGACCGCCGCCAGCACTTCACCGGCATTCGCCACGTCCTTGCGATAGGTGACGACCAGCACCCGGTCGCCCTTGCGCTCGACCTTTTCGAAACATCCCGCCGCCGGAAGGTCGGCGATGTCGCGATCGACGGTCAGTTCGACCGCCTTTTCCTGTGCCATGCCGACCAGCGCGCGGGTCGGTTCGTTGGCGACGACGCGGCCGTGGTTGATGATAGCGATGCGATCGCACAATTGCTCGGCCTCTTCGAGATAATGGGTGGTCAGCACCACCGTCACCCCGGCATCGTTGAGTTCGCGGACATATTCCCACAATTGCTGGCGCAACTGGATATCGACGCCCGCCGTCGGTTCGTCGAGCACCAGCACCGGCGGCGAATGGACCATCGCCTTCGCGACCATCAATCGCCGCTTCATGCCCCCCGACAGGGTGCGGGCATAGGCGTTGGCCTTGTCCTCCAGATGCACGGCGCGCAGCAGGTCCATCGTCCGCCGCTTCGCCTTGGGCACGCCGTACAGACCGGCCTGAATCTCCAGCGTTTCGGACGGCGTGAAGAACGGATCGAACAGGATCTCCTGATTGACGATCCCGATCGACGCCTTGGCATTGCGCGGATGGCGGTCGATGTCGAAGCCCCAGATCGACGCGGTGCCGCTGGTCTTGTTCACCAGTCCGGCCAGCGTGTTGATCAGCGTGGACTTGCCCGCGCCATTGGGGCCGAGCAGGCCGAAGATCGTGCCGCGCGGCACGTCGAACGAAACGCCGTCCAGCGCGCGTTTGGGCGCGGCGCCGCCCTTGCCCCCCGCATAGGTCTTGCACAGGTCGCGGATCGAGATGGCGGCATCGGTCATGGCCCGCGATTACGCCCGCATGACGTCCACGCCAAGCCCGATTGGCAACTTGTCGCGGCGGAACGCGGTTGCTATTCGCGAATCCATGCTGCCACCGCCCGAAACCCTCCGCGTCACCACCCCCCGCGTCGCATGCGACGGTGCCGGCGAGATTGCGCCCGCACTCGGCCACCCGCGCGTCTGGCTTCAGATCGACGAAACCGGCTATGTCGATTGCGGATATTGCGATCGCCGCTTCGTGCTGATCGGCGGTCCGGCCGATGGCGCGGACCATGCGACGCTGGGCGATCACGGGGACGGCGCCGGGCGCTGACCGTCCTGACGGCGTGATCCGGGCGCGATCCGGTCGCGCCACCCCTTGCCCTATCAATCGCCAGTCCCCAAAGCACTGCATATGGCTCAGGACACCCCGCTCGACCGGTTTCGCGACGTCTTACGCGGGACGTCGCGCGCGATCGCCGCCGAGCCGGAGGTCGAACTGGCCTTCACCGCCGATGCCCCCGCCGCGTCGGGCAAGCATATCAAGGTGCCGATGCCCGCACGCGCGCTGCCCGCCGATCAGGTGGCGGAGGCGCGCGGCGTGGCGGACGGATTCGCGCTGCGGATGCGGCATCACGACACGACGCTGCACAGCCGCGCCGCGCCGCAGGATGCCGTGGCGCGCGCGGTGTTCGATGCGGTCGAACATGCCCGCGTCGATGCGCTGGGATCGGCGGGCTATGCCGGGATCGAGGCGAATCTCGACCACGCGCTGACGATGCGGATGCGGTCCGACCCGATCACCCGCGCGCGCAACCGTGCCGAAGTGCCGTTGTCGACCGCCGTCGGGCTGATGGTGCGCGAGCGGCTGACCGGGCGCGCACCGCCCGCCGTCGCCGCGCCGGGCATGGCGCTCATCACCGACTGGATCGAGGCACGCGCCGGTGCGCAGCTCGATACGCTCGCCGGGCTGATCGACGATCAGGTCGCGTTCGGTCGCGGCGTCACCCGCCTGCTCGAAGACCTCGATCTGGTCGAAGGGGAGATCGAGCCGGACGAGGCCGATGACGGCGGCGACGAGAGCGACGGCGAGGACGAGGACACGCCGGACGACGACGGCAACGACGAAGGCGACCAGTCGGGCGGCGAGGGTCAGGTCGAGGCGCGCGGCGAGGACCGCAGCGACGAGGAGAATGACGGCCGCTCCGACGATTCGTCCGAGGATGTCGACGGCGATGGCGACGACATGGCCGACGGCGAGGATGAGGGTGGGATGATGCCCGTCCGCCCGAACCGCCCGTTCGCCGATCTCAACGCCCAGTTCGAATACAAGGCGTTCACGACCAAGCATGACGAGGTGGTCGCGGCGACCGACCTGTGCGACGCCGACGAACTGGAACGGCTGCGCGCATTCCTCGACCAGCAACTGACGACGTTGCAGGGGGTCGTGACCAAATTGGCCAACCGCCTGCAACGCCGGTTGATGGCGCAACAGTCGCGGTCGTGGGACTTCGATCAGGAAGAGGGGATGCTGGATGCCGCGCGGCTGGCGCGCGTCGTCATCAATCCCGGCCAGTCGCTCAGCTACAAGATCGAACGCGACACCGATTTCCGCGACACCGTGGTCACGCTGCTGATCGACAATTCGGGATCGATGCGCGGTCGCCCGATCGGTATCGCCGCGATCAGCGCCGACATCCTCGCCCGCACGCTGGAGCGGGTCGGGGTGAAGGTCGAGATACTCGGCTTCACCACCCGCGCGTGGAAGGGCGGGCAATCGCGCGAGGCGTGGCTGGCGGCGGGGCGTCCGCCACAGCCGGGGCGGCTGAACGACCTGCGCCACATCGTCTATAAACAGGCCGACGAACCGTGGCGGCGCGCGAAGAAGTCGCTTGGCCTGATGATGCGCGAAGGGCTGTTGAAGGAAAATATCGACGGTGAGGCATTGTTGTGGGCGCATGGCCGGCTGATCGCCCGGCCGGAGGACCGCAAGGTGCTGATGGTGATTTCCGACGGCGCGCCGGTCGACGATTCGACGCTGTCGGTCAACACCGGCAGCTATCTGGAGCGGCATTTGCGGCAGGTGATCGGATGGATCGAGGGCAAGTCGCCGGTCGAACTGGTCGCCATCGGCATCGGCCATGACGTGACCCGGTGGTATTCGCGCGCCGTGACGATCATGGATGCCGAACAACTGGCGGGCACGATGATCGAGCAACTGGCGTCGCTGTTCGACACCGAATGAAGCCGACCGCGCCGACCGGCGGTTTTCGCGGCCCGGTGAAGCGCTCGATCACCATTGCCGGGCACCAGACGTCGATCAGCCTCGAACCGGGCTTCTGGACGGCGCTGGAGGTTGCGGCAGTGGCGCGGGCATTGCCGCTGTCGGCATTGGTCGCGGCGATCGATGCGGCGCGGATCGAGAGCGACGACCCGCCCAATCTGGCCAGCGCGCTGCGATCATGGTTGCTGGTGGAGGTGGCGGGGAGCGACGAAGGAGCGGGCGTTTCGTGATCGGGCGGCCGTGTCCGATCTGGCTCGGTCCGTGATATCCCGCCCGTTCGTGTCGAGCGACGTCGAGACACCTGCGCAACTGCCCGTACCTCGACTTCGCACGGCACGAACGGAAACCTTATCGCGTGCCGCACCACCCATTCCTCCTGAGTAGCGTCGAGCGAAGTCGAAACGGCGTCTCGACGGACGCTTCAGCCCCTATTCGGCATGGACGGGGAAATACGCGCTGTCCCCCCGGCTCCGCTCCGCACTGTTTACCGCATCGGCGGCGCGCAGCCCGGCGAGCAGCTTCATCAGGTGGCTGGCATCGCGGACTTCGACGTCGATGGTGTTGGTGTGGAAGGTGGTGTCGCGGTTGTCGAGGCGCAGGCCGAGGATGTTGGCGCGGTGTCCGCCGATCACGGTCGCGACCGCGCCCAGCGCGCCGGGTTCGTTCTTCAGCGTCACCGCGATCCGTGCGGTCGCGCCTTCGGCATTGTCGCCCCACGTCAGGTCGATCCATAGATGCGGATCGACGGGATCGATCGTCGAACAGCCGATTTCATGTACCTCGAACCGGCCATCGTCGTTGCGGATGCCGATGATGCGATCGCCCGGCACCGGATGACAGCAGCGCGCCAGATCATATCCGACCCCGGCGGTGAGGCCCTTGATCTCGATCGGCGCGCGTTGCGCCGGGATCGGTTCGGCGCGCGGTGCGGCGACCGCGCCGGGCATCACCGCTTCCATCACCGCCTCGTCGCTCAACCGGCCGCGCGCCAGCCCTTCGAACAGCGTGGCCTCGTCCGCCAGCTTCAGCCGCTTCAGCGCCTCGCCCAGCGCATCGGTGCCCGGCGGGACCGGCAGGCGGGCGACCAGTTCGTGATAGAGTTTGGTGCCCAGCGCCACCGTCTCCTCGCGCTCGCGCAGGCGGATATAGCGGCGGATCGCGGCGCGCGCCTTTCCGGTGATGGCGAAGTTCAACCAGTTCGCCTGCGGCCGCTGTGCCTTGGACCGCAGAATCTGGACCTGATCGCCATTCTGCAATTCGGTGCGCAGCGGCACGACCCCGCCATTGACCTTCGCCCCGACCGCCTGATCGCCCAGATCGGTGTGGACCGCATAGGCGAAGTCGATCGGCGTCGCGCCCTTGGGCAACTGGTGCAGTTCGCCCTTCGGCGTGAAGGCGAAGATGCGGTCGGCGTACATCGCCATCCGCGTGTGTTCGAGCAGTTCCTCGGGCGATTCCGCGGTGTCGAGAATTTCGACCAGATCGCGAATCCAGCGCACCTGCGTATCCGGGCGCACCGCGTCCTGTTTGTACGCCCAATGCGCGGCGAGGCCGAATTCGGCCTGTGCGTGCATCTCGCGCGTGCGAATCTGTACCTCGATCCGCATATTCTCGCCGTGGATGACGGCGGTGTGCAACGACCGGTATCCGTTGCGCTTCGGTGTCGAGATATAATCCTTGAACCGTCCCGGCAGCATCGGCCAGCGGCGGTGGATCACGCCCAGCGCACGGTAACATTCCTCCTCGGTCTCGACGATCGCGCGGAATGCCACGATGTCGGACAGTTGTTCGAGGCTGACATGCCGTTCGGACATCTTGCGCCAGATCGAATAGGGATGTTTGCGCCGCCCCGACAATTCGGCGGTGATGCCGTGCCGGTCGAGCAGCGATTTGATATCGCCGCCGATCTTGGCCACGCGGTCGCCGCCGCCCGCTTCCAGTTGTTCCAGACGGCGGGTGATCGATTCATAGGCTTCGGGTTCGATCTCGCGAAATGCCAGCGTCTGCATTTCGTTCATGAACTCGTACATGCCGATCCGCTCGGCCAGCGGGGCATAGATATCCATCGTTTCCCGCGCGATCCGCTTGCGCTTCTCGGGCTTGGCGATGTGGTGCAGCGTCCGCATGTTGTGCAGCCGGTCGGCCAGCTTCACCAGCAGGACGCGGATATCGTCGGACATCGCCAACAGGAATTTGCGGAGATTCTCGGCGGCGCGCTCGTTCTCGGTCTGCGCCTCGATCTTGCTGAGCTTGGTCACGCCCTCGACCAGACGGGCGACATTCTCGCCGAACTTCGCGCGAATCTCGTCATGCGTGGCGACGGTATCCTCGACCGTGTCGTGCAGGATCGCGGTCGCGATCGTCTCGTCGTCGAGGTGCAGGTCGGTCAGGATGCCCGCCACCTCGATCGGGTGGCTGAAATACGGGTCGCCGCTGGCGCGCTTCTGGCTGCCATGCGCCTGCATCGAGAACACATAGGCGCGGTTGAGCAGCGCCTCGTTCGCGTCCGGGTCGTACGCCTTGACCCGCTCCACCAATTCATACTGACGCAGCATGGGACCTAGATGGGGCGATGGACGGGGGCAATGCAACCGTTTTTGGAACGAAGGTTGCAAGAACGTCGATGCAGGCGACGTCGTGGGAAGGCCCCCGCCGGAAGGGTCACTTTACGCGAGCGTTGCACTTCGTGAGTTGTTCGGGAGCGAAGCTGGTCCCGTTCGCCGTAAATTCGGTCAGCGCGCCCAGCCGCTGCGCCGCCAACTGGCACATCGTCAGGTTGCTGCCCGACGGCTTCGACGCCACGCACGCGCTGCCCGCACATTTCCACAACGTCTCGCGCGCGATGAAGCTGGCAGCGGCGGGCGCGGTCGCCGGAACCGCGACATAGCCGCGCGGCGTTTGTGCTGCAGCGGCGAACGGCAGCATCAGGGCGGCGGCGGCGAACAGGTTCAGTATTTTCATCACGGCGTCTCCGGCGGCTGATTCGTTGGTCGCCGAATAACTTTCACATATGTAAGTTGCAAGTTGGAACGTTTGCTGCATCGCAAGAAATTCACGACGTTTCCATCCGTAGGCTCCTTGCGCTAGACCGGTGCGATGAACACCACGACGACGCTTCGCGAGCCGCTGCGGGAACTGGCGGCCCGGTGCAGCCTGCCCGCCGCGCTGGATGTGATGGGAGAACGCTGGTCGTTCCTGATCCTGCGCGGATCGTTCAACGGCCTGCATCATTTCGAGGAGTTCCAGTCGGAACTGGGAATCGCCCGCAACATCCTCGCCAACCGCCTCGCCCGGCTGGTCGAACATGGCATCCTCGAACGACGCGCGGTGGAAGCGGACCGGCGCAAGATCGAATATCGCCTTACGGAAAAGGGTTATGCGCTGCTGCCGACGATGGTGGCGCTGCGGCAATGGGGCGAGCGGTGGGAGACGGGGCGTCCCGCCACACCGATTCTGGTCGATGCCCGCGACCGCAGGCGGATCGCGCCGGTGGCGGTCCACAGCCATGACGGGCGCGCTCTGGGGCGGGGCGAACTGGTCTGGGCGCTGGAGGAGGATGTCAGGGACTAGGCGCAGTATCCGGCCGGCACCCGAGGGCACCGGCCGGTGCGCGGATTACATGCCCTGCAACATCTCGATATGATGCTGCACTACCGGCGCGGTGGCGGCGGCAACCGTCTTCAGGCTGGCGACGTCGCCGCCCTGCGCATAGCCCGAATGGAGCGCCAGCGCCTGTCTATGCGCCATCCGCTGCTGCTGGACGTACAGGCGGTCGCGGGCCGGGCCGGTCGCGCGGCGAAGTTCGGCGACCATCTGTGCCTGCGGCGGTTCCAGCGCGGGCGGTGGCACGCGCAGCCGTGCGGCGGTGGCGGCGCGCTTGACGTCGGCGGTGCTCTTGGTGTGGTCGCGGATCATCATCGTCGCGAACTGGCGGATTTTCGCGTTGTTGGTCGATTGCAGCACCAACTGGCTCGACGTGCGTTCATACAGGTCGCTGGCACCCGCCTTCGCGACATAGGCGGGGGCGGTGGTCGCGGGAGCGCCCGCCGCGGCGGGCGGTCGCATCTGCGCCATCAGCGGGGTGGCGGCGAGCGACAGCAACATGGCCGTCGTTCCCAACATCAGTTTCGGCATCGTGGTCTCCGTGTCCGTCGGTTTCAGACGGCGGCACAACGCGCGATCACCGCAAGGGTCGCGACGAAAACTGGCTAACTAACTTACTTTATTGAAATTTATTCGCCGGTCCGGCCGGAACCTATTTCCAGCCGTTCGGTCAGGAAGCCGCGAACGTCGTCGGCCACCGGCACCGGGCGGCCGGTCGGCAGATGGACGTTGACGATCGTCATCACGATCACCGCGTGCAGATCGCCGGTCGCCGGATTGGTCAGTTCGAACCGCTGGGTCAGGCTGGACGTGCCGATGCGCTCGATCCGCACCCATGCCTCGACCGTATCGCCCCATATGAACGGACGGAGATAATCGACCTCGTTGCGGCGGACGTGAAACTCGGTCTCGGTCCAGCGATCGCCCAGCGCCTCGGCGATGCCGGTCCATTCCCAAAAGGCGGTGGCGGCGACGTCGGCATATTCGAGATAGCGCGAGTTGAACACCACGCGCTGCCCATCGATCTCGGCATAGCGGACACGGAAGCGGGTGGAGAAGGCGAAGCCGGGGCGGGTCATGCGCGCCCCGTGCCCGCCGCGCGAATGCCGGTCAACTACAGGAAGCGGATCAACATCAGCAACAGGCCGAGCATCGCCGCCAGCCACGCGATGCTCCGCAGATAGGGTACGCCCAACAGATAGAGCGGATGATAGGCCAGCCGCGCCACGAACCACAATATCGCGCCGGTCGCACCGATGCCGCCGGTCCGATCCGCCACCGCAAGGCCCAGCGCCAGCGCGACGAACGCCGGATAGGTTTCCTTGAAATTATCGAGCGCGCGCTGCGCCCGTCCGGCCAGCTTGCCCTGCGGCATGTCGTCGCCGTCGCGCGGACCGGCGTTCCAGCCGACGCCCAGTTCGCGCGTGGCCAACTGGCCCTGTAGCATCAACGCGGCGACGAGCAGCACGGTGGACCAGCCGAGCAGGGCCAGTTCGATCGGCAATTCGCTCATCGGTCGCGACCCCTTATCCCGCCGCGCGGCCCGACGGGGTGTTCACGCCCATCGATTGCAGATATTTCTTCACGTTGCGCGCCGCCTGTCGCAGCCGCTGTTCGTTCTCGACCATCGCGATCCGGACGTAACCTTCGCCATTCTCGCCATAGCCGACGCCCGGCGCGACCGCGACCTTCGCCTCGGTCAGCAACTGCTTCGAAAATTCGAGGCTGCCGAGATGGGCGAGCGCGGGCGGCAAGGGTGCCCATGCGAACATCGACGCACGCGGGGAGGGGATGTCCCAACCGGCCCGGCCGAAACTCTCGACCAGCACGTCGCGGCGCTTGTGATAGAGCAGCCGGTTCTTCTCGACGATATCCTGCGGTCCGTTCAGCGCGGCACAGGCCGCCGCCTGAATCGGGGTGAATGCGCCGTAATCCAGATACGACTTCACCCGGGTCATCGCCGCGATCAGCTTCTTGTTGCCGACGCCGAAGCCCATGCGCCATCCGGCCATCGAGTAGGTCTTGCTGAGCGAGGTGAACTCGATCGCGACGTCCTTCGCCCCCTTCACCTGCAGGATCGACGGGGTGGGGCAGCCGTCATAATAGAGTTCGGAATAGGCGAGATCGGAGATGACCCACAGCCCGTGTTCCTTGGCGAATGCCACAACCCGCTCGTAGAAGGCGAGGTCGACGACTTCGGCGGTCGGGTTCGACGGGTATCCCATCACCAGCACGCTGGGACGCGGCACGGTGAACGCCATCGCGCGTTCGAGGCTCTCGAAATAATGCTCGTCGGGCGTGGTCGGGACCGCGCGGATCGTCGCCCCGGCGATGATGAACCCGAACATATGGATCGGATAGCTGGGGTTGGGCGCGAGGATGACGTCGCCCGGCGCGGTGATCGCGGTGGCAAGGCTGGCCAGCCCTTCCTTCGACCCCATCGTCACCACGACTTCGCTTTCGGGATCGATGTCGACGCCGAATCGCCGCCCGTAATAATTCGCCTGCGCCTTGCGAAGGCCGGGAATCCCGCGCGACTGCGAATAGCCGTGGGCCGACGGCTTGCGCGCGACCTCGACCAGTTTTTCGATCACATGGTCGGGCGGCGGCAGGTCGGGATTGCCCATGCCCAGGTCGATAATGTCCTCCCCGCCCGCACGCGCGGCGGCCCGCATCGCGTTGACTTCGGCGATGACATAGGGGGGCAGGCGCTTCATGCGGTAGAATTCGTCGGACATTCTCGTTCCTTTCGTCATCGCCCTTACGCTACGAAGCGCGTAATCGGTAGGCGTTGCGCGACAGGAGAGAAAAATGACCGGACAGACCCGCGACGATTCGGGCGCGCCCGCCGCCGCCGCCCCGCCGACGATGTCGCTGGAGGACCTTCAGCACTGGACGCAGATGCTGGGCCGCGCGCAACAGATGATGCTGGAACAGGGTATCGACCTGATGGAGCGGGCGCCGATGCTGCCCGATCCGACCGGTATCGTGCGGGCGCAGGCCGATTTCTGGGCCGACACGATGAAGCTGTGGCAACGCTTTCTCGACCCCGCCAACGCCGCCCCGGTCGACGAACCGCCCGAGCGCGCCCGCGACAGGCGGTTCAAGGCGAAGCAATGGCATGACGATCCGCTGTTCGCGCTGATCCGCCAGAGCTATTTCCTCGTGGCCGACCATATGCTGAAAAACGTCGATGCGATCGACGGCGTGGATGCCAAGCAGAAGGAGCAGATTCGATTCGCGACGCGCGGCATGATCGACGCGCTCAGCCCGACCAACTTCGCCGTCACCAACCCGCTGGTCGTCGAGAAGATCGTCGAGACGCGCGGCGAGAATTTGTTGAAGGGCCTGCAGAACATGCTGGCCGACATGGCGCGCGGCCAGATGACGCAGAGCGACACCAGCGCGTTCCAGCTTGGCCGCAACCTTGCGATGACGCCGGGGAAGGTGATTCGCCGCACGCCGCTGTACGAACTGATCCAGTATTCGCCGGTGACCGAGACGGTCGGATCGATCCCGCTGGTGATCTTTCCGCCGTGGATCAACCGCTTCTACATCCTCGATCTGACGCCCGAGAAAAGCTTCATCCGCTGGGCGGTCGAACAGGGGCTGACCGTGTTCGTGGCGTCGTGGCGGTCCGCCGACGCGACGATGAAGGACGTGACGTGGGACGATTATGTCGTGCGTGGACAGGTGGATGCGATCGATACGATCCGCGATGCGCTGGGCGTCGAATCGGTCCATGCCATCGGATATTGCGTGGCGGGCACGACATTGGCGGCGACGCTGGCGCTGCTCGAATCGCGGGGCGAGGCGGCGAAGGTGGCGACCGCGACCTTCTTCACCGCGCAAGTCGATTTCGCCGATGCGGGCGAATTGTCGCTGTTCGTCGATGACGGCCAGCTCGATCTGATCCGACAGGTGGGCAAGGACGGCTATCTGGATGGCCGGTACATGGCGGCGACGTTCAACCTGTTGCGCGGGCGCGACCTGATCTGGAATTACGTCACCAACAACTATCTGCTGGGCAACGATTATGTGCCGTTCGATCTGCTGCACTGGAACGCGGACGTCACCAATCTGCCCTCGAAATGGCACCTCGGCTATCTGACCGACCTGTACCGCGATAACCGGCTGGCGCAGCCGGGGTCGATGACCGTCGACGGCGTGCCGATCGACCTGACTACGGTCAAGACGCCGTCCTATATCCAGGCGGGGCGCGAGGATCACATCGCGCCGGCGGAAAGCGTGTGGAAGATCACCGAGCATTTCGCCGGGCCGCTGCGGTTCGTGCTGGCCGGGTCCGGGCATATCGCCGGGGTGGTGAACCCGCCGTCCGCTGGTAAATACCAATATTGGACCAACGACCATGCGGCGGAATCGCTGGGCGAGTTCGTGGCGGGTGCGACCGAGACCAAGGGTAGCTGGTGGCCGGACTGGCGCGCATGGATCGCGGCTGCGGACGGCACGACGGTGGCGGCGGACGGCGCGCGGCTGCCGGGCGGGGGCACCTTCCCGGCGCTGGCCGAAGCGCCCGGCGAATATGTCCGAACCCGCTGAAAACGCTTGCAGCATAAATATCGATTTCAGTTATGTTGCATTGCACAATAATGCTTGAAACTGCGGTTTCGTCAACGTAGATGCTGCATTGCAGCAGCAACAGATAGAGGATGTCCGATGGCCATCAGAGGTCCGAAGACCGGCACGCGCAGGCCTGCCACTCCCAAGTCCAGCCTTCCGGTCGCCACGGCGACGGGGGTGGCCGTGGCTGCCGCGCCGGAGCCCACGAAGACGGATAGCGTCGCGGCAGAGGCGGTCGTTCCGCCGGTGCCGTTCGTCGCCCAAGCCGCACCCGTTCCGGTCGAGCTACCGCAGAAGATCGAAGCAGCCGTCGCCGACGCCGCAGACACCGGGGAGCAGGTCGTCGAGACCCTTGCCGACACCGCCGCCGACGTGACGCAGGAAGCCACCGGGGCCACGGAAACCGTCGCCCAGAAGATCGAGGAACAGACCATGGACGCCACCACCACCGCGAACACCACCGTCGAGAACGCCACCACCAAGGTGCAGACCGTGATCGCCGACATGAACGAGAAGACCAAGGCCGCCATGGAAAAGAGCGCCAAGGGCTTCGAGGAAATGAACGACATGGCCAAGGGCAATGTCGAAGCGATGGTCGAAGCCAGCCGGATCGCGGCCAAGGGCCTCGAAACGCTGGGTCAGGAAATGGCCGAATATGGCCGCAAGTCGTTCGAGAGCGCGACCGCGACCATGAAGACGCTGGCCACCGTCAAGTCGCCGACCGAGTTCATGAAGCTGCAGTCGGACTTCGTCCGCCAGTCGTTCGACTCGTTCGTCGCCGAAGCGTCGAAGACCACCGAAATGATGATGAAGCTGGCCGGCGACGCCGCACAGCCGATCAGCAACCGCGTTGCGGTCGCTGCCGACAAGGTGAAGGTCGCGGGCTGATCCGCGACGACGATCCCGCGCGTGACCGCGCGGGGCCGTACCGGGAAGGGCGATCGCGCGAGCGGTCGCCCTTTTCCTGTGCGCCGCTGTCCTGTGCACCGCCCGGCCCGTCTGCCCGCAGGCGCGGCATGCCTCTTGCCCTTACCCGCCGCGATGCCATATTTCGCGACGACATGGCTCCCCTTACCCGCATCCCGATGGCCGGCGACGACCGCGACCAAGACGACGACCGCTCGACCGGCATTGGCGTCGCGACACAGGCACGGGCGAAGAAGCCGACGCCGTACCGCGTGCTGATGCTGAACGACGATTACACGCCGATGGAATTCGTCGTCCTTTGCCTCCAGCGGTTCTTCCGCATGAACATGGAGGAGGCGACCCGCGTGATGCTGCACGTTCACCAGCGCGGTGTCGGCGTGTGCGGCGTCTTCACCTACGAAGTGGCGGAGACCAAGGTGACGCAGGTGATGGACTTCGCCCGCCAGAACCAGCACCCGCTGCAATGCACGCTCGAGAAGGCGTAAGCGATCCGCGAACGGCGGGTCCCACGCCGTCCGGTTCGCCGAAGTAGCCGAAGTAGATGCTACTCCTGCATCGATCGACATCGACCGTCGTCGATTTCGGCAAGGCTGCATCGACCGGCGCCCGGATCGCGAGTTGGCCTTCGATTCGTTGGGCGTTGCGGTATCGGCTGTCGCTCCGGCGTTCGTCGCGGCTACGACAATCTCGGCTTCGTGGCGGGACGTCGCACCGGTTACGTCACGAACGGGCCGATCGCCAAAGCGTGACGCTCCGATCCGTTCCGGAACGGGAAGGAGGCATGCCCGGCAAGGCAGAGGGGGCGTTCCGAACGACGCATCTCCCGTGCGGCGACATCGCTGGATCAGTCTGGGTCCCGTCCCGATCCTCGCGGCCTCGGGCAGGATCGCCCCCTTGCGCGGCCCACCGCAACCTCTAGAAGCTGCGACATGGATCGTATCGTCATTCGCGGCGGCAATCGCCTGTCCGGCCGCATCGTCATCTCGGGCGCTAAGAACGCCGCACTCACGCTGTTGCCTTGCGCGCTGTTGACCGAGGAGCCGCTGACGCTGCGCAACCTGCCGCGTCTGGCCGACGTCGACAGCTTCGGGCACCTGCTCAACCAGTTCGGCGTGTCGACGATGATCGAGGGATCGCATCCCTCCGAATTCGGCCGGGTGATGACGATGCGCGGGCAACGGCTGACCTCGACGGTCGCGCCCTATGACATCGTCCGCAAGATGCGGGCGTCGATCCTCGTCCTCGGCCCGCTGGTGGCCCGCGCGGGCGAGGCGACCGTGTCGCTCCCCGGCGGCTGCGCCATCGGCAACCGTCCGATCGACCTCCACCTCAAGGCGCTGGAGGCACTGGGTGCGGAGATCGAACTGGCGGCGGGATATGTAAAGGCGGTTGCCCCCGGTGGACGTCTGTCCGGCGGGCACTATCGCTTCCCGGTGGTGTCGGTCGGTGCGACGGAGAATGCGGTAATGGCCGCCGTGCTGGCGCGCGGCACCAGCGTGCTCGAAAACGCGGCGCGCGAGCCGGAGATCGTCGACCTGTGCCGTTGCCTCGTCGCGATGGGGGCCAGCATCGACGGCATCGGGACCGAAACGCTGACGATCGAGGGCCGCGACCGGCTGCACGGCGCGACCTATGCGGTGATGCCCGACCGGATCGAGGCGGGCAGCTATGCCTGTGCCGCCGCGATCACCGGCGGATCGGTCGAGTTGGCGAACATCGTCGCGGGCGATATGCGCGCCACGATCGCCGCGCTGGTCGAAGCGGGCGTGACCGTGCGCGAACAGGGCAGTTCGCTGTTCGTCGAGGCGGACGGTCCGCTCCGTCCGCTCACCCTGTCGACCGCCCCCTATCCCGGCTTCGCGACCGATATGCAGGCACAGTTCATGGCGCTGCTGACCCTTGCTTCGGGCGGGGCGAGCCTGTTGACCGAGACGATCTTTGAAAATCGCTACATGCATGTGCCCGAACTGGCGCGGATGGGGGCGGACATCACCGTGTCCGGCCGCACGGCACAGGTGCGCGGCGTGTCCGGGCTGGTCGGTGCGCCGGTGATGGCGACCGATCTGCGCGCATCGATGAGCCTCATCATCGCAGGACTGGCGGCAGAGGGCGAAACCTCGGTCAGCCGCGTCTATCACCTCGATCGCGGCTATGAGCGGCTGGAGGAAAAGCTTCAGGCCGTCGGTGCGGATATCGAACGGCTCGGCGACGGATAAGACCCGCGCCGCCCGGGGTCAGTGGCCGTGTGCCAGTCCGCACGTGTCGCTCGTCTCGACCTGTACCGTCGCATGGTCGATGGCGAAATCATGCTCCAGCCGGTGCGACAGGTCGCGCAGGAAATCGTCGCCCGGATGGCCGTCCGGCATCACCAGATGCGCGGTCAGCGCGGTGCGGGTGGTGCTCATCGGCCAGATATGCAGGTCGTGGACCCGCGCGACGCCGGGCAGGGTGGTCAGCATCGCTTCGACCGCGGTGGCATCCACGCCCCGCGGCACGGCCTGTAACGCCAGCAGCAGCGATTCGCTGAGCAGCCCCCACGTGCCGATCAGGATGACGAGGATCACCGCCACGCTGACCAGCGGATCGATCCATGTCGCACCCGTCCACAGCATCGCTATCCCGGCGAGGACCACGCCCGCCGACACCGCCGCGTCCGCCGCCATGTGAAGATACGCGCCGCGAATATTGACGTCGCCGTGCCGCCCGCGCGCGAACAGCAAGGCGGTGCCGAGGTTCACCGCGATCCCGGCCAGCGCGACCCAGATCACCGGCCAGCCGTCGATCGGGCGCGGATCGCCTAGCCGCTGCACCGCCTCCAACAGGATCGCGCCGACCGCGACCAGCAGCACCAGCGCATTGGCGAGTGCGGCAAGGATGGTCGATGCGCCGAAGCCATAGGTGAACCGCGCGGAGGCGGGCCGCTTCGCCAGTTCCGCCCCGCCCCATGCGATCAACAGGCCGAGCACGTCTGACAGATTATGTCCGGCATCGGCGAGCAGGGCGACCGAATCGATCCAGAACCCCGCCGTCGCCTCGACCGCTACGAAGCCGAGGTTCAGCAGCGTCCCGATGGCGAAGGCGCGGCCGAAATCGGCCGGGGCATGGCTGTGTCCATGTCCATGCCCGTGGTGCTCACCCATCGGATTAGCGCCCCCGCCGACCGGGACGGTCGCCGCGCGGTCCCTGGCGAATGGTCAGCAGTTCCGCGCGGGTCAACACCCCGTCATGGTCGCGGTCGATCCGCGCGAAGATCGCGCCGAACCGCGCCTGAAGTTCGGGCAGGGTGATGCGATTGTCGCCGTCGCGATCGACCTCGAACGGACCGGGCAATGCGCTGCGGTCCCCCAGCCATCGTTCGGCCCAGTCGGCAAAGGCGATATATCCGATCGTCGGCGCATCGCGGGCAACCGACGCAAAACTGCGCGCAACGCCTGCCGTCGTCTCGGCCAGTGTGGTGCGGGCATCGCCATCGGCATCGAACCCGGCCAGCATCACCGCCACCGGTTCGGCCACGATCGTCGCGACAACGGGGCGGTCCTGCGGCGCGACCGGCGGAACCTGTACGGCGAGGAGCAGCGCGATCAGCATTGCAACGCTTCTGACACCCGTAACGAAGCCTGACCAGTGGTTGCAGTGGCGGCGGATGCGAAAGTGGCTGCGATCACGGCAGCAACAACGACGCATCCCCATAGGAATAGAACCGATAGCCATTCTCAATGGCATGGGCGTACGCCGCCTGCATCCGCTCCCGCCCCATCAGCGCCGAGACCAGCATGAACAGCGTCGATCGTGGCAAATGGAAGTTCGTCATCAACCCGTCGATGCCGCGAAAGCGATAGCCGGGGGTGATGAAGATGGCGGTGTCGCCCTCGAACGGACGGATCATGCCGTCGGCACCACAGGCGCTTTCGATCAGGCGCAGGCTGGTGGTGCCGACCGCGACGACGCGGCCGCCCGCGGCGCGGGTCGCGTTGAGGCGATCGGCGGTGGCGGCATCGATACGGCCCCATTCGGCATGCATCCGGTGGTCGTCGGTATCGTCGGCCTTGACCGGCAGGAACGTGCCCGCACCGACATGCAGCGTCAGCATCGCATGGCCGATCCCCGCCGCATCGAGTGCATCCAGCAGAGCGGGGGTGAAGTGAAGCGCGGCGGTGGGGGCGGCTACCGCCCCGGCTTCGCGGGCGAACAGCGTCTGGTAATCCTCCGCGTCGCGGGCGTCGGCTCCGCCGCGTTTGGAGGCGATATAGGGTGGTAACGGCATTCGCCCGGCGCGTTCGAGCAGCAGTTTGACCGGCTCGTCGCCCGCGAAGTCGAGCGCGAGACTGCCGTCGTCGCCACGATCGCCCGCGATCGCGGTGACGCCCGCGCCGAAATCGATCACGTCCCCGTCGCGCAGCCGCCGGGCGTTACGAACGAAGGCGCGCCACCGGCGCGGCCCCTCCCGCTTGTGCAGGGTCGCGCCGATCGTGGCGTCGCCGCGTCGTCCTTCGAGCTGGGCGGGGATTACGCGGGTGTCGTTGAACACCAGCATGTCGCCCCGCCGGAGCGATGCGGGCAGGTCGCCGACCACCCGGTCATGGGTGACGTCCCCGTCGAGCACCAGCATCCGCGCGGTATCGCGCGGCACCGCCGGGCGCAGCGCGATCCGTTCGGGCGGCAAGTCGAAATCGAACAGGTCGACGTTCACGACGGGTCGCCCGGTGTCAGTTCCGTGGCGCAGTCGGCGCGGTGGTGCGTCGCGCTGGCGCAGCGCGGGTGGTGGCAGGACGCGGGGTGGCGGGCAGGGGCGCGACGTCGGCCGATGGCAGCGGTGCGACCGGCGCGGCCTGATAGGGCGGAGGATTGTCGCTGGCCATATAGGCGTGGAGCACGCGCGACGGGTTGGCGGGCGGCTCGCCGCGCTCGATCGCGTCGACATATTGCATGCCGTCGAGGACGCGACCGAACACCGTATACTTCTTGTCGAGCGCGAGGCGCGGGGCGAGCATGATGTAGAACTGGCTGTTCGCGCTGTTCTCGTCCGCCGCGCGTGCGGCGGCGACCGCGCCGCGGACGTGCGGCAGGTAATTGAATTCCTTCGCCACGTCCGGCAGCGTCGATCCGCCGGTGCCGTCGCCCTTGGGATCGCCGCCCTGCGCCATGAACCCCTCGATCACGCGGTGGAACGGCAGGCCGTCATAGAATTTCTGGCGGGTCAGCGTCTTGATGCGCGACACCATCAGCGGGGCGACGTCGGGACGGAGCCAGATCGTCACCCGCCCGCCGGTCGACAGGTCGAGAATCCACAGGTTGCGGACATCGGTGGTGGCGGGTGGCGGCGCGCGTCCGGGCACGTCGATGATCTGGGCGGAGGCCGGCAACGCGAGCAGCGAAGCGACGAGCGCGAACAGGAAGGCGAACAGGCGCATGGTTTCCCCGGATAACGCAGGAGGGACGGACCCGTCCGGGCGGACGGGCAGGTTCGGGCCGCATAGCCCAAGTCGCGGCTTGCGCCAATCCGAACCTCGTCCGTGCCCCCGAACGTCCGGTTATTCCGGGTGGCGATCCAAAAGGGAGTTGGCAAATCGCCTTGTCGCCGTCTATCACCCCGAAGGACTGGACGGAAAATCGATCGGTCCGTGTCGCCCCGTTCGAGGGCGATCAGGAGGGGCAGGGCGCGAAGATGCGCCCGACACAAGGGTTGTTGAATGGCGACTGGCGACGATCAGCACATACCCGAAGGCGGCGCGATCGCGTCGGTCGACGGGCCGGACAATCCGCGTCGGCGCGATTACCTGTCGATCGGCGCGGTGGCCTTCGCCGCGGTAGGGGCGGGCACCATCGCGATCCCGCTCATCCAGCAGATGTCGCCTGCCGCCGACACGCTGGCGCTGTCCACGACCGAAATCGACCTTGCCGCGATCGAACCGGGACAGGCGATCAAGGCGACGTTCCGCAAACAGCCGCTGTTCGTCCGCAACCTGACCCCCGCCGAGATCGCCGAAGCGAACAAGGTGCCGGTCAGCGACCTGCGCGATCCGCAGACGCTGGCCGAACGGACCAAGGAGGGCAAGGCGAACTGGCTCATCACGCTGGGCGTGTGCACCCATCTGGGCTGCGTGCCGCTGGGCGCGGGGGAGGGCGAGAACAAGGGGCCGTTCGGCGGGTATTTCTGCCCGTGCCACGGATCGGCCTATGACACCGCCGGTCGCATCCGTTCCGGCCCCGCGCCGTCGAACCTTGCGGTTCCCGAATATGCATTCACGTCCGACACCGTCGTGACGGTCGGCTGAGGATAGACGCAGATGAGCTTCCCCTGGGCCAAGCATTACGCGCCGAAACATCCGCTGACGCAGTGGATCGACGCCCGCCTGCCGCTGCCGCGCCTCGCATACAACGCGATCGGTGCGGGCTATCCGGTGCCGCGCAACCTCAACTATTTCTGGAACTTCGGCGTGCTCGCCGGGGCCGCGCTGGCGGTGCAGATCATCACCGGCATCGTGCTGGCGATGCACTATGCCGCCAACGGCATGGTCGCGTTCGATTCGGTCGAGCGCATCATGCGCGACGTGCCGTCGGGCTGGTTCCTGCGCTACGCCCATGCCAACGGCGCATCGATGTTCTTCATCGTGGTCTACACCCATATCGCGCGCGGCATCTATTACGGGTCGTACAAGGCGCCGCGCGAAATGGTGTGGCTGCTGGGCGTCGTCATCTTCCTGCTGATGATGGCGACCGCGTTCATGGGCTATGTGCTGCCGTGGGGGCAGATGAGCTTCTGGGGTGCGCAGGTCATCACCGGCTTCTTCTCGGCGTTGCCCGGCGTGGGCGAGACGGTCCGCATCTGGCTGCTCGGCGGCTACGCCCCGGACAATGCCGCGCTCAACCGCTTCTTCTCGCTTCATTATCTGCTGCCGTTCGTGATCGCGGGGGTCATCATCCTCCACATCTGGGCGCTGCATATTCCGGGGTCGAACAACCCGACCGGAGTCGAGGTGACGGGTGAACAGGATACCGTTCCGTTCCATCCCTATTACACCGCGAAGGACGGGTTCGGGCTGGGTATCTTCCTGATCGTGTTCGCGTCGCTGATCTTCTTCGCGCCGAACCTGCTCGGCCATCCCGACAATTACATCCCGGCCAACCCGCTCTCGACGCCCGCGCACATCGTGCCCGAATGGTATTTCCTGCCATTCTACGCGATCCTGAAGGCGTTCACGGTCGACTTCATCTTCCCGGCGAAGCTGTGGGGCGTGTTGGCGATGTTCGGGTCGATCCTGCTGCTGTTCTTCCTGCCGTGGCTCGACAAGTCGCCGGTCAAGTCGTCCAACTACCGGCCGACCTATCGCATGTGGCTGATCGTGCTGCTGATCGACGTGCTGGTGCTCGGCTATCTGGGCGGGGCGGAGGCGACGCCGATAACGGTGCTGCTGAGCCAGATCGCCGCGGCCTATTATTTCGCGCACTTTCTCGTAATCCTGCCGATCGTATCGGCGATGGAGCGTCCGCGCCCGTTGCCCAATTCGATCACCGAAGCGGTGCTGAAGAACGAAGGCGGCACGTCGCCGATGCAGACTGCCGCGCATGGCAGCCCGGCCGCGGCCGAGTAAGGGAAGACCGATGCTGTCCTTCGCGACCCGCTTTCTCGCCCGCAACCTGAACCTCGTCATCGGGGCGGGTTTCCTGTTCGCGCTGCTGCTCGGCATCGTGTCCACCGTCACCGGCATGGTGACGGAGGCGCCGGTGAAGTCGGCCGAGCACGAGTTCCACCTCAAGCCGCGCGATGCCGGGCTGCAGTCGGCGGGCCTGTTCGGCACGTTCGACAAGCAGCAGCTTCAGCGCGGGTTTCAGGTATACAAGGAAGTCTGTTCCGCCTGCCATTCGCTGCGGCTGCTGTCGTTCCGCGACCTCGAAAAGCTCGGTTATGACGAGGGTCAGGTAAAGACGATCGCCACCGACTGGCAGATCGAACAGCCCAGCGTGAACCCGGATACCGGTGAGCCTGCGACGCGCAAGAACCTGCCGTCCGACCGCTTCCCGCTGGTGTTCGCCAACGATGTCGCGGCGCGTGCGGCGAACAACAATGCCGTGCCGCCCGACCTGTCGCTGATGACCAAGGCGCGCGACGACGGTCCGGATTACATCTATTCGCTGCTGACCGGTTACAGCCCGCAGCCGGCCGAACTGCTGCGCGAGTTTCCGGCGGCCAAGACCCCGACCGGGCTGCACTTCAACCGCTATTTCGCGACGCTGAACCTCGCGATGGCGCCGCCCCTGACCGCGACCGATCAGGTCCAGTATCAGGACGGAACGCGGGCGACGGTGGACCAGATGGCGAAGGACGTGTCGGCGTTCCTGACCTGGACGGCCGAGCCGAACCTCGAAACCCGTCACGCGGCTGGGGCGGCGGTGCTGATCTTCCTGCTGATCTTCACCGGGCTGGCATGGGGCGCGTATCGTAACATCTGGCGCGGTATCAAGCATTGAGCGGGCCGGATGATGCCGCCGATCCGATCGCGCGGCGCATCCGGACCATCCCGGATTTCCCGAAGCCCGGTATCCAGTTCCGCGACATCACCACGTTGATCCTCGATCCCGAAGGCTTGCGCCTGTCGGTCGAGCGGATGGTCGCGGCGGTCGACGGCCCGGTCGATCTGGTCGCGGGGATCGAGGCGCGCGGGTTCGTCTTCGCACCCGCCGTCGCGCTGGCGCTGGGCGCGGGTGTGATCCTGATCCGCAAGGACGGCAAGCTGCCCGGCGCGACCATCGCCGAAGACTATGCGCTGGAATATGGCACCGACCGCATCGCGATTCATGCCGATGCCTGTACGCCGGGTGCGCGCGTGCTGCTGGTCGACGACCTGATCGCCACCGGCGGGACGGCTCGCGCCGCCGTCCGCCTGTTGCGCAAGGCGGGGGCGATCGTGACGCAGGCGAGCTTTGCGATCGACCTGCCCGATCTGGGCGGGGCCGATGCGCTGCGATCCGACGGGATTACGGTGTCCGCGCTGGTGGCGTTTCCGGGACATTAAGTAGCCGGGCTGGCGCGCTACGCGACGGTCGCGGAGTCCTGCGCACTTCGAAAAAGCGATACCTCCGCCAGCCTACTCGCGTACCCCGGGGTCCAGTTCGGCGGAGGTTCGCGATAGAGTGTGAAAGCCATCACAACTGGACCCCGGCCTTCGCCGGGGTACGGAATGGCCGAGGTATATCGTCCCGCGCAAAAGGTTCCGGCAACGGTGCGACGAGCGCGTTGCGACGGTCGCATTCCCGTCGAACGCCCCGAGACATCTGCCTGCTACGGCGAGGTCTGCGCCGCGTCCTGTAAACTAAACCTCCGCCCAGCGTCGCAGCAGATTGTGATACGTGCCCGTCAGTTCGATCACCGACCGGTCGCCATGCCCCAATTGTCCCGCCAGCCGCTGCACGCTCTGGTCGAGGTCGAACAGGATACGCCGTGCACCGTCGTCGCGGACCATCGATTGCAGCCAGAAGAACGAGGCGACCCGCGTGCCGCGCGTGACCGGTTCGACCCGGTGGAGCGACGATGCGGGATACAGGATCAGGTGCCCGGCGGGCAGCTTGACCGACTGGACCCCGAACCGGTCCTCGATCACCAGCTCGCCGCCGTCATAGCTGTCCGGGTCCGACAGGAACAGCGTCGCCGAGAGGTCGCTGCGGATGCGGAAGTCGCTGCCACGCTGAATACGGATCGCATTGTCGACATGCGCACCGAACGACTGTCCCCCGCCATAGCGGTTGAACAGCGGCGGGAACACCTTGGCAGGCAGGGCGGCAGCGACGAACAGCGGCGACCGGCCAAGCGCATCGAGGATCATCGCGCCCGCTTCGCGCGCCGCCACCGACCCTTCGACCAGTTGCGCGTTGCGCTTGGCCAATGCCGATTGCGGGCCGGAGGTGACGTTGCCGTCGACCCACTCGCCCCCGCCGATCAGCGCGGCGAGCGCCGCCACGCCGGAGGCATCGAACACGTCGGGAATCGCGATCAGCATCGGGTCGGTCCTGTGCAGGATCGGGGGAGCGATGGTGCCGCTCCCCCGTCGTCATCAGAAGCTGTAATACAGGCTGCCGACGATCTGTCGCCGGTCGCCGGGCGTCGCCCAGCCCGCGACGTTGCTGCGGATGGTCGTGTAATAGCGTTCGTCGGTCAGGTTCTGGACGTTCAACTGCGCGGTCAGGCCCGGCGTCACCGGATAGCTGAGGAACGCGCGGTGGACGAGATAGTCCTCCGACCGGAACACGCGCGGCGCGGTCAGGCTGGGCGAATTGATCGCGAACGACCCCTGATAGGTCAGGCCGTATCCGACCTGAAGCCCGAACGGCAGGGTATAGGTGGTGAACAGGCTGCCCGAATGCTTCGGGGTCTGCACCAGTTCGCTGCCGACCTGCGGATCGGGGGTCGCGACGGAATTGCCGCACGGGTTGAGACCGCCGACACGTGGCCCCGGATTGGCAAGGCAGAAGTCGGATACGGACTGGCGCACTTCGCTGTCGAGATAGGTGTAGTTGGCGAAGATGCTCCACGCCTTGGTGATGTTGCCGCTGGCACCCAGCGCGATGCCGTCGACCCGCGACCGCCCGTCATTGACCGGCAGGGTGGTGACGATCGGGTCGTTGGTCGCCACCCGGTAATTGGTCCGTTCGTTGCGGAACACGGCAGCGGTCAGCAACAGGCGACGACCGAACAGGTCGGCCTTGGCCCCGATCTCGTAATTCTTCGCTTCTTCCGGCGCGGCGCCGCACGGGTCGAGCGAGCCGACCGGTGCGGCGATCAGCGTGCCGCAGCCCAGCCGTACCGTGGCGGACGTCGGCGTGGTGGCATTGCCATACGATGCATAGAGGCTGACCGACGGCACCGGTTTGAAATTCAGGCCGAAGCGGTACGAGAACAGCGTGTCGTCACTGATCTGCGTCAGGCCGCGGGTATAGGCACCCAGCGTCGTGCCGACGGTGGTCGAGTAGGTGTCGGCACGGAACTGCCCCTTGGCGTGTTCGTAGCGCAGGCCGACATTCGCCTCCAGTTGCGGTATCAGCGCCACCGTGTCGAACAGATAGACGGCGGCGTTCGACGTCGTCCCCTGCGACCGGCCCGACCGGATGAAATTGACCGGTCCGGTCCATGTCGTGTTCGGGTCGGTGATCGAGATCGGTGCCTGATCCACGACCGCGCCGGTCGCGGTGCGCAGCAACTGCCCGGTAACGATCGTATAGTCTTCGTGCGTCACCGACGCGCCGAGGACGAGCGTGTGGTCGAACCCGAACGTATCGAACGCGGCGCGCAGATCGGTCTGGTTGATGAAGAGCTGGTTCTCCTGATCGCGCACCAGTCCGCGCGGGCCGCTGGGATAATAGAACCCTGCCGTCTGTCCGGTGGCGCAGGGGGCGCCGGTCGGCAGCACGTTGCCGGTCAGACAGAAATTGCCCTGCGGTGCGCTGGTCGTCGAGTCCTGTCCGACACGCTGCCACCGGGTCAGGTTGCGGACCGACAGGCCCGGCGCGAACGCATGGTCGAACCGCGCCGTCGCCTGATCGAAGGTGATGCGCTGCCGATCGAGATTCTCGATGCCGAAATAATCGGAGCGATCCACGCCGGCCACCGGCCCGCGATTGGTCGCGCTGACGACATAGGGCACGCCATAGGCGGGGATATTGTCGTCTTCCTGATGGACGTACGACAGCGTCAGGCTGGTCGGACCGTCGAGGCCGATCCGCACCGACGGCGCGACGCCCCAGCGGCGGAAGTGCTCGACGTCGCGGCCGGGCACGTCGTTACGGTGGATCACGCCGTTCAGGCGCACGGCGACGTCGTCGCTGACCCGCTTGTTCGCGTCGATCGTACCACGGATATAATCGTCGCTGCCGACACCGATCTGGGCAATGGTCAGGTCTTCGGACTTGGGCGTCTTGGTGGCGAGGTTGATCGTGCCGCCGACCGAACCCGATCCGTTGAACACCGAGTTCGCGCCGTTATAGACCTCGATCGATTCGAGGTTGAACGTCTCCGTCCGGCTATACTGCGCGCTGTCGCGCACGCCGTCCTGCGTGATGTCGTTGTTCGCCGAAAAGCCGCGCAGGTTGATCGAATCGCCGTATCCGCCGCCGCCTTCGCCCGCGCCGAAGGTGATGCCGGGAATCGTCTGCAACGCATCGCGCAGCGTCAGCAAATTCTGCTTGCGGATCACCTGATCGCTGATGACCGTCACGGTTTGTGGTGTGTCGAGCAGCGGGCGCGTCGCCTTCGGGCTTTCTAGTTCGTCGTCGCGCTGGCCGTTGACGACGATTTCCTGCGAGTCGGCGCGATCGTCGGTCGTGGTGCCACGTGGAGCAGGCTCGTCGCGCGGTGCGGCGAATGCCGGGGCGGAGGCGATGAAGCCGACACAGGCGAGCGCAAGGAAGGCGGGCGACGGTGCCCGAGGAGCGGTTTGATCAGTCACGAAAATCCCCTTTCGATAGCAGTCCGCTATTGAGAGGCGTTCTCAAAGTCAATGCTATTGCGAGTGAGTTTCAGCATTGTCGCGGAATGTGTCGGACCGGCAACATCGTGCGTCGATCGGTCGCCACCGTCTCGCCCATTCCACTGACCGTTCGAGTGCCTATATTCGGGCGATGACCAGCACCGATCCCCGCGCCTTCCTGTATTCCGGCGACCTCGACCCCGCCGCCGCGCTGCGTGCGACCCAGTCCACGCTCGCCAATGCCGAGGATGGCGAACTCTATCTGCAATATCGCCGGTCGGAGGCGTTCGGGTTCGACGACGGGCGGTTGAAGACGGCGTCCTATGATACGCATGCCGGGTTCGGCCTGCGCGCCGTGTCGGGGGAGGCGACGGCGTTCGCCCATGCCAACGAGCTTTCGGAGGCCGCGATCCTGCGCGCCGGGGCGACCATGGCGTTGATCGATCCGGCGAAGGGGCAAAAGGCACCGCCGCCACGCGGCAACAACCGCCATCTTTATGCCGGCACCGACCCGCTGGACCTGATCCCCTTCGCCGAGAAGGTGGCGTTGTGCCAGACGATCGACGCCGCCGCCCGCGCCCGCGACCCGCGCGTGGTGCAGGTGTCGGCCAGTCTGCTCGGTTCGTGGAGCGTGGTGGAGATCATGCGCCCGGACGGCTTCGTCGCGACCGACGTCCGCCCGCTGGTCCGGCTGAACATCGGGATCGTAGTGGAAGCCAATGGAAGGCGCGAAAGCGGCAGTTTCGGCATCGGCGGGCGTTATCTCTATGATTCTCTGTTCACGCCAGAGACGTGGAACCGGGGAATCGACGTCGCGCTGGCGCAGGCGCTGGTCAATCTCGACGCGGTCGATGCGCCGGCGGGCGAGATGACCGTGCTGCTGGCTCCCGGCTGGCCCGGCGTCCTGCTGCACGAGGCGATCGGCCACGGGCTGGAAGGCGACTTCAACCGCAAGGGCACGTCCGCCTTTTCGGGGCGCATCGGCGAGCGGGTGGCTGCGCCGGGCGTCACGGTAGTCGATGACGGGTCGATCGCCGGACGGCGCGGATCGCTGTCGATCGACGACGAAGGCACCCCGACGCAGGAGAACATCCTGATCGAGGACGGTATCCTGAAAGGCTACATCCACGACCGGCTCAACGCGCGGCTGATGGGCGTCGCGCCGACGGGTAACGGAAGGCGACAGGATTTTTCGCACGCGCCGATGCCACGCATGACCAACACGTTCATGCGCGGCGGCAGCGACGATCCCGCCGAGCTGCTGTCGCGGGTGAAGCGCGGCATCTTTGCCAAGTCGTTCGGCGGCGGGCAGGTCGATATCGTGTCGGGCAAGTTCGTTTTTTCCTGTACCGAAGCGTACCGGATCGAGGACGGTCGGCTGGGCGCGCCGATCAAGGGCGCGACGCTGATCGGCGACGGGCCGAGCGTGCTGACCAAGGTGCGCGGGATCGGCAACGACTTCGCGCTCGATGAAGGCATCGGCGTGTGCGGCAAGGGCGGGCAGTCGGTCCCGGCGGGGGTGGGACAGCCGACGCTGCTGGTCGACGGGCTGACGGTCGGCGGCACCGCCTGATGGCGCTTGCCGAGCTTGGCCGGTTTCCGCGTATCGAGGCGCAGATCGTGGCCGGGCGGCTGAACAGCGACGGCATCGCCGCGATCGCGTTCGATGCGGAGACCAGCATGGGCGAGGGTAGCTGGCTGCTGATCCCGGTGCGGGTGATGGTCGATGAAGAGGATCTGGATGCCGCCCGCGCGATCCTCGCGGATATCGACACGCTGCCTTAAAAACGGGCATCGATCCTGCGCTGCACAATTTAGGCGCTTCGTACCGGGCCTGTTACGAAGCGATGACGGTCTGAACGGCGGAAATCCGTACTTGGCACGATGATTGCGAGAACGACCCTCGGGAAACAAGCGACGAGGGGGCGGCATGAAATTAGTCATCGCCATCATCAAGCCATTCAAGCTGGATGAGGTACGCGAAGCGCTGACGGAGATCGGGGTTGCGGGCATGACCGTGACCGAGGTCAAGGGGTTCGGTCGCCAGAAGGGTCAGACCGAAATCTATCGTGGCGCGGAATACAGCACCAACATGGTGCCGAAGATCAAGATCGAGGTCGTCTGCGACAGCGGCATCGCGTCGCGCGTGGTCGAGGCGGTTCAGGCCGCGGCCAACACCGGTGCCATCGGCGACGGCAAGATCTTCGTTCTCGACGTCGGACAGGCGGTGCGCATCCGCACCGGCGAAACCGACCTGACCGCGCTTTGATGATGGGGGACATCATGAAGAACCGCTTGAAACTGATCGCCGGGGCGGGCCTCGGCCTGTTCGCGGCGCTGCCCGCATGGGCGCAGGACGCGGCAGCCGCCGCGCCCGTCGCGACCGTGGACAAGGGTGACACCGCGTGGATGATGACCTCGACGGTCCTCGTCCTGATGATGATCCTGCCCGGCCTCGCGCTGTTCTATGGCGGCCTTGTCCGTACCAAGAACATGCTGTCGGTCATGACGCAGATCGGCGCGGTCGCCGCGCTGGCGATGCTCATCTGGGTGATGTACGGCTATTCGGTGGCGTTCGGCCCCGACGTGACCAACGCCACGCTGTCGAATTTCGTCTCGGGCTTCGGCAAGGCGTTCCTCGCCGGTGTCACTCCGGCGTCGCAGGCGGCGACCTTCACCGCCGGTGTCGAAATTCCCGAATATGTGTTCATCAGCTTCCAGATGACCTTCGCGGCGATCACGGTCGCGCTGGTGCTGGGGTCGGTGGTCGAACGCATCAAGTTCTCGGCCGTGATGGTGTTCGCCGCCGTGTGGCTGACGATCACCTATCTGCCGATCGCACACATGGTGTGGGCGGCCAGCGGGTATTTCTTCAAGGCAGGCGCGCTCGATTTCGCGGGCGGCACCGTCGTTCACATCAATGCGGGCGTGTCGGCACTGGTGCTGGCGATCCTGCTGGGCAAGCGGGTCGGCTTTCCCGCCGAACGCATGGCACCCCATTCGCTCACGCTGACCATGGTCGGCACCGGGCTGCTGTGGGTGGGCTGGTTCGGCTTCAACGCCGGGTCGGCGCTGGAAGCGAACGGTTCGGCAGCACTCGCCATGATCAACACCTTCGTCGCCACCGCGTCGGCCGGGTTGTTCTGGATGCTTGCCGAAAAGCTGTCGGGCCATAAGGGGTCGGCGCTGGGCTTCTGCTCGGGCATCATCGCCGGTCTGGTCGCAGTGACCCCGGCGGCCGGTAATTCGGGTCCGTTCGGCGCGATCGTGCTGGGTGCCGTTGCCTCGATCATCTGCTTCTTCGCCGTCACCGTCATCAAGCCCAAGCTCGGTTATGACGACTCGCTCGACGCATTCGGCATCCACGGCGTCGGCGGCATCATCGGCGCGATCGGTACGGCGGTGGTCTACGCCCCGTCGCTCGGTGGTCCCGGTGCCGCAGACTATGACATGGGCGCCAAGCTGCTGGTGCAGTTCGAGGCGGTCGGCGTGACGATCCTATGGGCTGCCGTCGGCACCGCCATCGCCTTCTTCGTCGCAAAGGCGCTGACCGGCGGCCGCGTGACCAAGGAAGTCGAGCTCGAAGGTCTCGACCTCGGCGAACATGGCGAGCGCGCCTACAATTATTGATCCTTTCCGGCGGCGGGCCACGCCCGTCGCCACTCACAGTTTCCTCCTGCGGAAAACCCTGGGCCGGTGCGGTAACGCATCGGTCCTTTTTTTGTACGGGCTGGTGCCAGTGGCGGCGACCGATGCTAGGTGGTCCCATGACCCCGTATCTTGAATTGATGCAGCGCGCGCTGACGCATGGCGTACCGACCGACGACCGGACCGGCGTCGGCACCCGGTCGGTGTTCGGTCATCAGATGCGCTTCGACCTGTCGGCGGGCTTCCCCGTGCTGACCACCAAGAAGCTGCATCTGCGTTCGATCATCATCGAACTGCTGTGGTTCCTGCGCGGTGACACCAACGTCCGCTGGCTACAGGAGCAGCGCTGCACGATCTGGGACGAATGGGCCGACGCGAACGGCGACCTCGGTCCGGTCTATGGCAAGCAGTGGCGGGATTGGGAGACAAGCGACGGTCGCCATATCGACCAGATCGCCGACCTGATCGCCACGATCCGCACCAATCCCGCCTCACGCCGTCAGATCGTGACCGCATGGAATCCAGGCGAGTTGCACGCGATGGCACTGTCGCCATGCCATTGCCTGTTCCAGACGCATGTCGCGGGCGGCAAGCTGTCGCTGCAACTCTATCAGCGTTCAGCGGACATCTTTCTCGGGGTGCCGTTCAATATCGCCAGCTATGCGCTGTTGACGCATATGCTGGCGCAGCAATGCGGGCTGGCGGTCGGCGAGTTCATCTGGACCGGCGGCGATTGCCATCTCTACGAAAACCACCTCGATCAGGCGCGCGAGCAACTGGCGCGCACACCCGGCCCCTTGCCCCGGCTGGAGATACGCCGCCGTCCCGACGCGATCGACGCCTATGCGCTCGAAGATTTCGTGCTGCACGACTATGTGGCGCAACCGCATATCAAGGCGGCGGTCGCGGTATGACGATGTTCGTCCTCGCCCGTGCCGATAACGGCGTGATCGGGCGCGACGGGGCGCTGCCGTGGCATGTTCCCGCCGATCTCCGGCGGTTTCGTGTGCTGACGACCGGCCGGGCGATGATAATGGGCCGCAAGACGTTCGAGAGCTTTCCCAGCCCGCTGCCGGGGCGCCGCCACATCGTGCTGACCCGCGACCGGCGATGGCAGGCGGCGGGGGCGGAAGTCGCGCATGACCCCGACGCCGCGCTGGCACTGGCGGGGGAGGGGGCGGCGGTGATCGGCGGCGCGGAGATTTTCGCGCTGTTCCTGCCGCGCGCCGACCGGATCGAACTGACCGAAATCCATGCCGCGCCGACCGGCGATGCCATCGTTCCCGCCTTCGTAGGGTGGGACGAGGCGTGGCGCGAGGACCACAGTGCCGAAGGGGAACGCCCGGCATATAGTTTCGTGACGCTGATCCGCTCGACTTGCGGCGGTCCTGCCGTCTAAGGGCCGCGCGAGCCGCCGTTCGGGCGTGCCGGGGACAGGATATGCGTAGCGCGGTTTGGTGGGGAGTCGCGGCGCTGGCGGTGCTGTTGGCGGCGTTCTTCTCACTTGCTCCCGGTATCGTCGAACGGTCGATGAACCGCGTCGTCCCCACGTCCGAACTGGCGCGTCGCTTTCCCGCCGGCAAGCCGCCATTCCCGGCGCGGATCGACGGGCCGGTCGTCGATCTTCATGCCGATACGCTGCTATGGTCGCGCGACCTGTTGACGCGGGCCGATCGGGGGCAGGTCGACGTGCCGCGCCTGATCGAAGGCGACGTCGCGTTGCAGGTGTTCTCGTCAGTGACGAAGACGCCACGTGGCCAGAATTACGACAGCAACGACGGCGACAGCGACAATATCACCGCGCTGACCATCGCGCAGTTACAACCGGTGCGGACATGGGGATCGCTGCTGCAACGGTCCATGTGGCATGCCACCCGCCTGCGGCGGGCGTCGCGCGCTTCGGCGGGGCAGTTGCGGGTGATTACCAGCGCTGCCGACCTCGACACGTTGCTGGCCGCGCGTGCGGCGGGGGCGGGGCAATCGCGCCCGGTCGGCGGTCTGCTGGCGCTGGAGGGGCTGCAACCGCTGGAAGGGGACATCGCCAATCTCGACCGGCTGTACCGCGCCGGATACCGCATGGGTGGCCTGACCCATTTCTTCGACAACGACGTCGCCGGATCGATGCACGGTCGGGCCAAGACCGGGCTGACGCCGTTCGGGCGACAGGTGGTGGCGCGGATGGAGGCGATGGGGATGATCGTCGATGTCGCCCATGCCAGCCATGCCGCGCTGGCCGACGTGCTGGCGGTCGCGCGCCGCCCGGTGGTGTCGAGTCATGGCGGGGTGCAGGCGACGTGCCGCGTCAACCGCAACCTGACCGATGCCGAAGTGCGCGGCATCGCCCGGACCGGCGGCGTCGTCGGGATCGGATATTGGCCGGGCGCGGTGTGTTCGACCGACCCCGCCGCCATCGCCCGCGCGATCGTCCATGTCCGCGACGTGGCAGGCATCGATCATGTCGCGCTCGGTTCCGATTTCGACGGGGCGGTGACGACCGGGTTCGACACGGCGCATGTCGGGCTGGTCGCGGAGGCGCTGGCCAAGGCGGGAATGACGCGGCCGGAAATCGCCAAGGTAATGGGCGGGAATGCGTTGCGGGTGCTGCGCGCCGGTATCCAGCCCCTTCCCCGAACCGGCCCCGCCCGCTAGGGGGCGGCATGGATCGGCTGGACGGCAGCGCGGCGGTCCCCGCGCGGTGGCGCGGCGGTATCCTCGCGCTCGGCAATTTCGATGGTTTCCACCTCGGGCATCAGGCGGTGGTCGGGCGCGCGGTCGCGCGCGCCCATGCGGCGGGGCGCCCGGCGATCGTCGCGACGTTCGATCCGCACCCCAAACGATATTTCCGGCCCGATACCCCGCCGTTCCGGCTGACCACGCTGGACCAGCGTCAGGCGCTGTTCGCGGCGGCGGGGGCGGATGCGATGCTGGTGTTCGCCTTCGACGCCACACTGGCGGGATTGTCGGCGGCGGCGTTCGCGGGCGACCGGCTGGCGACGGCGATCGGCGCGGGCGGGGTCGTGACCGGGACCGACTTCACCTTCGGCAAGGGGCGCGACGGCGACGTGGCGGTGCTGGCCGAACTGGGTCGGGCACATGGGTTCGTCGCGGAGACGGTCGCCCCCGTCGCGCTGGACGGAGAGGTGGTATCGTCGTCGCGCATCCGCGACCTGTTGCGGGAAGGCGACCCGCGCGGCGCGGCGGCGCTGCTGACCCGGCCGTTCACCGTCGAAGGGGTGGTCGAACCGGGCGCGCAGCTTGGACGGACGCTCGGCTATCCGACCGCGAACCTGACGATGGGCAAGTATCTCCGCCCCGCCTATGGCATCTATGCCGTGCGTGGGCGGTTACCCGACGGGCGGATGCTGGACGGTGCCGCGAATCTGGGCATCCGACCGACGATCGCGGGCGATCCGGTCGAACTGCTCGAACCCTATTTCTTCGATTTCGACGGCGACCTGTACGGCCAGCGGATCGAGGTCGCGCTGATCGATTTCCTCCGGCCCGAAGCGAAGTTCGATTCGCTCGATGCGCTGAAGGTCCAGATGGCGCTCGATTGCGATCGTGCGCGGGCATTGCTGGCGGGCTGACGAACGCACCTCGCCCGCTTCCCCTCGGGCAATGCGGGCGTTAGGGCATGGATTCCCATTGTAAACGGACCCGCCCCTTGCCCGATCCCCATATCAGCGACGTCCTCATTATCGGATCGGGGGCGGCCGGGCTTACCGCCGCACTGAACCTTGCCGAACGCTTCCGGGTCACGGTGCTGGCAAAGGGCGCGCTGAACGAAGGGTCGACCGCGTGGGCGCAGGGCGGGATCGCCGCCGTGCTCGAACCCGGCGACACGTTCGACAATCATGTCGAGGATACGATGGTCGCCGGGGCCGGGCTGAACGACCGGGCGACCGTCGAATTCGTGGTCGAAAGCGCCCCGGCGGCGATCGAGCGGCTGGCGAAGCTGGGCGTGCCGTTCAATATGGACGGCGACGCGCTGCACCTGACGCGCGAGGGCGGGCATTCGCATCGCCGTATCGTCCATGTCGACGATGCGACCGGATGGGCGGTGCAGGAAGCGCTGATCCGCGCTGCGCGCGCGCATCCCAACATCACGCTGGTGCCCGACATGGTGGCGGTCGACCTTGCGACCAGCCGGCATGAGGCACGCTATTCGGGGGCGGGCAACGTGTGGGGCTGTTACGCCTTCAACCGCGCGACCGACCGGGTGGAATTGTTCACCGCCCGCGCCACCATCCTCGCCACCGGTGGAGCCGGGCGGACCTATCTGTTCAGCACCGCACCGCGCGGCGCGACCGGCGACGGGATCGCGATGGCGTGGCGCGCCGGATGCCGGGTGTCGAACATGGAGTTCATGCAGTTCCACCCGACCTGCCTCTACCATCTCGACGTGAAGAACTTCCTCATCACCGAAGCCGTGCGGGGCGAAGGGGGCAAGTTGATGAACCCCGTCACCGGCAACAATTTCATGCCGTTCTACGACCCGCGCGCCGAACTGGCCCCGCGCGACGTGGTGGCGCGCGCGATCGATGCGGAGATCAAGCGCTATGGGCTCGACTACGTGCATCTCGACATCAGCCATATGCCGCCCGACTTCGTGCGCGGGCATTTCCCCAACATTCATGAGAAGCTGACCGGGCTGGGCATCGACATGACCACCGGGCCGATCCCGGTGGTTCCGGCGCAGCATTACACCTGTGGCGGCGTGGTGATCGATCGCGACGGGCGTACCGATCTGCCCGGCCTGTATGCGGCGGGGGAAGTGTCGCAATCGGGGCTGCACGGCGCGAACCGACTGGCGTCCAACTCGCTGCTCGAATGTTTCGTCTATGGCGAATCGGCGGCGCGGCACATCGCGGCGCATTGGGACGACCTGCCCGTGCCGCCCGCGATCCGGCCGTGGGACGAAAGCCGCGTCGGCGATTCAGACGAGGATGTCGTCATCAAACAGAACTGGACCGAAATCCGGCGGTTCATGTGGAATTACGTCGGCATCGTCCGTACCACCAAGCGGCTGGAACGCGCCCGGCATCGCATCGCCATGCTGAACGAGGAAGTCGCCGACTATTACGGCCATTTCCGCGTGACCCCCGACCTGATCGAACTACGCAACCTGTTGCAATCGGCCGACCTGATCGTGCGATCCGCGCTGCATCGCAAGGAAAGCCGGGGGCTGCACTACACGCTGGACTATCTCGAGACGGCGGCGGAGGCGGTGGACACGATCCTCGTGCCCTGAACGTCCGTTCCCGCCGTTGATTCGGTTCGTCGTTCCAATGCGCTGGTTCGTCGCAATCGTGCCGTTTCGGGCCTTCCGCTTCATACTGCGGCACGCATGATCGTGCCACACGGGGTCGGGTATGATGGCAGACATGATGAATCGGGTCCGGTCGCACCGCGCGATGCTGGGATTGGGAGTGATCGCGCTGATCGGCGCGGGGATGGCGACACGCACCCTGCCGCCGCAGGCCCATGCCGGCGGGACGGCCTATGCCGTCGCCGTGCCGTTGCCGCCGCAGGTCCGCCCGGCACCGCAAGCGCTGGTAATGGCGATCAACGCGCTGGGCGGCGGGTTTCAGGGCAGGGTCGGCATCGCGATCCGCAGCATCGACGATGGCTGGGTCGTGGGTCACGCGATGGACCAGCGGATGCCGCAGCAATCGGTCAGCAAGCTGTGGGTCGCCATGACCGTGATGGACGCGATCGATCAGGGGCGGTTGGCGCTCGACATGCCGGTCGCAGTCACGCGCAGCGACCTGACGCTGTTTCATCAACCGATCGCGTATCTGATGAAGGACGGCGTCTTCAACACGACCGTCGGCGACCTGTTGCGTCGTGCGCTGACGATGAGCGACAATACCGCCAACGACAAGCTGCTGCGCCTTGCCGGTGGTCCGGTGGCGGTGCGTGACTTCATCGCGCGCAAGGGGCTGGGCAATATCCGCTTCGGGCCCGGCGAACGGCTGTTGCAGGCCAAGACCGCCGGGCTGCCGTGGAAACAGGAATATTCGCAGGGCAACGCCTTTTCACTGGCCCGTTCGCGACTGTCGCCGGACGTGCGGCGCGCGGCCTATCAGGCCTATGTCGCCGATCCGCCCGATGGCGCGGGTGCGGGGGCGATCGCCGACGCGCTGACCCGGTTGCATCAGGGGATGCTGATGTCGCCGGAATCGACCCGCTGGCTGTTGGCGACGATGGGCAACACCCGCACCGGCCGCGCGCGCATCCGCGCCGCATTGCCGACCGGGTGGCATGTCGCGCACAAGACCGGCACCGGACAGGATCTGGGCGGGCGTACGGCGGGCTTCAACGATGTCGGCATCCTGACCGCGCCCGACGGCCGGTCCTATGCCGTCGCGGTGCTGATCGGCGACACCGCCCGTCCGGTTCCAGAACGCCAGCAATTGATCCAGACGGTGGTATCGACGATCGTCGCGACGCACCGGTAAGCGGCAACGGGTGCCCTATCCGACGGAGGAGCCGGGATATTGCGGCACCCCGTCGGCGATGGCGTAATAATCGCCCTTGTCCGCGACATAGATATGGCGCGCCAGCTGCGCGCCGGTGGCCCCGTCGATCGTGCCCATCGCCACGTCGATCCGGTCGCTGTCGATCGCTTCCCAGAACAGCGTCGAGCCGCACACCGAACAGAAGCCGCGCCGGGCACCCTCCGACGATCGGAACCACGTTACCCGATCCGCGCCGTCGACCGTCAGCGCGGCCTTCGCCACCTCCATCGACGCGAGGTGATGGCCGGTCCATTTGCGGCATTGTCCGCAATGGCACGCATTGGGGGAGGCAAGGTCGCCGGTAAGGCGAAAGGTGACGGCACCGCACAGGCAGGATCCGGTCGGCATCGGACGCTCCATCATTGTGTTCGCGTATATCGTGCCGCCGAATCGACGAACGCGCAACCGCCCCTCGCAACGCCGCGTGCGCGCTGCTATCTCGCGCGGATGCCCCATCTCTATCTCGTCGACGGCTCCGGCTATATCTTTCGCGCCTATCACCGGCTGCCGCCGCTGACGAACAAGCATGGCGAGCCGGTGGGCGCGGTCTATGGCTATACGAGCATGTTGTGGAAGCTGGCGGACGAGGTCCACGCCGCCGACGGCCCCACGCATATGGCGGTGATCCTCGACAAATCGTCGAAGACGTTCCGCAACGACCTGTATCCCAAATACAAGGCGCAGCGCCCGCCGCCGCCCGAGGATCTGGTCCCGCAATTCCCGATGATCCGTGACGCCACCCGTGCCTTCTCGCTGCCCTGCATCGAGACGGAGGGGTTGGAGGCCGACGACATCATCGCCTGCTATGCCAAGGCCGCGCTGGCGCAGGGCTGGGAAGTCACGATCGTGTCGAGCGACAAGGATCTGATGCAGTTGATCGAGCCGGGCCTCGACATGTACGACACGATGAACAACCGGCGGCTGGGTGCGGACCATGTCGCGGAGAAGTTCTTCGGCATCACCCCCGCGCAACTGGGCGACGTGCTGGCGCTGATGGGTGACAGTGTCGACAACGTTCCCGGTGTTCCCGGCGTCGGTCCCAAGACCGCGGCGAAGCTGATCCTCGAACATGGCGACCTCGAATCGGTGCTGGCGGCCGCCGAGGGGATGAAGAAGGGGAAGCTGCGCGACAATCTGATCGAACATGCCGACATGGCGCGGCTGTCGAAGGTGCTGGTATCGCTGAAATGCGACGTGGCGCTGCCCGAACCGCTCGAAGACCTTGAGCTGAAGGGCATTCCCGATGCGCCGCTGCGCGCGTTCCTCGAACATCACGGCTTTCGCACGCTGCTGAACAAGCTGTCGACCGTGGCCGAGCCGCCCGCCCCGTCGCCGACCGCACCGGTGGCGCAGGACGAGGAACCGTCGTGCGATCACGATGCGTATGAAACCGTGGTCGATGAAGCTGCGCTCGATCGCTGGGTACAGGTCGCCCGGCATCAGGGCTGGGTCGCGATCGATACCGAGACCACCGGGCTGGACGCGACGCGCGCCGAACTGGTGGGAATCAGCATGGCGCTGCACCCCAATCTCGCCTGCTATGTCCCGATCGCGCATGGCGGCACCGACATGTTCGCGGAGAAGCCCGAACAATTGCCGCGCGAGACCGTGCTGGCGAAGCTGAAACCGCTGTTCGAAGACCCGGCGGTACTCAAGATCGGTCACAACCTGAAATACGACATGATCGTGCTGGGGCGGGCGGGTCTTGTCGTCGCCCCCTATGACGACACGATCGTGATGAGTTTCGCGCTCGACGCCGGGTTGCACGGGCACGGCATGGACGAACTGGCCGCAACGCACCTTCAGCATAGCTGCATCGCGTTCAAGGACGTGGTGGGCACGGGCAAAAAACAGGTCGGCTTCGGCGAAATCGATCTCAAGACCGCGACCCGCTATGCGGCGGAGGATGCCGACGTCACGCTGCGGCTGTGGCGGCGGTTCAAGCCGCGCCTGCCCTATGAACAGGCGACGACGGTGTACGAGATGGTTGACCGGCCGCTGGTGCGTGTCATCGCCGACATGGAGACGGCGGGGATCAAGGTCGATGCCGCAGTGCTGGCCCGCCTGTCCGAAGAGTTTTCGGGCCGGATCGCCACGCTGGAGGGTGAAATCCACGAACTGGCGGGCACGAAGTTCACCATCGGCAGTCCGAAACAGCTCGGCGACGTGCTGTTCGTGACGATGGGAATCAAGGGCGGGCGCAAGGGGAAGTCCGGCGTCTATTCGACCGACGTCAACGAACTGGAACGGATCGCCGCCGACAAGGACTCGCCCGGCGCGGTCATCGCCGCGCGGGTGCTCGACTGGCGGCAATTGTCGAAGCTCAAGAGCACGTACACCGATGCGTTGCAGGCGCAGATCAATCCGGCGACGGGCCGCGTCCACACCAGCTACAGCCTGACCGGCGCGCAGACCGGGCGGCTGTCGTCGACCGATCCCAATCTTCAGAACATCCCGATCCGCACCGAAGTCGGTCGCCAGATTCGCGACGCCTTCGTGGCGGAACCGGGCAATGTGATCCTCGCCGCCGATTATTCGCAGATCGAATTGCGGCTGGCGGCGCATATCGCCGACGTGCCGCAATTGCGCGATGCGTTCGCGGCGGGACATGACATTCACGCGATGACCGCGCAGGAACTGTTCGGCACCGTCGACCGCGACACGCGCGGGCGGGCGAAGACGATCAACTTCGCGATCCTCTACGGCATCAGCCGCTGGGGACTGGCCGGACGGCTGGACGTCAGCGCGGAAGAGGCGCAGTCGATGATCGACCGCTATTTCGACCGCTTCCCCGGCATCAACCGCTATATCGCCGAAACGACCGAGGCGGTGCGGGCGAGCGGCTTCACCACCACGTTGTTCGGGCGCAAGACGCACTTTCCACGCATCCGGTCCAAGGTGCAGCACGAGCGACAGGGGGCCGAGCGCGCCGCGATCAACGCTCCGATTCAGGGAACGAGCGCCGACATCATCAAGCGTGCGATGACCCGGATGGGACCGGCGCTGATCGAGGCCGGGCTGCCCGACGTGCGCATGCTGTTGCAGGTCCACGACGAACTGGTGTTCGAACTGCCGCAGGATCAGGTGGAGGCGGCGACGCCTGTAATCCGTCGGGTGATGGAAACGGCAGCGGAACCGGCGGTGGTGCTGTCGGTGCCGCTCGGCGTGGAAATCGGTACGGGGCCGAGTTGGGGTGCGGCGCACTGAGCGGGTGTCGGACGTAGGATAGGCATCGACTTCAAATGGTTGATCTATCTAACAAAGGCGTGTTTATTGCTTACCTTGATCTGAAACGGGAGTGATCGACTTTGATCGCCTTTACGATGTTGATGTTGGCCGCTTCGCACCAGCAGGCGTTGCCCGCCACCAGCGCGCAGCCGGTCCCGGCGTCCGAAGGAAGAGTGTGCCGCCGGTTGCAAACGACCGGCAGTGTGCTGGCCAAGCGTACGTGCATGACCAGAGCGGAGTGGGCGAAGCTGCAACAGTCGACCGAAGGGGCATGGGAAGAAGCGCGCGGCAAGCGCGGCTTCATGTCCCGATCCCCGACCGATGCCGACTGACGATTTCACTGATCCCGAATCCGCGTCCCGGACGTTGTGGTCCCATGCATCCACGTTCGGGAGCAATCGCATGTTGAAGCAGGTTCGCATGATCCTGATCGCGCTGGCCGCCGGGGCCGGGGTGTCGGGCTGTGTCTATGACGATTATGGCTATGGTGGCGCGTCGGTCGGCTATGGGCCGGGATATTATGGCGACTATTACAGCGGTGGATACGGTGCCTATGGCAGCCCGTATTGGGGCTGGTATGGCGACTATTATTATCCGGGCACCGGGTATTTCGTCTATGATCGCAACCGCCGCGCTCATCGCTGGGATGATCGGCAGCGCAATTACTGGCAGAGCCGCCGGGGCCAATGGCGCGGCGATCGCGGCAACGGTCCACGGTGGGACGGATGGAACCGGCCGGGCGGCGATCGTCCCGGCTTCGACCCGCGTCCCGGTTTCGAGAATGTCCCGCGTGGCAGCAGCCAGTCGCCATACCCCGGACGTCGCCCCGGCGATCGTCCGCGCGCGACGCAGGGCGATGGCAACCGCCGTCCCGATTTCCGCCGTCCGGATTCGACGCCGGGCGCAGGACAGGGGGTGCGCCGTCCCGACCGGGGTACGCCCGGTGCGGGGCGCGGCGGCTATCGTCGCCCCGACGGCGGCGGTCGGGGGCAGCGTGGTGGACGGCGCGGCGGATAAGTCCGCTACGCCGCCGCGCCGGCGCGAGTGGCGATCAGCGTGATCGCGACGAAGCCGAGGACCGCGACGTTGTCCTGATTATAGACGGTCATCCGGCTGCGGACGGTGCCCATCTCCTTGCGGCTGCGGGATGGGCGGGTTTCGACCACCTCGGTTTCACATCGCAGCGTGTCGCCGGGGTAGACCGGCCGCAACCAGCGTAGCTCGTCGATCCCGGCCGCGCCGAGGCTGGCGATCGGATCGACCTCCATCTGCGCGACCAGCATCGCCATCGTCATGGCGCAGCTATGCCAGCCGCTCGCCGCCAGCCGACCGAAATGAGTGCGCGCGGCGGCTTCATCCGACAGGTGGAACGGTTGCGGGTCGTAGCGCCGGGCGAAGTCCAGCACTTCGTCGCGATCGACGACATGCGATCCGAACCGGGCGGTGTCGCCGACGGCGATATCCTCGAAGTAGCGCATGACGACCAGTTTCATCCTGAAACCGGCTATCGGCAAGCCCCTATTTGAGGGCAGGTGCGAACACCGCCGCCGTCGCATCGAGCGACGGGTCGGCGGGCAGGCCAAGTATCCGGCGCACCAGCGGATGGATCGCGGTGTTGCGGAACGCCGGCAGCTTCACACCCGGCCGGAAAGCAGGCCCGCCCGCGACGAACAGCGCCTGCATTTCGGGTGCGGTATCGTCATATCCATGTGCGCCGCCGGTGCCGGTCCGGGTCGGTGCGGTCGGTGCGATCCACCATCCGGTTTCGGCCAGACACAGCCATGCCGGTACGCGCGGGTTAGTGCCATAGCGTAGCCGCGCCGGAATCGCCGCCTTGGGCCAGCATTGCATATGCGGATGGCGACGCGACAGGGCAGCGGACACCGCGGCCTCCTGTCCGGCCATCGGCTCGATCGAGGCATAGGTGCCGACTTCGATCAGGCGGAACCGGTCGGCGGGCAGGATGCGGTCGAGCGCGATCGTGCGGGCCATTGAAATATCGGCCATGCCGTGGTCGGCGACGACGATCAGGTTGGCGGGCTGGCCCAGTGCGGTCAGTTCGCGTTGCAGTCGCCCGATCGCGGTATCGACCAAGGTGATCGCCGCACGGGTTTCCGGGGCGGCAGGGCCATATTCGTGGGCTGCGCTATCGACGTCGTCGAAATACAGCGTCACGAAACGCGGGCGGGTGGCGGCGGGACGACGCAGCCAGTCGACCACGGCGTCGACCCGCTGGTCGGCAGTGACCGCCTGTGCGAACATCTGCCAGTCCGATGGACGGCGTCCACCGGCATAGGTGCCATGATCGGACTTGCCCGTGCCGCCCCATGCGACGTTGCTGCCCGGCCAGAACATGGTCGCGCTGCGAATGCCCGCCTCCTCGGCCGCGATCCAGATCGGCTTGGCCGCGTTCCACCAGAAGGGATCGTCGGTCGCCATCGTGAAGCGTTCGCCGGGCCGCGCCGCGTCCTCCATCGAATTGCCGACGATGCCGTTACGGTCGGGGCGGACCCCGGTGGCGATCGTCCAGAAATTGGGGAAGGTCTTGGTCGGGAACGACGGCTGCATCGACGCCGATACCCCTTGCGCCGCCAGTCGCGACAATACCGGCGCAACGGACGGCGTCACGTAATCGGGCCGCGCGCCGTCGACGCCGATCAGGATCGTTACCGGCGTGCGAACCTCCACCGGCGCGGCGACCGGGGCGATTTGCGCAACGGCGGGCGCGGTTCCCGTGAGGGCGGCAAGGGCGAGGAGCAGGGCGGACAGACGCATGGCGATACTCGGATGGATGGTGAATCTATGGCGCTACTGGCCAGTCATGACAGCGATGTGGCATAGCGGGCTGACGCGCCGGACACGTTAAAGGCTAGGCGACAAGCGTTCGAAGCGTACTTATCGGATCGACCGTGGGGACCGTCGTATCTTCATCGAGGGTGAGCAGCTTCGCCGCAGCCTCCCGCGCGAATATATCTTCCGGGTCGGCTCGCAGCAACGACACCAGATACGGCACCGCACGCCGGTCGCTCCGCTGCCCGAGGCCGATAATCGCTTCGTACCGGACGTCTTCGTCTTCGTCCGATAAGGCCTTGGTCAAGGCCGAGCGGATCTGTGCGGAGTCCGCCTCGCTTTGTGATCCGATGCCGAACGTCGCCCAGTCGCGAACATCGGGGTCGCCGTCATCCATCAGTTTCAACAGCGTTTGCAGCGCCATCGGCGTCTCGGCCCCGCACAAGCCGAAGGCTGCCGCAACCCGAATGGCCGGCGCATCGTGACCGGCGAACGGTAGGATATGGGCAATCGCCCGTGATTGATCGATTTTCGGAAGCGCATATATCGCGTCGATAACGACGGCTTCCACCGCATCGGCCAGCAAAGGCAGAACGGCGGAGAAACATGCGTTGGGAAAGGTCCGCTCAGGGATGCCGAGTTCGCCGAGGATGGTCGCACCACAGCCACGTGCTACCGGGTCAGCGGAACGTGTAAGGGCGATCGCCCGGTCCCGAACTTCCTCCGACCCGCGCCAGGAAAGAGCGGCCATCGCATCCCGTGCTGATTCCGCATCGGCGTGGAACGCCGCTTCGAACAGGTCGGGAACGGACCGGGCATCGTTGGCGGGGAGGTGCATCCCGACAGTTTAGACGATGCGCCTGTGACAGGGAACGCCCCCATATCACAGGCGCCCCGCGTCAGACGTTGAACCGGAACAGCAATACGTCGCCGTCCTGCACGACATATTCCTTGCCCTCGGCGCGCAGCTTGCCCGCGTCGCGTGCGCCGCTTTCGCCCTTGCACGCGACATAGTCGTCGAACGCGATGGTTTCAGCGCGGATGAAGCCGCGTTCGAAATCGCTGTGGATCTCGCCCGCCGCCTGCGGGGCGCGTGCGCCGACCGGCACGGTCCATGCGCGGGCTTCCTTCGGGCCGACCGTAAAGAAGGTCAGCAGGTGGAGCAGCGAATATCCGGCGCGGATCACGCGGGCGAGGCCGGTTTCGGCAAGGCCCAGATCGGACAGGAACTCGGCGCGGTCGGCCGGGTCCATCGTCGCGATCTCCGCCTCGATTGCTGCCGATACGACGACGGCTTCGGCACCCTCGGCCTTCGCCTTCGCGAACACCTTGGCCGACAGGGCGTTGCCTTCCGCCGCGTCCTCCTCGTTGACGTTGCAGACATAGAGGACCGGCTTGGCGGTCAGCAACTGCGCCTGCGCGAACAGCCGCTGTTCTTCCTCGTCCTTCACCTCGGTCAGGCGCGCGGGCTTGCCTTCGCGCAACAGGTCGAGCGCGCGACCCAGTACGGCGGCGGCGACCTTCGCTTCCTTGTCGCCCTGCTGACCCTTCTTCAACAGGTTGGGGACGCGCTTTTCGAGGCTGTCGAGGTCGGACAACATCAATTCGGTATCGACGGTATCGGCATCCGCGATCGGATCGACGCGATCGTCGACATGCTGGATGTCGTCATTCTCGAAACAGCGCAGGACGTGGACGATCGCATCCACCTCCCGGATGTTGCCGAGGAACTGGTTGCCCAGCCCTTCGCCCTTCGACGCGCCGCGGACCAGCCCGGCGATGTCGACGAAGGCGAGCTGCGTTTCGATCTTCTTGGCCGATCCGGCGATCTGCGCCAGCGAATCCAGCCGGGGATCGGGCACCGCCACGTTGCCGACGTTCGGCTCGATCGTGCAGAACGGATAGTTCGCCGCCTGTGCCGCCTGAGTCTGTGTCAGCGCGTTGAAAAGGGTGGACTTGCCGACATTCGGCAGGCCGACGATACCGCAGCGAAAACCCACTTGTCATATTCCCGAAGTCATGGAGCGGACGCGCCATAGGCGTTCGGACGACGATTGACCAGCATGGCTTGCCGCGATGCGCGGGGCGGGCCATGACCGTGCGATGCGTATCCCCATCCTGTCCGTCCTGATCGCCGTGTCCGCCGGTGCCGCCGCCCAGCCCGCGCAGGCCCCGGTACAGCCCGGCGAATGGACCGCCACCGTCACCGTGCGCGAAATGGTGGTGCCGGGGGCGCCGTCGTTCCTGTTGTCGATGGCGATCGGCAAATCGCGCGACGAGAAGAAATGCATCACCCCCGAACTGGCGGCGCGCGGCGCGGTATCGTTGCTCGCGCCCGATCCCAAGGCGAACTGCACCGTGGATCGGCAACAGGTCGCGGGCGGGCGATACGAACAGATATTGTCGTGCCCGCAGCGCAGGGGCACGCCGATGCGCGTCGTGCGACAGGGCAGCTATGATGCGAACGGGCTGCGTGGCACGGCGGTGATGACCGGTCCGTCCGAAAAAGGCGCGGTAAGGATCGCGGCGGATCAGGTCGTGCGGCGGACCGGCGCAACCTGCCGCAGGTAATTCTACCAGCGGTAATTGAAGCTGACACTGATCCGCTCGCCCTTGCCCGCATGGGCCATGACCTCGTGCCGCAGCCAGCTTTCCCATAGCAGTACCGTGCCCGGTTCCGGCTGTACCGTGTCGAACGTGCCGGGGCGGGTCGGCGCGGCCATCAGCATCGGCAGGCGCGGGTCCTCGAACCGGATGCCGCCAGCACCTTCGGGAACCGCGACATAGACGGTGCCTGACACGACGCTGTGCGGATGCAGATGCCCCGAATGGCCGCCGCCGGGCTTCAACAGATTGACCCACATGCTGTCGAGCTTGAGCTTGCGTCCGGCAAGGTCGAACCCGCATGCCTCTGCGAACTTCGCGACGTGCCGGTCGAGCACGCGTTTCAGGTCGGCAAAGGCCGGATCGCGCTGCGGCAGGTCGTTGAGCGAGGCGTAGGAGGTATAGCCGCGATAGCCATGCGCCTTAGACCAGCGCCGCCCGGCCATATCCTCGTCGGCGAGCGCGCGGACCGATGCGTCGAGGTCGGCGACCAGCGCCTCGTCGCCCAGCATCGCGTCGTACAACATGGTCGGGAACAGCGATCGGACGGTCATGCGCGGCCTCGGACAGGGAAGAGGCGGGCGATGTGCCGCAAATGGCGTGCGTTGGAAAGGGCGGGGGTTGGAAGGGTGGGGCCGCGCCGCCGCCGGTCCGGGCGGATTGCTCCGCTACCCGAAATATCCCCGTTTGTGCCGAGCGTAGTCGAGGCACGCAAGCCAGGCGCAGGTGTCTCGACTTCGCTCGACATGAACGGTTGGGTAAAAATCCTCATTACACCGGTTTGCGATTCGGGCTCCGGGCAGGCGCGGCACCGGGCGATCAGAGCGGCCCGTTGGCGACCGGCGGATCGAACAGCGGCACGCCCGCCGCATTATATCGGATCGGCTGGACCCGGGTATGGCGATTGGGGTCGAGCAGCGGGTCGCCGTTGATCTTCTCATAGTCGCGGGCGTGGAACACCAGCATGTCGCGTCCGCGCTCATCCACGGTGAAGCTGTTGTGGCCCGGCCCGAATATCTTGCGTTCGACCGAGGTTTTCATCACCGGGACCGGCGACTTGGTCCATGCCGCCGGGTCCATGATGTCGGCATCGTCGCGCGCGGTCAGCATCCCCATGCAATAGCGCGCGTCTGTGGCGCTGGCGGAATAAGTCAGGAACAACCGCCCGTTGCGGGCGAGGATCGCGGGGGCTTCGGCGACCTTGTACCCGCGAATCTCCCACGGCAGCGTCGGCACAGTCAGGCGCGCAGGCTTCGCCGCCAGCGTCAGCGGCGTCGCCAGCGGCGCGAGATAGACGTTGGAATTGGTCTCGATCCCCGGTTCGCGCTGCGCCCATGCCATGTACCGGGTGCCGCGATGGACGAAGACCGTCGAATCGAGGTTGAAGCTGTCCCACGGTGTCTGCAACTGGCCCAATACCGACCATTTTCCGGTCATCGGGTCGGGACCGTCGCACGTGATCGCATAGGTGCGGATGCGGAACACATCCTCGCCGCCGCCGCTGGGGCCGGCCGCGAAATACATGACCCACCGGTTGTCGATCCAGTGCAACTCGGGCGCCCACAGGAACCCCGACATCGGCCCCGCTGCGGGATGGCGCCACAGCACCGCCTCGGTCGCGGTCGACAGGCCCGCGATGGTGCGCGACCGGCGCAGCACCAGCCGGTCATATTCGGGCACCGATCCGGTCATATAATACCAGCCGTCGGTGTGGCGGAACACCTGTGCATCGGCCCGCTGGCGCACCAGCGGATTGACGATGCCGGCGGCGCGGCGCCGCTGCGCCAATCCGGGCAGCGCGGCGATCGTACCGGCGGCAGTGGCACCGGCGAGGAACAGGCGGCGCGACAGGGGATCGTTCATCATGGTCCTTTCGGGCGGACGGGCCGCCAAGGTCGCCGGGCACGGAACGTCCGTGCCCGGCGAACCGGTCAACGCAGGTCGAGCATCACCACCGACTTCGCGGGCAGCCGGACGGTCAGCGTCCCGCCCTGAAGTTGCGCGCCAGTAAAGGCGACGGGGGCGAGGGTGTTGGGTGCGTCAAAGCTGTTATGCGCGTCCATCGCCGTCGCGGTCAGGATGCGGCCGCTTACGCCGGTCGCCGTCACGCCAGGTACGGCCACCGTCACCGTGGTGGCGCGATTGGGATCGGCATTGGCCAGCGCGACATGCGCCACGTTCGCCTTGTCCCGTACCGCGCTGACGCTGATCGCGGGCATGGTCCACTGGTCCTTGTTGTACCAGCCGGACTTGATCTCGACCGGCAGCACGGTGCCGTCGATATACGGCTTGTACATCTCGAACACGTGGTAGGTCGGGGTGAGCACCATGCGCGGACCATCGGTCAGGATCATCGCCTGCAGCACGTTCACCATCTGGGCGATGGCGGTCATCTTCACGCGATCGGCGTGCTTGGCGAAGATGTTGAGGTGGATCGCAGCGACCAGCGCGTCGCGCAGCGAGTTCTGCTGACGCAGGAAGCCCGGATGCGTGCCGGGGTCCTGTCCGTACCACGTTCCCCATTCGTCGACCGCCAGCCAGACGCGCTTCTGCGGATCATATTTGTCCATGATCGCGGTGTGGCGGGTGATGAGCTCGTCCATCTTCCACGCGCCCGCCAGCGTTTCGGCCCATGCGGTCTCGTCGAAGCCGAGCGGGGTGGCGCGCGGCGGCCAGCCGCCGGGGACGGTGTAATAATGCAGCGACACGGCATCGATCTGTCCGATCGCCTCGCGCATCATCACTTCGGTCCAGTGATAGTCGTCGACATTCGCCCCGGCGGCGATCTTCAGGATGCGGGTGCCCGCCGGTGCCTTGATGAACGTCGCATAGCGGCGCGTGACATCGGCGGCATATTCGGCGCGCATGTTGCCGCCACACCCCCATAGTTCGTTGCCGACCCCGAAATAGGGAATCTTCCACGGTTCCTTGCGACCGTTGCGCGCGCGTTCGTCGGCCAGCGTCCCGGCGGGGGAGGTCATATATTCGACCCACTCGGCCATTTCCTGCGGCGTGCCGTTGCCGACATTGCCCGCGATATACGCTTCGGCCCCGATCTGTTCGGTCAGGTCCATGAATTCGTGGGTGCCGACGGTGTTGGGTTCGGTCACGCCGCCCCAATGGGTGTTGATCTTGACCGGACGCTTGTTGCGCGGGCCGATGCCTTCGCGCCAGTGATATTCGTCGGCGAAGCAGCCACCGGGCCAGCGGATGACCGGCACGCCCAGCCGTTTGAGCGCACCGACCACGTCGTTGCGGAAGCCGCGCGTATTCGGGATCGAACGATCGTTGCCGACCCACAGCCCGCCATAAATGCCGTTGCCCAGATGCTCGGCGAACTGGGTGAAAATCCGACGGTCGTAGGTCGGACCCGGCCGGTCGCCGTGCACCGTTGCGGTGACGGGGGCCGTTTCGGTCGCCGGGGGGGCCGTCTGGGCGGACACGACCGCCGCGGACCCCATCAGCAACGCCGTCGCCAGCATTCTGCCAAGCTTGCGCATACGCTCTCCTATTTCGTTATTACTCGTACATTATCGGCGGTTTGCGGATTGCGCAATGTGGCTGACGGCGGATTTTCCGGTGTCGGCACCGCGTTCTTCGCAGGGTGCCTGCGTTCGGCTTGTATCGGGCGGCACCAGCCGCCATCTGCCGGGCAATGGCAGAGTCTTCCCCTGGCGTCGCCCACAGGCTGGAACCGTTGGTGACGCGCGTGTTGGCGGGCAACGCCTCGCCCTTCACCCATACCGGCACGCAGAGCTTCGTCGTCGGCGGCGATGGCGCGGTGGCGGTGATCGATCCGGGGCCGGACGATCCCGCGCATCTCGACGCGATCATGACGGCGGTCGCCGGGCGCAGCGTCGCGGCGATCCTGTGCACCCACACCCATCGCGATCACAGCCCCGGTGCCACCCCGCTCGCCAGCCGGACCGGCGCAGCGATCATCGGGTGTGCGGCGCTGACGATGGACGATGCCGGACCGCGCGCCGACGCCGCGTTCGACACGGGCTATCGACCCGACCGTGTGCTGCACGACGGTGAAGCGGTGGCGGGCGATGGCTGGACGCTGATCGCGGTGGCGACGCCGGGGCATACTTCCAACCACCTCGCCTTTGCCCTGCCCGAAACGGGCGCGTTGTTCAGCGGCGATCATGTCATGGGCTGGTCGACCACGATCGTCTCGCCGCCCGATGGCGACATGGGCGATTATATGGCCAGCCTCGACAAGCTGCTGACGCGCGAGGATCGCGTTTATTATCCCGCACATGGCGATCTGATCGACAATCCGCGGCGGCTGGTGCGCGGGATGCTGGGCCATCGCAAGCAGCGTGAGGGGCAGATCGCCCGCGCGGTCGAACGCGGCGTGCGGACGATCCCCGACATGGTGGCGGCAATGTATGGCGGGCTGGACCCGCGGCTGCACGGCGCGGCGGGGCGATCGGTGCTGGCACACCTGATCGACATGGAGCGACGCGGCATCGTAATCGCGGAGGATGGCGCATGGCGACGCAGTTGAGGCCGGGCGTGGTGCGGGGCGCGGTCGCGATAATGCTGGCGATCCTCGTCGGTGTCGGCGCGTGGCTGGGCTATCAGCGCTATACCGAACGCTATGTCGTGACGACCGAGGCCGATACCGGCGTTGCCGTAACCAGGCTGATCTCCGCGCGCCTGTCGGGCAGCAGCAGTCTGAAGGTCGCGTCGCTCTCGGGTACGCTACAGGCGACCGCCAGCGACGTGCGCGGCTTCGGATGGCTGCGATCGGATCAGGTGGTCAAAATGCCCTATTCGGTCGACTATTTCGTCGACCTGTCGCGCATCGGAGAGGGGCAGTTGAGCTGGTCGCCCGATACGCACACGCTGGTGGTCGATGCGCCGGACGTGACCGTGGCTGCCGCCAACGTCGATGAAGCGGCTCGCACGCTGGTGCGCACCAGCGGCATGTTCGTCACGCGCGATGCCGCCGCCGCGCTGTCGCAACAGGTGTCGCGCGCGGCGCAGGCAAAGGCGCGCGCCGAAGCCGCCTCCCCCGAACGGTTGGCACAGGCGCGCGAGATGGCGCGGACCAATATCGCCCGCTTGCTGGGTGCCCCGCTCGCCGCCGCCGGGATCGACGGCGCGCGGGTGGTCGTGACATTTCCGGTCGAGCGCGGCACGCGCGACGGCGAACGATGGGACGTGTCCGCCCCGGTCGCCGACGTACTTGCCAATCGCCGATGACAAGCCGCATCGGCGGCAGTAGGACGCATTCATGAACGCGATCACCCCATTGCCCACGGGCACCGATCTTCTCGCCGAAATCGACCGTCTGCGCCGCGAGCGCAACGCGGTGATCCTCGCGCATTACTATCAGCGGCCCGAGATACAGGATCTTGCCGATTTCGTCGGCGACAGCCTCGACCTCAGCCGCAAGGCGGCGGCGACCGATGCCGACGTCATCGCCTTTTGCGGCGTGCGTTTCATGGCGGAGACCGCCAAGATCCTGTCGCCCGACAAGACCGTGATCCTGCCCGACATGGACGCGGGCTGCTCGCTGGAGGATAGCTGCCCGCCCGACCAGTTCGCGGCGTTCCGCGCGCAGCACCCCGATCACATCGCGCTGACGTACATCAACTGCTCGACCGAAGTGAAGGCGCTGTCCGACATCATCGTCACGTCGTCGTCGGCCGAAAAAATCCTGTCGCAACTGCCCGCCGATCAGAAGGTGATCTTCGGTCCCGACCGCAATCTGGGCGGATATCTGACGCGCAAGACCGGGCGCGAGATGCTGTTGTGGCCCGGCGTGTGCATCGTCCACGAAGCATTCTCGGAAACCGAGCTGCTCAAACTCAAGGCGCAATATCCGCAAGCGCCGATCGCCGCGCATCCCGAATGTCCGGCGATCATCCTCGACCATGCCGATTATGTCGGGTCGACCAGCGGCATCCTCGCCTATGCCGCCGATTTCCCCGGCAACACGCTGATCGTCGCGACCGAGCCGCACATCATCCATCAGATGGAAAAGGCGTTGCCGCACAAGCAGTTCATCGGCGCGCCGGGCGCGGACGGAAACTGCAACTGCAATATCTGTCCGTACATGGCGCTCAACACGCTGGAAAAGCTGTACATCGCGCTCCGCGACCTGACCCCTCGGATCGAGATCGCCGAAGATTTGCGGCTGAAGGCAAAGGTGTCGCTCGACCGGATGCTGGCGATGGCGAGCGGGACGGTCGGTCTGGGCGATCTCGGGCCGATGCGCGCGGCGGGCTGAGCCGTCCGCCTACCGGTCGGTCGATACCTCGATCGTCGCGCGCTGGCGTTCCAGCACCCCGGCATCGCTGGCGAGTGCGTGGAGATAGGCGTGCCGTTCGGCGGTGCCGGGGCGCAGCTTGCCCAGACGGGCGCGCTGGTCGCGCGTCAGGGTGAAGCGGACATAGCCCCGGTCGTTGAGGCAGGTGTCGGTCGTGGTCTGCAACGCGGTGCGGACTTCGCGAAAGCGGGCTTCGGGGTTCGCGCCCTCCTTGATTCGGGCGGCCTGTTGCGCGGTATTCAGCATCGCCGGGTCGATCTGCGACATGCCGTTGCCGGGATCGGTCGACGGCATGGTCTGGCTACCCAATACCGCATCGAGTTGCTGCGATGCGGCGATCAGCGTCTTGACCGCGCGCATGTCGGCGACATCGGTGGACAGGCCCGCCCGGGTGCATTCGGCGGCATCGGTGCGATACTGGTCGAACGTCACCCCGGCCTTGCCCCAACTCGCCCGCGGTTGTTCGACCGCCATCGCCGCCGTCGGGACGAGACACAGCAGCACCACCAACGATCGTACTACCATCCCGCATCCTCCAGCCCGGCCGTTCGTCGGCCGTTTATACTATCCTGACACGGTAAGCGTACGCGAACAACGTATGCGGCCTTGCCGTTGCCGCATTTACGCGCCATTTGACGCATCATGCCATTTTCCAAGTTGCCCGAACCGCTCGCCGCGGCGCTTGCCGCGCGCGGTTACGAAGCCCCGACCGCCGTGCAGGCCTCCGTCCTGACCCCCGAAGCCGAAGGGCGCGACCTGCTCGTGTCCGCCCAGACCGGGTCCGGCAAGACCGTTGCCTTCGGCATCGCCGTCGCTCCCGATCTGCTCGTCGACGGGCTGATGCCCCGTGCGGGCAAGCCGCTGGCGCTGGCGATCGCGCCGACCCGCGAACTGGCGTTGCAGGTCGCGCGCGAATTGCTGTGGCTCTATGGCCCGACCGGCGCGCGCATCGTGTCGTGCGTCGGCGGCATGGACGCCGCGCGCGAACGCCGCAACCTCAGCCACGGCGCGCACATCGTCGTCGGGACGCCGGGCCGGTTGCGCGATCACCTCGAACGCGGCGCGCTCGACCTGTCCGAACTGAAGGTGGCGATCCTCGACGAAGCCGACGAGATGCTCGACATGGGCTTCCGCGAGGATCTTGAAGGGATTCTTGACCGCACCCCGGCCGAACGCCGCACGCTGCTGTTCTCGGCGACGCTGGCCAAGCCGATTGTGGCGCTGGCCAAGCGCTATCAGCGCGACGCGTTCCGCATCGACACGCGCGAGGCCGAGCGCGGTCATGGCGACATCGCGTATCAGGCGATGACCGTCGCGCCGAACGACATCGAGAACGCCGTCGTCAATCTGTTGCGGCTGCACGAACCGGACACGGCGTTCCTGTTCTGCGCGACGCGCGAAGCGGTGCGCCACCTCCACGCCAATCTGGTCGAGCGCGGCTTCGACGCCGTGGCGCTGTCGGGCGAGCATTCGCAGTCGGAGCGCAACCACGCGCTTCAGGCGTTGCGCGATCGCCGCGCGCGGGTGTGCGTCGCGACCGACGTGGCGGCGCGCGGCATCGATCTGCCCTCGCTCAGCCTCGTCGTGCATGTCGAACTGCCGCGCGACGCCGAAGCGTTGCAGCACCGTTCGGGCCGTACCGGCCGCGCGGGCAAGAAGGGCATCGCCGCGCTGATCGTCCCCTATCAGCGTCGTCGTCGCGTCGAGATGCTGTTGCGCGATGCCAAGATCAACGCCGAATGGATCGGCGTGCCGACCCCGGACGAAATCCATGCCGCCGACCGTGAGCGGTTGTTGGCGAAGCTGGCGGAGCCGGTCGAGTTCGACGATGCAGATCGCGAACTGGGTGCGCGCCTGCTGACCGAAAAATCGCCGGAAGACGTCGCCGCGTTGCTGGTCCGCGCGCTGCGCGCCAAGCTGCCTGCGCCGGAGGAATTGTCGGCGGGCGGTGCGCCCGAACGCCGCGAGCGGCAGGAAGGGCCGCGCGCCGGGTTCGAGGATACGGTGTGGTTCCGTATGAACGTCGGTCGGCGCCACAACGCCGATCCGCGCTGGCTGCTGCCGCTGCTGTGCCGTCGCGGTCATATCACGAAGACGGAGATCGGCGCGATCCGCATCGGCAACGATGAATCCGCATTCGAAATCCCGAAGGCGGTCGCCGCCAAGTTCATCGCATCGGTCAAGCGGACGGCGACGCCCGACGACGACCTGATGTTCGAACAGATGGCCGGTCCCCCCGACGGCCCGCCGCGTCGTTCGGCAGGCGGTCCGCCGCCGCGCCATGCCGCCAAGCCCTATCGTCCGGGCGGACGCGCACGGAACTAGGCTTTGGCGTAGATCGACATGCTGCAGGGGGCAGGGGACCGAATCGGTTTCCTGCCCTTTTGCTTTCGCGTGCGGGGTCGGAAGCGGTGTTCAAACGGCGGGTTTGCCTCCGACGTTCCGGTAGCCGATTACCTTGCGACTGCCGCAACTTCTTGACGCCCGAACATTGCGCAACCTTCGCCGAAAGCGTATGGCGCGGCGGTTCGACGAGTAGGACTCGCGAAGGCCGGGCGTTTGCGCGCCTTTTTCCGCATGTCGGGGTTTGCCTTTCGTGACGACGCGATTCGTCGAATGCTGCGGGGTGCATTCGGCTCCCGTGGCACCCCCGGTCAAAGACCGCCGGACACAACCGGCCGGCCGGAAACAGAATACGTAGGAACCAAGGATTTTATGGCCAGCCTGGCAAATCCCACCCGCGATGATTTCGCATCGATGCTCGACGACATGTTCGGTGCGTCGGAAAGCTTTGAAGGCCGTGTGGTCATCGGCACCGTCACCGGCATCGAAAACGACCTGGCCGTCATCGACGTCGGCCTGAAGTCGGAAGGTCGCGTCCCGCTGCGCGAATTCGCGGCACCGGGCCAGAAGGCCGATCTGAAGATCGGTGACGAAGTCGAAGTCTATGTCGACCGCGTCGAAAATTCGAACGGCGAAGCGATGCTGAGCCGCGACCGTGCGCGTCGCGAAGCCGCATGGGACAAGCTGGAAACCGAATTTGCCAAGACCGCGCGCGTCGAAGGCGTCATCTTCGGCCGGGTCAAGGGCGGCTTCACGGTCGACCTGTCGGGTGCCGTGGCCTTCCTGCCGGGTTCGCAGGTCGATATCCGTCCGGTGCGTGACGTCACGCCGCTGATGGACATTCCGCAGCCGTTCCAGATCCTGAAGATGGACCGCAAGCGCGGCAACATCGTCGTGTCGCGTCGCGCCGTGCTGGAAGAAACCCGCGCCGAGCAGCGTTCGGGCCTGATCCAGTCGCTGGCCGAAGGTCAGGTGATCGACGGCGTGGTCAAGAACATCACCGATTACGGTGCGTTCGTCGACCTCGGCGGCATCGACGGCCTGCTGCACGTCACCGACCTGTCGTACAAGCGCGTCGGTCATCCGTCGGAAGTGCTGAACATCGGCGACACCGTTCGCGTTCAGATCATCCGCATCAACCGCGACACGCAGCGCATCTCGCTCGGCATGAAGCAGCTTGAGAGCGATCCGTGGGACGGCGCAGGCGCCAAGTATCCGATCGGCGCCAAGCTGTCGGGTCGCGTCACGAACATTACCGAATATGGTGCGTTCGTCGAGCTGGAGCCGGGCATCGAAGGTCTGGTGCACGTCAGCGAAATGTCGTGGACCAAGAAGAACGTCCATCCGGGCAAGATCGTATCGACCTCGCAGGAAGTCGATGTCATCGTGCTCGAAGTCGATCAGGACAAGCGTCGCATCTCGCTGGGCCTCAAGCAGGCACAGGCGAACCCGTGGGATCGCTTTGCGGAAGAGCATCCGGTCGGTTCGACCGTCGAAGGCGAAGTCAAGAACGCCACCGAATTCGGCCTGTTCATCGGGCTGGACGGCGATGTCGACGGCATGGTCCACATGTCGGATATCGCATGGGGCATTTCGGGCGAAGACGCGCTGAACCTGCATCGCAAGGGCGAAACCGTCCAGGCGATCGTGCTGGCGGTCGAGCCGGACAAGGAGCGTATCTCGCTCGGCATGAAGCAGCTTGAGCGTGGTGGTCCGGTCGTCGGCGGCCAGGCCGCAGCGGGCGATCGCCTGAACAAGAACGCCACCGTCACCGTCACCGTGCTCGAAGTTCGCGATGCGGGCCTCGAAGTGCAGCAAGGCGACGATGGCGCGACCGGCTTCATCAAGCGCACGGATCTGGGTCGCGACCGCGACGAGCAGCGTCCGGAGCGGTTCCAGGTGGGCCAGAAGTTCGACGCGATGGTCACCGGTTTCGACCGGTCCAAGAAGCCGACCTTCTCGATCAAGGCGATGCAGATCGCCGAGGAGAAGCAGGCCGTGGCGCAGTATGGTTCGTCGGACTCCGGCGCGTCGCTGGGCGATATCCTCGGCGAAGCGCTGAAGGCGCGCACCGAGCAGAAGTAATCGACCCATCCGGGACGGACGAGAGAGGGGCGCTCCTTACGGGGCGCCCCTTTTTTATTCATTCGAAAGGTGGAGTGGCCGCGATAATAGATTTAGATTAAGGGGCAGGCGCGTTATAGTATCCGTTATGCAAGGCGAGCGGTGGGGCTGGCCCGAGTTGGTTGGGGTTTGGGGAAGAATGATACGTTCGGAACTGGTGCAATTGATTGCACGGGACCATCCGACGCTACCTGTCCGTGATGTCGAGCGGATCGTAGCCACTTTCTTTGAGGCGATCGTCGAGCAGTTGCGCGCCGGGGGGCGTGTCGAGTTGCGCGGGTTCGGTGCGTTTTCGGCTCGCGACCGCGATGCCCGGACCGGGCGCAATCCGCGTACGGGGGAATCGGTCGAGGTCGACGCGAAGCGTGTGCCGTATTTCAAGCCCGGCAAGGAAATGCGCGCCCGCCTGAACGTCTGACCGTTCACGTCGGAAGGGGGCGAGGACGAATGAATGCGGACATCGCATGCGTTCTGATTCCCCGAGCCGGAACCATGCGGCATTATCTCCCGGATGGTAGGTGACAGACCAAGTCGGTTGGATTGCCGCATCGGGTTGCAGGATGATGTGGCGTGGGCCGGTTCAGGTCATGAACGTTTCGGTGGCGTATTTCGTTATCCGCCGCTCGACTCGAAGCCGTGGTTCAGTGACGTCGGACCCACCCTGTCCGCGAAACCATCGTACGCGGGCACGGGGCAGGACAATGCAACGCAGGCCATCCCATCCCGACCCTGCCTGCCGTTGCGGCCCGCGGTAGGAAACGATCGCCTGTACCGGCGGGGCTGCGATGTTTTTGATGGAGGGAATGCCCCGGTCCCGACGGATCAGGGCGTTCGTTCGTTTGGAAGGGCCACCCGTCAGATCGGACGATCGCTCCGATGCTCGTCGGCGTCGCGCACTGGATCGAACAGTCGCCAACCCGCTCTGAAATCCTTGACCATCTTCGCACCGCACCTTTTGCACGGAGCGCGATAATCCAGTCTGTCATGCCATACAGCATGACCGTCGCGACGGTGCCCGAATATCACGCAGAACATTTATATCGCCCATCGATTATGGTACGTATCGTACCAAAATAGACAATAATACGCAACGACGATCGTAGGAATACTGTCGCTCGTCTTGGTGCGATCGTCGTGTCGGACACACCATGCGTCGGTATCGGATACAATTCGCGGACGGGCGCGGCTGTCGCCGCCGCCCCGCCTGAATTGGGAGGCCAATTCCAAGCCTCATCAAAAGTACGACGAATGTACCCGGATTAAACCAGTATATCGTGCTTCGACGTAACAGTCGCTAGCTGGAATCCCCTATGACAGGGGCTAACGTTCTGGAACGCCGTACACGACTTCTCGCATTTTCCGGTCTGTCCGACGCGGACCGCATCTTGATCGACCGGTTGCTGGACCAACGCCAACGCGTCGTGTCGGCACGACGCGACGTCGTGTCGGAGGGGGAAGCGCCGCGCTTCGTCAATTTCGTGATCGATGGTTGGGGATGCCGATACCGACAATTGCCGGACGGTCGGCGACAGGTGCTGTCGCTGATGTTGCCGGGGGACGTGTTCGATCCGAACGTCCAGGTGCTGCGGCGGATGGACCATGCGATCGGCGCGATCACCACCATGACCATCGCCGAGGTCGTACCGGACGTGCTGAGCGATCTGGTCTGTTCGCACCCGGCGATCGCGCAGGCGATCTGGTGGAACGATCACGTCGCGATGGCGACGCAGCGCGAATGGATCGCCAGCCTGGGCTTGCGGTCCGCGCGTGAGCGGATTGCGCAACTGTTCTGCGAAGTCTATTTCCGGCTGCGGCTGATCGGGCGCTGCCCGACCCAGACATGCGAGTTCCCGTTGACGCAGGCCGATGTCGCGGAAGCCACCGGCCTGACTCCGGTACACGTGAATCGGATGGTACAGGAATTGCGCCGCGAGCGCCTGATCGAATGGTCGGGGCGGACGCTTACCATCCTCGATCTCGACCGTTTGTGCGAAGTGGCACAGTTTACGCCTGCCTATCTCCACCTCGACCGGACGACGCCTGCGTTGCGGTGAAGCGACGGCTCAGGAGGGGCAGCCATCCTCGCAGGCGCAATGGAGCCGCCACGCCAGCCACGCCGAGCCGAGGCACATCGCCGCGACGATCAGCAGCATGTCGGTCGGCCCGACCCCGGCGCGGGTCAACAGGATCACGCCGATCGCCCCGCCTGACATCGCCGCGCAATTGACCACGTTGTTGGCGGCCACGGTGCGCGCGGTCTGATCCTTCGTCACGGTGGTCGTCAGGAACGCATAGAGCGGCACGACGAACATGCCGCCGAAGATCGCGATCACCGCCAGCGTCAGCAGCACGAACACCGCCTGCGGATGCGTCACGAAATCCATCGCGCCGTACAGGGTGCCCGGCGGGGCAGGGGTCCATGCCTTCGCCTCGAACGCGAAGGCGACGACGCAGACGCCCATCGCCAGTACGGCGGCGGGCGAATAGCGGGCCGAGATCCGGCCCTTCAGCAAGGCGTTGATAATGACCGATCCGATCGCGACGCCGATCGAGAAGATGGCGATGGTCAGCGACGCGACCCGTTCGTCGGCGGTCAGCACGTTCTTGACCAGTACCGGGAAGATCACGATCAGCACCGATCCGATCGTCCAGAAGAAGCTGATGGCGAGGATGGCGAGGAACAGGCGGCGGATATGCATCGTCGCCGCGATCAGGCGCCATGACGCGGTGAACGGGTTGTAGTTGATCTTGAGTTCCGGGCCGACGCGCGGTGCGGGTGGCACCATCCGCCCGGTGAACCAGCCGATGATCGCGACCACCACCACCAGCGCGGCGGCGACGTCGACGCTGATATACCCCGCGACGATCGTGCCGGTCAGGATCGAGAGATAGGTCGCCGCCTCGACCAGCCCGGTGCCGCCCAGCACCTCGTGATCCTTCAGATGTTGCGGCAGGATCGCGTATTTGATCGGACCGAAGAAGGTCGAATGGCATCCCAGCATCGCAACGGCGCTGAGCATCATCACCAGCCCCAGCGTACTGTGCCCCGACCGGGCGAGGATCATGCCCGCCGCGCCATAGGTCATGATGCCGATCTCGACCGTTTTCACGATGCGGATGATCTTCGCCTTGTCGTGATTGTCCGCCAGTTGCCCCGACAATGCGGAGAACAGCACGAACGGCACGATCGACAACCCGGTCGCCAGTGCGTTGAAATTCTGTTCCCCCGCCGGATCGTTGAACAGTTGATAGGTGGCGAACAGGACCATCGCGGTCTTGAACAGATTGTCGTTGAACGCGCCCAGAAACTGGGTCGCGAACAGCGGCAGGAAACGGCGCTGCCCCAGCAACCCCATCGCATTGTTCATTAAATACCGACCTATGTCCGCGTGCCCCGAAGGGTGTCGGGGCGGGGTGTAGCCGAGCGGCCATGCCCGCTTCAATCGTCGATTGGTCTTTCGCCTGTCATGGTGCAGGTGCTAAGCGGCTCCTCGTGCTTACGCTTCCGAACATATTGACCCTGTCGCGGATCTTCGCGGTTCCCCTGCTGGTCGCGTTCCTGTGGTGGCCGAAGTGGGAGGCGGGCTATGCGATCGCCTTCGCCCTATACTGCCTGATGGGCATCACCGATTATTTCGACGGCTATCTGGCGCGGGCGCAGGGGACCGTGTCGAAGCTGGGCATTTTCCTCGATCCGATCGCCGACAAGATCATGGTCGCGGCGGTGATCCTGATGCTGGTCGGCACGCGCCACGATGTCGCGATCATCACCGGCATCCACCTGATCGCCGCGCTGGTGATCCTGTTGCGCGAGATCGCGGTATCGGGCCTGCGTGAGTTTCTTGCCGGGATTCAGGTGTCGTTGCCGGTGTCGCAACTGGCGAAGTGGAAGACGACGCTGCAACTCGTCGCATTCGGCGCGCTGATCCTTGCCGGGGCGATGCCCGCCTATCCGTTCGTGCATATCACCGGACTGGTGTGCCTGTGGGGGGCGGCGGTGCTGACCGCCGTGACCGGATGGGATTATCTGCGGCTCGGGCTGCGGCATATGGATAGCTGATGGCGATCGAGCTGCTGTATTTCGCATGGGTACGCGAATCGATCGGCATGGGGGCCGAGACGGTCGCGCCGCCGTCCGACGTCGTGACCGTCTCGGACCTGATCGGATGGCTGACCACGCGCAGTCCCGGCCATGCCGCCGCCTTCGCCGATCCGGCCCGGTTGCGCGCGGCACTGGATCAGGCGTTCGTGCCGCTGGACACCCCGATCGCGGGCGCGGGCGAGGTCGCGATCTTTCCGCCGGTCACGGGCGGATGATCCGCGTCGCGGTACAGGAATCGGCGATCGACATCGCCGCCGAACACGCCGTCGCCGAACGCGCGGATGCGGGCGCGGTGGCGACCTTCACTGGGCTGGTGCGCGGCGACGACGGCGTGACCGAATTGATGCTCGAACATTACCCCGGCGCGACCGAGCGCGCGCTGGAGGCACTGTGCGCGGAGGCGGTGGCGCGCTGGACACTGGCGGCGGCCACCGTCGTCCACCGCGTGGGGCCGATGGTGCCGGGCGACCGCGTGGTGTTCGTGGCGACGACCGCCCGTCATCGCGCCGCGGCGCTGGAGGCGTGCGCGTTCCTGATCGACCGGTTGAAGACCGGCGCGCCGTTCTGGAAACGCGAACGGCGCGGCGTGGATGCCCGCTGGGTCGAGGCGCGCGATACCGACGATGCGGCGGCGGCACGCTGGCTGTAGGCGGCTACCGGACGAGCAGGATCATCCCCAGCCCGAGGATCGTCAGCAACGCGACGCAGACATAGCGCACGGGCTTCCACCGGATCAGCAGATAGGTCGCGGTCAGAATGGCGGTCGCCTGAAGCCCGACCTCTGCAAAGCCGTGAACGAAGCCGGTCGCCATGCCGTTTCCCGCCGGGTCGTTGCCCGTGATCTGACGGTGCAACCCGATCCATCCCAGAACCGCGCACCATGCGGCGAGCGCGAACACCGCATAGGTCAGCGGTCGCGGTTTCCACCAAACCGCCGGGGCAGGCATCGATCTGGTTTCGTCCATGTGGTGCTTGTCGCCCAGATTAGGGGGCACGGCAATATCGCTGCGAAGGCGCGGCGGGTGTCCGACCTTCGCGTTTGCGGACGGGGAAGCGGCGATCTACAGGTCGGCAATGGCAAAAGCTGCTCGACTCGCGCGCCTCGACGACCACAGGGCCGAACTCGAAGCCGAGTACAGGGCGGCGCTGATCGCGGCGTTGCGGACGACGGCGGCCGGGAAACCGGGTCTGTTCGATCACAAGGGCGATCGCCGCACGCGCGCGGCGCTTGCACCCGTCGTCGACAATCTGAACGAACTTGGCGAGACGATCGATGCGGCGCGGGACCAGTTGGAGATGCCGCCCTTCGACCTGCACCGTCAATTCATCGCATCGCGCGGGCCGGTCGGTCCACAAGCGGTCGGCGAACCCAAACAGGCGCGGGCATGGCTCGATCGGCTGGACGAGGCACCGGCGGCATAACTCCGCCTGAACCGGCCCTTCCGCCGATCGTACCGACGAACGACCGCCCGGATCGAGGCGCTTCCGATGGCGCCTCGATCCGGGAAAGCCTTATTTGCCCGTCACCGGGACCACCGGCAACCACACTGCGCTGGGCGTAGAGCCGCCGCGTTCGATCGTGACCGTCGCCTTTCGATACGCTTCCTTCGGCGCGAGGAAGATGTTGGGCACATAGGTTTGCGGGTTGCGGTCGTAGAGCGGGAACAGGCTGGATTGCACCTGCACCATGATGCGGTGGCCCGGCTGGAACACATGGTTCACGGTCGGCAGGCGGAAGCGATAGCGTTGGGTGCGATTGGCCGGGATCGGGGTCGGCTTGGCCAGATCGTCGCGATACCGCCCGCGAAAGATGTCGAGGCTGATCGGAAGCTGGTATCCGCCCTTTGCCGGTTCGCCCGGTACTTCCTCCGGATATACGTCGATCACCTTGACCACGAAATCGCCGTCGGTGCCGGTCGTCTTCGCAAAGATGTCGGCGATCGGCGCGCCCGACACGCGCACCGGCGCGGTCAGCGGCGGGGTCTGATAGGTCATCACGTCGCCACGTCCATCGGCATGGCGCTGGTCGCTGACCAGCCACGCCTTCCACCGACCGTCGTCGAAATTGACCGGACGGGGCAAATGCGGGACGGGCTTGGCCGGGTCGGAAATATAGCTGTCGCCGCCGGGCGTCGCCGCGGTAAAGCCCAGAGCGCCGTCCGCGCCCAGATAGATCGGCTTCATCGGCGCGGCGCACCCGGTTTCGCACGCCAGCGGCCACTGCGTCAGTTCGTCCCAGCGATTGTCGCCCGTGTTGTAGATCAACGCCTGTGGCGGGGTGAAGGCGGGGCGACCGTCGCGCAGATACTGGTCGAAGAACGGGAAGAGATAGTCTTCGCGCCATTGTTTCGCGGTATCGCCGTTGAAGCGGAAATCGCCCAGCGACGACCCGTCGTAATTCGCGCCGCTATGCCGCCACGGCCCCATGACGAGGAAATTGTTGCCGCCCTTGCCACGTGCCTTCAGCGCCTCCCATGCGGTGATCGCGCCGTACATGTCCTCCTGATCCCACAGCCCCTGTTCCCACATCGTCGGGACGTTGGACGGATTGGCGGCCAGCAACCGGTCGAGCGCCTGCCCCTGCCAATAGGAGTCATAGGCGGGGTGTGCGACCATTCGCTGCCAGAAGGGCAACTGGTCGTATCCCGATGCCTTGGCCCATGCGCCCGCCGATCCGATGCGGCGGAACTGGTCGTAATCGTCGTAGATGCCCGACGGCGGCATCGCGCCGCGACCCTTGTAGCCGGTCTGTCCGCCGATCCAGCCGATATTGGCGAGGCGGAATGCGCCGTTGTGGAACCAGTCGTCGCCGCGCCACCCGTCAATCATCGGGCTTTCGGGGGCGGCGACCTTCAATGCGGGATGCGGGTTCAGCAACGCCATGACGACGGTGAACCCCTCGTACGACGATCCCAGCATCCCGACGCGCCCGTTGCTTTCGGGCAGGTTCGCCTTGTTCACCAGCCAGTCGATCGTGTCGTACGCATCGGTGACGTGATCGGTCGTCGTCGGGTTCAGCGGCCCGCGCACCGGGCGGGTGACGACATACTCGCCCTCAGACCCGTATTTGCCGCGAATGTCCTGAAAGACGCGGATGTAGCCGGCGCGGGTGAACACCTCGTCCCCCTGCGGCAGGGCGGCGACATAGCTGGGGCTGTCGGCGCGGGCGACGCGGCCCGATGCGTTATAGGGGGTGCGGGTCAACAGGATCGGGGCGTTGGTCGCGCCCTTCGGGATCATGATGACGGTGTGCAGTTTCACCCCGTCGCGCATCGGGATCATCACTTCGCGCTTTTCATAATCGAAATTGGGCGTCGGCGGCGTGAAGTTCGCGGGAATGTCGCCCTTGGCGGGCCAGATGTCGGGGCTGGTCTGGGCCGGTGCCAGCGCGGCGGTGCCGAGCGCGGCGGTACAGGCGAGAAGGGTGAAGGCGATACGCATGGAAGAACTCCCGCAGGAACGACGGCCGGACGGCGCGCGATGTGATCCCGGCAGGCACCTACTTGTCAAGCCGGCGATATCGGTACGGTATACCGCTTGACGTTCGGCCCGGTTGCGCCGCAACACCGCGCGTACCCGGATTCGGTCGGGCTTGGGGGGAGGAGCATGGCCAGCCGCGCGATCAACGGAGGATTCGGGGGCGGCACGTCCGGTGATCGGTGGATCGACGAGTATTGCACGCGTGCCCCCGCGACCGATGTGCTGTGCGAGGCGAAGGGGGCCGATCGCGCCGCATGGGGCGCGGCGTTCGACGAACTCGCCGCACTGTCGGGTGATACGCTGGATGTCGCGCGCGAACGGGCGCAGCGCCATGCCGACGATATCGGCACGGTGTACCGCGTGGTGGGCGAGAGCGAGGAGCGCCGCTGGCCCTTGTCGCCGGTCCCGCTGCTGATCGGTGCGGACGAATGGCGCACCATCGCGGACGGGATGGCGGAACGTGCCGACCTGCTCGAAACGATCATCGCCGATATTCATGGCGAACAGCGACTGGTGGCCGACGGCGCGCTTCCGGCGATGCTGGTGACGGGATCGCCGCTGTTCCTGCGCCCGATGGTCGGGCTGGAGCCGCCGGGGGGGCATCATCTGCACTTCGTCGCCGCCGACCTGTGCCGCGATCCGGGCGGGCGCTGGCGGGTGCTGGCCGATCATGTGCGGGTGCCGGTCGGCGCGGGCTATGCGCTGGAAAACCGGCTGGCGATCGGGCGGACGCTGGGCGGGCTGCCGTCGCGGCTGAACATCGAACGCCATGCGACCTTCTTCGCTGCGATGCGCGCCGGGATCGCGGCGGCATGTCGTCGTTCGGAACCACGCATCGGGCTGCTGACGCCGGGCAAGCTGAACCCCAGCTATGCCGAACAGGCGCATCTGGCGCGCTATCTCGGGTTTCTGCTGGTGGAGGGCGCCGATCTGGCGGTGCGCGACGAGCAGTTGTACGTCCGTACCATCGCCGGCCTGAAGCGGATCGATGCGCTGTGGCGGCGGCTCGACCCGCGCCTGATCGATCCGCTGGCGTTCGATGCAAATTCGACGATCGGCGTCCCCGGCCTGATCGACGCAATGGCGGCGGGCAATGTCGTCATCGCCAATTCGCCGGGGGCGGGAGTGCTCGAATCGCCCGCCTTCGCGGCGTTCCTGCCCGCGCTGGCCCGCCGGATACTGGGCCGCGACGCCGCGTTGCCGACGATCGCGACATGGTGGTGCGGCGGCGAGGCGGAGCGGGCGACGGTGCTGGGATCGCTGAACCAACTGGTGATCGGTCCCGCCTTTGCCGGGCCGGTGCTCGGGCTGGACGACGGGCCGGTCCTCGGCGCGTCGCTCGACCGGGCGGCGCGGGCGCGACTGGCCGACGCGATGTCGCGGCGGCCGCAGGATTATGTCGGGCAGGAGGTTGCCGAACTGTCGACCATGCCGACCGCCTGCGGCGACCGGCTGGAACCGCGGCCCTTCTCGCTCCGCATCTTCGCCGCGCGCGGGCCGGATGGGCGGTGGAGCGTCTTGCCCGGCGGCTTCGTCCGCATCGGCGATCAGCCCGATGCGCGCGCGGCGGTGATGGGCGAAGGGTCGTGGTCGGCGGACGTGTGCGTCCACGGCCCCGATCCGGTTGCGCCGATATCGCTGCTGCAAGCCGCCGACAGCGTGGAATTGCGCCGCAGTCCGGGCACGCTGCCCAGCCGGGTCGCCGACAATCTGTTCTGGCTCGGCCGCTATCTGGAGCGGGGCGAGGCGTTGCTGGGTGTCATCCGCGTGCTGTTCGGCCATTCGATCTCGGCCGACACCGGCGCGGCGCTGGTGCCCGCGACCGTTGACCGGCTGGTCAACATCATCGCCGACAGCGGCGCGGCGACGCGACCGCCCAGCCATCGCCGTCGCGACCTGGTCGATTTCGGGCGCGAAGCGATGGAGTCGGTCGAAGGCTGGGCCAGCGTCCGGGCGATCAACCGCTTCGCCTGTGGCATCGGTGCGGTGTCGCGCGACCGGTTGTCGGCGGACATGGTACGCCTGCTCGATGCGCCGCACCCGACCAACGGGACGCTGCTCGACCGGGCGGGGACGCTGCAACGGCGCTATGCCGCGCTGGCCGGGTTGTCGGCCGAGCATATGGGGCGGACCGATGCGTGGCGGTTCCACGATATGGGCCGCCGGATCGAACGCGCGCTGTCGGCGACGCGCACGTTGCTCGCGGTCGACCTGCGCCGGGCGAGCGCGGAGGATCTGTCGACGCTGCTCGATCTGGCCGACAGCCAGATCAGCTATCGCCAGCGCTACCTGATCGGCTTTGCCCGCGTGCCGGTGATCGATCTCATCACGCTGGACCCGGGCAATCCGCGCGGAATCGCGTTTCAGATCGATACGATCACGGCTCATCTGTCGAAACTGCCGGTGCTGAACGACGCCGGCATCGCCGAACCGCAACAGCGCATCGCCGCGCGGCTGGTCGCCGCCGTGTCGATGGGCGCGGCGGAACGGATCGATCGGGGCTGGTTGCTGGAAGTGGAACAACAATTGGGCAATCTGTCGGACGCGATCGCCACACGATATTTCCTGCAGGGCGCGCAACCGTTGCGCGAAGCCGGGCTGACGCTGGCATGATGCGCTATGCCATCCGCCATGTGACGCGGTTCGATTATGCCGAGGCGGCTGGCTTCGCGCGCTGCAATCTGCGACTGCGGCCGATCCTGTGGTCGGGACAGACGCTGGAGGACTATGCGCTGGAGGTCGAGCCGGGCGGCAGCACCGCCCCGGCCCGGGCGCAGGCGGGACTCGCCAACGTCACCCGGCTGGTGGTCGACCGCCCCGAACGCACGCTGACGATCGAGAGCCGCGCAACGGTCAGCGTCGATCGCGCGATCCCGATCCCGTCGCCGACCGACCCGACGCTGGCACAGGTCCGCGCGGCGGTGGCGAGCGTCGCCGATGCCGGACCGGCCAGCCCGGCCAGTTATCTGTTCCCGTCGTCGCACGTCCCGCTCGACGCCGATATCGCCGCATGGTGTGCGATCGACCTGTGGGACGATCGCGGCGTCCTCGACGCGGCGATCGCGCTGGCGCGGCGCATCCAGTCGGAATTTGCGTTCGATCCGACCGCGACGCTGGTCGACACGCCGCCCGCCGAAGCCTTCGCCAAGCGCGGCGGCGTGTGTCAGGACTTTGCCCAGATCATGATTTCCGGCCTGCGCGCGGCGGGACTGCCCGCCGCCTATTGCTCGGGATATCTCCGCACGCTGCCGCCGCCGGGGCAGGAGCGGCTGGTCGGGGCCGATGCGACCCATGCATGGGTGCTGATATGGGCCGGGCCGGTACTGGGATGGACCGGAGTCGATCCGACCAACGGCATCTGGATGGCCGAGGATCATGTCGTCATGGCGATCGGTCGCGACTATGCCGATATCGCCCCGATCGACGGCGTGGTGCTGGGATCGGGTGCGCAGACGATGCATGTGTCGGTCGATGTCGAGCCGCTGGAATGCGACGCGCCCGTCGCCTGACCCGCAACGGGCATTGTCGGCGGGGCACGGACCCCTTAAATATGATAGACAATCCATTGCGGGGCGCCGTCTTGCCACCCCCGGTGCGGGTGCGAGCGACGTGATGTGGACCGAAGACGAACGACTGGCCGCATTGTACCGGCAGGACATTCTGGACAGCGAGCCGGAGGCGGTGTTCGACGATCTGGTCGCGCTGACCCGTGCGATCTGCCGCACGCCGATCGCGCTGGTCAGCCTGGTCGATGCGAACCGTCAGTGGTTCAAGGCGCGCACCGGCGTCGACATCTGCGAAACCGATATCGACACCTCCGTCTGTGCGCTGGCGATCCAGCAGGACGGGCTGTTCGTGATCGAGGATTTGACCGCCGATCCCCGCACCGCCGCCATGTCGCTGGTCACGGCGGAGGGCGGCATCCGCTTTTATGCCGGGGTGCCGCTGGTGACGGCGCAGGGGATGCCGCTGGGCAGCCTGTGCGCGATCGATACCGTCGCCCGCCCCGGCGGCCTGACCTCGTCGCAGGGCGCGGCGCTGACCGCGCTGGCGGCACAGGTCGCGGCGCAGATCGACCTTCGCACTGCCCTTGGCGACCATGACCGGCTGATGATCGAACAGCGGTTGCGCGAAGGGCGCGCCGCGCGCGATGCCGAAATGCTCGATACGATGCTGGCGGCGCAGCAACTGGTGCTCGAATCGGGTGGCGACGCCGACAGCGCGCTGGACGCGCTGGTGAACGCGGCCCTCGCGGCGGTCGAACCGGCGGACGGTGTGGCGGTGGAGGTTCGGCAGGGCGACGAACTGATCTATACCGCCGTGGCGGGCAGCGCCGCGACGCGTATCGGGCTGCGGGTGCCGGTGACGGGGTCTTTTTCGGGGCTGGCGCTGGCGGAGCGGCGCACGCTCATCACCGCCGACGCGTGGATCGATCCGCGTGCGGATCGCGAGACCGTCCGTGCGCTGGGCATCCGGTCGATGATCGTGGTGCCGCTGGTACGACAGGGCGAGGTGTTCGGCGCGCTGAAGATATCGTCGACCGATCCCGATGCGTTCCGCTCGCGCCATATGCTGGTCACGCAGATGCTGGGCGGGCTGATCGCCGCGAGTTTCAGCGAAAGCGCCGAACGCGCGGCGATCCGGTCGGCGAACCTGGCCGAGGCGAATTACCGGACCATCGTCGACAGCGCGATCGACAGCGCGATCTTCAGCATGGACGATGCCGGGTATATCCGTAGCTGGAGCAAGGGCGGCGAGCGCATTTTCGGATGGAGCGAAGCGGAGATGATCGGGCAACCGTTCGCCGCGATCTTCACGCCGGAGGACGCCGCGGCCGGACGACCCGACGAAGCGCTGGCGACCGCGCGCCAATATGGCGGTGCCGCGCACGAACGCTGGCACGTCCGCAAGGACGGCACGCGCTTTTTCGCACAGGGCGCGGTCACGCCGCTGGTTGGGGAAGGGCGGTCGGGCTTCGTCAAGAGCCTGCGGGACGTCACCGCAGACCATCTGACGCGGCAGGCGCTGGACGCCAGCCGGGTACGGCTGGATACCGCGCTGGAAACCGGGCTGATCGCGTTCTTTTCATGGGACGTCGCCACCGGTACGCTGTCCGGCGACCCGCGCCTCGCCAGCTTCTTCGACTATCCCGCCGATGCGATGGCCGACGGTCTGGCGATGAACGAGATTCTCGCCCGCGTCGAGGCGGAGGATCGCGGCGGGTTGATCGCCAACGTCCGGCGCGCGGTGAACGCGCTCGACGATTATTCGCAATGGTTTCGTATCCGGGGCGACGATGGCAAGCTGCGCTGGCTGGTCACGCGCGGACGGTGCACCGAATCGGCGGACGGACGGGCGCTGCACTATGTCGGCACCGTCGTCGACATGACCGAACAGCGCGCGATCGAGGATGAATTGCGAAGCAGCCGCGAACGGCTGGAACTGGCGACGCGCGCGGCGCGGCTGGGCAGTTTCGACTATCTTCCCGATAGCGGCGTGCTGACATGGGATGACCGGTGCCGCGAATTGTTCGGCGTCTCGCCCGGCGTGCCCGTAACCTATGACAGCCATTTCGTACCCGCACTGCATCCCGACGATCGTGCCGCGACCGAAGCGGCGGTGGCGGCATCGTTCGATCCGGCGGGAAGCGGCGTCTTCGAGGTCGATTACCGCGCCATCGGGATCGAGGACGGCGTGGAACGGATCATCGCCGCCGAAGGGCTGGCATTGTTCGCCGATGGCCGCGCCACCCGCCTGATCGGGACGGTGCGCGATGTCACCGCCGACCGGCGCGCGCGGGCGGCATTGAAAGAGACCGAGGAACGGCTGCGCTATGCCGTCGCGGCGACCAACGATGCGATCTGGGACTGGGATCTGCGGATCGACAGCGTGCATTGGAACGACGCGCTCGAAAAATCCTATGGCCATGCGCCGTCGACGGTCGTGGCGACCGGGGCGTGGTGGATCGAACAGATTCATCCCGACGATCGCGGCCGGATTCACCACAGCATCCATGCGCTGATCGACGGGACGGCCACCGACTGGCTGGAGGAATATCGATTCCGCCGGGCGGATGGCGGCTATGCCGACGTGCTCGATCGCGGGTTCGTGCTGCGCGACGGCGACGGCCGGCCGATGCGGATGATCGGCGCGATGCTCGACCTGACCGACCGCAAGCGGATGGAGCGCGCACTCGAATCGCGCGCCGAACGGCTCGAAGAGGACTTCGCGACCACCGCCGCCGAACGCGATCTGTTGTGGGAAGCGTCGCCCGATCTGCTCGTCGTCCTCGATCTGTCGGGGGCGATCCAGCAGGTAAATCCGGCATGGGCCACGATTCTGGGCTATGCACCGGAGGCGTTGATCGGGCGGCAACTGGTCGATCTGGCGCACCCGGAGGATCGACCGGTAATGGCCCAGGCGATCGGCGACGCCGCCGGGGGGCCGATCGAAACGATCCGCAACCGCTATGCACATGCCGGCGACGGGTGGCGGTGGATGGCGTGGGTCGCCGGACCGGCGCGCAACCGCATCTATGCCACCGGCCGCCACGTCACCGCCGAAAAGGAGGCGGAAGAAACGCTGCGCCAGACCGAAGAGGCGCTGCGCCAGTCGCAAAAGGTCGAAGCGGTCGGACAGCTTACCGGCGGCGTGGCGCACGACTTCAACAATCTGCTGACCGTTATCCAGGGGTCGGTCGACCTGCTGAAGCGGCCCGGCCTGTCCGACGATCGCCGCCGCCGCTATATCGACGCCATCGCCGACACCACCGAACGCGCGACCCGGCTGACCGCGCAATTGCTTGCGTTCGCGCGGCGACAGGCGTTGCAGCCACAGGTGTTCGACGTCTGCGACAGCGTGGCGGCACTGGGCGACATGCTCCGCACGCTCAGCGGGTCGCGTATCCGGCTGTCGCTCGACCATTGCCAGCGGTGCTGTTACGTGAACGCCGATCCCAGCCAGTTCGACACCGCGATCGTCAACATGGCGGTCAATGCGCGCGACGCGATGGACGGGGAGGGGGCGTTGACGATCTCGGTCGCGCCCGTCGATCATATGCCCTCGGTCCGCAACCACCCGCGCATCGAGGGGGCGATGGTCCGCATCGCCATCCGCGATACCGGCAGCGGTATCCCGGCGGACAAGATCGACCATATCTTCGAACCGTTCTTTACCACCAAGGCGGTCGGCCACGGCACGGGGCTGGGCCTGAGCCAGGTGTTCGGGTTCGCCAAGCAATCGAACGGCGGCGTGATCGTCGAAAGCGTGGTCGGGGAAGGCACGACCTTCACCCTGTACCTGCCGCGGGTGGATGCCGATTCGGGCACCCGTCGCGCGACCGGCGAGGCGGATGGCCACCGCCTGCCCCCCCGATCGTGCGTGCTGGTGGTCGAGGACAATGCCGAGGTCGGCCGCTTTGCGACGCAGGCGCTGGCCGAACTGGGCTATGAATCGGTCTGGGCACCCAATGCCGACGCCGCGCTCGACCGACTGACGGCAGACGGCAGCCGCTTCGCGGTGGTCTTCACCGACGTGGTGATGCCGGGCCGATCGGGCATCGAACTGGCGGAAGCGACGCGCGAGCGCTGGCCCGATATGCCGATCGTGCTGACCAGCGGGTATAGCCACGTCCTCGCCCAGCATGGCACCGGCGGGTATGTCCTGTTGCAAAAACCCTATTCGCTCGAACAACTGGCGCGCGCGCTGGGGCAGGTGAGCCGGAACCTCGTCGCTTAGAGCGGTTTCCGACCAGCTTGCATCACCGTCATCGCCTGCTGGGCGACCGCTTCGCGGCGGGGTGCTTTCGGCCCGCCGCCGCGTTGCTCGTCGGTCACGATGCAGTGGCATCGCGCCCTTCTCGCGCCTCGCGGCGAACCAAAATCCCCTCCGTGCCGGTGACGCAATCTGATCGGAAACCGCTCTAGCCCATGTGGCTGGACAACACGGCCATGATCCTCGCCACTGCGCGACCGTCTCCGAACGGGTTATGCGCACGGGCCATCGCGGCATAGGTGGCGGGATCGTCCAGCAGCCGGGCGACCGCCGCCACGATGCGGTCGGGATCGGTGCCGACCAGCCGCGCGGTGCCCGCGACGATCGCTTCGGGGCGTTCGGTGGTATCGCGCAGTACCAGCACCGGCTTGCCGAAGCCGGGCGCTTCCTCCTGCACCCCGCCCGAATCGGTCAGGACGAGGTGGCACAGGTCGAGCAGCCGGACGAAATGCGGATAGTCCTGCGGCGTCAGCAGCACGACATCGGGTTCGTCGGCCAGCATCGCCTGCATCGGCCCCGCCACCTGTGGATTGGGATGCAGCGGCAGCACGATGCCGACATCGCCGCGCCGGGCGATGCGGGTAACGGCACTCGCGATCGCGGCCATGCCGTCGCCGAAATTCTCACGACGATGGGCGGTGACGAGGATGATCCGTCGCCCCGCAAACCGCGCCGCCAGTCCGTCCAGCGACCGGGTCCGGTGCGGATCGGCGGCAAGGCGGGCGCGGGTGTTGCGTAGCGCGTCGATCACCGTGTTGCCGGTAACGTGCACGCGTGCGGCAGCCACGTTCTCCGCCAGCAGCGCGTCCGCCGCCGTGCGGGTCGGGGCAAAGTGCAGGTCGGCGATGGTCGATATCATCCGCCGGTTTACTTCCTCCGGCCACGGATGGCCGATATCGTGGCTCCGTAGCCCCGCCTCGACATGGGCGACGGGTATCCGGCGATAATGCGCGGCGAGCGCGGCGACCATCGCGGTGGTGGTGTCGCCCTGTACGATCACCCGATCCGGACGCTCCGCATCGAACGCCGCGCCCAACGCGGTCAGCAACCGCGCGGTCAGCGTGTCGAGCGACTGATTCGGCGTCATCAGGTCGAGATCGCGGTCGGGCACGATCCCGGCAAAGGCGAGCACCTGATCCAGCATGTCGCGATGCTGCCCGGTAACGATGACGCGCGCCTCGATACCCGGATGGTCACGCAGCGCGTGGATGAGCGGGAACAGCTTGATCGCCTCGGGGCGGGTGCCGAAGACGACCGCGACCCGCCCCATCGATCAGCCCCCGACCCGATCAGCCATGATAGCGCGGCGCGATGTGATCGCGTGACACATTGGGCGCGACCTTCGCCTCGGCGGCGACCAGCGCGTCCCAATCGGCGATGTCGGGCAGCGAGGGGATGCACACCGGCTCCCCCAGTTCCAGCGCGCGGAGCGAGGCGACCACCAGATCGTCGGGCGACATCACCCGTTCAGGCGGGAAGTCGTCGATGCTGTGGCCCGCGACATGGTGAAAATCGGTGCCGATGACGCCGGGGATCAGCAACTGGACGCGGATACCGCTGTCCTTCGCCTCCGCCTGCATCGTGCGCGTGAAGTAGGCGACATAGGCTTTCGACGCGCCATAGCCCGCATAGCCCGGCATCGTGCTGAACAACGTGCCCGATCCGATATTGATGATCGTGCCGCGCCCCGCGCCCTTCATCCCGGTCATCGCCGCGTCGGCGAGGCGGCTGAACGCGAGCACGTTGAGCAGCAGCATGTCGGTCATCGCATCGCGATCGGCCTCCCCGATCGCGCCGAACGCAGCGAATCCGGCGTTGTTGACGAAGATGTCGACCGGGGCCGCGACCGACAGCCGTTCCTCCACCATGTCGAGATCGTCCGGATCGGCAAGGTCGGCAACGATCACCTCGACCGCGACGCCGTGTTCGTCGGTCAGTTCGTCGGACAGCGTGCGCAGCCGATCCTCGCGACGGGCGACGACGATCAGGTCGTGGCCGGTACGGGCGAGATGGTGGGCGAAGCTGAGACCGACACCGGACGATGCGCCGGTAACCAGGGCGACGGGACGGGGCATGGGCGTTCCTTCAATCATAATGGTCGCAGGACGGAGCGTTCGACGGTTATGCCGGTTCCCGAACGCGGCGCTTGCCCGCCATCGTACGCCACGCCGCCTCCACCCCGGCGATGATCGCGCGGCGACCCCATACCGTCTCGGCCCGGCTGCGCGCGGCCTGCCCCAGTTCGATCCGGCGTGCGGGGTCGTCGAGCAACGCCTCGATCGCGGCGGCGAACGCGGGGGCATCGCCCGGCGACACGCACACGCCGCATCCCGCCACTTCGCGCGCCAGCCCGGTGCCGGGATTGGCGGTGGCGACGACCGGACGGCCGGACGCAAGCATGTTGGTCAGCTTCGACGGGAGCACCAGATCGGCGGCATCGGCCCGTTGCGGCAACAGGTGCAGCGTCGCGAGCGAGAGCAGATCGGGCAGCGCGGCGACTGGTTGCAGGTCGTGGAGCGACACATTGTCCTGCCCTGCCGCTTCCTGTGCCAGCCGAGCGCGGTTCGCGCCATTGCCGCAGATGACGAAGCGCAGATCGCGACGATGCGACAACAGCCGCGCCGCCTCGATCACGATCTCGATCCCCTGTTTGTTCGCGATGTTGCCGGAATAGAGCGCGACATGCGGTTCGGTGATGCTCCATGTCGTGCGATAGGAGGACGGCGCATCGCGCGGGGTCACCGCATCCTCGGCCCAGTTGCGCAGTTCGACGATCCGGTCGCCGGGCACGCCCAGCCGCGCGAGCTTGTCGCACATTTCCGGCCCGATCGAACTGACCCGGTCGAACCCGGTCAATACCCGGTGCTGAAACGCCTCCGCCAGCCCGCGGATGCGCGACTTCGCATCGAGCAGGCCGGTGGCGAACGCCGCCTCCAGCTCGAAATCCTGCACATGCAGCCACGACCGCGCGCCTGTCGCCCATGCCACGAACCGCGCGACCGGGGCGGCGATCAGCGACGGGGCGACCGTCATCACGATATCGGGCTTCTGGGCACGACCCCGCAGCAGCAGCGGCACCAGCGTCGACAGCGCGAAGCTGACATGATGGACGATGCGCTTCAGCCCGCCGGGATCGGTCGGGACATAGATCGGGCACCGGGTCACGTCGACGCCGTCTTCGCGCGTCCGCCGCCAGCGGATGCCGCGATGATCGACGGGCGTATTCCAGTCGGGATAATAGGGCGCGCCGACCACCCCGCGGACGTCGTGCCCCTCCGCGGCGAGGCTGCGGCACAGTCCCGCCGAATAGACGGCGATGCCGACCTTTTCCGGCGCATAGTTCAGCCCGAGAAACAGGATGCGCAGCGGCCGCGTGGCATCGTCATCCGGCAATCTCGTCGGCATCGTCGTCTTGTCCCCCCGGATAGCGACCGGACCTTAGCGCGGGAACGGTGCCGCGCGCCAGCCTTCACCGAAGGGTACGCAGCGCCGGAATCAATTCTTCGTAGCGGTCGATGACGATATCCGCCTCCAGTTCGGCGATCGGCTGCATCAGGAACCCGAACGACACCGCGACGGACGGGATGCCCGCGTTGCGCGCCGCGCCGGTGTCATAGATCGAATCGCCGACGAACGCCGCGCGTCCGCCGCCGCAGCGTTCGATCATCGCATCGATCGGCGCGCGATGCGGCTTCGACATCCCCTTGCCCAGCGTGTCGCCGCCGATGATGCAACCGAAGCGATCGGCGATCCCGATTTCGTTCAGCAGCTTGACGGCAAGCCGCTCGAACTTGTTGGTGACGATGGCGACCTTCACCCCCATCGCGGTCAGTTCGTCGAGCGCTGCCATCGCACCGGGGAAGGGGCGCGACAGCACGGCGATGTTCGCTTCGTAATGGTCGAGCAACAACCGATAGAGCCGGTCGAGTTCGATATCGTCGCACCCGCCGGTCGCCGCCATGCCCAGCGTCAGCATGTGGCGCGCGCCGCCGCCGATCATCGGCACGACCTGTTCGCGGGTCAGCGACGGCCGTCCGGCCGACGTCAGCGCATGGTTGACCGCGGCGGTCAGGTCGCCGCTGGTATCGACGAATGTGCCGTCGAGATCGAACCCGACGATATCGAATGAAAAATCAGTCATGCGCGCCGCTTTGCGGTGGGTGATATGGCGTTGGCAAGGCCGGTGTGTCAGACGCGCGGGATGGAATCCCGTTCGATCGCCGCCGTCATCCTTGCCGCGGGGCAGGGCACCCGCATGAAATCCGATCTGCACAAGGTGCTGCACCCGGTCGCCGGTCGACCCATGCTGCTGCATCTGTTCGACAGTGTCGGCGAATTGTCGCCGAAACATACCGCCGTGGTGGTCGGCGCGCGGCGCGAACAGGTGGCCGATGCGGTCGCCCCGCTGGGTGCGACGATCGTGGCGCAGGAGGCGCAGCTCGGCACCGGTCACGCGGTGCTGCAGGCCGAATCGGCGCTGGCCGGGTTCGATGGCGACGTGATCGTGCTGTATGGCGACGTACCGCTGGTACGGGCCGCGACGATGCGGCGGATGCTCGACCGGCTCCATGCCGACGATGCGCCGGCGGTGGTCGTGCTCGGGTTCCGGCCCGCCGATCCCGCCGCCTATGGCCGGGTGATCGCCGATGCCGACGGGCGCATCGATCGCATGGTCGAGTTCAAGGATGCCACGCCCGACGAACGCGCGGTGACGTTGTGCAATTCGGGGCTGCTGGCGGCGCGGGCGGATGATCTGTTCGCCCTGCTGGCGCGGGTCGGCAACGACAATGCGGCGGGGGAATATTATCTGCCCGACGTGGTGATGCTCGCCGCCGCCGACGGGCGCGGATCGGTGGTGGTCGAAACCGATGCGGACGAGGTGGCGGGCGTCAATAGTCGTGCCGACCTGTCGGCAGCCGAAGCCATCTGGCAACGCGCACGCCGCGCGCGGGCGATGGCCGACGGCGCGACGCTGACCGCGCCCGATACGGTGTGGTTCGCGCATGATACCGTCCTTGGCCGCGACGTGACGATCGAGCCGAACGTGGTGTTCGGTCCCGGCGTGACCGTCGGCGACGGCGTGACGATCCATGCGTTCAGCCATCTGGAGGGGGCGACCGTCGCCGACGGCGCGGACATCGGCCCCTATGCCCGGCTGCGCCCCGGCGCGGTCATCGGCAGCGGCGCGCGCGTCGGCAATTTCGTCGAGGTGAAGAACAGCGTGCTGGGCGCGGGGGCGAAGGCCAATCACCTGACCTATCTGGGCGATGCAGAGGTCGGGGCGGGCGCGAATATCGGTGCGGGCACCATCACCTGCAACTATGACGGCTTCTTCAAGTCGCGCACCGTGATCGGTGCGGGCGCATTCGTCGGATCGAACAGCGCGCTGGTCGCGCCGGTGACGATCGGGGCAGGGGCGATCGTGGCGGCGGGATCGGTCGTCACGCGCGACGTTGCCGACGATGCGCTGGCGCTGGTCCGCGCCGAACGGACCGACCGCCCCGGATGGGCCGCAGCGTTCCGCGCAAAGCGGATCGCGGCAAAGACGGCAAAGTGACAATTGCGGGCCTGCCCGCCGGAGACGACGCATAATGTGTGGAATCGTGGGAATCATCGGAACGCAGCCTGTCGCCGAACGCCTGCTCGACGGATTGAAGCGGCTGGAATATCGCGGCTATGACTCGGCGGGGATCGCGACGATCGATGGCGGTGCGATCGAACGGCGGCGCGCGTCGGGCAAGCTGGTCAACCTCGTCACCGAACTCAGCGTGCATCCGTTGCGCGGTGTCGTCGGCATCGCCCACACCCGCTGGGCGACGCATGGTGGCCCGACCACCAACAATGCCCACCCCCATGCCACCGACGAAGTGGCGGTGGTCCACAACGGCATCATCGAGAATTTCAAGCCGCTGCGCGAGGAATTGCAGGCCCGCGGCCGCGTGTTCACCAGCGAAACCGATACCGAGGTCGTCGCCCATCTGGTGAGCGAACAGGTCGAGGCCGGGCTGTCGCCGTCCGATGCGGTCAAGGCGATCCTGCCCCGGCTGCACGGTGCGTTCGCGCTCGCCATCCTGTTCCGTCGCCATCCCGACCTGTTGATCGGCGCCCGGCTCGGGTCGCCGCTGGTCGTCGGCTATGGCGAGGGCGAGGTCTATCTCGGCTCCGACGCGCTGGCGCTGGCCCCGCTGACGCAGCGTATCGCCTATCTCGACGAAGGCGACTGGGTGGTCTGCGATCGTGACGGCGCACAGGTCTATGATCGGGACAATGTGGCGGTCGATCGCCCCGTGACGCTGTCGGGCATCACCGGTGCGCTGATCGACAAGGGCAATCACCGGCATTTCATGCAGAAGGAGATTTACGAACAGCCGATCGTGGTCGCCCAGACGCTGCGCGCCTATCTCCAACGGTTCGAGGGGCGGGTCACGCTGCCGATTCCCGATTTCGACCTGTCGGGGATCAAGCGCGTCACGATCGTCGCGTGCGGCACCAGCTTCTATGCCGGGATGGTCGCCAAATACTGGTTCGAACAGTTCGCGCGGGTGCCGGTCGATCTCGATGTCGCGTCCGAGTTCCGGTATCGCGCGCCGGTGATGGAGCCGGGCGGGCTGGCCCTGTTCATCAGCCAGTCGGGCGAAACCGCCGACACGCTGGCGGCACTCCGCCACGCAAAGGCGGAAGGACAGACCATCGCGGTCGTCGTCAACGTGCCGACCAGTTCGATGGCGCGCGAGGCCGATCTGTTGCTGCCGACCCATGCCGGGCCGGAGATCGGCGTGGCATCGACCAAGGCGTTTACCTGTCAGCTTGCCGTGCTGGCGGCGCTGGCGGCGAACCTTGCCAAGGCCAAGGGGTTGCTGGACGAGGCGGCGGAGCGCGAGATCGTGCGCCACCTTGCCGAAGCCCCCGCCGCGATCAACGGTGCGCTCGCCTATGACGAGGCGATCCAGAGCATGGCACATGTCATCGCGGCGGCGCGCGACGTGCTGTATCTGGGCCGCGGCACCGATTATCCGCTGGCGCTGGAAGGTGCGTTGAAGCTGAAGGAAATCAGCTACATCCATGCCGAAGGCTATGCGGCGGGCGAGATGAAACATGGTCCGATCGCGCTGATCGACGAGCATGTCCCGGTCATTGTCATCGCCCCGTCCGGGCCGCTGTTCGACAAGACCGTCAGCAATATGCAGGAAGTGCAGGCGCGCGGCGGCAAGGTCGTACTCATCAGCGACTATGACGGTATCCAGGCGGCGGGCGACGGCGCGATCGCGACGATCACCATGCCCAAGGTCCACCCGCTGATCGCGCCGCTGGTCTACGCGGTGCCGGTGCAGTTGCTTGCCTATCACGTCGCCGTGCTCAAGGGCACCGATGTGGACCAGCCGCGCAATCTGGCGAAGTCGGTTACGGTGGAGTGAGCGGGTAGCTGGCGGCGGTCCTTCGATACGCCATCTCGACTTCGCTCAATCGCTGTTCGGCGGGTGACTCGCAAATCGGCCTAGAGAAACTTCTCCAGGCCGTTCGTGTCGAGCGAAGTCGAGACACCTGCGCCCGGCTTTCGTACCTCGACTACGCTCTGCACGAACGGGAGGTATTCCCCAGTAGCTTAGCAATGCCCGATCAGCCTCTCAGGATGGACGGGGAAGTTTCCCCCGCCCACCCTGAGCGAACTCAGATCCGCGTCGGATAGACCGGCTGGATATCGACCGGGATCGTCCGCATCGTCGCGGTCACGGCGCGGGCCTGCGGATCGAGCGTCTTGTACCGCTCCAGCATCGCCTTCGCCCCGGCATAATCGCCATTGCCCTGCACGACGATCATGTCGCGCAACAGGTCGCGCAGCCCCGCGACCATCTTCGCGTCGTCGATGCGAAAGCGCCTCGCCGATGCATCCCATACGAACCCGCCCCTGGCGCGCAGATAGCCATATTGCATCGCTGCCCCGGCACCATGCGCCTCCGCCGTCCCGAAGCGCATCGCGCGGAACACGCCGGTCAGATAGGTCGCGAGCAGTTGCGGGCGCTCCGCCTTGGGCAATTCGCCGCGATCCATCAGGTACAGGATGTTCCACGCGCCCATGACGTCGGCCTTTGCCTCTTCCAGCGCGCTCGCCTGATCCTTCAGTTCGGCGTTCACCGTCGTCTGCCGTCCGGCCAGCGTGATCGTCCCCGGCCCCAGACTGTGCGACAGTTCGTGGAACAGCGTCTCCAGCTCCATATACTTCTTCACCACCAGTCCGGCCTGTTCGGGGACGAGGACCAGCGGCGCCATCGGCGCGAGGATGCGGTCGTATTTCGCGCCGAGCACGTTCGACAGGATGACCTTCTTCGCACCCTTCGCCTCGCGCACCCGTTCGTCATTGGGCAGGTTGAAGGCGATGGTGCGCCCGCCATGTTCGTTGTCGCCACCGCCGCGCACCTGTTCGGCGACCGCGATCGGGCTCTCGAACCCGCGCGTGAAATTCTTGTACCGCTCCTCGACCGGAAGGTTGGCTTCCATGTCGCGCAAATAGCCCTTGTACCGGTCGAGCGCCGCCGATTCCGCCGGGTTCTTCAGCGTCACGAAACTCTCGAACGCCGCCTTCGCGCCGAACAGGCGGTCGGTATAGACTTCATAGGGGCCGATCGCGACTTCGATCGGCGTGTCCTTCAGATCCATCCACGCCAGTTCCGACGCGAAATAATCGTCGGTGCGGAACGCGGTCGCGCGCAGCGACAGGAATTTCTTCAGGCTGGGATTGCTGGTGGTCGCCGCCGCCTGTTCCAGCAGTTTCGCGGCGGGTTCGAGCCATTCGCGATATTCGACCGAATAGGGCACGGCCTTCAACCGCGCGCCGTCACGGCGGACCACGGTATACAGGCTGGTCAACTCCGCCTTCTGCTCGGGATGCGCGGTAAGATAGGTCTCGAACTCGGCGCGGGTCATATCCTCGGGATAGAAACCCGCCCCCTCCGGCATCGTCCGCGTGCCCCAGAACGGGCGCAACTCGGCAAAGTCGTCCCACGGGCCGAGATTGGCATCGAACCAGTCGAGGATAAGCGGCTGGTCGGCGCGGCGCATCCGCTGGATCGCCTGCCGCGTCTCCGGATTGCGCACGTCGCGCTGCCGCAGATAGATCGGCGTCATCAGGTCGGACGCACGGATCAGCAGGTTGACGACCGCGCGATCCTCCGCCGACAGGAACGCCGTATCGGGCGCGATATCAATCCGCGCGATCTTCGCCCGCTGCGCCGCGACCGAATAGGGTTCGTCCTGCTGCGCGGCGACGACGGGAATCGCGCTGGCGAACAGCATGGCGGCGAGCGGAAGTGTTTTCATCGCCTGCAAATAGCCCCGCCGCCTTCCCTTGTCACGAATCGCCGATCCTTAACCCTTCATCGATCCGTCGGGGTTCAGGTCGATCCACCGCCGCTCCGCCGCGGAACGGTACAATGCCTCGATGATACGGACGTCGCGCAGGCCCATTTCGCCCGGCGTGCGGATGTCGCCGCCATTCCGTACGACCTCCGCGATATGGTCCAGTTCGCCGGTGAACTGGTCGGCATCGCTGCCCTTGGGAACCACTTCTTCCGATCTGGTCGAATTGGAGACGGTCAGGCGATTGCCCGAATAGCTGGTCGCCGGGTCGAGCGTCGCGACCAGCCTGTCGCCCCACAGGTCGATACGCTTCTTGTCGGCGGTGTACCCGGACGAGATCGTCGCGCGGGCGCCCGACGGGAATGCCAGTTCGGCGACCAGCACATTCTCGACCTCGGCAAAGCGCGGATCGCCGGGGGGCGAGAAGGCGGAGGCGCTGACCGCGTTCGGCACCTCGCCCATCAGCCAGATCAGGCCGTTCAGCGAATAGATGCCGATATCGACGAACGAGCCGCCCCCGGCGATCGCCTTTTTCGCGCGCCACTGGTCGCGCGGCTTGGACAGGTCGAGCGGCCGGTGATGATCGGACGACGCGAACCAGATCTTGCCCAGTTCTCCGGCATCGACCATTTCCTTCACGCGGACATTGTGCGGTTCCCAATGCGCGCGATACGCGATCATCAGCTTGCGCCCGGCGGCCCTGGCGGCGTCGATCATCCGCTGGCATTCGGCCGGGCTGTTCGCCATCGGCTTTTCGCACAGGACATGCTTGCCTGCTTCCAGCGCGCGGACGGTCAGGTCGGCATGGGTGGAATTGGGCGTGATGATATAGGCGACCTCGACATCGCGATCGCGCGACAACTGACCCATCGTGTCATAGCTGTAGATCGATCGCGCGGGCACGCCGTGGTTGGCGGCGACGCGACGGGCCTTGTCGGCATTGCCCGATACGACGGCGGTCAGCTTCGCCCGCCGCGTCCGGCCCAGCGCCGGGATCATCTGTGCCTGCGCGAAATCGCCGAGTCCGATCACGGCGAAGCCGACCCGTTCGGCGGGGGGTAGCGGCGGCTCTTTCTCCAGATCGGGTTGCGGCGCGCCAGTCGGGCGGGAGGATTGTGCCGCCGCCTGTGCCCCTGCCGTATTTGCCGCGATCAGGCTCGCGCCCATCCCGATCGTCGCGCCGGCAAGGAAGGTGCGGCGGGTAGTCTGGTCCATGTGACTGCTCCGGCTGGGAAATTTCCTCTCCAACCACCGGAGCGTGATTCGGTTCGCCGGGGTGCGCTTTTATTGCGCGAAGGTTGTTTGAAAACGCGCGAAAGTGCGCGTTTTATCAGGCGGTTCCGGCCCGCTCCCCCACCCGGCCACCCACACGGTATCCTGATGGGTGGCCGGGTGGGGGAGCGGGCCGGAACCGCGAAACGCGTCACGGCGCGTTCTCGAATGACCTCTCAGATCGCGCTGTTCGCCGCCGCCTGTGCCGCCGGGTCGAACATGTAATGATGCCATGCGAACACCGCCGCCGCGCCGCGATGCGGTCGCCATGCTTCGGCGACTTCGCGGGTCAGCTTCTCGCTGGGGCGTTCGGCATGGCCGAGGATGCGCCCGACCTCGATCTGGACGGCAAGGTCGCCTGCGGGCCAGATGTCGGTGCGCCCTTCCGCGAACAACAGATAGATTTCGGCGGACCAGCGCCCGATACCCTTGATCCGCACCAGTTGCGCGATCGCCGCCTCGTCATCGTCCGGCAGGCGGGTGAGGTCGAGCCGACCGCTCAACACCTCGTCCGCGAGGCTGCGGGCATAGGACGCCTTTTGCCGCGACAGTCCGGCGGCGCGAAGTTGCTCGTCGCTCGTTTCGGGGATGCGGGCGGGATCGGTGGCGTCGCCCAGCACCGCCTCCAGCTTGCGCCATACCGAATCGGCGGCCTTGTAGCTGACCTGTTGCCCGACGATCGTGCGCAGCAGCGTGGCATAGCCGCGATCACGGATGCGCGGTTCGGGATAGCCCGCATGGGCCAATGCCGTGACGAACGCCGGTTCGATCGCGGCCAGCGCGTCGAGCGAGGTGCGCAGTTGGTCGGCGGAAAGCCCCATGACCTGATCCCTTGAAAAGCACCGGGGCACCCGGCAAGGGCAGCCACGAACAGGAGAAGTACGATGCCGAGGCTTACCGTCGTCACCCGCGCAGGGGAAGAACGAACCGTGGACGGCGAAGCCGGTCTGTCGGTGATGGAGGTCATCAAGGATCACGGGTTCGACGAATTGCTGGCGCTGTGCGGCGGGTGTTGTTCGTGCGCGACGTGCCACGTCCATGTCGACCCGGCCTTCATCGACCGCCTGCCGCCGATCAGCGAGGATGAGGAGGATCTGCTCGATTCGGTCGACGATCGCGATGCGACGTCGCGGTTGTCGTGTCAGATTCCGTTCGGGGATGCGCTGGACGGGTTGCGGGTAAAGATCGCCGCGGAGGAATAGAGACGAAGCAGCGAAGCTGGTTCGCACTATTCCCAGCGCGGCCGGCGTAGCGCAGCTACGACCGACGGCATGGGCTTTGCCCATGCCGCTGGCGGCGGCTCTCGCGCGGAGACGAGTTCTCGATACCCGCTCTCGACTACGCTCGATCCCTACTCGAACCAAACGGGTTGGGTTGGGTTGGGTTGGGTTGGGTTTGGTCGGGAGTTGGGGGTCGGGGATTCAGGTTCGGGAGCGGGAAGGGGGCCGAAGCCCCCAACCCTCACCCTTCGTGCGTCGCCATCGCATACAGCGCGATCGCGGCGGCGTTCGATACGTTCAGGCTTTCCACCCGGTCGCTGATCGGCAGCTTGGCGAGGATGTCGCAATGCGCCTCGGTATTGGCGCGCATCCCTTCGCCCTCGGCTCCCAGCACCAGCGCGACGCGCTTGGGGCCGAGCGCGTCGGCCAGCACCGTCTCGCTATGGCCGGTCAGGCCGACACGCCAGTACCCGGCCTCACCCAGTTCGACCAGCGCGCGCGACAGGTTGACCACGCGGACCCACGGCACCGATTCCAGCGCGCCCGACGCCGATCGCGCGACCGTGCCCGATTCGGGCGGGGCGTGGCGGTCCTGCGTCACGATGCCCAGCGCGTCGAACGCTGCTGCCGATCGCAGCACCGCACCGACATTGTGCGGGTCGGTCACTTGGTCGAGCAAGATGATCGGGCGATCGTCGTCGCGCCCCTGTTCGATCAGGTCGGCGAGCCAGATGTCCTCCAGCGGGTCCGCCTCGACCACGATGCCCTGATGCGGGGCGTCGGCGGGGACCAGCCGGGCGAGGTCGGCGACCTCGGCATAGACCACCGGCACGCCTTCGGGCAGCACGAGGCTGGCGCCCATTTCATGGGTGCACCAGATCTTGCGGATGCGGCGTTCGGGATTGTCGAGCGCGGCGAAGGCGGCATGACGGCCCCAGAAGCGCGGCCGTTGCGGCGATGCCTTGCTCGGGCGGTGTCCTTTACGGGCCATGTCAGTCTTTCTCAGGGGTAGCGAACGGGTCGGTGACGACCGGTTGGGTGGGCAGGGGCGGGCGCGGCAACGGGCGGTCGGCATTGGCCGCGCTCAACAGCAGCGACGCGAGGATGATCGCATTGTGCCGCATGTCCGGTCCCTTCAGGTGATCGAAGGTGTCGATGCTCGTATGGTGCAATCGGCTGCCATAGTCGAGCGGGTCCTGAATGAACTGGAATCCCTGCAACCCGACCGACTGGAAGAAATAATGGTCGGTCGATCCGGTGCGGCGGTTGGCGACGGTCGTCGCGCCCATCGACGCGAACGGCGCGAACCACTCGCGCAGCGTCGGGATCGCGGCGACGTTGTTTTCGGCGTTGATGCCGCGAATCTTGCCCGACCCGTTGTCGATGTTGAAATAGGCGGTCATCGCGGCATAGCCGGGCTTCGGCGTGATCGGGAAGCGTTCGGTCCAGCCATAGAAGCGCGCCAGCCCCGCATCGCGACCGCCCGCCGGTTCGGGGCGGCTGGCGATATGCCGCTCGACATAGGCGAGGCTGCCGAGCAGTCCCTGTTCCTCGGCATTCCACAGGGCGAAGCGGATCGTACGCTTGGGCCGGACCTTCATCGCGGACAGGATGCGCGCCGCCTCCATCACTACCGCGGTGCCTGCCGCATTGTCGGCGGCACCGTCGCCCGCGACCCAGCTATCGAAATGCGCGCCCGCCATGACGTATCCCGCCTTGGGGTCAGTGCCCGGCAGGTCGGCGATGATGTTATACGCGGTGGTGTCGCTGTCATCGAACGTCACGTCGCTGACGATTTCCAGCGTCGGGGCGGGGCCGGTCTTCGCCAGGCGCGCGAGGCGGCGATAATCCTCCGCCGCGATCTCGATCCCCGGCAGCGCGGGCGCGACGGCGCGGGTGAAGAGATAGCCCGACCCGTGCAACAGCTTGCCGTCGCGCGACGACATGGTCGCCATCGCCACCGCGCCCTCCGCCTTCAGGAACGCATCGAGCTTGCGCGCGAAGTCGAGCCGCTTGGCACGGCGATCGGTGCTGGCGGGGTCATAGACCGGCTCGCGCCAGCTATCCGCCTTGGCCAGATCCTCGCTGGTCAGGCGGCGGAACGGCGCCTCGCCCGGTTCCGAACCATCGTCGGGGCGCGTGACCATGACGATCTTGCCCGACAGCTTGCCGCGCCAGTCGGCGAAATCGTCTTCCTTCGCGATCGGCGCCACGATGACCGGCGCGGTGAGCGTGCCGTTGGTGCCGGGCGTCCATGCGATGGGAATGGCGGTCAACTGGATCGGGCGCGGCGTGACCATGCGCACGCTGGAGCGCTGGATCGACCAGCCGCGCCCGAAATCGAATCCTTCCTTCGTGGCGGTCAGGCCCCATTCGCGGAATTTCGCCTCGGTCCATGCCTCCGCCTGCCGCATCGCGGGCGAATTGGGCAGGCGCGGACCGATGCGGTCGGTCAGGTGCTGGGCGATCGGCATGACCTGTGACCGGGTGGTGGCTTCGTCGACGATCCGGTTCACGGCGTCGCGATCGACGCTCTGTGCGGCCAGCGGTGTGGCGATCAGGCAGGTGGCAAGCAGGAATGCGCGCAAATTTCTTCCCCAGAATGTCCGGCAAGTGGATGTTGCGACGCTAAGTTGCCCAACAATGTCGCGCAAGGCGTTGACAGCGCCGTCCGGGGACGGCAATGGGCGCCCTCGCTCGCGGCTTCGGCTTCGAGTGGCGGCTGGACAGGTGGCCGAGTGGTTAAAGGCAGCAGACTGTAAATCTGCCCGGGTTTCCCGTACGCTGGTTCGAATCCAGCCCTGTCCACCACCGTCGCGCGAGGCTCGCGCGACGCCGGCCCGAGGGGCTTTCACCGACATCGCCGATCGCATCAGGGGCTGGCGGATACGTCGCTGCGATCAGCGCACTATGCCAACCGTTGGTGTCGAGCGAAGTCGAGACACCTGCGTCCACCTTCCGTACCCCGACTGCGCTCGGCACGAACGGACGTGGTTCCGGGTACGTTGCGGCAGTCAGCGGCGGCGCGGCACGTCGATCAGCCACGGCTTGAGCCGCCCGGTCGGACGCGGCGTCCCGTCCAGGCGGCGGGCGCGGACGATGCGGACCGGCTTCAGGATCATCTGGTCCTTCATCGCATCCATGCCGCCGCCGGTCTGCAGCGACAGGATGCGCTTCACCGTCGCCATGCCGCCGACGACCCGCCCGAACGCGGCATAGCCGTCGAACGGACCCTTCGCGTCCATGCTCGGCATCGCGCCGACCAGCAGTACGAAATTGCCGCCCGCCGAATTTGCTTCGGGGCGGCGCGCCATCGATATCGCCCCGTCGACATGGCGCACCCCGGTGCGGTCGGTCCGTTCATGGGGGAAGGGGGGCAGGATGCGGCGCGCATCGGTGCGGATGCCGCCCTGTACGAACCCCAGCGAAGGGTCCGACTTGCGCCGCGCCGATCGGTAGAAGACCGTGCCGTCGAACCGCCCGTCATCGACATAGGCAAGGAAGTTGCGCGTCGTCTGCGGCGCGCGGCGTGCGTCTAGCGCGACGACGATCGGCCCGGCCGAGGTGTCGAACCGGACGCGGACATATCCCGGCGTCGGGCGCGTCGCCGATTGCGGCACGGCGGCGGACAGCGGCAGGAGCAGGGCGAGGGCGGCGGCGAGGATCGACGGAATACGCATGGTGGCGATGTATCGTCCCGTGGCGGCGGCGTCGATGGGGCCGTACCCGGCCATCGGAACGGACGGTGTCGTGCCACGTTCTGCCGACGAACCCATCGGAGAAAATGACCGTGAATCATCGTCTTGCGCTCGCCACCCTGCCGGTCCTCACGCTGCTTGCGGCCTGTGGCGGACAGGAGATCACGACTTCCAACAGCAGCAACGTCGTGTCGAACGACGCCTATGCCAATTCGGCGTTCCGCAACGACGGCGAAGTCGGGAACGAGATCATGCCGGTCAATGCCTATGACACCGGCGAGGATTCGGTGACGGCGGCGGGCGACGCGATGATGGGCAACACGCCGGACGCGGCCAATGCGGCGATGGGCAACACCGCCCGGTAATACCGACCGATGCCACCGTACCTTCGTACGGTCCGCGCCGAAAGCAATTGACGATCCACCCCGTCCCGCGCGACCAAACGCGCGGGACGGGGGAACGACAATGCGGGTAAGGGTCGGAATATTCGGTCGAATCGTGATGGCATCGTGTCTTGCTGCGCCTGCCGCCACCCATGCGATCGCCATCCCCGCACCCGCCGAACCGGCGGTGGTCGATACCGGGGCCGATCTCGAACGCATCGCCTATCCGTTCACGGTCCAGCGAATGGAAATCTCGATGGGCGGTGTGCCCGCGGGCATGGCCTATATGGACGTACGCCCGACCGGCGCCGCCAACGGGCGCACGGCGGTGCTGCTGCACGGCAAGAATTTCTGCGGCAATAGCTGGGAACGTACCGCGCGGGTGCTCGCGGCGGCAGGCTGGCGGGTGTTGATCCCGGATCAGATCGGTTTCTGCAAATCGTCCAAGCCGCGCACCGCGCAATACAGCCTGCATCAGATGGCGTTGCTGACCACGCGGCTGATGACGGCGCGCGGCATCGCGAAGGCGACCGTCATCGGCCACTCGATGGGCGGGATGCTGGCGATGCGCCTTGCCATCGCGTTTCCCGACCGCGTCGACCGGCTGGTGCTCGTCAACCCGATCGGGCTGGTGAACCGGGCCGACGACGGCATTCCCTATACCGCGGTCGAGCGCCTGTTCGAGGAGCAGCGCACTACCTCGCTCGCGCGCATCCGCGCCTATCAGGTCGAAACCTATTATCACGGTGGCTGGACGCCCGACTATGAACGCTGGGCGCGGATGCAGGCGGGGATGTATGTCGGGCCGGGCCGCGACACGGTCGCGCTGGCACAGGCGAAGACCAGCGAGATGATCTATACCCAGCCCGTCGCCTATGAACTCGGCCGCATCCGTGCGCCGGTGACGCTGATGGTCGGTACGCTGGACAAGACGGTGTTCGGGGGGGAGCAGGCACCGGCGACGCTGGGCCGCTATCTCGATACCGTGCCGCAAATGGCGGCGCGGGCGGTGGCGCGCTTCCCCGGCGCGACGCTGGTTCGGCTGCCGGGTCTTGGCCATGTGCCGCAGATCGAGGCACCGGCACGGTTCGAGCAGGCATTGATGGCCGCAATTACGCCGCGCGTCGGCAGGTAGCGGTCACGCCGCCGGCACCGGCTGCGCCAGCAGCGGCGCGAGGATCGCATCGAACTCGGCACGCTCGAACGAACCGGCCTTGGCATGGCGCAACACGCCCTGACGATCGATGATATAGGTCGTCGGCACCCCGCCCATCGGCGCGTAATTGCCGGTCATGCGCGCCGACAGGGGATAGGACAGGACGCGCTGCAGGTCGCGCAGCGCAGAGGGCGGCACCGACCCCTCGGTCGTCACGCCGAACAGCCGCAGCCCGCGCGCGTGATTCTGTCGATAATAGTCGTGCATCATCGGCATCTCCGCCTTGCACGGTGCGCACCATGTCGCCCACAGGTTGATGACCACGACCTGTCCCCGCAGCGAATCGAGCGTCGCCTTGTCGCCCGCAAAGGTACGGATCGTGAAGGGGGCGGCCGGTTTCCCGATCCGGGATTGCGGCGCGACCCCCGGTGTGGCGAACAGGATCGCCGCACATAGAACGGCACGCGACACCACATGGCGCATGATCGGACCTCCCCCCGGATATTTCGTGCGATGCTGCGCCGGGGCGGTTCGTCCGTCAAGCCGGGCGGATTGACCGGTCGGGGGACCGTCTGTATAGGCACCGCTGTCCCGCCGGGTCGGATGCGTCCGCGCCGCCAGCCTGCATGTGGGTCGAGCTGAACATTGCTGGAGACATCGGCCCCGTGGCACCGCCCGCGTGGCCTTTGCGCATTTCTGATAAAGAACGGCTCCGGCAAAGTAACCGCAAGATAAGGTGAAGGGCTTCATGCCAACGATCAACCAGCTGGTCCGCAAGGGCCGCGAACCGCAGAAGGCCAAGTCGAAGGTCCCTGCGATGGACCAGAACCCGCAGAAGCGCGGTGTCTGCACCCGCGTCTATACGACGACGCCGAAGAAGCCGAACTCGGCATTGCGCAAGGTGGCGAAGGTTCGCCTGACCAACCAGCGTGAAGTCATCAGCTACATCCCCGGTGAAGGCCACAACCTTCAGGAGCACTCCGTGGTCCTGATCCGCGGTGGTCGTGTTCGCGATCTTCCCGGCGTTCGGTACCACGTCCTGCGCGGCGTGCTCGATACGCAGGGTGTCAAGGATCGCCGCCAGTCGCGTTCGAAGTACGGCGCCAAGCGTCCGAAGTGATTTTGCGCCGCACATGCGGCGTGAAATCCACCTACCCCAGTAAGCCCCCGACGGGTTCGGGAACCGGCTGAAGAACGAAGGAATATCTGATGGCTCGTCGTCGTCGTCCCGAAAAGCGGGAAATCCTGCCTGATCCCGTATACGGGGATGAGGTTCTGACCAAGTTCATGAATTCGGTGATGCTGGACGGCAAGAAGTCCGTCGCCGAAGGTATCGTGTACTCGGCATTCGAAACCGTCGAATCGCGCGCCAAGCGCGATCCGCTGGGCGTGTTCCACGATGCGCTGAACAACGTGAAGCCGAACATCGAAGTGCGCTCGCGCCGCGTCGGTGGTGCCACCTATCAGGTCCCGGTCGAAGTTCGCTTCGAACGTGCGCAGGCGCTGGCGATCCGCTGGCTCATCACGTCGGCTCGCAATCGCAGCGAGAACACGATGTCGGCACGCCTGTCGGGCGAGCTGATGGATGCCGCCAACAACCGCGGCAACGCGGTCAAGAAGCGCGAAGACACGCACCGCATGGCGGAAGCGAACCGCGCATTCAGCCACTACCGCTGGTAATAGGCCGCACGGCGGTCTTCCGCTGGCACCTTAACTGACCCATATGATGGGGGGCCGGGCCACCGGCTCCCCACATCGCTTGAGGAAGATCGATCATGGCCCGCAGCCATCCGCTCGAAAAATATCGTAACATCGGCATCATGGCGCACATCGATGCCGGCAAGACGACCACGACCGAGCGCATTCTTTATTACACCGGCAAGTCCTACAAGATCGGCGAAGTGCATGAAGGCACCGCGACGATGGACTGGATGGAGCAGGAGCAGGAGCGCGGCATCACCATCACGTCGGCCGCGACGACCTGTTTCTGGAACGACCACCGCATCAACATCATCGACACCCCCGGCCACGTCGACTTCACCATCGAAGTCGAACGTTCGCTGCGCGTGCTCGACGGTGCGATCACCTGCTTCGACGGCGTTGCCGGCGTCGAGCCGCAGTCGGAAACCGTGTGGCGTCAGGCCGACAAGTACAATGTCCCGCGCATGTGCTTCGTCAACAAGCTCGATCGCACCGGTGCGAACTTCGAACGCTGCGTCGAAATGATCAAGGATCGCCTGGGCGCACGTCCGGCGGTGCTGTATCTGCCGATCGGTATCGAAGGCGGCTTCAAGGGTCTCGTCGATCTGGTCGAGAACCGCGCGATCATCTGGCTCGAAGAGTCGCTGGGCGCGAAGTTCGAATATCAGGACATTCCGGCCGACCTCGCCGACTCCGCAGCCGCTGCCCGCAGCGAGCTGATCGAAATGGCGGTCGAGCAGGACGACGACGTCATGGAAGCGTATCTGGAAGGCAACGAGCCTGACACCGCGACCCTGAAGCGTCTGATCCGCAAGGGCACGCTGACCTCGGCATTCGTGCCGGTGCTGTGCGGCTCGGCGTTCAAGAACAAGGGCGTTCAGCCCCTGCTCGACGCGGTGATCGACTATCTGCCGTCGCCGCTCGACGTGCCCGCCATCAACGGCCTGAAGCTCGATGGCGAGACCGAAGACGCACGCGCCGCCAGCGACGAGGCACCGTTCAGCGCGCTCGCGTTCAAGATCATGAACGATCCGTTCGTCGGAACGCTGACCTTCGCCCGTATCTATTCGGGCAAGCTGGAAACCGCATCCTCGGTCCTGAACTCGGTGAAGGACAAGAAGGAAAAGGTCGGCCGCATGCTGCTGATGCATGCGAACGACCGTGAGGACATCCAGGTGGCCTATGCCGGCGACATCGTCGCTCTGGCGGGTCTGAAGGACACGACGACCGGCGACACGCTGTGCGCGCAGAGCGCACCGATCATCCTCGAGCGCATGGAGTTCCCGGACCCCGTGATCGAAGTGTCGGTCGAGCCGCGTACCAAGGCCGATCAGGAAAAGATGGGCGTCGCGCTCAACCGTCTTGCGCGCGAAGATCCGTCGTTCCGCGTTTCGACCGATCACGAGTCAGGCCAGACCATCCTGAAGGGGATGGGCGAGCTTCACCTCGAAATCATGGTCGATCGCATGAAGCGCGAGTTCAAGGTCGACGCGAACGTCGGTGCGCCGCAGGTGGCGTATCGCGAATATCTCGCCAAGCCGGTCGAGCTGACCTACACCCACAAGAAGCAGTCGGGTGGTTCGGGCCAGTTCGGCGAAGTGAAGGTGAAGGTCATTCCGGGCGAGCGCGGCACGGGCTACCAGTTCTTCGACGAGATCAAGGGCGGTAACATTCCGCGCGAATATATCCCGTCGGTGGAAAAGGGCATGCGCGAGACGGCACTGACCGGTTCGCTGATCGGCTTCCCGATCATCGACTTCGAAGTGCATCTGATCGACGGCAAGTATCACGACGTCGACTCGTCGGCACTGGCGTTCGAAATCTGTGCGCGCGGCGCGATGCGCGAAGCGGCACAGAAGGCGGGCATCAAGCTGCTCGAGCCGATCATGAAGGTCGAGGTCGTCACCCCGGAGGAATATCTGGGCGACGTCATCGGCGACATGAACAGCCGTCGTGGTCAGATCCAGGGCACCGACAGCCGCGGCAACGCGCAGACTGTCGATGCGATGGTCCCGCTGGCCAACATGTTCGGCTATGTGAACCAGCTCCGCTCGTTCACGCAGGGTCGCGCGCAATACTCGATGCAGTTCTCGCACTATGACGAAGTGCCGCAGAACGTGGCCGACGAAGTGAAGGCGAAGATGGCCTGAAGCGCACGCAGCCAAAGCGATTTGGCTGCGAGACGCTGAAGGCCGGCCGGCGGGGCGGTGCAAGCCGCCCCGACCGACGACAGGGGATTACTCCCTTGTCGGCTCCCCCGCGACAGGGGCTGGCATTACCCGGAAACTACCGCTAAAGGCGCGCCTTCGCGTTGCCCTGATGCGGCACCGAAATCGAATCAGAAGGTAGGAATATGGCAAAGGCAAAATTCGAGCGGAACAAGCCGCATCTGAACATCGGCACGATCGGTCACGTCGATCACGGCAAGACCTCGCTGACCGCCGCGATCACGAAGGTTCTGGCGGAAACGTCGGGCGGCGTCGCCGTCGACTTCGCCAACATCGACAAGGCGCCGGAAGAGCGCGAGCGCGGCATCACCATCTCGACCGCACACGTCGAGTATGAGACCGCAGCGCGCCACTATGCGCACGTCGATTGCCCGGGCCACGCCGATTATGTGAAGAACATGATCACCGGTGCGGCACAGATGGACGGCGCGATCCTGGTCGTGTCGGCCACCGACGGCCCGATGCCGCAGACCAAGGAGCACATCCTGCTCGCCAAGCAGGTCGGCGTTCCCACCATGGTCGTCTTCCTGAACAAGGTCGATCTGGTCGACGACGAGGAAATCCTCGAACTGGTCGAAATGGAAATCCGTGAAGAGCTCAGCAAGCGCGAGTTCGACGGCGACAACATTCCGATCATCCGCGGCTCGGCCACATGCGCCCTGTCGGGTTCGAACGACACCTTCGGCAAGGATGCGATCCTGGCGCTGATGGCTGCCGTCGACGAATCGATCCCGCAGCCCGAGCGTCCGCTCGACAAGCCGTTCATGATGCCGATCGAAGACGTGTTCTCGATCTCGGGTCGTGGCACGGTCGTCACCGGCCGCGTCGAAACCGGCATCGTGAAGGTCGGCGAGGAAGTCGAAATCGTCGGCATCCACGAATCGGTCCGCAAGACCGTCGTGACCGGCGTCGAAATGTTCCGCAAGCTGCTCGATCAGGGCCAGGCTGGCGACAACATCGGCGCGCTGATCCGTGGCGTCGCCCGTGACGAAGTCGAGCGTGGCCAGGTTCTGGCCAAGCCGGGTTCGATCACGCCGCACACCGATTTCAAGTCGTCGGTGTACGTGCTGTCGAAGGACGAGGGTGGCCGTCACACGCCGTTCTTCGCCAACTATCGTCCGCAGTTCTACTTCCGCACCACGGACGTGACCGGCACCATCGAACTGCCCGAGGGCACCGAAATGGTCATGCCGGGCGACGAAGTCGCACTGGGCGTCAAGCTGATCGCACCGATCGCCATGGACGTCGGCCAGCGTTTCACCATCCGTGAAGGCGGTCGTACCGTCGGCGCAGGGGTTGTCAGCGGCATCGACAAGTAATATAGCGACTCCAACAAGCGGCGGTCCCCGGCGACGGGGGCCGCCGTTTGCTATTTAATGAGGGCTGTTCGCACTCGTGCTGAGCCGCTCCCATACGACATTTGGTAGTAATCAAGAGCCGTCCCAACGGCCCGCTCTTTCGCATCGGTAGGACCATGGACAACAATATCCGTATTCGCCTGAAGGCGTTCGACCATCGCGTGCTCGATCAGGCCGCCGGCGACATCGCCGACACCGCACGACGCACCGGCGCCCTGATCCGTGGCCCCATTCCGCTGCCCACGCACATCGACAAGTTCACGGTCAACCGCGGCCCGCACATCGACAAGAAGTCGCGCGAGCAGTTCGAGACCCGGACCTACAAGCGTCTCCTCGACATCGTGCAGCCGACGCCGCAGACCGTCGACGCGCTGATGAAGCTCGACCTCGCAGCAGGGGTGGACGTAGAGATCAAGCTGGCGTAAAGGCCGGCTTCCGCGACGTGGGGTGATTCACCTCGCGTCGCGCTTTCGCTTCCCGTGCATGTGCAATGACACACACACGGTAGAGGCCGGGAAAGCACCAAGGGATACCGAACGGCGTCGCAGATCCAGTGGATCACCATGCCGTTGTCCGCGTCCCCGCTATCATCGACCGGAACCGGGAACGGGGAACGTCGGCGATGTCTGGCCCTGGCGGGGGCGTGTAGTTCGCAAGGGCTGGGGCTTCGGAGGCGGGTGACCGCGCACCGGAGCCTTTTTCGTTAGGCAAGCTCGTCGTCAAGACGAGCCTCTGTTGGAGGAGTGGGTCATGCGCACTGGCGTGATCGCGAAGAAAATGGGAATGACCCGGTTGTTCAAGGATGATGGGCGCCACGTGCCCGTCACCGTGCTGCAACTGGAAGACGTGCAGGTCGTGGCGCGCCGCGAACTGGACCGTGACGGCTATGTCGCGGTGCAGCTCGGTGCCGGCACCGCCAAGGCGAAGAACGTCGCCAAGCCGCAGCGCGGCCACTTCGGCAAGGCCGAAGTCGCCCCGAAGCAGCGCCTGGTCGAGTTCCGCGTGTCCGACGACGCGCTGCTGGACGTGGGTGCGACGATCGCGGCCGACCATTATGTCGCCGGCCAGCTGGTCGACGTCTCGGGTCGTACGCAGGGCAAGGGCTTTGCGGGCGCGATGAAGCGGTGGAACTTCGGCGGCCTGCGCGCGACGCACGGCGTGTCGGTGTCGCACCGTTCGCACGGTTCGACCGGCCAGCGTCAGGATCCGGGCAAGGTCTTCAAGAACAAGAAGATGGCCGGTCACATGGGCGACCGCAGCCGCACCCAGCAGAATCTGGAAGTAGTCTCGACCGACGTCGAGCGCGGCCTGATCTTCATCAAGGGTTCGGTTCCCGGCCACAAGGGCACGTGGCTGACCGTCAAGGACGCGGTGAAGGTCGCGCGCCATGCGGACGCGCCGTATCCCGCCGGTCTGAAGACCGCGAACAGCAACGACGCGCCGGCAACGGTCGCGACCGACGGCCAGGAGGGCTGACAATGAAGGTCAAGGTACAGACCCTCGACGCCGTCGAAAACGGTGACATCGAGCTCAACGACGAGGTGTTCGGCATCGAACCGCGTGCGGACATCCTGCACCGGGTCGTGACATGGCAGCTCGAAAAGCGTCGCGCCACCGCGCGCGGCACGCGCGAGCGCGCCGATGTGGCACGCACCGGCAAGAAGCTGGGTCGCCAGAAGGGCGGCGGCGTCGCCCGTCACGGCGATCGCCGTGCACCGGTGTTCGTCGGCGGCGGCAAGGCGCACGGCGCCCGCGTTCGCGACTTCAATCCGGGGCTGAACAAGAAGGTTCGCGCACTGGGCCTGAAGATGGCGCTGTCGAGCCATGCCAAGTCGGGTTCGCTGGTCATCATCGACGACCTGACGGTCGCCGACGGCAAGACCCAGGTCCTTCTCGGCAATCTCGCGAAGCTCGGCTTCGGCAAGAAGTCGCTGGTGATCGACGGCGACGCCGTGGAAACCACGTTCGCGCTGGCCGCCCGCAACCTCCGTCAGGTCAATGTCCTGCCGGCGACGGGCGCCAATGTGTACGATATCCTGAAGCATGACACGCTGGTGCTGACCCGCGCCGCGATCGAGAAGCTGGAGGCCCGCTTCCATGGCTAAGCAGCAAAAGCCGGCGGTCGACATCCGCCACTATGACGTGGTGCTCGCACCGCACATCACCGAGAAGGCGACCATGCTCTCCGAGCATAATGCGGTCGTGTTCAAGGTCGCCAACAAGGCGACCAAGCCGGAGATCAAGGCGGCGGTCGAGGCGCTGTTCAACGTTACCGTAACGGGCGTGAACACCATCCTGACCAAGGGCAAGACCAAGAAGTGGAAGGGCGCGCCCTACACTCGCTCGGACTTCAAGAAGGCGATCGTGACGCTGGCCGAAGGTCAGTCGATCGACATTACCGAGGGGGCCAAGTAACATGGCACTCAAGCATTATAACCCGACCACGCCGTCGCAGCGCGGCCTGGTCCTGATCGACCGTTCGGGTCTGTTCAAGGGGCGTCCCGTAAAGGCGCTGACCGAGGGCAAGACCAAGTCGGGCGGCCGCAACAACAAGGGCCATGTGACGTCGCGCGGCATCGCCGGCGGTCACAAGCAGCGCTACCGCATCATCGACTTCAAGCGTCGCTTGTGGGATGTCGAGGGTACGGTCGAGCGGATCGAATATGATCCCAACCGCACCGCGTTCATCGCGCTCGTCAATTATGGCGAGACCGACGGCAAGGCGAACGTCGCCTATATCATCGCTCCGCAGCGCCTCGGCGTCGGCGACAAGGTGATCGCCGCCAAGAAGACCGACGTGAAGCCGGGCAACGCGATGGAACTGGGCCAGGTGCCGGTCGGCACGATCGTCCACAATGTCGAGATGAAGCCGGGCAAGGGCGGTCAGATCGCCCGTTCGGCCGGCACGTACGTGCAGGTCGTCGGTCGCGACAAGGGCATGGTCATCGTCCGCCTGAATTCGGGCGAGCAGCGCTACATCCACGCGGGCTGCATGGCCACCGTGGGCGCGGTGTCGAACCCGGACAACCAGAACCAGAATCTGGGCAAGGCCGGTCGTAACCGCTGGCTCGGCAAGCGTCCGCTGACGCGCGGCGTCGCCAAGAACCCGGTCGACCATCCGCATGGCGGTGGTGAAGGCCGCACCTCGGGCGGCCGTCATCCGGTCACGCCGTGGGGCAAGCCGACCAAGGGCGCGCGCACGCGGCACAACAAGGCAACGGACAAGATGATCATCCGTAGCCGTCACGCGAAGAAGAAGGGCTAAGCGATGGCTCGTTCCGTATGGAAGGGTCCGTTCGTGGACCTGAATCTGATCAAAAAGGCCGAAGTGGCACAGGACGCGGGCAGCCGCGCCGGTCCGATCAAGACGTGGTCGCGCCGGTCGACGATCCTGCCGCAGTTCGTGGGGCTGACCTTCAGCGTCTACAACGGCCGCAAGTTCGTGCCGGTTTCGGTCAACGAGGAAATGGTCGGCATGAAGCTCGGCGAGTTCGCGCCCACGCGCTTCTTCCCCGGCCACGCCGCCGACAAGAAGGGCAAGCGCTGATGAGCAAGCAGGCAGCACCGCGTCGCGTTGGCGACAAGGAAGCACTGGCCGTCGCGACCCAGGTCCGCGGCTCGGCACAGAAGCTGAACCTCGTCGCCGCGCTGATCCGCAACCGCAAGGTCGGTGACGCGATGAACATCCTCGCCTTCTCCAAGAAGGCGATGGCGGTCGATGTCCGCAAGTGCCTCGCTTCGGCGATCGCGAATGCGGAAAACAACCACAACCTCGATGTCGATGCTCTCGTCGTCAAGGAAGCGTCGGTCGGCAAGTCGATCACGATGAAGCGGTTCGCCACGCGCGGCCGCGGCAAGTCGACGCGTATCCTGAAGCCGTTCAGCCGCGTACGCATCATCGTGTCCGAGGTGGAGGAAGCGTAATGGGTCACAAATCCAATCCCATCGGTCTGCGTCTGCAGATCAACCGCACCTGGGACAGCCGTTGGTACGCCGAAGGCGCCGACTATGGCCGTCTCCTGCTGGAGGATCTCAAGATCCGCCAGTTCATCATGAAGACGCTGCCGCAGGCGGCGATCTCCAAGGTGGTGATCGAACGTCCGGCCAAGCTGTGCCGCATCTCGATCTTCGCGGCCCGTCCCGGCGTTATCATCGGCAAGAAGGGCACCGACATCGAAAAGCTTCGCAAGAAGCTGGGTTCGATGACGTCGTCCGACGTGTCGCTGAACATCGTCGAAATCCGCAAGCCGGAAATCGATGCCAAGCTCGTTGCGCAGGGCATCGCCGACCAGCTCGAGCGTCGTATCGCTTTCCGTCGCGCCATGAAGCGTGCGGTGCAGTCGGCGATGCGTCTGGGTGCCGACGGCATCCGCGTCGCTTGCGGCGGTCGTCTCGGCGGCGCCGAGATCGCCCGGTCGGAAGGCTATCGCGAAGGCCGGGTGCCGTTGCACACGCTGCGCGCCAACCTCGACTATGCCGAAGCCGAAGCGCACACCGCGTACGGCGTCTGCGGCGTCAAGGTCTGGATCTTCAAGGGCGAGATTCTCGGCCATGATCCGATGGCGCAGGACCGGTTGATGATGGAGGCTCAGACCTCCGGCGTGCGCCCCGCGCGCGACGATCACCGCCGCTAAGGATAATTTGAGATGCTGCAACCAAAGCGCACCAAGTTCCGCAAGGCCTTCAAGGGCCGCATCCATGGCGATGCCAAGGGTGGTACGTCGCTCAACTTTGGGTCGTATGGCCTGAAGGCGATGGAACCGGAGCGGATCACCGCCCGCCAGATCGAAGCGGCTCGCCGCGCGATCACGCGTCACATCAAGCGCCAGGGTCGCCTCTGGATCCGGATTTTCCCTGATCTGCCGGTGTCGTCGAAGCCTGCCGAAGTCCGCATGGGCTCGGGCAAGGGTTCGCCCGAATTCTGGGTCGCCCGCGTCAAGCCGGGTCGTATCCTGTTCGAACTGGACGGCGTTCCCGGCCCGCTCGCCGCGGAGGCGTTCGAACGCGCCGCGATGAAGCTGCCGATCGCGGTCAAGGTCGTTGCCCGTCTGGGCGACACCTCGCACCTGGAGGGTTGAAGATGACCAAGGCAACCGATCTTCGCACGAAGAGCGACGACCAGCTGGTCGACGAGCTGACCAACCTGAAGCGCGAGGCGTTCAACCTCCGCTTCCAGGCGGCGACCAGCCAGCTGGAAAAGCCGACCCGCGTGAAGGAAGTCCGTCGCGACATCGCGCGGATCAAGACGCTGCAAGGCGAGCGCCACCGCTCGTCGGAAAAGTAAGGAACGAACATGCCGAAGCGCGTGCTGACCGGGATGATCGTCTCGGACAAGACCGACAAGACTGTGGTCGTGAGCGTGGAGCGGAAGGTCAAGCACCCGCTCTACGGCAAGATCATCCGTCGCTCGAAGAAGTATCATGCCCATGACGAGGGCAACGAGTATCGCGAAGGCGAGACCGTGCGCATCGAAGAGACCGCGCCGATCTCGAAGCTGAAGACCTGGAAGGTGATCGAGCGGGTGAACACCCACGCGACGCCGGCCGAAGTCGCAGCCGAGGCGTAAGCCTTCGCTTCCGGCCCCCGCGATCGTCCCGAACCGGACGATCGCGGGGGCCGGCCAGTTTCCCGGTAGCAACCGGGTGCGTGAACGGATGCGGAGGGGCTTGCCTTTCCGCCACGGGGTGGCTATTGGGCCGCTCCCCCCGGTGCGGATTGTTCCGCCGCCGGGGGTTCATTTTTCAAGGCGGGGTCCGGTCGGAATCGGCCCCATGGGTAAGGAATCGCATCAATGATCCAGATGCAATCCAATCTCGACGTCGCTGACAACAGCGGCGCGAAGCGGGTGCAGTGCATCAAGGTGCTTGGCGGGTCCAAGCGCCGTGTGGCGGGCGTCGGTGACGTCATCGTCGTCAGCATCAAGGAAGCCGCACCGCGCGGCCGCGTGAAGAAGGGCGACGTGCATCGTGCCGTCATCGTTCGGACCGCCAAGGACATCCGTCGCGCCGACGGTTCGGTGATCCGTTTCGACGGCAACGCCGCGGTGCTGGTCAACAAGAACGAGGAGCCGATCGGCACCCGTATCTTTGGCCCGGTGGTCCGCGAGCTGCGCTCGAAGGGCTTCATGAAGATCATCTCGCTCGCGCCTGAGGTGCTGTAATGGCTACCGCAAAGATCAAGAAGGGCGATCAGGTCATCGTCCTGTCCGGCAAGGACAAGGGCAAGACCGGTCAGGTCGTCCAGTCGATGCCGAAGGACGGCAAGGTCGTCGTGTCGGGCGTCAACATCGCCGTGCGCCACAAGAAGCCGACCCAGGAAGCGCCCGAAGGCGGCCTGGTTCGTTCGGAAGCGCCGATGCATGTCAGCAAGGTCGCGCACGTCGTGGACGGCAAGCCGACCCGTGTGCGCTTCGAAGAGCGCGACGGCAAGAAGGTCCGGGTCGCCGTAAAGGGCGGGGAGGTCATCAATGGCTGATACGTACAAGCCGCGGATGAAGGCGATCTATGACGATCGCATCATTGCCGCGATGACCGAGAAGTTCGGTTACAAGAATGCGATGGAAGTGCCGCGTCTCGACAAGATCGTCCTGAACATGGGCGTCGGCGAGGCTACGCAGGACAAGAAGAAGGTCGAGCAGGCCAGCACCGAAATGGAGCTGATCGCGGGCCAGAAGCCTGTCGTGACCAAGGCGAAGAAGTCGATCGCACAGTTCAAGCTGCGCGAAGGCATGGCGATCGGCTGCAAGGTCACGCTGCGTCGCGAACGGATGTATGAATTCCTCGACCGCTTCATCACGATCGCGCTGCCGCGCGTTCGCGATTTCCGTGGCCTGAACCCGAAGTCCTTCGACGGTCGCGGCAACTATGCCTGCGGCATCAAGGAACAGATCGTGTTCCCCGAAATCAACTATGACCGCATCGACAAGGTGCGCGGCATGGATGTGATCGTCACCACCACCGCCAAGACCGACGACGAAGCTCGCGAGCTTCTGCGTCTCTTCGGTTTCCCCTTCCCGCAGGAAGCGGCACCCGAAGAAAAGCAGGCGGCCTGATCCTACCCGCTCCCCCTTCGCCGGGGGAGCGGCAATATGCTTTACTAGAGAGAGCTTAAGTCCATGGCGAAACTGAGTTCCGTGAACAAGAACGAGCGTCGGCGCGCGCTCGTAAAGAAGTACGCGCCCAAATATGCGAAGCTGAAGGCGATCGCAGCAGACCAGTCGCTCGACGAGACCGAGCGTCTGATCGCGCGGCTGAAGATGGCCGAGATTCCCCGCAACGGGAATCCGACCCGCATCCGCAACCGTTGCGAGCTGACCGGGCGTCCCCGCGGCTATTATCGCAAGTTCCGTCTCGCCCGCGTCATGCTGCGTGAACTGGCCAACAAGGGCCTGATTCCCGGCGTGACCAAGTCGAGCTGGTAAGGAACACACAGCATGGCATTGACCGATCCCCTGGGTGATATGCTCACCCGTATCCGCAACGGACAGCGCGCGCGCAAGGACTCCGTCCTGACGCCTGCGTCGAAGCTGCGGGCCCGTGTCCTCGACGTTCTTCAGCGCGAGGGTTATATCCGTGGCTACAGCGAAGAGCAGATGGGCCCCGCGGCCGGCATCCGCATCGAGCTGAAGTATTTCGAAGGCCAGCCGGCGATCAAGCACGTCGCGCGCGTCTCGAAGCCCGGTCGTCGCGTCTATTCGGGTTCGCAGGAACTTCCGAAGGTTCGCAACGGCCTTGGCATCACCATCGTCTCGACGCCGCGTGGCGTTCTGTCCGACGCCGAAGCGCGCGAACAGAATGTCGGTGGCGAAGTGCTCGCGGAGGTCTTCTGATGAGCCGCATCGGTAAGAAGGCAGTCCCGGTTCCGGCCGGCGTGACTGCGAACATCGCCGGCCGCGAGCTGAGCGTGAAGGGCCCCAAGGGCACCCTGACGCTGCCGCTGGCGGACGACATCGCCTATGCCGTGGAAGGCGACACCATTTCGGTGACGCCCGCCAACGAAACCAAGCGCGCGCGCGCGTTCTGGGGCATGCAGCGTACGCTGGTGCAGAACCTCGTCACCGGCGTGACGGCGGGCTTCACCAAGAAGCTGTTGATCACCGGCGTCGGCTATCGCGCCGCCGCACAGGGTCGCAATCTGAAGCTGCAGCTCGGCTACAGCCACGACGTCAACATCGACGTGCCGGAAGGCATCGAGGTCAAGACGCCCGATCAGACCACGATCGAGATCAGCGGCATCGACAAGCAGAAGGTCGGTCAGCTCGCTGCCGAAATCCGCCGCTGGCGCAAGCCCGAGCCGTACAAGGGCAAGGGCATCAAGTACGACGGCGAGTTCATCTTCCGCAAGGAAGGGAAGAAGAAGTAATGACCAAGGGTCTCTCCCTCTTCGAGAAGCGCCGTCGGCGCAATCGTACCACGCTGAAGGCACGGTCGGGCAACCGCCCGCGGCTTTCGATCCATCGTTCGGGCAAGCACATCTATGCCCAGGTCATCGACGACGCGCAGGGCCACACGGTCGCTGCCGCATCGACCCTGGAAAAGGACGTGCGCGGCACTTCGGGCGCCAATGTCGATGCGGCCAAGCTGGTCGGCACGCGCGTAGCGGAAGCGGCGAAGGCCGCCGGCGTGACGCAGGTGGTGTTCGATCGTGGCGGTTTCCTGTTCCACGGTCGCGTCAAGGCGCTGGCCGAGGCCGCCCGCGAAGCCGGATTGGAGTTCTAAGATATGGCTGACGAGAACAATCAGGCCGAAACGCCCGCCGTCGACCAGACGGCACAGGCCGCCCCGCAGGGTGGCGACCAGTCGCAGGGCCGTGGTCCGCGTGGCGGCCGTGGCCGTGGCGGTCCCGGTGGTCCCGGCGGCGGCAACAACCGTGGCGGCCGTGACGGCAACCGTGGTGGCGGACGTCGCGACGATCGTCGTGGCGGCCAGGACGACGGCGGCGAAGAGCTGATCGAAAAGCTGGTCCACATCAACCGCGTGTCCAAGACGGTGAAGGGCGGCAAGCGCTTCGGCTTCGCGGCGCTGGTCGTCGTGGGCGACGGCAAGGGTCGCGTCGGGTTCGGACATGGCAAGGCGCGCGAAGTGCCGGAAGCCATTTCGAAGGCGACCGCCGCTGCCAAGAAGGCGATGGTCCGCGTTCCGCTCAAGGACGGTCGCACGCTGCATCACGACGGCAACGGTCACTTCGGTGCCGGTCGCGTGACGTTGCGGTCGGCGCCCGCGGGCACGGGCATCATCGCCGGCGGTCCGATGCGCGCGATCTTCGAATCGCTGGGCGTGGCCGATGTGGTGACCAAGTCGGTCGGCACGTCGAACCCGTACAACATGATCCGTGCGACCTTCGAGGCGCTGAACGAGCAGTCGTCGCCGAAGTCGGTGGCACAGCGTCGCGGCAAGAAGATCGCCGACCTGCTGGGTCGTGGCGGATCGCAGACCGCCGAGGCTGATGCCGCGGCGATCGTGGAGTAAACGACCATGGCAACCGTCAAGATCACCCAGATCGGATCGCCGATCCGCCGTACCAAGGACCAGCGCGCAACGCTGATCGGCCTTGGTCTCAACAAGATGCACAAGACCGTGGAACTGACCGACACCCCCGAGGTGCGCGGCATGATCCGCAAGGTGCATCACATGCTGTCGGTCGAGGGCTGAGCCTCACCGGTCACATGGCTGACATGGCAGGGGCCGCGACGACCTTCGGGATGTCGCGGCCCTTTCCTTTTATCCGGATGACCGGAATCGGGGTGACACGCGATCTCCGAGCGGGTATGGCCCGCCGCTTCCATCACAGCGCGAACATAGCGAAAGCGAGTGCAACACATGAAACTCAATGAAATCCGCGACAATGACGGCGCCCGCAAGAGCAAGATGCGCGTCGGACGCGGCATCGGCTCGGGCAAGGGCAAGACCGCCGGTCGCGGCCAGAAGGGCCAGAAGAGCCGTGAAGGCGTCTCGATCAACGGGTTCGAGGGCGGTCAGATGCCGCTCCACATGCGGATCCCGAAGCGCGGCTTCAACAACATCTTCGCCAAGGATTATGCCGAGGTGAACCTGGGCGCGATCCAGAAGGCGGTCGACGCGGGCAAGATCGAAGCGGGTGCCGCGATCGATCACGCTGCGCTGAAGCTGGCCGGTCTGGCTCGTGGCGGCAAGGACGGCGTGCGTCTGCTGGCCAAGGGCGAGCTGACCACCAAGCTGACCTTCACCGTGGCCGGTGCATCGAAGTCGGCGATCGACGCGGTCGAGAAGATCGGCGGCGCCGTGTCGGTGATCGAGGTGGTTCCGGCCGCCGAGAAGGCCAAGGCCAAGAAGGGCCAGACGCTCGCCGCCAAGAAGGCCGCGCACGCCTGAACCCCGGTCGCCGCCGTTCCGGGGGCGCATCCGCGCCGTCCGGACCGGCGGGTGCAGGGGGTGTGACGTCGTTTCGTCCACCCCCTTAGACTTCCCCGTCGCAGGCCCTATATGGTCGCCGGGGGGTGGGCCTTCGGTCCCGCCAGCATCATTCGGGACAACATCATGGCATCGGCCACCGACGGTCTCGCGACCAATCTCAATCTGTCCAAGTTCGGCAAGGCGACCGAACTGAAGAAGCGCCTGTGGTTCACGCTGGGCGCGCTCATCGTGTTCCGCATGTTGAGCTATGTGCCGCTGCCGGGCATCGACCCGACCGCGCTGGGCCTGCTGGCCAGCCAGACGCAGGGCGGCGTTCTCGACTTCTTCAATACGTTTTCCGGCGGTGCGCTGACGCGCATGTCGGTCGTCGCGCTGGGGGTCATGCCCTATATCACCGCGTCGATCGTCGTGCAGCTCGCCACGTCGCTCAGCCCGCAGCTTGCCGCCATCAAGAAGGAAGGCGAGTCGGGCCGCAAGAAGCTCAACCAGTATACCCGCTACGGCACGGTGCTGCTGACCGCGATCCAGGGCTATACCATCGCGGTCGGTCTCGAAGCGTTCGGCGCGTCGGAAGGCGCGCAGGCGGTGATCGAGCCGGGCATGACCTTCCGCATTGCGGCGGTCGTGTCGCTGATCGGCGGCACGATGTTCCTGATGTGGCTGGGCGAACAGATCACCAGTCGCGGTATCGGCAACGGCATCTCGCTCATCATCATGGCCGGTATCGTCGCGCATCTGCCGACGACGCTGCTCCAGTTGTTCGAGGGCAGCCGGTCGGGCACGATGAACCCGCTGACGCTGGTCGGCATCCTCGTCGCCGTCGCCGGGCTGGTCCTGTTCATCTGCTTCATGGAGCGCGCACAGCGCCGCATCCTGATCCAGTATCCCAAGCGGCAGACGGCGCGGGGGGTGCAGGCGGAGCGCAGCCACCTTCCGCTCAAGATCAACACCGCGGGCGTCATTCCGCCGATCTTCGCGTCGTCGTTGCTGCTGATGCCGGTGACGATCAGCCAGTTCGCCGGACAGGCGACCAGCGGCGACAGCTGGTGGGGCGATTTCATCCTGACGCTGAACCAGTATCTGACGCACGGATCGCCGGTCTATATGGCGCTCTATGGCGCGGGCATCGTGTTCTTCTCGTTCTTCTACACCGCGATCGTCTTCAATCCCGAAGAGACCGCCGACAACCTGAAGCGCTATGGCGGGTTCATCCCCGGCATCCGTCCGGGCAAGAATACCGAGAACTACTTCGATTATGTGCTGACCCGTATCACGGTCATCGGTGCCGCCTATCTGGTCATCATCTGCCTGTTGCCGGAATATCTGGTCTCGGCATTGTCGATCCCGTTCTATCTGGGCGGCACTAGCCTTCTGATCGTCGTCAACGTAACGATGGATACGGTGACGCAAATCCAGTCGCATTTGCTGGCGCACCAATATGGCGACCTGATCAAGAAGGCGAAGCTCAAGGGCGGCAACCGTCTGCGTTGATCGACATCGATTTAGGGGGCAGACTTTGGATATCATCCTTCTAGGCCCGCCGGGCGCGGGCAAGGGCACGCAGGCGGCCCGGCTCGAAGCATCGCGCGGCATGGTTCAGTTGTCGACCGGCGACATGCTGCGGGCGGCGGTAAAGGCGGGCAGCCCGGTCGGGGTGCAGGCCAAGGCGGTGATGGACGCGGGCGAACTGGTGTCCGACGCGATCGTGTCGGCGCTGATCGGCGAGCGACTCGACCAGTTGGGCGACAGCGGCGCGATCTTCGACGGATACCCGCGCACGGCGGCACAGGCCGACGCGCTCGACCTGCTGCTCGAACATCGCGGTCGGCGGCTCAGCCACGTCATCGAACTGCTGGTGGACGAGGATGCGCTGGTCGAGCGTATCGTCGGTCGCGTGACGTGCGGCAATTGCGGCGCGGGCTATCACGACCGGTTCAAGCCGCCGGTGGTGGAGAATGTGTGCGACGTCTGCGGGGCCAGTGCGTTCAAGCGCCGTCCCGACGACAATGAAGCGACCGTGCGCACCCGCATGGAAGAATATCGCGCCAAGACCGCGCCGATCCTGCCGCTCTACGAAGCGCGCGGACTGGTCAGCCGGGTCGACGGCATGGCCGATATGGATGTCGTGACCACCGGGATCGAGGCGATCCTCGCCGGTTGATGGTCGGGGCGGCGCTGGCCGTCCCGCCTCGCCCCATGCGTTCGTCCGTTGCGGACGGCGGGCGGGGCGGGGCACGCCGCGTCGGCTAACTGCACGGCCCGTCGCGAAATTGGTTCCGTTGGGCGGTTGACTCGGTCGCCGTCGCTCATTAGATGCGCTCTACCCCGACACACCGGTTTCCGGCGGCGCTTCCGAGTGCGCGTCGCGATCGTGCATGGCGGGGCTTAACGCGAAGAGATGGGGTGCTGCTGCCATGCAGACCCCGTGGAGCTGGGAGAATTTAGTTCATGGCACGTATCGCGGGTGTAAATATCCCGACCAACAAGCGCGTCGTCATCGCGCTCCAGTATATTCACGGCATCGGTGCGACCAAGGCCAAGCAGCTCACCGAGCAGCTCGGCATCGCCGCCGAACGTCGCGTGCAGGATCTTTCCGACCAGGAAGTGCTGCAGATCCGCGAAGCGATCGACGCCAGCCACACCGTCGAAGGTGATCTGCGTCGTCAGACCGCGATGAACATCAAGCGTCTGATGGATCTCGCCTGCTATCGTGGCCTGCGTCATCGCAAGGGCCTGCCGGTCCGTGGTCAGCGTACGCACACCAACGCGCGCACCCGCAAGGGCAAGGCCAAGCCGATCGCGGGCAAGAAGAAGTAAGAACAGTCCGGGCGACTGTTCTCAACTTCTTCTCCGCCGGAGGCAGGTCGGTTGCTGACCGCCTTCAGGTCGCAGTACGTATTCAGGTCAGGATTTTCACCAAATGGCACGTGAACCGCAGCGCATTCGCCGTCGCGAGCGCAAGAACATCACCGCCGGCGTCGCGCATGTGAACGCCAGCTTCAACAACACCATGATCACCATCACCGACGCGCAGGGCAACGCCATTTCGTGGTCGTCGGCGGGCATGATGGGCTTCAAGGGCTCGCGCAAGTCGACGCCGTACGCGGCACAGGTCGCCGCCGAAGACGCAGGCCGCAAGGCCGCCGACCACGGCGTCCGCACCCTCGAAGTCGAAGTCAAGGGTCCGGGTTCGGGCCGCGAATCGGCACTCCGCGCGCTGCAGGCCGTCGGTTTCCAGATCACGTCGATCCGCGACGTGACCTCGATCCCGCACAACGGCGTGCGCCCGTCGAAGCGCCGCCGCGTCTGAACCGTGCCTACCGCCCTGCCGGCATGTGTCGGCGGGGCCGTTATTTCTTGGCGCGGACCTGTCCCTTCCGCGCCGCCAAGCTAGGGGAAGCCCGTGTCCGTCAACGCTAAGAACTGGCAGGAACTCAAGAAGCCCAGCGGCCTCGAGAAGAAGCCGGGTGGCGATCCCAAGCGCCGCTCGACCTTCGTCGCCGAACCGCTGGAGCGTGGTTTCGGCCTGACGCTGGGCAACGCGCTGCGTCGCGTGCTGCTGTCGTCGCTTCAGGGCGCCGCCGTCACGTCGATCAAGATCGAGAACGTGCTGCACGAATTTTCGAGCCTTGCCGGTGTCCGTGAGGACGTGACCGACATGGTGCTGAACGTGAAGCAGATCGCGCTGCGCATGCAGGGCGAGGGGCCGAAGCGCCTGCAGCTTTCCGTCACCGGTCCGGCCGAAGTGAAGGCCGGCGACATCGCCGTCACCGGCGATATCGAGGTGATGAACCCCGAACTGGTGCTGTGCCATCTGGACGACGGTGCGACGCTGAACATGGAACTGACCGCCGATGTCGGCAAGGGCTATGTTCCGGCATCGGGCAACCGCCCGGCGGATGCGCCGATCGGGTTGATCCCGGTCGACGCGCTGTATTCGCCGGTGCGTCAGGTCAGCTACAAGGTCGAGAACACCCGCGTCGGGCAGGAACTCGATTACGACAAGCTGACGCTGACCGTCGAGACCGACGGCACCGTGACCCCGGAAGACGCGCTGGCCTATGCCGGTCGCATCCTTCAGGACCAGCTCGCGCTGTTCGTCCACTTCGACGATTCGGCACTGCCGCGTGCGGCGACCACCGGTGCGCAGGCACCGGCGCAGCAGAGCGAAGGTCAGGGCGACACCGCCACGATCAACCGTTACCTGCTCAAGAAGGTCGACGAGCTGGAGCTGTCGGTCCGTTCGGCCAACTGCCTCAAGAACGACAACATCATCTATATCGGCGATCTGGTTCAGAAGACCGAGGCAGAGATGTTGCGCACCCCGAATTTCGGCCGCAAGTCCTTGAACGAAATCAAGGAAGTGCTGTCGTCGATGGGTCTGCGTCTCGGCATGGACATCCCCGGATGGCCGCCCGAGAACATCGAGGAAATGGCCAAGAAGCTCGAACAGGAAATCATGGGCTGATTTCGCACCGGGGCAGGCGCGCTTGCCCCGGCGACGAAACCGGCCCGGCCGGCGGGCGCACAGCCCGACCAACGACACGGGCCTTGCCCGTGTCGCACCGGCAAACCAGAACGTGGCAAGTGTGACTTTCGTGACCTTTGCCGCGAACGAACAGGTGATGGTGGCGGCCTGAACAGCCACCTGCTCTGGGGATTCCGTCAAACGGCCCCTTAACGAACGAAGGAAATACCATGCGTCATCGCGTCGGCGGCCGGAAGCTGCAACGTACCTCGGCCCATCGTCTGGCCCTGTTCCGCAACATGTCGGCCGCGCTGATCAAGCACGAGCAGATCACGACGACCGTCGCCAAGGCGAAGGAACTGCGTCCTTACGTCGAAAAGCTGATCACGCTGGCGAAGAAGGGTGGCCTGTCCAACCGTCGTCTGGCGCACGCCCGGCTGCTCGACGATGCGCAGCTCGTCAAGCTGTTCGACACGCTGGCGACCCGCTATGCCGACCGTAATGGCGGCTATACCCGCATCGTGAAGGCCGGTATCCGCGCGTCGGACGCCTCGCCGATGGCGATCATCGAATTTGTCGACCGCGACGTGTCGGCCAAGGGTCAGGATTCGGGTCCGGTCCTGAACGACGAGGATTTCGACGAAGCCGCCTGATCGGGCGTCCTTCGGGAAGATCGCAAAGGGGGGCGGTCGCACGGTGGTGCGGCCGCCCCTTTTGCGTTTGCGCAACAGCCGCTTGCACCCCGCGCCGCTTCGCCTATCCTCCACGTCATCGTCGCGCGACCGCCCGGTCGCCGCGTTCACCCGTGGAGTACCGATGTCCCGCCATGTCCTTGCCGCGATCGCTTGCCTGATGACCGGCACCACCGCCCTTGCCCAAACCGCTGCCAACGCGCCCCTGACCTATCCGACGACGCGGACCGTGCCGCAGGTCGACGAACAGTTCGGGGTGAAGGTCGCCGATCCGTATCGCTGGCTGGAAAACGACGTCCGCAACGACCCGGAAGTCGCGGCGTGGGTCGCGGCCGAGAACCAGGTGACGAACGCATATCTCGCCACGCTGCCGGGGCGTGACATCTTCAAGCAGCGGTTGACCACCCTGTTCGATTACGAACGGTTCGGCGCGCCGCGCAAGGAAGGCGGTCGGTACTTCTACAGCCGTAACTCGGGGTTGCAGAACCAGTCGGTGCTGTATGTCCGCGACAGCGTGGACGGCCCCGGCCGCGTGCTGATCGACCCGAATGGCTGGTCGCGGGACGGCGCGACCGCGCTGGCCGAATGGTCCCCGTCGAAGGACGGCAAGCGCGTCCTCTATTCGATTCAGGACGGCGGCAGCGACTGGCGGCGGCTCAAGATACTCGACGTGGCAACCGGGCGGACGCTGGACGACCAGATCGACTGGGTCAAATACGGCCTGGTCGCATCATGGGCGACGGACGGATCGGGCTTCTATTACGCCCGCTTCCCCACCCCGGAAACGGGGCAGGAGTTCCAGAGCCAGAACCTGAACAGCCGCCTGTATTTCCACCGCATCGGCACGCCGCAAAGCGCCGACCGGCTCGTGTACGAACGACCCGATCAGCCGAAGTACACGCTGTCGCCCAACGTCACCGATGACGGGCGCTGGCTGGTGATCGGCGTGAGCGGGCCGGGCGATCATACCGAATTCGCCGTCATCGACCTGACGAAGCCGGGGTCGGCGGCGCGCACGATCGTCCGTACCGACAATGTGGACTGGGACATGGCGGGCGCGAAGGGCGATACCCTCTATCTGACGACGACGCAGGGTGCCGCCCGGTTGCGCGTCGTCGCCATCGACCTCGCCGCCGCAACGCCGACCCCGCGCGAGATCGTCGCGGAGGACAGGGCGGTGCTGAGCGGCGCGTCGCTGGTCGGCGACCGCATTCTCGCCACCTATCTCGTCGATGCGACGACTCAGGTGAAGCGCTTCACGCTGGACGGCAAGCCCGACGGCACGATCGCGTTGCCGGGCATCGGCACGGTCGGCGGCGTCGGCGGCGATGTGGACGACAATGAAGGCTTCTTCGCCTTTTCCAGCTTCGCCACGCCGACCACCATCTATCGTTACGACGTGAAGACCGGCACGACGACGCCGTGGGCCACGCCCAAGGTGGCGTTCGATCCGGCGCAATATAGCGTGACGCAGCGCTTCTATACGTCGAAGGACGGCACGCGGGTGCCGATGTTCGTGGTGCGGCGCAAGGACGTGACCGGCCCGGCGCCGACGCTGCTCTATGCCTATGGCGGGTTCAACGTGCCGATCCTGCCGGGCTTTTCGCCGGGGCGGATCGCATGGCTGGAACAGGGCGGGGTGCTGGCGGTCGCCAACATCCGCGGCGGCAGCGAATATGGCAAGGAATGGCATGACGGCGGCAAGCTGCTGAACAAGCAGAACGTGTTCGACGACTTTATCGCGGCGGGCGAAGACCTGATCGCGCAGGGGGTGACGACCAAGGGGCAACTGGCGATTCAGGGCGGATCGAACGGCGGCCTGCTGGTCGGGGCGGTCGTGAACCAGCGGCCCGACCTGTTCGCGGCGGCGCTGCCCGCCGTCGGCGTGATGGACATGCTGCGCTTCGACCGGTTCACCGCCGGGCGCTATTGGGTCGACGATTACGGCGTGCCCGCGAAGGAGGCCGATTTCCGCAACCTGCTGGCCTATTCGCCCTATCACAATGTCCGGGCGGGCGTGACCTATCCCGCGATCCTCGCGACCACCGCCGACACCGACGACCGCGTGGTGCCGGGGCATACGTTCAAATATACCGCGATGCTCCAGTCGAAGGATCTGGGGCCGAAGCCGCACCTCGTCCGCATCGAAACCCGCGCCGGGCACGGATCGGGCAAGCCGACCGACAAGGTGATCGAGGAAACCGCCGACCTGTGGGCGTTCGCGGCGCGGTGGACCGGAATGCAGGTGAAGCCGGTCGGTCGGTAAAGGACAGGGGGGAACGATCGGTCTCACACGGCCGGAAGGCGGCGTTTATCCGGATAGACGCCGCCTTCCGGTGGTCCGATCGCGGCACAACGCCGCCGGGCCTTTGCGTGAACCGATCTTCTTCGATGCCGACCGTTCCCAAAGGGCTGGCACCTGCCCCGCGCTCTGCTATCGCACGGCCATGAATGACACTCCCGATTCCATCCTCATCGTCGATTTCGGCAGCCAGGTAACGCAGCTCATCGCCCGCCGCGTGCGCGAGGCCGGTGTCTATTCCGAGATCGCGCCGTTCCAGTCGGCCGCCGCCGCGTTCGAGCGGATGCAGCCAAAGGGCGTGATCCTGTCGGGCGGACCGGCATCGGTCTGCGACGACGGATCGCCGCGCGCACCGCAGGCGATCTTCGATTCGGGCGTGCCGGTATTGGGCATCTGCTACGGACAGCAGGTGATGACCCAGCAATTGGGCGGCATGGTCGAAAAGGGCCATTCGGGTGAGTTCGGCGAAGCGTATATCGAGATCGCCGACACCTGTTCGCTGTTCGACGGCCTGTGGACGCAGGCCGAGCGGCATCAGGTATGGATGAGCCACGGCGACAAGGTGGCGGCGATCGCGCCCGGTTTCCGCGTGGTCGCGACCAGCCCCGGCGCCCCGTTCGCGGTGATCGCCGATGACGAGCGTCGCTATTACGGCGCGCAATTCCATCCGGAGGTTGTCCACACCCCCGATGGCGGCAAGCTGATCGCGAACTTCGCGCGCCATGTCTGCGGCCTTGCGGGCGACTGGACGATGGCCGAGTTCCGCGACGCGAAGATCGCCGAGATCCGCGCACAGGTCGGCGTCGGCCCGAACGGGGGCAAGGTGATCTGCGGCCTGTCGGGCGGGGTCGATTCCTCGGTCGCCGCGCTGCTGATCCACGAAGCGATCGGCGATCAGCTCACCTGCGTGTTCGTCGATGGCGGTATCCTGCGGTCGGGCGAGGCCGAACAGGTGGTCAGCCTGTTCCGGGGCCATTACAATATTCCGCTGGTCCATGTGGACGCGCAGGACCTGTTCATGGACGGGCTGGCCGGCGTCACCGATCCGGAGGCCAAGCGCAAGTTCATCGGGAAAACCTTCATCGACGTGTTCGAGGCGGAGGCGGCGAAGATCGGCGGGGCGCAGTTCCTCGCCCAGGGCACGCTCTATCCCGACGTGATCGAAAGCGTCAGCTTCACCGGCGGGCCGTCGGTGACGATCAAGAGTCATCACAATGTCGGCGGCCTGCCCGAACGCATGAACATGGCGCTGGTCGAACCGCTGCGCGAACTGTTCAAGGACGAGGTGCGCGCGCTGGGCCGCGAACTGGGGCTGCCCGATGTGTTCGTCGGTCGCCACCCGTTCCCCGGACCCGGCCTCGCCATCCGTATCCCCGGCGAGGTGACGCGCGAGCGGTGCGACATCCTGCGCAAGGCCGACCAGATCTATCTCGACGAGATTCGCGCGGCGGGTCTGTACGATACGATCTGGCAGGCATTCGCGGTGCTGCTGCCGGTGCGATCGGTCGGGGTGATGGGCGACGGGCGCACCTATGACAATGTGCTGGCGCTGCGCGCGGTCACGTCGACCGACGGGATGACGGCGCAGGCGTTCCAGTTCCCCGGCGACTTCCTGCCCCGCGTCGCGACCCGTATCGTCAACGAGGTGAAGGGCATCAACCGCGTCACCTATGACTATACGTCGAAGCCGCCGGGCACGATCGAGTGGGAATGATTCAGGCCGATCCGAACGCTGCCGAATCTACGCTGCGATACGATCCGGCATTTTGATAGCGGACGTAAGTTCCTTCGGTTCCTGTCGACATCCATCGGTGGGCATAGAAGGCGTTTGGCGCCCTCGCCGACGGGCCTCGCCCCCGTTGATCGGCCGGGGGCGGGAGCCGCTGGCTGCGGCCGGAACGACTTGGGTAGCGTAACCTCCCATGACGGGTCTGGCCGGCAGCCTGTCTGTCGACCCTCGATCCGTCACGGCAATGAGGACGCCAGACCTTCTCGCTCTAGCGTTGCGGGTGCCCCCGGCAGATGGCGGCCGGCCAGAGCCGGCGCTCGGCCGCAGGGGAAGGCGTTCCCCGCCTGTTGGCCGATCCGTCGCGAGACGTACGGCTCACGCGATCGCGTTCGCGGCCTCGTTTGCCTGAGATGGCGTGTGTCCGGCCGCACCAAGCGTCACGAACGCCGCGACCTGATGCCTGTTCGAGAACGGACCGAGCGCGGAGACAGGCGTTCTTGCGTCGGCAACGATCGCCGTATCCGTCGAGCGCTTGGCGCGACCGCGCTGGCGGGCATGTTCCGGCTACACCCGATGGAAGCGAGCGGTCCCTTGGCGGATCGCCGTCCTTGTTTACCGCACCGACTTCGACACCGGGCACGCGCGCGATCCGGCGCTCGCACCCAGCGACGGGACGATCCGGGTTTCGAACTTCTTCTTCGCGGTCGACTGCCGTAGTGCTGCTTTCGCTCCGGCCAGGCCTCGTTCAGGATACCGATGATCCGTTCCCGTTCCGAATTCCGCATCTTGTCCCGTGGTCCATTTCGCCATGATGCCGGACGCTGGTTCGGAACGGGACGCCGGTCGCCGGTCCAGGTGAGTTGCGACCGGTCCGAGGTGGCGACGTGGCAGACCCGGTACGATGGCGCTCCGGTGCCGTACGGGGTAACCGGCGCGCGCGCGATCCGTCTGCGACCCGTCGCGCATCGGCCGGTGCCGTTGGCGCGGCACATTTGCGACGGGGCCGGTGCAGGGCGATGAGAAAGGCTGCCGATGCCCTTCGCGGCGAGCTGATCGACGCGGCGATCACGTCGATCGCCGAACGCGGTATCCTGCATTTTTCGTTGCGGGAAGTGACGGGAGCGATCGGCCGAAGCACCAGCGCGGTTTCGCACCATTTCGGCGACAAGGAAGGCCTGCTCGACGCCGCCGGCGCCGTGGCACTGGCGCGGGAAGCCGCGCTGCATGTCGCCTTTGCCGAATGGGTATGCGACTTGCCCCTCGATTCTTCCAGCACGGTCGATGTGGTGGTCGAGTATATCCTGCGGCGATCCGCCGCGACCGACGCGGTCGCGCGCTTCTGGTGGGAAATCACGTTCAATGGCGCGTGGTGGGCCGGTGCCGCCGATGCGCTGGATCGGCTGCGTCGTGGTCGCATCGACTTCTGGAGACGCTTGTTGCCCGGCATGACCGGCCCGGCGGCATCGGTCCTTGCCGAGTATGCCGCGATCGAAAGCCTGTACGCGGCGGTGCTGCGGTCCGAGGGCGACTATCGTCTCGTCCTGCGGGAAACCGTGCGACAATTCCTGCCGCCGAACGGCGATGCAGGTCGCGGCGGCATCGCGGCGCGGTTATCGCAACGGTCCATGCCGGCCGCGCCACGGGACAGGGGCGACACGCATCTGGCCGATCGACTGATCGCTGCGGGTGCCGGGGAAATATTGGAGCACGGCGTCGGCGCGCTGAACCACCGTCGCGTCACCGCGAAGATCGGCGCGTCACCGTCGATGATCGTCTATCATTTCGGCAATAATGCCACGTTCCTGTCGCAGGCGATCTGGGCCGCGCTGCTGGGCAATCTGCCGACGATGCTCGACAATGCGGCACGGGACGCCGGTCCGCGCGAAGACATGGCGGCGTGGCGGATACGCATGGCCGGGTTGCTGGGGGCGGCGCAGGGTGACGCATTCTACGTTCGCTATACCCGGATACTCGGCCAGACATGTCTGCTCGCACAACATGACGCCAGCATGATTCCGCTGGTCCGGCATCTGCGCATGCTGGAGGGAACCGGCATTCATCATGCGAGCGAAACGGTATGGCCGCGAGCGGTCGCACTTACCCGTGCGCAATCGACGGCCTTCGCCATCTGGATCAAGGGGCATGCGGTGCCGGTCGCCGCTGCGACGACTCCGGCGACGCTGGAGGCGGTCGTCAACCTTCTTCGAACAGGCGTTACACACTGACGGAGGGCGAGCGGGCATTTCCGCCTCGGCGGCGTCCACGTGCCGCCACGCAAGCGACGCTCTGCGACAAATGCCGTACGGGAAACGATCCGTCCACCGTTCGGACGAATGCCGTTTGATATCGAACGTACGTCATAAATCTGTTGCGAATCATCCCTATTCGAGCCGGTAACGAAATCAAACAAGCGTTACAGAATCGGTTGCATCGGGCGGGGAGGCGAACGTGTCTCTTCGATCCCGAACGGCTGTCCACGTGACGCACAGGGGGCTTTGAATCATGCAATCCATCCGTTCATCCCGTCGACTTCGGGCGGTCCACGCGCTCGGTATCGCGACCGCCTCGGTCCTTGCCGTGCCGGTTTCCGCACAAACCGTGCCGGCGGGCCAACCGGGCGGCGAAGACGACGCGGAAATCATCGTCACCGCCCAGAAGCGTGAACAGACGTTGCTGGACGTGCCTGCCGCGGTGCTGGCGATCGGCGGCGAACGGCTGCGCGAGACCGGCGCGACCAGCTTCCTGCAACTCACCCAGCAGACGCCGGGCGTCATCGCCTCCAACCAACTCGTCGGCGGCCGGACGGTCCAGACCTTCACGATCCGCGGCATCGGCTTCGACGATTTCCGGCCCAACGGCAGCCCGTCGGCAGCGGTCCATTTCGACGGGGTGTACCAGGGATCGTCGGCGCTGGTCGGTGGACAGATGTTCGACGTCGCCCGAATCGAAATCCTCAAGGGACCGCAGGGTACGCTGTACGGCCGCAACACCACCGCCGGTGCGGTGAACGTCCTGTCGCAAAAGCCCGACGACCGACCGGGCGGCTTCGCGATGCTGGACTATGCCAGCTTCGACAGCCTGCGCGGGGAGGCTGCGGTCAACGTGCCGCTGTCCAGCCTCGTCGCGGTGCGGGTGTCGGGCGTCTATGATCGCACCGATGGTTTTCTGACCAATGTCGGGCCGGGTCGTTTCGGCCGCACGACGCCCGGCGCGGCCATCCCCGTCAACGGCAACCCGCCGCGCGATGCCGATGCGGCCGGGTCGACGTTCATCGCCGCCCGTGCGCTGGTGTCGATCGGGGAAGGGACCGGCACCGACCTGCTTCTCAACGTCCACGGCTTCGACGAGACCGGGGGACAGGCGCAGGCCGAGCGTACGTTGGCGACCGCGACCTATGCCGCCAATGCGCCCTATACCTTCGACGGCAACATCGCGCCGCGACTCGCCAAGCGCAATTACGGCGCATCGGCGACGCTGACCCAGGATGTCGGGGATGCGATGCAACTGACCGTCGTCGGCGGCTACGAACATCTTCGCCAGCGCTATGACTGGAACGACGGCGTGCCGATCCGCCAGTTCGACATCGCCTATCGCGACCGGCTGGAACAGGGGTCGGTCGAGGCGCGGTTGCAGAACCGGACGGGCGGGGCGCTCGACTGGGTCGTCGGCGGGGCCTATTTCCGCGATGCGATCCGGCTCGACAGCACGCTCGACGGATCGGATGCGTTCCGTACCGTATTCGAGGCGGCGTATCGTCAGAAGCGGGCGAGCTGGGCGGTGTTCGGCGACGGCTCCTATCACCTGACCGATGCGCTGACGCTCGGCGTCGGGTTGCGCTACACGCGCGAGAACAGCCGTTTTTCCGGCGCGACGATCGACGCCGATCCCTATGGCACCTCGCTCGCGCGTGCGGCATTGCCCGGTATTCCGGCGCGCTTCGACAACCGGTTCGAGGACGGTCGCGTGTCGGGCAAGGGATCGCTGCGCTATGCGATCGGCGATACGGCACAGGTCTATGCGTCGTTCGGGCGCGGGTTCAAGGCGGGCGGCTTCGACGGGTCGACGATCTTCTCCACGCCCGAAGCGTTGCCTTTCCGTTCGGAAAACATGTGGGCTTACGAAGCGGGGATCAAGTTCCTGCCGCGCCGGGGACCGGTGCAGATCGAAGCATCCGGCTATTATTACGACTACACCGATCTTCAGGCCAATTCGATCCTGCAGCCCACGCCGGGAGTGTTCACCAACATCCGTACCAATGTCGGCAAGGCGCGGGTCTATGGCGGCGAGGTGTCGATCACCGCGCGACCGGTCGACGGACTCGAACTGCGGATCGGTGCCGCGCTGCTCGACAGCGAGATTACCGAGATCCGGTCGGCCAATGCGGTCGAAGCCGCCCGGCGCATCGGCAATGTGTTGCCCAGCGCACCGGCGATGACGCTCAACGGATCGATCCGCCACGAAATGCCGCTGTCGTCGCGGATGACGCTGATCCCGTTGGTGACGGGACGTTTCGTCGGGAAATATTACACCGAACTCGATAATTATAATGCCATCGGCGATTATTTCGTCGGGGATGCGCGGCTGGAACTGCGCGTCGACCGGCGCTGGTCGATCGCCGGCTATGTCCGGAACTTCAGCGACACCCTGTATGCGAACGGTGCGGTCGCCACTTCGCGCACCGTGTTCAACGTGTTCCGGGGTCCGCCGCGAACCTATGGCATGTCGTTGGGCGCGCGCTTCTGATGGTCGCGCTCGACCGGCGCACGCTGCTGGCCGTCGGCCTTGCCGGGACGGCGCTGGCTGCTTCGGGTCAGGCCACGACGCGGGGCGGGGTACGGCGGTTCGCGCACGGGGTCGCCAGCGGCGACCCCGGAACGGACCGCATGCTGTTGTGGACGCGAATCGATTGCGTCGGCGGGGCGGAAGCGTCGGGGGAATGGCAGGTCGCAACCGACCGGGCGTTCGCCGATATCGCCGCTCGCGGCGCATTTCGCACCGATCCCGACCGCGACCATATCGTCAAGGTGGATGTCGACGGCCTGCGACCCGGCACCCGGTACTGGTATCGTTTCGTCCTGGCCGATGCCGTTTCGCCGATCGGACAGACGCGGACGTTGCCGACGGGCGAACTCGACCGGCTCGACCTCGTCCTAGCCTGCTGCGCGATGTACACGCAGGGGGAGTTTCATGCCTATCGCGCGATCGCCGATCGGGAGGCCCTCGACCTCGTACTGTTCGTCGGCGACTATATTTATGAATATGGTGCAGGCGGCATTCGCCTGACCCCCGATATCCGCACGCCCGAACCGCCGGGGGACACCGTGACGCTTGCCGATTATCGCGCGCGCTATGCCCAGTGGCGACGGGATCCGGCATTGCAGGCGGCCCATGCCCGCGCGCCGTGGATCTGCATGTGGGACGACCACGAGATCGCCAACGACGACTGGACCGGCGGCGCGCAGCATCACGACCCGGCAACGCAGGGCCCGTGGGACGTGCGCAAGGCGGCGGCGGTGCAGGCCTATTTCGAATGGATGCCGATCCGCGATCCCGATCCGGATCGTCCCTATGCGGTGGAGCGCAGCTACGCGTTCGGCGATCTTGCGACGCTTGTCCTTCCGGAAACCCGCCTGACCGCGCGCGACCGGCCGTTGTCGCTGACGTCCGACCTTGCCGGACGCGACCCCGCATCGATCGCGGCGTTCCGGGCGAGGCTGGACGATCCCGACCGGCGGATGATCGGCCCGGCGCAGCATGACTGGCTGGCGCGCGAAGTCGCGGCGAACGACCGGGCGGGGCGGCCGTGGTTGTTGTTCGGCAGCCCGACGATCATGGGACACTATGTCTATCCCGATCTTGCGGCACTCGTACCCGATGCGACCAAGGCGCGGATCGACGCCCGCTGGCCGGGCTTCACGGGCATATTCGACCGCACCGGGCTGGACCTGCCGCTGTTCAATCTCGACTCGTGGGACGGCTATCCGGCGGAGCGCGAACGCGTCTACGACCTGTTCGAGCGCACGCAGGCCGATGTGATCGTCCTGTCGGGCGACAGCCACATGGCATGGATCAACGAACTGCACCGCGGCGACCGGCGTCTTGCACTCGAACTCTCGGCCTCGACCCTCACGGGTCCGGCGATGGGCTTGCTGCTGGGGGCGGAGGGCGATGCGCTGGGACAACAGTTCGTCCGGGACAATCGCGACGTCGCGTGGTGTGATCCACTGGCCGTGGGGTTCGTGGCGATCGCGGTGACGCCCGCGAGCGTCGAGGCGACGTTCGTCTCGGTCCTGACTCCGCGCGCGCCGTCCGGGCATGTGGTTGCGGCCAGACGGGTGACGGCGCGCAAGGCAACCGGTGGCGCGGTCTGGACCGACGGATGAAGGGTGGCGACCGGGGCGGGGCTTGCCCCGGTCGCCCATGCGTCTAGCTCGCGGACAGCCCTAACTGCTTCCGAAGGCTCGCGTCGAACGCCTGACGCGGCACGAAGCGACGCAACAGGGTCAGCTTGCGTCCTTTCCCTGCGGCATAGCGCAGGTCGGGCTTCGCGATTCCAGCGGCCTTTACGATCGTATCGGCCACGACGGCCGGGTCGTCTCCGGTCTGCGCCATGCCCTGCAACATCGCCTTTATGCGGGCGCGGACATCGTCATAGGCGGACAGCGGGTTGGCGGCCGGAACGAGATTGGCGTCGAACGACGTCCGGGTGTTGGCCGGTTCGATCGCGATCGCACGAATGCCCCATCCCCGGACTTCGTGATCGAGCGATTCGGTGTACCCCTCCACCGCGTGCTTCGTCGCGGCATAGATCGCCATATACGGGGCGGGGATCAGGCCGAAGACCGAACTGATGTTCAGGATGCGGCCGCGCTTCGCCGCGCGCATGTGCGGCAGCACCGCGAGAACGACACGGACGGTGCCGAAGAAATTGACCTCGAACAAATCGCGGGCCTGCGCCATCGACGTCTCTTCGGCAGGGCCGGCCATGCCGAGACCGGCGGTGTTCACCAGCAGGTCGATGCGCCCGGCACCGTCCACCACCGCCTGCACCGCGTCCGCCACCGAACGGTCGTCGGTAACGTCGCATCGAAGCATCCTGATCGGACCGTTCACAGAGGCGACCTCGCCCCGACTGGTGCCGAATACCAGATATCCGGCGCGGGTGAGCGCATGGGCGGTAGCGAGACCTATCCCGGAAGAGGCACCGGTCACCAGCGCGACCGGCTTGGCGGAAATCGACGTCATCATGTCATCCTGTAATAGGGTGCGAACTGTAAGAGAGTGCGAAATTGTCCGGGGTTACGTCGCGGCGTCCGATTATGAAGGCGCGTTCACCGTCCCCGCTTCATGCTGCCGGGTTCCAGCCCCCGCCGAGTGCGCGGAACGAGGCGACCGCGCCACGGCTTGCGGCCGCACGCGCCTGTACCGCGCCATCGCGCGTCTCAAGCAGCCGTCGATCGGCATCGAGGACTTCGATCAGGCTGACGACCCCGCCCTTGTACGCGGCCTCGGACGCCTGTTGCGCCCGTGCCAGCGATGCTTCGCCCTGCTGGAGTGCGGCACTGCGCGCTTCCTGCTGGACCAGCGTGGAGAATGCATCCTCGACGTCCTGCGACGCGCGGAGCACGGTCTGGCGATAGGCGGCGAGGGCTTCCGCGTTGCGTCCGCGCGCCGCCTTGATCTCCGCATCGACCCGACCGAAGTCGAACAGCCGCCAGCGCAGCCCGAGCACGCCGTTCGCCTGTGTCGCGCCGCCGGAAAACAGGCCGCCCGCCGCCGTCGTCGCGCTGCCGAGCAGGCCGCTCAACGAGAATTTGGGGTAGTATTCGGATATGGCGACGCCGATGCGCGCGTTCGATGCGGCGAGCGTCCGCTCCGCAGCGATGATATCGGGCCTGCGCCGCAACAGTTCGGCCGGTCCGCCCGCTGTCGCGATACCGGGCGGCGCGGGGATCGCCGAGGGTGCCGAAAGCTCGGCGCGGGTCGTGCCGGGCTGCGTTCCGATCAGCACGTCGAGGGCGTTCATCGCGATGTCGAGTTCGTTCTGCAACGCCGGTACGGCCGCCCGGACCTGAGCCAGCGCGCCTTCGGCCTGACGTAGTTGAAGCTCGGCCGCGACCCCTTTGCGGAACTGGAGGCCGACGATGTCGGTCAGCCGCTGCTGCGTCTCCGCCTGCGCTACGGCGATCCGCAGGCGCGCCTGCAGGCTGCGGACGACGATATAGGTGTCGGCCGTCTGTGCAGCGACCGCGAGGCGTGCGGCCACCGCCGCTGCGGCCGATGCCTGCCAGTCCGCCCGCGCGGCGTCGCGGGCCGCGTCCCGACCGCCGAACACGTCCAACTCCCAGCTTGCGGTCAGGTTCGCTTCATAGATTTCGGTCGATCGTTCGAATTGCGGGAAGGCGCTGCCGATCCGGCCGATCGGCGTCTGTAGCGACTGATAGGTTTCGCCGGCCTGTCCGCCGATCTGCCCCGACGGCAACAATGCGGCGTTGGCACCCTTCAGCGCGGCACGCGCCTGCGACACGCGGGCGGACGCCTGTTGCAGGTCCAGATTCTGCGCCAATGCCCGTTCGACCAGCCCGGTCAGCATCGGATCGCGGAACGACCGCCACCATTCCGCCATGTCCTGCGTATCCGCCGCGCCCCGTGCCTCGACCGCCGGTGCGCCGACGAATGACGACGGGGCAGCGGATACGGGCGCCACGTAACGGGGGGCGGTCGCGCACCCGCTCGCCAAGGTGGCGAGGACGGTCAGCGGCACGAGCGAAGCAATGCGGACCATGCGAAAAATCCAGAACCGAAGAATGATGATGTGACTAATGTTCGATATGGTCATCGTTTGTCAAGCGCCGCAAGAATGGGTATCAGGCGGCATGAGCAATACCCCAGCACAGAACACGACGCGCGGCCCGGCCGAACACGCCGTCCGCGACCAGATCGTCGAGGCGGCCGGTGAATGTTTCACCCGCTATGGCTATGGCAAGACGACCGTCGCGGACCTCGCGCGCGAGATCGGTTTTTCCAAGGCCTATATCTATCGGTTCTTCGAATCGAAGCAGGCGATCGGCGAAGCGATCTGTAGTTCCCGGCTCAACCAGATCGTCGACCAGACCCGTCTGGCGATTGCCGAAGGGGAAGGGGCGACCGACCGGTTTCGCCGTATGTTCAGGGCGCTGACGTCGCGCAGCGTCGAGTTGTTTTTCGACGACCGCAAGATTTACGACATCGCTGCCCATGCCGCGCTCGAACAATGGTCGTCGGCGCAGGCATATCGTCAAACCTTGATGGCCATGCTCCACCAACTGGTCCGCGAGGGGCGCGAGAGCGGCGAGTTCGAGCGAAAGACGCCGATCGATGAGACGTGCCGCGCAATCTATTACGCGATGATGCCTTTCGTCGATCCGCTGCATCTCGAACGCAATCTCGATCTGGTGCCCGACGGCCAGGCGGAAGTGGCGAGCCTGATCCTCCGTAGTCTGGCGCCATAATTGCGCATGTGACCGATTGACACACCGGTCACAAGGATACAGATGGGCGCCTGAGATTTCGGGAGGGTTCATTCGTGTCGAGTCGTTTTCTGATGGGGGCGTGGGGTGGCCCGGTCCTGCTGGCCCTGCCGTTGGTGGCATGCGGTCACGCCGAACCCGATGCCCGGACGAAGCCGCCGCTGGTCCGGGTCATGACCCCGGCGGGGGCGGGGGATGCGACCCGCGCGTTCACCGGTGTCGTCGCCGCACGCGTCCAGAGCGATCTCGCCTTCCGCGTCGGCGGCAAGGTAGTCGCGCGACTGGTCAATGCCGGCGACATCGTCCGTCGCGGTCAGCCGTTGATGCGCATCGACCAGACCGATCTGGCGCTTGCCACCCGCGCATCGACCGGCACCGTCGATGCGGCCCGCGCCCGCGCGCTCCAGACTGCCGCCGACGAACGGCGATTCCGCGATCTCGTCGGTGCCGGTGCCGTCTCTGCGTCCGCCTATGACCAGGCGAGGGCGGCGGCGGATTCGGCCCGCGCGCAACTCGCCGCCGCGGAGGCGCAGGCCCGCGTGGCGCGCAACGAAGCCGGGTATGGCGTCCTCCTCGCCGACGCCGACGGGACCGTCGTCGAAACGCTGGCCGAACCCGGTCAGGTCGTGGCCGCCGGCCAGATCGTGGCCCGCGTGGCGCGTTCCGGCCCGCGCGAGGCGCTGGTGCAACTTCCCGAAACGCTTCGCCCCGCGATCGGATCGACGGCGCTTGCGCGGACCTATGACGGCGGCACCGGTACGGGAACGTTGCGGCAATTGTCGGACGCCGCCAATCCGGCGTCGCGCACGTTCGAGGCGCGCTATGTCCTGTCCGGGTCGGCGATGCGCGCGCCGCTCGGTTCGACCGTTACCGTGACGCTCGCCCGCCCCGGCGACGCCACCGCGACCCAGGTGCCGCTCGGCGCATTGCGCGACGTCGGTCGTGGACCGGGCGTCTGGGTCGTCCGCGATGGCCCGCAGCCCGTCGTCGTCTGGCGGCCGGTGCGCATCGGCGCGATCGGTGCGGAAACCGCGACGATCACGGCGGGCCTGAACGCGGGCGATCGCTTCGTCGCGCTCGGCGCGCATATGCTGCGCAACGGCCAGCCGGTCCGCATTGCCGAAGCCGTTCGGGGGACGACACGATGAGCGGCGGGCATGGCGACGCATCCGGCGACGTGCCGGAAAAGCGCGGATTCAACCTGTCCGCGCTCGCGGTCCGCGAACGATCGGTGACGTTGTTCTTCCTCATGGCCATCATCCTTGCCGGGGTGGTGGCGTTCATGAAGGTCGGACGGGCCGAGGACCCCGGATTCACGATCAAGGTGATGACCGTGGTCACCGCATGGCCCGGCGCGACCGCGCAGGAAATGCAGGATCAGGTCGCCGAACCGCTGGAAAAGCGGCTGCAGGAACTACGCTGGTACGATCGCAGCGAAACCTTCACCCGACCGGGCTTCGCCTTCACCACGTTGACGCTGCGCGACCAGACTCCCCCGTCGGAGGTTCCGGAGCAATTCTACCAGGCCCGCAAGAAAATGGGCGACGAGGCGCGCAACCTGCCGCGCGGCGCGGTCGGTCCGTTCGTCGACGACGAATATGGCGACGTGACGTTCGCACTTTATGCGCTGAAGGCCCGGGGCGAACCCCAGCGGAGCCTTGCGCGCGAGGCCGAAGTCCTGCGACAGCGGCTGCTGCACGTGCCCGGCGTCAACAAGATCAAGATCGTCGGCGAACGGCCGGAGCGTATCTTCGTCGAATTTACCGAGGAACGGCTCGCCACCCTCGGCACGTCGCCGCGCGCGATCTTCGATGCGCTGGCCCGGCAGAACCTCATCACGCCCGCGGGATCGATCGAGACCAAGGGTCAGCACGTCGTCGTCCGCCTCGACGGGGCGTTCGACGATCTGGCGCGTATCCGCAACGTGCCGATCCTTGCCAACGGCAACACCCTGCGCCTGTCGGAGATCGCGACGGTCGAGCGCGGCTATGAAGACCCGGCGCAGTTCCTGATCCGCAGCGAAGGCGAGCCGGCGTTGCTGCTCAACGTCGTCATGCGCGAGGGGTGGAACGGCCTCGACCTCGGCAAGGCGTTGAACGCAGAGGTAAAGAAGGTTTCCGACGAGCTGCCGCTCGGCATGACGCTGACCCCGGTCACCGACCAGTCGGTGAACATCAGCGACGCCGTCGACCAGTTCATGCACACGTTTTTCGAGGCGCTGGCGATCGTGATGGTGGTCAGCCTCATCAGCCTTGGCTGGCGGGTCGGCCTCGTCGTGGCGGCGGCGGTGCCGTTGACGCTGGCGATCGTGCTCGTCGTCATGTGGGCGACCGGGCGGGTGCTCGACCGCATCACGCTGGGGGCGCTGATCCTCGCGCTCGGGCTGCTTGTCGACGATGCGATCATCGCGATCGAGATGATGGTGGTGAAGATGGAGGAAGGATACGACCGTATCCGCGCCTCCGCCTATGCCTGGAGCCATACCGCCGCCCCGATGCTGGCGGGTACGCTGGTCACGGTGATCGGCCTGATGCCGGTCGGCTTCGCGCAGTCCACCGCGGGCGAATATGCGGGCAACATCTTCTGGGTCGTGGGCTTCGCGCTGATCGCCTCGTGGTTCGTGGCGGTGATCTTCACTCCGTATATGGGGGTGAAGATGCTGCCCGCGATCAAGCCGATCGAGGGTGGTCACGCCGCCATCTATCGGACGCCGCGTTACGAACGCGTGCGGAACGTGATCGCGTGGGCGGTGCGGCGCAAGAAGTTCGTCGCGCTCATGACGCTCGGCGCGTTCGTGCTGGCCGGTGTCGGGATGGGACCGGTCAAGAAGCAGTTCTTTCCGACGTCCGATCGCCCGGAACTGCTGGTCGAAGTGCAGATGCCCAAGGGCACCGCGATCGCCGCGACCAGCGAGGCGGCGCGACAGGTCGAAACATGGTTGCGCCAGCAACCGCAGTCGAAGATCGTCACCACCTATGTCGGTCAGGGCGCGCCGCGCTTCTTCATGTCGCTGTCGCCCGAACTGCCCGACCCGTCCTTTGCCAAGATCGTGGTGCGGACCGCGAAGGAGGATGATCGCGACGCGCTGAAGCTGCGTCTGCGGCAGGCCGTGGCCGACGGTCTCGCCCCCGCCGCGAGGGTCCGCGCGACGCAGCTGGTGTTCGGGCCGCCGTCGCCGTTCCCCGTCGCGTTTCGGGTCAACGGCGGGAATATCGACACCGTTCGTCAGATCGCCGCACGGGTACAGCAGGTGATGGAAAACGATCCGATGATGCGGACGGTCAACAGCGACTGGGGCGAACGCGCGCCCGCGCTCCGCTTCGTCCTCGACCAGGATCGCCTGCGCGAGTTGGGGCTGACGTCCGGCGACGTTTCTGAACAGCTCCAGTTCCTGCTGACCGGTGTCACCGTCAGCCAGGCACGGGAGGATATCCGGACGGTCGATATCGTCGCACGCTCCGCTGGCAGCGACCGGCTCGATCCGGCGCGCATCGGCGACTATATGCTCACCGGCGCGAACGGCGAACGGGTGCCGGTCAGCCAGATCGGCCGGATCGAGGTTCGGATGGAAGATCCGATCCTGCAACGCCGCGACCGTGTGCCGACGATCACCGTACGTGGCGATATCGCCGACGGCCTGCAGCCGCCCGACGTATCGGCGGCGATGCTCGAAAAGCTGCAACCGATCATCCGGAGCCTGCCGACCGGCTATCATATCGATACCGCCGGATCGATCGAGGAAGCGAGCAAGGCCAACGACGCGCTGGCACCGATCTTCCCGATCATGGTCATCCTGATGATGATCGTCATCATCCTGCAGGTTCGCAGCCTGTCGGCGATGGCCATCGTGCTGCTGACCGCCCCGCTGGGGGTGATCGGCGTCGTGCCGACATTGCTGGTTACCGGCCAGCCGTTCGGGTTCAACGCGATCCTCGGCCTGATCGCGCTGGCCGGCATCCTGATGCGCAACACGCTGATCCTGATCGGGCAGATCCACGATAACGAGCGCAGCGGAATGGCCCCCTATGATGCCGTCGTCGAAGCGACGGTGCAGCGGTCGCGACCGGTAATCCTGACGGCGATGGCGGCGGTGCTCGCTTTCGTGCCGCTCATCAGTTCGGTGTTCTGGGGATCGATGGCGGTAACGCTGATCGGCGGGACCCTTGGCGGTACGATCCTGACGCTGCTCTTCCTGCCCGCTCTCTACGCGCTGTGGTATCGCATCACGCCGCCTGCGGACGACAGGGCCGGGGATGCCCCGACGGCGATCCCGTCGGCCGAGCCGCTGCCAGCGTGATGGAGAGGCGATCATGCTGCATGCCGTCATAAGGCCCGATCTGTACCGTGAGATGGTGGCCCCGCCCGAATCTGCAGGACTGACCTCGCTCGAACGGCAGGTCGTCCGCCTTTCGCTCGGAGACGGGGCCGCCACGATCGGGCGGGGCGGCCACCTCCGCGACTTGTGGCGGGGGTTGTTCGGCGGGGCGGCGGTCAACCGCCTCGGCGACCCCCGGCTGGAAATGCTGCGGGTGTTCTGCGTGCGGTATCGGCTGGACGGCCATGCCGCAGCCTTCTCGCTGGCGTTCGACGCGAGGACGGTCGGGCCTGGGGCGGACACGTTCTTCGCGGCCGCAAGGTTGATCGAGGGCTGGCGTGGTCGCGACGGCAACGGGGTCGGCCACCTGCCGACCGCGTGACGTATCGATCGTTTGATCGGCGTTATCGGCCTCTGCGCGACACCGGCGATACGGGGCCGTCGCGACCGGTCGTCGGACTCCGCATAGCCGGCGTCGCTCCCCGGCGTCGTCGTCGCCAGCGGAGAACGCCGGTCGCGAACAGGATTGCAGGCATCAGTCCTGCCAGCACCGCCAATATCCGGGTCGCCATGCCGCCGACCGTGCCGTCGTGCAACGTGCGAATCCAACTGGCGACCGTCGTGCCGGAACCGTTGCGGCGGACATCGTGGACCGCCAGCACCCGGCCGGTGGTGCGGTCGACGAACACATAGCTGCCCGGAAAGCGCGGATGCGGGTCGCCGGGAAGCTGGAACCGCATTCGCATCGGCGCATCGCGTGCGTTCGGCACGTCGAGGAACGTCAGGCGGCCATCCGGCATCGCGCGGTGGGCGATGCCCAGCGCGTCGACGACGGAAATTTCCTTGCCGTCCTGTCCGCTCGATCGCGGCGCGGGCAGAGCGGCAGGGCGAACGAGCGCCTGAGTCACATCGGGCAGGGCCAGCAATATGCCGCTTCCCACGAGGATCAGCAGTACGACCGCACTCCACAACCCGGAAAGCTTGTGGATATCGTGCAGGCGGCGGATCGGGGCGGCGGCACGCTTGAACGCGACCGCCTTGCGCCAGCTTCCACGTGGCCACCATGCGAACAGGCCGGTGACGATCAGGATCAGCATCGCCACCCCCGACCATCCGACCAACTGCCGCCCGAACTCCCCGGCCAGCAACTGCATGTGAAGCTGGTAGAGCCAGCTCATCAGATAGCCGCCCCACGGCTCGGCCCGCACGATCCGCGTGCCGTCGCGGGAGAACCAGACCATCATCCGGTCGCCATGACCGCCGGGCATGGCGTAGTAGCGTGCCGGTATCGCGCCCGGCTCGCCCGTCACCTCGAACGTCCATTTGCCGCCCGGATCGTTCCAGCGTGTGCGTCCGGTGGCCAGCGCCCGGTCCCATATCGGCGACTGCCAATCGGGTGCAGGGGCGCTCCGTTCCGCCTGCACCACCGGATGGAGCACGCCGTCGATGGCAGTGTAGAATACCAGCGCCGATCCGGTCAGGCCAAGCAACGCGAACAACAACCCGACGGTGAGGCCGAGCCACAGGTGGATGCGCCGGATCGCCAGACGGACGCCCACGGTCGCCGGGCGCGAAGCATCGATCGTCATGCCGCTCAAAACCGCGCCGCCAGCGCGACTTCGACCGACCGTGGCGCGCCGATATAGACGTTGGTTGACGGATAGCCGGAATATTCGCCGTAGAACGCATCCGTCAGGTTGCGACCGCGCAGCGTCAGCGTCGCCTGTGGTGCCACCGGGAATGACAGGCTTGCGTCGACGGTCGTGTGCCCGGCGACGCGGATCGTGTTCGCGGTGTCGGTATGAAACGCGCCCGCATGGCGCACGAAGCCGCCCAGCGTCACCGTGTCGGCGATGGTGTAGAGCGCGGACGCGTTGATCGTCGTCGCGGGAATGTTGATCGGCCGGTTGCCGCTCCGGTCGATCCGTACCCCGCCGACCAGTTCGGACAGTTCGTCATATCGGGCGTCGGTATAGGACACTCCCCCGGATAGCCGCAGCGCCCGTACCGGCGAGAGCACGCCGGTAAGCTCGATCCCCTGCGACGATTGGCGGCCGCCCTGTACCGACAGGGTCGGGTCGGTCGGATCGCGGGTCAGGATGTCGCGCTGTTCGATGCGATAGGCGGCACCGGTCACGCTGGCGTGGCCGCCCCATCCGCTCGCCTTGAAACCCGCTTCGTACGAGCGCCCCTTGGTCAGCCGAAACCGGCTGTTGGCGATCGATGCCAGCAGGATCGACGACACCGGCGTTACCGCCGTCGTATATTGGGCGTACAGCGTGATGCCCGGTGTCACGTCCCATGTCGTGCCCGCGCGCCACGATAGCGGATCGAAGCGCGGCCGGTGGCGGTCGATCGCCCCGCTGCCATTCTGGGTCGTCATACGGTCGAGTTCGATATGATCCCACCGGATGCCGCCGACCAGCAACCATGTCGGCGTGAGGTTCAGCGCATCCTCCGCAAAGACCGATGTCTGGTGTAGCCGGGAATCGAACGTGACGTCGGACGTCGTAAAGATCGCCGCCGATGTCGGCAGCGCCACCACCGCCGGATCGCGCAGGTCGAGCGCGGGCAGCGCGCTTGCCGGTGCCTGTCGGCGCAGGCTGACGAAATCGGTGGCGTTGTGTTCGATGCCGAGGCTGAAGCGATTGCGCAGTCCGGCGATATGGCGGTCGTTGCCGACCACCCCGCGCGCATTCCAGAATCGATGGTCATGGCGAAAATCCTGATAGCTTTGCCGGACGCTGCCGTTCGGAAAGCCGGGGGAAGGGGCGAAAAAGACATGATTGTCGCCCAACAGGAACGCACGGTCGGCGGTGTAGCCGGTCAGGTCGAGCGCGACGCTCCATCCACTTCCAACCGCCCAGTCGAGCCGGGAACGGATCGTCGTTTCGTCCGCGCCCGAATAGGCGCCGTCAGGATTGTAGTTGCGTCGCCGCAGCGCGCGGTCGGCGACCAGTCCGGTGGTCGACCGCACCGCATCGCTCGGGCGCAGCGCGAACGGGGCGGGGATCAGGGGCAGTCCCTGATAGGTAGCGTCGTACCGGTCCTCGAAATGATCGACCGCGATCGACAGTGACACGCGGTCGCTCGGACGCCACAGGACGCTCGCGGTCAGGCCGGTGGATGCGCTGTCGTTATTGTCGACATCGTACAGGCTGTCCGAACGCTGATAGCTGGCATCCGCCCGCACCGCGACGGTCGAGGAAACCGGCACGTTGATCCCGCCGGCGGCAAACACCGTGCCGAAGCTGCCAACCGAGGCGAAGGTGTCGAGCCTGCGTTCCCCCAGCAACGGCTTGCGCGTCACCTTGTTGATGACCCCGGCCAGCGCGCCTTCGCCATACAGGACCGATGCCGGGCCTTTCAGCACTTCGACCCGGTCGTAATGCCAGTTGTTGCCGTCGCGCTGAACGACCGTGGACGCGGACACCCGTACCCCGTCCTGCAGGATCGAGACGGTATTGCCGGCAAAGCCGCGGAGGCTGACGACGGCGGGGTTGCCCGGCACGTTGCCCGCGATCGCGCCGACCACGTCGTTGAACGTCTCGCGCGCGGTGCGCAGGCCGCGGGTCTGGAGATCGTCCTGCGTCAGTATCTCGACGCTGGCGGGGGTCTCGCGGATCGACAGGTCGAGACGACTGGCCGCCTGTGCGGGATCGTCGAGGTGCAGTGGGTCGCGTTGACCGGTGACGACGATCGTCGCGTCGGGCGGCGTGGTCTGGGCGACGACCGGTGCGGCCAGCAAGATACAGGGCGCGGCCACACGGGACAATAAACGGGTTCGGGGCATTGGCATACCTTCGACCGGCTTCGACGCAACGATGCGGAAGCCGTGGACGTGACTATCCCGGCGGGCGGGACGCGATCAGGGAGTCAACGGTAGGCCGGTGGTCCGCGCAGCGGAGGACGAAGATACCGGCCGCGAGGCGGCGCGGGAACGGGCGCTTGCCGGAATCCGATGGTGATCAGAAAGGCGATGAACGCCACGAACAGGATCGGATCGATCACGCCGAGCATCGCCGCCGATACCCCGGCAAAGGCGCAGGGCATTTGTGTCTTGCCGTGATCGTTCGACTTGCCGTGGTCGGGCATGTCGCCGTGCATCCCGTGCATCGTCGTCATCGGTAGAGAAGGGGTCAGGCCGGGGCAGGCGACGATCGCGAAACGTCCAGGACCGGCGTCGATCATATAGCCGGTCGGCACGATCAGCTTCAGCGCCAACACCGCTGCACAGAGCAGGATCGCGAAATGGCGTTGCGCAAGAAGGTGCCGGACGAATGCCACGATCGACCGCCTATCCCGGTCGATCGGGCATGTCACTTGGACAATCCGTCCTTATCGTTGCTTTATGTTGTAGCGAAAACAACGATATAGGCGGTTTGCCTTCACACGAACGGCCAGAGCGCCGCTGCCCCCGCAAAGATCGCAACGCCCGCGATCGTCGAGGCGATGGTCCAGCTACGGAACGTCTGCGCCTCGGTCAGGCCGAGATATTGCTTCACCAGCCAGAAGCCGGTGTCGTTGACGTGGCTGGCGATCGATGCCCCGCCGCCGATGGCGATCGTCACCAGCGCGACGCGACCGGGGGGCAGCGCGGCCAGCGTCACGATCGGTGCGCACAGGCCCGCCGCCGTTACCATCGCGACCGTCGCCGATCCCTGCGCCAGCCGCACGAACCCGGCGATCAGGAAGGCGAAGACTAGCACCGGCAATTGCGCGGCGGCGACGACGTCGGCGATCTGCTGTCCGGCGCCCGACTGGATCAACACTTCCTTATACGCCGCGCCCGCACCGACGACGAGGACCATCAGCCCCGCCGGGGCGAGCGCGCGGGTCATCACGTCGGATGCCAGCGCCATCGACGTACCCGCGCGGACCAGTACGGCGGCAACCAGCAGACAGGCGATGACCAGCGCGACGAACGGATGGCCGATGAACGCGATGGCGCTGCGCCAGCCGCCGTCGGGCAGCACGATACCCGCCACCGCCGCAATCAGGATCAGGACCAGCGGCACCAGCATCCCGACCATCGCCCATCCGAAGCCGATGCCCGACAGGCGCGGCGATCCTTCGTCATGGGTCGGGGGCGGGGCATGATCGCCAAAACCGGGCGCACCATGCGCGATCCGGGCGAACACCGGCCCGGCCAGCACCGCCGCCGGGATGCCGCAGATCAGGCCATAGATCGCGAGCAACCCATAGTCCGCGCCCAGCAGTTCGGCGACCGCGACCGGCCCCGGATGCGGCGGCAACAGCGCGTGCATCGTCATCAACCCGGCCAGCACCGGCAGGGCGAAATAGATCACGCGCCGTCCCGCCCGCCGCGACAAGGTGGCGAGCAGGGGCACGAGGATGATGAACGCCACGTCGAAGAACAGCGGGATGCCGACCAGCACCCCGATCACGGTCAAGGCCCACGGCGCGCGGCGTTCGCCGAACCGGTTGAGCAACCGGTGCGCGATGGTGGCGACGCCGCCCGATGCCTCCAGCAATCCGCCGAGCATCGCGCCCAGTCCGATGACCACCGCGACGAAGCCAAGCGCCTCGCCCGACCCCTTGCGGATCGCGCTCAGGACGCTGGCGGGTTCCGCGCCGAACGCCAGCCCGGTGCCCAGCGCGACGATCAGCAGCGCCAGGAACGCGGGCAGCCGCACCCGCAAGACCAGCAGGATCACCGCCGCGATCGAGACGCCGACGATCAGCAGCGTCCGCCACGGTTCGATCACGCGCCGACCTCGACCGGGGTGGCGATGGCGGCGGCGGGACCGGCGGCCGGTCCGGCGGCGGAGATCGACAACGCGGCGCGGCTGACGATATCGGCGCTGGAGCGGGCCGCCATCAATTCGATCCGGCCAGCCTCCACCCGCCAGCCGTCGCGGGTCCACATCGCCGCCTGTGCTGCCGACCATACGAACGTGATCCGCCGCCGCTCGCCCGGTTTCAGCGTCAGCCGGACGAACCCGCGCAGTTCCAGCACCGGGCGGGCCACGCTGGACAGCGGATCGCGCTGATATAGCTGCACCACTTCGTCGCCGCTGCGGTCGGAAATGTTGGTGACGGTCAGGGTGGCGCGCACGCTGCCGTTCGGGCCGATGGTGCTGCGGTCCAGCGTCAGCGGCGACCAGTCGAACCGCGCATAGCCAAGGCCGTGACCGAACGGGAACAACGGCCCGATCGCCACGTCGCGGTATCGCGCGCTGTCGACGGCAAGGTCGGGATTGGCGGGGCGGCCGGTGGGCAGATGCGCATAGGTCATTGGCAACTGTCCGGTCGTACGCGGGAATCCCATCGGCAGTCGCCCGCCCGGATCGACCGTCCCGTCGAGTATGCCGACGATCGCCGGGCCGCTTTCGACACCGAGGAACCAGCTCGCCATCACGCCCGGTACGCCGTCCAGCACATCGTCCAGCGCCAGTGGGCGGCCATGCATCAGCACCGCGACGATCGGCTTACCTGTCGCCTTGAGCGCCGCGACCAGTTCGGCCTGTCGACCGGGCAGGGCGATGCTCGACCGGCTGCGCGCCTCGCCCGACAGGTCGTAATCTTCGCCCAGCGCCAGCACGACGACATCGGCATCGCGCGCGACCGCCGCTGCCCCGGCGATGCCCGCCGCATCGTCATGCTTCGCGCCGGTGCCGGGGTGGAAGGTCGCCCGCGTGCCGAGTGCCGTGCGCAACGTCACCACGTCTTCCGGCACCCCGCGTGCGCGCCATGATCCCATCGCGCTTTGCGGATCGTCGGCCAGCGCGCCGATCAGGGCGATCTTCGCGCCGCGCTTCAGCGGCAGGATACCGTCGTCGTTGCGCAACAGGACGATCGACCGTTCCGCCGCCCGCCGCGCGACCGCGCGATGCGGGGCGGACGCGATCACGGTCCGCTCGCGTGTCGCATCGCCGAACCGGAACGGCGTGTCGAACAGGCCCAGCCGTGCCTTGGCGGTCAGCACATGGCCGACGGCGGCGTCGAGCAGCGGTTGCAGCGCCGGTTCGGCGCGGACCGCCGCCGCGAGGTTCCGGCTATAGGCTCCGCTGGCCATGTCCATATCGACCCCGGCCTTCAGCGCGACGGCGGTGGCATCGGTCTGATCGGCGGCGACGCCGTGATTGACCAGTTCGACCACGGCGTTCCAGTCGCTGACGGTCATCCCGTCCCAATCCCATCGGTCGCGCAGGAGCGTGCGAAGCAGGTCGGCATTGGCGGTCGCCGGAACGCCGCCGACATCGTTGAACGCCACCATGAAACTGGCCGCGCCCGCGCGTGCCGCCGCATGGAACGGCGGGAGATAGACTTCGTGCAGCGTGCGTTCCGACACGTCGGCGCTGTCGTAATCGCGCCCGCCCGCCGCGGCGCCATAGGCACCGAAATGCTTCGCGCATGCGATCACCGCGTCCTGTCCGGTCAGGTCGTCGGTCTGGAACCCGCGCACCTGCGCCACCGCCATCGCCGCGCCCAGATGCGGGTCTTCGCCCGCGCCCTCGACCACGCGGCCCCATCGTGGATCGCGCGCGACATCGACCATCGGCGCGAAGGTCCAGTGCAGGCCGCTGACCGCCGTCTCGACCGCCGCCATGCGTGCGGTCGCCCGCGCCGTTTCGGGGTCCCAGCTTGCCGCGATCGCCAGCGGCACCGGATAGAGCGTGCGAAATCCGTGCACCACGTCCATCGCGAACAAGAGCGGAATGCTCAGCCGCGATTCCTCGACCGCCACCTTCTGCAACCGGGTCAGCGCTTCCGCCCCGGCGACATGCAGATAGGAACCGACGCCGCCACGCCGTACCAGGTCGAGCGCCGCCGCATCGATCCGTGAATTTAGCGCCTTTTGCCGCCCGCCCGCCATCTGGCTGAGCTGTCCGACCTTTTCGTCCAGCGTCATGCGCGGCAGCAGCGCGGCTACCCGGTCGGTGACCTTGCGATCCGGCGCGGCCGCGGCCACCCCGGCGAACCGCCCCGCTGCCGCCAATAGCGCACCGCATCCCATGATGGTCCGACGGGTCAGTTGCATAATCCCTCCCTTGCCCCCGCATACTCGCGACACAGTGTTGACAGCGCTAGACTAAGGCGCCGTTCCCGAGCGTCAACGACGGAGTGCGGTCCTATCTCCGGATAAGGACGAAGGTAGATACCGATCGCGGTGCGGCCACCGCGATGGCGTTCCGGGCCGCTGGAACCGGTTCAGCGCGGCGCGTCGCGTCGGTCACGATCGTCTCCCGCAGGGCGAAACGGGCGCGGCCCGCCGCCGCGATCGACAGCCGTCGTTCGACCACGCCGCCATTGACGTGCACGACCACCAACGTCGCGCCATCGGGCGAGAGGGCGGCGACGCTGTCGGGATCGTCGATCGCGACCAGCCGATAGCCGGGACGGATATAGCGGCTGAAATTCGCCATCGCCCAGTATTTGGCGGTGACGTTGATCGGATGCGGCCCGGCGGCAGGCGCGCGCAGGTCCATCTTGATGAGGCCCCAGTTCTTTCCCGGCGCACCGTCGCGCGCGCTCAGATCCTCGACCGCCTGCCAGAAGACCCATGCCGCCGGTTCGAGCCGCCGGATATCGGTGACGACATGCTCGGCAAAGGCCAGCGCGGTGGCCATGTCGGTGAAGCTCTCCGGCGTCTTGTCGAGCGTCATGTCATGCTCGCTCATCCACAGGCGAATGCGCGCGGCGCGGGCGATATCGCGGACGGCGGTCTGGTGGACCGCGCCATAGGAGTGGACGTTCAACTGTCCGATCCGCGCGCGCGTGGCGGCGGGATAGGCGGCCCAGTCGGCGACGAACAGGTGCGAGTTGGTCTCGTCCGGCGCGGCGATGACGGTGGACAGGCGGCGGGCCTTCAGCGCGGCATCGGTGGCGTCGATCATCATCGCCTGACGCGCCGGGCTCCAGTGCGAACCCTCCTGCTTGTTGGCGGCGTGCCAGTAATCGGTATTGGGTTCGTTGACCGGCGACAGCGTGCGGAACGTGATGCGGTGGCGTTGCTGCAACCCGGCGACCGCGCCCGCCAGATAGGCGGCGAACGCCCCTTCGGCACCGGGACGCAGATTGTCGTCGGTCGCCTTTTCCGCGCCGGACACCCGGCCGCTGACAGTCATGAACCACGGCGGCGAGTTCGAGAAGGCTTCGAAGATCGGGCGATCCACCCGGTCGCGGATCGCATCGAGCCACCAGCGTTGCCCGGCATCCGCCGACCAGTCCCACATCGCCGGATCGTCCGCCCGCCACCAGTCGCGCCCGATCGCGCCCGCCGGTTGCCGCCAGAATCCGGGCACCGCGCCGCCGGGGCGTAGATAGGGCGGGGTGTCCGCCGCGTTACCGCCCCCGATATTATAGCGGGCGATCGTCCAGCCGAGACCGTCGCGACCGAAAAACAGGTCGGCCAGCCGGTCGCGCGTTTCCGGTGGATAGCCGCCGGTGATGTTGGCGAACCATGCCAGCGCCGTGCCCCACCCCTCGAACGTCGTACCGGGGCGGTCGGTGGCAACGCGCAGCGTGATGGCGACGTTTTCGACCGGGGCGGCGACCGGCTGACCCGCCGCGATCGACACGGTCGGTATCGATGCAAGCAACAGCGCCGCCAACGGACCGCGCCATGTGGTTTTCGGTTCGCCTCGCATCGTCCTTGCCCCCCCCGGTCGCGTCTCGTTCGGGGATATGTACTACAAAAGCATCACGACGAAAGCGGCGTCGAACCACTTGCCTTTCGGGTTGCGCGACTTTGCGGACGCGCTATAGGCTCCACCTCCCACGCGGGCGTGGCGGAATGGTAGACGCAGCGGATTCAAAATCCGCCGTTGGTGACAACATGTCGGTTCGAGTCCGACCGCCCGTACCAGTCGTTCGATGCGAACGGACTGATGCAACGATCCCGGTCCGCGAACCGGCTCCTTTCTATTCCTCTTGGCCCGCATCGTGCCGGTTTCGCTTGCGGGAAAGCCCGCTCGGCTGGATGGGCGAGGGACGTCACCGTCCCCGCATGGAGGTCATGATACGCATCTGGATAAATCAGGGGTTTTCGCTGCACGGTCTGGTCCGTGCGATCGGAGCCTCCCGGCCTGACGTCGATCTGTGCGTCAGCGCGATCGACCCGCATTCTCCGGTCCGCGCAGTCGCCCCGACCTTCTGGATCGAACCCGGTCGGGCCGAGACCGATTATACCGCATGGGTGCTGGACACTGCGACGGCCAACGCCGTCGACGGAATCATGGTCCAGCGCGGGCGGCGCGGGGTCGCCGCACGGGCGGCGGACTTCGCTGCCGCCGGTATCGCCCTTCATGTCTCCGCGACGCCGGACGTGCTCGCGCTGCTCGACGACAAGGCGGCGTTCTCGATCGATATGGCGGGCGACGATCTGTTGTGCCGGACCATCGCGGTTACGTCGACCGCGCAGTTCCTCGATGCGGTGCGCATGATCGAGAGCGACGGATCGACCGCCTGTGTCAAACCGGCGCGGGGAATCTACGGCGCGGGCTACTGGACGTTGGGTGCCGCCGATCCGTTCGCGCACCTGGCCGATCCCGACGACCGCCGGATCGCCACTGGCATGTTCGCCGCCGGACTGCGCGCGCGGGAGGCGGAAGGCGTGCCGTTCTCGCTCATCGTGATGGAGCATCTTCCCGGTCTCGAAGCATCGATCGACATCGTTGCCGGTCATGGCGACATGCTGCTGGCGGCGGTGCGGACCAAGCTGGACGCGAACCGCCAGCAGATCGCGACCGACCATGAATTGACCGAACATGCGGCGATGCTGGTCCGCCGCTACGCGCTGCACGGTGCGGTCAATATCCAGTATCGACAGGATCGTCATGGCCGGTGGCGGATATTGGAGATCAACACCCGCCCGGCGGGTGGCGCCTTTTATTGCGAGGCGGTGGGCATTCCGTTCGCCGCGACATGGATGGACGTTGCGCTGGGCCGTGCCGAACGCTTCGCGGGGCATGTCGATCGGCAGGTTCTGACGCTCGTGCGGCCTATGCCCGTCGGTGCCTGACCCGGCCTGCGACGGGCCGATGCATCGCTGCGGCAGATATGAAAATTAACACCGGTTTGTCTTGACGCTGCAACTTCGCTGCCGTCATCTCCGTTGCAACGAGCGATGTCGGAGAGATGAAATGGTCAATTTGCAAAAGGGCCAGACGGTCCGCCTCGAAAAATCGGGCGGCGGTACGCTCAGCCGCGTGGCGATGGGCGTGGGCTGGGACGTTCGTAAATCCAAGGGGTTGTTCGGCGTGTTCGGCGGTGGCGGCGGCGATATCGACCTCGACGCATCGTGCCTGTTGTTCGACGGCAATCGCGGGATGATCGATCAGGTCTGGTTCCGGCAACTGGCGAGCAAGGACGGCAGCATCGTCCATAGCGGCGACAACCGGACCGGCGCGGGCGACGGCGACGACGAGACGATCAACGTCGATCTCTCACGGCTTCCCGCCTCGGTGCAGACGTTGGTGTTCACCGTGAACAGCTTTCAGGGCGATACGTTCGACCGGATCGACAATGCCTATTGCCGGTTGGTCGATCTGACCACGGGTGCCGAACTGGCACGATACGACCTTACCGGGTCGGGATCGCATACCGGACAGATCATGGCGAAGCTGACCCGCGGCGCGGGTGGATGGGATATGAAGGCGATCGGCGAGCGTACCGTCGGCCGCACCTTCCACGACATGGCGGGCACGATCGACGCTGCGCTCTGATCCTTACCCGAACAGGTCACAGCATGACGATATTGCAACAGGGCGGTAACGCGCCCGTTTCGGGCACGCGGGTGTCGGTCGGTTTTTCGTGGGCGTCGTCGTCGGGGCCGACCGTCGATGCCGACGCCTCCGCCTATCTCCTCACCGCGTTGGGCAAGGTGCGCAGCGACGCCGACATGGTGTTCTATAACCAGCCGGACGGCGCTGGCGGTGCGGTGCGCTTCGGTACCACCATCGGCGAGCGTGGTGGTTTCGACGTCGACCTGTCGCGATTGCCGGGCGACATCGAGCGTATCGTCTTCTGTGTGACGATCCACGACGCGCAATCGCGGCGACAGACGCTGGCGCTGCTTGCCGATGCGGAGATTGCGGTTTCAGGTGACGGCAACACGATCGGCTATCGCCCGATACTTTCCGATGCGACCGAAGCCGCGATGGTGTTCGGCGAACTGTATCTGCGCAACGGGCAATGGAAATTCCGCGCGGTGGGACAGGGGTTCAACGGCGGTCTCGCTCCGCTGGCAAGGTCATTCGGCATCGACGTGGCAGAGGAAGCGGCACCGTCGCCACCGCCACCGCCCCCGTCGGCAACGCCGGTCCGGTTGAGCAAGGTGACACTCGACAAGCCGGGACAGACGGTCAGCCTTGAGAAGAAGGGGGCGAGTTTCGGCGAAATCGTCGTCAATCTGAACTGGTCGCGCGGTCGCAAGGGGTTGTTCGGCGGCGGCAACGCGATCGACCTCGATCTGGGATGCCTGTTCGAACTCGCCGATGGTCGCAAGGGCGTGGTGCAGGCGCTGGGCAACGTATTCGGCAGCTTCGCGCAACCGCCCTATATCGCATTGTCGGGCGACGATCGCACGGGCGACGTGTCGCAGGGCGAGACGCTCAGGATCAACGGCGGGCAGTGGGGCGCGATGCGCCGCATCGCGATCTTCGCCAACATCTATGCCGGGGTGCCGAACTGGACGCAGACCGATGGCGTCGTCACCGTCACCATGCCCGACCAGCCGCCGATCGAGGTGCGCATGACTGAAGGCCGCAACGATCGCCGGCTCTGCGGCGTCGTCCTGATCGAGAATGACGGTGGCCGGCTGAAGGCGACCCGGATCGTCGATTATTTCCGCGACCAGCAGGTGCTGGACGAGCATCTCGGCTGGGGCCTGCGCTGGGCGGCGGGGCGTAAGGACTGACAGGCTTCGTCCTTCCACCCCGATCTCCCGGACCCCATCTCAATAGCATCCGACCGACCAAGAGAGGAACAAGCGTATGTCTGTCAGTCTGTCCAAGGGCGGTAACGTCAGCCTGTCCAAGGAAGAACCGGGCCTCACCCGCATCCTGATCGGTCTCGGCTGGGATACGCGTACGACCGACGGCACCGACTTCGATCTCGACGCCAGCGCATTCCTGCTGGCGGCGGGGGACAAGGTGCGCGGCGACGCCGACTTCATCTTCTACAACAACCTGCGCTCGACCGACGGGTCGGTCGAACATACCGGTGACAATCGTACCGGTGAGGGCGACGGGGACGACGAGGCAGTGAAAGTCGACCTCGCCACCGTTCCTGCGGAGGTTCAGAAGATCGCCGTGGCGGTGACGATCCACGACGGCGAAGCGCGGCGGCAGAGTTTCGGCATGGTGTCGAACGCCTTCATCCGCGTCGTCAACGACGCGACCGGGCGCGAGATCGCCCGGTACGACCTGTCGGAAGATGCGTCGACCGAGACGGCGATGATCTTCGGCGAAGTGTACCGCCACGATGCGGAATGGAAATTCCGCGCGGTGGGACAGGGTTTCAAGGGCGGTCTCGCGCCCCTGGCCCGTAATTTTGGCGTCAACGTCGGCTGAGGCCGGCCCAAACAAGGACATCGATCATGGCAGTATCCCTTTCCAAAGGCGGCAATGTCAGCCTGAGCAAAGAAGCGCCCGGCCTGAAGGGCGTTCGCGTCGGGCTGGGGTGGGACACCCGCGTCACCGACGGCAGCGCGTTCGACCTCGACGCCAGCGTGTTCGTGCTGAACGAAACCGGCAAGGTGCGTTCGGACGCCGATTTCATCTTCTACAACAACAAGAATGGTGCCGACGGCGCGGTCGTGCACCAGGGCGACAACCAGACCGGCGAGGGCAGCGGCGACGACGAAGTCGTGGCGGTGACGCTCGACAAGCTGTCGGCCGATATCCAGAAGCTGAGCTTCGCGGTGACGATCCACGATGCCGACGCCCGCCGCCAGAATTTCGGCATGGTGTCCAACGCCTATATCCGCGTCGTCAACGAAGACGGCGGCACGGAAATCGCGCGCTACGACCTGTCGGAAGACGCATCGACCGAAACGGCGATGACCTTCGGCGAACTCTATCGTCACAACGGCGAGTGGAAGTTCAAGGCGATCGGTCAGGGCTTTGCCGGTGGTCTCGGCCCGCTTGCACAGTCGCTCGGCGTCAACGTCTGATGCAGGCGCGGCCCGTTCATGCGTGACCTCGTCGCGGGCGAGCGGGCCGATATCGGCGGGGAGGTCGTGGTCGCGACCGACGATCCCCCCGTCGCGCTGGCGCTGATTGCGCTTGATAGCGCACGGCGCGGCTCGGCGGTCTTCGCACCGATCGACACGGCGGGTCGCGAAATGCGACCGGCGGCGTCGTTCGCCGAAGACGGCCGGTTGACCGTCCGGTTCGCCCGGATACCGGAAGCGGTCGATCGGCTGTTGCTGGTCGCGTTCGACCCGATGGCACAGGCGCTTAGGCGGCCGGTGCGGGTCGCGGTCACGGACCTGCGGTTCGGGGTCGATCTGTCCACGCGGCCCGACGCGGCGGTCATCATCCTCGAACTCTATCGCTATCGTGGCGGGTGGCGACTGTCGGCGAATGGGCAGGGGTTCAGCGGCGGGCTGGTCGCGGTGGCGGCGGCGCATGGCGTCGACACCGACTGGGCGCGTCGGCTGGGCCATCAGGGGACCGACAGCGGCGGCGACGATGCCCGACCGCAGCCGGGCGGCGTCGCGTCGGGCAGCGGGGTGGCGATCGATGCGCATCACGTGCTCAGCAACGCGCATGTGGTCGATGGCGGCGGCACGATCACGGTGCTCGTCGCCGGGCGCCCCGTTCCCGCCGATCTGGTATTCGTCGATGGTCGCAACGATCTCGCCCTGCTACGGATCGAACCGGCATTATCGGCGGCGGCATGCTTCCGTCCCGGCCTCGACCTGCATCTGGGCGAGGATGTCGTCGCACTCGGCTTTCCGTTGCAGGGATTGCTGGGTTCGGGACCGCAGGCGAGCGCCGGTAACGTCGCCGCGCTGTGCGGCGTCGGCAACGACAGTAGTGTCTTTCAATTCACCGCGCCGATCGCCAGCGGCAACAGTGGCGGGCCGATCCTCGACATGGCGGGCAACGTCATCGGGCTGGTCAGTTCGTCGCTCAACCTCGACCGTATCCGCCGTTCGGGCGCGAATGCGGAAAACATCAACTTCGGCATAAAGGCGGCCATCATCCGCAGCTTCCTCGACGCCTTCGGGCTGGAACCGACACTCTCCGACCGGGTCGACCCGGTCAGCCGGGCCGCCGTCGTGCGCGGTATGCGCGACGCGATCTTTCGCATCGAATGCGCATGTTGATCGCCGCCGATGCGCCGGGCGGCGTGCGCAGCGTGACGCTGCCGACCGGGCGGCTGGACGTGACCGTTCACGACGCGCGCTGGCCGATCGACATGCTGTGCGCCTTCGCCGCGCGGGAAAATCCGAAGCGCGGATTCCTGGTGGTATCGCGCGTGCTGGGTCGGCATCTTCCGGCCGCACCTTCGATCATGCGGCGAAGCGTCCGCGACCTCGCCGTGCAGATTTCGATCGACCTGCCCGGCCCGGTCATGGTCATCGGCCTTGCCGAAACGGCGATCTGCCTTGGCCAGATGCTGCACGAGGAATGGCGCGCGCAGTCGAAGCGCGACGACGTCGGCTATATCCATTCGACGCGACAGCGGATCGATGCGCCGATGCTATGCCGGTTCGAGGAACCGCACAGCCACGCCTCCGCGCATCTGGTCTATCGGCCGCAGATCGTCGGCATGGACGCCCCGCGAACGCTGATCGTGGTCGATGACGAAATCTCGACCGGCACGACGCTGCGCAACCTGACCGAGGCGCTGGTCCAACAATGGCCGTCGGTCGAACGGATCGTCGTCGCGACGCTGACCGACTGGTCGACGGGCAGCGGGTGGCAGGACCGGATGCCGCGACCGACCGAAATCGTGTCGCTCCTGTCGGGGCGGCTCGACTGGACGCCGGGCGCAATGCGGACGAGCGACCCGGTGTTCGAGGCACAGGCCGGATCGCTCGGCAGCATGGCCGACCATATGAATTATGGTCGCCTTGGCCTGTACGAACCGGCGGACGTACCGCCTGCCACCCCGATCCCCGGCGGCACGCGGCGGTTGCGCATCATCGGCACCGGCGAGTTCACCTATCTCCCGTTCCGCCTCGCCGAACGGCTGGAGGCGGAAGGGCGCGACGTCGTGGTGCAGGCGACCAGCCGCAGCCCGGCACGGCTGGGGGCCGCGATGGCCACCAAGCTCCAGTTCAACGACAATTACGAGACCGGTGTGGCCAATTATCTCTATAACGCAGACCCGACCGACGGACGCGAAAACTGGATCTGCCACGAAACGCCGGGGGGCAGCGTCGATCCGGCGCTGGTCGAGGCACTGGCCGCCAAAGTGCTGGAGTGGCAGCGTTGATCCGCGCGATCGCGTTCGTCGATCTGGACGACACATTGTTCCAGACGCTCGGCAAATGCCCACCCGATGTCGGGCACGACCGGCTGACCCCGCTGGGCTTCACGAAGGATGGCGAGGCGCTGAGCTATGCCACGCCGCGCCAGATGCGGTTCCTCGAATGGCTGGCGGAGACGACGTTGCTGGTGCCGGTGACGGCACGCAGCCTCGACGCGCTGCGGCGGGTGCGGATCGACTATAAGGCGGCGGTCTGCGCGCATGGCGGCGTCATCCTCGACGATGCGGGGGAGGTCGATGCCGGTTGGGCGAAAGAGATCGGCGCGAAGGCGGCGGCCCACGTCCCTGAACTCAACGCCTTTACCGACGCCATTGTGATGGAAGCGCAGCGGAGCGGCACGCTGATCAATGCGCGGGTGCTGACCGAGGACGGGATGCCGCTCTACGTCCTCGCCAAACACGCCAATGCCGATGCGGCGGCGCTGAACCGCGTCGTCGATGCGGCGGTCCCGGCGCTGCCGCCGGGATGGACCGACCATCGCAACGGCAACAATATCGCGCTGATGCCACCCTATCTGGGCAAGCGCCATGCGGTGGCCAAGCTGCTCCCGGTGCTGCGCGCGCGCTATCCCGATGCGCCGGTCCTCGGCATCGGCGACAGCATCACCGACGCGCCGTTCATGGCGGCATGCGATTACGCGATGCTGCCGACCGGATCGCAACTGGCCGGGGTGGTATTGCGTGACGCCTGAGCACCGCGATGTCCCGTCGCCCTTTTCCGGCAGCTACGACCCGGCGGACGTCACCTTCCTGTTGAAGCCGGTTGCCCTGGCGGCGACCGACGTTGCGGAGAAGGAGGCGATGATCCAGTCGGGCAAACGCCATTATTCCGAGATGATCGCGCCGGAAGCGGTGCCCGATGCCGCCTATCTCGACCTGTACGACGCGGCGCTCGATCGCAATCGCGATCGGCTGGCGGGCGATGTCGCCAGCCTTGCCGCGCATCTGGCCGAACGGCGACCGGGACGGCCGGTGGTGATCGCCAGCCTCGCCCGCGCGGGCACGCCGATCGGGGTATTGCTGACGCGCACCCTGCGCGCGGCGGGGCATCGCGCCGATCATTATTCGATCAGCATCGTGCGCGACCGTGGGATCGACCGCAACGCGCTGGCCCATATCGCCGCGCGCCACGATCCGGCGGACGTCGTGTTCGTCGATGGCTGGACCGGCAAGGGCGCGATCGCGGGCGAACTGCGCGCCAGCCTTGCGGACCGGTCGTTCGGATTCGACCCGGTGCTGGCGGTGATCGCCGACCCGGCGGGGCAGGCGGATATCGCCGCCAGCGACGACGATTACCTGATCGCATCGGGCCTCTTGAACGGCATCGTGTCGGGGCTGGTCAGTCGCTCGATCCTGCGCGACGATCTGGTCGGACCGGACGATTTCCACGCCTGCGTCACTTATCCGCACTATGCCGCCGCCGACCGGTCGCGCGCGTTCGTCGACGGTATCGCGCCGCTGGCCGAACGCGCGACGGTGCGCGACATCGGCGGTCATGGTGACCGGCGAGCGGCATTGCGCGACGGGTGCGAGGCGATGGTGCGGCGGCTGCTCGACCTGACCGGCACATCGGATCGCAACCGCATCAAGCCGGGAATCGCAGAGGCGACCCGCGCGTTGTTGCGGCGGATGCCCGAACGGCTGCTGGTCCGAGACCGCAGCGATCCCGACGTCGCGCACCTGCTCCACCTTGCCGAGACCGGCGGCGTCCCGGTCGATGCGTTGGGCGACGACAGCCGCTATCGCGCGGTGGCGATCATCCGCAGTCTGGGGAACGAGCGTTGACGACCGCAATCGAACTTGGCGCGACGCTGTATATGCCGTGCACCCGCGACGATGTCGCCACGCGCCTGTTCGGACCGTATCGGGTGCCGGGGCTGCGATCGGCGGTCGTGTGCCTTGAGGATTCGGTGCTCGACCGCGATATCCCGGTCGCGATGGGGCATTTGGGGGCGTTGCTGCGCGACCTGTCGCGGCGGGAGCGCGGCCCGGCCGATACGCAGGTGTTCGTCCGTCCGCGCAACATCGCGATGCTGGAGCATATCCTGCACATGCCCGGCGTCGAGTGCGTGCAGGGTTTCGTGATTCCAAAGGCCCATGCCGACAACATGCCCGCCTATCTCGCATTGCCGTTGCATGACGCGCACCGGCTGATGCCCACGCTGGAAACGCGCGAGGCGCTGGACCCGTATGAGATGCGGCGGTTGCGCGATCAGTTGCTGGTGGTGCAGGATCGTATCCTCGCGCTGCGGATCGGCGGCAACGACCTGTTGAACGCGATGGGATTGCGGCGGGTGGCGGGGCGAACCGCCTATGAAGGACCGCTGGGGCCGGTGATCGCGGCGCTGGTCGCAACCTTCGCACCGTGGGGGTTCGCGCTCAGCGCCCCGGTATTCGAACGCTTCGGCGACATCGCGTTGCTTCGCGAAGAGGTCCGACGCGATATCGAACATGGTCTGGTGACGAAGACGGCGATCCACCCCGATCAGATTGCGGTCATCCAGTCGGCATTCGCCGTTCCGGCCGACGAGGTGGACGAGGCGCGGTTGATACTGGCTGCCGATGGCCCGGCGGTGTTCTCGCATCATGGCGTGATGTGCGAACCCGCGACCCATCGCGGCTGGGCCGAACGCCTGATGATCCGCGCCGGGGCGTTCGGCATCGCCGATCCCGTGCCGTTGCCGTTGCGAGCCTGAACAAGGAGGAAGATGCATGAGCGAGTATCGGACGAAGATCGACGAACAGACCGGCGACCGCGTGCGGTTCGAACTGTACCAGTTCGCCCGCAAGGGCCATTCGCTGGGGTCGTCGATCGGCGCGGGCGATCTGGCCGCCGGACTGGCCAGCGCGACGCTGATGTCGTCGTCGTCGAGCGCGCGACAGTTGCGGATCATCCTCGACGGTGGTGCCGCGCTGCTGGAGCCGGGCGCGCTGCAATATGCCAAGGGCAAGCTGCACGTCGAGGTACAGAAGAATGCCGGGGCGGGCGGGTTCTTCTCGCGCACCGTCACTTCCGCCGGCACGGGGGAAAGCGCGTTCGCCACCCGCTATTCCGGGGTGGGCGAGGTATGGACCGACCCGACGCCCAAGCACTTCATCCTCGCCAGCATGGACGGACCGCAGGATTCGCTGATCCTCGACGATGGTGCCTTCTATGCCTGCGACGCGAACATTGCGGTGTCGACGCATGTCCATCGCACGGTGCAGGGCGTGTTCTCCGGCAACGGGCTGATGCAGCCGAAGCTGACCGGGGCGGGGGCGTTCGTGGTCGAAGCGCCGGTGCCGGTGGACGAGATCGAGGTAATCGAACTCGACGGGCGCGACGAACTGATCGTCGATGGCGATCTGATGCTGATGTACTCGACCGGCCTGAACGTCGAAATCCGGCCGCTGGTGCGCGGATTGCGCAACGCGATGCGGACGGGGGAAGGCGTGGTGTTCGTGTTTTCCGGGCGCGGCACCGTCTGGCTGACGCCAACGATGCGGGTGATGTAGCCCGGACCCTAGGCGGGGTCGTCGCGGCCGTAACGCTGTTCGATGAAGCGGAGATTGTCGGCGAAACTGTCGATATCGTCCTGCGCCATCGATCGTGACAGCGTTTCGAGCCGCGCGACCATCCGGTCGAGGGCCTCGTTCAGATTGTAGCTCGCGGAACGGCCGGTCTTGCGGAACACCTCCGCGCGGTGCGCTGCCGGTATTTCGGCATAGCTTGTGACCAGTCGCGGCAGGTGCGTGTCCCGCATCTGCCGCATCTCGGTCAGCACCGATATCTGCACGCTGTTGTCGTGGCTGCGCGCTTCGATATCCGCCATCAGCGAGACGAGGCGTGCCACTTTCGGTCGCGATGCGTCGGGCAGGCGCGGGTCTTCGGGAACGACCGTTGCGTGGCGGGCGGGATCGGGCGCGGCCACGGGCGCGGCGGACGGTTCCGGCGGGACCGGTCCGGCCAGCCAGTTCGTGATCCGATCGAACAGTCCCGACGTCATGTGTTTCCGATCGCCATGCTATGCCACGATATCAGCGTAGAGCATCGGGCGGGTGCAAATCCAGCGTGCTTGCATCCCCGTCCGCGCCCTCCATCCCGCGCACCGCCGATCGTGCCTGTTCCAGCGCCGCCGACAACATCCGGTGCGCCGCTGCCGTATCGCCGGTGGGCATGGCATCCGCCGTCACGCGCCGGGCGGCGATCGCGACCTGCACGGCGGACAGTGTGGCGGTGCGTGCCTGTTCGAGCGCAGCGTTCAGCCGTTGCTGGTTCGCCACCAGCAGGTCGATCGTCATCACCGCCTGACGATTGATCGCCCACTGGGTCAGCACCGCCTGTTGCCGTTCGAGCAGCGTGGCGTCGGCGCGTTCCTTCAGCGCCAGCGCGCGCGCCGGATCGTCGCCGCGAAGTTCGCGCACCGCCGCGTCGATCGCCGGGACCAGCGCGCGGATCAGGTGAATCGCATCCTCCAGCGCCCGGTCGGTCTGTGCGAACCGGTTGCGCACGGTATCGAGGGTCAATATTCGCCGCGCGCCTTCGTCCCGCTGATGGTCCAGCCGCTCGACCAGCCGGGCAAAGCCGTCGGCATCCAAGGCCGGGGCAGCGGACGGTCGCTGCCACGACCACCAGCGCGGCGGCGGCGCGGGAGCGCCCAGCGCCGTCGCCACCCGTTCGATATCGTCCAGTACCGGTGCGGTCGCCAGCCCCGGACCGAGGTTGGCGAGATAGGCGGCGCCGTCGGCGGCATCGGCGATGGCGGCATGGCCGACACGGTCCAGTCCGCCCGCATTCCCGTCGCGAAGCCACGCGCGCACCACGTCGCGCGCGACGGGCCGCAACGCCCGCTCCCGTTCGATAGCCTGCGCTATCGTATCGACAAGGTGCGTATCGCTCATGGCTTCTCTGGTAGCCCGTTTCCGGGCGTCGGCAATCGGCCGCAGATTTGTTCGTGCATGATTGGTCAACGCAGAAGGCGCGGTTCGGACCCGTACCCGAATACCGGTGGCGTTGTGTTGTAACGAAAAAGGTCCGCGCCGTAGCGCGGACCCTATCTGGTGCGTACTGACGCTTGTTAACCGCCAGACCGCGATCTCTGAGCCTTGGATCATAGCGTGTTGCCAACGGTCGTCAACCACAACCGGGCCGCCGATCACGCCGGACTTGTGACGATGCGGTCCATCGGGCAACAAACCTGATCCATTATGGACCGGACAGATTTTGACGGCAGTACCGTCGGGCGGTGCATGATGTGGCGGGGGATATTCGATGCAGTGGCGGCTGGGAATCGATCTGGGGACGAACTCGCTCGGCTGGGCGGCAATCGAACTGGCCGGAACCGATCCCGATAGCTGGCATCCGGTCGGCATCCTCGCCAGCGGCGCGCGCATCTTCAGCGACGGGCGCGATCCCAAGTCGAAACAGTCGCTCGCGGTTGACCGTCGCGAGGCACGGGCGATGCGGCGGCGGCGTGACCGGTTCCAGCAACGCCAACGCGCGCTGATGAAATATTTGGTCGCCGATGGCCTGTTCCCGTCCGATCCGGTCGAGCGCAAGGCGCTGGCGATGCTCGACCCGTTCGAGTTGCGCGCGCGTGCGCTGGAAAAAGAACTGTCATTGCGCGAAATCGGCCGCGCGATCTGGCATCTGAACCAGCGCCGCGGGTTCAAGTCCAATCGCAAGACCGACAAGCCGGACGACGACGCGGGCAAGGTCGCGGTCGGCGTCGAACGGTTGCGAACGGCAATGGCCGATGCGGGCGCAGATACGTTCGGCCAGTGGCTTCACATGCGCCGCCAGCCGGACGAGGAGCATCCCGAAGGCTTGTCGGTCCGCACCCGCCTGCGCGCCGAAGCGGGCGAGGATGCCAAGGGCACCGGCTACGACTTCTATCCGGGCCGGGCGCTGATCGAGGAGGAATTCAACGCGATCTGGGCGACACAGGCACCGCATCATCCCGATGTTCTGACTGACGAGGTGCGCGACCGGCTGTTCGAGATCGTGTTCCACCAACGTCCGTTGAAAGCGCCGCAGATCGGCACCTGCACGCTGGTACAGGGCGAAACCCGGCTGGCCAAGGCGCATCCGCTATTCCAGCGACGACGGCTGCTGGAAGAACTCAACGCACTCAGGATCGTTCGCGCCGGACAGGTTGCCGAACGGCTCACCCCCGAACAGCGCGACCTGCTGTTCGTAAAGCTGAAGGACAAGGCGAAGGTCAGCTTCGAATCGCTGCGCAAGGTGTTGAAACTCGACGACGATGCGCGCTTCAACAAGGAAAGCGAGAACCGCAGGGAGTTGAAGGGCGACGAGGTTGCGGCGGTGATGGGGGCCAAGACCCGGTTCGCCGGACGCTGGGCGCATTTGTCGGTCGAGGAACAGGCCGAAATCGTCGAGCGGCTGGAGGATGCCGAGAGCGACGCGCAGATTGCCGGGTTCCGCGTGTGGGTGGGCGAAATATATGGCCTGAGCGATGCGCAGACCGCGGCGATCGCCGCCGCGCGCCTGCCGCAGGGGCATGGCCGGTTCGGATCGACCGCGACGTCGAAACTGATCGAGGCGTTGCGGGACGGTCGCGATGCCGATGGCCGGGTAGTGGTGTATAGCGAAGCGGTTGATGTCGCCGGGCTGGGGCATCACAGCGACTTCCGCACCGGGGAAGTTCATGACGCGCTACCCTATTACGGCGCGGTCCTCGAACGGCACATCATGCCCGGCACCGGCGATGCGTCCGATCTGGAGGAGAAACGCGTTGGCAAGCTGACCAACCCCACCGTGCATATCGGGCTGAACCAGTTGCGGCGCACCGTGAACCGGCTGATCGAACGGTTCGGCCTGCCGACGCAGATCGCGGTCGAACTGGCCCGCGAACTGAAACTGACCGAGGATGAGAAGGACGAACGCAACCGCGAGAACCGTCGCAATCGCGAGGATGCGGAGCGGCGTTCGCGCAAGCTGCTGGGACTTGATGCTGCGGGCAACCAGATCGGGCGAAAGATCGCCGACGATACCGGAGCCAACCGGGCGCTGCTGAAGCTGTGGGAGGAACTCGACGGGGACAACGTGCTGTCGCGCGCCTGCGTCTATACCGGGCGGCAAATCTCGATCGACATGCTGTTCAACGGCGAGGCGGAGGTCGACCATATCCTGCCGTTCGCCGCGACGCTGGACGACAGCAACGGCAACAAGATCGTGTGCGTGCGCGAAGCCAACCGGGCCAAGGGCAAGCAATCGCCTTTCAAAAAGTGGGGCGATGGTCCCGAATGGGCTGCTATCGCCGAACGCGCGTCGCGCCTGCCCAAAAACAAGCGCTGGCGGTTCGAACCGGACGCGATGCAACGCTTCGACAAGGACGGCGGGTTTCTGGCGCGGCAATTGATCGATACGCAATATCTCGCACGGCTGGCGCGCGACTATCTGTCGTCGCTCTATCCCGAAACCGGGCCGGGCAGCGGGCGGGTATGGGTGTCGCCCGGCCGGTTGACCGAAATGGTCCGGCGCAAGCTGGGGCTGAACACGGTGCTGAACGATCATAATTACGGTGGGGACAAACCGAAGAACCGGCTCGACCATCGCCACCATGCGATCGACGCGATCGTCATCGCGATCGTCGACCGGCCGTTGTTGAACCTGGTATCGCGTATTTCCGGTCAGCAGGGCGCCGACGGGCGCGAAAAGATCGAGATTCCGCCACCGTGGGACGGGTTCCGCGGCGACGTCTATGATGCGGTGCAGGCGATCGTCGTCAGCCATCGTCCCGATCATGGCACGGCGGGTCACGGGGTACGCTCGACTGCCGGGCGACTGCACGAAGCGACGGCCTATGGGCTGACCGGCGAGGTCGATGCGAAGGGCAACACGATCGTCGTGCGGCGCAAGGCGTTTCGTGCCTTGACCCCGCCCGATATCACCACAATCCGCGATCCCGACCTTCGCGACCGCCTGCTCGACCATATCGCAGGCAAGACCGGGAAGGACTTCGAACGCGCGCTGCAATGGTTCGCGCGGAACGGACCGGGACAGTTTCGCGATATCCGCCGCGTTCGTGTCGTCAAGCCGCTGAGCGTTATCCCGATCCGCGACGGCGACGGCCGGGCCTACAAGGGCTATGCGGGCGGTTCCAACTATAGTTACGACGTCTGGGAAATGCCCGACGGCAAATGGGTGGTGAACTGGACCGACCCCGATGGCGTCTCGCGGTCGAGCGTGCTGTCGATGTTCGATGCACATCAGCCTCGCACGGCGCTACGTCCCCATCCCGCCGCGCGGCGGGTGCTGCAACTCAAACAGGGCGACCTGATCGCGATCGAGCGAACGCCCGGCGATCGCCGGATCATGCGGGTCAGCCAGTTCTGGCAGAACGGGCAGGTCCGGCTGGTCGAACATATGGAAGCGGGCAAGCTAGACGATCGACATAAGTCGGCGGACGATCCGTACACCAATTTCTCCCCGACCTGCGGCGGTTTGAAGAAACTGCGCGCCCGAAAGGTCGGCGTCGACGAAACCGGCTATGTCCGCGATCCCGGCTTTCCGGCGCGCACCGCCGTCCGTCGCACCCGGCCGAAGCCCGCATAGCGGCGCGCGCGGATGGAACGGATCGTCGATATCGCCACCGACGGCCGTCATCTGTCCGCGCATCGCGGCTTCCTGATCGTCGCACAGGACCGGGTAGAGGTCGGGCGCATACCGCTCGACGATGTGGCGGCGGTGATCGTCCACGCGCATGGCGTGACGTGGTCGACCAACCTCGTCGTCGCTCTGGCCGAGCGGGGCGCGATCCTGTTGCTGTGCGGAACGAACCATGCACCGGTCGCGGTGTGCCTGCCGCTGGCCGGGCACCATGCGCAGAACGGCCGGATCCGCGCGCAGTGGGAAGCGGGCAAGCCGCTGTCCAAACAGCTATGGCGACGGCTGATCGTCGCCAAGATCCGGTGGCAGGCGGCGGCGCTGGTCGCCGAAGGACGCTCCGCGGGTGCGTTCGACCTGTTGGCGCGGCGGGTGGGATCGGGCGATCCCGACAATGTCGAGGCGCAGGCGGCGCGGCGATACTGGCCGATGATGATGGGGCCGGAGTTCCGCCGCGATCGTGGGGCGGAAGGGGCGAATGCGCTGCTCAACTATGGTTATACGATCCTGCGGTCGATGTGCGCGCGTGCCGTCGTCGCTGCCGGACTGCACCCGTCGATCGGGGTCCATCACGCCAATCGCGGCAATCCGTTCGCGCTGGCCGACGACGTGATCGAACCGTTCCGGCCGCTGGTCGACCTGATGACGCTGCGCCTGCTGGCACGCGGGGTGGAGGGGGTGACGCCGCGCGCGAAACACGCCTTCGCCGCACTGATCGCGCTCGACCTGCCGGGAGAAATGGGCGTGACTCCCGTCACCAACGCAGCCCTTCGCGTCGCGCAGACGCTGGCGGCATCGTTCCAGAGCGGACGCGCCGCCGACCTGTGGCTTCCGACCCCGCCCGGTCCCGCTGATCTGGCACGGATCGACATGCTGATCGACGCGGAATGACGGGTGCAACTCAGTGGATATCAACTGATGTGGATATTCGTGATGTTCGACCTGCCGGTCACGACGAAGGACCAGATGCGTGCCGCGACGAAGTTTCGCCAGTATCTTCTCGACGAGGGATTCGAGAAGAGCCAGTTCTCGGTCTACGCCCGCTTCTGCAACGGCAAGGAACAGGTCGAAGCCTATCAGCGTCGGATCGAGGCGCATCTGCCCGATCGGGGCGACGTCCACATCCTGACCTTCACCGACCGCCAGTACGAGAATATCGTCCGCTTTTCCGGCCAGCGACGGCGGAGGACGCAGAAAAATCCGAATCAGTTGGCGCTATTCTGATGGCGGAGCGCGTGGTTTTTGCGGGCTGGATGTGCCGATTTCCGCTTTGGTTGGAAGCGGTTGCCGGCACATCCAGTATAACCGCTCAGAGATCGCGGTCCAGCGGCAGCACAATCAGTGGTCGGTGAACGGTATCGCCGAAGTATAACCGCTCAGAGATCGCGGTCCAGCGGCAGCTCTGCATGGTTTACTCCAAGCCGGTCAGCCAGTATAACCGCTCAGAGATCGCGGTCCAGCGGCAGCTTGCCGCTGGCGCTGCCAACCCGAGCGCGAAGTATAACCGCTCAGAGATCGCGGTCCAGCGGCAGCGGAACGATGCTGTCGAGCATCGCAACGAGAAGTATAACCGCTCAGAGATCGCGGTCCAGCGGCAGCGAATTGTCCGGTGCGTGTTCGCTAGACGTTAGTATAACCGCTCAGAGATCGCGGTCCAGCGGCAGCTACGTATGCTAGCAGAAGATGCCAGCGAGGAGTATAACCGCTCAGAGATCGCGGTCCAGCGGCAGCTCGAAGCGTTACCGGGGCGCATTCGGCGATAGTATAACCGCTCAGAGATCGCGGTCCAGCGGCAGCAGACTGTCGGCTGCGATGTCGAGCAGCGACAGTATAACCGCTCAGAGATCGCGGTCCAGCGGCAGCCGAAACCGCGCGCGGTGCTTACCCGGTGATAGTATAACCGCTCAGAGATCGCGGTCCAGCGGCAGCACCGGGCCTTCGCCGAAGTTGTCAAGGCTAAGTATAACCGCTCAGAGATCGCGGTCCAGCGGCAGCTCCCACCGTCGCCAGCGGCCGCCCGATTTCAGTATAACCGCTCAGAGATCGCGGTCCAGCGGCAGCAGCGTCGATCGGCTCGCCACCCGTCACCAGAGTATAACCGCTCAGAGATCGCGGTCCAGCGGCAGCGGCCTGCCGATCGAGGCGCGGGTGGTGTCGAGTATAACCGCTCAGAGATCGCGGTCCAGCGGCAGCTGGTTCGCTATCAGGTCGCGTTGGTGTGGGAGTATAACCGCTCAGAGATCGCGGTCCAGCGGCAGCACGAGTGGGAGTGGGAGCTGTCGGTTGCGCAGTATAACCGCTCAGAGATCGCGGTCCAGCGGCAGCTGAAACATGGACAATCCGTCCAACGTCGTTAGTATAACCGCTCAGAGATCGCGGTCCAGCGGCAGCGCGATCTACGCCATGCCGCTCGATCAGCTGAGTATAACCGCTCAGAGATCGCGGTCCAGCGGCAGCGGGGCCGAGTGGATGATCCGGAAGTGCCCGGCCTGAACCCACGCTACAAGGCCGAACCTACCCGCCCGCCGCCACCCGCAACGCCATATCGGGCGCGTCGTGCAACCGAACGAACACCACGCCGCTTGCCGGACGGGGCAGTGTGATCGACGGCCCAACGAAGCCTGGTGGAATCGTTACCGATCGCGCCGGATCGCCGTTGTCCCCGACGGCTGCAATCAGGAATAGGTCATTGCCTGAAAGGCGACACTCGGCACCTTCCGCCGGACAGTCGAGCGTCGTCAGCACCGGGAGCCGCACGACCCGGGCGAGCGCCTGCCAGTCGCCGACCGCGTCGTCGTGCCGCAACCGGAACCGCAACGGGCCGGTCGCCGTGGCGCCGAGCGACTGGCGGGGGGCGATCCGGGCCACCACCACGTCGTTGCCGCCGCGTTGCAAGGCACCGGACGCGAAGGTCAAAACCGTCGTCGCGCCGCCATCAACCGTCGCGACCTCGATCGCGTCGCGATCGGTCAGGGTGCCGGTGACCGCGAACGAGAAGGTCAGCGTGCCGCCTGCGGGGATCAGTCCCTCCGGCAGGACGATCGGCAGCGCGCCCGCAGGCGGCATGGCGGTGACGACGCGGCTTAGCAGTCGTGCGGCGGGGCGGGCCTCACCGATCGTGGCGGGGACGCTGGCAGTGCGTCCGTCGCGTAACGTCACCACCGCCGGGCCGACCGGTCCGCTCGCGGCGGCGACGGGTTGCGGGGTCGTCAGTTCGAGCCGGTCGCCATCCGCGCTTCGGGTCAGCGCGCCAACGGTGAAGCGCCGTTCGTTCAGCACCAGCCCGGCGATCTGATCGAGGCGTGCCCCGGTCAGCGTCCCGGTCCGGTCGCCGGCATGGATCGTGAACCGGTCGAGCCGGCTCGGCTCGGCGCGTCCGGTCAGGGCGAGGACGTCGGGCGTGGCCGCGCCATAGCGAGCGATGGTCAGTTGCAGCGGGCCGGGGCGGATGCCGGTAAGCGGCAACGTCGCTTCGACCTCCTCGGGACCGACCGCCTTCCACTGGAGCGGGCGGTTGCGCTCCTCGCCGTCACGGAGCGACAGCCGCTCGATACAGGCGGATGCGCCGCCGGTCAGCCGCAACGGATGGTCCCGTCCGACTACCACGGCGTCGTCGGGCCGGGCGCGCCATGCCCCCGCTACGTCGTGGCGTACCGGCAGGCGCGGGCCGCTGAACGGGTCGAACCCCCATTTGCCGTGTAACACCGCGTCGGTGACGGTGCCGATCCCGGACAGGTCGCCGCCACCCGTCAGCCGCAATCCGCCCCGTTCGGCATCGGCGACCAGCGGTAGTTCGACACCCCGCCCGTCGGTCGTCGTGACCTTTAGCATCAGGTCGCGGGCATGACCGGTCGCGAACAGCAGCGATGCGTCGTCGAGCGGCAGGACCATGTCGGGCTGGGTCAGGCATACCGGCGCGGGGGCGGCCGACCGCCATACCGGCGGCGGCGCGACGCCGATCGGGGGAAGGGGGGCGACCAGTACCGAGCGGGGATTCTGGAACGACGGGGCGGCGTTGAGCTGCAGCCGGACCCGGTCGCCCTGTCCCAGCGAGAGCGCCGGGAGATACTGGTATTGCGCGGTACGAAACGCGCCGAACAGCCGGGCGACATCGCGCGCCAGCCCGATATAGGGGCTGTAATATCCTGCGCCGCCTTCGGGTGTCGCCGCCACGCGATAGGCGAGGTCGACGGGCGCGCCGGTCAGCGTTTCCGCCAGCGTCGCGCCGCGTTGCGCCTGTAGCACCAGCGCGTCGCGGCTTTGCGTCAGGCACGCGGCCTGAAGCCCGCGCTGGCGGGTGAGGCATTCGGCGTTGAGTTTGATCCGCAGGGCGTTGGCAAGGATCGGTGCAGCGGTGACGAGGCGCTCGGGTGCGGTATCGCCGATCCGCCCGATCGCGGCGACGAAGGCGTCCAGCCGCGCCCGGTCGAGCGATGCCTGATACAGGTCCTGCGCCGCACGGACGAACACGCCCGGTCGCCCGCGCACCGCGCCGCGCACCGCATCGAAGCCGCCGCCGGTTTCGGGCGCGAGGAACAGGATCGCCTGTTCCGCCCCGGGTGGCACGGTCACGTCGAGCACGTTGCGTTTGCGCGACCATGTTTCGACCGCGAAGAACCAGTTCTTGGGCGGTGGATTGGTCGCGCCGCGCAGGAACGCCACGACCAGCCGGTACCGTGCCGCCTGATCGGGGGGCAGCACGGCGCGGGCGGTCAACCGGTCGCCGGTCCGCAATGCCGGGACGGCAGTGACCGGCAATGCCACGCCGTCCCGCGTGACCGTGACGGCAAGGTCGGGACCGGCAAGGTCGAACGCATTTTGTTGCGCCGACGCGGCGGGCGCGAGGAACAGGGCGAGTGCGAGCAGGAGCAGACGGGCCATGCCCCGCATATAGGGGAAGTTGCAGCGCCGGGGGAACCGCCGACGTCATGATCGTCTTCGGGCACGAACCGGGATGTTTCGGAACGTCCGGCGAATCCGGCCGGCCGCCGGTCGCTTCCGTTTCCCGGGTCAAGCAACCACCGAAGGCCGCTACGTCCCGGAGTTCGTACGAAATTATGAGCGTACGCGCCCGCGCCGCCATTGCCGATACGCCCGCGCTATCGTATCGCCGTGGCAAGGGCCGCGAACGGACGTCGCCCACCTGTGGGGCGGAACGATGACGGACCGGATCGCTTGACCGACAACGACATCGATCGGCAGCGATTGCGGCATGGCCTGCGCGACGTGGCGGCGGGCGATCGCGGGGCGATGCGCCTCGTCTATGATCAGAGTTCGGCCAAGCTGTTCGGCATCTGCATGCGCGTGTTGAAGGACGCGGCGGCGGCCGAGGATGCGCTGCAGGAAACCTATATCAAGGTGTGGCACCATGCCGCGCGGTTCGATGCCGATCGCGGCAGCCCGATCACCTGGCTGTGCAGCATCGCCCGGAATACAGCGATCGACCGGATGCGGTCGTCGCACCGGTCGCCCGCAGGCGATGGAGAAGTGCCCGATTTCCTGCCCGACGACGGCCCGACCGCCGACGTGATGCTGGAGCAGCGGGAGGAACGCGACCGGATGTTCGACTGTATCGGTGCGCTCGATGGTAATCATGCACGCTGTATCCAGTCGGCTTTTTTCGACGGGCATACCTATGTCCAGTTGGCCGACCGGTATAAGGTGCCGTTGGGAACGATGAAGAGCTGGATCCGGCGTGGTCTGCTCCGGCTGCGGGAATGCCTCGACAATGTCTGATGCGACCCTTCCCGAAGACGATGACGACCTGAGCGCCGCCGAACTGGCGCTGGGCCTGCCCGAAGCGGACGAGCGCGAGACGCTGGCGGCAAGAGCCGCGCGTGAACCGGCGTTCGCGGCGCGGGTCGCGCGGTGGGACGCGCGGCTGGCACCGCTGTACGACATGATCACACCGGTCGCTGCGCCATCGGGCGTTTGGCAGCGGATCGCCGCACGGATCGCCGATCCTGCCGCAGCACTGCGGGTACGGCTGCGTCGCTGGCAATGGGCGACCGGCGCGGCATCGGCGATGGCCGCGGCGCTGGCGGTGATGCTGGCATGGCCGACGCCGCCGGTCACGGCCCCGGCACCCGAAGTCGTACAGGTGCCCGCACCCGCACCGATGATGGCGGTTGCACAGCTTGCCGACGATCACGGCGCTCCGTTGCTGGCGGTCGGCATCGAACGGCGTAGCGGCCATGTCAGCATCCGGCTTCAGGATTTGCCCGCCGCCGCGCGCGTGCCGGAATTGTGGGTGATACCGGAGGGCGGGGCACCGCGCTCGCTGGGCCTGATCCGTGCCGACGGCACGCTCGACGCGGTGCTGCCGCCCGACGTGCGTGCCATCGTCGGTGCAAAGGCGACGCTGGCGGTCAGCATGGAGCAGCCCGAGGGCGCGCCCCATGCGGCACCCGCCGGGCCGATCGTCGCGACCGGGGCGGTGGTTACGCTCTGATCGCCACCGCCGGTTCGTCGCGACCGGTCCGGACCGGTGTCAGCCCGTCCGCCGCGACATAGGCCAGCCCGGCGCACGCCTCCAGCGCGGCACGATCGCGCAGGACGATGCGTCCGCGTGAACAGCGCACCATCCGCTCGCCTTCCAGGATGTGCAGGCAATCGGTCACGGTCGCGCGGCGAAGGTTCAGCGTGGACGCGATCGCCGCATGGGTGATCGCCATGATCTCGCCATCGGTGCGGTCGTCGATCATCAGCAACAGCCGCGCGATCCGCCGCTCGGGCACGTCGCGCAACGCCGACGCCAGCGTCCGCGCCATCTGCATGGTGAAGCGTTGCGCGAAGCCGAGCAGGGCGGTCATCATCGCCGGCTCCGCCGCTGCCGCCTCCAGCATCGCATCGGCGGGAATGGCGATGGCGGTTCCGGAATGAATCCGTACCGTCGCATCGAACGGCGCGGGCTGATCGCTCAGCAACCGCGACCATCCGACCACGCCGTCGCGCCCGATCAGCCCGACATCCTGCAACGATGCGCCGGTCGATACCGACAGCATCACCGGAGCGTTTTCGGGGAAGATCAGCCGATCGATCGGCTCGCCGCTCCGCATCAGCGCGTCGCCGGGGGCCAGTTCGATCCGCGTCGCCACCCGGCCCAGATGATAGCGGGTGGCAGAATCCAGTCCGCCGATCAGACCGTTCTCGGTCGTCGGGAGGTATCGAACCGTGCAGGTTTGACCAAATTTGCTCATCGCTCTCTCAACCCATCCATATCCATCCATTGAGAGGTTCGTCCGGATGCAGCGTTCGGATGCACCGGGTACGTCGGCGTACCGCAAATAATCCGGATGCATCGTCTCCGCGTAGCTGATGGTTGCAAGCCCATCAGGACGAAAGGGAGGCATATGACCGAACCGATGCTGGTTGCGGAGGCGTTCGACGCCCGCGCCAAACGACGTGACGAACGCCGTGAGTTCTTCAAGATGTTCAGCGGTGCGGCCGCGATCGGCGGGGCAGCGATGCTCGCCGCACGATCAGGCGTGGCAGAGGCGCAGACCGCGCCGAGCGACGCGGACGTGCTGAACTTCGCGCTGAACCTCGAATATCTGGAGGCACAATTCTATTACTTCGCGGCGTTCGGCAACGGCCTGCCCAATTCGATCCTGACCGGGACCGGAACGCAGGGCGCGGTGACGGGCGGGCGGCAGGTGACGTTCACCGATCCGCTGGTCGGTCAATATGCCCGCGAAATCGCGGCGGACGAGCGCGCGCATGTCGAGTTCCTGCGCACGGCACTGGGCGCGGCGGCGGTGGCACAGCCTGCCATCGACATCAGCGCGTCGGCGACCGGCGCGTTCTCGTCCGCAGCACGCGCGGCGGGACTGATCGGTGCGGGGGCGGCGTTCGATCCCTATGCCAGCGACGAGAATTTCCTGCTCGGCGCGTTCATCTTCGAGGATGTCGGCGTGACCGCGTACAAGGGTGCGTCACCCCTGCTGACCAACAAGACCTTCCTCGAAGCCGCCGCCGGTATCCTCGCGGTCGAGGCATATCATGCCGCGATCGTGCGGACGACGCTGTATGCCAAGGGGATCGCCATGCCGTCGGCACGCCTGATCGAGGCGACAGACGCCATTTCGGCGGCGCGCGACAGTCTCGACGGGACCAGCGACCTCGACCAGGGGCTGACGCCGGTCCCGGCCAGCACCACGACCAGCAACATCGTGCCGCTGGACACCAACGGCATCGCGTACAGCCGCACGACCGGACAGGTGCTGAACATCGTGTACCTGAACCGGGCGCAGGTGAACGGCGGCGGGTTCTTCCCGAACGGTGTCAACGGCACCATCCGCGCCAGCGCCGCCAATTAAGCCCGGACACGTCCGGCAGGGGAGATACCCATGACCACCACCGATCCGATCCTTCAGGTTCTCGAAGCATGTGACGAGCGGCGCAATGCGCGGCGTCAGTTCATGCGCTATGCCGGCGGGGCCGCCGCCGTCGCCGCCGGCGCGACGCTGCTATCGGCATGCGACGATGGCGATGGCCGCATGTTGACGCCCACCCCGACCCCCACGCCGACACCGACCGCGACGACCGCGCTCAGCGATGCCGACGTGCTGAACTTCGCACTCAACCTCGAATATCTCGAAGCGCAATTCTATTCGTTCGCCGCCACCGGCGCGGGCCTGCCCAACAGCAGCCTCGGCGGTACGGGGACACAGGGCGCGGTAACGGGCGGGCGACAGGTGACGTTCACCGATCCGCTGGTCGCGCGCTATGCCCGCGAAATCGCGGCGGACGAGATCGCACACGTCAATTTCCTGCGCACGGCACTGGGCGCGGCGGCGGTGGCACAGCCCGCCATCGACATCGGCGTCACCCCGACCAGCGCCTTCTCGGCGGCGGCGCGCGCCGCTGGCCTCATCGGTGCGGGTGCCGCGTTCGACGTCTATGCCAATGACGAGAACTTCCTGCTCGGTGCCTATATTTTCGAGGATGTCGGCGTGACGGCGTACAAGGGTGCGGTCGGGTTCCTGACGAACAAGACGTTCGTCGAGGCCGCAGCAGGCATCCACGCCGCCGAAGCCTATCATGCCGGGCTGGTGCGCACCGTCCTGTATCGCAAGGGCGTGTCTGCGGTGGCACTGATCGACGCGACCGAGGCGATCTCGACCGCGCGCGACAGCCTCGACGGCGGCAGCGACCTCGATCAGGGGGTGCGCGCAACCGGAACCGGGGCGGCGATCCAGTCGAACCTCGTCCCGACCGACGCCAACGGCATCGCGTACAGCCGCACGCCGGGACAGGTGCTGAACATCGTGTATCTGAACCGGACCGCGCAGACGGCGGGCGGGTTCTTCCCGGCGGGCGTCAACGGGACGATCCGGTCCAGCGCCGCCAACTAGGCGATCCGGCAATCCGGCCCGGCGATCCGCCCCGATGGGGCAGGTTGCCGGGCCGTTTCGCTGTTCAGGCCGGTTCGGGACAGCGGCTGGCGGTAGCTTCTGCCTTCAATGCGGGCGCGTGCGCGATGAAGTTGCGCAATTCGGTCCGCCGACGTTCTTCCTCGGCAAACTCGCCATCGACGCCCAGCATCCAGCGTAGCGACCGCCGGTCGGGAGCGCGGTGCAACTGCGTCAACAGGGCGGCGCGATCGATCACGTCGGCGGTGGTGTCGGCCAGACCCACCTCGACCAGATCGTCCGCCTGTCGCTCCAGCGCGACGGCAATCTCGCCCAAGGCCAGTTCGGGGTGATATTGCACGCCCCAGAACACGCCGCGATCATGGCGTATCTCGACCGCCTGCACCGTCGTGACCGCGTTGCTCGCCAGCAGGGTGGCACCGGGCGGCAGGCACGCGACCTCGTCGCCATGAATCGCCGGTGCATCCCAACTAGGCGCGCGTCCGGCGAGCAGCGGGTGATCACGGCCTTCCGTCGTCGGCGTGATGCGCCGCGCAATTCCAGCTTCCATCCGTGCCGGCATCTTGCGAACGGTGCCACCCGCCGCGGCGACCGCAACCTGTAGCCCGGCGCACGACCCGAAGGACGGCGTACCCGATGCGAACACCGCTCGCATGAAGGCGAGTTGTCGCCGCACGACCGGGCTGTCGTCATAGACGTGGAGCGGCGATCCGGTCAGGAACACCGCGTCGAACCGTTCGAGTTCATGCGGGATCCAGATATGCGCGTCGTCGTCCGCCGGGGCGACAATCGTCGTCGTACAGCCGGGTACGAGTTGTTCGAGCGTGGCGGCATAGGTTGCGCCCGCGCTTTTGCCAGCGCTCTTACGGCGGGCGGCGCGTTCGTCGGGTGTCTCGCTGGCGGCGATCAGGAAATCTGGCATGGTGTCCTTTGCGATAGGTATCGCTTTCCGAACGCGCCGCCGGCGATTTTGTGCAAGGTCAAATGATTGGCTTGCCGCCGGTTACGGCGATGGTCGCGCCTGAGATGTAACTCGCCTCGTCGGTCGCCAGCATCACATAGGCCGGGGCCAATTCGCGCGGTTGCGCCGGGCGGCCGAGCGGGGTTTCCTTGCCGAAACTCTCGACCTGTTCGGGTGGCATGGTAGACGGGATCAGCGGGGTCCACACCGGGCCGGGCGCGACGCAGTTCACGCGGATCTTGCTCTCGCCCAGCAACTGCGCCAGTCCGCCTGTGAAGTTCTGGATCGCGCCCTTGGTCGTGGCATAGGCGAGGAGCGTCGGCTTGGGCATGTCTGCGTTGACCGACGCGGTGTTGATGATCGCGCCCCCTTCGCCCAGATGCGGCACGGCGGCCTTCGCCAGATAGAACATCGCATGGATGTTGGTCGCGAACGTCTTGTTCCATTCCGCGTCGGGAATGTCCTCGATCGCCTCGAACGTCATCTGATGCGCGGCATTGTTGACGAGAATGTCGATGCCGCCCAGTTCGGCCACCGCCCGGTCGACGATCGCGCGGCAATGCGACGGATCGCTGATGTCGCCGGGCATCAACACGACCTTTCGCCCCGCTTCCTCGACCAGCCGCGCGGTGTCGCGCGCGTCTTCGTCCTCGTTCAGATACGCGATCAACAGGTCGGCACCTTCGCGGGCATAGGCGATGGCGACGGCGCGGCCGATGCCGCTGTCGCCGCCGGTGATGATCGCACGCTTGCCGGTCAGCCGACCCGATCCGCGATAGCTGTCCTCGCCATGATCGGGGCGGGGGTCCATCGCGGCGGTCGTGCCGGGCACGTCCTGCTGCTGCGGCGGCTGGGGCGGGGTCGGGGCGTCGATGGTCTGGGTGCTCACGCGGAATTCCTTGTGACAGTGGAATGCCCGAAGCGCGCACGGCACCGACACGGTTCCCGGCGCAACCCCCGCCACGCCGACAGGGCGTGGCAGAGATGCGGCGGATGAAGTCATTGATTCACAACGATCAATATTAGGAGGGTCGGCGTGGCCGGTTACGGTTCCTCATCCGGCGGGCGGCGTGCTTCGACCGGTGGCAATTCGTCCTCGCGGCGGCGCGGTTCGCGTGGTGCGACACGTATCTCACCGCCACGGTCGAGCGACACGTCGAATCCCGGACCCTCGATCACGGTCGGTTCGTCGCCCGGAATGCCAAGTGCTTCCTGTACCGCGTCGATCGCATTGTCGATCGGTTCGGGTTCGACGACCACTGGTTCCGGCGTGCGCAGGTCGAGCGCCTGTCGCATGAAATCGCGCCAGATACGCGCGGGCAAACCGCCACCTGCAAGGCCGGGATTGGGCGTATTATTGTCGTTACCCAGCCAGATCCCCGTGACGATCCCACCGGCATAGCCGATGAACAGCGCGTCGCGATTGTCCTGCGTCGTCCCGGTCTTGCCGAACGCATCGACCGGCAGGTTGGCGGCGATGCCCGTTCCGCTGCGGATCGACGCCGCCAGCAAGGTCCGCATTCCCTCTAGTTCGTGCCGCGACAACGTGCGACGGCTGGAGCGCAGCCGGTCGAGCCATGTCGGCTCGTCCTTTGCCGCCAGCCCGCGCGGGACCACCGGTGTTTCCCCGGCGGCGATCGCGGCATAGGCGCTGGTCAGTTCGAGCAGCGACACGGTGGAAGTGCCGAGCGCGATCGACGCTTCGTTCGGGATCGGCGTCGAGATGCCGAGGTCGCGCGCGGCGCGGATGACGTTCTTGACGCCGACCTCCTTGGTCAGGCGCGCGGCGGCGACGTTGCTCGACCGCTGAAACGCCTGGGTCAACGAGATCGTACCCAGATAGCGCCCGTCGCTGTTGCGTGGGCTCCATTCGCCGATCGTGACCGGCTCGTCCAATACCTTGCTGTCGGGCGACAGGCCGGATCGCAGCGCCGCGAGATAGACGAACAGCTTGAACGTCGATCCGGGTTGCCGCCGCGCCTGTACCGCCCGGTTGAACGGGCTGGCGCGGTAATCCTTGCCGCCGACCATCGCGATGACGCGCCCGTCGGGCCGCATCGCCACGATCGCGACCTGCGTCTGGCGCAGGCCCGCGCCGCGCACTGCGCGTTCGGCGGCGCGCTGCATCCTGATTTCCAGCGTGGTCGTGACCTTGCGGTCGGTGCCGATCCCGCCCGACTGGTCGCGCGCCTGCGGCAATACCCAGTCGGCGAAATAGGTGCCGGACGGCAGCGTGCTGTTGTCGGTCACGCGCAGGATCGCGGGCTTCACCCGGTCGGCCTCGCGCGGGGTGAGATATCCTGCCGCCTCCATCGCGCCGACGACGACCTTTTGCCGGGCGCGCGCACCCTTCAGATTGCCGGTGGGGGCCAGCCGTGACGGTGCCTTGACCAGACCCGCCAGCATCGCCGCCTGCCCAACGGTCAGGTCCTTTGCCGGACGGCTGAAATAATGGCGGGCGGCGGCGTCGAGGCCATAGGCATTGTCGCCGAAATAGGCGTTCGACAGATAGCGCGAAAGGATTTCATCCTTCGTCAGCCATGCTTCGAGCCAGAAGGCAATCATCACCTCCCGCAGCTTGCGCGTGGCCGTCCGGTCGGAATCGAGGAAGGCGTTCTTGGCAAGCTGTTGCGTGATCGTGCTGGCACCCTGTCGCACGCCGCCCGCTACGGTATTGGTCCACATCGCGCGCGCGATGCCGCGCGGGTCGATGCCCCAATGGGTGCGGAACCGGCGGTCCTCGATCGCCATGAACGCCTGTGTCACATGCGCAGGCAGCTTTGCTGCATCGACCGGCTTGCCGATGTTCGCGCCGCGTTCGGCGATCGGCGTACCTTCCGCCGACAATAGCGTGATCGACGGCGGGGCGGGCGGCTCCAGCGATTTCGACAGCGGCGCGGTGAACGCCAGCCATGCGATGGCGATGAGCAGCAGGATGATGAGCACCCCGAACCCGCGCATGGTCCAGCGCAGCCACCAGCGGAACGGGCGACGGCGTTTCGGCGGGGCAGTTTCTACGGCGGCATCCGCGACGCTTCTGTCGAAGGCAGCGATTGCGCCGTCGAATGCGTCGATACGCTGCCGACGATCGGCCAGATCATTACGATGCGCGAGTATGAATTTGGCGGTCGCCTCATCCATATCGGGGTGAGACAATCGTCCTACCTCGGTCGGCACGATGCGAATGTTGTCGGCCTGGCCTGGCGGTGCTGCTCCGGCGGGAGCATTGTCGGAACGAGGGGTGCGACGCCAGAACATCGAACTGTCCTATTTGCATAGCACAGCGCGCGCAAGCGCACTTGCGGTGTACTTCGCGCTCATCACGGACGGATAGCGGAACCGGTTCCGCATTCCGCGCGCTAAGTCGCCGTAATCACGCGGAGAGTTTGAACATGGACGACGATCGTATCTGGACGTTCGAGGAAAGCCTGTGGACCGCCGACGCCGCCCATTATCAGGAATCGGTCGACGATGAATGCCTGATGGTACTGCCGACGCCGCCGTTCGTCTTTACCGGACAACAGGCGATCGACACGGTGAAGGACACGCCGCGCTGGGATCAGGTATCGCTGACCGACCGGCAGGTCGCCCGCCCGCAGGAAGGGCTGATCGTGGTCGCGTACAAGGCGGAGGCCCACAAGGGCGGCGAGGCGTATCTGGCATATTGCACCTCGACCTATCGCCGGATCGAGCATGAGGTGTGGACGGTGGTCCAGCATCAGCAGACGCCGCCGCTGACGTCCAAGGGCGAATGAGGCAGGGACGGGGCGGAACGTCCGCCCCGTCACGCCTCCAGTTCGACGTCCCAATAGAGCCAGTCATGCCATGTCTCGTGCAGATGACCCGGCGGGAAACGACGGCCCTGTTCCTGTAACTGCCAACTGGTCGGGCGGATCGGCGTCAGGTGCAGCGGCATCGCCGCCTGTGCCGGCGTCCGTCCGCCCTTGCGAAGATTACACGGCGCGCACGCCGTGGCTACGTTTTCCCATGTCGTCCGCCCACCCTGCGCGCGGGGTATGACGTGATCGAACGTCAGGTCGTGGGTCGCGCCGCAATATTGGCAACTGAACCGGTCGCGCAGGAACAGATTGAACCGGGTGAACGCCGGAAATGCCGATGGCCGGACATATTGCTTGAGCGCGATTACCGACGGCAGCTTGATCCGGGCGGTCGGGCTGCGCACTTCGCGGTCGTACATCGCGACGATATCGACCCGGTCGAGAAACACGGCCTTCACCGCCGTTTGCCACGGCCATACGCTCAGCGGGTAATAGCTCAGCGGGGTATAGTCCGCGTTGAGCACCAGCGCAGGGCAGCCATCGGGATGGCGGAGGCGATCGGGATGGTACATGAAGTCCCCCTCGCGTAAACGTCGACGTCGTATGATCGACATGCGTGACGCGAACATGACAGCACGGGCGACCGTCGGGGGTCAAGTCGGGGGCGACGTGACGACCCGCTTCGCCCCCAGCCCGACCGGCGCGCTTCATGCCGGTCATGCGTGGTCGGCGATCCATGCCCATGATCGCGCCCGGTCGGTGACGGGCAAGTTCCTGTTGCGGATCGAGGATATCGACACCGGCCGCAGTCGCCCGACGCATGTCGCGGGTATCCTCGACGACCTGCGCTGGCTCGGCCTCGACTGGGACGGGGAGGTGGTGTTCCAGTCGCAGCGCATGGACTGCTATGCCGCCACGCTGGAATCGTTGCGGCATCGGGGGCTGGTGTATCGGTGCTTTTGTACCCGCGCCGACATCGCGCGCGAACTGGCGGCGAGCGCGTCGGCACCGCATGGATTCGACGGCGCGCTGTATCCTGGCACCTGTCGCGTGCTGTCGCCGGATGCGTCGGCGGCGCGGAGGAACGAACCCCATGCGTGGCGTATCGATATGGCGCGTGCGGTCGCGTCGGCCGGACCGCTGACATGGCACGATGAAATCGCGGGCACGATATCCGCCGATCCGCTGCGGCATGGCGACGTGGTGCTGGCACGCAAGGATGCGGGCACCAGCTATCATATCGCCGTCACGATCGACGACGCGGCACAGGGGGTCAGCCATGTCGTGCGCGGGATAGACCTGTTCGCGGCGACGCATGTCCACCGGTTGCTACAGGCGTTGCTCGATCTGCCGGTGCCGGTGTGGCGGCATCATGCGTTGCTGACCGGACCCGACGGGCGGCGGCTGGCGAAGCGCAACGATGCGCCGACGCTGGCGGCGATGCGGGAAAGCGGCGTCGACGGGCGAGCGTTCGCCGATGCGATGCGGAGCGGGCGGCTACCGCTTGGATTCGGCACCGCGAGCGCCTAGCTTCGGTACATGAACACCTTTCTCGTCCTGTTGTTGATCGCGGCGATGATCGCGGTCGTCGTCGCGCTGGTGCGCGGCATCGTTTCCTTCCTGGCGCAGGGCAGCGCGGAGGTGCGGGGCGAGGGGCCGAGCGAACACGCGATCAAATCGAACAAGATGATGCAGGCGCGCGTGTTGTTTCAGGCGGTGGCGATCCTGATCGTCGTCGTGCTGCTGTTCGTCGCGGGTCGCACGTAATCGCATGGTCAAGCTGACGCGAATCTATACCCGCACCGGCGATGCGGGCACGACCGGCCTTGTCGACGGATCGCGCGTGGCGAAGGACGCGGCGGTCGTGCAGGCGATGGGCGATGTGGACGAGGCCAATTCGGCACTGGGTGTCGCGATCGTCGCGGTCGGGGACGATCCGGCCGCGGCGACGCTGCTGACCATTCAGAACGACCTGTTCGACGTCGGTGCCGATCTGGCGACGCCGCCGTCGATCGAGGGCGCGCTGCGGATCGTGCCGGAACAGGTCGTGCGGCTGGAAGCAGCGATCGATCGCGTCAACGATCCCCTGTCGCCGCTTACCAGCTTCGTCCTGCCTGGCGGCACGGGGGCGGCGGCGTCGTTGCATCTGGCACGCGCGATCGTGCGGCGGGCGGAGCGATCGGCGGTCACGGCGGCACAGGCGGTGGCGATCAATCCGCACCTGCTCGCCTATCTCAACCGCCTGTCGGACTTTCTGTTCGTTCTTGCTCGGTCGATGAACCAAAAGGCGGGGGGAGACGTTCTGTGGGTGCCGGGGGGACAACGCCCGATACCGTAAAGGAACGGGTTTATGCGCGCCATTCCGGCCACTTCGTCCGTAGACGCGCTTGACGACCGCTTCCGCTCCGTCCGCGCGCTGACCGATGCGTTGACGGCCCCATTGTCCGATGCCGACGCCAGTGTGCAGTCGATGGACGATGCGTCGCCCGCCAAATGGCATCTGGCGCATACGACATGGTTCTTCGAAACCTTCGTCCTGCGCGATCATGTCGCTGGCTATGTCCTGCACGACGATCGTTTCCCGTTCCTGTTCAACAGCTATTACGAGGCGGAGGGCAAGCGGCTTGCACGCGGGCGGCGCGGCATGGTCACGCGCCCGACGCTGGACGAGGTGCGCGGCTATCGCGCGGCGGTCGACGCGGCGGTGATCGAGGCGCTGCCCCGATTGGGCGAGGCGGCGCGCACGCTGATCGCACTGGGATGCAACCACGAGGAGCAGCATCAGGAATTGCTGCTGACCGACATCCTCCATCATTTCAGCGAGAACCCGATCGAACCGGCGATGTTCGCACCCGCCGCCAAGGTGCCGGTCGCGGTGCCGCCGCCGGTCGAATGGATTGCCAACGAAGGCGGGATCGTTCGCGTCGGTCATGACGGCGACGGCTTCGCGTTCGATTGCGAGGGACCGCGCCACGACGCGTTGCTGCACCCTCATGCCATCGCCGACCGCACCGTCACGAACGGCGAATGGGCAGCGTTCATTGCGGACGGCGGCTATCGTCAGCCGCGCCTGTGGCTGGCCGACGGGTGGGCCTGGGTTCAGGCCGAAGCGATCGAGGCACCGTTATATTGGGAACGCCGAGACGGCGTGTGGACCCGGTTCGGCCTCGACGGACGACGTGCGATCGATCCCGCCGCGCCGGTAACGCATGTCAGCCTGTTCGAAGCCGACGCCTATGCCAGTTGGGCCGGTGCGCGGCTGCCGACCGAGTTCGAATGGGAAACGGCGGCGGCGGCGTATGACGCGAATGGCGGCAACCAGCTCGATGGGGCAGGTCCGGTCGAGCCGCGCCCGTCCACCGGCGGGCCGGGCTTCTTCGGCGATGTGTGGGAATGGACCGGCAGCGCCTATCGCCCCTATCCGGGCTTTCGTGCGGTCGAGGGCGCGGTCGGCGAATATAACGGCAAATTCATGAGCGGCCAGTTCGTGTTACGCGGATCGTCCTGCGCCACGCCGCGCGGCCATGCGCGGGCGAGCTATCGCAATTTCTTCTATCCCCACCAACGCTGGCAGTTCACCGGCGTCCGGCTCGCCAAGGATCTGTAATGCTGCGTACCGACGACATGCCCGTGGCGCACCGTGCCGATCCGGCGTTCCGGGCGGATGTGCTGGCGGGATTGGGGCTGGCGCAAAAGGCGATTCCGGCGCGCTGGTTCTACGACCGGCGCGGATCGGAGTTGTTCGAGGCGATTACCGCGCTGCCCGAATATTACCCGACTCGGGTCGAGACTGCGATTTTGAAGACCGTTTGCCCCGATCTGGTCGACGTGATCGGATCGGGCGCGGCGGTGGTCGAGTTCGGTTCGGGATCGTCGGTAAAGACCCCGATCGTCCTGAACTGCATCGCCCCCGCCGCCTATGTCCCGATCGACATTTCGGGCGAGTTCCTGCGGAGTTCGGCGGCGACGCTGTCGGCGCAATTCCCCGGCCTGCCGGTGCTGCCGGTCGAGGCGGATTTCATGCGACCGGTGCCGTTGCCCGATCGTGTGGCAGATCTGCCCAAGCTGGGCTTTTTTCCCGGATCGACCATCGGCAACATGGAGCCGTTGGCGGCGGGCATCTTGTTGCGGGCGATGCGCGACTGGCTGGGCGACGGGGCGATGCTGTTGATCGGCATCGATCGCGTGAAGGATACCGATACGCTGGTCGCCGCCTATGACGATGCGGCGGGGGTAACAGCGGCGTTCAACCTGAACCTGCTCGAACGGATCAATCGCGAACTGGCGGGAACGATACCGATCGATTCGTTCGCCCATGAAGCGCGGTGGAACGACGATGCCGCGCGGATCGAGATGCACCTGCGCGCTACCCGTGACGTGACCTTTACGGTCGACGGGCAAGGCTTCGCAATGGCGGCGGGCGATACGATCCATACCGAGAACAGCCATAAATACGGCCCGCGCGACGCCCGGTTGCTGCTGCGGAGCGGCGGATGGTCGCCGGTGAACGAATGGACCGGTGACGATGATGCGTTCTGCGTGATCCTCGCCCAAGCGAAGCCCCTGCCGATCGCGCCATGATCCGCTGGCTGCTGGCAGTATTGTTGATATCGCTGTCCGGACCGGTCGCCGCGCGCGACCTGACGGTGATGACATTCAACATCCGCCTGCCGATCAACAGCGATGGCGTGAACCGGTGGGAGGCACGGCGCGACGTGGCGGCGGCGATGATCCGGCGGGCCGCGCCCGATGTGATCGGTATGCAGGAACTGTTCCGGCGACAGGGCGAGGACCTGATCGCACGCCTGCCCAGCTATCGCTGGATCGGCATCGACCGGCGCGGCGGCAGCGGCGATGAGCATATGGGTATCTTCTATCGCGCCGACCGGCTGCGGGTGGAACGCTGGGGCAATTTCTGGCTGTCGGACACGCCGGACGTAGCGGGCAGCATCAGTTGGGGGCACCCCTATCCACGCATGGTGACATGGGCGATCTTCGCCGATCGGTCGGGCGGACGGTTCGCCGTTTTCAACACGCATCTCCCGTATCGCGCTGAGGACGAAGCGGCGCGGGAGAAGGGCGTTACGTTGCTCCTGTCGCGGATCGGTCCGATCGCGGGCACGCTGCCGGTGGTGGTGACGGGCGACTTCAACACGATACCGGACAGCGCCATCCACCGGCGGATGGCGAGCGGATTGCGCGACCTGTGGGAAACGACGGCGGTCCGGCGGGGGCCGGCCGAGACGTTCCATAACTTCACCGGAACGCCCGACCGGCGGATAGACTGGATGTTCGCGCGCGGCTTTACGGCCACGCAGGTCGAAACGATCACCGATTATCGCGGAGCGGTGTACCCATCCGACCATTATCCGGTAGTCGCCAAGCTACGGCGCGAATAGTCAGCGCACCAGTCGCGCGGTCCAGGTACGAATGTAATCGATATTGCCGCGACACTCTTCCATCTCGTCCTGCTCGATCAGGCGGAAGCGGGTGCCGTCCCACGCAAAGCGTTGCCGCACGCCGCAGTCGCCGAGGCCGCGCCCCTTCGCATCGCTGGTCAGCACACCGTCAGCGAAGCGAGCGTTGACGACCTGCTGAATGCCCGGAACGTCGCCGGGCATGGCGGAAGGTGCGTCGAATCCGGCGGGAGTTGCCTTGCCGTCTTCCACCACGAACACCGCCGAAACGATGTTATACGCCCCCGTCAGGCACGGCACGAGTACGAGCGTCCGTCCGCCGCCCAGCGGACTGGCATCCTGATCGGGCAGGTCGCTGCCGTCGCCCTCGCACCCCGCCATGCGGCGCATGGTCGTGACCAGTTGCGGATCGAGCAACGCCGCTTCGCCCCGAATCGTCGCCGCGCGGACGATCGGAAGCGCGGGGGCAGGTCTGGTGTCGGCATCATCCCCGCGCGCGATGATCGCGCCCGTCGTGCCCGCGCGCCCCTGTTCCGAATCGATCCAGCGCAGCGCGGCGGCGGCGCCGGTCAGCGACACGGTGCCGACCAGTTGTCCCGACGCGGCGGCGATCGCCAGTGTCCGTCCTTTCGCCAGTTCGGCAACCATCGTTGCGGCGGCATCTCCGGTCAACTCCGTGCCGCCGCGTCCGACCGTCCGGCCATCGATGGCGAAGACCAGCGGCAACAGTACCGGCGGATCGCCGTCGATCTGGAACCGGACGGTGATCGCACCACCCGGTCCGGCGGCGCGGCGGATCGACAACAGTACCGGCGGGGCCGGCGAATCGTCGGTCATCAGCGCGCCCGCCTGACACAGGTCGCCATTGTCGCAGCCCGCGGTCCAGTCGCCGAACACCCGCAGCTTCGTCGGCGTCGGCACGACCGCCTGCGTCGCCACCGGAGTGGCGGCACCCGCAACCGGCGACGCTACGGCGGCGTTGTCGACAGGGGCCGAATTGCCTGCACCACCGCAGGCGGCGAGGAGCAACAGCGGGGCGAGCGGGGCAGGACGGAGCATGTCGGTGCGAATACCGCGCTGCACCCGTGCCCGAAACCCGCTATCGCGCTGGACGGGACAATTCGCCGGACAAGGCGCTGCCGATGAGAGGAAGATGCATGAAGACGGTTGGAGTGATCGGCGCGGGCCAGATGGGGGCCGGGATCGCACAGGTATCGGCACAGGCGGGCTATCATGTCCTGTTGTCCGACACATCGGTCGAACGGGCACAGGGCGGCAAGGACGGCATTGCGAAGCAACTCGCCCGGGCGGTGGAGAAGGAAAAGATCACGCGTGCCGACGCGGACGCGGCGCTCGACCGGATCGAACCGGTCGGCGACCTGTCGGCGATGGCCCCGTGCGAACTGGTGATCGAGGCCGCCACCGAGCGGGAGGCGGTGAAGCGCCAGATTTTCGAAACGGTCGGCAAGTCGCTGTCCGATACCGCGATCCTTGCCAGCAACACCTCGTCGATCCCGATCACGCGACTGGCCCAGGCGAGCCATGACCCGGCGCGGTTCATGGGCGTGCATTTCTTCAACCCGGTGCCGGTCATGGGCCTGATCGAACTGATCCGCGGCCTCGCTACCAGCGACGCGACGGTCGCGACGGTCGAGGCGTTCGGGCAGAGCCTGAACAAGCGCATCGTCCATGCCAATGACGCCCCGGGCTTCATCGTCAACCGCGTGCTGATGCCGATGCTCAACGAAGCCTGTTTCGCGCTGGGGGAGGGGGTGGCGACGATTCCGGATATCGATGCGGCGTGCCAGTTGGGACTGAACCATCCGATGGGGCCGTTCACGCTGGCCGACTTCATCGGGCTGGATACCTGTCTGGAAATCACCCGCGTGCTGTTCGAGGGGACGGGCGATCCTAAGTTCCGCCCCGCGCCGTTGCTGGTGAAATATGTCGAGGCGGGCTGGTACGGTCGCAAGGTGAAGCGCGGCTTCTACGATTATTCGGGCGCGGACCCGGTGCCGACACGATGAACCCTGACAAGGGTGCTTGACAAGATAGCAGAATCGATAGACAAGCATCCTTGTCATAACAACAAGGGTGCTTGTCATGCAGCGTCGTAATCCGGCCCAACGCCGTTATCTCCTCCGGTTCATGCCGTTGATGGTCTCCTATGCGCTCATCCTGATCGCGGTCAGCGGTGCGCAACGGCATGGCGACCTTGCCGGGGCGACCCTCGGAATGATGTCGGTCCTTCCCGCCATCCCCCTGATCGGCGTGATGATCGTGATGGGCCTGTACCTGCGCGAGGAGCGCGACGAGTTCGTCCGCAACCGGCTGGTGATGGCGATGCTCGGCGGCACCGGCATCCTGCTGTCGGCGACGACGGTGTGGGGGTTTCTGGAGAATAACGGCGTCGTCGGCCATCCGCCGACCTTCCTCGCCTTTCCGTTCTGGTGCGGCGCGATGGGGATCAGCCAGTGCGCGATGGCGTTGCGCGACCGCATGGCGGGTTCGGCGGAATGAACAACCGCCTGCGCGTGCTGCGTGCCGAGCGCGGCTGGAGCCAGGGCGATCTCGCCGAACGGCTCGAAGTATCCCGGCAGAGCGTGAACGCGATCGAAACCGGGCGCTACGACCCCTCGCTGCCGCTCGCCTTCCGCATCGCCGAACTGTTCGACCTGACCATCGAAGGGGTGTTCGTCAGCCCTTCGCGAAAGGACATCGCATGATCCGTCTCGCCCTTGCCGCCGCCATGCTGGCGGTGCCGCCTGCCTTTGCCCACACCGATGCCGTACCGGTCGCGCCTGCACCGGTGACGCAATTGCCGCATATCTCGATCGTCGCGATCGGGGCGGGGCCGCCGGTCCTGCTGATCCCCGGCCTCGCCACGCCGCGCGCGGTGTGGGACGGGATCGCACCCACGCTGGCGAAAACGCGCCGGGTGTATCTGGTACAGGTCAACGGCTTCGGCGGCGACGATCCGCGCGCGAACCTGTCGGGCAACGTGCTCGAAGGCATGGTCGCCGACATCGCAGGTTTCGTGGCGCGGGAGAAACTGGGCAAGCCGGCGGTGATCGGCCATTCGCTCGGCGGGCTGGCGGGGATGCTGCTGGCGGCACGCCATCCCGATAGCGTAGGCCGGTTGATGGTGGTCGACGCGCTACCGTTCGTCGGCACCATCCTCGCCCCCGGCGCGACCGCCACATCGATCGCACCGCGCGCCGAAGCGATGCGGCAGGCAATCGCCGCCACCCACGGACAGGCGCGCCCGGTGGTGACGACCGACCCCGGCGGCATCTGGTCCAACACTCCGGCGGGGCGCATCCGCGTCGCCAACTGGAGCAACGCCGCCGATCCGCGGGTGGTGGCACAGGCGATGGCCGACGACATGACGACCGACGCGACCGCCGATCTTGGCAGGATCACCGCAAAGCCGTTCACCGTGCTGTATGCGACCGGGGCAGGGCCGATGGCCACCACGATCTGGAGCGGAGCCTATGCCGGAAGTCCGGCGATGTTGGAACCGGTGGCCGACAGCTATCACTTCGTCATGCTGGACCAGCCCGCCGCGTTCGCTGCGGCGGTGGAGCGCTTCCTTAAATGAACGTCGCGGCGGTCGCGCGCGCGACGGCGGGAAGAATGATGTTTTGCAGGATGCCGATCACGACCAGCACGACGAACGGCGAAAAATCCATCGACCCGAAATCGGGCAGGACCCGCCGGATCGGGCGATAGATCGGCTCCGTCACCGTTCCCAACCCCTGATAGAGCGACCGGACGAAGTCGTTATGGGTGTTGATGACGTTGAACGAGATCAGGATCGACAGGATCGCCTGAATGATGATGATCCACCATAGGATGTTCAGCAGTACGCTGATGATGTCGAGCAGAACGTTCAACGTGATGGCCTCCGGAGGAACAGGTACCGACTATAGGGAGCGGGGACGCCCGCTCCAACCCTTCACGCGCGCACGAGGGTGCCGGCACCCTGTTCGGTGAAGATCTCCAGCAACATGCCGTGCGGCACCCGGCCGTCGAGAATCACGGCGGCATCCACGCCCTGTGCCACGGCGGCGACGCAGGTCTCGACCTTCGGGATCATGCCGCCCTTGATCGTGCCGTCCGCCTTCAACTCGGCGATGCGCGCGGGGTCGAGGTCGGTGAGCAACTGCCCCGACTTGTCGAGCACGCCCGCCACGTCGGTCAGCAGGAAGAAGCGCGACGCCCCCATCGCCCCCGCGATCGCGCCCGCCATCGTGTCGGCGTTGATGTTATAGGTGTGACCGTCCGCCCCCAGCGCCACCGGCGCGACGACCGGAATGAACCCGTCGCGCGCAAGGCTGTGCAGGATGGTCGGATCGACCGCGACCGGTTCGCCGACGAAGCCCAGATCGACATGGCGCTCGATACCCTGCGTCCGGTCGGGTTCGGTGCGATCGACCTTTTGCGCGATGACGAGGCGTGCATCCTTGCCGGAAATGCCGACGGCGTTGCCGCCCGCCTGCGCGATCCACGCGACGATTTCCTTGTTGATCTTGCCCGCCAGTACCATTTCCGCGACTTCGGCGGTGGCGGCGTCGGTGACGCGCAGCCCATCGACGAAGCGCGATTCGACGCCCAGCCGCTTGAGCATCGCGCCGATCTGCGGCCCGCCGCCGTGGACGACGACCGGGTTGATGCCGACCGCCTTCAACAGCACGACATCCTCGGCAAAATCGCGCGCCAGTTCGGGATCGCCCATCGCGTGGCCGCCATATTTCACGACGAAGGTGCGACCGGCATAGCGTTGCAGATAGGGCAGCGCCTCGGTCAGCGTTTCCGCCTTGGCGAGCATCCGGGGATCGGGAGCGTTGGTCATGCCGCGCCTTTAGCGCCACGGGCGGGGCGTGGGTAGTCCGGTCGAAACATTGGTTGGCGGAAGTCGCACCCCGGATGCAGCGCGCCCGCCGCGACAAATTTCGTGGGAAACTCTATGCCGGGCCGCGATCGAGTCGGCGGGCCAGCGCGACGAATGCATAGATCAGCGGCGGAACCAGCACGATCGACAGGATCACCTTCGTCAGCATCTGTCCCGCGACGAGTTCGCCGATCGGGAACACCCCGTAAAAGGCCACGGTGATGAAGATCAGCGTATCGACGATCTGCGACAGCACGCTGGCGAGCGCGGCACGCAACCACAGCAGTTTGCCCCGACCCTCTTTCAACCAGCCGAAGATCGTGACGTTCAACGTCTGCGACACGCCATAGGCGACGATTCCCGCCATCCATATGCGCAGGTTGGACCGCATGATGAGGTCGAACGCGGCCAGCCGTTCCGCTTCCATGCTGGCAGCGGCTGGCAGTTCGAGCACGATGCCCACCAGCACCATCGATGCCAGCAACGGCAGGAACCCGAACCACACCAGATGCTTGGCAAGCCGCGGTCCATAGAGTTCCGCAATGGCGCTCGACACCACGACCAGCAACAGGAACGCGAAGATTCCCGCCTCGACCGCCAGCGGCCCCAACGCGACCTGTTTGTTGCCGAGGACCCCGGCGATGCACACCATGCCGCCGTAGAAGATCGACAGCACGAATAACGAGCGGGGAATCGGCGGCGTGGCGGGGGCGGGTGTCGTCATGGCCCCTGCTACCCGCAGTTTAGCCTGCGTGCAAAAGCGTTTGTGCGGCTGGCGTCGCGATCGATCGCGTGGCATGTCGCCAAGGTTTGGGTCGTCCGGGGGCCGGGCGCGGGGTTGGATAGCATACGAACATGACACGGTTTCTCATCGGCATCGCCGGAATCTGCGTGATCCTGGCGATCGCGGTGGCATTGTCGACCAATCGCCGGGCGATCCGCCTGCGCATCGTCGCATCGGCATTCGCGTTGCAGGCGGGGATCGCCGTGCTCGTCCTCTATACCCCGTGGGGCAAGGGCGTGCTGGGCTTCCTGTCGGGCGGGGTCGCCAATCTGCTCAGCTATGCCAATGCGGGGACGTCGTTCCTGTTCGGACCGCTCGCCAAGCCCGAAATCGGCGGGAGCAGCTTCGCCATCGCCGCGTTGCCGGTCATCATCTTTTTCGCGTCGCTGGTGTCGATTCTCTATTATCTCGGCATCATGCAGTTCGTGGTGCGGTGGATCGGCGGCGGCATCGAAAAGGTGATCGGCGTCAGCAAGGTCGAATCGCTGTGCGCCGCCGCCAACATCTTCGTCGGACAGAGCGAATCGCCGCTGGTGATCCGCCCCTATCTCAGCGGGCTGACCCCGGCGCAGTTGTTCACGGTGATGACCAGCGGCATGGCGGGCGTGGCGGGAACGATCCTTGCCGCCTATGCATCGATGGGCATTCGCATCGACTTCCTGCTCGCGGCCAGCTTCATGGCGGCACCGGGCGGTATCCTGATGGCGAAGATCATCATGCCCGACACGCCCGAACCCCCTGCCGGCGAACTGCCGCTGGGCGACGACCGCGAGGCGGAGGCGATCGCGCTGGCCAAAGCGACGCATGACGAGGAACGCCCCGCCAATCTCATCATGGCGGCGGCACAGGGCGCGCAGACCGGCGTGAAGCTGGCGGTGGCGGTCGGGGCGATGGTGCTGGCGTTCGTGGCGCTGGTGGCGCTGGCGAACGGGTTGCTCGGCGGGATCGGCAACTGGTTCGGGGTCGCCGACCTCAGTTTCCAGCGGCTGCTCGGCTATGTGTTCGCGCCGGTCATGTTCCTGTTGAACGTGCCGTGGGGCGAAGCGGGGATTGCGGGCGGGCTGTTCGGGCAGAAGGTCGTGCTGAACGAATTCGTCGCCTATATCTCGCTGGGGCAGGCGGGCACCGCGCTGTCGACGCGGACGATCGCGGTCGTCACCTTCGCGCTGTGCGGCTTTGCGAACTTCTCGTCGATCGCGATCCAGATGGCGGTGACGGGCAGCCTTGCGCCCAATCAGCGGCCGATGATCGCCAAGCTCGGCATCCGGGCGCTGGTCGCCGGGAGCCTCGCCAATCTCATGTCGGCGGCGCTGGCGGGATTGCTGATCGCGTAAGGGGGTTCGCGCTGCCCGTAGTCGACGGGGCGCGCCGGCGGAGGGTTGGCGGCACCCGTTGCGATGTTGCGCGTGGTTGCGGTGCCAGACGTCGGTGCCCCCACGCCGTACCCGGCGACGGCCGGGGTCCAGCTTCGTAGCCGGTGTGAGCTGATGCAAAGATTACCCAACCGGACCCCGGCCTCCGCCGGAGTACGGTCATGGACCGGCGTCCATCCTGTTGCCCGTCCGGCAATGCGGCCAACCCGGCAGCCACCGGGATGGCCGCACGGCGTCAGCCTTCGGTGATGTCGTACTGCGACTTCGAGTTGAGCTGGATGTAATTGTGGATGCCCATGCGCTCGATCATCTCGAACTGGGTTTCCAGCGTGTCGACATGCTCTTCCTCGTTCATCAGGATTTCCGCGAACAGGTCGCGGCTGACGAAATCGCGGACGCTCTCGCAATAGGCGACGGCTTCGCGCAACTGCGCCACCGCTTCGACCTCGATCGCGAGATCGGCCTTGAGCACTTCCTCGACCGTCTCACCGACGCGGAGGCGCCCGAGAAGCTGGAAATTGGGCAGGCCGTCGAGGAACAGGATGCGTTCGGCCAGCCGATCCGCATGCTTCATCTCGTCGATCGATTCATGACGCTCGAACTGGGCGAGCTTGTAGACGCCCCAATGGTCGAGCAGGCGGTAATGCAGCCAGTATTGATTGACCGCGGTCAATTCGTTGCGAAGTGCCTCGTTGAGGAACTCGATGACTTTTGCGTCGCCCTTCACTGTACGTCCCTTTATATGGATGGGACATATGTACGCGGTTTAGCCGCGTCGCGACAGGGCAAAAACGGCGGAAATCCGCCAGATGGTGCAGTTGCGAACGCTACGCAGCCGCGCGCTCGTCATCGATAATGGCTCGCGCGAACGGGACGCACTGGCCGCATTTCGCCTGACACCCCAGCGCGCGATATGCCTGACAAGCGCTGTTCGCGCCGCCACGTGCGGCCTGACGCACGTCCCGTTCCCGAATGGCATTGCACACGCATACGACCATGTTCACGTCCTCGCTTGACGACTCCTCTCTAGCGATAGTGCAAATCGTTCGCAACAATTATTGCGTCACAGTCGCAATAACTCAGTCGCGCGCCAGCCTCGGTTCGGCGCGCATCGGCTGCAACGAACCCCGTGCCAGCGAGCGCCATGCCCATTCCAGCGGGCCATAGGCGAATCGGTCGAGCCACGGCCTGGACCACAACAGCATCGCAGCCCACATGCCGAGGACGGCGAGATAGGCTATGGCCCGCGACACATGGCCGAACAGCCCAAAGCCATAGCCGTAGAAGATCAGGCACATCACGACACTGGTCGCGAGATAGTTGGTGAACGCCATCCGCCCGGCGGCGGCGACGCGCGTCGTGATCGGGCCGCCGCGCCGGATCAGCAACAGGATCAGCGCGACATATCCCAGCACCATCGGCACGCGGACGGGCAGGAGCGTCATGCCGGTCGTCCCCGCCAACAGGTCAAAGCCGCGCCCGATCATCCACCACGCCACCAGCGCATGGATCGCCGCCCCGATCGTCAGCGCCAGCACCGCCCATGCGACATAGCTCCGCCGCCGCCATTGTCCGGTCAGCATCCCGCCGCGATACGCCGCCATGCCGAGCAGCATATAGCCCAGCGTTTCGGTCCCGACGAACCACATCGACGTCAGCACCTGACCCAGTTCGTGCAGATTGTCGGCGACGATCCCGCCATAGCTACCGCGATACAATGCCAGTTCGGACGCCAGTTTGGCCGCGTCGGGTGTGAAATACGGCGCGAAACCCGCGCTGGCCGACGGTCCGGCCAACACCGCCAACGGCATCGACGCCATCAACAGCGCGTTGAGCGCCAGCGATGCCAATCCGATCAGCAACAGGGTGCGGGGACGCTGGTCATGAAAGACCCAAGCGAGCGCGCCGGTGGCGGCATAGAGCACGAGAATATCGCCATGCCAGATCAGCACGGCATGGATCAGGCCGAACGCCAGCAACGCCGCCATCCGCCGGAAATGCACCGCCGCGCCGCGTGGCCCGGCACGATCGACGATCAACAGCATCGACGCGCCGAACAACAGCGAGAACAACCCGCGCATCCGCCCGTCGAGCGCGACGAAATCGACGATCCACACCCACAGGTCGATCGGCGTGTGCAGCCCATAGGCGCGGGGATTGGAGGCAGCCGCCTGCGGCATCGCGAAGACGATGATGTTCAGGCACAATATGCCCATCACCGCCACGCCCCGGATCGCGTCCATCGCGACGATCCGTTCGCTGCCCTTGTCCGTCATGCCCATTCCCCAACCTGTCGTCATATCGCTAACCGGTATGACGGCTGTAGGAAAGCGGATCACGCGATGGCGGCGTCGCCGTCCATCAGCGCGGGGAAGAACCCTTCATGCGCGGTCCGCAGATCGGCGAGCGACACGGCGAAGTCACCTTCGGTCAGTTCGAAGATCAGGCGGCTGCCGATCGTGCGTCCGATCGGTTCGGCGTCGACCCCGGCCTTCTCCGCGCCCTTCAAAAAATCGAGCAGGGCGTGGTCGTGGACGGTGACGATATAGATGCCCTGATCCTCGGCGAACAACGACCGGGCGATATCGTCGAACGGCAGTTTGCGGTCGAGGATCGCGCCGACATTGCCCGCCAGCGCCATTTCGGCGACCGTCACCGCCACGCCGCCGTCGGAGACGTCGTGACAGGCCGTGACCTGTCCGGCATTGATCGCGCGACGGATATAGCCGCCGGTGCGCCGTTCACCGTCGAGATCGACCGGCGGGGGCGGGCCTTCCTCGCGGCCATGTAGTTCGCGCAGCCAGAGTGACTGGCCAAGCGCGCCGGTGCGGTCGCCGACGCGCAGGATGATGTCGCCGGTCTGCTTGAATGCGATGGTCGCCGACTTCTGCCAGTCGGCAAGCAACCCGACGCCACCGATCGCGGGCGTCGGCAGGATCGCCGACCCGCCGCCGGTCGCCTTGCTCTCGTTATACAGCGACACGTTGCCCGACACGATCGGGAAGTCGAGCGCGATACACGCCTGGCTCATCCCGTCGAGACAGCCGACGATCTGGCCCATGATCTCCGGTCGTTGCGGATTGGCGAAGTTGAGGCAGTTGGTGACGGCCAGCGGCGTCGCGCCGACGGCGGTCAGGTTGCGATACGCTTCCGCGATCGCCTGCTTCCCACCCTCGACCGGATCGGCGAAGCAATAGCGCGGGGTGCAGTCGGTGGTCATGGCCAGCGCCTTGCGCGTGCCGTGGACCCGCACCACCGCCGCGTCGCCGCCGGGACGCTGCACGGTGTCCGCGCCGACCATATGGTCATACTGTTCCCAGATCCACCGGCGGCTGGCGATGTCGGGCGATCCCATCAGCGCGACCAGATCGGCGGCGGGGTCGGTGCACACCGGCACGTCGGTCAGTTCGGCGGGCTTCGGCGTCGGCACATGCGGCCGGTCGTACAGCGGCGCATCGTCGGCCAGCGGGCCGAGCGGAATATCCGCCACCGTCTCGCCCTGCCATTTCAGCACCATGCGCCCGGTGTCGGTCACATGGCCGATGACGGCGAAGTCGAGTTCCCATTTGGTGAAGATCGCCTTGGCGAATTCCTCGCGACCGGGCTTCAGCACCATGAGCATCCGCTCCTGGCTTTCCGACAGCATCATCTCGTACGGGGTCATCCCCGTCTCACGCTGCGGCACGTCGTCCATCACCAGTTCGATGCCGACGCCGCCCTTCGACGCCATTTCGACCGACGACGACGTCAGGCCCGCCGCGCCCATGTCCTGAATCGCGACGATCGCGTCCGATGCCATCAGTTCGAGGCACGCCTCGATCAGCAGCTTTTCGGTAAAGGGATCGCCGACCTGTACGGTCGGGCGCTTTTCGTCCGAATCCTCGCCGAAATCGGCGGAGGCCATCGTCGCGCCGTGGATGCCGTCGCGCCCGGTCTTCGACCCGACATAGACGATCGGATTGCCGATGCCCGATGCCGCCGAATAGAAGATCTTGTCGGTATCGGCGATGCCGACGGTCATCGCGTTGACGAGGATGTTGCCGTCATAGGCCGGGTGAAAGTTCACCTCGCCGCCCACGGTCGGCACGCCGACGCAATTGCCGTATCCGCCGATGCCGTGCACGACGCCCGCGATCAGGTGGCGCATCTTCGGGTGGTCGGGACGACCGAAGCGCAGCGCGTTCAGGTTCGCGATCGGACGCGCGCCCATCGTGAACACGTCGCGCAGGATGCCGCCCACGCCGGTCGCCGCCCCCTGATAGGGTTCGATGTACGACGGGTGGTTGTGGCTCTCCATCTTGAAAATCGCCGCCTGTCCGTCGCCGATGTCGATGACGCCCGCATTCTCGCCGGGGCCGCAGATCACCTGACGCCCGGTGGTCGGCAGTTTTTTGAGGTGGAGGCGGCTGGATTTATAGCTGCAATGTTCCGACCACATCACCGAAAAGATACCGAGTTCGGTCAGGTTCGGTTCGCGCCCCATCGCGTGCAGGACGCGATCATATTCATCGGGGCTAAGGCCGTGTTCGGCGACGATCTCGGGCGTGATCTGGGTCATGCGCCGCCTTTAGCGGGCGGGGCGGGCGGGTGCCAGACGGTTTCTTTTCCGCGGGAAAGCGTTGCAAACACGATACACCCCGCCGCGAAAATCACCGCTTCGCCCATCAAGTAGACGTAATCGGTGGCGCAGAGCGGAACCTGCGGCCATCCAGAGCGTCGACGTGCTGCACCGCAATATGTGGTGGGGCAGGCTCTAAAAAGGGAGAATGATATGATTTCCAAGATGCTTACGGTACTCGCCGCCAGCACGCTGGTCGCCGCACCGGTTGCCGCAAGCGCACAGGGCGCCGCGTCGTTGTCGGTTGCCAAGTCGGTCCGCGCAAGCTCGACCGCCAAGGCGTCGAACGAGCTGGCCGGTGGCGGCGTGGTGTTTGCCCTGCTCGCAGCGGCGATCGTCGCGGGCGGCATCTACATTGCGGTCGACGACGACGATTCCGACAGCAACTGATGTGATGCGGGGGAGCCGGGTTCGGCTCCCCCCGATTGCGTTCCGGCCGATGGTGCCGGAACCGACGATAGCAGGCGATCAGGCCGGGGTTGTCCCCTGACGTCCTACCCAATTATTTGCGATGCTTTCTGCGACGAATCCGGCGACCATCAAGAACCACGGCAGGTCCGAAGCGGGTCTATGACCTTCGAACAGCCAGCTCCACCCGACGAATAATATGGCACCGCCGCCGACATGACGGATCAGCCGCGACATGATCGGGGACACTCGCCCGTTCACGGCGGGCAGCGTAAACAGTACGCCCAACCACGTCGTCAACGCCGCCACCCAGATCATCGTGTCTCCCTGTCGCCTTCAGGCCCGGCTCACCGCCCGCGCTTCGACCATGCCTGCCATAGCATCATGCCGACCAGCGTACCGCCCGCCACCACGCCGCCGACCGCGACGGCGGCGACCACCGGCGACAGCGAGTCGTCCGCGCGGTGCAGGTGCGGGCGGTGCTTCGCGATCCGGCGCAGCAGCGGCGTGCGGGTCGTCACCGCCTCAAACATTTCCTGTGGACCTTCGGGGTCGAGGATCTTGTTGTCCGCCAGCCATTCGGTCACGCCGTTCAGGTCGGGGATCTCATAGGGGCGCAGCGTGCGGCCGTGGCCGCGCAGTTCCTCGATCGTGGCGATCAGCGAATCGGTGCGTGCCAGTGTCGCCTGCACGACCTCGCACGGGACATCGAGATGTTCGGCCAACAGCGAGTCGCGGATACCGGCGATGGTCCGGCGCTCGTCGGCATTCTCGTGTCGGGTGGCATCGACCGTCACGTCGCATTCGGTGTCGAGCCGCAGCGAGCGGTTGTTGAAGTTGGACGACCCGACGCGCAGGATCTGGTCGTCGATCACCGTCACCTTGGCATGGACATAGATCGCGGTGCCGCCTTCGGTGAAGGGGTGATACAGCCGCAGCCGGTCGTGGCGGTCGCGTTCCTTCAGCGCCTGAAACAGGCGCGCCCGTGCCGAATCCATCGCGATCGGTTCCAGCCAGCCCTCGGCAGTGGTCGGGTTGACGATCACGATCTCCGGCCCGTCCGGCTCGTCCAGCCGCCGCGCGATCGCTTCCGCCACCTTGCGCGATGCGAAATACTGGCTCTCGGCATAGAGGAAGCGTTCGGTGCGGGCGATCAGGTCGAGATACAGCGTCTCGATCTCGTGCGTCGGCTCCTGATCGGCCATTTCGGGGATGGTGCGGGCGATCGCGACGTCGATGTCGGTGAAGTCGGCCTCCAGCCCGTCGGGCCAGCAGCCCGTCGCACCGGTCGGCGCGGGCAGTTCGTCGCCGCCGGACACCTGCCACCGATGACGGCACATATCGCCCAGCGCCGCCGCGACCGGTCCTTCGAGTGCGGTGGTGACGTCGTGCCACGGCTTGTACGGCGTGCCGTCCGGCTCGATCCGGCGGGGATCGTCGTCGAGATGCGCGCGCGTGTCCCACCGGTCGACGGTCATGTCGATCCCGCCGCAGAACGCCACGTCGTCGTCGATCACCACCACCTTCTGATGGTGCGACCCGGCGACCGGATGATGCCCGTCCAGCCGCATATGCACCTGAGGGTCCTTGATCCATTTGGCGATGCGGACCAGCGTGCGACCGTGGAACAGCGTCTTGATCGCACCGGTGTCCCAGCGCAGGATGTGCACCTGAAGCCCCGGCGTGCGACGCACCAGCCAACTGATAAATTCGCCAACCTTTTCCGGACCTTCGCTGGCCGGGTCGGTCTTGAAGCGGATGCGGGCGTCGAAATCCCATCCGATCAGCATGATCTGTTTGCGCGCCTTCAGCATCGCGGCGCGGGCGGCGGTGAAATAATTGTCCGCATCGACCAGCACGGTGGCGCGCGTGGCGCGCTCCATCCGCCAACAGTTGCGACCGGGTTCGAGCGGGGGAGTGTGACGTGCCATCGCCGATGCAATGGCAGGCGATCGTTACGGTTCCAAGCCCATCCGGATTAATGTCGCAAGGTACGGTGAAATGACCGGTTTCCGGCCAAAGGTCACGAAAGTCACACTCGTGGCGAAACAGGTGGCCATTTCCTTTTCCCTTGCATCGTCGCGGTGCCGAACCGTCACCCTGTCGATGCGTCGCTTTGTAGGAAAGCGGTTTTGCGGCCGTTACAGTATCTCGGCGACTCGTTCCGGCGGACGGGCGATCACGACGCCGCGTTCGGTGGCGACGATCGGGCGTTCGATCAGGATCGGGTCGGCCAGCATCGCATCGAGGATCGCGGCATCGTCGGCATCGCGCAGCGCGGCGGCGCCTGCCTCGCCCCGGCGCAGCGCGTCTGCGGGCGCGATACCGGCGCGGGCGAACAAGGCGGTCAGCGTCGCGCGATCGGGCGGGGTGCGGAGATATTCGACCACCGTCACCGTCGCCCCCGCCGCGTGGAGCAGCGCCAGCGCCGCGCGCGATTTCGAGCATCGCGGGTTGTGATAGAGGGTGGCGTCCATCGGTGGTCCTTGCTGCTGCCGGCGTCGCATTGGCTGCCGTCAGCCATCCGCGTCATCGATACGCTCATTCTCGTCCGCACCGTCGAACGCGAACATGCGGGTAATGGCTTCGACCTCGGTAACCTGCATCCGTTCCGGACGAACGGGACATTCCCCCATCCGGGTGGCGGTGACACGCCAGCGAAAGCCGAGCGGACGCGCCGGGTTCCACCCGCCGGGGCTGCCACGGTCCACCGCATCGCTTTCGACCTCTACCGCGAAGTTCAGGGTCAGTTGCCTAGCGTCGTATTGCCCGGACAAGGCCAGTCGCGAGGAACTGCTTTTTCCGGGTGCGGCCCGCATACATGTTTGCGTACCGTCGATACGCCCGTCGCCGATCTTCGCGTGCATCCCGCTGCATCTGTCGGCACGCGGCATCGAAATACCGTCGCCCGCCGCCCGGCGCAACCGCTCCTCCAGTCCGCCGGGAGGCAGGCACTGCGTGAAGCGGATCGGACGGATGATGCCGCGCCCGCCAAGGATCAGCGTTGTCGAACGCTTGAACTCCCACAGGCCGCCGCGCAACTGTGGCCCGGCGGCGGTGACGACGATGTCGGGTGTGCCGGTGACGACGATTTCCTGGGTATCGGCGGGGCGTTGCGTCGGCGCCGGTGTCGGGCCGACAACGGGCGTCGGCGCGGGAACCGGACCGCGACCGGCGGACGCGACGTCCGATACCCGCGTCCCCTGTTCGGCGAGCGTGTCGATCCGGCCCATCATGCACGCGGTCGCCTGGGGCACTTCGCGGTGCCCGGCGCTGACGCACGACCGCAGGATCGCGCACATGATCCGGTCGATCCGCTCGTCCCCGCTCGATCGCTCCGCGCTGCATTCGCGGACATAGGGGCCGTTCATGCTGTAGTTCAGGCGTACCCGACGCAGCTTGCGCGCGATTACGAGGATATCGGTCTCCCCGTCGGCGGAAGGTGTCGGCGCCTGTGCCGGAACCGCTGTCGGTGCGGGGGCCTGTCCGGACAGTGGCACGGCCGCCGCCACGCCCAGCGCGGCCATCATCGCTATTCCGATCCGTTGCACCCGCCCGCACCCCCCGATCCGCCGGGCACATGCCTTGCCCGTTTCGCTCAGGCTATCGCGTCGCGTCCCCGCCCGCCAGTCGGGTCGTTCGCCGTGCGGGAACAATCCGGATGCGCCACAGATCGGGCACCGCGCCCAGTCGCAGCGGCAGGACACTGGTGCCCAGCCCCGCGCCGACCACCAGCGTCCGGTTGCCGTCGCGGACCACGCCGCACCCGAACCGGTCGCCATGCGCCGAGGCATAGGTGAGCGCGCCGATCAGCGGCAGGCGTATCTGCCCGCAATGGGTATGGCCCGCCGCCATCAGCGCGACCGGCCCGGTGGCTTCGGCGAACGGATCGGGGCTGTGGCTCAGCAGGACGGGATAGCCGCCGAGGGCGCGCAGCGCCGCGACGGTGCCGGGCAGGTCGGCATGACCGGTATAGACGTCGTCGATCCCGCCGATCGCCAGCGGCCCGGCCCGCACCGCCCGATTGTCGAGCAGGGTGATCCCGTTGGCGCGGATCGCGGCGGACAGTGCCGCGCCGTCGCGCCAGTGATCGTGGTTGCCGAGCACCGCGAAACTGCCGAGGCGCGATCGCAGCCCGCCCAGCGGCGCGATCGATTCGGGCGCGTCGTAGGTTCGGGTCGCGACCGATTTGTCGCTGACGAAATCCCCGGCGAGCAGCACGATATCGGGGGCGAGCGCATTGATCTGCGTCACGATGCGCGCCAGCCGTTCGGGCGGCATGTCCGGCCCGGCGACATGCACGTCGGAGATCAGCACCAGCGTCAACGGCGCGCCGGTCATCCGGTCGGACCGGATCGTCAGGTCGCGGACGACCGGATCGGCGAGCGCGGTGCGATACGCGAACGCCACCACGGCGATCCCGGCCAGCACCAGTGCGAGCAACAGGCGGACGGCGATCCTGCCGTGCCGCCCGCGCGTCATGCCAGCCGCGCGGCGGTTTCGCGGATCAACGCGATCATGTTGGGAATACCCTGCGTCCGGTTGGAACTGAGCTGCTTGCCCAGATCGAACGGGGCCAGCGCCGCCGGAATGTCGGTCGCGAGGATCGCGTCCGCCGGGCGGTCCTGTACGGTCGCCAGCACCAGCGCGATGATCCCCTTGGTGATCGCGGCATTGCTGTCGGCGAGGAAGTGCAGCGTGTCGTCCTCGCGCGGCTGGGGATAGACCCACACCGATGCCGAACAGCCGCGTACCAGCGTGGCGTCGGTCTTCAGCGCGTCGGGCATCGGCTCCAGTTGCTTGCCGAGGTCGATCAGCAACCGATAGCGGTCGTCGCCGTCGAGGAAGTCATATTCTTCGTGGATGTCGTCGATGCTCTGCATCGTGCCGCTATAGCGCCGGGGCGGGGCGGGGGAAGCCTCGAACGGTGGAGGGTGTCTGTCATGCGGGGGTTCCGCCGATACCGTACTTACCGCGACCGACGTACCCCGGCCTCCGCCGCGGTACGCTGTTGGCATGTCAGGAACTTCGCGACCGGTTGGGCGGCGGCGTCCTGCCCGGTCTCCATCACCCCCGCACCCGGACCAGCCCCTCCTGCGCCACGCTGGCCACCAGCCGTCCGTCGGCGGTGAAGATGCGGCCGCGGTTGAACCCGCGCGCATGGCCGGCCCACGGGCTGTCGGTGGTGTAGAGCAGCCATTCGTCGGCGCGGAACGGTTCGTGCAGCCACAGCGCATGGTCGAGGCTGGCGGTCTGGACCCGGTCCATCATCCAGTTGATGCCGTGCGGCAACATGCAGGTGCCGAGCAGCATCATGTCGCTGGCATAGGCCAGCACCGCGCGGTGCAGCGCCATGTCGTCGCCGATCGGCGCGACCACCCGGAACCAGCCATGCTGTACCGGCGGGCGCGGGGTCGGGTCGGTCCAGTGGGTCGGGGCGACCGGGCGAATCTCGATCGGGCGCGACCGGAGGAACAGCCGCTGGAATTTGGGCGGCACCCGGTCGCGCATCCGGTGCCGGATCGCGTGATCGGGTTCGAGCGCATCGGGCGGCGGTACGTCGGGCATGGTGTCCTGATGCCGCATGCCCTCCTCCGCGACATGGAACGATGCCGCCATGTTCAGGATCGCCTGCCCCTTCTGCATCGCGATCACGCGGGCATTGGCGAAGCTGCGTCCTTCGAAATCGCGCACCACGCGGTACAGGATCGGATGCGCCTCGTCGCCCGGCCGCATGAAATAGGCGTGGAGCGAGTGCGCGATCTTTTCCGCGCCGCCTGCTCCGACGATCGACCGCGATGCCGCCTGCAACGCCTGACCGATCACCTGTCCGCCGAACACGCGCCCGACGCCGCCGGGATTGCGCGCGCCGCGATACAGGTCGGTGTCGATCTCCTCGACGTCCAGCAGCGTCACGAGTTGCGCGGCCAGCGCGACGGGATCGTCCATCGCGGTCAATATCCGCCCAGCGTCGCGACCCGATCGGCATGATAGCCCGCATCGCCGAACATTTCGGTCAGCACCCGCGCGCGTTTCATGAAGAAGCCGATGTCGACCTCGTCGGTCATGCCGATGCCGCCATGCATCTGCACCGCTTCCTGCACCGCCAGCGTCGTCGCCATCGCGCTCATCGCCTTGGCGACCGATACCGCGACTTCCGCATCGGGATCGCCCGCGTCCAGTGCCTGTTGCGCCTTCAGCACCGCTGCGCGCGCGACTTCCTGTTCGGCATAGAGGTGCGCGGCACGGTGTTGCAGCGCCTGAAAACTGCCGATCGTCACGCCGAACTGCTTGCGTTGCTTCAGATAGTCGATCGTCCGGGCACTCGCGCCGCTGCCGACGCCGACCAGTTCCGCCGCCGCGCCGGTCCGTCCCGCCGCGAGCAGCCGCCCCAGCGGTCCGCGCCCGGCATCGACATCGCCGATCACCGCCTCGCCATCGACCTGTACCCCGTGGAACGTCAGCCGCGCGGCGATGCTGCTGTCGACCAGCCGACGCGGGTCGGCGCTAAGCCCGGCGGCGTCGCGCGGCACCGCGAACAGCGTCACCCCGTCGGCATCGTCCGCTCCGCCCGACGTGCGCGCGGCGACGAGGATCAGGTCGGCGACATGGCCGTGCGTCACGAACTGCTTGGCGCCCGTCAGCCGGAAGCCGTTGCCAGACCGTTCGGCGGTCAGCGCCACCGCGTCGCCATGCTTCGCCCGCTCGTCGATCGCCAGCGCCGCCACCGTTTCGCCCCGCGCGATGCCGGGCAGCCAGCGCTCGCCCGACGGCGTGTCGCGCAGCGCGGCGACGGCGGCGACCGCCGTGGTCAGGAACGGAGAGGGGGTCAGGTTGCGCCCGATCTCCTCCAGCACGATGCCCGCCTCGACATGGCCGAGGCCAAGGCCGCCGAGCGATTCCGGCACCATCATGCCGGTAAAGCCCATCTCGGCGAATTGCGCCCATAGCGCCCGGTCGAACCCGGTCGGGTCGCCCGCGTCGCGCAGCGCGCGGAGATGCGCGACCGGCGCGGCATCGCCGACAAAATCGCGGGCGGTGTCGGCCAGCATCGTCTGATCGTCGTCCAGATACAACGGCATGTCCGGCTCCTTTGGTCTGGTTATGCTTCGAGGTCTGACAGGAAATGTTCCGAACCGTTCGTGTCGAGCGAAGTCGAGACACCTTCGCCTGGCTTCCGTGCCTCGACTGCGCCCGGCACGAACGGTCTGGTGGCGACCCGATCCGCCTTAGTGCGCGGGAAGGTCGAGGATGCGTTTGGCGATGATGTTGAGCTGGATTTCGGACGTGCCGCCCTCGATCGAGTTCGCCTTGGTCCGCAACCACGTCCGCGCCGCCGCGCCGTTGTGGCTGTCGGCGCTGTCCCATTCGAGCGTGTCGGACCCGCCCGCCGCCATCGCCAGTTCGTGACGGGTCTTGTTCAGTTCGGTGCCGACATATTTCATCATGCTGGGCTGCGCCGGATGGGCGCGTCCGGCCTTCAGTTCGTCGAGGAAGCGTTCGGACATCGCGGCGAAGGCGCGGCTGCGTACGTCGAATTCCGCCATCGCGGCGCGCAGCATCGGATCGGCCAGCCGTCCCGATCCGTCCAGCCCGACCGTCGCCACCGCCGCGTCCACCAGCGGGTTGCCGATCGCGCGCAATCCCATGCCGGAAATCATCTCGCGCTCATGACCCAGCAGGTATTTGGCGACGTCCCATCCCCGGTTCAGTTCGCCGACCAGATTGCCCTTGGGCACCTTCACATCGTCGAAGAAGGTTTCGCAGAAGGGCGAATTGCCGGAGATCAGCAGGATCGGTTTCGTACTGACCCCTTCGCTCGCCATGTCGAACAACAGGAAGCTGATGCCGCCCTGTTTGGTGGTGCGGTCGGTGCGGACGAGGCAGAAGATCCAGTCGGCCTGATCGGCATAGCTGGTCCACACCTTCTGTCCGTTGACGACGAAATGGTCGCCCGCATCCTCGGCACTGGTTTGCAGCCCGGCAAGGTCGGACCCGGCATTGGGTTCGCTATAGCCCTGACACCAGCGGATTTCGCCGCGTGCGATCCCGGGCAGATGCTCCAGCTTCTGCGCTTCGGTCCCGTATTTCAGCAATGCCGGGCCGAGCATCGAGATACCGAACGAATTGAGCGGATTGCGACATTTCAGCCGCGCCATTTCCTCGCGGAGAATCTTGGTTTCCGCCGCCGACAGGCCACCGCCGCCATAGGCGACCGGCCAGTCGGGCACGGTCCAGCCGCGCGCGCCCATCCGGTCCATCCAGAGTTTCTGGTCCGGGTGCGCGAACACCGGGTTGCGCCCGCCCCATGTCGCGTCCTTTTCGCTGCGCATCGGCGTTCGCATCGTCGGCGGGCAATTCGCCTCCAGCCATGCGGCGGTATCGGTACGGAACTGGTCGAGATCGGTCATATCGTCCTCCGATCCTCCCCGGCACGGGGAGGGGGACCGCCGCGCAGCGGTGGTGGGGGGCTTCCTCCACCGCTACGCCGGGGGTGGTTCTTAGAGACTGTTTGAAAATTGGCGAAAGAGCCAATTTTGCGCGGTTCCGGCCCGCTCCCCCTCCCGGCCACC